>OBUQ01000005.1_pt1 | contig 401919 bp, 401 predicted proteins | sample 1494951 | NCBI WGS metagenome assembly OBUQ01 (sample SAMEA2579938, study PRJEB22360) | human gut metagenome | biome: human gut; feature: human-associated habitat; material: faeces | place: Denmark | collected 2008/2010
TGGTTTTCGTCGACTTTATTCTAAAGGATTTCAAGGTGTCTGTTTGCGTTTATTAAAAAAAAGAAAAAGTGTTGGCAACAGAAGGTGTCACCAACACTAGATATTATAGAGCCAGATTTCCTCACTTTTTTATTGTTCATTTTGTTGACTAAACCCGCGAATCAATTCAATCAATTGCCCACGAATGGTTGAATCCAACACTTGATCCCGTTGGACAAGTGAGATTATAAACATAGGCTGAGGCTGATCAGTGATTGGAATCATGACTAAATTATCTTCAGGCAAGATGGCCAGTTCAGCTAAAAATCCGATGCCGATTTGTTCACGAATCATCCCTTTTAAAATATTCAAATTACTATTTTGATAAATAATTTGTGGGTCAAAATGAGCCTGCTGCGCCATTTTTTTAAAGGCGGTTGGATGAACATAGTGTTCATTTAATAATACAAAGGGTTCATCTTTTAATTCAGAAAAAGCGATCTCTTTGCGTTTGGCTAATGGATGATTGGGACTAACGACAATCATGAATTTTTTTTCGATCAATATTTCACTAGTTAACTCATCATCTCGAATAGGTTGCGTTGACCCCAGCAGGGCAAGATCGATTTTGCCACGGCGTAAAAGGCTGTAAAGGTCTCTTGAACCGCCATCCACTAAGTGAATATGACGCATCAAATTATTCTTAAAAAGATAAGAAGAAAGCTTAGGAAAGTAAAAATTTCCGATGATAGGCGGCAGCCCGAAGTCTAGCGTCTCCTCTTTTAAGCGGTCAATTTCAGTTACTGCGATAGTAACCTCTTTTAAAATGTTTGAAATATGACGAGAAAGGACGATCCCGGCTTGAGTGATGATTAATTGTTTGTGAGATTGATCTCGATAAACCAGTTCTGTTCCTAGTTCATCCTCTAACCTTTTTACTGCATAGGTAATGGTTGGTTGGCTCACATGGAAGGCGTTGGCGACCTTTGTAAAGCTCTTTTCTCGTACTAAACGTTGGAAGTATTCTAAGTCTTTAAAGTTCATAATAATCTCCTCTTGTGAAATTAGATTATCATATAAATAAAATTTATCCTAAGCTTTTGTTTTGACTATAGTTGGCGATTGCGTGTAATGTGCTAACTGTAATCAATAAGGAGGAGAAAAGTATGAAAGGAATCGAAATTTTAAATAACCCATTTTTAAATAAAGGAACCGCATTTACAAAAGAAGAAAGAAAACAATATGGTTTAACAGGCATGTTGCCATCCAAAGTGCAAACCTTGGAAGAACAAGCGGATCAAGCTTACGGTCAATACCAGAGCAAAACAACGAACTTAGAAAAACGTCTCTTTTTGATGGAAATTTTTAATACGAACCGTACACTATTTTATAAGTTAATGGGACAACACGTCGTTGAATTTATGCCAATTGTTTATGATCCAACTGTGGCGGATTCAATTGAACAATACAATGAACTCTTTGTTGAACCACAAAATGCCGCATTCATCTCAATTGATGATCCAGAAAGCATCAAAGAAAGCTTGAAGAATGCAGCTGCTGGCCGTGATATTCGCTTAATCGTTGTTACAGATGCTGAAGGAATCTTAGGTATCGGTGACTGGGGTGTTAACGGAGTAGACATCGCGATTGGTAAATTGATGGTTTACACTGCAGCCGCAGGAATCAATCCAGCACAAGTCTTGCCTGTATCCATTGATGCTGGAACGAATAACCAAGAATTACTAAATGATCCATTGTACTTAGGGAACAAACATGAACGTGTTTATGGGGATAAATATTACGAAGTAATCGATCAATTTGTCGAAGCTGTAGAAGAACTATTCCCTGAGGTATTACTTCACTGGGAAGACTTCGGTCGTTCAAATGCAGCGAACATCTTGGAAAAATACCAAGACAAAATCACGACCTTCAATGATGACATCCAAGGAACTGGGATTGTTGTGTTAGCAGGTGTTCTAGGTGCGTTGAACATCTCCCAAGAAGATTTAACCAAACAAACCGTAATGACATTTGGTGCAGGAACTGCAGGGGTCGGAATTGCGAACCAATTGCTAGATGAAATGAAACGTCAAGGATTATCTGAAGAAGAAGCTCGGAAACACTTCTATATGGTTGATAAACAAGGTGTTTTATTTGAAGATACGGAAGATTTAACTCCAGGTCAAAAAGACTTTGTTCGTCAACGCAGTGAATTTTCAAATGCGGATGAATTGACGAACTTAACGGCGGCTGTAAAAGCGATCCATCCAACAATTATCATCGGTACTTCCACTCAACCAGGTGCCTTTACCGAAGAAATTGTCCGAGAATTAGCTGCTCATACAGAGCGTCCGATTATTTTCCCATTATCTAATCCAACGAAATTAGCCGAAGCAACGGCGGAAGACCTAATCAAATGGACAGACGGTAAAGCTCTGATCGGAACAGGGATTCCAGCAGATGACGTCAAATATAATGGTGTTACTTATCAAATCGGTCAAGCCAACAATGCACTGATGTACCCTGGTTTAGGACTTGGAATTATTGCTTCAACTGCGAAACGTGTGAATGGTGAAATGCTCTCCCAAGCGAGTCATGCACTAGGAGGAATCGTTGATACAAGCAAACCAGGAGCTGCTGTGTTACCACCTGTATCAAAATTAACTGAATTCTCTCAAACAATCGCTGAAGTAGTTGTGAAAAGCGTAGTTGATCAAAAATTAAACAAAGAAGAAATCAAAGACATCAAACAGGCTGTTGAAGAGATGAAATGGTATCCAGAATACCAACCGCTTGATGTTGATTAAAGTATTTATACAGTTAAAAAAATAGTTTTTACTTATGAAAAAGGGGGAAGAAAAGATGATTTTCTTTCAATCAATCCAAAGTGTTTTAAGCATCATTATTATGATTGCTTTAGGATATATCTTGAAAGGTCAGGGTTGGTTTGATGATAGCTTTGGAAAAAGTATTTCATCATTAATCACACGTGTGGCTTTACCAGCCTCCATCTTTGTATCCGTATTAAAAAATTTAACAAAAGAGAGCCTGTTCCAACTATCGGGTAGTTTAATCTACCCAGTTGGGGCAGTCATTATCTCTTATATCTTAGCTTATGCGTTAGTGAAAATTTTAAAGATTCGTCCGGGACGTCGTGGGATATTCATGAATGCGGTCGTCAATGCGAATACGATCTTCATTGGGTTACCTTTAAATATTGCTTTGTTCGGTGAAAAATCATTGCCTTACTTCTTGGTTTATTATGTGACAAACACCGTTTCTACTTGGGCGTTTGGGGTATTCTTAATCTCTAATGATGACCCAACGAAAGTAAAAGGCGAAAATAAAGCGAAATTAAACTGGAAGAAATTGTTGCCACCACCGTTACTTGGATTTATTGTCGCCATCATCTTCTTGTTGGTAGGCATTCCAGTACCAAGCTTTATCAATGCGACACTTGGCTATGTAGGTAGTATTGTAACGCCATTGTCCTTGCTTTATATTGGGATTGTTTTGTATGACGCTGGCTTGAAGAGTATTCGTTTTGATCGCGATACGATCGTAGCGTTATTAGGACGTTTCGTCTTGGCACCAGCAGTTTTAGTTGCTTTGATTGCTCTGGGATCAAATGCTTTTGGCGCAAGCTTAGCACCTTTATTGAAACAAACATTGATTGTACAATCTGCGACACCAATGTTAGCTGTTTTGCCAATCTTAGCAAATGAAGCTCATGGGGATGTCAAATACGCCACCAACTTGGTTACAACAAGTACCGTATTATTTGTGATTGTCGTTCCGATCTTGATGGAACTTGTACAATTTATTTAATAGAAAAAACCTTCGCGAGAAAAAATCGCGAAGGCTTTTTTTTAATACAATTAACTTAATTGCTTTTGAACTTCTGGGTTTTCCAGGAATTCATCATAGGTTGTTTCCGCACGATCCACAACGCCATTTTCAGAGATAGCGATGATACGATTGGCAATCGTTTGGATAAACTGATGGTCGTGAGAAGCAAATAGTAGCGATCCTTTGTAAGCGATCAGACCATCGTTCAATGCTGAAATCGATTCTAAGTCTAGGTGATTGGTTGGATCATCCATGACTAAGACGTTTGATTTTGACAGCATTAGCTTCGATAACATGCAGCGAACTTTTTCACCACCGGACAAGACATTGACAGGCTTCATTACTTCGTCACCTGAGAAAAGCATGCGCCCTAAGAAACTGCGTAAGAAGGTATTATCGTCCTCTTCTTTGCTGGCGTATTGACGTAACCAATCAAGGATCGGCATTTCACTGTCGAACTCTTTGGTCGTGTCTTTTGGCAAGTAAGCCTGGCTAGTTGTTACACCCCAGCGAATCGTGCCTGTGTCAGGTTTAAGATCTCCCATGATGACTTTGAACAGGGTCGTTGTGATTAAGTCATTTTCAGCGATGAAAGCAACCTTATCATCACGATTCAAGGTAAAGGAGATATTGTCTAAAATTTTCTTGCCATCAATCGTCACACTGACATTGTCTACCTGTAGTAAATCATTCCCTATTTCTCGTTCAGGTTTGAATTGTACGAAAGGATACCGGCGTGAAGAAGGCTGGATATCGTCTAATGTGATTTTATCCAACATCTTTTTACGAGAAGTTGCTTGCTTAGATTTTGACGCGTTAGCGCTGAAGCGAGCGATAAATTCTTGTAATTCTTTGATTTGTTCTTCTTTTTTCGCATTTTGTTGAGATTGTAATTTTGCTGCTAACTGACTTGATTCTAACCAGAAATCGTAGTTTCCGACATATAATTTGATTTTCCCGAAGTCTAAATCGGCCATGTGAGTACACACTTTGTTTAAGAAGTGGCGGTCATGGGAGACGACGATTACGGTATTTTCAAAGTTAATCAAGAATTCTTCTAACCAGTTGATGGATTGGATATCTAGTCCGTTCGTTGGTTCATCTAGCAATAGAACGTCAGGCTTTCCAAAAAGGGATTGTGCCAAAAGGACTTTGATCTTTTGCCCAGCAGTTAATTCACTCATTTTTTGCTGATGCAATTCTTCAGGAATGTTTAATCCCTGTAATAAAACAGCGGCTTCTGGTTCAGCTTCCCAACCATCAAGTTCTGCAAATTCACCTTCTAGTTCTGCTGCGCGAATACCATCTTCGTCAGAAAAATCTTCCTTCATATAAATGGCGTCTTTTTCTTGCATGACTTGGTATAGGCGTTCGTGTCCCATAATGACTGTTTCTAGAACAGTATATTCTTCGAAATCAAAATGGTTCTGTTTTAAAACAGCCATCCGTTCATTTGGTCCTAGGGTAACAGAGCCAGTAGAAGGCTGAATATCGCCTGCTAAAATCTTAAGAAAGGTTGATTTTCCGGCACCATTGGCACCAATCAACCCGTAACAATTGCCGGGAGTGAATTTAATATTTACGTCATCAAATAGTTTACGATCAGGAAACTGTAAACTAACGTCACTTACTGTAATCAATGATTTTCCTCGCTTTATCAGTATTGGCGCAAGGCCTCTTTGCATTATATCGGGGAACATCTGAAGTTTCAAGTCAACCGTTAAGAATTTACTTGGGAATTAAAATAGGATAGACTTGGCAATGAAGGGATGTGTCAGTATGATCGGGATCATTATCGCGACCCACGACCATTTAGCGGACAGTCTGTTAAAGACAGCGGAGTCCATTCTAGGTGATCAAAGCTGTGTGGAGACTTTAAATATCGAACCAGGGGCTACAGGGCTGCAAGAAAATATTGAGGACTATGCCAAAGAGTTATTAACGAAAGTGGATGAACTTGTTTGGCTGGTGGATATGTTTGGCGGTACACCCTTTCGCTATGCCAGCTTCTGTGTGATGAATGATTCACGTCAGTCTTTAGTGACAGGGGTCAACTTACCAATGGTCTTGCAGGCGTTGGTCAATCGAGAATTGCCAGCAGATGAACTGACCAAGCAATTAGAAAAAGAAGCAAAACAAACGATTCGCAGAATGTAAAAAAGGTTGTGCCAAAAATTTGGGCACAACCTTTTTTGTCTATTGCTAGTCTGCTTTTCCCAAAAGGATCACACGGACAATATTCATTTGCTCTATTTTAGGAGTTCACGCAATGTTGGCATATCGTGAACTTGATATTTTTCTTTGAAGGCCTTGATTTGTTCTTCAGAGAATTTATCTGGTTCAAGCTCTAATGCTTCCACTGGTAAAGGACGTTCATCCTTGATTTTAACATCAATAACAACGGGACGCTTGCTTGCTTTGGCTGCGGTGAAGGCGGGTTCTAATTGGCTATATTCAGTGATGGTAAACCCATCAGCGCCAAGTGCTTCCCCAACTTTACCAAAGTCAGCTCCTTCTAAGAAAACACCAAATTTTTGTTGTTCAGTATCTTCTTGTTCAGCTTCAATAAAACCAAAAGCATTATTTGAGAAGACGACGTTGATAATTGGTAAGTTGTATTTTACCTGAGTAATGATGTCCTGCATCTGCATTGCAAAGCCGCCATCACCACTGAAGGTAAAGACTTGCTTCTCTGGATAAGTTAATTGTGCAGCAATTCCGCCTGGAACACCATTCCCCATTGTTGCGAACCAACCAGAAGTTGTAAATTGCTGTTCGCCATTCATTTCTAAGTGGCGGATAGCATTTAACGTAACATTTCCCACATCGGCAACATAGACAGCATCTTGTTCGGCAATTCGATTTACTTCCTTAAAGACAGGTTCTGCACGTAATGGTGTTGAATCATCATTATAGAAGCTTTTACGCCAAGCGTGCCAATTACGAATGTTTTCTTGATTGGCTTTAAGCCATGCATCCGCTGGACGTGCGTTTCCTAGTTCGACCCAACGACGTAAAGCAGTAGCGCCATCACCTAAAACCGATTGATCGACTTGGTGACGACGACCAAATTTCGCCGCATCAATATCAACTTGAATGAATTTTGCATCTGGGTTAAAGAAGTAACGGCCAAATGGAAAATCGCTGCCGACAAATACGATTAAATCGGCATCAGCTAAAGCTTCATTGGCAGGTTTGGTCGCAACACGCGCCGCAAAGCCTAAGAAGTTTTCATAAAGATCAGGGACAATTCCTTTTGCTAAAACAGCTGCTGCAACAGGCATTGAAAAATGTTCAGCAAATGCTTTGATTGCATCAAAGCCACCGCGTACACCTTGTCCAATATAAAGAACAGGTTGTTTCGCTGCTTCAATCAATGGTAAGGCTGCTTTGAGATCTGCTTCATCGGGAAGTAGCACACCTGTTTTATGATTTTTGGCTGTTGCGATTTCTGTTTCTTCAATTTCTGCAAAACCAAGGTCAACAGGGATAGTAACAACTGCTACGCCTTTTTGTTGGTAAGCCGCTTTAATCGCTTCATCAATCACATGAGGCAAACTTTCCGCTGTCATCACCGTCCGATTGTAGACACTAACATCTGCAAACATCGGATTTTCATTTAATTCTTGGAAAGCATTATAGTTCATAGCAGTAGAGGCGACTTGTCCCAATAAAGCTAAAACAGGAACATGATCCATTTGCGCGTCATAAAGACCGTTGATCAAATGACTGGCACCAGGACCAGCAGAACCAAAGACAGCACCGACTTTACCAGTTAGTTTTGCATCCGCAGCAGCAGCGAGAGCACCCGCTTCTTCGTGGCGCACTTGGATATATTTAACGGATTCGCGTTCGTGATATAAGGCATCCATCGTTGAGTTGAATGATCCACCGGGAATACCATAGATATGATCAATATCCCAAGCTTCTAAAACATTGACCATGGCAACTCCTGCATTAATTTTTGACATTTTTTTCACTCGCTTTCTTTTTGTAAGTTTCCTACCTAAAAAGTATAACGCGTCTTAAAAAAACCAGCAAAGAAAGAGTCTCAAAAGAAGTTTACAGGCTCGCCTAAAACATGATAAAGTAAATTTGAACAAACGTTTTCAGGATACCCATTCATTTTGGGCAGATAAATATTTTTCATCTCCCAAGTACAGATTCTTGAAGTGGGTGCTACTAAAAGAAGAAAGAATAATTGTTGAAAGTAGGAGGTTCACATGGTTGAGTGGATATTAAGCTTAGCAGTATGGCAGCAAGCGTTGGTTGGGACGTTATTTACTTGGGGAATGACTGCTCTAGGTGCCGCATTGGTTTTTTTCTTTAAAAATATCAATCGAAATGTATTGAATCTGATGCTGGGCTTTGCCTCAGGTGTGATGATTGCAGCGAGTTTTTGGTCTTTATTAGATCCGGCCATAGAAGCTGCCGAGGAAAATGGCTCGATTCCCTGGCTAGTGGTTAGTCTTGGTTTTGGTTTGGGCGGATTGTTTCTCTATCTTGCGGACAAAACAATCCCGCATATGCATTTTGGACCAAACAAAGAAAAAGAGGGCTTTCCTAGTCATTTAAAACGAACAATTTTATTAGTATTTTCGATTACTTTGCACAATATCCCAGAAGGATTAGCTGTTGGGGTTGCATTTGGTGCTGCTAATGAAGCCGCCAATCCAACTGCGGCAGTCTTGGCAGCAATATCAGTATCATTAGGTATTGGGATACAAAACTTTCCAGAAGGAGCGGCGGTTTCGATTCCTTTACGTCAGGAAGGGTTAAGTCGAACCAAATCATTTCTTTACGGCCAAGCTTCAGGGTTAGTCGAACCGATCGCTGCTGTAATTGGTGCATTACTAGTGACAAGTGTTGAGCCACTATTGCCCTATGCACTATCTTTCGCTGCTGGAGCCATGATCTATGTCGTAGTAGAAGAGTTGATCCCAGAAGCACAAGCAACAACGGATAGTAAACATCATTATGGTGTGTTTGGTGCGATGTCTGGATTTATTATTATGATGATTTTAGATGTAGCGTTAGGGTAAGACTAAAAAAATCGTCGAAAGCTTAGCTTTCGACGATTTCTGTTTTTTTTAATAGGTACGTCCACGACGTTTCGTCAACCAGTTGACTAAGAAGTAGGCGATCGCTAAAGGAATAGCGATTCTAAAGAACAGACCAATTAATCCAGAAAGGATCGGACCAACGATACTTAAAATCAAACTAGCAACTAAGAAAAAGCCGACAACAGCTAAAATTCGTACAACCATAGGGTATTCTTTCATCATTTTACATTCCTTCTTTCCATTTGTTTTAACTTAAATACAGTTTAGCAAACTATTTTCTCACTTACGTCCAACTTAAGACGTATTTATTGGCAAACGAGGCTCTTTTTTGGTTAAATAAGAGTCGAAGAAACTAATTTTTAGTAAGTATTGAATGGAGTTAAGGAAAAATGCCAAAATCTCGAATTGAAGCTTTTACAGATGCGGTCATTGCTATTATTATGACTTTGCTGGTTTTAGAATTACATGAACCAAATGGACCGACTTGGTCTGCCTTTCTACATATGGAGCATAAATTTATTGTTTATCTGATCAGTTTTGTTAGCTTAGCGATTTATTGGAACAACCATCATCACCTTTTTCAATTAGTGCATAAAGTAGATGGTTGGGTTCTTTGGGCAAATAACTTTTTGATTTTAATGATGACCTTATTTCCCTATGTGACTGCTTGGGTCGGGGATTATCCTTTTTCATGGGCACCACAGGCATTGTATGGACTTGTCACGCTAGGAACCGATTTTGCCTACTACTTACTAGTACGAGCACTAGTGCGAGCAAATGGGAAAGATTCTAAGATTGGTCAATTATTTAGACATTATCCGAAGTTGTATTTATCTATTGGTTTAGCAATTGTGGCATTGATTCTAGGGAAATTGATTGCTCCAATTGCAGTATTGATTGTCAATGTCCTGATTTTATTAATGTGGTTCATTCCGGAAAAATCGATCGAAAAGACATTGTAAAAAGCGTATTCCTCAAAAAAGGTCTACTTTGAAAGAGATGCTTCTCAACACCTGTGACTATGTATGAAAAGTTGCAGGTGTTTTTTGTTATTCCAGGTTACTTCGTATAAGTAAGGGGAGACGAAAGCAACAGACCTACGTGTAGCTTATTTTGAGAAGGGCAGAATTTAAGTATGGGAATCACCGTCTCGAGAACGGATGTCTGGATCGTCCTTGTTCCGATTCTTCCTGCGAAGAAGCCAAGCGAAGAAGCCTTTTTGCGTAGATTGTTTTTTTGGAACTTCCGCAGGCGTAGCTAAAGTGGGTGAAGTTTCACTAACAGAGTTCGTTTCTATTGATGGAATCGTCTTTTCTCCGATTTGTGGTGCAGTTATGATTAATGAAGGTGAGTCGTTTTTTGTTTCTGCTGGTTCTGTAAGACTTTTTTCGATGGCCATTCTAGATGAATTGAACAAATAGTCATAGCTGCTGCCTGTTTTAACAGCTGGCATTTCAGGTTTTTTCTCTATTTTTGGAGAAGGAACCTTTTTTTCTTTTTCGCAAGGGAGCTCTTCTTGTAGTTCCTTTTCTTTATCAAAAATCTCTGTCTCATAGGTGGTTACGATCTTGGCTGTAACGACAGAATCAAATAGTTTTACGCCATTTTCTTCAAAAATATCCAATGTCGTTAAGAGTTCACAAGCTTCTTTGATGACGGGTATTGGCAGATCATTCTTTAGATTGCTATATTTCCAGTCATGTGTTTTCCCTAGACCGTTAGTAAAGGTCGCGACTAAATCTTGTTGCATATCCTTCTTTTCCTTTCTTAAATATTTTGTGCAGCTTCTTTTTCATCAAGGCTCGGTTGTTTCATCAGGACGGACTTTTGCAATCAGGGAACGGACAAGGGACACGGCTTTTTCACCAAAGTTACGAACAGGGAAGGTTCTTAGTTTTAATGCTTGCCATTCAGGCGCCATAAAGTAATCTTGGAAATAATAGAAAAAACGTTTAATGGTGCGAGTGGCTTTGGTGTTCATAAAAATCTCACGGACGAGATCCTTCAGAATGAAGGCAAACTCCTCCGCACCTAGCTGGTGTCGTACTTTCAAAGTGAGAATGTATTTGATGGTTAAGCTGCTGTTTTGTGTACTGTAATAATAGTCTTTGATGCGTTTTTCTAAGGTTGTTGATTTTAGGTTGAACAACTGGCGGTACGAAAGAACTTGTTCATTCATGGGATGTCCTCCTTATTTTTAGTTGAGAAAGAGAGAAGTGAGTTTCCTTTCTCATATGTTTTCTTCAAAAATTACTCGGCCGATGACTATAAGATAAAGCATTTTAAAAATAAAAGCGAACCGCAAAATCGCACTTTACCCCTCAAATTCGAAGGTTTGAAACGAAGAATTAGGCTTTGTAGAATGTAAACAAGCTATGTTGAGGGGCAAATGGAAATTTCGCGGTTTGAAAAAAGAAGGTGAACTGTATTATAATAAAAAGTTTCATTGAAAATATATTTTTAAGGGTGGATAAACTTGTTTTTGTCTCTTTAAGTAAAAGAATCCAGTTCCATTTATCGAAAATCCTATGGTAAACTATTTTGAGAATGTCTATTGTCAATTTGAGGTGCGGTGCCTCTTATTTTTCAATGAATGAAGTAAAGGTCAAGGAGGGTATCTATGCTAGAAGCGATTATTTTCGATATGGATGGTGTATTAGTAGATTCAGAATATACGTATTTCCAAAGTAAATCACAGATCTTAAAAGAGGCCGGGCATGAAGTAGAAGAAAGCTATCATTTTCAGTTCATGGGAACGACTAGTGAGTATATGTGGGAACAAATGAAGCAAGAATTTTCACTGCCTTTATCTGTAGCAGCATATGTTCAGCGTATGACTGATTTGCGCCAAGCAATGATTAAACGCGATGGAATCAAGGTAATACCTCACGTACAGGAGTTCGTGAAGCGATTGTATGATGGTGGCTTAACATTAGCCGTAGCGTCATCCTCATCGTTAGTAGAGATCAAGGCAAATTTGACGGAAATAGGCTTGTCTGAGTATTTTTCAGAAGTCGTCAGTACAGAAGAGGTAACCCATTCAAAACCAGCCCCAGATGTTTATCTAGCCGCGGCAGAGCGAATAGGTATAAAGCCTGAAAATTGTTTAGGCATTGAAGACACGAAAAATGGTGCCGGAGCGGTTCATAATGCGGGAATGGTTTGTGTGGGTTTTGCTAATCCAGCTTTTCCTAAGCAAGACTTGGCCTTTGCGGATGTCGTGGTTTCGACATTTGCTGATTTGGACCCGAATGCACTGACTCAAATTTATCAAGAAGTGAGGGATCAGCGTGCCTAAAGCAGCGATTACCAGTAAAGCTTTTTTGATTGAGGGTGGGTGTAATGCCTGCGGCCTGCAAAATACGGAGACCTTCACTATTCATTTTGAAGATCAACGATCCTCTGTGCTGGATCAGTTTGATGTTCCATCACTTGTCCAGACGATCGCACAAAAAAATGGTTGGCGGGAGACTGCCATTCCAGTAGGGATCGGAGAAGAAGAGATTGTTTTGAAAAAGGATAATGATGTGATCCAACCGAAATATCTTGGGGACCAAATAATTTATCAAGCAGGCAATCAGCGAATTCAAGCAAAGCAACAGTATGATGACAATCAGGAATTATTTGAACAGGTAAACAATATTTTGGTTCAGCTGTTCAAAATTGACCCGTATGACATAAGAATAGCTGTTGAGTAAATCCTAGAGAAATGAAGTGCCCCCAATAGTCGGACTTTTTTCGGAGTAGAGAAATCTACTCCGTTTTTGTTTGTTAAAATTAGTGATTATGCTACTTTCTGTGTTGTTTCTTGTACCTGAATAGGGCTTTTCTAATGCATTTTCCATTTTTCTCTGAGCCGTAATTTTGCATTTTATTGAAAGCGTATTCTATGATGGGAAGATACAAGAGAGGTGGATGAGAATGGAAAAACAGTTCGAAAATCAATTTATTGGCGGAGAATGGAAGGTGGGTAATGACTTAGAACACGTAAATGAGGACAAAAATCCCTACACGCAAGAGACGATCCTGAGCATACAAGGTGCGAATACAGAGGATGTAGATGAAGCCTATCGAGCCGCTCAAAAAGCACAGAAAGAATGGATGCAGCAATCGCCTCAAGAGCGTAGTACCGTTATAAAAAAGGCAGCTGAGCTGATGGCAGAAAAGCAAGAGGAGATTATCGACTGGCTAATTAAAGAAGGCGGCGCAACAAAAATTAAAGCAGGGCTCGAAGTTAATTTGGCAAAAGGGATTACGGAAGAGGCAGCTAGTTTCCCAATGAGAGTAGAAGGAAAAATCTTACCTACGAATACCGCTGGAGAAGAAAGTTTTGTGATGCATCGACCTTTAGGAGTAATTGGAATCATTAGTCCTTGGAATTTTCCATTTCATTTGACGATGCGGTCGTTGGCGCCAGCACTTGCTGCTGGGAATGGGGTTGTGATTAAACCAGCCAGCGATAGTCCAGTAACTGGCGGTCTTTTGCCAGCAAAAATTTTCGAAGAGGCTGGTGTTCCTAAAGGCTTAGTCAATGTCACGGTTGGCAGTGGTAGTGAGATTGGGGACTATTTTGTTGGGCATGCGATCCCAAGTTTCATTTCCTTTACCGGGTCAACGCCTGTTGGCAAGAATATCGCTAGCCAAGCAATGAGTGGGGAAAAGATTAAGCAGGTAGCTTTGGAATTGGGAGGGAACTCTCCTTTTATCGTATTGGCTGATGCGGATATTGAAGAAGCGGCTCATGCGTTGATTGTCAGCAAGTTCATGCATTCTGGTCAAATCTGTATGGCTGCAAATCGTGCGATCGTTGTTGAATCCGTGTTTGATGAATTTGTTGATAAAGTGGTTGAACGAGTGAAAAAATTAGTTTCTGGAGATCCTGCCGATGAACAGACAGTTATTGGTCCGATCATCAACCAAAAACAAACAGATCAAATCGAAAAAATGATTCAGCAGGCGCAAGAATCTGGAGCCGAATTTTTGGTAGAAGGGACGATTGAAGGGCAGGTCATTGAACCATTTGTGCTCGTTTCCGAAGATCCGACCTTAGAGATTTTCCATGAAGAAATTTTTGGTCCAGTACTTCCAATTCTGAAAGTAAAGGATACACAAGCAGCCATAGAAGCAGCAAATGATACGGAATACGGGTTGTCCAGTGCTTTATTTACCAAAGACTTAAATCAGGGCAGAATCATAGCCAATAAAATCGAATCTGGGATGTGCCATATTAATGGATTGACTGTCGATGACCAGCCAAACGCCCCCTTTGGCGGAGAAAAAAATTCTGGTATCGGCCGTTTTAATGGCGAATGGGTATTAGAAGAGTTTACTAGAGTTCAATGGGTAACCACCAAATCAGGAAAAGGACGATATCCATTTTAAAATTTATACCAATCTTTATAAAAAATACTGAAGTGACTTAAAAGAGTTACTTCAGTTTTTTTGAAGGTAAATAAAGTACAAATTCACTCAGAACGTTTATTTTAGCAAGCAACCTAATTTTTTGACGAAAAAATAGTAAAGTCTAGCTTACATAAAAAACAGACAAATAATGAGACTCTTGCTAAAATGAGTAGAGAACGAGAGTACCAAGTTGCATAATATGTGATCAAAAACAGAAACGTTAACGTGATTTTTCACCGTTATTTAAGGGTTTTTAGTTTTTGGTCAATTTTTTTTGTGAAAGAAAGTATTTGTAAGCACCAAGTTGCATAAAGAACACCGAATTAATTGGGAACAAAGAAGGTAGAAATGTAAGCGTTTTTCATATAAATTGAAGAGGTAAAGAGGGATGACAATGAATTTAGAAGAACGGACAAATCAGATTTTTGTTGAATTAGTTAACAACCCACAAATTACTAGTAAGGCATTATGTGAGAAGTTTGATTTGACGCGAGGGCAATTGAACTACGCGTTGAAAAAAATCAATGATTCTTTGTTAGAAGAAAAGCTGAGTGAGATCAAACGAACCAAAAATGGTCACTTTCTGATTGCAAATGAGATTCTTTCAAATTATAAGGGAGGTGATGAGCAGCTCGGGGAAACAGTGGAAAGTTATGTATTCTCCGGCAAAGAGCGAGCAGCCATAATTGAATTGATGCTATTGAGTAAAGAGGATTATTTATCACTAAATCATTTTATTGATGAATTGAAGGTCAGTCGTAATACTGTGTTGCGAGATTTGAAGGCGGTCGACCAAGAATTGCAGCAACATCAATTAACGTTGAAGTATACCAGGCAAAAAGGTTACTTCATTCAAGGAGATGAATGGAACAAGCGGAATGTTTTATCCGATTTGTTGAATAATTTAGCAGTGATGTACAACGGAATCAACTTCATCATCCAATTTGCTAATATCGATCCGCAACAGATCGACATTTTCCGCAAACGAGTGGAGCTGGTGGAGGAAGAGCTAGAGGTACAATTCACGGATGAACGACTAAAAACCTTGCCGCTATTGATTATTCTAATGATACGACGGGCGCAAAAAGGGAAACTGATCTCCTATAGCTTTAAAGTGAATTATCGAGAACTGGCAGATACAAAGGAATATTTAGCGGCGGATCGGGTCATTTGGGATGTTGATGGTTTAAGTGAGAATGAACGAGTTTATGTAACGATGCTGCTGTTGACTACTAATCTTTCTCGGGGCGACATTTTATCAGTAAAAGAGATCAACAAGATGAAGGAAGCTCTGGAAAAAGTGATTGCTAATTTTGAACGAATTGCCAGTGTCAATTTAGAAGAGAAGGAAAAACTTTTAGAACGTTTGCTAGTCCATATGAGGCCAGCCTATTATCGAATCAAATATCACTTGAATCTGCAGACTCGTTTTTATCAGGAAAACAAAGATGCCAATTTATTTTCACTCTTTTATTTGGTCAAAGAAGCGAGTGGTCCGTTGGAAACCTATTTTGGACAATCAGTACCGGATGCGGAATTGTTTTTTATTTCACTGTTTATCGGAAGTCATATTGTTGAAAGTACAGAAATTGTCCATCCAGAAAATCGTAAACGGGCAATCATTGTCTGTCCCAATGGTATCTCAATCGCTGTTTTATTGGAGAACACATTGAAGAACCTGTTGCCTGAAATTGACTTTATTATGTCAATGTCTGCGCGGGAATTCTATCGAAAGGACTACGATGTCGATTTTATTTTCTCGGCGGTACCGTTAAAAACGGAGAAGAAGGTATTTGTAGTCAATAACTTTCTCTCAGAGCAGGAAAAACGCCAACTAAGGGAACGAGTTCTGCGATCTACAGCAATCATCCAGACAGAAATTGTTACGCCAGAGAAAATTTTAGCAGTGGTACAAAAACATGCGGAAATCATAGATGAAACAAGCCTTTATGAAGAATTACTCAGTTTGTTTGCTCCTAAGGAATCGAAAATTTTAGCAAAGAAACGGCCGCATTTGATTGATCTTTTAAAAGGGGAAACGATCCAGATCTTTGAAGAAGAGATCAGCTGGTCGGAGGTTTTAGAAGCATTAGCTCGTCCTTTAGAACGGCAGCAGGTGATCACGACAGAGTACATCAACGCATTGAAAAAAGAAATGCCGACATTGCCAGCATACACTGTCTTACGCCATAAAATTGCGTTGCCCCATACTGTGAGTGAGGCTGGAGCAATCGGCGTAGGAATTAGTCTAGGACTCGTGAGAAAAGGAATTCTGACAGAGGATGGCAGAAAAATCCATACGGTCATCTTATTGGGATCTAATGATAAAGAAGAACATTTAGATTTGATTTTTGAAATGATGAGTTTAGCTGGAGCGAACGAGTTAACACAATTAGAAAAAGCAACTACGAAGGAAGAGATTCGGGAGGCGTTGATTCGTTTCAACGATGAGTATTGGAGGGCAAAATAATGACAGAAACGACACTAAGTTCTTACGTAAAGGAACCACTAGTTTTTGCGCAAGAAAATTTTTCTAACCAGGCAGAATTATTTGAGCAGGTAGCTCAGAAGGCTTTGGATCTAAGCTGGGTAAGGGATGATTTCCTAGAACGGATCAGAAAACGAGAAGAGACATTTCCCACAGGTATTCAATTGATGAACTTCGGGGCAGCGATTCCCCATACAGACGCTGAGTGTGTATTGGAAGAATTCGTAGCGGTGATTACGCTTCAAGAGCCGGTTGTTTTTTACAGTATGGAAGACAACAGTACCCAAGTAAAGGCTCAAATTGTCTTTGTTCTAGGATTGAATCAACCTCATGCCCAGCTGGAAATGCTGCAATCGTTGATGGGATTATTGCAAAATGAAACGGTTTTATCAGAACTTTTATTAGCCACCACAGAAAATGAGTTAATCAGCACGATTAAGAAAAATCAATTGTAGAAAAAAGGAGAGAAACATTATGAAAACAATTCGAGTATTAGTAGCTTGTGGAGCAGGGATCGCAACATCAACAGTCGTTATGAAAAAGGTAGAGGATTTATTTGCCAGAAATGATATGCCGGTGGAAATCACACAGATCAAGATCGCAGAAGCAGCTGGAAAACAAGATGAAGCAGACATGTTGATTTCAACGACCATGTTGCCGACTCAATACAAAATTCCTGCGATCTCAGCAATGGCCTTTTTGACGGGGATCGGAACCGAAAAAGTTGAGAATCAAATCATCGAAGCAGCAAAGGGCATTCAATAATTTTTAACTACATGTATGTTCTTTCCGCGTTTTACGGATCAATAGGATTTTGCAATTTGCGGAAAGGACGTATGTGGTAAGACGCTGATTTATTTTTAGTTTAAAAATAAATATATTTAAACAAATTAGGAGGAATGAATGAAATGGATAGCTTAATGGATGTGGTGCAGAGTATTTTAGGTGCTGGCCCGAGTGTCATGCTCCCTATTATCATTTTCATTGTCGGAATTATTTTTAGGGTTCCATTGAAAAAAGCAATTATTTCCGGAATTACAGTTGGTATCGGAATGATCGGGATCAACTTGGTTATCACGGTATTGACCACAAATGTAGGCCCAGCAGCACAAGCGATGGTCGAGCGGTTCGGTCTGAACTTGACGATCATTGATGCTGGCTGGCCAGCAGTCTCAGCCGGGACATGGGCGCAACCAATCGCGGCTGTGATGATTCCAGTGATCTTGATCGTAAATTTAATTATGTTGGCATTAAATCGAACGAAAACACTGAATATTGACATCTGGAACTACTGGCATGTTAGTTCTGTGGCAGCAACTGGTTATATTGTAACAAAAAGTTTTTTCTTTGGCATCCTGTGCGGGATTTTGTTTACAATCATTATTCAAATCATTGCAGATAAGACAGCACCTAAAGTTCAAGAATATTATGGTTTAGAAGGAATCAGCATCACCACAGGTTCGGCGCAAGGTTATGCAGTTTTAGCTTTACCGGTCGGCTGGCTGGTGGATAAGATTCCTGGTATCAATAAATTAGATGTAAAACCTGAAACAATTCAAAAACGTTTTGGGATTTTCGGTGAACCAATGATCATGGGGATCATTATCGGGATGTTCCTAGGCTTGCTGGGAGGCTATGACTTTATTGGCATCCTGCAAATCGGAATGAACATGGGCGGTGTCATGTTCTTAATGCCGCGAATGGTAAAAATCTTGATGGAGGGATTGATCCCGATTCAAGAAGGTGCGCAAAAATTACTGCAAAGCCGTTATGGAGATCGCGAAATTTATTTAGGAATGGATGCTGCATTAGCAACAGGTTCACCAGCGGCATTGTCCACCGGTCTTTTGATGGTGCCGATCACTTTGTTTTTAGCAGTTATTTTACCAGGAAACCGTGTCTTGCCTTTTGGAGACTTAGCGACAATTCCCTTCTTCGCAGCGTTAGTTGTACCTAGTCGTAAGGGAAATATTTTACACTCAGTTATTTCGTTAACGGTCGTAATGGCAGTAGCACTGCTGATGGCAACAAACTTTGCACCAGTTATTACCGAAATGGCACAAGGTATCGTGAAGTTCCCAGACGGGGCAGCAGAAATCACGAACTTGGACACAGGTGGGAACTTCTTAAAATGGATCTTCTTGAAACTCTCAGAATTAGTTGCACAAGTAATGTAGGAGGCTTATATCAATGAGTAAAACAATGAAGGGTGTTTCCAAACAGGCACCTGGCTATGACCAAATGGAGTTTATTGACTTAGCAGTACCTGAAGCAACAGAGGATAAGGTATTGATTAAAGTAGCCTACACGGGTATCTGTGGGTCAGATATTCATACCTTTAAAGGCGAATATAAAAATCCTACCACGCCTGTCGTACTAGGACACGAATTTTCTGGTCAAGTGGTTGAAGTAGGAGAAAAGGTAACTAAGATCAAAGTAGGCGATCGCGTGACTAGTGAGACGACCTTTTATGTCTGCGGTGAATGCGACTACTGTAAGGAAAAGCAATACAACTTATGTCCGCATCGCAAGGGAATCGGTACGCAGCAAAATGGATCAATGGCCAATTATGTATTGGCACGTGAGGAAAGTATTCATTTATTGCCGGATCATTTGAGTTATGAAGGCGCGGCGATGAGTGAACCACTGGCCTGCTGTGTACATGCAATGTATCAAAAGAGTCATTTAGAACTGAAAGAGACGATCATTATTATGGGACCTGGTCCTATTGGCTTGTTCTTGTTACAGATTGCCAAAGAAATTGGGGCATTCGTTATTATGACGGGTATCACGAAAGACGCGCACCGTTTAGAATTAGCGAAAAAACTTGGGGCGGATGTCATCGTGGATACGATGAAGGAAGATCTGGCTAAGATCGTTAATGAAGTGACGGATGGCTACGGAGTGGATAAGGTTTATGACGCCTCTGGCGCAGTGCCTGCGGTGAATGCCAGTCTACCATTGATCCGCAAACAAGGGCAATTCATTCAAGTTGGTCTATTCGCGAACAAAATGGTGGATTTGGATACGGAATCCATTATCCAACGAGAGATCGAATACATTGGCAGTCGTTCGCAAAACCCATATGATTGGCCAATCGCGATTCATCTATTGGCGAAGGGTGCGATTAATATCGAAGAAATGATCACGAAAAAATATCCGTTGACAGATTGGCGTGAAGCCTTTGATAAAGTGATGGAGGGCAACGAGATCAAAGTAATGATCGAATCAAATCCAGGAGAATTTTAATAAAACGAAGGAAGTTGCACTGTTATTTCAGTGCAACTTTTTTGTTATTTTAAAATTCTTTCAAAAAGAAACCGTTTACTATTTTTCTTGTTCAGGCTAGACTAAAGGAAAAAATGGCAGACAGGAGGGAAACAGATGGACCTTGATAATCGGAGTGTTCAGGTTTTACAAACCGTCGCTTCTACAGTAAAAATTTCTTCCAAAGAAATCATGGAAAAATACCGACTCACTCGCAATCAATTAGATTACGCACTGAAAAAAATAAATGACTATCTGGAAGAGAATAGCTACCGAAAGATTATTCGATCACGCAATGGGGGTTTTGTCGTTGATACAAAGGTGGTGGATGACTTTTCGGGAATCATGAATAGTGAAAGTCAATTACAGGCAGATGAAAATAGTTTTCTAGATGAGGATCATCGATTGCTAGTTATTTTATTATTGATTTTTTCCGCAGACTATCTCTCGCTTTATCACTTTTCGGAAAGTTTAGAGGTGAGTAAAAATACGATTGTCTCGGACATCAAGAAACTCAAGAAACAACTGAGCAGACATAAGCTGACCATCGATTATTCTAGAAAGGGTGGATACTATTTTCGAGGAGATGAGGAAGCGATTCGTGGATTGATTCTTGTTGTAACGGATCAAGTGATGGAATCGATTTACAATCGCCTTATTTTTGAAAAATATTTGGACATTCAGGTAACGGAAATTGAGGCCCAGAGAAGAATGTTGCGCTTGGTGGAAGAAGAACTGCAAGTTCAGTATACCGATAATAGAATTCAGACAGCTCCTTATTTCTTAGTCTTGCTGGATCGTCGAGTAAAGAACGAGCATCTTATTGAGCAGCGTTTTGGCTTGCTGGCAAAAGAAATTATGGATACCAACGAATATGCGGCAATCGTAAAAGTATTGGCTGGACAAAGCATGCTCCCGAAATCCTATACGGAACATCTTTATCTGTGTCTTTATATCCTGTCCTTAAAAATTACTGATTTAAGCAATATCTTTTCACTTAATAAAGTGGAGCTGCGAAAACACATCGAATTGTTTATTGCTCAGCTAGAAAAAAATACAATCATTCAACTGAATGACAAAGCCCAATTAATTGAGAATTTAGCGTTGCATTTAACCCCCGCCTATTATCGCATTCGCTATGGTTTGACTTCCGATTATATGCTTACGGATATCGTTAAGAACCAATTGGATCCGCTGTTCTTTATTGTGAAATCATCGATTGCGCCCTTAGAGGAATTTTTTGAAGAACGAATTCCCAACGATGAAATATATCTGATCACTATGTTCATTGGCGCGTATATGCAAAAGGAAAAACCAATCAATCTTGATAATACGATTGTCAAAGCTGCGGTAGTTTGCCCGAACGGTATCATTAGTTCAAAACTGCTGGAAAAAACGTTAGATAACTGGTTTCCGATGATTCATTTTGTCAGCTCTTTTTCGATTCGTGAATTTTACGAAAAAGAGGAGTGCCTAGAGGTTCAATTGATCTTCTCAACTACGCCTTTAACGACAGAGTTCCCGGTGATCGTTGTAGGCAATGATCTTTCAGCGATGAACAAAACGTTAATCGTCAATGAAGTCATCCAGCTGATTTATAAAATTGATAGTTATAAATTACAGCCGGATCACATCCTGTCCATCGTCAGAAAACACCTTCCTATGGATGATGAGACAGAAGGGAAGATTCGTAAAGAGTTAATGATTTCCTACAATTCGATTTTTCAAATTCAAGATCAAGAAATCTTGACGAATGAAACGAAGTTGAATTTAAGTGACCTGATTACGAAGGAAAGTATTGTCATCTTACCGAATAAACTAACTTGGCTGGAAATACTGCAAGCAGCAACACAAAATTTGATTGATCGTGGAATCGTTGAGCCGAGCTACTTAAGCCATCTTGAGGAACAGTTTCCGGAGGTCACTCCCAGTATCGTATTGGGAAATCAGATCGTGATTCCCCATACCATTCCTGAAAATGGGGCTCGTGAACTGGGCATGTGTTTAGCCAAAATCCCACAGGGTTTCTCCAGTCAAGGACAGTGCTACCGATATGTAGTGGTTATTTCAGCGATTGACAAAAAAATGCATATCCAACCAATGATGCAGCTATTGAAAATCGCAAGCGATCCAAAAACGATTCAGCGATTGGATCAGGCGCAAGATAAAGACGCGCTTTTAGCGGTTATCCAAGATTTCAAAAAATAGTAAAAATGAAATCCTCGTTCTTCTGGAGAGCGGGGATTTTTGTGTTATTGAGCTATTTAACCAATAGATAACAAAGATAAACGCTTGTGAAATCAACGTTTTCAGCAAGTCATACAAATATTACGGAATAGGTTCAGTAAAAAATGAGTTCAAAAGAAATTCAAAAGAAAGCGTTTCCGTGCTATCTTTTGGTTAAGCAAGAAGCAAAAAAACAGAATAGGAGGGATCTAGTGATCAAACGAGAGTTGCTTTTTAGCAAAATGAAGCCACAGGATTACGAAGAGATGATTTCATTCTTGGGTGGGAAAATGGAAGAGCTGGGTTATGTAAAAAATACTTATGTTCCAGCGGTACTGGAAAGAGAGAAGGGCTTTCCTACGGGATTGCAGATGGGCGATTATGGGATTGCGATTCCCCATACGGATCGTGAGCATGTATACCAATCCGCTTTAGCAATCGCGACTTTAGCAGAACCAATCGAGGTTTGCTCAATGATCAATCCAGAAGAAAAAGTTCGTGTATCATTGGTCATTTTAATGGCGGTGGAGGACCCAGATGGTCAAGTCAAGATGCTTAGCAAGCTGATGGGACTTTTTCAAGATGTGGAAACATTAAAGCGTTTAGAGCACGCATCGTCTGTGGAAGAGATGTATAACATCGTGGCAAAAATGGAATTAGAAATCGCATAAAGCGAAAATAAAAGGAGGAGCAACAATGAAAAGATACAATGTATTGTCTGTGTGTGGATCAGGAACGGTGACATCATCAATGGTGGCGGAAAAATTAAGAGAGACGTTGGAAGAAAAAGGCTATATTGTTGATACTACAGAGGCAAACCCGAACGAAGCGTTGTCTCTAGCAAAGACAGGGAAGTTTGATTTTATTACGTATACAAGTCCTTTACCAGATGGGGATTACGGAATTCCAGTAGTAAATGCCATCGGTTTCTTAACCGGGTTTGGGGAAGAAGAATTTTTAGAAGAAGTAGACGGCGTTTTATTAGCCTTAGAGAACTAAAATTTAAAGAACAGGTTGTTTTTGGTTTCTTGCGAAGAAGTGATAAACAGGTATTGCTTTATTCGATTTTAGGCATGTTGAAAATTAAATACATTAAATTGAAAAAGGAGTAATGAGATGTTAGAAACATTAAAAAGCGTTTTTGATACGTTTGGATCGGCTGTATTTGTTCCAGTGATGATTTTTGTCGTTGCTAAAGTATTGAAAGTGAAGACGCAAAAGGCATTTTTATCTGGATTATATGCAGGTGTAGGGCTGATGGGCTTTACTTTGATTTTGAACTCATACACCCCAATTATTTCGAAAGTCGTTCAACAAATGGTCGATCAAACAGGAATCAATCTTCCAGCCTTTGATGTAGGGTGGCAAGCAACGGCATTGGTGGCCTATTCAACAGAGGCAGGGATGATTTATCTAGTGATCGCCTTAGTTTTACAGACGGTACTTTTTTTAGTGAAGTGGACCAACGTATTCCAGCCTTCTGATTTATGGAATAACTATTCTTATATGGTTTGGGGCTCGATGGTGTATTTAGCTACAAAAAATATGATCTTAGCAGTTGTCTTAATGTGTTTATTGAATATGTACAGCCTATTATTATCGGAAATGTTAGCCAGAAGATGGTCAAGCTATTATCACTATCCAAATTGCACGATCATTGCTATGCATAATATCGAGCCGGGAATCTTTGCTCTCTTGATGGACCCGATTTGGAATATGATCGGCTTGCATAAAGTACGCTTGAATCCTCAAGGCTTGCAGAAGAAGTTAGGGTTTCTTGGCGAACCAATCTCGTTAGGATTGTTCTTAGGTCTATTTTTAGGGATTTTAGGAAATATCAGCAATTTGGCAGAGCTATCTGCTTGGGGACAGATCACAGAAGTAGCGATCGCGACAAGTGCGGTGATGGCGATCTTCCCGAAAGTAGCGGGAATCTTCTCACAAGCCTTCAACCCGATCTCACAAGCAGCGAGTAAAAATGTTCGCGGCAATAACGAGGGACGCGAATGGTATCTTGGCGTAAATGATGCGACAGGCTATGGTGAACCAGCAACGTTGATCTCAGGAATTCTTTTGATCCCAATTATGGTATTCATCGCAATGATTTTACCAGGTAACCAAACATTGCCAGTAGTTGATTTATTGGCTATTCCGTATATGGTACAAGCTTTGGTATGTTTATCAAACGGAAATATCGCCAAAACACTGATCAATGGAGTGATTTGGTTCAGCCTAGGATTGTACATGTGCTCTTACACTGCGCCAATGTTTACTGAGATTGCACAAACGGTAGGGGTTACTTTACCAGCCGGCGCATTGATGGTAACCAGTTTCAATATTTTAGGAAAACCAATTTTTGGACTAATTTTCTTAGCCTTTTTAAGTCAGAATCCATTGTGGATTGGCTTGACGATCGTCGCATACTTTGTTGTTTACTTCTTATTCCGTAAAAATAGAGAAGCCTTTTATGGATATGTTGAACGAGCTGCAGCGAAAAACAGCGGTGAAATTCCAGAAGCCAAAACAAAGGTAGCTTAGTAGAGAAGGATGAAAGAAAAGATGACAGAAAAGATGAAAGCAAGTGTATTAATAAAACCCGGTGTCTTGGAAGTTCAAGAGGTAGAGATTCCTGATATCGGTGAAGAGGAAGTATTAGTAAAAGTCGCTTACGCGGGGATCTGCGGCTCAGATGTGCCCCGCGCAAACTTAGAAGATGGTGCAAGAATGTATCCGCTCATTTTAGGACATGAATTCAGTGGAACAGTTGATCGGGTAGGATCACAGGTCACTAAAGTTCAAGTCGGAGACAAGATCGCTGTTGCACCATTGATCCCGGACCCTAATTCTGAATATACAAAAGAAGGCTCCTATGGTCTCAGTGATAATTATAACATAATCGGTACAGGCAGTAATGGAGCTTTTGCTGAATACGTGAAGGTTCCTGAAGCACACTGTGTGGTAATGCCGGAAGATTTGGATTTGTTGTCAGCGGCAGGGGTAGAGCCGGCGACAATTAGCTGGCATGCAATGCAGCGGGCGAACATGAAGGTTGGTGATACAGTAGCAGTTCTTGGCTGTGGACCGATCGGACAATTTGCGATTCAAATCGCGAAAATATTCGGAGCAAAAAAAGTCATTGCCGTCGATATTTTTGATGAAAAATTGGCATTAGCAAAACAACTCGGAGCAGATGTGACAATCAACAGCAAAGAGCAGGATCTGGAAGAAGCTATCAAGGCAGAAACAGGCTTAGGCGTCCATGTTGTGATCGAAACGGCGGGGAGTAAATTCACTCAGAAACAGGCCTTATTGATTACTCGTAAACATGGGACGGTAGTATTGGTAGGCATTTCCCATCAGGATCTGCCCTTGTCTGAACATGAGGCAGAACGCATTATGCGTGCAGAGCTGACAATTACAGGCTCATGGAATTCCTATACCGCACCTTATCCGGGACGTGCATGGGAAGCGACATTAGAAGAAATGTCCAAACGCAGAATCAAATTCAAAGAAATGGTGAGTGATGAGATCACGTTAACGGATTTGCCAGATGTGCTGCCTAAAATGTTTAAGCGTGAGCTTGCTTATAACAAAATCGTTGTTGCAGTCAATCCAGAGTAAAAGGGGACCGAATCAATGTTAGAACAATTAAAAGAAGAAGTATTTCAAGCGAATCTAGCCTTACCTAAACAGGGGTTAATTAAATATACCTGGGGAAATGTCAGTGCCTATGATCCTGAAACAAGCTATTTTGTCATTAAGCCTAGCGGTGTCAGTTATGAAGAAATGAAGGCGTCTGATATGGTAGTCGTTGATTTAGAAAATAGGGTAATCGAGGGAGAACTGAATCCATCATCAGATACGCCAACTCATGCAGTATTGTATAAGGCATTTCCAGAAATTGGCGGAATCGTTCATACGCATTCGACTTGGGCAGCAGCTTGGGCACAATCAGGTTTGGATGTTCCAGCAATGGGGACGACTCATGCGGATACCTTTTATGGCTCTGTTCCATGTGCGCGCTTCTTGACCAAAAATGAAATCGATGAAGGCTATGAGCATGAGACGGGGAATGTCATTGTCGAGACCTTTAAGCAGCGCGAAATCAAGCCTTTGGAAGTTCCAGGAGTACTGCTCCATGGACACGGCCCATTTACTTGGGGAAAAGATGCTCATAGTGCAGTTATGAATGCTGTGGTTTTGGAGGAGGTATGCAAGATGAATTTATTGACTCGTCAATTAAATTCTTTTGCAGAAGAACTGCCACAACGTGTATTGGATAAACACTATTTACGTAAGCATGGGGCGAATGCCTATTATGGACAGAACTAACGAATAACGAGAAAGGAGGATGACGATGATTAGCGATTTATTTGTTTTGATTGGATTGGCATTCTTTATCAAAATCTTTTTTGATGGCGCAAAAAGGCTGGTTATTGGAGCCAATGGAGATATTGTTAAAAGTAAAACGTACTGGATCCATGGCGGCTTGGGGATAGCTTTTCTGATCGTTGCGCGACTAATTACGCTCCTCCTTTAACCTTGTAATAATGGAGGGTGATGGAATGAAGATTCATGAAATCAGTCAAGCACCATTTATTCGAGAAATGTGCGAAGCGACTCATCAGTTATGGGCATATGGATGGGCCGAACGAAATGGCGGAAATATTAGTTACCGTCTGCCACTGGAGGAGGTACAGTATTATCTCAATGTCCATCAGGTAAAAAAGACCATTGCGTTAGATTTCACTGTAAAGAGTTTAGCAGGAGAGATTTTTCTAGTTTCCGGTTCAGGCAAGTATTTCAAAAATGTCCAAAAGAATCCGGCGGATAGTTTAGCGATCATTCGAATTACTGCCGAAGGTGACAAATATGATTTGCTGTGGGGATTAGAAGGAGACGATTTACCTACGAGTGAGTTAGCATCGCACCTGCAATGTCATGCTGTACGTCTTGCGCAAGATCCAGAGCATCGGGTAATCTTACACACGCATGCAACTGCGATATCGGCAATGACCTTTATCCATGAGCTAGATGAAAAGAAATTTACTAAAACGCTCTGGCAGATGATTACAGAATGTATTGTTGTCTTTCCAGATGGTGTATCGGTTCTTCCATGGATGGTTGCAGGGACAAACCAATTAGGGACAGCCTCTGCTGAAAAAATGCGAGAGTCACGAATCGTTATTTGGCCCCACCATGGAATTATGAGCGCAGGACAAACCATGGATGATGCCTTTGGCCTAGTTGAAACAGCAGAAAAGGCCGCTCAAATTTATTTACAGATTTGCTCCACCAGACAGGATATTAAGCAACAGATTACTGATCAGCAGCTTATCGACCTAGCAGCAAAGTTTCACGTGAAACCTAAAGCAGGGATATTGTCGGAAGAAGGTCAGCAAAATGACTAATGTAGTGGTGATTGGTGATCCATTTGTTTCGGCAGATAACTTAGCTAAAGCAGCAGAGGGATTGAAGCTTGATCCACCAATCAATATTCAAAAATTCGAATGGCAAGCAGAAAAAACTCGATCGGAATTTCGTGAGGTAATTAAGGTTTTAGAACAAGACGGACCTAACAATTTTGAGTGGTCATCGGAATTATTGTCCGCAGTATCCAACGCCGAGTATTTGTTAGTACATCTAGCGCCTGTTTCAAGAAACTTATTAGCTCATGGAAATAAGCTTAAACTTATCGGCACCTGTCGCGGCGGATTAGAGCATATTGATTTAGAGGCAATGAAAGAGCTGGATGGTCTATCGGTGATTAATGTCATTCGTAATGCAGAACCTGTCGCTGATTTTACCATTGGTTTAATGTATGCTACTGTTCGCAACATTGCTGCATCTGCGATCCAAGTGAGGAACGGCAATTGGCCGCAAAATTTTTCGAACGACGCCTACAAAACCTCTTTCTCGAACCTAAAGGTCGGTCTGGTTGGATTGGGACATATTGGAAGAATTGTGGCAAAACGATTAACTGCCCTCGGACTAGAGGTTAGCGCCTACGATGCTTTTACCGATCAGAAAACATTGGATCAAGAAGGATATCAAGTGAAGCTAAAGGGATTAGAGGAAATTTTTAGTGATTCAGATGTGGTATCCCTGCATTTAAGAGTTGTTCCAGAGACGAAAAATATCATTGACCATACGTTATTAAAACGGATGAAACCGAATGCCTATTTGATCAATACAGCGCGACCAGATATCATTAATCGAAAAGATTTGCTCGAGTGCTTAACAAATAAAACGATCGCCGGTGCAGGAATAGATGTTCTATGGGAGGAGCCAATTACACCTAATGAACCTTTACTGAAATTGGACAATGTGGTGATTACCTCACATATTGCTGGGGATACGATTGATGCGATTGAGCGTTCTCCACAATTGCTGCAAAAAGAAATGAATAGCATCCTAGAAAAAGCTTAAGTAGAATCGTCTACTTAAGCTTTTTTGCTCACTTTTCACAAATTAGTGTACTTTTTTTTCTGACTGGAAAAAAAAGAGCGTATTAATCATTTTCAATAAGCGTTCTATACTTGGCGTGTAATTAAGAGGAGGGGACGTAAATGTCAGATTGGTTAGACGTTGCAGGAAAAAAAGTGATTGTAACAGGAGGGTCTTCAGGTATTGGTGCAAGCATCATTGATGAATTATTAGAGCAAGGAGTAGTGGTAGCAAACTTTGATCTTCAGCCCGGAAAGGTCGTTCATGAAAATCTTTACTACTTTCAGACTGATATCTCAGAGCGGCAGCAAGTAGAGGAAAATGTTACGAAAGTGATTGAAGAATTTGGTCAGATTGACGGCTTAGTCAATAATGCGGGTATCAATGTTCCGCGTCTATTAGTGGATGAGGAGAATCCCCACGGGCAATTTGAATTATCCGATGAGGTATTTGACAAGATGATGGCAATTAATCAAAAGGGATTATTCCTTATGACGCAGGCAGTGGCAAGAGTGATGATGCCAAGGCATGAAGGTGTCATTATCAATATGTCTTCCGAATGTGGATTAGAGGGATCAGAAGGCCAAAGTCCTTATGCAGCAACGAAAGCAGCCGTCAATAGCTTTACACGGTCTTGGTCTAAGGAGTTAGGCAAGCAGGGCATTCGTGTAGTAGGAATCGCCCCTGGAATTATGGAAGAAACTGGTTTACGAACGGAGGCTTATGAGACTGCGTTAGCTTACACACGGGGTATTACGGTTGAAGAGCTTCGTAAAAACTATGATAAAACAACGACAATCCCCTTGGGGCGCAGCGGGAAGCTCAGTGAAGTCGCTGATCTAGTATGCTATTATTTATCTGATCGGTCTAGCTATATTACAGGCGTTACGACCAACGTTGCCGGAGGAAAAACACGAGGCTAAAAGAAGGTGGGGTAATAAGATGGCATTAATCAATCGCTGGTATCAATTATTACAGCATTTTATTACTCATGATCGGCTGAGTTTGAATGAATTGCAGAAAATAACCGATACAAGTGCACAAACCACCAAAAAAGCGATTCAATTATTGAATGATCAAATGGAACAAATTGCGGTGATTGAGGAAAAAGACACGAGCTACTCGTTAAAAGTGATGGATTCGCAACAGTTTTCGGAAATCATGAACGGTAGCTTAAAGCAGCAAACAGATTTCAATTCTAGCACAAAGCGGATTGCCGTCTTAATCGATTGTTTCATGAAGCAAGAGGGCTACATCGTCATCGATGATTTATCAGAAGTGTTAGGAGTCAGTCGTTCAACGGTTAATAAGGATTTACGAAACTTAAAACAGTTGATGACCAGATATCAAATTTCTTTGATTGGTACACCCAATAAAGGCTTGAAGATCGCAGGTACAGAATCCCAATTGCGGCTGCTCTACCTGCACCATGCCTATGATTATTTGGAACAGTCTCCGTTAACAGAGGACTTGCTGCAGTCCATTGACGAAATCGCACTAAGTAAAAAATTGGATTTTCGGACATTAGGCTTATTACAAAAGACGATCAATCTAACAATTCAACGGATTCGATCCGGGAAGCCATTGGTACAGGCAGTTGCTTATTATGTTAATTATTTTTCTGACGACAGTTTATTGGAAGAATTATTTGTTAATTTGGCAACCGATTATCATTTGACGATCAGTAAATTTGATTTTGATTTTCTCTGTTTCCCCTTAAATATTTTCAACAATAATTTGGTACCAGAGGATCAAGCAGATACACCAGAAGTAAAAACCTTATTTGACTACATGATGAATCAAATCAATGAAGCCGTGATCATCAATTTAGATCAAGAAGAGTTGTTTCGAAATATGCGTGCTCATTTTATGTTTTTGATTAATCGCCTTATTTTTCAAGTTGAAACCTATGATATCTTTCGTGAAGAGTTTAAACAAAAACATGCTTTTGCCCATGAGCTAGCAGAAATAGGAATTGCTGCATTAGCCAATTATCTACAGAAGCCTTTCCAGAGAGCCGAACTTTCATACTTAGCGATCTATTTTGAATTGGCATTGAAACTAGATACTCAACCTAAAATGAAAGAGATCGCCGTAGTCTGCAACACTGGCAAAGGAACGGCTTTAATGATCAAGCGTCAGCTGGCAACCGTTTTAGGACCGAATATTCGAATCGCTCATTATTCAGAGGAAGAATATGAGACAAAGGACTTGGATCGCTATTTCGCAGTATTTACCACAGTGCCCTTGAAGCATACGAAGACAACAACAGCTATCATAAAACTGACTGATTTGTTTAATGAGAACTGGTTATTGAGTGAATGGAAACGAATTGTTGCTTCCAAGGCAGCAACTTTTGAGCATATTCAGTTTTCTTTTGAACAATTGGATAAGCAGTTGGCTTATGAAGAGAATTTGATCCTTTTATTGGAAAAGCTGCGAGTCCAACAATTAATCGATGATTCTTTTAGAGACTACATTTTGACGAAGGCTCAAGAAGAGTCGGCAATCATCGATAATGGCATTGCCTTTCCCCATGGAATTAATCGGCAGAGTGAGGAAATTCTTGTGACGATTGGAATTTATCCAGATGGGCGTTCTACAGAAGATATTGAGTTGATTTTTATGGTAGCGATTCCAGAAAATCTGACTTTAGCAGTGGAGGAAGAGCTGTTAAGTTTTTATGACACGATTTTTGTCATCTCCTCCAGTGAAACGTTAAGAGAACAGGTGAAGCAGATTCAAACTAAAGAGGAATATCGTCAGTTATTGGTAAATGGATAAGAAGAATCTCATGTATCAGGAAGGAGTCGTATATGAATATTTTTATTTTAGGAGCGATCGCAATTATTGCATACATTCTGCAAATTTTTCTAGGGATGAAACAAATCAAGAATTTTAATTCTGTTTATATTCGAATGAAGCGAAAAGGGAAGGTAGCGATTGGACGACGCCCCGGAAAAATCGCTTCGGGAACGATCTTGTTGTTAGGCGTTGACCAAAGAGGAACGATTCAAGAAGCTGAGATGATGCAAGGGACTTCAATCCTAGCACGCTTCAAGCCGCGTCCACAATTTGTTGGTATCAATATTCATCAATTGACCGATTCTCCTGTACTGATCAAGGAGAATAAATTGACCCGTCAAGCGGCGGCTAACGCGCAAAAAATTTATTTAGAAGTGGAAAGAGGCAATCATCAAGAGAAAGCCCCCGTATCGCCGATCTTCAATGTAGGGAACCAATTATCTTTAATGAAACTTTCGATCCAAGAGAAATTCACGAAAACCAACTCACAAATATAAGAAGGAGTGTTAATGATGGATTATATTACAAAATTTGCGGAAGGCTTTATGAGTCTTTTCCAAACAGGTGCTGAAACATTTATTAGTTGGATGACAGGCATCGTTCCAGTTGTTTTGATGTTGATGGTAGCAATGAATACACTAATTGCTTTTTTAGGAGAAGAGCGCGTAACAAAAGTTGCGAAAGTATCTTCCAAAAACCCATTTACACGGTATCTTGTATTGCCTTTCGTTTCTGCATTTATGTTAGGAAATCCAATGTCCTTTACAATGGCGCGCTTTTTGCCAGAGTTCTATAAGCCAAGCTATTATGCATCAAACGCACAATTTTGTCATACCAGTAATGGTGTTTTTCCTCACATCAATCCAGGAGAATTGTTCGTATGGATGGGGATCGCCCAAGGAATCACGCAATTAGGTCTCAATTCAATGGAATTAGCGATTCGTTATATGTTTGTTGGTCTAGTCATGAACTTTATCGGCGGCTGGACGACAGACTTCACTACCGCCTTTGTCTGCAAACAGCAAGGAATTAACCTGAGCAAAGAAGTCGATGAGGTCGCAGTAGCAGAATAGGCTAGCATAATGGAATGATATATGTGATGAGCATCGGATTTATTTTTCGTTAAGAAAAATAAGTACTTTGAAACGAATTAGGAGGAGCGAAAATGGCTTATAATAGTATTAAAATTGTAAAAGGTTCAGGGGGATATGGCGGCCCGTTAGTTATTACACCAACGGATGAGAAACATAAATTTGTCTATGTAACTGGTGGCGGAGATAAACCGGATATTGTTGATAAAATCGAAGAATTATCTGGAATGGAATCGGTAAATGGGTTTAAGACATCTATTCCTGATAATGAGATCGCTTTAGCAATTATTGATTGTGGTGGCACTTTACGTTGCGGAATTTATCCTAAAAAGAATATTCCAACAGTCAATATCGTCCCAACGGGAAAGAGCGGTCCGTTGGCACAATACATTCATGAGGATATTTATGTATCCGCAGTCGGGAAAAATCAGATCATGTTAGCAGACGAATCGGAAGCGGTTGATAAGCCTGCCTTCGTTACGGAAGAAAAACCAGAACGTGAATTTAAATATTCAACGGATAAGAAAATTACGGAACAAAAGGCGGAACAAAAAAGCTTTATCGCTAAAATCGGAATGGGTGCCGGGAAAGTGGTAGCGACCTTCAATCAATCGGCCCGTGAAGGTGTACAGACGATGATCAATACGGTTATTCCTTTCATGGCTTTTGTATCCTTATTGATTGGGATTATTCAAGGTTCAGGAATAGGGACAGTATTTGCGAACCTGATGAAACCTTTAGCTGGAAATGTCATTGGCCTGATCATTATTGGCTTTATCTGCTCACTACCGTTTTTATCGCCATTATTAGGACCTGGAGCGGTGATCAGTCAGATTTTGGGAACCTTGATCGGGGTAGAAATAGGTAAGGGAAATATCCCACCGCAATTAGCCTTACCTGCTTTATTTGCTATCAATACACAAAATGCGTGTGATTTTATTCCGGTGGGCTTGGGCTTGGAAGAGGCGGAAGCAGAAACGGTTGAAGTTGGCGTACCTTCTGTTTTGTATTCACGTTTTCTAAATGGTGTCCCACGAGTGGTTGTTGCTTGGTTGGCAAGCTTTGGTTTATACAGTTAAAAATGTTTGGAGAGATGAAAGATGATTTTTGAGACGCAAGTGACGAATATTGGACCTGAGGCAGAGATGTTTCAACAAGAAAAGATGCTGATTTTTTTCGGCAATGATGCGCCGGAGACATTAGCGGATTATTGCTACAACATCCAATTGACCCCCTCTACGGATGAGATTACAACGGGAATGCATTTTTTCTTTGATAATCAATCCTATAGAATTACGGCAGTTGGAGAGGTAGTGAAAAAGAATCTCGATGATTTAGGGCATATTACCTTGCGCTTCGATGGTTCGGAAACAGCGGAGCTCCCAGGCACGCTTTATGTGGAAGATAAAGAAATGCCAACGATCTCTGTTGGGACAAAGATTGCGATTAGTTAAGAACATTCATCTAAGAGTTGCATTTACCCAGTTTAAATGTACACTTTTAGATGAGTGTTTTTTTTCGTCAGACAGGCCTTTTATAGATTGATCAGGAGTATAAAAGCATAAGGCGCATCCGTGTTGCTGCAATGAATAATGCTGTGGTGAAAAGCTGAATCATTTAAAAAATGCCCCTTAAAACGAGGAACAAACTCGTTTTTTTGTGGTGAAGAGAATTTCTAATAAAGAGAAGGCTGTCAGTAAACTAGGGAGACGAAGGAATGGATAATTTTAATGAATGAGGCGATAATATGAAAGTCACACCGAGGGAAACGGTGGCGTATCAAGAGCACTTTTTAATGGATACGCAAAAGATCAAACAATATGTAGTGGAAAAATTAGGGGCATTTCCAACAGAAGCACCATTAACCGTCACTGAAATTGGGGATGGGAACATCAATTATGTTTTTCGAGTCGTGAATGAGGCAACCCAGGAAAGTTTGATTATTAAACAAGCAGACGTATTGCTGCGCTCTTCTGGACGACCTTTGGCAATTGATCGTAATCGCATCGAAGCAGAAATTTTACGTTTGCAAAATGAATTAGCGCCGCAGTTTGTACCAGAGGTTTATTATTATGATCAAAAGATGTATGCTTTGACGATGGAAGATGTTTCAGAGTATCAGAACATGCGCTATGAACTGATTGCTAAGAAAACTTTTCCTAAGTTTAGTGAAGAGATTGCGGAGTATCTTGCGCGAACCTTGCTTTTAACAAGTGATCTTGTTTTGGATCGGGGAGAGAAAAAGCAGCGTGTTAAAGCATTTATCAATCCAGAAATGTGTGACATCAGCGAGGATTTGGTATTCACGGAACCTTATGATGATTACAAGCAACGGAATATCGTAACTTCTGGAAATGAACAGTTTGTGAGAGAAAATCTTTATGAGAATGTGCCCCTTCAAGTAGAAGTCGCGATTCTGCGAAATAATTTTATGAACAACGCCCAATCACTGCTGCATGGCGATCTTCATACAGGTTCAATTTTCATCAATCAAAGAGGATTGAAGGTGATTGATCCTGAGTTTGCCTTTTATGGTCCATCGGGGTATGACATAGGAAATGTCTTGGCGCATCTCTATTTTCCGATGGTCAAAAATCTATTTGATGAAACTGTGGATCAAGATTTCCATCAATGGAGTATGGCGACTATTGAAGCCGTTTATGATCAAGTTTTTACGAAATTATCCGTTGCCTACGATGAAGCGGTATCTTTTTCTCTATATCGTCATCATGCCTTTAAGGATACGATGCTGCAAGAAATTATGTCAGACGCGGTGGGGTATGCCGGTACAGAGATTATTCGCAGAGTGGTAGGCGATTCTAAGGTGAAGGAATTGTCTCTGATTGATTTCGAGAAAAAAATTGTCGCAGAGCAAATGCTGCTGAAATTAGGCATACAAATGGTCATTAATCGTCAGCACATCACTAGCGGCAGACAGCTAGTAGATGGGATCGATGAATTAGCGGCCAGCACTATAGATTAGAAGGTGAAGAGGTTGGAAAGACAAGATTACACGATGCCAACGCTATTACAATATGAGAATGTTGCGTGGTATGAAAACGGAAAGGTGCGCATTTTGGATCGTCGGATTTATCCGACTCGGATAGCGTTCGTTGAATGTGAGACTCATCAAGCAGTGGCGCAAGCCATCACAGACATGGTTACACAAAGCGCAGGACCTTATACTGCGGCAGGAATGGGAATGGCGTTAGCCGCTGAGGAAAGTAAGGCTTTAGAGCCAAAAGATCAGATCGCCTATCTAAAAAAAGCCTCCCATACGATCGCCAATGCACGTCCCACGACTGCGAATCGTATGACATTGATCACTGAAAATTGTGTGGAAGTCGCAGAGGACGCATTGGAAAAAGGGATGGATCCGACAGAAGCGATTAAACAAAATACGATCGATTCGTTAAATCGTCGCTACTATACAATGGATCAAGTAGCAAAATATCTGATTGAAAAAATTCCAGACAACGGAACTGTTTTGACCCAATGTTTTGGTGAAACAATTATTGGGATGCTTCTGCGAGAAGCGCTCGAGCAGAAAAAAACGCTGCGCTTCTTCTGTGCGGAAACTCGGCCCTACTTACAAGGCGCACGTCTAACCGCCAGCTGCTGTGCAGAGATGGGGTTTGATACGACGGTTGTTTCCGATAACATGATTGCTTATTTAATGGAGCATGAGACGATTGATTTATTCACTTCAGCCGCAGATACAATTGCGCGAGATGGTTATATCGCCAATAAAGTCGGAACCTATCAAATCGCCATTTTAGCCCAACGTTTTGGCGTTCCGTATTTTGTTACGGGCATTCCAGATACGGATAAGAAGAGTCACGAAAGTATCAAGATTGAGATGCGCGATCCAGAACAAGTGATGGAACTAAATGGAATCAAGCATACCTTGACTGGAGTCAAAGCGATTTATCCATCCTTTGATATCACACCACCAGAATTGATTGGAGCAATTGTTACGGATCGTGGAATATTTTCTCCCTATGATTTGAAACGCTATTTAACTGAACAGCCGGAAAATAATTTTTATTGATTGGAGTAGAAAATGAGACATCTAAAAGAACGTGCGTTAATCGTCGAATACGGAAAAAAACTTATTATCGAAAAGCTAACCACAGGAACAGGCGGCAATATCAGCATTTATTTACCTGAAGAGGAAGTGATGCTGATTAGTCCAAGCGGCATTCCTTATTTTGAAACAAAGCCGGAGGATATTGTTTTAATGGATTTGCAGGGCAATATAGTAGAGGGCACGCGAAAACCATCAAGTGAATATGACCTTCACAGTATTTTTTACGCGAATCGTCCAGATGTCCGATCGGTTGTCCATACGCATTCAGAATACGCAACAACCTTTGCCTGTTTGCAGCAAGAAATTGAGCCGCTGCACTATATCATTGGCTCAGTCGGCGAAAAAGTTCGCTGTTGCGAATACAAAACCTTTGGTACACGGGAATTAGCCGAAGAAGCGTTTCATTTTATCCATGAAGATAATGGTATTTTGCTAGGGAATCACGGGGTTCTAACCATTGGGCCGGATCTAGCGAGTGCCTTTGGCGTTGCTAAGGATATTGAGTTCCTAGCCAAGCTTGATTATCGAGCACGCTGTATTGGTACGCCAAAGCTATTGAATCAAGAACAAATGAAAGAGGTCTTAGAGAAATTTGAGACTTATGGACAGCAATAATAAACAGCAACTTTAGTGAGAGCTAAAGTTGCTGTTTTTGTTTTTTCTCTTAATGAAGAAAAAGGAAAAAGGTGGGGGATTTAATAGCTCGTGAATTCACAAACAGATAGTACATTTCTTTTTATTAATTGGTCTATTATCTAATTTTTAATTGCATTACAGATTTTAAACACAATATAAAGCGCTATTTATTGTGAAATACTAATCAATAAGATTTCGTTCTCTCAATTAAATGGAATTATTCAAAAAAAGAGAAATCTTATTTGTTGTTATTTAAAGAATGTGCAGTTTTAATAAGGAAAATTATTTCCTTGTTTTTACATAAGAATCATTCTTCTTAAATTATTGATATATCACGTTTTTTACGGTTTATCATTCTGGTGTGACATATGTTCCAAATGATAAAAAATGATAGTTTGTGAAAAGAAAGCGTTGACATGTGTTTGTGTGGTGTTATACTAAAGGTGTCTTAAGGCATATGTCAAAGGCTTTGTCATATGTCAAAAAAGTATGGAGGGGTAATAATGACACTTTATGGGAAGCTTTTGGAAAGAGAAAAAAATGGTGCGCCAATCAAGGTTGGGGTAATTGGTGCAGGTCAAATGGGTTTTGGGATGATTGCTCAGATTTCGACGATTCCAGGGATGGCAGTAACAGGCATCAGTGATATCAACAAAGACGCTGCACAGCGAGCAGCGGATGCGTACAATGCAAGCGCAGAGAAAAAGGTAGATATTCTAGTCAGCTCAGATTTTAAAGAAATCATTCATTCGGATAAGGTAGAGGTTATTGTTGATGCGACTGGAGTACCTGAAGTAGGCGCACAAATTTCGTTAGAAACATTGTTAGCGAAAAAACACATTGTTCTATTGAATGTGGAAGTTGACATTACAATCGGACCATTGATGAAGAAAATGTACGATTCAGCGAACCTGGTTTACACAGGGTCAGATGGTGACGAACCAGCTGCGACGACAGAATTATTTGAATTCGCGAAAAGTATGGGAATGGAAGTGTTAGTCGCAGGTAAAGGAAAGAACAACAAGTTGAAGGTCGGTGCGAATCCAGATACTGCTCAGGCAGAAGCAGATTCAAAACAAATGTCTAGTCATATGCTGGCTGCTTTCCAAGATGGCACAAAGACCATGGCTGAAATGAACTTATTATCAAATGCCATCGGCTTTATTCCTGATAAAGTAGGAATGCATGGAATTAGCGGAGACGTTGATTCAGTCGTTAAAGATTTAGACTTAAAAGAAAACGGCGGGGTTTTAGATAAGTATGGTGTAGTAGAATACGTGGATGGCTTAGCACCAGGTGTCTTTGTAATCGTCAAAGGACAGAATGATGGCGCTCGTCATGAATTAAGCTACCTGATGAAGAAGGGCGATCGCGACCATCACATTTTATATCGTCCATATCACTTAGCAAGTCTAGAAACACCGATCACGATTGCAAAAGCAGTATTAAATCATGATCATGCGATCGTTCCATTAGGCGCTCCTATTTCTGAAACCGTTGCAGTAGCGAAGAAGGATATTAAAGCTGGCGAAAAAATCGATGGGATCGGCGGCTATTGTGTACGCGGTGTGTTAGAAACACATGCAGATCTAGTGAAGAACAACAATGTACCAATAGGGTTAGTTGGTGGATCATCTGTAGCAAAACGAGACATTAAAGATGGTACTTTCTTAACTTATGATGATATTGAAATTGATGAATCAACAACGGTTTATCGTTTACGTAAATTACAAGATTCAACGTTTGGTGAGTAAGGCAAATTGAAGCAGATGGGGTTTTCCTCATCTGCTTTTGGAGAGGATGTAGCTTATGAGCGGACTAGTTATTGTGTTGATTGTTTTGATGCTTAGTCAAAGTCTTCTAAGTATTGTTCAGGTGAAATACTATCAGAGCTTCATCAAAAAAATCACTACTGAACAAGCAGGAACTGAGTATGAATTTTATACCGAAGTTGTTAAGGGAAAAGTGTTGCGGATGATAGTGGCAGTTGTAATTGACCCTGATGGAAAAGTTATTCAGTGCTATATCTGTAAAGGATTGACGATTTTTGCTCGTTTTAAAGAGGAACAATCGTATTGTGGAACTGATTTAGCTACAGTTTATAGTCAAGCAGCGCAAAATAAGCGAGCACCACAGATCGAAAAAGCACTCTCAAAAATTTACTCACGGAAATTGGAAGCGGTTACCTAGTTTTTCTTTTGTGATGAAAACCAAGGAAATTGAAAAAGAAGACATTAAAATGAATTAGGAGGTTTTATTTATGAAATATATCGAGTGGGCAGGAAAAAACTTTATTGGTATGTTTGAAGCCGGCGGTGAACAGTTTATGGGATATATGACTGGGATCGTTCCACTATTAATTGTACTTTTAACATTTACTTATTCAGTTATCTCATTTATCGGGGAAGAACGTGTTGACAGAGCCATTCGCTATTGTTCAAAATATATGATTCTACGGTACTCTTTGATGCCGATTCTAGCAGTATTGATGTTAACAAACCCGATGGCTTATACGTTTGGAAAGTTTGTTCGTGAAGAAGAAAAACCTGCATTTTATGATGCCGCAGTATCTTTTGTCCATCCGGTAACAGGATTATTCCCGTACGCAAATGCTGGTGAATTATTTGTTTATCTTGGGATCGCTAACGGTGTTACGGAGGCAGGGTTCAGTCAATCAAGTTTGGCCGTTCGTTATTTCTTAGTAGGTGTTGTTGTCATCTTGATGCGGGGAATCGTTACTGAAAGATTGACAAAATTCATGATGGCTAGAGAAGCGAAGAAAGCTGCAGCATAAAGGAGGAATCGTAATGTACAAAACAGTATTTGTTAAACCTGGAAATAAAGGCTGGGGAGTAGGCTGGACGTTAACTCCAACAGATCAAAAAAATAAAATTGTCTCTGTAACAGGCGGCGGGATTCATCCGGTTGCGCAGCAAATTGCGGATTTAACTGGAGGAATCGCTTGTGACGGATTTAAGAATCAAATTCCTGAAGAAGAAACATTATGTGCGGTTATCGACTGCGGCGGGACCGCGCGAATCGGCGTTTATCCGATGAAACGCATCCCAACAGTGGATGTATTGCCATCTTCTCCATCAGGTCCGTTATCAAAACACATTACTGAGGATATTTTTGTTTCAGGGGTTCGACCAGAAGATGTTTCTCTAGTAGAAGATGCGGATTTAGAAGAGCGTCAAATGGCGGCAATCGATCATGGACACGCGGAAGATGCAAAATCAGCAGCGGCTACTGAAAAAATAATCACTGAAGGCCGTGAATCTGAAGAAGAGTTCAAAGAAAGATACTCGAAAATCAAAGAAGAGCACAAGGAAGAGCAAGCGAAGAAAGACAGCTTCCTCGTTCGTTTCTCTCGGGGAATCGGTGGAGTGATGAGTACCTTCTATCAATCGGGTCGTGATGCAGTGGATATGCTATTGAAAAATATTATTCCATTCATGGCGTTCATTAGTATGATCGTTGGGATCATCAATTATACTGGGATTGGTGACTGGTTAGCAAAAGTATTATCTCCTCTAGCGGGGTCGTTACCAGGTATGATCGTCTTGGCTTTAGTATGTAGTATCCCGATCCTATCTCCAATCTTAGGGCCAGGGGCAGTAATTTCTCAGGTTATTGGAGTATTGATCGGAACACAGATCGCTAATGGCTCAATTCCTGTACAATATGCTTTGCCAGCATTGTTTGCAATTAGTGCACATGCGGGTTGTGACTTTATTCCAGTAGGGTTATCTTTAGGAGAAGCAAAACCAGAAACCGTATCTGTCGGGGTACCAGCGATTCTGTATAGCCGTATGTTGACAGGTTTTACAGCGGTAATTTTGGCTTGGTTGGCTAGTTTCGGAATGTATTAAAAATTGTTTGAATGGAGCGTATGGATTGATGGTAAAATCAAAAATTATTGAAATTGGCAGTATGGTGCCAGCATTTGAAGAAGAACGATTGATTATTTTGTTTGGCCCCTCTGCGACCGCAGAGCTGAGAGATATTTGTGTGATTCATGAGTTTGAAGATCGCCCTAAAGATGCGTTAAAAGTAGGCGGCAAAATCAAATTCGGTGACGAAGAGTTTACGATTGAAGAAGTGGGTTCGCAAGCAAATGCAAATTTTGAAGAATTAGGACATATTTCGATTTATTTTCGGAACGCGATCGGGGAAATCTTACCAGGAGCAATTATTGTTAGTCCAGGTACTTTCCCTAACTTTGAAATTGGTGGCGTGATCGAGATTCTTTAGAAAAAAGTCGAGGATGTGCTTACAATAAAGCACATCCTCATTTGTGGTTTTACGGCTAAGAGGTGTTAGTCAGCAGAGGATTGTGTGGGAAAAGAAATGAATTTTTTGCGACAGGAAAATTCTTTTGTTATCAATGTTAGCTGCGAAAAAAAGAATTGTCCCCACTAGTTCTACGGATATTCTGGTAGAATCAAACCGTATGGTGAATGAAAATAAAAAGTTGTTCAGAGGATGGGATCACAATGGCTATAAAACATAATCGAGATATCGTAAAAGTAGCTACGATGTATTACAAAAAGAGTTTGAAACAGTCGGAGATCGCCAAACGTCTGGGAATCTCTCGTTCACTGGTTTCAAAATATTTGAATGACGCAAAAAATGAAGGTATTGTTGATATTTTTATTAAGAGTGAGAGTGCCTATTCGATTGAATTGGAATTGGCTCTTGAAGAAACATTCGGGTTGAAAAAAGCCGCAGTGCTGGATACCAGCAGCTTGCGAAAGGATGAAGTTGAACGCTTACTCGTTCAAACAGCGATTACCGCCTTTCAAAAAGAAATCGCAAAGGCCAAAACAATCGGACTCTCGTGGGGAAAAATGCTGCGAGGCATTGTTGATGAATACCCTTATGAGAATCATGCGGATGCGACCATCATTCCATTGATTGGTGGTTTAGGCTCTGAGATGGTAGATGTCCACTCCAATCAATTGGCTTACGATTTATCCAAAAAGTTGCGTGCTAAATGTAAATATTTATATGCACCGGCATTAGTGGACAATGCCTTTATCAAAAAAAGTTTGATTGAAAATGATGGTATCCATGATGTGCTGGAGGCAGGGAAAAATGTTGATTTCGCTTTAGTTGGAATTGCGAGTCCTTTTTCTAAAAACAATACAATGACAGAGATTGGCTATGTGGACCAACAGGACATTGATGAGCTGGAGAAGCTAGATGTGATTGGCGACGTTAATTCGAAGTTTATTGATCAGGCGGGACGGGAAGTCGCTTGTGAAATCAACGAGAATGTCATTGGATTAGGTGTTGAGGACGTACGAAAAATTGCTAATGTCGCGGTTGCCTGCTACGAGGATAGTAAAAAAGATGTACTGTATGTAGGCACAAAGACCAAAATTTTTACTCATATTACCGTAACAGATAGTCTTGCGGAATACTTATTGGAACAAGCAAAAAACGAGACACATTGAGGTCTCGTTTTTTTTCGTAAAAAGCCCATTTTTCTAAGGGACATATTTTTGGATGAACTCCGTGACTTTTTTCTGGTACATGCTGGGATTACTGCTTAATGCTTCGGCATGTTTGGCACCGTGAACGACATACTGTTCTTTTGGTCCTTTCGTCGCTTTGTAGACTTCATCCAGCATGAAATATGGAACGAAATCGTCCTTATCACCATGAATAAAGAGCATTGGCCGAGTATTCTTTTTCAATTGCTTAATTGTATCTGCTTCACCAAAAAAGTAGCCGGCACGTACTTTTGTGACCAAACTAGTCACTGGAATTAAAGGAAAGGCCGGCAGGTTGAACATTTCCTTCAATTGATAGCCTAATTCACCTTTCACCGAGCTGTACCCACAATCCTCAACGAATGCTTTGACGTTATCCGGTAATTTTTCTCCGCTGGTCATCATGACGGTTGCAGCGCCCATGCTGACTCCGTGAAGAACGATTTCTGACTGAGGGTCTTTTTTAATAATCCGATTGATCCACTGGAGATAATCCTTTCGTTCATCCCAGCCGAATCCAATGTAATCCCCTTCGCTTTTGCCATGTCCACGAGCATCAGGCATTAACACATTATAACCAAGGTCATGATAGATTTTCGCGTATTGCGGCATATCTGTAGCTTGTCCCATATATCCGTGGGCAATAATCGCTGTTTTGTGTTGCTCTTTTTTCGCAGGTAGATAGTAAGCCGATAATTTCAAGCCATCGTTTGAGGTAAGCTGCCAATCGCTGCGATTGTTTTTATCATTGAACCAGTCTTCCGCACGAATCCGTTCCGCTGATTTTTTCTCCGACCCACTGGCTAGAAAATCTTTTTTCGCTGGAACAACGGCATAAGAATAAAAATAATTCCCTGCTGCAATGAGCACTATTACTAGGATTAGGATGATCCCTAAAATGATTTTCGTTGATTTATTCATTTGTTTCCTCTCTTCTTGTGGTAAGCTGATAAACATTGTCTAGCGAACCAAGAATATATTATTGTGTAGACTACTTGTTAAATTGAACATGATGGATCTGATACCTGATGAAGATACCATAAGCAGTATAAGAAAAATTCAAGTCCATAGCAAGTTGCTGAGAGGTGTATTTACAGAAGCAACTATCCATGAGAAAATGTAGCAGAGTTTGAAACAGGAGAAATCAGATGAAAAATAAAAAAATCACGATTAAAGATGTTGCTAAACAGTCTGGGGTATCAATCGCAACAGTCTCTCAGATTCTAAACGGCAACGAACAAAAATTCAGCCCCAAAACTGTCGAAAAAGTGCTGGCAGCAAAAGCGGAGCTGAATTATGAACCAGACTATTTCGCACGCCGCATGATCATGAAAAAAAGCAAAACGATCGGTGTGTTAATTCCAGATATCACGAATCCCTTTTTTGGAACGCTGGTTCGCGGAATCGAAGGTATTTTGTATCGCGAAAATTTTGTGACGATGCTTTGTAATGCTGATCTGGATACAAAAAAAGAAACCGATTATTTAGAGGAGCTGAGTCGTCGAGGCGTTGATGGGTTTATCATCGCTAGTTCAGCGATCTCCAATCAAGCGATCAATGAAACCTTACGGAAAAAGAATCTGCCGTATATCGTGCTGGACCAAAAGAAAGCAGAGGGATTCAGTGATGCGGTCTTGACGGATGATTTTTCAGGTGGAAAAATTGCCGGCGAGCATTTGCAGCAATTAGGACACAAAAAGGTGGCCGTTGTCTTACCTGAAGATGCGACGGAGAATATCAAAACACGGCTGACGGGCTTTAAAGAAATTTACCCTGATGCTGTTCAAGTCTATGGAGAGCTATCTAAAATCGGCGGTCGTCAAGCAGCCAAAGCAATTGTTGAGACAGAGGTGACTGGGATATTTGCGATTAATGATGAGATTGCCTTTGGCCTGTATCTAGGTCTGGCAGAGCTTAAGAAAAAAATTCCACAAGACTACAGTGTGATCGGCTATGACAACATCGATATGAGCGAGTATGTGACGCCGCAGCTAACGACAATTGCTCAACCAATCTATGAGTTGGGGCAAACAACAGCGGAATTATTGCTGGAAAGAATCGAGCAGCCGTCGAAAGATTGGGAAGAAAAAACATTACCTGTTCAATTAATTCAACGTTTTTCAACTGCACACTTGAAATAGCTTTCAAGCTGTGCTATATTTTTGGTGTCGAATTAAAACGTTTTAATAAAACGTTTTAATTCAAACTCAAATGGAATGATTCAGAAGAAAAAGAAATGGAGTGAATAAAATGAATACGATTACAGTCATTGGAAGTATCAACCTTGATCGTACGATTCGGGTGAAACAAATGCCGAAACCAGGTGAAACCATGCATACGAAAGAAATCTTTTCTGCTGGTGGAGGAAAAGGAGCCAATCAAGCCGTTGCGGCAAAACGTTCTGAAGCAGTGACTAATTTCATTGGTGCAATTGGCAATGATGAATCAGGCGAAATGATGCGGGAGCTTTTATCAGAAGAAGGAATTGATCTCTCTGGAGTTCAAACCTTAGAAAAACAGGCGACAGGTCAAGCCTATATCATTGTTGATGACCAAGGAGAAAATAGTATCATGATCCATTCTGGGGCCAACAATGCCTTCACCCCGCAGCAAGTAAAAGAGCATGCAGAGGTAATCAAAGCTAGTGATTTTGTTGTTGCTCAATTTGAAAGCACTTTAGAAAGTACGATCGAAGCTTTTTCCATCGCTCGTGAAGCAGGTGTGAAAACGATACTGAATCCAGCTCCTGCTTTAGAAGATGTGCCTGAAGAACTATTAAGAGTGACTGATATGATCATTCCAAATGAAACGGAAACTGAAATTTTGACAGGTATCCAAGTGTCCGATGAATCCAGCTTGAAAGCGGCAGCGGAACATTTGCATCAATTGGGCATCGAAGCAGTGATTATCACCATTGGAAGCAAAGGCGCTTTTTATGATGTACAAGGACGCAGCGGCATTGTACCTGCCTTCAAGGTAAACGCAGTCGACACTACTGCGGCTGGAGATACCTTCATTGGTGCTATGAGCAGTGTATTAGAAAAAGATTTCAGCAATTTAGAAGAAGCGATCAAATATGGAAACAAAGCCTCTTCCGTGACTGTCCAACGTTTTGGGGCACAACCATCTATTCCCTACAAAAATGAATTGAAGTAAAGAAAGGATCTTTATCATGAAAAAAAGTAAAGTCATCAACTCAGATATTTCACGCGTTATTGCTCAAATGGGGCATTTTGACCAACTAAGCATCGGGGATGCTGGAATGCCGGTTCCAATGACCACTGAAAAAATTGATTTGGCTGTCGATAACGGAATCCCCAGCTTTATGGATGTGTTGAACAATGTATTAGAAGAATTAGCGGTTCAGCGAATTTATTTGGCGGAAGAAATCAAAACAGAAAATCCTGAAATGCTGAAAAAAATTCAAGAACGTTTACCTGAAACGCCTGTAACGTTTATTCCTCATACGGAAATGAAAGCAGCACTGCATGACAGTCGGGCATTTATTCGGACAGGGGAAATGACGCCATACGCCAACATTTTATTGGAAAGCGGCGTTGTCTTTTAAGCTGCGCTACAAGGAGGAAATACGATGAATACAACAGCGATCTTGATTGGACTAGGACCGTTACTTGGTTGGGGGCTATACCCAACCATCGCGTCAAAAATTGGCGGGCGTCCAGTAAATCAAATACTTGGATCAACTTTAGGGACTTTGATCTTTGCGTTAATTTTTGCAGTAGTTAATGGAATGGGGCTTCCAACAGGAATGGATCTGGTTTTCTCCATTCTTTCGGGTGTAGGCTGGGCTATCGCTCAGATCATTACCTTTCAATCGTTTACTTTAGTCGGCTCTTCGCGGGCGATGCCGATCACAACAGCTTTTCAGTTATTAGGTGCTTCCTTGTGGGGTGTCTTTGCCTTAGGTGATTGGCCAGGAGTCGGTGCGAAACTATTAGGCGGGTTGGCTTTGGTACTGATTATCTTGGGCGCTTGGATGACCGTGTGGACAGAAGAAAAAACACAGGAAAAAGCCAGCATTTTGAAAAAAGCAGTGCTATTATTAGCGGTCGGTGAAATCGGCTATTGGGCTTATTCAGCTGCACCGCAGGCGACGAGTATTGATGGTATGCACGCATTCTTGCCGCAGGCGATTGGTATGCTTTTAGTGGCGCTTGTTTACTCCGTGATTTTAAGCGTGAAGGACAAAGAAAAATCTGCCTTGGCAGAAGCCGTATCCTACAAGCATATTTTTTCTGGCTTTTTCTTCGCTTTTGCCGCACTGACTTACTTGATTTCTGCTCAACCTGATATGAACGGGTTAGCAACAGGATTCATCTTGTCTCAAACTTCAGTTGTCTTAGCAACCTTAACCGGTATCTGGTTCTTGGGACAGAAGAAAACCAAAAAGGAAATGACGATTACAATCATCGGCTTGGTATTGATTCTAGCTGCCGCTGCGATGACCGTAATGATCTAAAGCTGTCGATTTTCGACAGCTTTTTTTGAGCTTCGTATCCATGAGTGGGCTTCGCCTTTCTTATTGGAGGTAAATCAAAGTAAAAATTCGCGCGGCAATGCTATAATCGAAACGAGAAAAGAGACTATCGATTTTTTAAAATAGAAAGAAGGAAGAAGCATGAAGCTGACCGTTTCATTAGATATTTTGGAGGAGGCCTTTTATTACGTGTCACCGGTTAAACCAGTCTCCACAGTTCCGCTGGTCTACGCAACATTTTTAGCGGAAAAGACAGAAGTGGCTTATACCACTGACAATGAAGCGAAGTTCGCGCGAAAAATCGAGCGCGTCTTCAAAGCCGCTTTTCACGAGATTGTTCAAGCAAATCAAGCGTATCGTGAGATTCTTGATCAAGACAAGCTTTTGTCCTTTGATGAGCACTTAAAAAAGCAAAGGCAATTAATTGAATCAATAAAAGAAGCCATTCAGAAGTATCCTGAATTGACGCTGATTCGTCTGGAGCTTACAGGCAGCTGGCCGGTTTTCCAAACGGAAGCTGGGCGTCTGGATTTAACGGAATAAGCGTGATAGTTTAGGATTTTGATGACAGATGGTACAGTTAAGCTGAAAGGGTGAATAAAATGGATATGACGTATTTTGAAGGACAAGCAGTATTTTTAGAGGATTATAAAAAGGTCGCAAAGGCAGCGACGATCAATCAGCAGCAAGTGATCGATCAAGTCATGGAGCAATTGAACAAACCGACACCAGATGACAAATTGTTTTACATTCTACCTGGCGAAGAGACAGCCAACGGTCTGGCGGTTAGATTTCCTTTCCGTAAAGAGCTGATCGCGATGGATAATGAAGCGACCGTCTCTACTCAATTCTTCTATGAAGGATCACCATATGAATATGAAGTGGTTGAAGAGGAACAATTGTAATCGTTGAGACTTTCAAGTGTAAAAAGCTTGAAGGTCTTTTTTTACTTGCTTTAAAAAAAGAAGCTGGTATGATGGATATAATATGGTTTGTTATTTTTTAGCAAGAATGGGAGGTGATGGTCTTGCATGATTTACAAGCCGCAGGACTATTTCCTGCAAGCAATGATTTTAAACTGAAAGGGAGTTAATACATTGTTCATTCTTGAAAAGAAAGCGGAACCAACACAGCAAATATGGAATCACATCAAACGCCAATACCAAGGCGAAAAAGTAGCGGTTGTAGGGGTAGAGAAACAATTGCCGCAAACTTTTTTACGTAATAAACAAGTTATTTTTTATGAGAGCTTAACTGGAAAAGCTTTACTAGATGAAGGGAAAAAATTTTTAGAGAAGTTCTCGAAAGACTATACAGCTTTTGTTTTCTATTTGGCTTGTTCTTCAGAAATAGCGGAGCAGCTGATTGAAGCGGGTCGGAACCTAGGTGTTCGAGTAACGGTGACAGTAGAAGAAAAGGCAGCTTAGTAATTAGATATGTGGAAAGAAGTAATTCAACAAAAGACGGTCCATAATAGGATTTTACGGAATGGCTTGCGTTTGCTGCATCAATACTCTTGGCGCCAAAGCAAGGATAAAAAAGCTTTATTAGAATTTTCAGAACAACTGCAGAACGTGATGCAATTACATTTAGAAACTCAGAATTTAGTCGTAGGGGTTCCTGGGTTTGGAAAAGAAGTCACTCTTTTGGAACTAGATGAACCGAATTTTGTACCTCATTATAAGATAGAACAGATTTTGGAATCTACCGAAGGACATTTTATCAAGCTAAAATTAATCAAAACCATTTAAAAGCAGTCGCACAAATGTGCGGCTCTTTTTTTACCAAAATTGTTCGAATAGTGAGATTGCGGAAAGGGAATTTCCACTTTAATGTGGAAAATAAAAATTTTAACCAATTAAGAAAACGCTTTATAGTTGGACTATAGAAAGAAGAGGAGGGAGTTTCTTGGGAGAAGCAAAAATTGGAACGGAAATGGAATCGATGGCGATTATTTTGCATGCCGGAAATGCGAAAAGTGATTCATATGAAGCATTGCAAGCAGTAAAACAAGGCGACTTTCAGACATTCGAAGAAAAATATCAATCGGCAAAGAGCGAAATCAAGCTGGCACATAAAGCCCATGCAGAGATGCTACGCAAGCTTTCTGCGGAAGAGCGTATGGATGAAATTGATTTGCTGCTTGTTCACGCCGAAGGGCATTTAACATCGACAGCGATCGCAGTCGATATGATCGGTGAGTTTGGTGAGCTATATAAATGGAAGGAGACGATGTAATGGATAAAAATTTTTTATGGGGTGGCGCAACAGCTTCTTATCAGTGTGAAGGTGCTTGGAATGTAGACGATAAAGCAGAATCAATGTGGGATCGCTATTTACATGAGAACGATTTGGAGAACGGCGATGTCGCTAGTGATCATTACCATCATTTTGAAGAAGATATTCGGATGATGAAGGAAGGCGGACAGAATTCTTATCGTTTTTCTCTTTCTTGGCCGCGAATCATCAAAAACAAAGAAGGGGACATCAATGAAAAAGGAATCGCCTTTTATCAACGCCTGCTAGATGCTTGTCATAAGTATGATATTGAGCCTTTCGTAACGATTTATCATTGGGACTTGCCGCAATATTGGGAAGAAGAAGGTGGCTGGCTGAATGCCCAAGTCGCTTATGCTTTTGAACATTTAGCAAAGGTCTGCTTCGAGCATTTTGGTGAGAAGGTTCGGAATTGGACGACCTTTAACGAACCTAAATGGTTTATTGCCAACGGCTACTTCATCGGGAATTATCCGCCAGGCCTGCAGGATGTTCAGAAGACGATGATTGGTGCTTATAATGTAATGTTAGCGAGTGCTTTAGGTGTACGAGCGTTTAGAGCAGGAAATTATCAAGGACAGATAGGAATTGTTCACAGCTACACCCCAGTTAATGGTGTAGATGATACGATCGAAACTCGGATCGCTATGCGCTATGCCGATAATTATTGTAATAATTGGATTTTAGATACCGCAGCTTTAGGGGAATTTCCAATTGATCTAGTAGCGAAATTAGCTCAAGATTATGATATCAGCTTTATGAAAACAGAAGAGTTGAAAATCATGAAAGAAAATACCGTTGATTTTATTGGACTAAATTATTATGCCCGGACCTTGGTGAAACCTTATACCGGAGGCGAAACACAGCTAGTATTTAATCACTCAGGAAAAAAAGGTGAAAGCAAAGTAGTGATCAAAGGCTGGTTCGAACAAGTCAAAGATCCAAATAGTGAGTTTACTGCTTGGGACACGGAAATCTATCCAAAAGGTCTGCAGGATGGCTTGATTGAAGCTTGGGATCGCTATCACCTGCCGATCTATGTAACAGAAAATGGTGTGGGTGTCCGAGAAGATGTGACGGTAGAGCAGGTGAATGATGACTATCGCATTTCCTTTATGAATGATCACATCAATGCGATTATGAACGCGATGGATCGCGGCGTAGATATTCGCGGCTACTATGCTTGGGCTTCATTTGACTTATATTCATGGAAAAATGGCGTGGAGAAACGTTATGGATTAGTAGCGGTTGATTTTGAAAAGGATCAGATCAGAAAACCAAAAGCGTCTTACTATTGGTTCAAAGAAATCATTGAAAGCCAAGGACAAAAAATTCAAAGAAGAGCCTTCGACTAAAAAGGAACGATCGCTTTTCTAATAAGAAGAGGAGAGAAATAAAATGAAAAAAATTATGCTGGTATGCAATGCTGGAATGTCAACAGGGATGTTAGCGAAGAAAATCGAAGCCGCTTCTGACCACACACTAGAAGTCAGCGCCTATAGTGAATCAGAATATCAAGATTATCTGCAAGGAGTGGATCTAGTCTTAATTGGTCCACAAATTCGTTTCTTAAAACCTCAGATCGAAGCTGCCGTAGATGTGCCGGTAGAAGCTATTTCACCAATGAAATATGGCATCATGGATGGCAAGGGTGTTTATGAGGATATCAAAAAACTGATTGGAGGATAAGAAGTCATGGGATTTAGTACATTTAGCGATACGATGGATAAATACATCTCACCTTTGGCAAATAAACTGAGTCAGCAGCGTCATTTAAAAGCGACGCGTGATGCCTTTATGTCTATGCTGCCAATAACATTGTTTGGTTCGATTCCAATTATTTTGAATGCACCGCCTGTGACAGAAGATACGAAAAATGGTTTTTTGTTAGCTTGGGCAAGCTTCGCAGAAAAGAACAGTCTGGTTTTAAATTGGATCAGCGGGGTAACCCTGAGTGCTATGGCCTTATTCATCTGTGTAGGGGTAACTTACTTCTTGTGTCGTCATTATAAAGAAGATGTCTTACGTCCAATGATGTTTTCACTTGTTGGTTTTCTAATGCTTGTCTTAACACCGCTAAAAATGGGTTGGGACGGGAAGGAAGTCGAGATCAGCTTTTTAGATGGACGGGGAATCCTATTGTCACTTTTTGTCGCAATCGTTACGGTGGAAGGGTACCATTGGATGCGTAAAAGAAATATTGGTCGGATCAAGATGCCCGATAGCGTACCGGCTTCTCTTTCAGAGACCTTTGCTGCTTTAGTGCCGGGCTTGATTTTGATGACGTTCTTTTCAGTGATATTTATCATTTTCCATGCGTTTGATACAACAGCCGTTCAGTTCCTTTACAATATTATGGCGCCAAGCTTCAAGGCAGCTGACAGCTTACCATTTACGATTATCAGTGTCTTCTTGATCCATTTGTTCTGGTTCTTTGGGATTCATGATGCTGCCTTGGCAGGGATTCTTGGACCGATTCGTGATGGGAATCTATCGATCAATGCTGCGGAAAAAATGGCAGGCAGTGATTTGAGCAATATTTTCACGACACCATTCTGGACCTATTTCGTTATTATCGGGGGATCTGGTTCCGTGTTGGCTTTAGCTTTCTTAATGATGCGCTCGAAATCGAAGCAGTTGAGCACTGTTGGGAAAATCGGTTTGATTCCATCTTTCTTCGGTATCTCTGAACCAATGATTTTTGGAACACCCTTAATGCTAAATCCGATTTTTTTCTTTCCTTTCATCTTTACTTCCGTCTTTAACGCGATTGTTACGTATCTGTGTATGTCATGGGGAATTGTCGGAAAAACCTTCGCTGTCTTTTCTTGGCAGATGCCGTCACCAATCGGCGCATTTCTATCCACAATGGATTGGCGGGCTGTTGTCTTAGTCTTAATTTTGATCATTCTTGATGGTGTGATGTATTATCCATTCTTGAAAGTTTATGAGAAAAACCTTGTTCAGCTAGAAAAAGAGAGCGATACAGAATCGGCATAATGTTATAATAAAGCGTAGAAGTTTAATAACTTCTATGCTTTTGTTGGGATACAAATCAGTTATTTATTATAGGAGGGATCATTGTGAATATTTCTCAAAGACAAGAAAAAATTCTAGAGAAATTATCCCTAAACCAGCAGCCTTCTACCGCTGGTCAACTGTCAAAAGAGCTGGGGGTTTCGTCGAAAACGATTCGAAATGACATTCAGCAGTTAAACCAGCTTTCTGAACAACCCATGATCCTATCGAAGGCGGGAACAGGGTTCTATATAAATCCTGAAAATAACCACCTTCAGCAGCTGGCGTCTGATAAGCAGTCGACGAATTTGACCTTTGATTTACTCATGCGGTTATTAGACCAAAAAGCTTGTGACTTTTACGAACTTGCGGATGAATTCTTCATTAGTGAATCCACCCTTGATCGAATGGTCAAAGAGCTTAATAGATTGATTGCGAAAAGGGATCAGCGCTTGATAATTAAACGAAAACAAAATCGACTTTTGATTGAAGGGGATGAGGCGGCTAAAAGACGTGTGTTTACGTTGTTTTTAAATCAGGAGATTGAGACCAATAAATTAAGCTTAGACAACTATTCAGATTATTTTGAACAGATTGATTTAGCGAAATTAACTAAGGTGGTCATAAATGTTCATCAAAAGGAAGGCTTTTTCGTCAATGATTTCTCAACGATTTCATTTATTTTGCATCTCGCAGTACTATTGGAAAGAGTCAGCAAAAAGAGCTACTTGAATCCTTCTCAGGCATCTTTAAAAGAGACTAAGAGTCGTCAAATGACTCTGGCGATGGTTAAGGAATTAGAAACGAACTTTGAGGTTAAGATTCCAGAGGAAGAATACGCGTATATCTATCGCTTGTATTCTGGTTCGCTGGTTTCTGATGAGGACCTAGCCGATAAAAAACTAAAGCAGGCGATTGAAGGCGTCTTAACAAATATCGACTCGATTTTTTTTATTGATTTTACGCAGGACAAGAAAATCACGGATTATTTACTGACCCATGTGTCGGCATTGTATAAGCGCGCTACTCATAAACAATATTTGGTGAATCCCTTACTTGAAGAAATCAAAAGCAAGTTTCCTTTTGTTTATAATGTCAGTGTCTATGCCTCTGGTTATCTTCAAGAGAAGCTGAGCATTCAATTTCCAGAAGATGAAGTGGCGTACCTATCCTTGCATTTTCTTTCAGCACTAGAAAATATTCGCGCCCATAAAAAGAAACGTGTGTTGCTCGTCTCTCCTTATGGTGTGGGAAATCAGCGAATTGTCAGAAACCAATTGAATAAGATCCAGGAGTTCGAGATCGAACTATTCGTTGCGGAATCTATATTCGCAGTGACCAACGAGACGACAGAAGAAAAATCATTGATTTTAACGACAGAGAAGTTGAATCTACCGACAACCGTTCCGGTTTATCAGTATGATTCATTTTTGACAGATGCTGATTTAAAGAAGATTCAGAACCTATTGATCGAAGAAAATCAATCACCTTCCGTTTTGACGACCTTTTTGAAGGAAGAGCTGTTCTTTCCCCAAGAAACGTTCACAGACAGAGATGAAGTGATCCGATTTCTTTGTCAGGAACTGTATAAAAAAGGTTATTGTGAAAAGAACTATGTGGAGAAGGTGCTGCAACGAGAAGCATTGTCCAGTACCGCCTTTGGTGATTTTTACGCGTTGCCTCATGCCATCAAACGTGAGGCAAAACAAAATGCGGTAGCCATTTGTTCACTAGAAAAACCGCTGCAATGGAAAGAAAAAAAGGTTAGATTGGTTCTCCTGCTGGCCTTGAAGGAAGAACGAGATAACTCCTTTGAACAGCTATTTGAAGAACTTGTAAAGATGCTAAATGATGCAGCGCGAGTAAAGAAGCTTTCAAGGCAAACAAGTTTTCAAGAATTTATGGCGATCTGTCAGAATTAAGGAAAATAAAACAACCGTCAAAATCCTGTGAGAGATCTTGGCGGTTGTTTTGAATGCTTAAAAAATTAGCCCTGTAATAATGGCGCTTAAGAAGCTGACTAGGCTGGCACTCAATAAGATTTTTAACCCATGTTTGGCAACTAGATTACCTTTTTCTTCGTTGAGTCCCTTCATCGCACCAGAAATAATTCCGATGGAAGAGAAGTTGGCGAAAGATACTAAGAAAACGGAAAGGATGGCTGTAGTACGCGCAGAGAACGTCCAGTCGCCCTTCGCTAATTCTGTCATCGCGACAAACTCATTCGTAACGAGTTTAGTTGCCATGAGGCTGCCGGCATCGACGGCTTCTTTCCAAGGAATCCCAGTAATAAACGCTAAAGGCGCAAACACATAGCCTAGAATTTCTTGGAAGGTTAGACCGGTAATCTTAGCGAAAATGAAATTAATCATTGCAATCAAGGCCACAAAGCCGATCAGCATCGCAGCAACAGTGACCGCTACATGAAAACCGTCTAGGATATATTCCCCTAACATTTGAAAGAATGTCTGCTCTTTATCCTCTTCGATGACTAGCTCATCATTTTCCAGTTGATATGGATTGATGATTGAGGCGATGATAAAACCGCCAAATAAATTTAATACAAGCGCCGTGATTACGTATCGCGGCTGGATCAAAGCCATGTAAGAGCCGACGATGGACATAGAAACGGTAGACATGGCAGAGATGCTCATGGAAGTTAACCGTTGTTCAGATAAGGTAGGCAACTCTTTTTTGATAGAGATGAATACCTCTGATTGCCCTAGGATCGCAGATGCAACTCCATTGTAGGATTCTAATTTGCCCATGCCATTGATTTTACTAAGGGCAAGTCCAACGCCTTTCATGAAGAGCGGCAGGATCTTCACGTATCGTAAAATTCCGATGATCGCAGAAATAAAGACGATCGGCATAAGCACATTTAAGAAGAAGGGAAAGCTGCCTTTATTAGCGATCCCGCCAAAAACGAAGTCCACGCCTGAACCAGCGAAGCTCAACAGGGCATCAAAAACACCGGCCAAGCCGCCGACAATCGTGGTTCCCACTGTTGTTCGTAAGAGAATGAAGCCTAATAAAAATTGCAGTACCAGCATAACTAAAATGGGTGTGTACTGAATCTTTTGACGATCACTGCTGATTAACACACCTAAAGCTAAAACAATGATCAACCCAATAATACCTGTCACAAAATGCAAATAATCACTCCTAAGTCGTCTTTTTGATTTTTGACTTTTACCAAAACGGATACTCCTTGAGACAATTTTCAGAATAAAATGAATCGTATATGTATAAAAAGCAGTGCAAAAGAAGCGTCAGTCGGTAAAAATAATCTGAAACATCGTAGCTTTTTTTAAAAGAATTTGCGAAGGAAAACTACGCAAAATGTTCTTCTATGAATAAATTTTAAAGACGAAAGCACTAACAACTTCATTTTTATCTGTCTTGCAATGAGTAAAGCTTTTCTAAAAAAAATATGCTATGCTTAAAAAGAATTCTGCAAAAAAGATATCAGTTCCATTATTCTCAGTGGATAGAAGATATAGTAAGCCCTATACTTTCACTATTCATGAGCCACTTTAACGGAATGATATATACGGGGAAAATGAGCTTCGATTTTTGAAGATTGAAGCACAGTTAGATGAACTTGGAGGGATCGGAATGGAAGGGGAAAACAAGAAGCGGATCTTGCTGCCTCGCTATCAGCAAGTAGCGGTAGAGATTGCTGAACGGATTGCTGACAATCGGTATCAAGTGGGAGAAAAAATTCATGCACGTTCCACGCTAGCCAGTAATTTTAATGTTTCTCCTGAAACTGCACGGAAAGCGATCAATGTGCTAGTGGATCTCGGAATCATGGAGGTTCGCCATGGCAGTGGGGCCTATGTGCTTTCGCGAGAAAAAGCGAAGGTCTACTTTGAGAAATATCAGGATGTGCAATCTGTTCAAGAAATAAAGAATGAGCTTCAGGCGAGCGTTGAGAAACAAAAACAAGAACTGGACAATGTGAGTGAGCTTTTGAATCAGTTATTAGCCCAAACGAAGCGCGTTCATAATGTCGCGCCTTTTGTTCCGTACGAGTTAACTTTGACGGGAGAGGCAGAACACTTGGAGAGTACGGTTAATGACTTAAATATTTGGCACGAGACGGGAGCGACGATTATTGCCATTCAGCAAAAGAACGAGCTTTTGCTGTCGCCGGGACCTTACGCCAAAATTTGCGAAGGCGATACCTTATTCTTTGTTGGCAACGAATTCGTTATTCAACGAATGCAGCATCTGTTTTATCCAGATAAATAATTCCATCAAAAAAGAAAGCTGCGGCTTTCTTTTTTTTAAACCTTTAACCACTGGAACGATCTCATTTTAAGGGCAATTTCGATATCTGATGTTACTAAGAAGCGGAGGGAGTTTTCTAAAGCGCACTTGCTGATTTACTGAAAATTTTCAGCATCTTTTTTGACAAAGTGACCACATGGTGTTAAGGTTGTATGGTCACTTTTTTAAGAGGAGGATATTTTTTGAGTAAAGTTAAGGTAGAACATCTGACTAAAATTTTTGGTAAGAAACAGCAGCAAGCCCTTGCGATGATTCAGGAGAATCGCGACAAGAACGAAATTGTAGAGAAAACAGGTGCAACTGTTGGTGTATATGATGCAAGTTTTGAAGTCAATGAAGGAGAAATTTTTGTTATTATGGGACTTTCCGGCAGCGGAAAATCCACAATGATTCGTTTATTAAATCGCTTGATTGATCCGACCTCTGGTGAGATCTATATCGATGGAGAAAATATCGCTCAAATGGACAAAGAAGCACTGCGGGAAGTGCGTCGCCATAAAATCAATATGGTCTTTCAAAATTTTGGGCTGTTTCCTCATCGTACGATTTTGGAAAATACAGAATACGGTCTTGAAGTCCGAGGCGTACCAAAAGCGGAACGTCAGGCAAAGGCTGAACAAGCATTAGAAAACTCAGGACTATTGACCTTTAAGGATCAATATCCAGATCAACTATCCGGTGGGATGCAGCAGCGGGTTGGCTTGGCGCGGGCTTTAGCCAATGATCCAGAAATTCTATTGATGGATGAAGCTTTTTCCGCTTTAGACCCATTGATCCGTCGAGAGATGCAAGATGAATTATTGGATCTGCAATCGAATGTACAAAAAACAATCATCTTTATTACCCATGATTTAAATGAAGCCTTGCGAATCGGTGATCGGATCGCGTTAATGAAGGACGGTCAAATCATGCAGATCGGTACGGGAGAAGAAATTCTGACGCATCCAGCCAATCAATATGTTCGTGACTTCGTTGAAGACGTGGATCGTTCAAAAGTCTTGACTGCCCAAAATATCATGGTGCCAGCGTTGACGACGAATATTGAAGTGGATGGACCAAATGTGGCGTTGAATCGAATGCGTAAAGAAGAAGTCAGTATGCTATTAGCTGTTGATCGTAAGCGTAAGCTGAAGGGCAGCCTGACAGCAGACAAAGCGCGGGAAGCACGTAAAAATAATCTAGAGCTGAGAGACGTCATTGATAAAAATGTCCGCCGCATCCCGAAAGACATGCTGGTCACCGACATTTTCAATCTGATTTTTGATTCGCCAGCACCACTGGCTGTAGTAGAAGGCGACCGCTTAGTCGGTGTCGTCATCCGTGGTAGTGTGTTAGAGGCGTTAGCAGATACAGAGACTGAAGAGGTGATCACAAATGTTTAGTATTTTACAGCAAGCCTTGCCCGTTGCAGATTGGGTGGAAGGATTTACAGAGTGGCTGACAGGAACCTTTGCTGGTTTGTTCTCAGCCTTGCAGCATGCCGGACAATTTTTAATGGATGGAATGACAGGGATATTAACGATGATCCCACCATTATTATTGATTCTCGTTTTAACGATCGCCGCCTTTTTTATTTCCAATAAAAAATGGGGGCTGACAAGCTTTACCTTGATCGGACTGCTCTTTATTTATAATCAAGGATTATGGACGGATCTTATGAGTACCGTCACACTGGTTCTTTTATCAAGTCTATTATCGATCATCATTGGGGTACCTTTAGGAATCCTGATGGCGAAAAATGAGACTGCGAAAAAAATTATTACTCCCATTCTGGACTTTATGCAGACAATGCCAGGGTTCGTGTATTTGATTCCTGCGGTTGCATTCTTCGGAATTGGGATGGTTCCTGGTGTTTTTGCCTCAGTTATTTTCGCTTTGCCGCCAACCGTGCGTTTTACGAATTTAGGGATTCGTCAAATTCCAAAAGAATTGGTCGAAGCGTCTGATTCCTTCGGCGGTACCGGCAAACAAAAATTGTTTAAGCTGGAATTACCATTAGCAAAAAGTACCATTTTAGCGGGGATCAACCAAACAACGATGCTTGCTTTATCAATGGTGGTTATCGCATCAATGATCGGAGCGCCGGGTCTAGGCCGTGGAGTTCTCTCAGCCTTGCAACGTGCGCAAGTCGGAAATGGTTTTGTGAATGGATTGGCGCTAGTTATTTTGGCGATCATTATCGATCGATTCACACAGAATATCAACAAGCCAAAACAACAGGCAGCTGAAAAAATGCCGAAGACCAAAAAGAAAAAAATCGGTATTGCCGCCGGTGTTGTTGCTGCAGTCGTTTTACTAGCCTCTTTTGGTTTTGGCGGTTCATCTAAGGAAAGCAAAGGAACGATCAACCTGACCTATGTAGAGTGGGATACAGAAGTGGCTTCTACTCATGTCATCGGAGAGGTTCTAAAGGAAATGGGCTACAATGTCAACATGACTCCGCTGGATAATGCGATTATGTGGGAATCTGTTGCAAAAGGTGAATCAGATGCCATGGTTGCTGCTTGGTTGCCTAATACACACAAATCACAATTTGCTCAGTATAAGGATCAGGTTGATGATTTAGGTGTGAACCTAAAAGGAGCAAAAGTTGGCCTGGTTGTTCCTGATTATATGGATGTAAACTCTATCGAAGATTTGACTGATCAAGCGAATAAAACAATCACCGGGATCGAACCTGGTGCCGGTGTGGTCAATGCCGCTGAAAATACATTGAAGGCTTATCCGAATTTATCTGATTGGAAAGTCTCAACCTCTTCTTCTGGTGCAATGACAGTTGCTCTTGGCCAAGCGATTAAAAAGAAACAACCCATTGTTATTACTGGCTGGTCTCCTCACTGGATGTTCGCCAAATATGGGTTGAAATATTTAGATGATCCTAAAGGGGCCATGGGAACAGAAGAGGCCATTCATACGATGGCACGTAAAGGTTTGAAGGAAGATCAACCAGAAGCGTATAAAGTCTTGGATAATTTCCATTGGAACCAAAAGGATATGGAAAGTGTCATGCTAGCGATCAATGAAGGAAAAGACCCTTCTCAAGCAGCGAAAGACTGGATTAAAGACCACCAAAAAGAAGTCGATGAGTGGAAGAAATAGAATAACTAGAAAAATTGCTGATCATAAGAGGTCAGCAATTTTTTTGTATTTAAAAGAAGGAAGCTGTAAAAGCCTCATTACAAATTGGCTTTTCCACTCATCAAAAAATTTCATAAATACTTTCAAAAAAGAATGATTCCTGTTAATTTGAGTTTTCATGATTAATGTTGAAAAAAGGAGACCTTTTAAGTAAGTTGAAAATTTACTATGATGAATATAGGAGATAGCGAGGTTGGCTGCTCAACGTTGTTTATTTTTCCTTAACGAAGAGGGCTGACAGCCGAATACTCTGAATGCTTAAAGACGAGGAGGTGTGAAAATGGAAAAAACGATGCGTCGTCGCAATCAACTGTTATCCTTACTTCTTTCTGAAAGCGATTACAAAACGACGGATTATTTTAGTGAGAAGCTGGAAGTGTCAACGAGAACGATTTTGAACGATGTAAATTTTTTGAACAAGGAATTGGCGGGAAAAGCGATAGAGATTGTTAAGGTGCCAAGACATGGTATCAAATTAATCGGAACAGAAGGAGAAATCAACAGAATTACAGATCTTACGGTGGAAAGTGACAGAGATATTTATGACGTATTAGGCAGAAGAGAAGGTATTTTTCGTCAATTATTTATGACGCCCGAAGGACAGTTACTAGAGACGCTAGAAGCGGATTTTTTTATCTCTGATTCAACGTTAAAAAAAGATCTAGATTATTTACAGCGCTATCTGCGGCATTTTGATGTCAAAATCTGTCAGAGCAGACGGAAGGTTTCCTTGCGTGGGGCGGAGGCGGACATCCAACAGGCGTATCAAAATTTTTTGATGACAAAGTTTCCCGATGCTCTGCTGGTAAACAATGAAGAGCTGCTAATCCAATTAGAGAACTATTTCCCTGTCGCCCTGATCCAATTAGTCAAAGATACGTTAGAGAAGTTTTCCGATATGTTTTATAGCAATATTTCCAATAAATATTTTTCAGCAATTTTTCTTACTTTTTTATGTTTACTTACGCGAGCGGAAAACGGCTGTCATATGACGATCGAAGAGAAAAAGAAAAGCGACTTAGAGGATTTGGCTTTATATACGCAAACCTATGAGATTTGTGCCTTCATTTCTACGAATAGTTCGATCGAGCTTTGGTATCCCGATATTTATCATCTATCTGAAACCTTATACGCCATGAATGTAAAACCCTTCTACAAATCAACCAAGACGTACAATGACAGCTATCAGGAGGCGGTAGAAGAATTAATCGCCGATTTAGGAAACCTGTTAAATATCGATTTTTCTGGCGATCAGGAATTACATGATTCACTTATGAGCCATATTGTTCCGATGATTTATCGGCTGCGTCGCAATATTTTGATCAAAAATCCTTTTATGGAGGACATTAAAAATCGTTACTTGTTATTGTATTCCATGATGTGCTATGCCATCAGCAGTATCGGTCAGCGATTTTCGATCGAAGTGACCGGCGATGAGATTTCTTTTCTAGTGATTTACTTCCAAGTCGCTTTGGAGCGCAAGTATGGAGTAAGTTTTCGTAATATCTATGTCGTTCTTTCACGAGGGTTGATCACAAGTGATTTGATCTATACGAAAATTCGGCGAATCATTCCCCATACCGATAAAGTGATTCAATTGACGACTAAGGAATTTGAACAAGTGACGTTGAATTCAAGAGATGTCGTGGTCACGACTGATCCTAGTGTAAAGGCCACAAATGTGGTTTATATTTCGCCTATGATCAAAGATGAGGAAATTAGTCGGATCGTTCATACCTATTACAAACGGTATCACGCGACAGCAAAAGAAAAAACACAGGTAAATCAGCAATGGATCAATCCAGAGCTTGTTTTTCTTCAACAACATGTTGAGAACAAAGAGGCGTGTTTGAATTTTATGATTGAAAGGTATCAGGCTTTAGGCATTGCGAAGGAAAATTTTGGCGAATCTGTTTGGACACGGGAGAAATTAGGAGATACTAGTTTTTCTGTCAGTGTGGCGATTCCCCATGCGGACCCTAGCGAGGTCAATCAAACATCAATCGGGATCATGACATTGGATAAGAAGATTAATTGGGGAATCAATAATGTGAATGTCATTTTATTTTTCGCTATTTCAGATACAGATATCAATGCGGCAAAGAGTAAAATCACAGGTTTACTTGAGTTTATCGAAAAGGAGGAGAATGTGGAAAAACTGATTCAAGTAACAGATAAGCAAGCACTTTTGGATTTAGTGATGGGGGAAGGGAGTGCAATTTAAGTGGCTGACTTTTGGAATGAAATGTACTTAGATGAACAGTTGGTTGATTTAGCAATGGATGAACCCGATAACTTTTCAGCGTTGGCGACGTTGGCCAGTCGACTGGAGGCCAATCAGTGTGTGAATGGTGAGTTCAGCTCAGCGGTTCAGGAGCGAGAGAAGGAGTTTGCGACTGGTTTGCCTTTAGAGCATATCGGCGTGGCGATTCCTCATACCGATTCTGAATATGTTTTCAAGCAATCAATGGCAATCGGCATTTTAAAGAATCCGGTAATGTTTGAAATGATGGGGTCACCGGAGGTTCTCGTTCCAGTAAAAATCATGTTTATGCTAGCGATCAAGGAACCGAAAAAGCAACTGGAATTTTTACAGGCGTTGATCGATATGTTTCAAACAGATGAAAAGGTCTTAGCAATTATTCAAGCGAATACGGCAGAAGAAGTCGTAAAAAGCATCAAACAGAATTTAAAATAAGGACGTGGAAAAGATGAAAAATATTTTATTAGCATGTGGTTCTGGCATTGCGACATCAACAGCAGTAAATGGAAAAATATCAAAAATTTTAGATGAGAATGGGTACAAAGGAAAGTATAAAATCACGCAATGCAAAATTTCGGAAGCACCGAATAAAGCTTCTAACTATGATTTTTTGATTTCGACAACGGTTATTCCGAAAGGTTTGGCTTGCGAATCTGTTTCCGGAGTATGCTTTTTGACTGGCGTTAATACAAAACCAACGATCGATAAAATTATGGAGTTAATGGAAAAGTAGCCTGTATAAAACAATACGAGTAAGGAGAGCGATTAATTATGGATGCAATTATTGGAGTGTTTCAATTTATTCAAGGATTGGGTGTATCCGTTGTAATGCCAATTGTCATTTTTATTATTGGTTGTGCCTTCAGAACAGGTGTTGGGAAGAGTCTTCGAGCAGGGTTAACGGTAGGGGTCGGCTTTATTGGGTTGAATTTGGTCATTAATTCGCTATTAGGAACCAGTCTTTCGCCAGCCGTACAGGCGATGATCGATCGTTTTGGTTTGAGCCTATCAACAATCGACGTGGGATGGCCAGCGGCAGCGGCGATCGCCATGGGTTCAACAGTTGGATTGATTATTATCCCGCTAGGCTTAGTGGTCAATATCGTGATGCTCCTTACCAATACGACACAAACGGTTGATGTGGATATTTGGGATTACTGGCACTTTGCGTTTACTGGAGCTTTAGTAGCAATTATTACCGATACATTATGGCTAGGGATTGTGGCGGCTGTCGTGAATATGGTGATTATCATGGTATTAGGTGATGTTACCGCGCCAGAAGTGGAGAAATCACTGGATCTGCCGGGCGTTTCGCTGCCCCATGGCTTCACGACGGCCTATGCGCCAATTGCGATGGTCATCAATAAATTGATCGATATGATTCCTGGCGTGAGAGATATCAATATTAATATGGATACGGTTCAACGTCGTTTCGGTGTTTTCGGTGAACCGATTCTAGTTGGAACGGTGATGGGGATCGTTATCGGTATAATTGCCGGCTACGATGTGACAAATGTTTTAACCTTAGGGGTTTCTTTAGGAGCTGTTTTAGTGTTGATTCCGAAAATGGCGGCTTTATTGATGGAAGGCTTGATTCCGATCAGCGATGCTGCCAGTGAATTCATTCAAGAAAGATTTCAAAATCGTGGGAAAATTTATATTGGGTTAGATTCAGCGATTGGGGTTGGACACCCAGTGACATTGGCAATTTCATTTATCTTAGTGCCAACATTGATTTTCTTAGCGGTTGTCCTACCAGGAAATACCGTTTTACCATTCGCTGACTTAGCTGTTATCCCATGGATGTTTGTATTGATTACACCGATTGTAAAAGAAAACGGCTTTAGAGGGCTGATTGTTGGGTTGGTCGTATTAGTATTCGGGCTATGGATCGCTACGGATCTGGCACCAATGATTACGACGGCAGCAAAAAATGTGAATTTCCAAATGCCGGAAGGGGCCTCTCAGATTTCATCTATTTGTGATGGAGCGAATCCATTGACTTGGGTACTTGTTCGCTTAAATGGTCTCGGATATATCGGTACTGGAATTGGCGCTGCGGTGGCTTTGGTGATGGCGATTTGGAACCGCAATCGAATCAAAAAAGAAGCGTCACAACTGCATGATGGCGGAGAAGCAGCGTAATTCTGCAGTAAGAAAAGGGGGAAGGACACATGAAACGGTTTGAATACGATAAAACATTGTATTTCTTAGATGTTCCTGTTACCGGAGTCGTCTCATTGATTGTTTTCCTCATTGCGATCGGTGCCATGATCACGAATCGTTTGCCGGCGTTGATGGGTATGGTTGGAATTGTCGCCTTTTACAGTTTTTGGAACGCGTTGGTGGCAAGAGTGACCCCGAAAGAAGTAGCGATCGCAGGAGACACGTTGACTCTACGTTCTTTTAAACGAGTGGATGATTATAACTTGCCGCAGTTGGATAGCTTCAAGATTCGTGAGTTTCCAACTGCTGGAAAGATGTATTTACGTATGAATGGCGGTGGACTCTTAAAAGGGCGTTATTGGTTGAATACAAGAAATTATAATGACGGGCAGGAGCTGTTTCGGTTGTTGCTGGACATGGAATATGAAAAGCATCCAGAATCTTTGAAGGCTCGTGCTAGAAGAGTCAACACGGAGTATAACGCTCAAGTAAAAAAGAAAAAAGAGGCGAGCTGATGTTTGAGAAAGAAAAAGCAGAGATTATCACAGCTGGGATAATGCTAGACCGCTATGGTTTGATTTCACTTTCAGGTGGAAATGTGAGTATGCGAATCGATTCGAAAACCCTATTGGTTACACCTAGTGGAATGATGTATGAAGAGATGGTCCCAGAGGATGTTCTCGTGATGACGATTGAAGGAGAAATTATCGAAGGAACCCGCCGTCCGAGTGTTGATACGATTGCGATACGTTATATCCTGCAGCAGATGCCTGCAGTGAATGCGGTCATTCATACCCATCAGCCCTATGCGACCGGAATCGGTTTAGTCGTGGATCGGATCGATTGTGATGTAACGACATTAGCCAATACCGCGAAGGGGCCAGTCAATGTCGCTCCGTATAGTTCGGCGGCGAGTATTGATATGGGCTATGCAGTAGTCGATCATATCGGAGATCAGCTGGCAGTCGTACTGAAAAATCACGGCGTTGTCACGATCGGCAAAAATTTAAAAGAGGCGTTGTATGCTGCCGTCTATTTAGAAGAAGCAGCGAAAACACTGTACGTCGCTCATTCTTATGGTGGGAAAATCGCAAAGCTGACTGCTGAACAGATTCAAACGGCTGTAGAGGTGTTCAAAGATTATGGTCAGGTGAAAAATTGAGTCAGTGAGCAAATGGAAAGGAACGCTCCTATGGAGGACTGTCTGCCTATTTTGGCAGACAGTTTTTTCGTTCATGAATTATTCGGGTTTTAGCAGAATTTTCAGCTCTTTGCCATTCATGGCTAGTTCAAAGGCTTCCTCCCATTGGTCTAAGGGAAGGGTTCTGGTAATCATAGGTGATAGATCAATTTTAGCAGTTGCTAACCACTCCAATGCTTTTCTCCAAGAGCTAGGTTTTTGAGTGCGTGAGCCAATGAGCTGAATTTCTTTATTAAGCAGTAAACTCATATCAAAGGGGACAGGATTCTTTGCGAAGAGCCCTTCTTGAATAACCGTTCCTTTCTTTTTGACGATTTCTAAGGACTGCTGAAGCGCCTGAAAACTGCCGGAGCATTCGAAAACTTGATCAAAGCCCAAGCTGTCTGTTTCTTGTTCGACTAAGTTTTCTAAGGAGGTCTTTTGACTATCAAATGTTTTTGTGATCCCCAGCTCACGGGCTTTTGCTAAACGTAGGGCATCTTTGGTAATTCCAATGAGGGTCACGTTCGCGTTCAGTGATTGAAGGACCAGGGCGAGTAAGACACCAATCGGCCCAGGCCCAAAGACAGCAATTTTCTCATTAGGCTGAACGATTGTTTTCTCCATTACGGCATGGATACAGCAGGCCAGCGGCTCCATTAAAGCGGCTACTTCACTTGGCAGCTCTGCTGGCAAGTGATGGCAGCGATCAGCCTTAGCTAAAACATACGTTGCGAAGCTGCCATCCACCTGTGTCCCCAGTCCTTTTCGATGACTGCATAAATTATATTCTTCCTTTAAACAGTAAGGGCATTTTTCACAAACTTCGTAGGTTGTCTCACTGACGACTCGATCTCCAATGTCCAGCTGTGTTACTTTATCCCCTTTTTCAGAGACTATACCAATGAATTCATGGCCGAGAGTCAATGGTATTTTCTTGTTATATTCACCCTTCAGCGCATGGATATCTGATCCACAAATACCACTAAATAATACTTTTATTAATACTTCATCTTTTTTAACAGAAGGTTTGTTAATATCACATAATTCAACATTTCCGACGCCGCTAGCTAATTTCCTTAATGATTTCAATTTGATCCGCTCCTTGAAAATTTATTTGTTAAAAATTGTTATAAAAAGACGGCTTCTATCTAGTATGCCAAGCGTATCATAGAAGTTCTTTAGGTATCTATCACAATTCTTTTGAGAAGTTCACCAAAAGGATTGGTCTTGTGAAATAATAGGAGGCAGATACAATTAAACGTGTAGAGGTGATAGTGATGAACAGGAGAATCAATAAAATTTTATTGGATGTTTTGCATGAGAAGGAAGAATCCTTGGTTAATTACGCCAAGCTCTTTAAGGTTTCTGAACAGACCATTCGCAATGACATCAAGGAAATCAATTTCCAATTGGAAAGTAGTGAAAAAAACGAAGCACTGTATTTTGAAGACGGCTATTTAAAAATACCGAAGGAGGTTGACTTAAAGGAACTATTTCAAACGTATGCATCTTTTCAGCACTATCATTTAACCCTCGATGAAAGACGGACTATTTTAGCGCTGCTTCTGATCACAAGTCATGATTATGTGACGACCTACTATCTCTCTGAATACCTCTTAGTCAGTCGCAATACGTTAGTCAGCGATATTGAAGCGTTAAAGAAATGGTTCAAAAAAAATGATTTATCCTTGCTTTCTCATATTGGGAAAGGCTACAAGGTGGCGGGAAATGAAGTTCATATTCGTTCGGCAATGACGAAACTCGTCATTTTTAACGGGTTATTCGATTACGGATATGATTATGCACTTGGTTGGGAAAACAACATTTTTCAGAATTTATTGTTAGAGATCATTGATCCTGATACACGCTATCAGGAAGTCAGCCAGCTGCTGATGGAGGCTGAAAAGGAGGAACAACTGCAACTATCTGATTTTTCTTATCATGAAATGGTTTGCTACTTGATTATTATGATTGAACGGATCAAGCATGATCAGCGGATCGATGTGACTGAAAATTTAGCTGAGCTGCAGGAAAGCTCTAAGGCTCATTTTGCTCAGACGATCATTGAAAAAATCGAGCAGCGTTACGGGATTATCGCTGAAGACGGTGAGCTTGGCTATTTAATCTCAATTTTACGCAGGAAGAGTTACATTAAAAATAATGGGCGGAAGATTGATTCGATTGAAACCCAAATTTTGATTAATGAATTTATTTTCAATTTAGCGAAGGAAATGGACATCAAATACTATTTGAACAGTGATCTATTTGAGCTATTAGAAAATCATTTAAAACTTTTGATCTATCGTTTGTCGTTGAATGACAGTGTGGTAAATGTCTTGCTGGATGAAATTTATCAATCCTATCCGGAGATGTTTGAGATTGTAAAACGAAATTTGAACAAGATTGAGAACTACTTAGATGTGGAGATTCAACCGAATGAGTTGTCCTTCATCGTCATGTATGTGATGGCGATTTTAGAAAACAGCAACAATACGCAATCAAAGGGACAAATTAGACTTCGAATTGTTTGCAACTCTGGCAGCGGGACCGCCCAATTAATCAAGGTAAAGCTGAAATCAGCCTTTCCTCAAATTGAGGTGGTGTCAGTGGACTCCTCTCATGCGCTGCAAAAGGTTCAGCCGGAGGATCAAGACCTTATCGTCAGTACCGTCCCATTGAAATTTGACCAGTCGCCAGTGGTCCTTGTGAATCCGATACTTACTGAGCAGGACATCGTCCGAATTCAAAAGGTGTTGTATAAGATCAAACCGCGGCATTTTATTGATCAAAATTATTTAATTACTAAAGAAGAGGCGATGATTGAAGATTTTCTACCGATAATTCAGAAATACATGGATGACGGTGAGTATCAAAACTTCTTAAGCGATATTGAATCCTTCAATCGTCTAAACGAACGACTAGCCGAGGAAACACAGGAAATCAACCGATTGACTGCGATCCTGACGGTTGAGCGGATCAAACTGGATTAAAGCTGTGATAGCTGGCAATCAGCAGTGGAGGCGGCAGGGCAGCTCTTGCTGGCAGATGAACTAATCACATCGGAATACATCCAGGCGATGATTCAAATGGTCGTTGATTATGATTCCTACATTGTAATCTCACCAGGAGTGGCCATTCCCCATGCGGAATTCTCACATGGAGCCAAAAAAATTGGCGCAAGCTTTGTCCGTTTAGCAGAGCCAGTTTCCTTTAACCATCAGAAAAACGATCCAGTGAAGTATGTTATTGCCTTTTCTTTACCTGAAGGGGTTTCAATCGGCACCTGTTTGTATTATTTTACAGAAATTTTAGCAACCGAAAATTTTTTAGCGTTGATGGATCAATGTCAATCGGAAGAAGCGGTCATGAATCAGTTAAGAAAATTAGAAGATAAAGTGATGGGATATCCTTATGAATAAACTATTGAGAAAAGAAGATCAGAAATTTTTGTATTATTCCTTCGATGAAGAGGACCAAGAGGCACTATTAAGAGAAATGAGCGGAGTGCTGATCGATGCCGGCTTTGTCCATGAGAGCTACTCAGAGGCGGTAATTGAACGAGAACAGGTTTTTCCTACAGGACTACCCACGCAGGGAATCAATGTGGCGATCCCTCATACGGATTCTGACCATGTAAAAAAGGAAGGGTTCTTGGTAGGCGTGTTGGAAAAGCCCGTAACCTTTGAAATGATGGCCAGCAAAGATGTTTTTTTAGAAGTAGAACTTATTTTTATGCTGGCGATCAAACAGCCAGAAAATCAATTGGAAATGCTGCAAAAATTAATGCTGCTATGTCAGGATGAGAAAAACTTACAGTTGCTTAAGTCAAAAGAGAAGGTTGTTGAGGTGGAGCAGTTATTGAAGACGATTCAATAATGGAAACAAGGAGGAGAAAAAATGTTAGATATACTTAAAGCAGGTGTGAACTATATATTGGACCTTGGAGCAGCTGCGATGCTGCCGATCATTTTGACCGTCTTTGGGGTTGTTTTAGGTCAAAAGCTGAGTAAATCTTTTCGAGCTGGTTTAACCGTCGGGATTGGTTTCACTGGATTGAATCTAGTAATTGGGTTGCTTTCGGATTCGATCGGAGCATCCTCTCAAGCGATGATTGAACGTTTAGGTTTGCAATTGGATATCTTGGATGTTGGTTGGCCGATCGGAGCAGCGATCACCTTCGCCACACCAATCGCAGTAATTTTGATTCCGGTAATCTTTATTTTTAATATGATCCTGCTGCGATTTAATCAAACCAAAACGATGGACGTGGATCTTTGGAACTATTGGCATTTGATTTTCCCGGGAGCAATGATTTATTATGCGACCGATTCGATTTGGATCGCGATTGTTTGTGCCTTGATCAATTCCTTTGTCATTTTCAAATTAGCCGATTGGACGGCACCAGCAGTCGAGCATTTCTTTGGCTTGCCGGGCATCTCCTTACCCCACGGGGAGACGGTAAACTTTGCGCCGTTGACCTATGCGTTGAACCGTGTATGGGATAAGATTCCAGGCATCAATAAAATCGATATTAACGCGAAGAACTTGAAGGAACGTTTAGGGATCTTTGGTGAACCGATGATGATCGGTTTGGTACTAGGGGTCGGAATGGGCTTGCTGGCAGGCTACGACTCTCAAGCAATTATCCAATTGGGTGTGCAAACTTCAGCGGTAATGATCTTAATGCCGAGAATGGTGGCTTTATTGATGGAAGGGCTATCACCGATTGCTGAAGGGGCTAAAACCTTTATTCAAAAACGTTTCCCAGGAAAAGAAGTGTACATTGGTTTAGATGCGGCAGTTGTAACAGCCCATCCGGCAATTATCACTGTAGCACTATTGATGGTACCAATCACGATCTTATTAGCGGCAATTCTGCCATTCAATCGCTTATTACCTTTCGCTGATTTAGCGGTATTGCCTTTCACGGTCATCTGGTCAGTCGCAGCATCCAAAGGAAATATTTTCAGAGGATTGCTAAATTCAATCGCATCCATTTGTATCGTCTTCTTTATCGCAACGAATTTAGGGGCATTGACGACCACAATGGCACATGCAGTGGGCTTTGCTTTTCCTGAAGGGGCAACGATGATTTCAGGGATTGATATGAGCAGCCACATCACCCTATGGATCATGCTGAAGCTGATTGATCCATCGAATCTTCCGGCGTTCATGGCAGGGGCCATCGCGCTAGTTATGTACGGAGCATTGTGGTTCTGGACACGAAATGATATTAAGAAGCATTATGGATTGCCAACAGGAAAAGACGATCCAAATAATACGGTTAAGGGAGCTGAGATGAATGAATAAAAAACATATCCTTATTGCCTGCGGAACAGGTGTAGCCACATCAACGGTGGTGTGCATGCGGGTAAAAGAAGAGCTGGAAAAGAACAATATTCCGGCAACAGTGGAACAGTGCAAGGTAGCCGAGCTGCCTTCAAAAATACAAGGAGCGGATTTGGTTGTTACGACGACGGCTTATGAGAGCGAGAACATCCCTGTTATTCGTGCCTTGTCCTTTTTAACAGGTGTTGGAATTGAAGCAGATGTACAGAAAATTATTGATATTTTAAGTTAGACAATGCGCGCTTTTTTTCCTGAATAAATAGGAAAAGAAGCGCGTATCTAACGAAAGGCATATGTTCGAACATATAAAATAGAGATAGGAGCGAACCCATGAAAGGAAAAGTTGCGGTAATCACTGGCGGGGCAAAAGGAATCGGCAAAGCGATTGCTCAAAAGTTTGCGGAAGCGGGTGCGTACACAGTGATTTTAGATTTTGACCAAGTGAACGGGGAGCAATCAGCGGCGGAATTTTCTCAGTCCTTTTCGGAGTCCTTGTTTATCCAAACCGATGTCTCAAATCCAGAGTCGCTGCAGCGGGCAAGCGAGCAGGTTTTTGAACATTTTCATCAAGTGGATATTTTGGTGATCAACGCGGGGATCAGCTATCTACATTCCATAGATGAAATCTCGATCGAAGAATGGCAGCGTGTCCTGCATATTAATTTGGACGGCTCCTTCTATACCTTGAAGGCTTTTTATGATTATTTTGTCGATGACGTAGGAAAAGTCATTTTTATCACCTCTGGATCAGCTATTACGGGCACAGGTGGCGGGATGCACTATGCTTCCTCAAAGGCAGGACAACACGGTTTAATGCGAGCGGCGTCAAAAGAGCTTGGACCAAGAGGGATCAACGTCAACGCGATTGCACCGCGAGTCATTCAGACCGATATTTTAGATACGCTTTATCCAGATGCAGCTAGTCGAGAAGAGCTGGTGAAGAAAATTCCGCTTCGGCGGATCGGTCAGCCAGAAGACATTGCGAATCTAGCGCTGTTTTTGGCAAGTCCTGAAAGTTCGTATATTCATGGACAAATTATGTTAGCTGATGGTGGAAGAACTTATTAAAGGAGCGCTTATGAAAAAAATTTTAGTTGTTACAGGTACCTCCGACAATAAACGGAACTTTGCCGTGAACTATATTGCGGAGTTTATGAAGAAAAAAGAAGTAGAGGCAGAGGTTGTTGGAGAAAGTATTTATGATGTAACGGAGGTAGCCGAAGATATTTCTGCGATTGTAGCTATTGGACAGCCGCAATTCACGACGGATCTGCCGATCATTGACGGCACCCCCTTTATTACGAAATTCAACATGGATACATGCTGCCAGCAATTGCTTGAAAAGCTCTAACGTGGCGACCCTTATAGTGTGAAGTCGATTAATGAGCCGAGTGTTGAGGAAGCAATGAAAAGCTGTTCTTTCATGATTAATGATGAAAAAAGGATGACTATAAACAGAGGCACAGATTTATTATGATGGAGATGAGAAATAGGGCAGAATCAGAGGCTCAGCGAGGATGTACCTTTTTGTTTTTAAGCTGAGTAAGTTGTTCTTTCACTATGGAGATACTAAAGGACTCTAGGAACGAATAGAAGAAACATTCTCCTGCATTTATCGAGTACCATAAAGCATTTGGAAAAATCATAGTGAAAATCAACCTTATTGGTCCTTTCGCGAGAACGCAATAATACATGGTTTTTACTATGATCTTTTTATTCAAAAGTCAGTAAACCCAAAAGAATGTGAAGAGCTGTGACATATGTTACGAAAACCGCGTCGTTGGAACATTTTGTAAAGATGAGATTGTGAAAAAAATCATTTGATGAAAGCGTTGACACTAAGAGGCAAGGCTCTTATGATGAGTGTGTAACATATGTTAAATATAAGAACATATGATAATAATGAGTCTAAATTAAGAAAGAGTTCCTTTATACAGGTTCTCTTTTTCAAAAAGAAGCTCATTGGCACGAACTAGGAGGGAATAAAAATGAGTTATTCCGACGATGCCCGATTGTTAACCGAGATTGCTTCCATGTATTACGAAGAGGGAGCAAAGCAATCAGATGTGGCGAAAAAATTTAATATTAGTCGTTCGCTGGTATCCAAGTATTTAGCAAAGGCACGTTCCTTAGGTCTGGTAGAGATTATCATTCATGACGATCTTGTCCATCCCTATCGCATGTTAGAAGAGAAATTGATTGAAAAATTTGGATTGACGGAGGTCATTTGTATCGCGCCAGCCGCAGCTGAAATGCTGAACAAACGGATCGGGATCGCCGCTGGAAAATACCTGTCACGCGTTTTAAAAGGCGATGAAACCATTGGCGTTTCCGCGGGGATGGTCGTTCACGAAGCGGCTCAAAACTTTTTGCCGAAAAACCAAATGGAAAATATTCGATTTATTCCGTTAGTAGGCGGATTGGGACAAGAGCATACGGCGTTGCAGGCAAATGTGGTCTGTGAAATTTTTGCCCGCAAGAGCGGCGGCTCAGTATTGGAGCTGCATGCACCAATCACCGTTGATTCGGCTGAAGCCAAAAAGGTGTTTATGGCACAATCCTTTATCAAGAACGTTTTTGACAAAGGAAAGAAGGCGGATGTCGCATTAGTGGGAATTGGCGGATTGCCCGCGTATTCCACGATGACTAAAGCCTACCTGCCGAATGAAGAAGTACCACTAAGAAAGGAATTGTCTGCTGGCAATGTGTCAGGAGATATTTGTTACAACTTTATTGATGAGGAGGGCGAGTTAACAGATTGCACTTGGAATGATCGGGTCTTAGCCATCAGCCTGTCGGAATTAAAGCAGATTCCCAAACGGATTGGCGTATCTGGCGGCAAAGAAAAAGTCAGCGGGATAAGAGCAGCGTTAAAGGGGAAATTAGTCAATGTTTTGATTACCGATGAAGAGACAGCTAAAACGTTATTAGATGAAGATAAATAAAAATGGAGGCGCATAAATGATGACAGCAACGAAAAACATCTCGATTCCGAATCGAGCAGGTTTGACGGACGAGGATTTGGTAGAGCTTTATCGCAGAATGTGGGAAATTCGTTTCTTTGACGAGAAGGTGGACCAGCTATTTGCCAAAGGATTGATTCACGGAACCACTCACTTGGCAGTGGGACAGGAAGCGACAGCCGCAGGTAGCGGAGCAGTTTTAAGAAAGACCGACTGGATCACTGCAACGCACCGCGGACATGGACAAACAATTGCTAAAGGGACAAATATCAATGAAATGATGGCAGAGTTGTTTGGACGTACAACGGGAACGAACAATGGGAAAGGTGGCTCAATGCACATTGCGGATCTGGATACGGGAAATCTCGGCGCAAATGGGATTGTAGGCGGCGGCTTCCCGATCGCTACAGGTGCGGCACTGACGTCAAAATTGAAAAAAAATGACACGGTTGCTTTAGCGTATGCCGGGGATGGTTCAACAAATGAGGGCAGCTTCCATGAATCCTTGAATCTGGCTTCCATTTGGGCATTGCCTGTCGTCTTCTTTATTGAAAACAATCAATACGGAATGAGCGGACCGTTTAAAACAATGATGAACGTTGAGCGTTTGTCTGAACGAGCAAAAGCGTATGGAATCGAAGGAATTACTATCGAAGGAAATGACGTGATCGAAGTCATTAATACTACCTATGACGCGGTTGAAAAAGCGCGTCGCGGAGAAGGCCCAACCCTTATTGAGGCGATGACTTATCGCTGGAAAGGCCATTCGAAATCTGATGCGAAGAAATATCGTACGAAGGAAGAGGAAGAAGATTGGCGTAAGAATCGCGATCCAATCAAATTGGCTCGTGAAAAATTCGTAGCGGCGGGGATCTTCACGGAAGAGGAAGCAGAGGAAATTCGCTTAGCAGCGAAACAGGCGATTGAAGATGCGGTAACCTTCGCGGAAGAAAGCCCAATGCCGGCGATTGAAAGCATGTACGAAGACGTTTATTCAGACTAGAGAGAATTAGGAGGAGCAAATAATGAGAGAAATCACGTACGCGGAAGCGGTCAGAGAAGCAATGTCTGAAGCGATGCGAGAAGATGAAGATATTTTCATGTTAGGTGAAGACATCGGTGTTTATGGTGGCGCTTTCGGTGTGAGTCGGGGTATGGTGGAAGAATTTGGTGAGGAACGGGTGCGTTCAACACCGATCTCTGAATCAGTGATCGCGGGAGCGGCTGTAGGTTCGGCGATGACAGGAATGCGTCCGATTTTTGAAATTCAATTTTCAGACTTCATTACGATCGCATTAGATCAAATCGTCAATCAAGCAGCAAAAATCCGCTACATGTACGGTGGAAAAGCGAAAATTCCATTGGTGATGCGCACACCAGGCGGTTCGGGAACAGGCGCGGCGGCGCAGCACTCGCAAAGCTTAGAAAACTGGACAGCCCACGTCCCTGGATTGAAGGTTATCCAACCAGCGACGGCTTATGATGCGAAAGGTTTGCTGCATGCAGCGATCGAAGACAATAACCCAGTCATGTTTTATGAACACAAGCTTTGCTACCGGACGAGTTCAGATGTACCGGAAGGAAAATACACGATTCCAATCGGAGTCGCAGATATCAAACGAGAAGGAACCGACATTTCAGTTGTAGCGACTGGAATTATGGTTCACAAAGCCATGGAAGCCGCAGATATTTTAGCGGAGGAAGGCATTCAAATCGAAGTGGTTGATCCACGGACGCTGGTACCGCTAGATAAACAGGCAATTATTGATTCTGTTGTTAAAACAGGAAAAGCTGTTGTTGTGACTGAAGCAGTAAAACGCAGCGGATTCAGTGCTGAGCTGGCAAGCGTGATCGCAGAAGAGGAATGCTTCGACTTCTTAGATGCACCGATTGTCCGTTTAGCCGGTAAAGAAATCCCGATGCCGTATCATCCAGAGCTTGAGAAGAAAGCGGTTCCTCAAGTGGAGGATATTGTTGAAGCTTGTCGTGGATTGATGGCGTAGGGGGGATAAAAAATGGCGAATGAAGTATTGATGCCGAAGTTAAGTTCCACGATGGATGTCGGAACGATCACGACTTGGCTAAAAAATGAAGGCGATTCCGTGGAAATCGGTGAGGCGATTTTTGAAGTAATGACGGATAAAATCGCGATCGAAGTGGAAGCCTATGATGAAGGTATTTTACTCAAAAAATATATCGGCGACGGAGATAGCGCACCGGTGAATTCCGTGATCGCCTACATTGGTGAAGCTGGGGAAGACGTTCCCGCGGAAATGCCGGGAGCAGAAACAGAAGCAGCGGAAGAAGCACCAGCTGAGGAAACGACAGCAACTGCTGAACCTGCTAAAGAAACAACCGTTGCGACAACGAAAGTTCGGGCAACACCAGCGGCTCGACGCATCGCACGAGAAAAAGGAATTGATCTGCAGCAAGTTCAAGGAACGGGTCCAAAAGGGCGCATTCAAGCTTTAGATGTGAAGCAATATCAAGAAAAACCAGTTGCAGCCGCGCCAGCACAAAAAGCTGCAGAAGGCGAACTGATTCCTTGGAGCGGGATGCGTAAAGCCATTGCCGACAAGATGTCAGAAAGCAAGCACACGATTCCTCACGTGACCATGAATGCGGAAGTTGATTTAACAAAAGTGATCGAGCTGCGGAAGCAATTATTACCGATGGTGGAAGAACGCACCGACGAGCGGTTATCCTTCTTAGAAATTATCGCAAAAGCCGCGATGGTCGCGCTAAAAGCGTATCCTGAATTTAATGCTAATGCCTATGAGGATGGCATCCGACGGTTCGAGCATGTCAATCTTGGTGTTGCAGTGGCAGTCGCTGATGGCTTAGTCGTTCCTGTTGTGGAACAAGCGGATCAGAAGGGGTTAAGTGATCTGACCGCAGCTGTAAAAGCGGTGACGAAAAAAGCGCGTGACGGGCAATTGATGCCGGCAGAAATGAGTGGCGGGACCTTTACGATCAGTTCATTAGGCCGCAGTAAGGTTCAAACCTTCAATCCAATTATCAATTTGCCGGAAGTGGCAATTCTAGGTGTTGGCGGCAGCTATGACAAATTAGTTGTTGAGAATACACCAGAAGGACCGCAGGTTGCGACGATCACGGCGTTGAACTTATGTCTGTCCTTTGATCATCGAGTTGCTGATGGCGCACCGGCCGCGGCATTCTTAAGTATGATTGTTGACCTGTTGGAAAATCCAATGAGCTTGTTGCTGTAGAGGGGGCTGAACATGACGAAAAAGACAGATACAGTCGTAATCGGCGCAGGACCTGGCGGTTATGTAGCGGCCATTCGTGCAGCACAATTAGGACAAAAGGTAACAGTGGTAGAAGCTGAACATATTGGCGGTGTCTGCTTGAATGTAGGATGTATCCCATCCAAAGCATTGATTACAGCAGGACACCGTTATCAAGAAGCCCAGCACTCTGACTTTTTAGGTTTGAGTGTGAAGGAGGCAACCTTAGATTTTGCCAAGACGCAGCAATGGAAGGATCAGCAGGTCGTCAAAACGCTGACCTCTGGTGTTGGAATGCTTTTAAAGAAAAATGGTGCGGACGTGATTATGGGCAAGGCAGCCTTTACTGGTCCGCAAAGCTTAACGATCACCACAAAAAAAGGGGAAGAAAAGCTGGAATTCAAACATGCGATCGTCGCAACCGGCAGCCGGCCAATCGAGATTCCTGGTTTTGCTTTTGGCGGACGGGTATTGGACTCTACTGGCGGCTTGAATTTAAAGGAAATACCGAAGAAGCTGGTAATTATCGGCGGGGGAATCGTTGGCTCAGAGCTTGGCGGCGCCTATCGCAATCTGGGTTCAGAGGTCACGATCATTGAAGGCAGTCCGAATATCCTGCCGAATTTTGAAGCGGATATTCAAAAGCTGGTTGCTCAGCGCTTTAAACAAAACGGCGTGTCTATTTTCACAGACGCAAAAGCGAAGAAAGCGACAGAGACAGCAAATGGCGTAGCGGTTGAATTTGAGGTCAAAGGCAAGACTCAAACCATCGAAGCAGATTATGTGATGGTCACAGTCGGGCGCAGACCCAATACGGAAAGTCTAGGTTTGGAAAAAGCCGGCGTTAGACTGACTGAACGAAACTTGGTTAAAGTAGATGAGCAATACCGGACCTCTCAGAAAACGATTTTTGCCATTGGTGACATTGTGGAAGGTCTGGCCCTGGCCCACAAAGCCAGCTATGAAGCGAAGGTTGCGGCTGAAGTGATTGGCGGGAAAAATGTGGCGAAGGATTATCGCGCGATTCCAGCAATCTGCTTCACCGACCCGGAAGTGGCAACAGTTGGCTATACCTTGGCAGAAGCAAAGGCGGAAGGGATCAAAGCCAAGACAGCGAATTTCCCAATGCAGGCCAACGGACGTGCCTTGTCGTTGAATGCTACGGAAGGGTTTGTTCGATTAGTCTTTGAGGAAGAGACCGAGCTGGTTCTAGGCGCTCAAATCGTTGGTGTGAACGCCAGTGATCTAGTGGCTGAGATCACTCTGGCGATCGAATCCTATCTCACATTAGAGGATATTTCTCTAACGATTCATGGACATCCGACACTTTCAGAAATGGTGATGGATGCGTGTGAAGTCGGACTAGGATTGCCGATTCATATGTAAAAAGAAGGACTGCCAAGCAATCGGCGGTCCTTCTTTTTCATGCTATTTTTTACCTAATTCCTCATCTTTACGAATTGTCGCGTCAATCCCTTTAATCACCGTTGAGATAAAGGCGTTGTCTTCTAACTCTACGATCCCGGCAACCGTTGTTCCACCAGGTGAACTTACCCGATCAATTAAAGTCCATGGGTTTTCATCGCTGTTGGCTAAGGTTTGTGCGCTGCCTAAAATTGCTTGGGTCGCCATTTCTAATGCTAGATCTTTCGGCAAGCCATTTTTCACGGCTGCACGAGCGATGGAGTCGATAAATAGGAATGTATACGCAGGAGAGCTGCCGGCGATTGCTGTGAAGATAGAAAAATATTTCTCTTCTAGTGGCCAGGCTTTTCCGACGGCGTTGAATAGATCAATGATTACTGCCACGTCTTCTTTGGTAGCGCTGGTGTTTCCACAAACAGCGGCCGCACCTTCACCCACCATCGCGTTCATATTCGGCATGACGCGGACAATTCGAATCGGCTGATCTGTTTCAAAGACTTCATAGATAGCTTCGGTACTTGTTCCAGCCGCGATGGAAACAATCAAAGGATCATTTTGCAGAATGGCGTCTTTCGCTTCCAACAAGACTCCTTTAATGACATTGGGTTTTACTGCCAAAATCAAGGTATCGACGGTTTTAATGACTTCCTGAGGATCTTTCAAGGCATGGGCGCCCACTTTATCCGCAAAAGCCTGTACCTTTTCGGTTGAGATATCATATAAATAAATATCCTCAGGCTTGCTGAATCCCTTTTGAACAATGCCTTCTACGATTGCAGATGCCATATTCCCGGCACCAATAAAACCAATTTTCATACTGATTCCTCCTAATTTCTATTTCTATAGGTCTGCTTAATTTTGAGCAAAGTGTTTCAATCAAATGTTTAATTGTTAAAAAGATGGTACAATCACTAAAGAGATTATATGCTGAAGGGACTTTATTTAAAATAGTTTAGATAAAGAAGAAAGTGTTCGATTCTAAGGTTGTGGGGAAATGGATGTAACGACAGAGCAGTATGTCAGCTTTTATCAATTTTTGAAAACGTTGGATTGTTACTTGGGTGATGATGGTCAAATGGTCGGGGAGGTACAGCGTTTTGCTGCTAATCCGCGGCGGGAGATCGCAGCCTTTGTAACGAAAGAAACGTCTGATCGAATAGAGGTTCCTGCTGATTTTATTCGCATATTGTATGTAATGAAGGGAACGGTGGCCGTTCAAATCAAGGATACGGAGCAGGTGCTGGATGCTGGCGGTCTAGTCATAGCCAATGCTGTAACCAGCCTTTCTTATCGCGGCAACTTCGAGGCTGAAGTGATTGCCTTTTATTTTAAGCGAAGCTACTTTAACGAATCGTTGTTAAGTCAATTTTTAGAAGAGCCGTTGCTTTACCGCTTTTTTGTAGAGGCATTGAGTGACGAGTTTAACGGAATTCCACGTTTTCTAGTCTATGATTTTGCGACGATCACAGACGTTCATTTTTACGCGCTGCTTCTTTTAAAGCAGGTGGTAAAAATGGCGTACTTCAATAATAAGGTGACCAAATCGGCATTTGTTCTTTTGATCGTGGAGATCAGTCAGGCCGCTCCTGAACGGTTGATCGCGAAGGATAGCGTTGTCTCTAATGGTCAGCTGACGGAAGAAATATTAGCGTATATCGATGCTCGCTTGGAGCAGGTAACCTTGGAAGAGGTCGCACAAAAGTTTCATTTCCATCCCAATTATTTATCCAACTTATTAAAGGAAAAGACGGGTCATTCATATACGGAAATTGTCTTAGTGAAAAGAATTGAGCGCTGCAAGAGCTATTTGGAGCAGACCGATCTGACCATCCAGACAATCGTTGAGCGTCTAGGATATAAGGACAAGGCCTTTTTCTACAAACGGTTCAAGCAGATTGAGGGCGTCACGCCACGACAGTATCGAAAAATGCGAGAGGAAGAAAACTAATGTATGAAGAGATTTTTGCTGAGGTTCATTTAACAGTCGTTGAACAACCGATTGAATGGGTGGGGGAGCTGCCGCTTTATCGGGGGCATCTCAAGGAATTGCCTTTTATCACTGGGGAAGGTCCATCTAAAAAAGCAATGTATCGCCAGTTGGCGGAACAATATCAGGAATATGTCGCGTTGAATCAAATGGAGGATAAGGAGGAGGAGATGACCTCTTCACTATTAACAGCGGATCAGTTATTGAAATATTACGATGGCGAAACCTTCGACGGCTTTTCATTGAGCGATTTATTGAAAGATGAATAGAAACAGAGCAAGTTTGTATACCTTTTCAATACTTTTCGATAGACTGAATGCAACACGATGAAGGAGTGAAACTTATGTCACCGATCGAAGAATATATAAATGACGCGGAGCAGGAGCAGCAGCCGATGCTAAAAGACATCTATCAGCTGATTAAAGAGCTGCTTCCAGCAGAAACGACCGAAAAGCTTTCCTATGGGATGCCAACATTTTATTTGAAGGAAAATCTCGTTCATTTTGGCGCAATGAAAAAGCATCTGGGTTTTTATCCAACGCCTAGCGCGATGACCGCTTTTGCGGACCAGCTATCTGATTACAAAACCTCAAAAGGCGCCTTGCAGATTCCCTATACACAGGAGCTGCCGAAAAAGTTGATCAAAGACATGGTTCGCTTTCGTTTGCAGGAGATGGTGGAGAAAAATGCTTAAGGAAATAGAGATCATGCTGTATGTCAATGATGTAGCAGGCTCAGCGGCCTTTTGGCAGGAGGGGTTAGAAGGAAGAATCATTTCTCAGCAAACAATGCCGGATGATTCCTTGCAGGTGACGGTGGAATTGTTCGATTCAGTACATCTAGTATTGTTCGATCGCGGATTTATCGAACGATATTCTCCAGAAGTCGTCGATAATGTTCCATCACTGCTTATGAAGGTATCGGATCTGGACGCTTACCATAAACGATTGCAAAAATTAGGGACAACGGTGAATCCGATTGTCCAACAGGGCGAAAAACGGCAGTTTAATTTCGCTGATCCTGAGAACCATTATTTTGTTTTGAGTGAATAACCTTCATGAATTGAGGGTTATTTTTTTGTATTGCGCGATTTCTGCCAGCTACTCATAGAATCCTCTATTGTTTATAGGACGAATATCATCAAACTGTTAGGTGATTTAAGTCAAAATCCTTGTGAATTGTTGTATTATCTTAAAAGGAAAAAGAGCTTTCATTGATTATTTTTTTAGAGGAGAGAACTATGGTACAAATTTTGTTGGGACTGTTAGGTGTCCTATTGGTTTATTATCTGTTTTATTTTATTCGCGATTTGATCGCTGAACGTGGCAATTGGGGCGGCGGAAATATGGTTGTTTCCGGTGTGATCGGTTTTATCACGGATGCGATGGATACGCTGGGAATCGGCAGTTTTGCGCCGACGACAATGCTGCTGGAGATGACAAAGCAGCTGGACAACGACCGTCAATTACCAGGAACCTTGAACGTTTCTCATACTGTTCCGGTTATTATTGAAGCATTTATTTTTATTACCGTTGTAAAAGTAGCGCCGCTGACGTTATTCTCATTAGTTATCGCGGCAATCGTTGGGTCTTACATTGGTTCGAAAACAGTCAGCAAGCTGCCTGAGAAAAAAGTGCAATTCTATATGGGAATCGCTTTGATTGTTACAGCCGCGTTGATGGCGTTGAAACAATTAGGGATGCTTGATCTATTAGGAACAGGCAATCATTTAACTGGCTTGACGGGTGTGAAATTGATCATCGGGATTGTCGGCAACTTCATTTTAGGTGCCTTGATGACGATTGGTGTTGGCTTATACGCGCCGTGTATGGCATTGGTGTATATGCTGGGATTAAGTCCGCTAGTGGCCTTTCCAATTATGATGGCTTCTTGTGCAGGATTAATGCCTGTGGCGGGGACAAACTTTATCAAATCTGGTGATTATTCGCGCAAAGTAAGCTTAGGGATCACGATCGGGGGAATCATCGGTGTGATTATCGCGACCCGTTTTGTTACAGGATTGAACATGACGGTGTTGACATGGATCGTCATCGTAGTTGTCCTCTATTCAGGCTTTACCTATATCCGAAAAGGAATGCATGAAGTAACAGGCACGTTGAAAAAGTCTTAGAGAGCAATCTCTAGGACTTTTTTTAAGATAGTGGGAACGGTCTATTCACCTGCTTGTTTTTAGCGGATAATAAGTGAAACGAGTTTATCAGATGGGAGAATTTATGGATCAGGAATTATTAATCATCGATTTGCTTTCGGCAGGCGAGGCGATCTATAAGCGTGTTCGAAAAAATCGACAGCGAAACTTGCGCACAGCATTTTTGTTTTTAATTGCTGCTTCGGTAGTATTTTTCGGAATCGGTACCTTTGTCTATCAGCGATTGGAAATGCGTGTCTACTCGATCGACAGCGGCTATTGGCTGCGGGGATTTTATCATTTTTCATTAGTGCTGGGAATCCTCAGTGTCATCGCGGTAGTGACCTTCTTTATACTGAATGGGATTCAAGAGGTCCGACTGCGGCAATCCTTTCAACGTTTTTTAGCACACCATGTTAAGAGGGCGGCCAAGTATCCGATTGTTTATCAGGATCGCGAAGCCTATTACTTAGCGGAAGAGGCAGGAAAACCGACATTGCGGTTAGAAAAGCCGGAATGTCTTGAATTGACCACGACATTTGACGGCGCGAAGGTCTTCTTAGGTGAACGGCAAGAGTTCTGGGGATTTTCCGTGATTCAATTATTTGTCCTGAATGAGGAACCGCCACGACTGCCTGTCCATTTTCCTAAAACACAGGGAATGAATCGAAAAGGATCTTTCCTATTGATTAGCGTGCTCTTTTTTGCGGGAGCAGGAGTGTTTGCTTACGATGGAATGACACGGCATCAAATGCTTTATGGCGGAACTGATGAGCCGAGGCATTCAACTGTTACCAATTCCAGCGAAGCGGCTCCGCTAACGAGTGAAGATTTACTGACGCAGCAAGGCGCGGCACCGACTAAAAAAACCAGCCAGACCAATCAATTGGATTTGAATGAACAGACCCAGGAATTGTACCTGACGACGGATGGCGGCAGCGCATGGTCATTTGTCCCATTAAAACCAGAATGGCTCCGTTCAGGCAGCTATTTGCTGACTAGCGGGGAGATTCCCATGGGGTATTGGATGGATAAGACGTACAATGTCTCGTCGGATTTCTCTTGGTTTATCTATTCGGAGAACGAAAAGGAATTGTATTTCTTATTCTCCAAGGACAATGGCAAGACGTGGCAGAAATCACTTGTCTCAGAAAATGCGCAACGAATGCGTTATCGCAAGGCACAATTTTTCGCGGACGGCAGTGGCGTACTCGTTTATTCGAATGCGTCGCCGGAGGTCTCTTCTGAAGGCTTGGAAATCTACCAAACCAATGATTTCGGCAAGACATGGTCTAGAAGCAACGGCACGACCATCAGTCAACCGGTCCAAAATGTCAGCTTTGTGAATCCGGCTTTAGGCTTTGTTTCAACAAGAGAAAAATTATATTACACCAATAATAGCGGCAGCTCCTTCAAGGAGGCGATCGTAACCATTCCCGCGGAGTATCAAACTGGCGGGCTGGATCTGTTCCAATCGCCAAATGAGGTGACACAGGTCGGTACCAATCAATTGGAGACGAAATTCTATTTATTGAAAATGAAGGGAATCGACCAAGGCAAGATTTTCGCTTGTCTCTATCGTTCTTCCGACAATGGCGAGACCTGGCAATTTGCGGAGCAGCTGTCGCAGGTTCAGCCGACAGAATAGTTTACAGGCAACGCTTTTATTGCTACACTGTTCCGTTACAGGAAAAATGAAGATGGAGTGATTTGATGGAAAAACGATTGGACAAGGGCCCTTTTTATCACGGAACCAAAGCGGATCTAAAGATAGGTGAGTTGATCACAGCAGGAAAGAACTCCAATTACGGCAAACAAGTCAAAGCAAATTTTGTCTATTTTACCGGAACAATGGAGGCGGCAATCTGGGGCGCTGAATTGGCGCTGGGTGAGACTCGGCAACGAATTTATCAAGTAGAGCCGACAGGCGAATTTGAAAATGATCCGAATCTGACGGATAAAAAATTTCCGGGAAATCCGACACGCTCCTATCGAACGCAGCAGCCGTTGAAAATTGTCGGCGAGGTTGCGGAATGGTCTGGTCATTCCCCTGAACAATTGAAAGCAATGATGGCTCACGTAGAGAACATGAAGCAGCAAGGAATTGAAGCAATCAATGAATAGCAATAAAAAAAGCCTTGATCTCAAGGCTTTTTTGCTGCTATTCAAAGACTTTATTGACGTCCTCTAGCATCATTTTGACTGATTCCAGACCGCCGCCGCTTAGGTACCATACGTCTGGCTGTAAAGAAATCACTTTTTTATTTTTGCCGGCAGTTGTTTGAGCGACGAGTTCGTTATCAGCGACATTATTGTTGCTGTCGTCACCACCGATTGCTTTTGTACGGTCAACGACGAATAGTACATCTGGATTTTTATCTAACACATATTCGTAAGAAACACTTTGACCATGGGTAGAAGCTTTGATAGCATCATCGGCTTGTGCAAATCCAAAGGTATCGTAAACAATGCCGAAGCGAGAATCTTTTCCGTAAGCTGAAAGCTGCCCTTCATTTACTAAAACGGTCAAGGCCTTGTCTTTGCTCTCTTCAGCTTTTGTTTTGGTTTCTTTTATACTGGTTTCTAATTCAGCTAATTGTTCTTTGGCTGCTTTTTCTTTGCCGAAGATTTTTCCTAGCGTCTCCACGTTCTGCTTGATAGAGTTCCAGGTATCGGAAGTGTCTACCGCCAGATACATCGTTGGGGCGATTTCCTTCAGTTGATCTAAAAAGTCGCTTTGACGACCAGAAATGATGATCAAGTCCGGTTTCATTTGATTGATTTTTTCTAGATCGGGTTCCTTGATTCCGCCAGCAGAGTCCACTTTTTTGTAGTCCGCTAAATATTCAGGCAAGTTGTCCGTAGCTGCGCCTACCACCTTATCGCCGACACCTAGAGCATCCAAGGTATCCAACGAGCCATTATCGAAAACAACGACCTTCTCAGGGTTCTTTGGTACAGTCACTTTGCCATTCGAATCTTGAACCTCCATCGTCTTTGCCTCTTTGACTGTACTACTTGTCGCTGCTTTGTCGGTAGAAGCACTGGTACTTTCACCGTTCGTTGAGCCGCAGCCCGCCAAACCTGCCCCTAGCAACACCAAAGATAAGCCAACTATATATTTTTTCATTCCTTCTTCCTCCTAATTTATCGTTAAAAAACTCAAGGTTGATGAGTTTGATACCTAAAAATGTTTAATTAAAATACATACAGAAGCGTTTGCCATCTAGCTCGCAGATTTTGATCTCCATATCGTATAGGGCATTCAAAATCTGTGGCTGGATCATCTCCTCCATCGTTCCGTGGGCAAAAATTTCGCCCGCCTTCATCGCAACGATCTCATCGGCATAGGTCGCCGCAAAGTTAATGTCATGGATCACCAATAAAATGGTCTTGTGTTCTTCTTCTACTAAGCGACGCAAGGTTTTCATCAGCTGTACCGCATGACTCATGTCTAAGTTATTCAAAGGTTCATCTAATAAAATGTATTCCGTATCTTGGGCTAGAATCATCGCGATATAGGCCCGCTGTAATTGTCCGCCAGATAACGTATCAATTTTTTCCTCCGCCATTTCCACTAGCCCTAGTTTTTCTAAGGCGTAATCGATCATCTCCAGATCGTCTCTGGTTAGGCGGCCTTTTGAATAGGGGAAGCGGCCAAAGCCTACAAGCTCACGGACAGTGATCCGCAGATTGACGCCATTGCTTTGCTTTAGGATTGATAATTTTTGCGACAGCTCATTGGAACGCCAAGCCTTTACCTCATTGTGATCGAGATAGATTTGCCCGGCATCAATGGAGATCAACCGACTGATCATCGACAGCAGGGTACTTTTGCCAGCACCGTTTGGTCCGATAAAAGCCGTCAGCTTCTCTTCTTTAATGGGCAAACTCACTTCAGAGATGACTTTCTTCATCCCGTAATTCTTTGATACGTCATTTAGCTCGATCATTTTTGCCGTCTCCTCTCATAAATGATTTTCCAGATAAAATACAAGCCGCCGACAAATTGTGTCACCACACTGACTGTCGTCTTTAACTGGAAGACCTGTTCGACTAAAAATTGGCTGCCGATCAAAAAGATCATTCCTAGTAAAACGGCGGTAGGGAACAGATAGCTGTGGCGATAGGTGGGCATCAGCTGATAGCTGATGTTGGCGACAATAAAGCCTAAAAAGGTAATAGGGCCCACCAATGCCGTCGCGGTTCCAGTCAAGAGACTGACTAAAAATAAGATCAGAATTTGAAATTTGTTTAGTGAGATTCCTAGATTGGTCGCTTGATCTCCCCCTAAATGCAAGACATCCAGGTAACGATTGGCAGCAAATAAAAGGAGGGACCCTAGGATAATGATGCCAGCCGCCAAGCCTAAATGCGTCGTATTGATATTTCCAAAGCTGGCAAAGAGCCGTCCCTGCAACAGATCGTATTCATTGGGGTCCATCATGACCTGTAAAAAATTGCTGGTGCTGCTGAATAAGGTTCCAAAGATCATCCCCAGCATCAGTAGGATGAATAGATCGTTTTGCTGCCGCTTCAGCAAGACCTTCGCTAGCAGCAAGCTCAACAGCGCCATCAAAAGAATACTGATCAAAAAGGTGGAGGTCTGCTCCTGCGACAGCATGTTGACTCCGCCGATAATGAAAAACAGCAAGGTTTGAATCAACACGTATAAGGAATCCAGGCCCAAAATATTTGGGGTTAAAAATTGATTTTGTGTCATAGTTTGAAAGCTGATGGTCGCCATTCCTGTCGCCAGGGCAACAAGTAAAAAGGCCGCCACTTTTTTCCCTCGCAGCATCCATGCAAACTGAAAGTTCCCATAGGTGTTATATGTCAGATAAAGACCGCACAAGAGCAGAACGATCAGGACAAGACTAGCTAAAAGCAGCTCCTTTTTTGGCAGAGATCGTTTCATGCACGTCTCCTCCTAACCAATAGATAAATAAATATCAGACTACCTAAAATCCCTACTGTTAGACTGACAGGCACTTCATAGGGGGCGATGACGATGCGGGAAATAATATCGCAGGCCATTAAAAACAAACTGCCGCTCAACGCGGTAATCCATAGATTTTGCTTTACATGATCTCCATAGATCAGGGAAACGATATTTGGAACGATCACGCCTAAAAAAGGCACTGTCCCTACCATGATCAATACCAATCCGCTGGCGGCAGCGACCAAACCGATCCCAAGCATTTGCATCAACCGATAATTGACACCTAAATTAACCGTCACATCTTCACCTAAGCCAACAATTGTGAAGGAATAGGCAAATAGATAAATGATGAAAAATAAAGGAATCGTCAGATAGAGCAGCTCATAGCTGCCTTTGGCGACTAACGAAAAGTTTCCCTGCAGCCAGGAGGACATATTTTGGATCAGTTGAAACTGATAAGCAAAAAAGGTCGCGACAGAACCAACGATATTGCCGAACATCACACCCAGCAAAGGCAAAAATATTGGATCTTTATTTGGAAGCAGTCGGCTTAGTCCTAAAAAAATCAAGGTTCCGAGAAAAGCAAAAACAAAGGCGGCAAGCGTCCGAATACTGGTAGAGGCATTTGGCAGAAAAAGCATTACCAGTAAAATCCCCAATCGAGCACTATCCATCGTGCCCGCTGTTGTTGGTGAAACAAATTTATTTTGTGTGAGATGCTGCATAATCAGACCGCAAATACTCATCGTCGCGCCGGCTAAAAGCAAGCTGACGGTTCGCGGAACACGCGTAGTGGCTAGGATCAGCCATTGCTCAGAATCGCCTCGAAGCAACCCCTGCAGCATCAACTCTTTGACTCCGATAAATAAAGAGAGAGCGCTTAACAAAAGTAGACCAAGTATAATTCCTTTTCTTTTCAAGAACTCACCCCTTAGATAAGTGATAATGATTCTCATTCTCTCTGTTTATAAAGTTTAGGTGAAAAGCAAAACAAATGCAAGTTATTTTTTAAGAATAGTTGCTGTAAAAATAACTTAGTCAAGTACCGACAGGTCTCATTTTGCTGATTTCTGCAGGAGTCTTAACGAAGAGAGGAAGAAGGCGGTTTGTTTGAAGCAATTGTGTAAAACTGAATTTAGTCATAGAAAAAAAGACTAGGATTTTTCCCAGTCTTTAAGTCCAAGCTGCTATTTTTCTTTTCTAAATGTTACGAGGATCGCGCTTCTTGTCGCAATCACATTCGGCATATAAGAATGGGTAACAAATTCCCATCCTTCTGCTGATCGAGTATTGATTAGATCATCTAACCGATCCAGATCTTCCACACTTGCACTATCCTTAAACCATTTTATCGATGTTTCCAATACTTCGCTTTTGTATACCCACATAATTAAATGCCTCCTTTTCTTCCATTATAAAATAAAAGAACAATGAGAAGAAAAATCGAAAGTATTGTTTCAAAAGAAGCGCTGGGAACGAAAGTGAGACTATTTTCGTCGCTGATAAGAAACTATAGTTTCCTATCAGCGGTCTCTGTCTGCCAGCATTTCTTTATAAGTCTTTTGTTTCTCTTCTAAAAAGGTCAGATGCTGCTCAATTTTTCTTTTTTCCGTTAGCAGGCGATTCCTTTGGGTAGCCAGAAGCTTCATACGCTTTTCGATGGTTTGATCGCCTTGGCTGCGCAACTGAGAATATTTTTTGATCGACTCCAAATCCATCCCGGTATGTTTTAGGCGGTGAATGAAGCGCAGCCACTCGACATCGGCCTCACTGTATTCACGATAGCCGCTTTTATTTTTGGCGGGAGCACTGATTCCCAGTTCCTCATAGTAACGTAGTGTCGGCACACTGAAGCCGATCATTTTCGACACCTCACTGATTTTATACATCTGTTCTCTCCTTCGTTCGATTTTTTTTACTTAATCCCTTGCTATAAAGTCCACTTGATAGTTTATAGTACTTTACCATAAGGGAGGCGAAAGCTGCTATGTATGATAAAAGATTGGAACAAGGAATGAAAAATTTGAAGGCGATCGATGGTGAGGCTGGGGAACGTGTCATCCAGACGCTGGAAGGGATCGCCCCAGATGTTGGCCGCTACATTTTGGAATTTGCCTTTGGGGATATTTATGAAAAAGATACTCTTTCCTTTAGAGAACGGGAGATCATCACCATTACAAGTCTGTTAACACAAGGCGACACGAAAAATCAATTGATCGTCCATATTAACGGGTCATTGAATGTCGGTATCACTAAAGAAGAAATCATCGAGGTTTTTACCCATTGTATTCCTTATGTTGGCTTTCCTAAGGTACTAAACGCGATTATGATTGCGAAGGAAGTTTTCGAAACCAGAAAGCTTTAATGAGTAAATCCGCTCTTTTTTAACAAGCTATTGACATTACCCTACCATCTTCGGTACCGTTAGGATAGCACTAATGAATGCGCTAACAAAAAGGAGGAGGTAAGGATATGTTTGATTTAAATGGAAAAGTAGCAGTAGTAACAGGTGCCAGCAGCGGGTTAGGTCGTGACGCGGCAATTGCGTATGCGGAAGCTGGCGCGGATGTGGTGTTATTAGCTAGACGCTTGGAAAGACTAGAAGAATTGGCGGAAGAAATCAAAAAGATGGGCCGTGATGTTCTAGCAATTAAGATGGATGTAACAGACGAAGCGAACGTCAAGGCTGGAATCCAACAAGCATTTGACCACTTTGGTCATCTGGATATTTTACTGAACAATGCGGGGATCGCAGTAGGCGGCGGTGTCGACTCCTTGACGGTAGAAGACTTCGACAAATCAATGGACGTTAACGTGAAGGGAATCTTCCTCGTTAGCAAGTATGTTGTTAAGCACATGATGGACAATAATTATGGACGAATCGTCAATGTTGCGTCCATAAACGCGATTATGGCGGATAAAGAGGACGTGTTCATTCGTCATTCATACAATGCTAGTAAAGCGGCAGTTTTAGGTTTGACTAAAGGAATGGCGGCCAGCTATGGGAAATACAATATCACAACCAATGCCATCGGACCAGGACTGTTTGAGTCTGAAATGACCGAAAATACCTTATTCAAATCCGATGACTTCTTAAATCTATATCAAGGCTTGAACCCAATGAGCCGTCCAGGCAAGCATGGTGAATTAAATGGAACAATCCTTTACTTCTCCAGCGATGCGTCAAGTTATACTAATGGTCAATTCATCGTTGTTGACGGCGGCATGTCGATCGTATAAGGAAAATAGTCGAAGCACTTTCTCAAATCGAGGAAGTGCTTTTTGCTTTTTAAATTACTATCCTCATTTATTAGGATCTTTGCTACAATCAATAGGAAAGACAAAGACTTGAATCAATGGTGAAAACCAACAGAACAGGAAGGGTACAAATGAAGAATTGTCCAAATTGTGGTCATGAAAATTTGGAAGATGCGCGTTTTTGCGAGGAATGCGGGCATCCGTTTACGTCAGAAAGCGTTGAAACATCGGAAATTTTCACTGAAGAAGAACAGCAACCACAACCGAAAAATGACCGCTTCTGTCCAAACTGTGGCGAATCAGTTCCGAAAGACGCTGATTTTTGTCCGAATTGCGGGCAACGATTGACGGCTGCGGTGGGACCAGCTCCTACAGCTAAAAAGCCGTTGTCAAAGAAGCAAAAAATCGGGATCAGCACGGGATTAGTGCTCATCGTATTATTAGTGGGCGGCTTTATGTTTGGCCGCCATTATTACAGCTATCCTCAGCAGCTGAGCCGTTTGGAGCGAACCTTCAAAACACAAGATCCTGAAAAAATGGCGGAGGTCATCACCTCGGAAGATTCCAACTATAAGGTATCCGCGGCAAATTTGAAAAAATTTATCAGCTACTATCAAGAAAGCAGCCACAAAGCAGATTTTGCTGATTTTTTGGCGGACTTAAAAAATAATCCCGGGCATTTAGAAGACTTTTCTGTTAAAACGAAAGGAAAATATCTTGGTCTGTTTCCGCGCTATCAGCTAGTGATTCAGCCGGTCTACTTGACGGTCACGACAGATCAAGCAGGGATGGACTTATCTTTAGATGATAAAAAGCTGGCGACGTCAAAGGGCACCAATTATCAGACGACTTGGGGTCCGTTGACTCCGGGAAGTTATCAGGTGGAAGGAAAATTAGACAGCGAGAAGTCCGTTTCGAAGCAATCGCTGATCCGCTATCACAATCCTGAATTTGAAACCGATAGCCATGTAGCAATGAATCTCCACAAAATTTCCTTCAAGGTTACCTCAAATATCGATGGGGCAAAGGTTCTGCTGAATAACAAGGAGGTCGCCACGATCGAAAAAGGGCAGGCGGAGATCAAGGATGTCGTTTGGCATCAGGGGATGGAGGTCCAGCTGGACTTTAAGACAGCCGGTGATTCACTAAAAAGTGATACGTATCAAATCGCAGCCAACGAGTTTCTGGCGGATGACTATAACGCAGACAGCTATGCCTCGGAGATTAACCTGAACTTTGATCATGTCCAATCGGAAGCAGATGTGCAGAATTTCTTAGATAATTTATACAGCGATTTGTCAGGCTATACGTCTAGATACGGAAGCTTTGGTTCCTCACAAAGAAGCGAGCTGGCAGAATATTTTGTCAACGGGCTGGGCAATGCGGACGAAAAAGACTTCGAGAAATTTATCAACGATATTCGCACGAGCGATAAAAAATCACGCGTCGATGCCAAAGCTAAAGTCGAATCGGTCAGTCTGACAGGCAAAGACATCTATACGGTCCAATACCTGATCTATTATGATACGGTTTACACCGACGACACGGAGGACGTGAGTCAGGTTTTCCGGTATAAGAAGGCTACATTGCGTTATGACGAAGACGATGCCACCTTCCAAATAGATAATCTAGGTGGCGCGGAGAACTTCGAGACAGTGGATAGTGGTGGTGTTTAAGCTTTTTAAAGAATGATACACGAAAAGGATGCTTTTCAATGTGAGAAGCATCCTTTTTGCGTGTGCGGAGTAAAGAGAATAGCATCAAAAGTATTCGTGCTTTTTATTCAGATTTATTTTAGACTGATGGAAAAGGAGTGTGAGCTAAATGATGTGGCAAGATCTTTTCCCTGCGCGCATCCTTGAACGGGGATATGAGTATTTTATGGCGGGAGTAGTCGATGATTTTGAGGTTCGTGAAGCACTGGTCAACGCGGTTGTTGAAGGATCTGAGCATTACGTAGTAACGATAGAATATACAGAAGATCAAATTACAGAACTGCATTGCGATTGTCCCTATGCGGCTGAGGGAAATAATTGTAAACATATGGTGGCTGTTTTGTTCATGTGTGAGGAGCGAAATGTTTTTCATGAGCAGAATTCAGCTCAACGTTCAGATACAGCAGAGGAATTAGAAAAAATTGTGATGACGGCAGATGAAACAATGATTCGCTCTTTTTTATTGTCCGCAATCGTTAACGATGAAAAATTAGCCCATCAGTTTGCTCGAGAATTTTTGTCTAATTATTCAGCGGAAAGTGTCCGCTATATTATAAATCAAATCGCTGATATTTTTGATACCTATGAAGACTATAGTGGGTTTATTGATTATCATAACGCTTTTACCTTTGGCGGGGATATCTTAGGGCTCTTAACAGATGAAGTCGATCCGCTGATTGAAGCGAACGACTATTCAGCTGCTTTTGAGGTTCTCGGCTATTTGGTTAATCGAGTCGACACTGTTGAAATGGATGATTCTGGTGGGGAGATCACCATGATCCTGTCAGAATGCTTTGAAAGATGGCAAACGATTTTAGCAGAGGTGAAGCTAAACAAAAAGAAACGGATGTTTGATTGGTTCACTAAGAAACTAGCGGTTTCTGATGATGAGTACTCAAAGGAATATGTTGAGGAAATTATTCGCGTTGGGTTTCCTGAAGCTAGCTTCGTAGAGGTTAAGCTGCGGTTCGCTAAAAAAATGATTGAAGAAGCAGAGGCGATGGAAAGCTGGCGAAGGGAGTTTCAGTTATCTGAGTGGGCTGTTTTCCTTATAGAAATGATGGAACAAGAGGGAAAATCTGAAGTAGAGGTAAGGAAACAGTATACTCGCTACTGGGCGTTTAGCGAAGTTCGTAAAAAATATATCGCAAACGCACTCGCTCGAAAGGACTATTCAACGGCCATCAAGACATTGGAAGAAAGCATTAAATTGGATCATTCTTATCTAGGGTTAGTCAGTGAATATAGCCATGTGCTGAAAGCAATCTATAATACCTTAGGAGATAAGGATCGCTATCTTGACCAATTGTGGCAGCTTTTGTTAACCGATGACCCAGGGAATATCGAAATTTTCCGTGAATTAAAGGCAAATTATACAAAAGAAGAATGGCCAGCTGCTAGGCAACGAATTTATTCAGCGTTAGAAGGAAAAGACTTTATGGATCGTCTCTATTTAGAAGAAAAAGATTATGAGCAATTAATGACGTATGTTGAAGATTCCCTTGAATTGTATAAGGTACGTGAGCATTTTGACTTATTGAAAGACAGATTTCCTGAAAGAATGCTAGATAAATATGAGAAAGAATTACGGCAATTAGCAGCCCCTGTATCGAATCGTCAAAAGTATCGTGCGATCGCTGATCTAATGAAGGGAATGACGAAGATTTCTGGCGGAAATCTTCGAGGAAAGCGTCTGATGCAGGAATTCAAGACGAATTATCCGAGAAGAAAAGCGATGCTGGATGAACTAAGTAAGCTAAAATCTCTGTATTAAACAGAAAAAAAGAGAAACGGCCAAATCCGATAGACTCCATCGGATTTGGCCGTTTATTAATGTTCCTTATTAAAAGATCGCTTTTAATAACACTTGGCACAAGGCGTTAACCCACGAGCTTGTGCTTCTTCTAGTGTGGCAGGCGAGTAAGTGCCGTTGCCGCATTTATGGGTGTGGTATTTACTACCGGTTGGAGTGATATAGACGGTCTGCCCCTGTGCGGCTTCCGCCGCTTGTGCTTGCTGCTGGGCTTGCGCTTCTGCCTCTGCTTGCGCCTGTGCTGCTGCTTGTTGAGCAGCTACCTCTTGGGCAAGACGTTCCTCCTCGGCTTTCTTGGCTGCTTCGGCTTCCTCAGCGAGTCGTTTCTGTTCCGCTTTTCTAGCCGCTTCCGCTTGTTCTGCGGCTTGCTTTTCCGCCGCTTCTTTTGCAGCCTGTTCCTTTTGCAGCCGTTCTTCTTCCGCTTTTTTTGCCGCTAACGCTTCTGACTGAGCCTTTTTATACTCATCTGCCGCGGCTTGACTGTACCCTTTATCACCTTGAGCATAATTTTCGATGCTCCAGATATTTCGTTTTTGATCTTTTGCCTGTTTTTCGGCCTTTTTAATTTTATCGAGGTATTTCGTATTCTTGCCTTTGGTGCTCGTCATCATTGCCAAACCTTCGCTTGCCAACGTTTCCTGCACTAATTTTCCATCAGCCCAAACATAAACCAACTCACGTTTTTTACTATCGCGTTTCGCACCTTTGTCATATTCAATCTGAATTTTTTCGGCATTTTTCAACAATTCTTTGGTGCGTTCCTTCGCCTCTTGTGCATAAGGATTTTCCTTTTTCAGCTCAGGTGCCGTGATCAATAAATATTTTGCTGTGACCGTCTTGCCATTATTCAATTTAAAACGTGTTCGATCCCCATCAATATACTTCTTCACTTTTACCGTTACTTTTTTGTTTGCTGTTCGTTTAATGCTCGCTTTCTTCTCGATCTTTGTTTTCGCTGCTTCTACCTGATATTGTTGCGTTGGTGAAGCGAATAGAAAGCTAAACAAGACAGCGAATGTAATACCTAGCTTTACCCCAATCTTCTTTTTCACTAAGATCCCTCCAATTCCCTATTGTTTGAAAATAATGATTAATAAATATGTGTGTACTTAAATAATACTATATATCTAAAAATAAATTAAACAAATAACTAAAATAGTTGTTTTGTCATTCTGGAAAACAAACGGTTTTTTGTGTGGAAGTAAAACGTAAAACGGAACTCAAAAAACTCTTTTCCTATTGAAAAAATAAAAATGTTGGCAACTTTTTAAGATTGTTCCTGTTATATAATATAGAGGTGAAGTTAAAAGGAAACTAAAAAGAGGATGTATAAATTAGAAGTAGAAGGAGAGAAAATCGATGTTAACAAAGCCATTATCACAAATAACTATCTATACTATGGGAAGAGAAAATCTTGAAAAACGAATTTCAAAATTTTATGCAGATTCATCTGATTCAGATACTGTTATTCAATACTTGGTCGCGGTGCTGATCCGGCATTCTTTGTGCATCAGTGATTTTTCTGATTTCTGCAGTGATTTAATCAGAGAAATTCTTCTATTTGCGGAGCCAACAGATGTTCTGCGCAAATGTGGTCCGTTGTTCCAGAATTACTTTAAAGAGGAGAAAGAGTGGGCACAGGTCAAAAACCGTTTATACAAAAATAAAAATGAATACCATCGTTTTAACAATCGCTTGAGCGACTGCAAAAAATACTTATTCACCCCAACAACACCTGTGGAGGAAACCGATGGTCAGCAATACAAGATTCTTTCCACATTTGAAGATGCAGTCGGCAAGCTTCATACATGGAGTTTGCGGGATGCGGACTCGAATTCCTCTGGGATGAAAATTGATGCCGTCTTAGAGTTAATGAGTTCGTTAACTATTTTTGAGAAAGAAGGCATACGCCGTTTTGTTAAGCTAGAAAATTCCGATATTCAAAACTGCACCCGTCATCCAAAAATCAGAAAAGGTAAAGTCGTGGAGGAGTCTGTAAAAGTTGAGACCGCCCGCTCAAAAGAGGAAGCGCTAACAGAGTTTGACTTTAGCCATATGACAGAAGACGAAAAATTGAACTTAGTAAAGGCATTATTGCCAGAAGGAATTGTATTGACCGATACTCGGATGGAAGAACTTAAAAAGGATGAAGCAAAAGAAGACTCTACTGAAATTCCTGCTGAGACAACGCAAAAAAGCGAACCAATCAGCGAATCAGCAACTGCCGCAGTAAAAGAAGCGCCCAAGACCAAATCCCAGAAATCCTCTACACCAAGACCCATGGCACTTTCAGCTGAAAAGAAGCTCCCTTATGAGAGCTACAAGAAGCCGAAAAGCGAGAAGCAAAAAGAACTCGAATATAAGGACGGGCTGATCAGGAAAGCCAAAAAAGGGACGAAGAAAGCTAAAGAAGATAAAAAGAAAAGTAGGAAACGTAAACGAAAATAAATTGTTTACAATCATCTAGAGACACTCTCTTCAAACTGCAAAATTAAAAAAATCCCCTTTTGAAGGTTTATTTGTCATGGAATGAAATAACTAAACAGTCATCCGTTTTTTTAAACAATGCGGATGGCTATTTCACATTCAATTGAAGCCGAATCAGTGAAAACTTGAGTGGTAGTAGAAAAAATCTGTCGACCTGAAAAACACAGAAATCCCCGTAGTTACGACAGCAGCATAAAATAATTGAAATCAAAGAGATTGTACTGGAAATCGTTGTTATGATTGCTCGGCGATGAGGGCGTAACCCTGTGATCGACAGAAAAGTGCTTCTAAGACCAAGTGGCAACAGGTATAATTTAGGGTGGGTTAAATCTAAAAGAGTGGAATGTAAATGAATTTTATCAAGATACACCTCCTAATTTTCAAGAGGTTTAAATCTAAAAGAGTGGAATGTAAATACTTTCTCAAGAGTGAAAACATTTTGTTTCGGATCAGTTTAAATCTAAAAGAGTGGAATGTAAATTTGGATCAAAGACAGAATCAGCTACGACTTCTTCCGGTTTAAATCTAAAAGAATGGAATGTAAATCTGTTTAGATGGCAACAAAAAAGCGGGCAAGGCTTGATTTTAATCTAAAATAATAGAGAATGAAAACTAACTTGAAATTTAAGATTTCACTTTAAGCTAAAATCTTTGTTATAACCAGCATTATTTACCAAATGTCATTATTGTTGTGACATTTGAATTAAAAAGTGAATGTGATAACATAATTATGTGTATGTTGTAAAACATAAGGAGGTAAAAAGATGCGTTTCAAAATCAATTTGGAGATTTGTTCGACAAAGGAAGAAGTTGAAATCCCCATCAAGTATCAATCAATTTTTCTATCATTATTAAAGCGTGGGTTAGAGAATGCTTCTCCTGAGGTGTACAAAGCGTTATACGAGAAAAATAAAGAAAAATTATTTTCACAGGCAGTGATTTTTAAAGGTGCAAAATTTGAAAAGGAGAAGATATTACTTCGAACGCCTACGATCACCTATTTATTTTCAACACCGAAAGCAGATTTAGCGATGGCTGTTTACAATGCCTTTATTTTTTTGAAAGGAATGAAAGCGATTCCTTTTTGCGGCGAAGTAAAAATAAAAGTGAAATCAGTATCAATGATCTACCAGGAAGCAATAACTGAAAAACAAGTAATCTTTCAAGCGATTTCGCCTATTTTAGCAAGGGATCATAATCGTGAAACAAGAAAAGATTGGTTTTTAGACTTTTCTGATGAAAAATATGCGTCTGTTTTGAAGCAAAATTTAGTTAATCGATTAGTACCTGAAATGGGACAAGGAATCAAATATGACATTGATAACTTGGAAATTCGACCGTTAAATATGAAAAAAACCGTGACGAAGGCCTATGAAAAATTTTACCAAGGGGCGATTGGAACGATTGAAGTGACCGGAGAGCCCTATCTATTGAATATAATTCGTGATGTTGGATTGGGGTCCAAGACGGGTCTGTACTTTGGCTATTTGAATCAAATAGAGCAAGGGGGTGAATTGAGTGGAGACTAGTCTAGTGAAAGAGAAGGTCTTAGAATTTCGTTTGAACTCTTGGATGGAAAACGCTGCGATTTGCGGATTGGTGAATATCCTTGGCGAAGACAAGGTAAAGATCAAACCACAAAGTATCGAAGTAGCTGTAGAAGAATTACAAAATTTTGAAGAAGCTTATTTTAACTATTTTGCGACCCAATATAAAAAGTTATCTTCATTGACGAAAGTACTAGCCTATGAAGATGAGATGAACCGTCATCAACAAGAAAATTTCGTTCATTTTGATCAGAAAGCTTATGATCGATTGCAAAAGTATCTGGCTACTTTGAATCAATATGGAGTAAGAGGTGGTAGTTATCTTGCTGTTTATCCATTGATTGATTCTTCTATTGATATTGTTTCAAAGATTAAAGAAGTGAAAATAGATAAATTAAAACGCGGAGAGATGGATCAAAATAAAAAACAAGTGATTGAACAAGTAAAAAAAGCATATCAGATACTAACAGAGATTCTTGCATATTTTCATCGTGAAGATGTACAACGTTATTTAGCGGCTAAAATTCAGATTTATAACGTCATTAACAATGGCTACAACGATGTATCTTTTCTAAATCGCCAAGAAAGTAAAGGAGATTTTTTTGAGAAGTACCACAATTATTTTGTTGAATCTGCAATGAACTATCTAGAGGAAGACCATGAAAAGGATAAACTGACTTGTACCAATTGTGGGAAACCGATAAAAAAAGGCGATATATCTTACAGTTTTATCAATCAAGCAGGTTATGATGCGAATCGGAAACAAAGCAACGCTTGGTCGTTTACGAATGATTTATTTATGTGCCCAGTTTGTCGATTACTCTATACCTGCATCCCAGCGGGCTTCACTTATGTTTATAATCAGGGGTTGTTTGTAAATGATAATCACTCTGTAAAAGCCCTGCTCAATGTAAATACAGGGATTCGTCTAGATGTATTGAGTCTGAACAAAACGGAAGTGAAGACGAATGATACTTATGCAGCATTAATTCGTACCTTGCAAGATGGCATGCATCGACAGCACCGCCGAGAACTGCAAGATATCCAAGTGGTTCGGTATGAGAATGATCGTTATTATTTCAATCTTTTACCAAAGCATATCTTAAAAACGATTGATCAGTCGAAGGATCAACTACCGGATTTGTTTAATGCGGGATTTAGTTTAAATGGGGAGTATCAGAATCTTTATCGCGAGATCATCACTCGTTTAATGAACAATACTAATTTGTTCTCACTGATTTATCAGGTGCTGCGAACAAAAGGTACTGGCGGACAAGTCTATGCAAATACCTATCACATCATGAAAATGATTGAAATTAATCAAAACTTTTTAAAGGAGCTGATCCATATGAAAGAATTAGAAAAGGACGAACTAGATAAGATTCGAAGTGATGGCTATTTTTTGAAAAAGGAATATGCGAATAAGAACAAAGCAGATTCAATTGGGCTTCGGTTATTGAATGCTTTAAAGGCCAATAATAAAGATGCTTTTATGGATATGCTGCTGAATAGTTATATGTATTTGAACAAAAAAGTTCCTAAATATTTTACGGACATCTTTTTAGATGACGAACGGTTTAAAACAATTGGCTATTGTTTTGTGACTGGGATGATTGGAGAAGCTTATAAACCTGAAGGGGGAAATGACAATGAGTAAAGGATTAACAATGACAATGATTTTTCTAGCAGAAAGCGCGAATTATGGGGAGTCTTTAGGTAATGTGGCTACATTGAAAAAAATTACCCGTGGAAAAGGGGAACAATACACCTATATCTCTCGCCAAGCGATTCGCTATAACATTGTCGAACAATTGGAAGAACCCTTAGCTTCTTTAAGTGCAGAAGGCAGCGGTGCAAAACAAGTCATTCAGTTTGATCAGCAAGCAACAATTGATAAATATCCGGAGGTTGATCTCTTTGGTTATATGAAAACAGCTAAAGGGGATAATGCGTTGACACGTTCTGCGAAGGTTCGACTATCCAATGCTGTTTCGCTAGAAACCTACAAAGGAGACACGGATTTTCTAACTAATATGGGGTTAGCGACTCGTTTGAGAGAAAGCGGAAATAAAAAAGCGATGAACTCGATCGCGCAATCAGAAATCCATCGCTCGTTCTATCGCTATACAGTGACAGTTGACTTGGATCAAATTGGAATTGATCTAAATGCAGATATTCAATTACCAAATGAGGAACGCAGCCGACGTGTTCAAAAATTATTGGAGACGATTCAATACCTTTATCGTGATATTCGTGGACGTCGTGAAAATCTGCAGCCTCTATTTATAGTAGGTGGTGTTTACGAACGAAAAAATCCATTATTTGAAAATGTGGTAGATGTTAAACAAAACAAAGTAGATGTGGAAAAAATTGATGGTGTTTTAACAGAGGAACTTCGTCAAAATACGCTTGTTGGCGTGGTAAAAGATGCTTTTGAAAATACTGCTGAAATTCAAGAAGTTCTAAAAGGGCAAAAAATTCCGCAAGTTTTTGAAAGCTTGAAACAGAAAGTAGCGGATTACTATGAAGGGGATTAAACTAACCGTTCATCAAGACATGGTCAATTATCGCCGACCTACAAGTTTTCAATTACGTGAAACGTATCCTTTACCGCCCTTATCAACGGTTATCGGCATGGTGCACAATCTGTGTGGCTATAAACAATATGAACCGATGGATATTAGTATCCAAGGCAACTATTTTTCTAAAGCGAATGATCTGTACACGCGCTATGAATTCAAAAATGGAATGAAATTTGAAAAAGCTCGTCATCAAGTGAAGGTGAATGAGTTCGGGGTAAGTCGAGGGATCGGTTACACAGAATTGCTGGTGGATGTTCATTTGATGCTGCATATCGTACCTAAAAACCAAGACAAGGTTGAGGAAATCTATCAGTTTTTAAAATATCCAGCAGAATTTCCATCCTTGGGTCGCCGAGAAGACCTAGCAAATTTTGAAAAAGTATCGATTGTGGAGATTGAGAAGAAAGAATTGGAAGAGGATATAGAGTTTCAAGACCGTTGGAGTGCTTATATGCCTATAGAGAAGGTGGATGAAGGGTCTATTTCAATTGAAGGAAAAGGAACATTGTTATCAGGGACACGTTTTATTTTACCTAAAGTGTATGAACTGTATAACTTTGGAACAAAGAATAAACCAAAATTCAAACGAAATTGGATTGAACGAAAAGAAGTTCTTTATTCTAGCATTTTTACGATTGCTGAAGAAGAAAGTATTGAGGTAGACGAAGAAGGAGACATTGTATTTTTATTATAGGAGGAGCCATGAGCGATCAATTTTGGGCAAAATCATCAGGAGAAACAATCGTTCACCATACTCAACAATTATTAACGAACTATGATCAATTGACAGATCATTATCCGGAGATTCCAGTGAATTGGGATCTCCTTCGTCTTATTTGTCAGTATCATGATCTTGGAAAAATGAATCATTTGTTTCAGGAAAAAATTCGCGAAGGTGTAATGAAAAAGGATGGCGAGATCCCTCATGCCTTACTCAGTATTGCTTTTCTTCCGCTAAAGCAACTTAAGAAAATCTATTCAAACGAAGAGTTGAAGGCTGCGACCTACGCAATTGCTTTACACCATGAGCGGGATTTTTCACAGATTGAAAGTGATCACTACAAACAGGAAATAACATTATTAGCAGAACCGGCGGAAAGCTTCCCGTTCAGTGAGGTGAAATTAGATAAGCCTGCTGTCATCAAGCGTCCTTCTGCAACTTTTTATAAACTGTTGCACAAACTTAGCGGCAAGGATGAGTGCTTTAAGGATTATGTCATGCTAAAAGGCCTGCTGAATCGGATTGACTACGCAGCCAGCGGAGATTACAACGTCGAATATCCAGCAAACTTCTTAAATAAAAATATGCCTAAAGTAAGGGAGTCGTGGCGTGAAAAATCTGCTGATCCGACGATTGATTGGAACGATATGCAAAAATATGTTCAAGCTCACCAAGACGAGAATCTAGTGGTTATCGGACAAACTGGTCTGGGAAAAACGGAAGCAGGGTTGCTATGGATTGGTGATAACAAAGGTTTCTTTACCTTGCCATTACGTACAGCAATCAATGCTATTTATGAACGAATTCGAGAAGGGATAGCTGATGAGGAGGACAAGAGGTATAAAGAGCAAGTTGGGATACTGCATTCGGATAGCTTGGCTGTTTTGTTAGCTAGACAAGATGAAAATGAAGAAGTTGAACTAGATCAATTGGAAAGCTATCTTACAGAGACTAGAGGCTGGTCATTGCCTTTGACTATCACCACTTTGGATCAAACTTTTGATTTTGTTTATCATCACGCGGGCTTTGAACAAAAGTTAGCGACATTTTCTTACTCTAAGGTAGTGATCGATGAGATTCAGATGTATTCACCAGACTTGCTAGCCTACTTGATCAAAGGATTAAAGGAGATTCAGGACTTTGGCGGGAAATTTCTAGTGATGACAGCAACGTTACCGCCATATTTATTGGATTTGTTTAAAAAAAGAAAAATCGATTGGAAAATGAATGAACAACCTTTCTTGAATCCAAAATTGTTAGAGCGTCACAATGTGCAAATAATGAAAGAGGGAATAACAGCAGAGGCAGTTGCCGAGCTGTATCACTCAGGCAAGCTGTTAGTCATTTGTAATACAGTTCGTAAGGCGAAAGAGATTTATAAACAATTAGCAGATTTAATGGAGGATGTCCCTATCCATCTGATTTATAGCCAATTTATTCGGAAAGATCGACAAGAAAAAGAAAATGCCATACAAGAATTTGCAAATTCTAACGAAGAAGGTATTTGGATAGCGACACAAGTTGTGGAAGCTTCCTTAGATATTGATTTTGATATGTTAATAACGGAATTATCAGAATTAAATGGGTTGTTTCAAAGAATGGGGCGCTGCTATCGAAAACGAGCATTGGTAGATCGTGATCAGCCGAATGTTTATGTGTTTGACGGTGGTGATGGTGTGACTAGTGGAGTTAGTAACAGTGAGCAAGCGGTTGTCCAGCAAGAAATATTCCAATTATCCAAGTCGGCATTAAGAGATAACGAATCAGGCATTTATAACGAATTAAATAAGATGAGATTAATCGAAAAAACCTATACAACAGAAAACATGAAAACTACATCTTACTATCAAAGAGTAGAAACAATGCTGCGTTGGTTATCAGCCGTTGAAGATGACGGTAAAAACATTGCTGAAGTACGTAAACTTTTCCGAAATATTCAAAGTCGGGCTGTTATTCCAGAAGATGTCTATAACAAGAATTCAGAACAAATCGATAAATATCTGGAGCTCCTTCCTTTAACTAATAAAAAGTTGGCGTTGCTTGGGCATGAGAATCCCAAAATGTATAGACAGAGAATTAAGTCAGAGTTGGAAGATTACATGATGTCGATCCCAGAGTGGCTGTTCAGAAAATGTCTCAAACAAAATCAAGTTCGAGTTGAACCAGTTGGACGATTTGATCAAGTGTTTTTTGTTAAAGGAGAATACAAAAAAGAGCTCGGATTCCAAGTGCTGAAAGGTGAAGAAGAGAGTAACATCTTCTAGGTGATAACTATGAAAATTACTGGGAATATGATCAATTACTATTTTGTATGCGAAAGAAAATTATGGCTGTTCTCTCACGGGCTTCAATACGAAGGAGAGAACGAGAATGTTCAGTTAGGGAAGTTATTGGATACGGGGACTTATAAAGATAAACGCAAACAGGTCATGTTGGATGGAACGATCAATATTGATTTTCTTGAGGATTGGAAGATCCTGCATGAAGTCAAAAAATCACGTGCTATTGAACCCGCTGCAGTTTGGCAATTGAGATACTACTTGTACTATTTGCAAAAGAAAGGCGTTTCTGTAGAAAAAGGCTATATAGATTACCCAAAACTCAGAGAACGGATAGAAGTCACTTTGGATGAAAAAGAGACAAATGAATTAGAGGAAATCATTGAATCAATTGAAGCAGTTGTTACTCAAAGTGATTCGCCAAAAGCTGAAAAAAAGAAGATTTGTACGAAATGTGCCTATTATGATTATTGCTTTATTTAGGAGGTGGACAAATGGAAAGCTATTATTTGTATTCTAGTGGAACGTTAAGCCGAAAAGACAATGTCATCCGTATGGAAACAGCTGATGGTCGAAAAAAAGATTTAAAGATTGAGATGACTAGAGACATTTATCTATTCGGGGAAGTGACGACGAATACGAAATGTTTGAACTATCTATCTGAAATGAAAATTCCAGTACATTTTTTTAATTACTATGGTTATTACACGGGCACTTTTTATCCGCGAGAGAAAAATGTATCTGGTAAGTTACTGGTGCAACAAGTCACTCATTCGATGGAAGAAGAAAAACGGCTTCTTTTAGCAAAAAGATTTGTAGATGGCGCAACCGCGAATTGTTTACGTAATTTACAATATTATCGTCGTCGAGGAAAAGAAGTAGAAGTACAGATCGCAGAGATAGAAGCTGTAAGGAAACGAATTATGCGCGCTACTGAAGTAGACGAGCTTATGGGATTAGAAGGAAATATTCATCAAATTTATTATAGTGCTTGGGAGACAATTTTTAGCGATGAGGTGGAATTTAAGCAGCGAGTGCGACGTCCACCAGATAATATGGTGAACGCCTTGATTTCCTATTTGAATATGCTGACATATAGTGCCTGTTTATCAGAAATTTACGTTAGTCAGCTAAACCCTACGGTCAGTTATCTCCACAGCAATTCAGAAAGGAGATTTTCTCTATCTTTAGATATTGCTGAAATATTTAAGCCATTAATTGTTGATCGGTTAATTTTTTCTTTGATCAATAGAAAGATTATTACTGAAAAGGATTTTGAGAATGGTTCAAATGGAAATTATTTAAAACAGACGGGGCAACAAAAAGTTTTGCGTCAATTTGACGAACGATTGAATAAAACGATTCGTCACAGAGAGCTTAAAAGGAATGTCTCCTATCGAAAACTGATGCGTTTGGAATGCTATAAACTAATTAAGCATTTAATGAGTGACAAGGAATATGAACCTTTCAAAATTTGGTGGTGAAAATAATGTATGTCATTTTAGTTTATGATATTTCTTTAGAAGAAAAAGGCGCTCGTGTTTTGAACCGAGTATTTAAAATTTGTAAAAAATACCTAAGTCATGTGCAAAAATCCGTGTTTGAAGGGGAGATCACTCCTGCAAAGCTGAAAAAATTAGAACAAGAACTAAAAGAGTACGTTCGCGAAGACTTGGATTCAGTTTTAATCTTCAAAAATTCAAATAAGAAGTGGTTAAAAAAGGAATACATCGGAATTGACGGATCAGAACTAGTTTCGAATTTCTTTTAAGTTTTAAATCTGTCGATAGAGAATACCTTAAAAAACCGGTAGTTACGACAGACGATAGAGAATGTTGTGAATATAAGGTTCTTTTTGTTATCCAGTGTTATTTAATTTTAAAAAGGAAGTCATTTCTATGAGGTCGACAGAAATGAGTGAAAGAAGCCCTCTATTTCAATGTATAATAGTTGTGGGGTTCAAATCTAAAAATAGTGGAATGTAAATAAAGTTAATAATGGTGCGATGAGAACGCCAGTTGAAGTTCAAATCTAAAAATAGTGGAATGTAAATGTGTTCTTAATTTAGTAAGCAATGATTCCTATTTATGTTCAAATCTAAAAATAGTGGAATGTAAATGATGATTTGACTCCAGCGTATGCGTCCCAAGCCTTGTTCAAATCTAAAAATAGTGGAATGTAAATGATGATTTGACTCCAGCGTATGCGTCCCAAGCCTTGTTCAAATCTAAAAATAGTGGAATGTAAATTTTGATAGTTTAGGTTATTTATTAGAAACAAATAGTTCAAATCTAAAAATAGTGGAATGTAAATTAATAAAAATACTTATCCTTTAACAATTGGGATTGATGTTCAAATCTAAAAATAGTGGAATGTAAATCTGGTAAAAAGAAAGAACGAGCTATCACGATGGAGTTCAAATCTAAAAATAGTGGAATGTAAATCCCTATGGAATAGGCTCACTAGAAGAAAAGTAACACGTTCAAATCTAAAAATAGTGGAATGTAAATTCAGTATATTTAAAGGATCGTGATCCCTTTGACCTCGTTCAAATCTAAAAATAGTGGAATGTAAATATTGCTCGCCCAGATGTTAAAAAGGCATTTGGACTTGTTCAAATCTAAAAATAGTGGAATGTAAATTTGGCACACGACAGGCGATAGACCTGATGGAGCAAAGTTCAAATCTAAAAATAGTGGAATGTAAATGTTAGTTCTCTAACCATTTGATCAATGGTCCACATTTGTTCAAATCTAAAAATAGTGGAATGTAAATGCGATTACAGAAGTTGTCGATACTGACAATGAAGAAAGTTCAAATCTAAAAATAGTGGAATGTAAATCCCACATGGTCGCTAAAAATACAAACAATATCCCCCGGTTCAAACCTAAAAATAGTGGAATGTAAATGAGCGCCGAAGACGAGTACCAACTTGATCCGCCATTGTTCAAATCTAAAAATAGTGGAATGTAAATGGCGTTGAGTACGAAATGGACATGACTGTAATGGGTTCAAATCTAAAAATAGTGGAATGTAAATTTCATATCCCGAAGGTCATGCTCTGCTTCTCTCATTGTTCAAATCTAAAAATAGTGGATATAATTTTGGGTAACTAGAAAAATTCCAACTGCGAGTTAGATATCTAAAATAAGAAATTAATTTAAGAGGTAATTGAATATAAAAAAGCATAGTACATTATTGAATTTAAGAGGGTGAGAAGAGATGAAAATCTATACGATTCAACGGAGAGATTTTCTGACATATACTGATTCACAAGGATTTATAATTCCTAAAAGAGATCCAGAATACTCTATCTTTACGGATGACGAAGAAGGGGAAAATTGTCTGTGAGCATTAGAATGGATGAAAAGGCAATTTATAAAACGGATGGACATACCTTTAGATCGTGATTTAATCTGGGTTTGGCCGGATATCTATGCGTATCTTTCAGAAAAAAATGACATTGATTTTTCGAGACATGCTCTTTTCACCTTTGAAGTCCCTGCAGCTTACTACAAAAAAATGATTTTATGGTCCAATTTTATTAGTTGGCATGAGGTCTTGAACCGGTTATGGGAAGGAGTCGCAGATGAGGACGAACGATATGAAGATATTTTTCAACTGAAAAGGCAGGAAAAACCGGGAACGATACAAGGTATTACGACAAGGCTGCATAAGGATTGGATAAAAAGAGTTACATAAGGAGAAAAATATGGAGAATTGGGAAAGGCTGTTTAAACCACATATTTTAGATCGAGGATACGAATATTTTTTAGAAGAACGCGTTGTTGATATTCATGTGCAAGACGATTTGATTCAGGCAGCTGTTGCCGGAACGGATGATTACGAAGTTGTGATTGAAGGTATCAAATATGATTTTCCGAGGTTTTATTGTGATTGTCCTTATGCAGATGTAGATAAGTATTGCAAACATATGGCAGCGGTTTTATACGAGTATGAAGATGGAAAAAACGAAGATCAATGGCAAGATATACAAGTTGCTTCGAAAAAAATCGAACAATTAGTATCGAATGCAGAAGAGCAAGTGGTTCGTGATTTTCTAATTGACCTTTTAAAAAAAGATAAAAATTTAGTTCAACGTTTTACTCGACTTACTTCTCCAGAAATCACAGAAAAGGTTGTGCAGCAATTAAAGCACCGAATTGACAAAATTGTTCTTCGGCATGCGGGGGATGAAAATTATATTGAATACGACAAAATCGAAAAATTTGTCAACGATTTAATTAGTTTTATTGACGATGAAATCGTATCGTTAGTAGATAAAAAGGCAAATCTTGCTGCTTTTCACTTAACAAACTATATTCTTCTCGAAGTTGAGCAAGTAGATATAGATGATTTAGAAGGAGAGTTGTATGAAGTGTCTGCAGAATGTCGCTACGTTTGGGAAGCGATCCTTGAGAAAGCGACCATACAAGAAAAAGAGACAATGTTTACTTGGTTTAAAAATCAGCTTAAACATTCTAACTATGGGTTAAGTTATAGTGAAATTGAACAAATTTGTGAGGAATATTTTTAAGGGATAGAGTTTATGAGAGGGTAGGAGTGGATTCTGCTGATAAATCAAATATTCATCAAGAATTTCTAGTAAAAAGCTTAGTACAAGTGAACCAATCACAATTAAATTGACGCTATTTTTTTTGGGGGATCTGTCGACCTCAAAAAATCAGAAATTTCTGTAGTTGCGACTGCAGCATGAAAATGTTGAATTCTAAGGATTTTCTGTTAAGAATACTGTTATTTTTGTTGAGTGATGATGTAATAAAATCTGAATCTAAAATAGTGGAATGTAAATCACAGGATTGGTCTTGATGCTTGTTTTGAAACAAAAATCTGAATCTAAAATAGTGGAATGTAAATAATTCTCCATCGATTCGAATATAGCGGGGTTCTCTATCTAAATCTAAAATAGTGGAATGTAAATGTTGATGTTCCAAATGAGGCATATCATGGAAGCGATATCTAAATCTAAAATAGTGGAATGTAAATGCTGCTAGGTCCAACCCTACTTACTCAGCTGTAATTATCTAAATCTAAAATAGTGGAATGTAAATGTATCATCGTCATACTGAAATTCCGTAAACCACATAATCTAAATCTAAAATAGTGGAATGTAAATACAAAGAGCGGTCTTGATTATTTCCCTCTTGATGTTATCTAAATCTAAAATAGTGGAATGTAAATATTTCAAAAACTATAAAAGTGAATGATAGAAACTAATCAAAATCTAAAATAGTGGAATGTAAATACAGCAGTAGAAGAGAAACTCATTGATATCAAGTTCATCAAAATCTAAAATAGTGGAATGTAAATCAAGTAATTGTTCCAAGGATCGGAATTTTAACAAGATCTGAATCTAAAATAGTGGAATGTAAATGTCATTGCCGTAGAGAAAGTATTTCCTGGGGCTTATCTAATTTAAAATAGTGGAATGTAAATTTCCCTGACGCTTCAACACCTACGCCTAGCCCAGGCATCTAAATCTAAAACAATGAATGGAACGCAAATTATGTTATCACACAACCAATTCACCCAGAAAATTTCTCCAATTCCAAAGCACTAACCCCATAAAAAATCTACAGCCACCATCGCAAAAACACTTTTACCAGCTGGAGAGTGTTTTTTTGTCTCTTTATTTATTCCTAAACTCTGAAACTTTCATCCGAAACGTGGGTGATCTTTGCTAAAATTAAGAATAAAACCATTATTTTTATAAGGAGAAGACCGATGCAGGAGAAAATAAAGGTATTGATCATTGATGATGATCAAGAGCTGTGCTCGATTATTGAACGGTATTTGACGCGTGCTGAGTATGAGGCGGCGTTTGCTCATACGGGTGCGGGCGGATTGAAAATGGCCTTAACAGGGGAGTATCACTTGATCGTATTGGATATTATGCTGCCGCAAATTGACGGGTTGAGCATTCTAACAGAGATTCGCAAGGAGAGTGTGGTGCCGGTCTTGATGTTGACAGCAAAGAACGAGGAGGCGGATAAGATTCGCGGCCTGCAGCTGGGTGCGGATGATTATTTGACGAAGCCTTTTAGCATGGCGGAGCTGATGGCTCGGATTGATTCGCTGGTTCGGCGCTACACAACCTTTAATCGTGCAGCGGCAGGAGGAAAGACGCTGACGTTAAATCACTTGTCCTTCGATACGCAGACGCGAATCGTTTTATTGAATGAGGAGTCGCTGGAATTGACTGGAAAAGAGTTCGATCTTTTGTACTTTTTGGCTTCCCATAAGGGGCAAATTTTTACGAAGCGGCAAATATACCAGCAGGTTTGGGGCGATGAGTATGCTTTTGATGATAGTAATATCATGTCCTTTATCAGCAAGCTGCGGAAGAAAATCGAGCCGGACCCGACGCAGCCTTTCTTCATTCAAACCGTTCGCGGTGTCGGCTATCGGTTTAACCAGGAGGGATAGGAAATGATGATTTTAAGCAGTCTTTGTCTCTTACTGGCCGCGGCTTGTTTGTATCTGATGGCACGTCTTCGCACGAATAAGCAACAGATTGCTCAAGCAATGGAGGTTTTGGAAGATATCAGTGAAGGAAATCTTGATCGAAAAATAATTGCGGATGAAGGTTCAGACGTTGCAGCACTTTGTTTTCGTTTGAATAAAATTGTTGCAGAAATCAAGCAGCAGCTGAGTCGTCTGCAGGTTTCGGAGAAGGAATACCGCCAGCTGATCACTAGCTTGTCTCATGACGTTCGGACCCCCTTGGCTTCCTTGATTGGTTATTTAGAGGCGATTAACGATGGTCTGGTCACGGAGGAGGAGCAGCGGGAGTATTTACAGGCTTCACAGGCAAAAGCGTTTGAATTGGAAAAATATATCGACACGCTGTTTGAATGGGTCAATCTTGAATCAGGAGAACGCCGCTATCAGTTTGAAACCCACGATGTTGCAGAGCTGCTGCGGGAAATTGTTAGTGAATGGATTCCACGGATGGAGCCGCAATTTTCCTATGATATTCAAATCTCTGAAAAGGAACTGTATTACCAGGTGGATGTCGCGGCTTTTCGTCGGATTGTTGATAATTTATTGGAAAACAGCTTGAAGCATAGTCAGGGAAATAAGCTGACGATCAAGTTGACGGAGGAAAATCAGCTGCTGCAGCTTGAAATTGGCGACAACGGCAAAGGAATTTCTGAGAAAAATCTGCCGCGTATTTTTGATCGTTTGTATAAAGGGAATGAAGCTCGCGGGTCAAAGGGCAACGGCTTGGGATTGGCAATTGTTCAAGAGCTGGTCGCCGCTCATCAGGGCACGATTACCGCCAGCAGCAAATTAGGTGAAGGAACCACCTTTTATGTCCGCTTACCAAAATAAACCAGCAAAAAACAAGACTTCGGCAAGGTTAGGACAAGGTAGCGTTGCTAAGCTAAAGGTATAGAAAGGATGGTCGCTATGGACAACTTTATTATTAAAACAACCGTTTTGACAAAGCAATACAATGATCAGACTGTTGTCAAAGGCGTTTCGATGGCAATTCCTAAGGGGAAGATCTATGGGCTGCTAGGTCGTAACGGTGCGGGAAAAACGACGATCATGAAAATACTCTTAGGCTTAGCAAAGGCAAGCTCTGGGGAAGTCCGGTTATTCGGTCAAGCCCCCAGTAAACACCCGGAGGTTTATTCAAGAATTGGAAATATTATCGAGACACCAAGCTTTTATCCGTATTTATCTGGACCTGAGAATTTGCGCGTTTTTTCTAAATTGAAGGGACAGGTCCAAAAAAATAGTGTGGAAAAGGCCTTAAAGCTGGTTGATCTGACCCAAGCGAAGCATAAACGTTTTGCGAACTATTCATTGGGAATGAAGCAGCGTTTAGGGATTGCCAATGCGCTTATGAATGATCCGGAATTATTGATCTTGGATGAGCTAACCAACGGACTAGATCCGATCGGGATCGCGGAGATTCGTCAATTATTGAAGGAGTTGGCAGAGGTACATGGAAAAACCATTTTGATCTCCAGTCATCAGCTGTCAGAGATTGAACAAATCGCGGATATTATTGGCATCCTGCATGAAGGGGATCTGATGGAGGAATGCGATATGAGTCAGATTGCCCAACACAATCAACGCTACATCAGTATTACTGTATCAGATGTTTATCAAGCCACTCGCTTATTGGAGGAAGCCTTAAATGTGACCAATTATACGGTAGACGAAAGTGACACGATCAAAATTTTTGATTTTACCTATGAGCCACAAGAGCTCAATCGATTGTTTGGGACAAATGGCATAGCGGTTTCTAGCTTGTTTATCGGTTCAGACAATTTAGAGGAACATTTTCGGACGATTACAGGGGGTGTTGGCATTGCTTAATATCATTTCTGCTGAATGGATGAAGCTGAAACGCAATCGGATTTTCGCTGTGTGCTCGTTGTTGGCGTTATTTGCCTCTGCTTTTATGGTTTTCAAAGATTTAGTGATTGTTGAACATCCGCCAGAAAATTATCAAACGTGGATGATGAGCGTGTATGTGGTGGTAGGGGCAGTTTTGTCCATCCTGAGTGGCTTCATTATTACATTTTTGATGCAGCGAGAGTATGAAGATCGAACGATCAACAATGTATTGACCGCTCCCACCTCAAGATTACGTTTTCTTATGGGAAAATTAGCGATCTGGTTCCTCTGGTATTTTGGGACACTAATTGGCGTTGTCATCATTTATACGATTGGCGGCTGGCTGATCTTTGCAAATACTTTTGGTATGGCGGGGACAAAAATTTTGATAACTACCTTGCTCAAGTATTGTCTCTTAGGTTTTGTAGCAGCCGTCCCTTTGTTAACGGTAAGTGTGCTGCAGCGAAAGCTATTCTATCCAACAATCATGGTAGCTTTGGCTTTTACGGGGATCGAAATGTTTGCCATGAATATGCCCTTCAAAATGGCGAAGCTCATTCCTTGGTCAGCGGTAGTTGTTCAAAGCTTGATGGACCTGCCCTTCAAGGATGATCTGATAACGTTTGGAAGTATCTTTTTGACAGGGATAGTGGGCTTTATTGCGGCTTATTGGTTGTTTAAAGGGCAAGATTTGTAGCGTAAAGAATGAAATAGTTATTCGCGTAGTTTTATAGTAAAAGGGAAAAAACTATTAAAAAAACGTTTGTCGAAGTACGCCCTTCTATTTTAAAAAGATGGGCGGCTTTTTTGTATTTGATTGTCCCTTCGTTGCATGATACCTTAATTAGTAAAGTGATCTGTTCCTGAGTTAGAGGGGCGTGACAGAGGAGGAGCTATGGAAAATTCAGTGATGCAGCAACGTATCAACGGGTTTAAAACGTTTGGGGAAACGCTAAAGGGAGCGAAAGTTTATTTTCGCGAAGATTGGGAAGTACTTTATTTTGATTTGCAGGGCAAGATGTTCGGGATGATGAGTGATCAGGCGAGCGAGGATGCGATTATTACCTTGAAAAACTTGCCGGAAAAAAATGAAGAGCTGCGGGAGATTTATTCCGGGACAGTGATTCCGGGATACTACACGAACAAAAATCATTGGAACTCTATCAAGCTGGCCAGCGACGAGTTGTCGGATGACGCGATTCAGCAACTGATAGAAACTTCGTATCAGCTAGTCTATCAGAAGCTGACGAAGAAACAAAAAGCGGAAATTGAAGCATAAAAAAATGGCGCTGCTGAATTAGGCAGCGTCATTTTCATTTTTATTTTCTGACCAATGCAGGGCAAGGTAGTAGCCGGTAATGCCCATACCAATTAAAAAGCAGGCGGCATCAAAACTATTCACATCTGGTTTGAAAAGTGCGTAAAGGATGACGACGACCAGCCAATTTGCTATTCCCCATAGGACATTTGTGGAGGCAGAAGCTGGTTTTTTCCAAGGAACATCCCATCTTTCAGCGGTGATCCCTTTGACAAAGTGGGGAACACCATTTGCAAACAGCATACCCAAAACGATACAAATAATTGAATCCATTGTGATCTTCTCCCTCTAAAGTGTTCAATCAGTAGTATACCTCTTTTCCGCATTTTTTTCTGCCTTATCTGAAAAGTATTTCTTTTAAAGTGAGCAGAGGATTTAACAGATAGAAGAAGTTGATGGTAAGGTAGAAATTGAAACGTGCTCCATGATTGATGGAGCGGTTAAATAAAAGGAGGATTTTGATGATGAAAGCACCATTAATTACGATGAATGACGGGCATCAGATACCAGCGATTGGTTTAGGCACCTACCAGATTCGTGGAGGCGCAGGGCTTGATCAAGTTTTAACGGCGATCCAGGATGGCTACCGTCTGTTAGACACCTCCACGAATTATGATAGTGAAGGAATTGTTGGAGAAGCGATTCGTCGTTCCGGCATTCCTCGTTCAGAATTTTTTGTAACAACAAAGCTGCCAGGAAAGTACCATCACTATGAAGACGCGTTGATGATGATCCAAGAGTCACTCTTTCGGATGGGACTAGACTATTTTGATTTGTATTTGATTCACTGGCCCTTACCAAAACGAGGACTTTACGTTGAAGCTTGGCAGGCGCTAGTGACTGCGCAAAAATTAGGACTGATCCGTTCGATCGGGGTTTCTAACTTTGAACCAGAGCATTTAGATAAGATCATTGAAGAAACCGGTGTGACACCGGCGGTTAATCAAATCGAGATTCATCCTTATTGGGTGCAAGAACGAATGGTCGCAGCAAATCAGGAACGCGGGATTATAACTGAAGCGTGGAGTCCTTTGGGTCGCGGCAGCGATGCCTTGAAGGAATCAGTGATTACTGAGCTAGCCGAAAAATACGAAAAAACACCGGCACAAATCATTTTACGCTGGCATACGCAACGGGGAATTCTTCCTATTCCTAAATCCCGGAATTTGGTACATCAGCGGGAAAATCTGGCTATTTACGATTTTGAATTGTCTCAAACAGAAATTGAGCGAATCAATCTTTTAGAAAAGGCGGATGGCCGCATTGATGGTCAAGATCCGAATGAATACGAAGAGTTTGAGTAAAACAAGCTGATTTTCATTTTATTTTTTTCAGGAAAATAAGGCGTCTTCATATATTTCTTTCAAAAATAAAGGAATATTCGCTAAACAATTAATTTTTCATTCAAAAACGTTTTCAACTGTGGCATACTAAAAGTAAGAAGATGCTTCAGGGGAGGACGTAATGAAGAAAGTAGTGGCACTGGTTGGTGTACTGGGTGCAGCATTTTTATTCTTTTGGTTTACTCAAAGGAAGGATGTTGCTGTTGAGGAGCAGGAAACGCCTGATTTCTCGCAGACAGAACAGGTTGCGCCTAGTGAAGATTTTTTCACGAATCGTGACTTAAATGAGCTAGAAAAGGTGACATACTCGCGCCATAAAGAGTTGCTGGAGGATCTGACCGGTGAGGGGAAATTGGTCAGAAAAGCCACTCAGAAAGAGTTTGTCGGAGCGAAAGTAAACGACGATGGACTCTCTTGGACGGGGTATTTCGAGAAGTAAAAAACGTTTTGATCGGCAAACGATCAAAACGTTTTTTTCGTAGAGCTTATAAATTCACTTGACTAAATCGACGAACAGAAACTTTATAGGTTCTCCACATGGCAACAAGATAAATCAGCAGGCCTGCAGCTAAAATAGGCAGCTGCTTGATTTGTCCGTCAAAAGCGACTGAATCCAACCAAGCCAGCTGTGGAAAATGGACAAGAACTTCGACGATGATCGCGATAAAAGTCGCTGGAGCTAACGCTTTTAAAAAGGAAGTCCCGACTTTGTAGCCTGTTTGAAAATAACTTGTTAGAAAGATGAAATTAAAGCAGCTGAAGATGATCAGACCAAAACCATAAAGCGCCACATTCGCTTCGATTCCCACAGGATTTGGCATGGATAGAAGCCTAAGTCGTAGAAAGGCAAAAGGAATAGAAATTACAATCGTTAATAGCTGAGAGATCAATAAAACTAGCCATTTTCCTAAAACAACCTCCGAACGCTTCAATGGAAGCAAAGCAGAATAATAGATATCATTGTTTTCTCGTGTATACATCAGATTAATAAAATTCCCGATCAAACTGAAAAGAAAGACCATTGTATAGGGATATCCAGGTATTAAAATGAGTGGTCCCATCAGTGTAAAGACAATCAAATTAGGATGAAGGGCCAGACGAAATTCCTTATAGAGTAAGTTAGAAATCATAGTGTTTTCTCTCCATTCGTACCATAATATCTTCCAAGCTCAGCGCCTCTGTTTCCTCAGGGCGTTTCAGCTTTTGGAAATAATCAATGAATTCTTGTTTCGGCGCTGCTTTGACCAATTCTCCTGCCTTGATATAAACAATGCCATCTGCACATTTTTCTAGGTCGGAGGTAATATGCGTGGAGAAAAGAATGCTCTTCTCTCCATTTTCAACGATTTGAAGAAAAATCTCCATCAGCTCATCCCGTGAAACTGGATCAAGACCACTAGTAGGCTCATCAAAAATAAATAGTTTTGCTTTGTGAGACAGAGCTAAGGCAATCAAATATTTCACCCGCATCCCAGCGGAAAGTTCCTTGACTTTTTTATTAGGGTCCAAGGAAAAAAGCGTTAAGAAGTTTTGATATGCTGCTTCATCCCAATCTTCGTAAAATCGCTTCGTCACTTTCGTAATGTCTTTGATCTTCTTCTCCTTATAAAAATCGATGCCGCCTAGAACAACCCCAGTCTGCTGCTTGCAGGCCAATTCATTCTCCAAAAAGAGTTTCTCAAACATCGTAACATTTCCATGATCAATAGGAATCAGGTTCAATAAAGTCTTCAAAATAGTAGTTTTACCGGCACCATTGATACCGATCAATCCGATGATTTTTCCCTCTGGTACTTGAAAGCTGACATTTTTTAAGGAAAATGTCGGATAATTTTTAGTCAGTTCTGTGACTTCCATCAGGTTCATCAGGATTCCTCCTTTCGATTAAAAAGCGGTTCAAGACTATTTCCTGTTAGTTGTATGAAGCTTTGGCTGTCGATCAAAGCGATGCCGGGAAAAGCTGGGTTCGTGTCGCCAAGAACCACTAAGGTATCACCCGTTTCAATGTTGAAAAGATCACGAGCTTTCTTGGGTAAAACAATCTGTCCCCGTGCCCCCACAGGAATGATTCCAAAAATGTGTTTGCCGGCTGGTCCAATCGGCACCCCTTCTTCTTCTTGATTGTGTCTGATGAGATCCGTTAATGTAACCTCGTATAAATTCGCTAGTGCGTCACACTTCAATACGTCTGGCAAAGACTCGCCGCTTTCCCATTTAGCAACGGCTTGACGTGAGACCTCTAGCTTTTCTGCGACATATTCTAAGGACCAATTGTTTCGATTTCTTAATGATCGCAGGTTGTTCGCGATCGGATTTTTCTGATTATTCATATTTTTCATCTCCCTTGATTACACTTTAGCTTATTTGTCTATAAAAGAGTATCAACCGCCGATAACAAAATTGGTAAACATCGGTTGCTTTAGGAAAAAGATTAAATTCTGTTAATGAATGAAAACAAAACTGTTGTGTTTTCAGAAAATGAAGTCATAATGATTGAAAAAGATTGAGAGCGGGAAAAGACAGCATGAGAGAGCAAGAAGATCGCCATGAATCAGAGAAACGTTTTGTAAAGGATCACTTTTTTGAAAAAGGCTATTGGAGGAATAAATTCTATATTGGTATACTAACGATTATCGGCTGGATTGCTGTAGGTATTCCAGTTTATTGGACACTTTCATCGACACTTTTGAAGAATAATTCACAAGTCTATCATGTGTGGAAGGATCGTACGGGAGAGGCGGTTTATTATCACACGGGCTTTCAGTTTTTAGTTTCTCTGGGGATTCTCTCAATCGGTCTCTTCTTTTTGGTGCTGCGGAATAATCATCGAATCAAATACCACGAGCGGGTAGAAAAGCTTTACGATGACGAAGGTCTGGGCATCAGAAAAACGGCGTTGAATACTTTCTATTCGGAACGCTTTGGCTCAGAAGAGACCCGTCATGAAATCCGTTACTATTCTGTGCCGGAGGAGAAGAATCTAGCGGATGCAACGATTCGCGAGCTTTATAAGGAGGCAGAGCAGCATGGCGATTGATACAGGTTCACCAATTTTAAACGGAATAATAAATGTGCTGCTGTTCACTTTAGTTAGTTATCCAGTGCTTGGTGCGTTTATTTGGTTGATCGAGGTTGTTTTTTATCGTTTCTTTTATCGCTATAAACGGACGACCTTCAAAAAGATTCCTATTTCAGAAGAGCCCTTTGTGACGATCATGGTACCGGCACATAATGAAGAAATCGTGATTGAAGATACGCTGGACTATTTGTTAAATAAACTGAACTATCACAATTATGAGGTGCTTGTTACCGACGATGGTTCAACCGATCAAACCCCTGAAATTTTAGCTCGTTTACAGAGCCGCTATTCCCGATTACGCGTGCTGCGGATCGAAAAGAATAAAGGGAAAGCCCATGCCTTTAATATTGGCGTGGGTTTTGCCAAGGGTGAGTACATATTAAGCAATGATGCAGATACTATTCCTGAAGCCGATGCGCTTTGGAAGTATATGAATTACTTCATGACGGAAGCCGATCAAAATGTGGCGGCAGTGACTGGGAATATGGATGTTCAAAATCGGTCGAAGATCATTGAAAAGGCGCAAACCGTCGAATTTTCAAGTATCGTCGGAGTGATCAAACGGGGACAGGTAGGGACCCTTGGAACGATGTATGCTTACAGTGGTGCTAATACAATGTATCGCAAAGATGCCCTGATTGATGTGGGCTTATTTCGCCAAGATCGGGCAACTGAGGACATCAGTATCGCGTGGGATCAACAGCTGCAGGGTTGGATACCGACCTTTGCGCCGGATATTATGTTTTTCATGGGTGTTCCCAACACATTAAAAATGCTATACCGTCAGCGAAAACGTTGGTCAAAAGGCGGAACAGAAGTGTGGCTGACCAATATGAAGAAGGTTCCGCTGCATCCGATCAAGTATTTTGAACAGTTTTTGTTGTTTTTAGATCAAAGCTTCAGTATTTTGTGGAGCCTTTATTATTGGCTGTTTTCAGTGCCGTTTATTGGAATGATGATTTATTCACTAATTTTGGGCGAATACCATCGAGTCTTCCATATGCTGACCTTGTCCTTCATCTTCATAAATTTTGAAATGTTGGCTGGTTTTCTGCAGGTCGCGGCCGCGCTCATTATTGATGATGGTGGTCGGAAGCTCAAATATCTGATTTTTGCACCTTTTTACATGCTGATCTATTGGATGATGAATACATTGACAGTGGCAACAACCTTTATTCCGGCAATCAAAACAATTTTAGGCTTCGGGACAGGCACCTGGGTGAGTCCAACGCGCGTATCCATCAGTAAATAAAATAATTATCCGCTGAGAATATTCTTAGTGGATTTTTTATGGTTCCTACAGGCAGGAAATAAGACTAAATTAAACGAAAAAAGTACAATATAGGAATTAATACAAATGGAATCTAGCTTTGTTATTTTTGAAAGGGATGTTTAAATGAAAAAAAGTGTACTGTTTGTTTGTGTGGTAACTCTTGCAGCGTTTGCAGCGCCTGCAGTCACTCAAGCAGAGACTGCAGGCCAAAGTTCTACGGAAACAACAAGTAGTTCGGTGATGGAAAGTCAAATTTCTGAAAGCGTTCTTTCGTCGGAGACGTCTAGCTCAGAATCATCGCAGGAGATTACTCAAGCTTCGGACTCTGTTGAAGAACCGCAAACAGCGGTCGTAAATGGCGAGGTTGTCCAGCTGGAGCCGCCTCACAAAGAAGGGCAAACCGAAGCCAATGAAACACAAGCACCAAAAGAAGAATTGATCCAAGGTAATGCTCGCTCCTTTAGAGCTGCTGCGGCATCGGTTCCGATGTACCGCCTATACAATCCAAACAGCGGAGAGCATTTCTATACAAAAACGACCAGTGAGCGGGATCACCTACGTTCTGTCGGATGGCGTTATGAGGGGATCGGCTGGCAAGCATTTACGACTGGGTTTGTGAGGGGAGGGGCCGACCAGCCCCAGCCAGTGGAAATCCTGTTTATCGTCTATATAATCCAAACGCTGGAGACCATCATTACACGTTAAATGCGGGTGAACGGGATCATTTGAAAAAGGTGGGCTGGCGATACGAAGGAATCTCTTGGTATTCGCCAAGCTCAGGTACGCCGCTTTATCGTCTATACAATCCGAATGCAAAAGCGGGAGCCCATCACTATACGCCGATCACTTCCGAGAGGGATCAGCTGAAAAAGCTTGGCTGGCGTTATGAAGGGATCGCTTGGTATGCGGTTGGTGGTGGTGAGCAGAGTCACGAAGATTATCGCCTGCTCGGAGTGAAGAATTACAACCAATATGCATTAGGCGCACCAAGCGGCTGCGAAGGCGCTTCTTTACTTCAAGCCTTGCAGTATAAAGGCAAGCTGACAAATTGGAGTCTGCGTTCGTTCTTAAATACAATTCCGAAATCCTCAAATGGCAATCCTAATAACGGATTCGTTGGTTCGCCTTTTGTCGAAAACTCCTATACCTATTCCGCGATTTATCCAGCACCATTGACCAGCTGGGGACAAAAATACGGGAATGTTCAAAATATTTCCGGGAGCTCAATGAACACCTTAATCAACGAAGTGAAAAACGGCAATCCAGTCGTGGTGTGGGTAACCATCAACTTCCAACCGATTCGCTGGGGGAATTGGAACTTTGGGGTTGCTGCCAACAACAATCATGCGGTCACTTTGGATGGCTTTAATAAAGCCGGCAATCAAGTCCATGTCTCTGATCCGATCAGCGGATCGTATTGGTTGAGTCGTACGACTTTCGAAAACATCTACAATGCAAGAAAATATGCGGTAGTCGTTCGATAACCAAGGGAAAAATAAAAAAGCGGCGATCGCCGCTTTTTTATTTACCCGCCGCCCATTAGGAAGTCGAGGATATTCCAGCCGTCAGAGGTTTCTCCACGATAAAGCTCCGTATACCCACAGCGCTTACAACTGATGGTCGTAAATTTTTTGTTTTGAACATCAAAAATCTTCGCAAAGTTTCCGCCAGTCGCTTGAAACTGGTCAGACGTATAGTGCTGCGACCCGCACTTATCACAAACATATTGTTTCCTTTCCATTATTCCCACTCCTTTTATTATGTCCTATTGGATGCTTTAAATTATAGCAAATTCTGCGCCATCTTCATCCGTCTTTAGGAGTATCTCTCAAATTCTTTTTTGACAATTCGCATTTTTTTTGGTTAAATAAGAACATACGTTCGTATAAAATGTCTTGTTTTTTTGAAATGATGGCATTCGTATGTATAAGGAGTGATTTTCGATGGAACTGGAAAGAAAAATAGAAATTTTAGCGGAATCAGCGAAATACGATGTTTCCTGTTCCAGCAGCGGTGTCGAAAATAATACACGGACAGGAACGGTAGGCAGCACACAGGTTTCGGGAATTTGTCATTCCTTCACCCCAGATGGCAGATGTGTCTCGTTATTGAAGCTGCTGTTTACCAATGCGTGTATTTTTGATTGCCACTATTGTATTAACCGTAAATCTAACGGGATTCCACGAGCAACCTTCACGCCGCAAGAAGTGGCGGATTTAACCATGGATTTCTACATGCGCAATTACATTGAAGGCTTATTCCTGAGTTCGGCGATTATTAAAAATCCGGACTACACTTGCGAGCTCTTGATTAAGACCTTGAAAATTTTGCGTGAAGAAAAGGGCTTTCGCGGGTATATCCACGTCAAGGCGATTCCCGGCGCGGATGAAAAATTGATTGAGGAGTTAGGCTTTCTGGCGGATCGAATGAGCGTCAATGTCGAACTTCCTTCCCGCGAAAGTCTGAAATTACTGGCTCCGGACAAAGATCCGTTTGACTTATATAAGCCGATGAAGCAAATTACGACGGTAAAGAAAGAACAGGAATTTTTACCAACGGTTCGGCGCGGTCCAAGCTTCGTGCCTGCCGGACAGTCAACACAAATGATTATCGGAGCCAGTCCTGAGAGTGATCGGTCGATCGTGAAGATTTCCGAGAATTTGTATCAAAAATATCAATTGAAGCGGGTATATTATTCGGCCTATATCCCAGTCAATCAGGACAATTTATTGCCTGCGGTAACGACAGAACCGCCACTGCTGCGGGAACATCGCCTGTATCAAGCGGATTGGCTGCTGCGGTTTTACAAGTTTACAGCGGATGAGATTTTATCTGAGGACAAGCCAAATTTTAATCTTTATCTTGATCCTAAAGCGAATTGGGCAGTCCAAAATTATCAACGCTTCCCCATAGATGTCCAGACCGCAACCTATGATCAGCTGCTGCGCGTTCCGGGAATCGGTCCAAAAAGCGCGCAAAACATTGTTAAGGCGCGTAAATATTATCGACTCCATTTGACCGACTTAAAGAAATTAGGCATCGTGATCAAACGGGCACAATATTTTATTGCCTGCAATCATGAAACACCTGCCGGCTTAATCAAAGACCCTGAGTGGATCATTACTTCTTTGATTTCCTCAAAGCAATATGAAGTATTGAAAAAGCACAATACACAATCAGTCAGTGAACAGTTATCATTATTTGATGTCGAACGATTTGAACATGCGAAGAGTAGGTGATTAGGATGCAAGAATCTGCGGAACATTGGGAATATGACGGCAGTTTTCTTGGCTTTATGACGGTGGTGGATCGCAGCTTTCGTGAGAAAAAGTTTCCAACCCTGATTTTGTCGCCGGAAACCGCGGTTGAAAGCTTGTTTTTGGCAGAATGGGTCGCAACCGATCCAGTACGAGGCAAGAAAATCTATCGCCGATTGCGGCAACGTCTGCGCCCAGAAAATTTTTTGTTTATTCAAAATGGCTTTTACGCCACACTTGAAGGCAAAGAGCGCTATTTGCTAGATGCCATCGAGATCGCGTTGCAGACAAAGGATTTGTTGGAAAATCATTTAGGCCATCCTTCGATTTTAGCCCTGAGAAAAAGTATTCGCACACTGTTGGGAGAAAATCATTTGTTGACGGGCTTTGTTCGTTTTGAGTATGTCGGCGATGTGCTCTTTAGCAAGATTAATCCCAAGCATTATGTGATGCCTTATCTTTGTCCCCACTTTGCGGAAAGATATCCTCAGGAAAAAATCATGATCTATGATGAGACCCACGAGCTATTGGGGATCATCGATCACGGAAATATCCATTTAATGGAAAACACCAGCTGCCCAGAATTTGCCGAAGCGAGTAATGAACAGGACATTCGTCAACAATGGAAAACCTTCTTGCGGGCAGTTACAATCGATGAACGCGCCAATTATGTGGCGCAGCGCAATCATTTACCGTTGCGTTTTCGCGAGAATATGACGGAGTTCAAGACGTAAAGTAAGGGATGTCTACTTGCTTATTAAAAGAATCATGAAAACAATAGCGGACTTGAAGGGCTTTGCTTTCATGATTTTTCGCTTCTGCTTTATAATAGAGGCATTAGGAAGCGAGTGAATCAAATGGAAGAGAAAAAGACGCAGGGATCGATGGCGGTACTGGCGGCCTTATTGGCCAATGTGTTAGTGGCTGTTAGTAAATTTGTCGGTTACATGCTTAGCGGCAGTGCCGCGATGATGAATGAAAGTATCCACAGTGTAGTGGATTGCAGCAATCAAATTTTACTATTATTTGGTGATCGTCGTGCTGCTCGCGGTCAAAGTGAGCTGCATCAGTTTGGTGAAGGCCGAGCCAAGTATTTTTTTAGCACGATTGTTGCCACCATGTTGTTCTTTGGCGGGGGCGCACTAGGTATCTGGGAAGCAGTGGAAAAATTATTCCATCCCAGCCATGAGGTTGCCAATCCTCTAATCGTATTAGCGATTTTAGTCTTTGGTATCTTAGTAGAAGGAAGCTCGTTGCGGATAGCGATCAAGGAAATTCATGAACTGAACACAGAGAAGCTGCCATTATTCAAGTTTCTGCACGAAAGCCGTCACAGCGAAATTCTGATTATTTTCACAGAGGATTTTTGTGCGGTGATTGGTTTAGTGTTGGCAATTATCGGAACCGTATTGACGATGGTTACTGGAAACCCGATGTTCGATGCCTTGAGCGGATTGTTGATTGGGATGATGCTGATGTTTGCTTCAATCTTTTTAGCACGAGAATTTTACAGTCTAATCATTGGCGAGAGCGTCTCAAAGAACGATCTGATAAAAATTCAAGATGCGTTTAAACGAGATGAAGTGAAAAAGGTCATCGATATCAAAACCGTTCATTTAGGTCCAACGGAAGTCATGATCGCTGCGAAAATTGACATTGCGGATTCCTATGAAGGCGTCAGCTACGATGTGGTTAACCAAATCGAACGCGTCATTCGCAGGGCATTACCGGATAAAAAGGCCTATATTTATATCGAAACCGACGAGTTTGATCCAGAATACGATCAGAAACGTCAACAACAATCGGACACATAAACCCGTGTGCCCGATTTTTTGCCAGTTCCACTTTTCGCAGTTATTTAAAAGTTGATAACAGAAACAATTGTTAGAGTGAGCTATAGTGACAAGATGTTTAGTGGAATGGTATGCGTACGAAAATAGCAAACATTTTTCTGGGTTGTAGAAAAATGATTTCCTCAAACCGAGCTAGCTGCCAATTCGTTTTTCGCCTTTGCATCATTTTTGGCAATTCACTGTCCTATAGAAATTTACCTGCATTATTTATTTGAAGGAAGGGATATCAAATGTCATCGCTGCGTTTTTTCTTTACTTACTCAAGAGAATTTTTGCGTCATTGGGGCAGTTACATTCTTTTGATTGTTGGCACCAATATCGTATTAGAAATGTTGGTGATTCCGTGTGTTCAATTTTCAATTGCCTTCATTTTAAAACAAGGAAATATACCTTATGTATCTAGCACTAATATTTTAACGATTTTAACGAAACATCCGGGAGTTTTAGCCGGTTTACTAGTTTTGCTAGCCATCGTGTTAACTTTGGTTTTTCTGCAATTTACGTTTCAGCTATTCAGCATCAAAAGTATTCAAACAAAGGAAGACCGTTCGTTATGGGCACTGTTTAAGCAATCAGTCTATCACATGCGTCATTTACGGCCGGCCACTTTCTTTTTCTTTCTCTTTTATTTTGTACTGATCCTGCCTTTTGCCAACGCCATTTTCCGGACCCCTTTATTAAGCAAAGTGACGATCCCAGTATTTATTTTAGATTATTTAAGTGAAAACCTATTGTTTCTTCTGTTATTGATTCTTGCCTCTATTGTGGTGTCATATATCGGAATTCGACTGTTGTTTGTTCTGCCGTTAATGATTTTTTCTGATGAACCGCCGAAACAAGCGGTTGAAAAGAGTCTGGCGTTGACCCATCACCGATACTGGCATTATGCTTGGCGTATATTTATTTTGACCGTATTTTTAACCATTGTTTCGTACCTCGGCTACGGTCTAAGCTATGGTCTACAGGTCGTTTTGGATTTGTTGCCTAAACCATTTCCTGCAATCGGTGCGATGATCACACTAACGAGTATCCAGCTTTTCAGTCAATTGATGCTGGCATGGGCGACGGTGCTGTATTTTAGTGTCTTGGTTCAAAAGTTTTATCCACTGGTGATTAGCGGCGAGCGTCCGTTACGTTTGATCCGTCCAAGCTTGTGGACACGTATCGCAGCCGCCATTTTGTTTGTCTTTTTAGGTGGGACAACGTTGCTAAGCAATGTGTTGTATCTGACAGGGTTGGCGGATTCCATTCCTTTAACGATCTCTCATCGGGGAGTAGACAACGGCAACGGGGTACAGAATACGATTCCGGCAATGGCCGCGACCATTAAAGAAAAGCCCGATTATATCGAGATGGACGTTCAAGAAACCAAAGATCATCAATTTGTCGTCTTTCATGATAAAAACTTCCGGAAGTTGACTGGGCGTGACAAAACCACCCATGACCTGACACTGAGTGAGGCTCAAGACCTGCAAGCTGTGGAAAATGGACATGTAGCACCGATTGCGAGCTTTGATGATTATTTAGCCTTTGCCAATGAACATCAGCAAAAACTATTGATTGAGATCAAAACCAATTCGTCAGATTCTAAAGAGATGGTGGAGAACTTTATTGAAAAGTATCAACAGAATATTTTGACCCATCATCACCGGATTCATTCGTTGGATTATGACGTAGTGACTGAATTGAAGGAGAAGGCACCAAAGTTGTATGTCAGTTATGTCTTGCCTTATAATTTAGTATTCCCCCAGACACCAGCAAATGCTTATACAATGGAAGAAACAACCTTGACAGGGGATTTTGTTCAACGGGCGCATCAAGAAGATAAGGATGTTTATGCTTGGACAGTCAATGATGCCGATTCGATGGATCGAATGATCTCACTAAATGTGAATGGCATTGTGACAGATGATCTTAAAACGCTGCAGAAACAGATTAAAACGTATGAGGAGAGTCCTTCTTATGCAAAACGTATTGAGATGTATATCAACCGTTTGCCAGCTTTGGATGAACGAATCAGCGAGAATTAAAATAAAGCGAAAAAAATTCATTAAATTTCCATAGAGTTTTCGTAAAAGATTTTCGAACAGAAGCGTGCTCTATGGTAGAATAGCTATATATTTCACAAAGGATGTCCGCTTATTTATTTCGCACGTTTCTTGCGAAATAAATAACTGGGCAGACGAGCCAAATCAGGCACAAAGAACTAAAGGAGATTACAATGAGAAAACGTGGTTTTGAAGTAACAGCAGCTTACCAGGATAAACAAATCAACTTGCCAAAACGGGCGACAAAAAATGCGGCAGGCTATGATTTTGAGGCTGCAGAGGATATCGTGATTCCAGCGATTTGGAAACAAGTCATTCAGCATTTTACAAAAGGATCTGAGGTATCTGAAAAAATTGTTAAACCCGTATTGGTTCCTACAGGGATCAAAGCCTATATGGGACAAGATGAATACTTACAGCTGGCAAACCGTTCCAGCAATCCATTGAAGCGTTTCTTGACGCTAAGCAATGGGGTTGGAGTGATTGACAGCGATTATTATAATAACCCGGACAACGAAGGGCATATTATGTTCCAGTTTTCAAATTTTGGTTTGACAGACGTACAAATCAAAAAAGGCGAACGGATCGGTCAAGGGATATTCCTGCCGTTTCTAAAAGCCGATAATGATGTGGCCGAAGCGGAGCGAACAGGCGGCTTTGGTTCATCCGATCAGAAATAACGAATCAATTAAATGAGTGAGGCGAAGGGTTTGGCAAAAAAATCCAAGACACAATTTATCTGCCAAGAATGTGGTTATGTTTCGCCTAAGTATTTAGGGCGTTGTCCTAACTGCGGAAATTGGAACACGATGGTAGAGGAGATTGAGCAAAATCATCCCGAAGATCGACGCAACCGTGTCAGTTTAACCGGAGAGCGTGCGACACCTACCAAATTAAAGGATGTCGTCTTCAAAAAGGAAACGCGCGTTCAGACAGAATTAGCTGAATTGAATCGCGTTCTTGGCGGCGGAGTGGTTCCAGGTTCATTGGTATTAATCGGTGGGGACCCAGGTATTGGGAAATCCACCTTACTATTGCAAGTATCCCATCAATTAGCGGCAACCGGCGGCACAGTTTTGTATGTTTCTGGAGAAGAAAGTGCGCAGCAGATAAAATTGCGTGCGGAGCGCCTGGGATCAAGTGAGACAGATTTTTATTTATATGCGGAAACAGACATGGGAGAAATCAGCCGAACGATTGAAAATCTGAAGCCGGATTATGTGATCATCGACTCGATCCAAACCATGACACAACCAGATATCACTAGTGTAGCGGGCTCGGTCAGCCAGGTTCGGGAGACCACCGCAGAGCTATTGAAGCTGGCGAAGACGAACGGCATTGCGATTTTTATCGTAGGTCATGTGACCAAAGAGGGAAATATCGCAGGTCCGCGAATGCTGGAGCATATGGTGGACACTGTTTTATACTTTGAAGGCGAGAAGCATCACAGCTTTCGAATCTTACGAGCGGTAAAAAATCGTTTCGGTTCCACTAATGAAATCGGAATTTTCGAGATGAGAGAACGGGGGCTGGTCGAAGTGGCCAATCCTTCACAGGTTTTCCTAGAGGAACGCCTAGAAGGGGCGACCGGATCAGCAATCGTGGTTGCCATGGAAGGCAGCCGTCCGATACTGGTTGAGGTACAGGCATTGGTAACCCCCACTGTTTTCGGCAACGCGAAGCGCACAACGACCGGCCTAGATTTCAACCGTGTTTCTTTGATCATGGCTGTTTTGGAAAAACGCGCCGGGTTGCTGCTGCAAAATCAAGATGCCTACTTAAAAGCGGCAGGCGGGGTAAAATTAAATGAACCGGCCATTGATTTAGCGGTGGCTGTGGCGATTGCCTCCAGCTACAAAGAAAATGGCACGGAAGCCACCGAATGCTTTATCGGTGAAATTGGTTTGACGGGTGAAATTCGTCGGGTCAATAGCATTGAGCAGCGGGTGAAAGAAGCTAGCAAATTGGGCTTCAAAAAAATCTATCTGCCTAAGAACAATATGGGCGATTGGAAACCGCCAAAAGGAATCGAATTGGTTCCTGTGGCAACCTTAGGGGAAACCTTAAGAAAAGTATTTCGTTAATAAGCGGCAGTGCCGGAGAGATTTTCCGGCACGCCCTTTATTCAAAAAAATAACTATTAGAATTTAGGAGGGATGGCATGCAGAAACGTGTGTTGACAGTAATCGTTTTACTCGTTGGAATTAGTTTAGGAATTACTTTCCTGCCCATAGCGTGGACAGCGGTTGGTTATGCAGACAACATGTGGTTGAATAATTCACTAACGAATGGCCTGATCGGTGCAATTATTTTTTATATTATTTCTTTGGCTATCGTGGAACCAATCACAGTTGGTGTAAAAAGAATTGAAAAACAATTAAATGAATTGAGCTTAACGTATATCTTATTTGGAGTGGTAGGTGCGATCCTTGGATTGACCCTTGGATTGATCGGGACGACGCCTTTGTACCAGATTCCGATCCCGTTCATTAACAGCGGCTTGCCGATTTTGATCATGCTGTTATTGGGTTATCTAGGCTTTCGGATGGGAACGACGCGGATCGATGAATTGAAAAAATTCTTCAGCGGCCGAAGCAAAAAATCTGAAACAAATGAAGGCGAAGTTTTAGAACGTAAAGCCGATGATCATTTCCATAAATATAAAATTTTGGATACTAGTGTCATCATTGACGGAAGAATTTATGATATTGCGAAAACCGGCTTTTTAGAAGGCGTTTTGATGATCCCGAATTTTGTCCTCTATGAATTGCAATACATTGCCGATTCTGGTGACAGCTTGAAGCGTGTACGGGGACGCCGCGGGTTGGACATTTTAAACTCATTGCAAAAAGAAGAAGGCATCGCTGTTGAAATGTATGATGGAGATTTCGAAGATATCAGCGAAGTCGACAGTAAATTGATCAAATTGGCTAAATTGCTGGATGGCGTGATCGTAACAAATGACTATAACTTGAACAAAGTTTCTGAATTCCAAAATGTCGCAGTCTTGAATATCAACGCGTTGGCAAATGCTGTGAAGCCTGTAGTGATCCCAGGTGAGAACATGAATGTCTTGGTTGTGAAGGCTGGAACGGAACGTCAGCAAGGGGTCGCGTATCTGGATGACGGTACAATGGTCGTTGTTGAAGATGGACAGCATTATATGAATGAACACATAGAAGTCGTTGTAACAAGTGCTCTGCAAACAGCGGCTGGACGGATGATCTTTGCGAAGCCCGCACATTCAAGCCGTAACATCAAGGACGATTCACCAGAGAAAAAGTTAGATTACACTCATGATAAGGGTGGAAAATAAGAGTGCAGCTTTACTAAACAATGGATTGATTGTACAATTTGTGTTGAGTAGCAAATGTTTTTCATTTGTTAAATAAGCGGGAAAGAGGAACTACTATATGTCGAAAATTCGTGTGCGCTACGCACCAAGTCCAACAGGACACTTACACATCGGAAACGCCCGAACAGCATTGTTCAATTATCTATTTGCTCGCCACAATGATGGAGAATTCATCATTCGAATCGAGGACACCGATTTAAAAAGAAATATCGAAGGCGGCGAAAAAAGCCAGCTGGAAAACTTAGCTTGGCTTGGAATCGACTGGGACGAATCACCAGAAAATCCTGGGAAATACGGCCCTTACCGTCAATCTGAACGACGCGATGTTTATCAACCGTTAATTGATCAATTATTAATGAGTAACTTAGCCTACAAATGCTACTGCACATCTGAGGAATTGGAAGCAGAGCGTGAAGCGCAGCGTGCTCGCGGCGAGATGCCTCATTATTCAGGTAAATGTGCCAACTTAACACCTGAAGAGCAAGCAGAAAAAGAAGCACAAGGGCTAGAGCCAGTGATTCGTTTCCGCGTTCCTCGCAATACGAGCTTCACGTTTGACGATATGGTCAAAGGAGAAATCAGCTTTGAATCTGACAATGTCGGCGGCGATTTCATCATTCAAAAACGTGACGGTATGCCGACGTATAATTTTGCGGTTGCAGTAGATGATCACCTGATGAAAATCACGCATGTTTTACGCGGAGATGATCATATCGCCAATACACCGAAACAATTGATGATCTATGATGCCTTTGGTTGGCCTCGTCCAACATTCGGTCATATGACGTTGATCATTAATACAGAAACAGGCAAGAAATTAAGTAAACGGGATGAAAGCATTCTGCAATTTATCGAACAATACCGTGAATTAGGCTATCTGCCAGAAGCGATGTTCAACTTTATCGCGTTACTTGGCTGGTCACCAGTGGGCGAAGACGAAATCTTCCCGCAGGATGAATTGATCAAGATTTTCGATACGGAACGCTTGAGTAAATCACCTGCAGCCTTTGATCAAAAGAAATTAGAATGGGTCAATAACCATTACATCAAAGCGATGGATTTGGATAAATTAACAGACTTGTGCTTGCCTTATTTGATCAAGGCTGGTAAAGTCGAAGAAAATCCAACACCAGAACACAAAGCTTGGGTGAAACGTGTAGTCAGCTTGTATCAACCACAAATGAGCTATGCGGCGGAAATCACAGAGGTTTCTAGCTTATTCTTCCAAGACCATTTAGAGCTTGATGATGCTGCGAAAGAAGTTTTATCAGGCGAAGGCGTACCGACTGTATTAGCAGCCTTCAAGGCACAGCTAGAAGGATTAGAAACGGTAGATGCTGCAAGTGTTTTAGCAGCAATCAAGGCGGTCCAAAAAGAAACGGGTATCAAAGGGAAAAATCTATGGATGCCAATCCGGGTCGCAGTCAGCGGCATGGTTCATGGCCCAGAATTACCAGAAACCGTTGAATTATTAGGCAAAGAAAAAGCCTTAGCACATTTAGATCAAGTAATGTAAACACATAGAAGAGAAGAAGTAGCAAGCGACGATTTTTCAGAGAGACTGCGGGAGGTGGAAGCAGTCAAATCAACACTTGCGAAATGCATCTCCGAGTGGCCTTGGCGATACGTAGCCAAGGACGGTTCACAGACGTTACCTGTTTCAAGGCATCATTGCAAACAAAAGTGGGACCACGTAGAAGCGTCTTTTGAGGAAACTCAAAAGACGCTTTTTTGCGAGTTACACTTTTCGCAGTTCTATAGTGTACAAGAAATTAAATAAGATTTCTTGACTAATCTGAGAATGAGATGTTTAGCGGAATCGTATGCGAGGCAACGATAAAATCCTTTTTCTGTTTTTTGGAAAAAGGATGTCATCCAAAAGGTGCTAGCTGCCAGTTCCACTTCTTGCTTTAGCAAGTTAGTGGAATGGTATGCGTAATGAGCATCAAACGAACTTTTTGCATTTTGAAAAAGTTGATACTTAAAAACAAATTAGCTGCGAGTTACGCTTTTCGCAGTATAGGCAGCTAACTAATGAAAACGAAGAAAGTCAGTAAACTTGAACAAAATGAAAAAGTTGTCAGAGTTCGATAGAATGGATTCTGACAATAGGAAAATAAAGGAGTTGAGGTAAATGGGATGGTGGCAAGAAGCAATCGCAGCGGCGAAACGCAATGATCCGGCAGTCAGAACTGGCGCAGAAGTAGTCCTTACATATCCAGGTGTTCACGCATTATTCTTTCATAAGTTCTCGCATTTTCTTTATCGGCACCGTTGGTTTTTATTAGCACGGATTCATTCGCAGTTTTGGCGGTTTTTAACAGGAATCGAGATTCATCCTGGTGCCAAAATCGCTCCCGGAGTCTTCATTGATCATGGAATGGGTGTAGTGATCGGTGAAACAGCGGAGGTTGAACGTGACGTCGTATTATTTCATGGGGTAACATTAGGAGGAACTGGAAAAGATACAGGGAAACGACATCCGACGGTACGTCAGGGAGCGTTTATTTCGGCGAACGCACAGATATTAGGTCCTATAGAGATTGGCGAGCGTGTGAAGATCGGCGCAGGAGCGGTCGTTTTAAAGGATATACCCGCGGACTCGACCGCGGTAGGCGTTCCGGCAAGAGTAGTTAGAGTAAAAGGGGAGAAGGTTCAACATGATTAAAATACACAATACATTGACACGAGAGAAAGAGATTTTCCAACCAATAGAAGAAAATAAAGTTCGCATGTATGTTTGCGGACCAACAGTATATAACTATATCCATATTGGAAATGCCCGTAGTTCCATCGCCTTTGATGTGATTCGCCGTTATTTTGAGTACCGCGGCTACGAGGTAAACTATGTATCGAATTTTACAGACGTAGATGACAAAATCATCAAAGCGGCGAAAGAATTATCAATCTCAGCGCCAGAAGTGGCGGATCGTTTCATTGAGGCCTTCAAAGAAGATACTGCTGCGCTAAATGTGAAGCCAGCGACTCTTCATCCGCGCGTCATCAACCATATTCCGGATATTTTGGCGTTCATCGAAGCGCTGATTGAAAAAGGCTATGCTTACGAAGCTGAAGGCGATGTTTATTATCGAACACGTAAGTTTGAACACTATGGGGAATTAAGCGATCAATCTATTGATGAGCTGGAGGTTGGCGCGAGTCAACGAACTGGCGCAGAGCAAGCGATCAAAGAGGATCCCTTGGACTTTGCTTTATGGAAGAGTGCGAAGCCAGATGAGATTTCTTGGCATTCTCCTTGGGGTGAAGGCCGTCCAGGCTGGCATATCGAGTGCTCGGTAATGGCGACCAAGCATTTAGGTGATACGATTGATATTCATGGCGGTGGTCAGGATTTGGAATTTCCCCATCATGAAAATGAAATTGCTCAAAGTGAAGCGAAAACTGGACAGCGTTTCGCTAATTATTGGATGCACAATGGGTATGTAACGATTGGAGAAGACGATGCGAAGATGAGCAAGTCTTTAGGAAACTTTGTGACAGTGCATGATTTGGTGAAAGAAATTGATCCGCAAATTTTGCGTTTCTTCATGGCAACGACGCAATACCGTCGCCCAATCCGCTATAGTGAAGCAACCATGAAGGATGCGCAAGCGAACTTACAAAAATTACGAACAGCGTTTGAAAATACGACGTTCCGACAAGAATCAGCAGTCGCGGAATTGGCTGACGATCCGACGAGAATCGCTGAGCTTCAAGGACTAAAAGATCGCTTCATTGAAGAAATGGATGACGACTTCAATGCGGCTAATGGAATCACCGTCGTTTATGAAGTGGCGAAATGGTTGAATCATTATAGCGAGCAGGAGCAGGTTTCAGCAGCAGTTCTAACGACAGCATTGGAGGAATTTACGAAGATGTTGGGCGTTTTCGGCATTGTCTTCCAAACGGCAGGTCTATTGGACGAAGAGGTTGATCAATTGATTGAAGAACGAAACCAAGCCCGCAAAGACAAAAACTTTGCCCGCAGTGATGAAATTCGTGATCAATTAAAAGAGCAAGGAATTATTTTAGAAGACACCCCACAAGGCGTCCGTTGGAGACGAGCATAATGACAGATTATAAACAATTAAACGCACTGGCACTGGCGTATGTTGGCGATGCTATCTATGAAACCTACGTGCGGGATCATTTAGTTCGAGAAGGACAAACACGCCCGAATAAACTGCATCACATGGCAACACATTATGTTTCGGCGAAAGCTCAAGCAATGTTGATCCAAAAAATGATCGAAGATGGTATGCTGACAGAAGAAGAGCAGGGGATTTATCGGCGTGGACGAAACGCTAAAAGCTATACCTCGGCTAAAAATACAGATATCATGACCTATCGAATGTCCACAGGTTTTGAGGCCTTGATGGGCTATCTGCATCTGTTGGAGCAAAAAGAACGACTGGAAGAATTGATCAAGTGGTGTTTAGAGAAAGCGGGCGAAGCAAATGAAGGATAAAAAACAACGACGTGGAAATGATCGGCGCAATCAGCGAAAAAATGATCGTTCGAAAGACCGTCGCAAAGAATCGATTGATGTGACTGAGTCGGAAGAAAATAACTTTGTTTTCGGTCATCATGCGAGTGTCGAAGCACTGCAGGCTGGTCGAGGGAATAAATTATTCTTACAAGAGGATGCACATGGCGAGAAGATCGATCAATTAAAAAGGTTAGCAAAGGAACAAGCAGTTCCGGTGAAGTGGGTGCCCAAGCAAAAATTAGATACGTTAAGTGATGGCGGCGTCCACCAAGGGATCGTTCTAGGCATAACGCCTTATGAATATTTGACGTTAGAGGAGCTGTTGGCAAAAACGGCTGCTGAAGAAGCCCCCTTCTTACTGATTTTAGATAGTTTGGAGGATCCGCATAATTTTGGATCGATTCTGCGAACGGCAGATGCCAGCGGGGTATCTGGTGTGATCATTCCGAAGCATCGCTCAGTCGGTATCACCCCTGTAGTGACAAAGGCTTCGACTGGCGCGGTGGAATATGTACCAATCGCTCGAGTAACGAACTTAGCCCAAAGCATCAAACAGCTGAAGGATGCGGGCTACTGGATCTTTGGGACAGATATGGCTGGAACAGACTATCGCCAGTGGAAGGTTTCTGGACCGATTGCCTTGATCATCGGCAACGAAGGAAAAGGCATGAGTGCTGGTCTGAAGAAGGAAGTCGATGAAATGCTGACGATTCCTATGACTGGGCATGTTCAAAGTTTGAACGCGGGCGTAGCTGCCGGATTACTGATGTATGAGGTCTTCCGAAAGCGAAGTGAGCTGTAATGAAGAAACAATTATTGATCGTTGATGGGTATAACATGATCGGCGCCTGGCCAGAATTAACAGCCTTGAAAAATCAAGATCGATTAGAAGAAGCGCGGGAAGCCTTGTTGTTTCGTCTATCGAACTTTGCAAAATATCAAGGGCTTGAGACGATTGTAGTGTTTGATGCTCAGTTTGTACCTGGTATCACTCAAAGCTATAAAAAATATCAGCTAACAGTTGTCTTTACTAAAGAGGACGAAACGGCCGACAGCTACATTGAGCGAATCGCCGGCGAATTAAATGATCGGTTGACACAGGTAACGGTAGCGACGAGTGATTTAGCAGAGCAATGGACGATTTTTTCTCAGGGAGCTTTGCGGACTTCTGCGCGTGAGCTGTACAAGACCGTTCAGGAGACAGAAGCTTTGATAACTGGTGATACTAAAGATACGCATTTTAAAAATTTTCGTCGAAATTCTCCTTGGAATAATGAACAATTGCAAAAATTGTCGCAAAAATTGGACGAATTAAGTCGAAAAAAATAAATATCCTTTTAACACTCCTCTCATTTTTAGACAAAGTGTATGCTTTTACTTGTGAGAGGGGTGTCTTTTGGAATGGAAGAACTAAAAAAATCAGAACCATTTGATAGTGTTGCCTTTGAAGAAATGTTTAATCAATATATTCCCGTTGTGTACAGTATGCAGAATCGTTACAAGATACGCGATTTTGATTTCGATGATTGGTTGCAAGAAGGACGAATTGCGTTAAATGATGCTATACAGAGCTACCGTAAAAATCGTGGAACGACATTCGGTTTGTACTACAAAATGATTTTTGAAAATCGAGTCCGTTCCCTTTTACGCCGTCAACAGGCCAAAAAGCGTTTGGCACAGCAACAGGCTGTATCGATTGAGAAGGTTGGACCGGAGACCTTTAGTGAGCGTTTTTATTATCACGAGTTTTTAGAGGAGACGATGTTTATCAGTGAGATGATTCTGACGGGCGAAGTTGTCCTTTCTCCTTTAGAGCTACGGGTGCTGCATTCTTACCTGAAAGGCGAAGAAACCAAAAACATCGCGCAGCAGTTAAATGAAACAGAAAAAGCGATTCATAACGCACTGAATCGGACGAAGAATAAGATCAAGAAAAAAATATATGAATTAGATGAATAACACAACAGGAATCCTTCCTATTAAACAAATAAGAATTTGCAAATTTTTTTATCTTATGATAACATTGAAAAGTTTTATATTTGTGCTATAATATATGTTGAGGTGAACTGTATGCCAACAACTTTAGCGACTATCAAGAAAAACTTGGAAGATCGTATTGGTGCTCCGATTATGCTTGTAGCTCAGACGGGACGCAAGCGTCAAACACAACGAAAAGGAATCCTAACAGAGACTTATCCTTCCGTTTTTGTAGTTGATTTGGACCCAGAAGAAAATTCTTTCGAACGTGTTTCATACAGCTATTCCGATGTATTGACTCGCACAGTAGAGATCGAATTTTTAACAGAAGCAATTTAAAAACCATGGAGCGCTTGCTCCATGGTTTTTATTTGTCTTCGAAATCTTCTCGAGTCGCCTTGTTTTGTTCGACTAATAGATCACGAATATCCGCTAAGTAGTCTTCAGCTGTAGGAACCGTTTCTTCAGGTTCAGCAGCTTCTTCTTTGCTGGTTGCATCTTTTGCTTTGTTGGCAGCTTTAACGATTAAAAATAGCACAAAACCAGTGATAATGAATGTGATCAATGCGCTGACAACGTCGCCAAAGGCAAAGGTAACTCCCTTAACAGGTGTCCAATCTAAAACAGACATGGCTTCGTTCAAATCTTTTCCTTTCGTAAACAAGGAAACAATTAATCCCACTAGGGGCGTGATCAATCCGTTGACGACATTTGTCACAATCGCAGTAAAGGCAGTACCAATAACTACACCAACTGCGAGATCGATGACATTGCCCCGCATCAAGAATTCTTTAAATTCTTTAAACATTGTGTCACTCCTCTCTTCGTCCTTATTTTCAGTATAGCGAAAGAAGAAAAAAATTAGAAATAAAAGGGACTAGGAGCTATGTCCGAATTCAGTTCTTATACTGTTCCTGTGCTATAATTATCTTTAATGATAATAGTGGAGATTCGTCTCTTTTTTCCTTTCGTGATATGCTCGAAACCATACGAGAATAAATTGAAATTTTTTAAATTAGCCTGAAATAGGCAAACCTCTGGTTGAATATTCTGTCACAGGAATATCAGCCTTAATTTTCTGCAAAAAATAAGAAATAAGGAGCTTTGTGATGATTGAACTAAAAAAAGGCGTGCGTCTGCACGTCATTCCAACAAAAAAATACAAAACCATTCAATTATATGGACGATTAACGACTCGTTTAACAAAGGACATCATGACTAAACGTGCCTTGTTAGCTAATCTATTAGAAACCAGTTCTTTGCGTTACCCTGATCAGACGAAACTAAGCGGACAGTTGGCTGAGCTGTATGGAGCCAGCTTTGGCTTGAATGTTGGACGCAAAGGAAATCTTCATTGGCTGGACATCGGCTTAGGCATTGTAAACGGGAAGTATGTAGATGATCCGAAGCTGTTGCCAGCTGCCATGGATTTTCTGCAGGAGGTTTTATTCCATCCAAATATCCACGATGGGAAATTTGATGAACAGACCTTTCAGCTTGAAAAGGAAAATCTGCGAAGCTATATTGAAACGTTACAGGAAGACAAGCAAACAATGGCTTCGTTGAAAATCAAAGAGACCTATTTTACGGATGAGGCACAAAAAATCCCAAGTTTTGGGACGGTTACTGATTTAGAAAAAGAGACAAATGAAGGCTTAGCAGCTTATTATCATGAAACGATCACTGAAGATCAGGTGGATCTGTTTGTGATCGGTGATGTGGAAGAAGCAGAGATGGTAGCTTTGTTTAAGCAACTACCGTTTGTAGATCGGGAGGAGAGCTTCCCAGCAATTTATTACTACCAAACAAATGATAATGTTATCCGTGAGCAACAGATCCAAGAAACCGTCACACAAGGTAAATTGAACTTGGCCTATGGGACAGATATTTATTATGAGGATACAGATCGATTTGCATTGTTGGTCTTTAATGGCCTGTTCGGCGGCTTTCCACACTCCAAGCTCTTTATGAATGTGCGGGAAAAAGCCAGCTTAGCCTATTATGCCTCTAGTTCGTTTGATACCTTCCGTGGCTATTTACAAGTGCAAACGGGGATTAATAGCAACAATCGTGAAAAAGTTTTACGGTTGATCGATGAACAGTTGATTGAGCTGCAGGCTGGTAACTTTACCGAGTTGGCTTTTCAACAAACCAAAGCCATGCTGAAAAATCATTATCTGCTGGGCTTGGACAGTATGCAAAATACGATTGAGACAACTTACTTGGCACAATGGCTGCCGCAAAGTAAGCTGACAGACGAAGAATGGCTGAGACGTTTGGCGGCAGTGACACCAAAAGATGTTCAGAACGTCGCGAAAAAAATTCGTCTTCAAGCGATCTTCTTTTTAGATGGAGGACGTCAAAATGGATAAAGTAGCGTATCAAAAAATCAATGAGACACTATATAAAGAAGTTTTACCGAATGGTTTGACGGTATATTTGCTGCCGAAAGCTGGGTATCACAAAACATATGGGCTGTTCAGTACCAATTATGGCTCAATTGACAATGAATTTGTGCCCCGTGGCGGAACAGAGTATGTTAAAGTTCCTGACGGTATCGCTCATTTTTTAGAGCATAAGATGTTTGAAAAAGAAGACGGTGATGTGTTCCAAAAGTTTGGGGAACAAGGAGCATCGGCGAATGCTTTTACCAGTTTTACTCGAACCAGCTATTTATTTTCAACGACGGATCAATTGGAGTTGAACCTAGAAACACTATTAGACTTTGTTCAAGAGCCGTATTTTACTGAAGAATCGGTACAAAAGGAACAAGGGATCATTGGTCAAGAAATTCAAATGTATCAGGATGATCCAAGCTGGCAGCAGTTTTTCGCTATTTTAAAAAACATGTATCCAAAGCATCCGCTGCACATTGACATTGCTGGAACAGTCGCGTCTATTGCAGAAATTACTGCAGAGGATTTGTACACTTGCTACAATACGTTTTATCATCCTAGCAATATGACGCTATTTGTTGTTGGAAATCTGGAGCCAGAGTCCTTAATGGCCTTTATTCGTGACAATCAAGCGAAAAAGACCTTTGAGGCGCCAGAACCTATTCAACGTCGCTTCCCACAAGAAACGCCAGAGGAAATCATCAAGCTTAGTGAAGAAAAAATGCCGATTACAATGCCAAAAGCAATTGTAGGTGTGAAAGGGCTGGCAGAGCTGCCTGCAGATGACAAGCAGCGTTTGATCTTTAAAATATCGATGGATTTGCTATTCCAAATGTTAGTTGGAACGACTTCTCAAAATTATTTGCGCTTGTACAATGAGGGCTTGTTAGATGACAGCTTCGGGTATGAATTCTCAATGGACCGTAGTTTTTACTTTGCGGATTTTGGCGGAGATAGTGAAGAACCGCAAAAATTAGCCGATCGTTTAACTGAAATTTTGTTGCATTTTGCGACTGATCCAGAGATCAATGAAGAGAATTTAGCGTTACTGAAGAAAAAAATGTTGGGAAAATATTTCCAATCCTTAAATTCTTTAGAGTATGTTGCTAACCAATTTACTCAGTCGTTATTTGGTGAATGGACCTTGTTTGATATGCCGGAAATTATTCAGGAAATCGAATTAGCGGATGTTTTAGCGGCCGGCGAGTTGTTTATCCAGGAAGAGGCCTTTACGCGCTTTTATATGGAGAAGGAGGCTTAAGATGCCTTATGCATTAGTAATGGGCGCAAGCGGCGATATCGGGCAAGCCGTTTGCGAAAAACTGGCGGGGCAAGGCTGGTCCCTCTACTGCCACTACAATCAGCAAAAAGAAAAAGTTTTAAATTTCGTTTCAGACTTACAGAAACGTTATCCTCAGCAAGATTTTTTTATGGTATCCTTAGACATGTTGAGGGAAGCGGAAATCCCCAATTTTTTACAGCAATTATTTCAAGTGGATGGGATCGTTTTTGCTTCGGGCTTTACCTTTTATGAATTGCTGCCTGAAACCAAAGCAGACCAAATGGAGGCTTTGTGGCAGGTTCATTTAAAGACCCCTCTGCTTTTGCTGCAGAGCTTGCAGAGTAAGCTTGCGGCTAATAAAAATGGTCGAGTCGTCTTCATCGGCTCCGTATATGGACACCGCGGCAGCAGCATGGAGACTGTCTATAGTGCTGTTAAAGGTGCACAAGAAGCCTTTGCGAAGGCTTACGCCAAGGAAGTGGCAACATTAGGCATTACTGTAAATGTGGTGGCACCGGGAGCTGTGCAAACGAAAATGAATGATCATTGGGACCCACAAGAGCTGTCTGAGTTGAAAGCAGAAATTCCTTTAGGTCGTTTAGCCGATCCTGAAGAAATAGCAGCGGCCTGTAATTATCTCTTTTCAAAAGAAGCCAGCTATACAACAGGAATCATTTTACCTGTCGCCGGCGGCTGGATGGAATAGCAGCAAGAAATCAGTTTATCAGAAGTTAACCCCCAAAATGTTTAGCTGGCTGATATACGTGATGAAAAACAAACTCATTTTTTGTAAAAAAAAATGAATACCTTACTATGAATTAGGATGTCAGTCCAACTTTTGCCAGTCAACAAAAAGCAGAAGAAAATCATGTGTAAACTCAAAATAAAGTCAGAACAGTTTAGTTGGATGATATACGTGATGAAAAACAAACTCATTTTTTGTAAAAAAAATGAATACCTTACTATGAATTAGGAGTAGAGAATCAAGTGGCTAGTATTAATATTGGAGAAACGCTACGCAAAGCCCGTATCGATAAAAAAATCAGTTTAGATGAACTGCAACAGCGCACGAAAATCCAAAAACGTTATTTGCTGGCAATTGAAGAAAATGACTTTCAAGAACTGCCAAGCGATTATTATTTGCGGACGTTTATTCGACAATATGCTGACGAGGTAAAGCTTGACGGCAATCATTTGATCGATGTTCTGGATGGCAAAGATCGACCGTTGCCCAGCTATCCGGAATTGGAAACCGTGGATGAGCTTAGAAAAAATAAGCACGCTGAAAATCCTACCCGTGCTCGATTTAGAGCAACAATGCCGATGGTCGTTTTAGGTCTTGTGGCGTTAGCGATTATTGCTGTGGTAGGCTACATAACTTGGTTGGACCATCAAGAAACTGCAATTATTCCAGAAAACAGTTCTGTACAAGTTGAACGTTCGGATGTTTCATCCTCTTCGGCAGAAAAAGTTTCGTCATCAAAACCGGAACCAACGACGGAATCGTCAAAAAAAACGGAGAAGCCTAAGATGGCATTTGCAATGGAGAACAATGCAACGAATGCGGCAACGATGAAGGTGGACAATGCGGAAAAACCGTTAAAACTCACTTTTACCGGAAAGGAACGTGTCTGGGTTGGTGTGCAGATCAACGGCGCTTTGACGTATCAATATACGTTACAACCAGGAGAATCACAAACAACCGAATTACCCGCCGATGCTGCTCAAGCAGTCATTACGGTCGGTATGGCGAAATATGCTGAAATCAAAGTGAATGATCAAAGCCTTGATTTTCAACCAGGAGATTCGTTACAGCAAAAGAACGTAACTCTGAATATAGCCTATGCATCTTAAAGGGATGCGTAAATAGAATTAGGAGGAAACAACAATGAATTTACCCAATAAATTGACTGTCATTCGAATCTTTATGATTCCAGTGTTCATGATCGTTGTTCTAGCCCCATGGGACTGGGGAACATTACAAATCGGAAATACGAGTTTAGCGGTGACCCAGCTAGTCGGAGCGATAATTTTCGCGGTAGCCAGCTACACGGATCATCTAGATGGTAAAATTGCCAGAGCACGCGGCTTAGTCACGAACTTTGGAAAGTTCGCGGATCCGTTAGCGGATAAAATGCTCGTGATGACAGCCTTCATTATTTTAGTAGAGCAAGGCAAAGCCCCTTCATGGGTGATTGCTATCATCGTTTGTCGTGAATTAGCAGTAACGGGTTTGCGTTTATTGATCGTAGAGCAGGGCGGCGGTGTTATGGCTGCAGCCATGCCTGGAAAAATTAAGACAGCGACACAAATGGTAGGAATCGTATTGCTTTATCTAAATAATGTTCCCTTCAATTTTATTGGTATTCCAATGGATCAGATTATGTTGTACATCTGCCTATTCTTTACAATCTATTCAGGTTACGATTACTTTGCTAAAAACACATCGATCTTCAAAGGTTCGATGTAATAAGAAATGGAACGATGCTTTCGGTGTCGTTCTTTTTTTGCGTATGTTTGAAGAAAACATCGAGATAAAAAGCGACTTTGTCGGGTGTGACAGTAAATAAGTTTGCCAATCACTCCTTAAATTTAGCGTTTTCTGGTATAGTTGAGGAAAAATGGCGTATGTTAAGAAAGAAGAGAGAAAATGAGAGCAGAAATTATTGCCGTAGGTACGGAACTTTTATTAGGACAGGTCGTAAATACAAATGCGACATTCTTATCAGAGAAATTAGCGGATATGGGGATCGAGGTTTATTTCCACACAGTCGTAGGGGATAATCCTCAACGATTGGAAGAGTTGCTTCAATTAGCAGATACTCGCAGTGAATTGATCATTTTATGTGGTGGTTTGGGACCGACAGATGATGATTTAACCAAAAATGTATTGGCGGATCATGTAGGGGTACCACTGGTTCAAAATACAGAAGGGCTAGAAGCATTAAATGCGTTCTTTGCGCAGCGTCAAAGCACTATGACGCCGAATAACTTAAGGCAAATCGAAACTCTCCAAGATGGCATTCCTTTACCGAATCGGACAGGACTAGCAATCGGCTGCTTATATAAAGGGGAGAAAAACAATTACATTCTACTACCAGGGCCACCTAGTGAATTGAAGCCGATGTTTTTGGAGCAAGCACGTCCATTACTAGAAAAAGAATTTCCAACAACGGAAAAATTAACTTCACGTGTGTTACGTTTCTTCGGAATCGGAGAATCAAAACTAGTGACAGATTTGGCAGAAATGATCGAACAGCAATCAAATCCAACGATTGCACCTTATGCGAAGCCGAACGAAGTCACGTTGCGGATCACTGCGAAGACAGAGGATGAGCTTTCAGCCAATGCTCTATTGGATCAGACAGAGGCTGAAATCATGGCTAAAGTCGGCGAATTCTTTTACGGCTATGGAGAAGAAAATAGCTTAGTTGAAGTCGTTGTTGATCTACTAAAGGAAAACAATTTAAGTATCACGGCGGCAGAAAGTTTGACTGCTGGGGAGTTCCAAGCAACGCTGGGGACAATTTCAGGTGTTTCTGAAGTCTTTCCTGGAGGCTTTGTCACCTATTCTAAGGAAACAAAAGTAAGCTTCTTAGGGATCGATTCTGCGCTGCTAGACCGTGTTGGTGTAGTTAGTGAAGAATGTGCAAAAGAGATGGCAGAAGCTGCACTGCGTCTTGCTGGAACAGATTATGCATTGTCCTTTACAGGTGTGGCTGGTCCTGATGAGTTAGAAGGAAAGCCGAAGGGAACAGTCTATATCGGATTGGCGCAAAAAGAGGGCGAGACCCTGATTACAGAAAATCATTTTACCCGTGACCGTTCGTATGTTCGCCATAGTTCAGTCATGAAGGGCTTAGATATGCTGCGAAGAGCAATTCTAAACAAAAATTAAAAATGCGAATGTTTGTTCGTTTTTTGCTTGCTTTTTTGATTTCAAACCGATAAACTAGGGATATTGAAAAAGCAATAATGATGTGGAAAGCATATTTATTATAGGAAATAGGAGGATCAGCTATTGGCAAATGATCGCAAGGCAGCTTTAGATGCTGCAATGAAGAAGATTGAAAAGAATTATGGTAAAGGTTCGATCATGAAGTTAGGTGAGAAGGTCGATCAACAAATTTCAACGATTCCGAGTGGCTCTTTGGCATTGGACGTTGCGTTAGGTGTTGGCGGGTACCCTCGCGGACGAATCATTGAAGTATACGGACCAGAAAGTTCTGGTAAAACAACGGTGGCATTACATGCCATCGCGGAAGTCCAAAAGCATGGTGGTACCGCAGCCTTTATCGATGCTGAACATGCGTTGGATCCTCAATACGCACAGCGTTTAGGTGTAAATATCGATGAGCTGCTGCTTTCACAGCCAGATACTGGTGAGCAAGGTCTAGAGATCGCTGATGCATTAGTTTCCAGTGGCGCTGTTGATATCATCGTTATCGACTCAGTAGCGGCTTTAGTACCGCGTGCCGAGATCGATGGAGAGATGGGAGACGCTCACGTTGGTTTGCAAGCACGTTTGATGTCTCAAGCGTTACGTAAGTTGTCTGGTTCGATTAACAAAACCAAAACAATCGCGGTCTTCATCAACCAAATTCGTGAAAAAGTCGGCGTAATGTTTGGGAACCCTGAAACAACTCCTGGTGGACGCGCGTTGAAATTCTACGCAACAGTTCGTTTAGAAGTACGTCGTGCAGAGCAATTGAAGAATGGGACTGACATTGTCGGCAACCGCACGAAGATCAAAGTTGTTAAGAACAAGGTAGCGCCGCCATTCAAGGTAGCCGAAGTCGATATTATGTACGGACTTGGGATTTCACAAGAGGGCGAATTGCTGGATATGGCTGTTGAACAAGACATCATTGATAAGAGTGGTGCTTGGTATGGCTATAAAGAAGATCGTATCGGTCAAGGGCGTGAGAACGCGAAGAAATATTTGGCTGATCATCCAGAAATGATGGCCGAAGTTGCTACTCGTGTCAGAGCTGCGTACGGTATTGGCGACGATGCGGCAGCAGCAGATGCTGAAGAAGCAGGACAAGAAGAATTGCCTTTAGATGAATAAAAAACGAAAAACACTAATGACAAAATGAGTCATTAGTGTTTTTTTTCGCAGTATTTTGAAATAAATCAAAGCGCTTTATTTGTGGATTTAGCAAAAGAGAAATAAAGTTGACACGCTATCAGACAAACATTAGAATAAAGTTGTGTGACTCTCACACATATGCAAGTAGGCATATTGATAATTTGACATTCGTTTATCAAAAAACTACAGATAGGTAAATAAGATAGTACGGAGGTGGATTTAATGTTAGTTCCTATTCTCCTCGCTATCATCGGTTTAATTGTCGGTCTTGGTTTGGGTTTCATGGTAGCAAAATCACGTCATGAAAAAGAAATTGATGGGGCACAAAACACAGCTAGAGGGATCATCACGCATGCTAATAAAGAAGCGGAAACCTTGAAGAAAGAAGCTTTGTTGGAAGCCAAGGAAGAAAACCAGCAGTATCGCGCACAAGTTGAAAGTGAGTTGAAAGAAAGCAGACAAGAATTAAAATCGCAAGAAAATCGCTTGCTTCAAAGAGAACAGACTTTAGATCGTAAAGACGACTCTCTCGAGAAGCGTGAGCACTCACTGGAAGAAAAAGAAACAAAAATCAGTGCTAGACAGCAATTAATTGACGAGCGAGAAAAAGATGTAGAACAACTGATTGAAGAACAACAAACAAAATTGGAACAAGTTGCTTCTTTAACGAAAGATGAAGCAAAAGAAGTAATTATGAAGAAGACGGAAGAGGAATTGAACCATGAGTTAACAGTAATGGTCAAGGAATCTGAGCAACGTGCGAAGGAAGAAGCCGATCGCAAAGCCAAAAATCTTTTGGCAATGGCTATCCAACGTTGCGGCGCTGATGCTGTTTCTGAAACGACTGTTTCGGTTGTTACATTGCCAAACGATGAGATGAAAGGTCGCATCATTGGACGTGAAGGTCGGAATATTCGCACATTGGAAACATTGACGGGCATTGATTTAATCATCGATGATACGCCAGAAGCAGTCGTTCTATCCGGATTTGATCCAATCAGACGGGAAATTGCCCGTATGACGTTGGAAAAATTGATTCAAGACGGTCGGATTCATCCGGCACGGATCGAAGAAATGGTTGAAAAATCTCGTAAGGAAATGGATGAACGTATTCGTGAATATGGGGAACAGGCAGCCTTTGAAGTAGGCGCTCATACCTTGCATCCAGATTTGATCAAGATTTTAGGTCGTTTGCATTTCCGGACCAGCTATGGTCAAAATGTGTTGAATCACTCGATTGAAGTTGCCAAGTTGACCGGTGTTTTAGCTGCAGAGTTAGGTGAAAACGTTCAGTTAGCGCAACGGGCAGGCTTGCTGCATGATATCGGTAAGGCGCTGGATCATGAGATCGAAGGATCCCACGTTGAGATTGGTGCAGAACTTGCTGCCAAATATCGTGAAAATCCTGTTGTGATTAATGCAATTGCCTCTCACCACGGGGACACTGAAGCAACATCAGTCATCTCTGTTTTAGTAGCTGCTGCCGATGCAGTCTCCGCTGCTAGACCAGGCGCTCGTAGTGAATCATTAGAAAACTATATCCGTCGTTTAGAAAACTTAGAAAATATTTCGAATAGTTTTGACGGAGTAGACTCAAGCTTCGCCGTTCAAGCAGGACGTGAAGTTCGTGTAATGGTTAAACCAGAGGAAATCTCTGATTTAGATGCAACTCGTTTGGTTCGCGATATTCGTCGCAGAATCGAAGATGAACTGGATTATCCAGGGCACATAAAAGTAGTGGTTATTCGAGAAACACGAGCAACCGATTATGCAAAATAGTAAAAAGCCTCCTATTGAGGCTTTTTCTTTTTGCCAGATGCAATCTATAAAAAATAACGAATTAATTTTTAAGGGAATCCTAAATTTAAAAGGATAGCTTCAAAGTAAGAATTCATTTAAAATAGAATACAAGAAAAGAAAGAATGGGAGTAGAAGGATGACGACTATCAGTCGCTGGTTCAAACGCTATGCCACCTTGCTGAAGATCATTTTCTTCGGGATTGTTTTGTTTTTCGTCGCAAATCAGGTGAAAAATATCGCCCATGGAATGAGCTGGCAAACCGTTTGGCAAACGATCAAACAACAGGATCAAAGGACATTATTAAGTATGTTTGGGATCGGCCTTTGCGGCGTTCTCCCCATGCTTTTATATGATCATGTGGCTATTACGACGCTGGAAGCAGCGGGCAGGCCGCATATGAATCGAAGAGAATGGCTAGTTTCAGCCTGGACCACAAATACCATTAATAATCTGGCCGGTTTTGGCGGAGTCGTTGGGGTAAGTCTGCGATCAAGCTTTTACGGGAAGGGAATGGAGAAGAAGAAGGTATTAGCTGTGATTTCGAAGATCGCTATTTTCATGTTGGCGGGTCTTTCGATTATGGCCTTTATCACGTCTTTAGACTTGATCTTCTTTCGAACGCAAAATCCCTTTGTTCGTTACCGGTTTTGGTTATTAGCTGGCGGATTCTTTGCGCCGATTTTATTTGTTTTTGTTTACGGACGCCGCCGCACGATTTTTAAAGAGTTTCGCTTAAAGCAAATCCTTGAGTTGTACTTAGCATCTTTAGGCCAATGGCTAGGTGCTTTAGCTGTCTTTTTAATTGTAGGGTATCTCATGGGCGTGAAGTTAAACATTGGAGAAGTTTATCCGATGTTCGTAATTGCAACAGGCTTGGGAATGCTGACGATGGTTCCCGGAGGTGCAGGAACCTTTGATGTCATGATGATCTTAGGATTAGGGCATCTCGGATTGAATCAAAGTACCGCAGTTGTTTGGATTTTATTTTATCGAATCTTTTATTATTTACTGCCCTTTATAACGGGGATCGTCATTTTCTTGACCAACACAAGTGTCAAAATGAATCGTTACTTTGATAATTTGCCGCGGCTGTTATCACAAAAAGTGGCGCATGTCTTTATGGTAAGTGCCGTTTATTTTGCAGGAATCATGATGATCTTGTTGTCAACGTTGACCAATCTATCGAACATTAGCCGGCTATTTCAAGTTTTATTGCCTTTTTCGTTTGATTTCTTGGATCAGACGCTGAACCTCTTGATCGGCTTTTTGCTGCTGGGGTTTGCTCGAGGCATTTCACAAAAGGTGAAGCGGGCATTTTGGCCGACGATTCTGCTACTGATTTTTGGGATCGTCAATACCGTGGCGCGGACAGCATCGGTTCGTTTAATCGTAGTTTATCTAGTGATCTTGCTGATTGTTTGGATGTCTCGGAAGGAATTTTATCGGGAACGTTTTGTTTATTCTTGGGGAGCGTTGGCTTTTGATGGTATTCTGTTCGGCTTGCTCTTTATATTTTATGCAGTGGCAGGCTATCACAGTGGACAAATTTGGAGCACAGAACGCTTGTCGATGAAATATTTCGCCTTTCCATCAGAAGAGATTTGGTTCTCTGGACTGATTGGCTTGATTTTATCTATTCTGTGTTTATCGATTCTTTATCAGTATTTGACGCAAAGCGAAACAAAGCTTGGGGCGCCTTGGGATGAAAAACGGTTCAATTATTTGATTAGTCGCTATGGTGGGACACCAGCTAGTCATTATCTGCGGGTGTCCGGGTATCAGTATTTCTATTATCAAGAAAACGGCAATGATCAAATTCTTTTTGGCTTTCAAACGCGGGCCAATAAGTGTTTTGTTTTAGGAGACCCCGTAGGAAATCCGAAGAAATGGCAGGCGGCGACGTTTGCGTTTATGGAGCATGCCGATCGCTTGGGCTATCAATTAGCCTTTTATAAAATCTCTGAAGACTATGTGCTGCTGTTACATGATCTTGGTTTCCATTTTGATAAGATTGGAGAAACTGGGGTGACAGATTTCACGGAACATAAGCTGGATGTTTTCTCAGATCGCTTTGAATTTAAGCGATTAACGAATGAAGGCTATCAATTCATCTATTTTGAAAGGCTTCCTGAAGAGGTATTTGATGAGTTGGAGGAGATATCGGATGAATGGTTGAATGGAGAAAAGGAAAAATGTTTCTCTGTTGGACGTTTTGACCGTTCTTATATTGAGACCAGCAATGTCGGGATTGCTCGAGATCCGCAAAATCAAATTGTCGGTTTTATCACGGAGCAGCCCATCAACCAGGAAAAAGCCTCCTTTGATCTCCTGCGTTTTCGAAACGATGTTCCCAATGAATTACCGACGTTTTTAAAGCTTCATTTAATGGATGAGCTGAAAAAGCAAGGCTATGGGGAAGTTTATCAGGGGATGGCACCGCTAGCCAAGGTTGGAGAGACCTCTTTTGCCTTCTTAGGCGAACGAATCATGAACCTGATCTATAAATATGGTCATTCCATCTATGCCTTTCAACAAGTGGCGGAAGAAAAAACCATTTATGTCGATCAGTGGCGGCCGAGATATTTTGCTTATAGGAGAGACAGCAGCTTCCTGTTTTCTGCACTGCAATTATTGTTGCTGATCGGTCGCGGAAAAAACAAAGGTGTAACCATTTCAGAGGAAATGATCGAGCTATAAAAAGACGAGCCAAGTCTGAAGTCCATGCAGAAGTGAACACTTTTGCATGACAGCTTCAGCTAGCTCGTTTTTTTTAATCAATCAATCGTAATCGCTTTGCCTTTTCGTTCTTCGTATTCTGCTTTTGGCAGTATTAAGGTAAGAACCCCATTTTCGAATTTCGCATTGATTTTTTCTTCAATAATATCTTTTACAGCAAATTGACGATGGTAGGCACTACTGGATCTCTCTCTGCGAACGAATCGACCATCGTCCTTGACTTCGTTTTCAGCCGTGTGTTCTGCATCAATTGAAAGGATATCGTTGTTGTAATGAACGGAAATTTCTGATTTATCAAAGCCTGGCAGATCCGCTTTGACTTCGTAATGATCATCTAAATCGCGAATGTCCACGCTCATTTTTCGATCATCCCAAAACGTATTCATCAGCTTTCCAACCAAATCTTCTCCATCTAACCAATCATTTTTCGGTAGTAGATTCATACAGCTTCCTCCTAATTCGTAATGAATAACCTTCTGACAACACATAAATACATTACAGACCGATTTCTTCTAACTTCATGGTAAAGCCTTAGGAGGAATTATTCAACTAATTTAGGGTGGCTATGCTAGAATGAATTATCTATACATTTAGGATGGGCTATGATAGAATCGTCTAGTGAAAAATTTGAACGGGTGAGAAAATGGAAATTATGGAGAAAGCCCCTGCGAAAATCAATTTGGGCCTCGACATTTTAGGCAAACGACCGGATGGGTTGCATGAGCTGGCGATGGTCATGGCGAGCATCGACCTAGCGGATCGTTTGTATTTGGAAGAAATTCCTGAAGATAGAATCATTATTGAGACCAACAAGGCTTTTTTACCCACGGATAAAAAGAATCATGTTTATGAAGCGTTGGAACTGGTTAAAGAACGCTTTGAAATAAAAAAAGGTCTGCGGGTTAAAATTCATAAAGAGATTCCCGTAGCAGCCGGTCTTGGCGGCGGCTCGACAGATTCTGCGGCGGCTTTGCGTGCAGTGAATCGTCTGTGGGATTTGGGGTTGTCCATTGAAGAAATAGCTAGCTTAGGTGCCGAAGTCGGTTCGGATGTTCCGTATTGTGTCTACGGGCAAACATCCTTGGTTGAAGGCTTCGGAGAGAAGGTCACGCCGATTGCACCGATGCCCCAATGCTGGGTCGTAGTAGTGAAACCACGAATGAGTGTTTCAACACGAACGATCTTTGCGCAAATTGTCATGGAAGATTTGTATCATCCGGATATTGCGGCACTTGTATCTGCGATTGAAGCAAATGATTATCAGAAAATGACGGAAAACTTAGGCAATTCTATGGAGGTCGTAACGATCAGAAAGCATCCAGTTATTCAGCAATTGAAGGATCGGATGCTGAAATATGGTGCTGATGCTGCAATGATGAGCGGCAGTGGGCCGACCGTTTATGCCTTGTGCCACAAATACTCACGGGCGAAGCATGTATTTAATGCATTGAAGGGCTTTTGTGAGGAAGTCTATCTTGTTCGCACGTTAAAATAGATCCCGCGGGGTCTATTTTTTGTGGAATGAAAAGGAATTGAAGATCTTTATAAAATAACAATGTAATAAAAATGAACCGGATACAGGTTTTGCTCTTCATATGAATGGTATATCATCTATATTACGATTTAACAGCATTATTTTGAGTTAAATCGTAATTTTTACGTTTTAAGTTGACGGATAGAAAAACATTTGTTAAATTAATTCTTGTCTTAAAAAGAGAAGAGAAGGTGCGTATATAAATGAAGATGCAAAAAGGACTGCTTTTAATCGGAACTGTGTTACTATCAGTTTTGCTGACTGCTTGCGGTAGTCAAGAGAAGAAAGAAGCCTCATCTAATGATAAAATCCAAGTGATGACAACATTTTATCCAATGTATGAATTCACTAAGCAGGTAGTAGGAAATAAGGGGGACGTGGAATTGTTGATTCCCGCTGGAACAGAGCCTCACGATTTCGAACCTTCTGCCAAAGACTTAGCAAAAATTTCTGATTCAGATGTGTTTGTTTATAATAGTCCAGAGTTGGAAACATGGACAGACAACCTGACGGACACGATTGATACGAAGAAGACAGCGATTATCCAAGCCTCTAAAGAGATTACTTTAATGGATGATGCCGCGCACGATCACGAAGAAGCTTATGAGGATCATGATGCAGAGGAACATGAAGCCCACGGACATGACCATGAGTTAGATCCCCATGTTTGGTTAGATCCTGTTTTAGCGATCAAAGAAGTTGAAACGATTCGGGACCAATTAAGCAAAAAATATCCAGATGACAAAGCGGATTTTGAAAAAAATGCTGCGAACTATATCGAAGAACTAAAAACGTTGGACAAAGAATATCAAGTGGCGTTTAAAGATGCGAAGAACAAAACATTTGTGACACAGCATGCGGCCTTCGGGTATTTAGCGAAGCAATACGGGTTAACGCAAGAAGCAATTGCTGGTATTTCCCCGGATCAAGAGCCGTCTCCAAGTCGCTTAAGCGAGTTGAAGCATTATGTGGACGATCATCAAGTGAAAGTGATCTATTTTGAGGAAAATGCTTCTTCAAAAGTTGCCGAGACATTATCGAAAGAGACTGGTGTGAAATTAGAAGTGTTGAATCCGTTGGAAAGCTTAACGAACAAACAAATCAAAGACGGTGAAGATTACGTTTCTGTTATGCGGGAGAATTTGAACGCCTTGAAGGAAAGTATCCAATAACAGCAAAACAATGATTAAAGGAGAGACGAACATGTCGTATATCGAGGTGGAAGACCTTTCATTCTATTATGATAACGAACCGGTTTTGGAAAATGTTTCCTACCATGTGGATCCGGGGGAGTTCGTCATTTTGACTGGAGAAAATGGTGCCGCAAAATCGACATTGATCAAAGCGACATTAGGCTTATTAAAGCCTAGCAGTGGAAAAGTGACGATTGCGAAAAAAAATGCCCAAGGAACAAAATTGAGTATCGGCTATATTCCTCAGCAGGTAGCATCCTTCAATGCCGGATTTCCCAGCACAGTGCTGGAGCTAGTATCCTCCGGACGCTACCCACAAGGAAAATGGTTCAAAAAATTACCCCCCCGAGATCATGAGCATGTACAAAAGGCATTAGAGTCAGTAGATATGTGGAATATGCGCCATAAAAAGGTCGGCGAGCTGTCCGGGGGTCAAAAACAACGGATCAGCTTGGCGCGTTTATTTGCGAAAGATCCTGATCTGTTGATTTTGGATGAACCGACAACAGGGATGGATGAAAAATCTCGGAATGATTTTTATGAATTGTTGCGCCACAGCGCTCATGCCCATGGAAAGAGCATTTTAATGATCACTCATGACCATGAGGATACGAAAAAATATATTGATCGGCATATTCGATTGGTACGAAAGGAGAATTCTAAATGGCGTTGCTTTCATATGAGTTCATGAGACGTGCCTTTCTAGCTGCGATCTTTATAGCAGGAATCGCGCCTATGCTAGGTGTCTTTCTTGTCATTCGTCGTCAATCTTTGATGGCTGATACGCTATCCCACGTTTCATTGGCGGGAGTCGCGCTTGGCTTCTTCTTAAACTTGAACCCAACAGGTACAACACTGTTTGTTGTTGTGATTGCTGCGATTATCATGGAATACCTGCAGAATATGTACAGTTCCTATTCGGAAATATCCATCGCCATTTTGATGGCGGCGGGTTTAGCAGTCGCACTAGTGCTGATGAGTTTAGCGCCTGGCAGTTCGGCGGTCAGCATTCAGTCTTATCTGTTTGGCTCGATCGTGACGATCACTTGGCAGCAGGTGGTGTTTTTAGGCATCTTGTTTGTTCTGGTAGGTATTTTGTTTTTGCTATTCAAACGACCAATGTATGTTTTGACCTTTGATGAAGATATTGCGGCCGTGGATGGGTTGCCTGTTCGCATGATGTCGATGATTTTTAATGTTGTCACTGGTGTGGCGATTGCTATTATGATTCCTATCGCAGGAGCCCTGCTGATCTCAGCGATTATGGTATTGCCTGCAGCGATCGGAATGCGCGTTGGCAAAAGCTTCAATATTGTCATCTTCGTTAGTGTGCTGGTTGGTTTTGTTGGCATGATCGGCGGACTGACGGGTTCGTATTATTTAGATACGCCGCCAGGAGCGACGATTACGCTTGGCTTCATTTTATTGTTTCTGATTCTTAATGGGATTCGTCAATTACGAATCCTGATTCAACGAAAACAAGTTCAAAAATAGAGGAAAGCGAAAGCTTTTCCTCTTTTTTTGTGTAATAATTAATAAATTCCGAACTTTTCGACTTTAAAACGAGAAAATGCTCGAATTTTATTGGCTAAACCCTTATAATGGGAAACGATAAATCAGAATCGGGGTCATGCGCACTTCTTTTAAAGAAACGGTGCAAAAATCCGCGTTGAGAATCAAAATTATTTTTCCAAGTAAAAATAATTATACTAAATACGAAATAGGAGTGAATTACGTGAAAGTGCGTCGAAGCGAACGATTAATCGACATGACACAATATTTGTTGGATCATCCACATGACTTGATCCCATTGACTTTTTTTGCGGCTAGATACGGTTCAGCCAAATCTTCTATCAGTGAAGATTTAGCCATTGTGAAGAAGACCTTCAAAGAACGAGGAACAGGCTTCTTAGAGACGATTCCTGGAGCAGCAGGCGGGGTTGTCTTTACGCCGAGTATCACGGATGAAGAGGCGCAAGAATATATCGGTTCTTTGGCAGAACGTTTGTCAGAAGAAGATCGGTTGCTGCCTGGCGGCTACGTGTATTTATCAGATATGTTAGGTCAACCCGACTTGTTACGCAAGGTCGGTCGAATTATTGCGGCCCAATATTTGGATAAAAAGGTGGATGCAGTCATGACTGTGGCTACTAAAGGAGTGCCGATCGCTCAAGCGGTCTCTTACTATTTGAACGCACCCTTTGTGATCGTTCGTCGGGATTCAAAAATTACCGAAGGGTCAACGGTCAGCGTCAATTATGTGTCAGGTTCTTCTGAACGCATTGAAAAAATGGAATTATCAAAACGCAGTTTGAAACGCGGCTCGAAAGTTCTGATCGTAGATGACTTTATGAAAGGCGGCGGAACCGTCAATGGCATGAAGAGTCTGATCGAAGAATTTGAGGCGGAGCTTGTAGGGATTACAGTCTTTGCGGAATCTAAATTTAAAGGTGAACGCGCGATCGACGACTATAATTCATTATTATTTGTACAGGATGTCGATACAAGTACAAAAACCATTTCGGTCGTACCAGGCAACTGCTTCGATAAATAGATGAAAGAAATGCTACGCTGTTTAGACTCTCCCGAATTTTTAATGGAGAGTCTAACGGGCTAGCCTTTTTTGCGTCTGGCTAGTAAAATGGGATAAGCGTTTAAAATAGCAAGAACTTCATAAATGAAAATCCATTCTACAATCCAGTAGAATGATATACGGAATGAACATCAGAGGTAATTTTTTTAGAAAAATTATTTCATTAATATGAATGAGGATGTCAGTTCTACTTTGTGCTTTCAGTTCATTAGTAGAATGATATACGTGTTGAGAATCAGACTCATTTTTCTTTTGAGAAAAATGAATACATTAAAACGAAATAGGATGTCAGTTCTACTTTGTGCTTTCAGTTCATTAGTAGAATGATATACGTGTTGAGAATCAGACTCATTTTTCTTCTGAGAAAAATGAATACATTAAAACGAAATAGGAGTGACTTCTTTTGGAAAATCGTTATGCGATTATTTTAGCGGCGGGTAAGGGAACTCGCATGAAATCAAAATTATACAAAGTGCTGCACCCAGTGGCGGGAAAACCAATGGTGGAACACATTATCGAGCGAGTGGTTGAGACACAGCCGACAGATATCGTGACTATCGTAGGGCATGGTGCAGAAATGGTCAAAGAGCAGCTAGGCGAACGCAGTCAATACGCACTGCAGGCAGAGCAACTAGGAACGGGCCATGCTGTTATGCAAGCGGCAGAATTTTTGAAGGGAAAAAAAGGAACAACATTAGTCATCAGTGGAGACACCCCTTTACTTACGACGAAAACATTAAACAACCTGTTTGATTACCACCAGGGTAAAAAGGCCAGCGCGACGATCCTAACTGCTCATGCAGAAGACCCAACAGGCTATGGCCGTATTTTACGTGACCATGTTGGTATCGTAGAAAAGATCGTAGAACAAAAAGACGCGACACCAGAAGAAGCGCGTACGCAAGAAATCAATACTGGAACCTATTGCTTTGACAACGAACAATTATTTGCGGCATTGGAAAAAATCGGTACGAATAATGCACAAGGTGAATACTACTTAACTGACATCGTTGAGATTTTAAAAAATGATGGACAAACAGTGGCGGCCTATCAAACGGAGGATTTTGAAGAATCCTTAGGGGTAAATGATCGGATCGCTTTAGCGAATGCGAATGAAATCATGCGTCGTCGAATCAATCGGCAACATATGGTAAACGGTGTAACCTTTATTGATCCTGCGACCACTTATATAGATGCGGGCATCAAAATCGGATCTGACACGATCGTTGAACCTGGAGTACAAATTCAAGGGAATACGGTGATTGGTTCTGACTGTATTATCGGTGCTCATTCAAAAATTGTTGACAGCACAATTGAAGACAATGTGGAGATCACCGCTTCTGTATTAGAAGAATGTATTGTTCGTAAAAATGCGGATGTTGGTCCGAATGCACATTTACGTCCACAAGCGGATATTGGTGAAAATGCTCATATCGGTAACTACGTGGAAATCAAAAAAGCTTCTATTGGAGAAAACACAAAAGTGGGTCATTTGACCTATGTGGGTGATGCGACGCTTGGAAAAGATATCAACGTTGGCTGCGGGGTAGTTTTTGTCAATTATGACGGCAAAAACAAGCATCATACCAATGTCGGAGATCATGTCTTTATTGGTTCTAGCACGAATATTATCGCACCAGTTAACATTGCCGATAACAGTGTAACAGCAGCAGGCTCAACAATCACAGATGATGTCGCTGAAGGTGATATGGCTATTGCTCGCGCTCGTCAAGTCAACAAAGAAGGTTATGCTAATCATCTGCCTTTTTAAGGGAATTCTCTTGATTTCTTAAATGGAAATGACTAGTATTTTATTTGAAATGGTATATAATCGGTAACGTATGCTTAAAAAGAAAGTGGAGGTCCCCATGTCGAAACATTATTTTGATCCAAGATTGAAAATTTTTGCTTTGAACTCAAATCGTCCCCTAGCTGAGAAAATCGCTGAAGAAGTTGGTGTTGAATTAGGAAAAAGTTCAGTTACCCAATTTAGTGATGGTGAAATTCAAGTAAACATTGAAGAAAGTATTCGCGGTTGTCATGTCTATGTCGTTCAGTCAACAAGCAGTCCAGTAAATGATAATCTGATGGAACTTTTGATTATGATCGATGCTTTGAAACGTGCGAGTGCAAAAACAATCAACGTCGTAATGCCTTATTACGGGTATGCCCGTCAGGACCGTAAAGCACGCGCACGGGAACCAATCACTGCTAAACTTGTTGCTAACATGATTGAAAAAGCTGGCGCGACTCGTCTATTGACGCTAGATCTACACGCTTCACAAATTCAAGGATTCTTTGATATCCCTGTCGATCATTTGATGGGTGCTCCATTGATTGCCGATTATTTCTTAGAAAAAGAAATTTGCGGAGATGACGTTGTGGTGGTATCACCTGACCATGGTGGGGTAACACGCGCTCGTAAATTAGCTGAATTCTTAAAGGCGCCGATTGCGATCATTGATAAACGCCGTCCAAAAGCGAATGTTGCTGAAGTAATGAATATTATTGGGAAAGTCGATGGCAAAACATGTGTGATTATCGATGACATGATCGATACTGCCGGTACGATTACGTTAGCTGCCAACGCTTTAAAAGAAGCTGGCGCGAAACAAGTCTACGCTTCATGTACCCATCCTGTTTTATCTGGACCAGCAATGCAACGAATCCAAGATTCAGCCATTGAACATTTAGTTGTAACGGATTCAATCTACTTATCAGATGAACGAAAAATCGATAAGATTGATGAAATCAGTGTGGGTGAATTAATGGGGGATGCGATCAAACGTATCCACGAAAATAAACCAGTCAGCCCATTATTCGAAACACATAAAAAATAATTGATTGATTCACTAGGTACTCTCCGTAGGGTACCTAGTTTTTTTATGCTAGATTCATTTTTTGGCAATGAATTATTTTCTAACAAACGCTTTCAGCGTGTTCCTATTCTGCTATGATAATAGATAGAAGAACAGTGCAGGAGGGCATTATGCAAAAGCGAATGAATGGGATTTCCATGGTAGCCGGCTACGGGATGTTAGTGATCGCGCTATTTTTTAAAATACTCGGCGGCGAACAGCAGCGATTCAGTTTAATAGGAGCTTGGTTTCGCAGCTTGATCAGCGGAGATTTCCTACATTTTTGGCGGACAGGCTTTTCTTCTGGAATGGGTGTTTTAGTAGGGACAGCAATGTTTTTATTACTAGCCGTCCTTTATATTGCCGATGCTGTTTTAATCACCTGTCAGCGAAAGCTGTCTTTTTTGGACGTTGTTAAATCAGCGTGGCTCTATTTTACGATGTTTTTTTATTTTATCTTTATTCAATTTTACACAAGTAGTATGTGGTTGGTTTTATTCTTGATTGTCGGTGCGATGGAGTTCCTATTGAATCGGTATTTAGAGGATAAAATTTCGCGTGACCAGAAGTATGCGGCGTCACAAAAAGTTGAGAAAGCCTACAATGAGGATCGTAAGCGGCGTTTAGCCTTTCCTGGTAAGTATCCGCCAGAGTTTCACCAAATAATTCAAAAAAATTTTCGTTTTTATCATAAGAATTACGTGCTGCTGATTTTTGCTAACGCGCTGGTATTTTTTTCACTGATCATTCTTTTCTTTACGTATCGTGATTTTAGTGGGATGCATACACAGGAATCTATCTTTGATAAGACGGGACTGCTACGTATTTTTATCGAATCAGGCGGTGTTCTTTTATTATTGTTATTGCTATTTCTAACATTCATGGACGGATTATACATTGATTTTAAGGCAAAACATATGGAATTGTTTATCCAGCTGGGCATTCGGAAACGAACCTTTTTGATGATGCTTTTGGAAGAATTCGGCTTCTGCGCCTTAACGGGAATTTTGCTTGGGGGCACCATTGGGTTAGTACTTACCAGAGAGTTTGCAAGCTTTGGTTGGGCTCTGCTGCTTTATGCAGGTTTGGTCATTTTGGCGATGGCGTTCCATCAAGAAAAAATCCTTCGTTTAATTCAGTTTAGACCACGGGAACAAGCCAAACCGGATCAGCCCAATCAACGCTGGAGTCCGCTGTTTTTATTGGTAGGTCTGATCATGTTAACCATTACTTTTTTGTGGTTCCATCGGCGGAAATCGGCAGAAACATTATTAGTAATTGCAACACTGATCGCTGCCCTATGGGGACTATTCCTTGGCGGTGGTGGGCTTTATGTGAAACAGAGGCGGGGAAAGACCGACCTATTACTTTCTCGTAATGATTTATTTTATCGATTCCATAAGAGTATCAATGTTTTAACATTAGCGACCCTGTTGAATGTTTTAATAGTCGGCTTCTTTTTACCGCGGCTAGTGACATTTCAACAAACGACTGTGGAAAATTTATTTCCTTACGAGGTGGTTGCAAAGGTGAAGCAGCCAGAAGTTCAGCAAGTGGAAGGAATATTGACTCGAGAGAAGGCATTGTGGAAAAAGTATCCATTTTTTCCAGTCACTTCTATAGATGGTGATCCAGAATGGGAAACTTTCGGTACCAGTCGCCCGGTGATGTTTATTCAAGGACAGCATATCGGTATTTCTGAGGCCACTTATCAACAGTTGCGACAGGCCAACAATTTAGAAAATCATCCACTAGATTTAAAAATGGGGCAATGGCATGTGGTTTATCAACAGGCCATCAGTATCCGTGCACAGCCGATCGATTGGGATCCGCAAAGTGTGCGGCCGCGTTTGCGAATCGGAACCCCATTAGAAAGCTATAATACAAACAATGTCGACCTGATTTTTCCTATGCGAACTATCAAGAGTCAAGAACGCTTGATACTGACTGGAATGTTTCAACGGGGGTTACAGGAAAATATTCTTGTTTTTTCAAATGATGAATTTGAAAAACTGACAAAAAAAGAAAATCCGCGGCAATTATTTCTGATTAATGGGGATAAAAGCATCCTTCAATCGTTGACTTTCTTGAAGGATACTTATCTTGAGGATAAGCGTTGGGATGCCACGATTGAGCCGGTATATGAGCGAACACAGCTGTGGTTACTGAAAATTATCTGCAGGTCTTACTTTTGATCTTCACGTTAGCTGTCTGTATCTTCATGAATGTAGGAATACTCGTCGCAAAATTTGAGAGTGAGCAGGGTCTGCTGATTTCTCGAAGAAGACTATTGGATCAATTAGGGATGAGAGGAAAAGAACAGCGCAGGGTTTTGAAAAAACAGGTAAGCTTCTTTATTGTGCTGCCAATAGTTGCTGGATTACTGGTGAGTGTTGTTTTTATTAGTATTATGGGCATGCTGCGCTTCTTTTCAGTTGGAGAATGGCTGGAATTTGGTCGATTATTCTTAATGGATTACAGTGTTTACTTAATAAGCTGGGGAATCATTGGGGCATTGATTTATCGCAGAATCGAAAAGTGGAGGTAACGAGACATGGAGCCTATTATCAAAGCTTCTGACATTACTAAAAATTATGGCCAACAAGAAGTGCTCAAGGGGATCAATTTAGCCATCAATTATGGGGATTTTACTTGTATCATGGGGCGTTCCGGCTGCGGCAAGACCACGTTATTAAAAATCTTAGGACTGATGCATCCGCCAACTACAGGGGCGGTCATGTTTGAAAAGCGGGCGACCCATGAACTATTTCCTGATGAAATTTCTGATATCCGCAGACGGAAAATCGGTTTTGTTTTTCAAGATTTTAACTTAATGGAAAGTATCACTGTAAAAGAAAATATTCTTTTGCCGGCAATTTTGGATAAGCAGGATACGAAAAAGGCAGAGGAACGGATGAATCCCTTTTTCAAAATTTTGCGAATTGAACATTTATTAGCGAAACTTCCACATGAATTATCTATCGGTGAGAAACAGCGAGCCGCCATTTGTCGCGCCCTTATGAATGAACCACAAATAATTATAGCGGATGAGCCAACAGGAAACCTAGATAGTAACGCAGGAGCAGAGGTCATTAAAATTTTTCAACGAATCAATCAAGAGCTTGAGATTACGATCGTGATGATTACTCATGATAGTAAGGTCGCTCAGGCGGCAAATGAGATCATTTTTTTTAAAGGATGGACAAATCTATGATCGATTCAGCAATAGGGTCGGCTCAGAGAGTCAGATCGCGGAAAAAATGCTGGAAGTCTAATCGAAGAAAAAGAAGCGTTCCTGAAAAAAGGAACGCTTCTTTGTTGTGTTCATGACAAAAAAAGAGCTCATCGGTGGGTGGCCGATGAGCAAAGGAGTTAAAAAATGAAAAAGTGTTAGGGTTGTTTGTTGGTATGCTTATATAATAGCAACTAGTTGTGAATTATTTGTGAACGAAGCTTGGCAGAAAAATAAAAAAAGTAGGTCAAAAAAAAGATGACTGGACTTTATTTTTTATAAAAAAAAAGGAGCTCATCGGTGGGTGGCCGATGAGCAAAGGAGTTAAAAAATGAAAAAGTGTTAGGGTTGTTTGTTGGTATACATATATAATAGCAACTAGTTGTGAAAAAAGTGTGAACGATGATTGTTCGAAAATTAAAAAATCTATAAAAAAATTGAACAATAATTAACGGAATAATTTATTCGTCTTTATTTTTATAAAAAAAGGAGCTCATCGGTGGGTGGCCGATGAGCAAAGGAGTTAAAAAATGAAAAAGTGTTAGGGTTGTTTGTTGGTATGCTTATATAATAGCAAGTAGTTATGAATAAAATATGATGAAAAACTAGCGAAACCATTAATTTTATAAAAAATAAAGCTCACTTATATATATGTATAAGGATAATTAACGCTGTGATTAAAAAAATTGAATGAATCAACGATAAACAATAAAAATGAAAGTTGTTCCTATTCGATTTTTATAGATAAATGGATGCAGAGTCTTTATTGTTGAAAAGCTAGGACGGATTCTATAATAAAGAAGCAGGAGCGCATCACTCCTGCTTCTTCCTATTCATACACTCGATTTTTCTTGTCGTAAATATTCCGCAGTTCCAAATAAAGTGGGACCAACTCATTTTTCGTATAAGGGAAATCAAGCTGATACAGCTGAATGTTTGGTTTCTCCTTTTTCAGTAACGATGAGGAGCTAATGATCAAATCATAATCATCCTTCAAAGATACATCGTAAGGCTCCGCATCGATAAAACGCAGATCCTCTAAGAAGCGATATAAGTCTCGGACAAAAATCGCATTGTGTTCGAGAGCGATGCCCACCTTCAAGTTTTGAGCATAAGGAAATTGATTGAAATACGGCAGCAACAATCGTTTGAAGGCTCGCGTAATCATTGGATGAACAGAGCTGATGAAACTATAGGATGGATTGTCCTTGTTCATCTGCATAAAGTTTTGGATATTTTGATACAAAATATATTCGCCGCGGGTTTGCTTTTCATTCGGGTCCATGACCAGTTCAATAATACTTGGAAATGGCTGACGGAAAATAAAATAGCCAAAGGTAATATTTAACATGTTGGCGACAATCAGCGGGTCATCCATGACGGTAGGCCGATCTGGGAAGAGCGCCTTTTTCGCGAAATTACAAAATTCAGTCACAAAATCGTTGACTGGATTTGCTCGTACTTCAAAGTCATGAATCGTTTGTTTCATGCTTTGATCATCACGAATCGTGTAGAACGGGGAATAATGAGCTAGGAAATAAATAAAGCTAGATTCGCCCTTTAACTGTCGTGTGGTCATCGGAACATCTACTAAATCGCGTAATGAAGTAAAGTCGTAATAAGGATTGTCCTTCATTAAGAAATTATAGCGGGGATCGTACTTAACAAATTTCTTATTATTGACACGAGTCAAATTAATACTGGTGAACAATTTAATTTCTTGTGTGCCAAAATAAGTTCGTGATAGCGGAAAATAGTCCTTGTAAGTATCAATGATTCGCGTTAATTGTTGCTGGTCAACATTGATCGGGCATTCGATTCCTCGAGTTCCCAGCCATAGAAGATTGAAAAGAGCTAAGCGAATCAACCGTTCGTCTCCTGACATGCCGGCTTCTGTATATGTAAAGCGAATATTAAATCGTTTCAAATGTTTCTTCAGCTTATCAATTTTTCGAGAAACTGTGGAACGACTCACAAAATATTTCTCACAAAATTGTTCAATTGTTGGATTTTCTTCATTCAAAAAGTATAACATGAACTGGAATGGGACAGCCTGCTGGAGTAAATGGTAACGATATTCATCAACAGTAGCATTAAGGTTTTCCAAATTTACTTTTCCGGCACGCATCATGATGGTTTCGTGGTTCGGTCGGATTTCTGCCAATTCTTGATCTATTTCATTTAGTTCGATAACACTTTGTTGATAATTTAAATCCATATCTTCTGACAATTGGCTAATTGCAAGTACTTGTTTTGTGGATTGGTTTAAATATTTGAAGATATTAAAACGCAAGAGGAGCGACGCATCAAACATAAGTTCCTCATATAACATCTGTTTTCCTCCTTTATTAAATTAGGCGATTAATCTGAATTTTTTTAAGCATATTTCTCCTATATTGTACTTTATTTACAAAAACCTGTCAGTTATTAACTGGTAAAAAGTGAGTAAAATTATATAGAGAAAAACAATTTTCATGCTATTCTAAGAAAGAAGGTGAAAAAATGACAAAGTCACGTTTAGAGGCATTTACAGACGGAGTCGTCGCGATTGTTTTAACGGTTCTGGTATTGGATATTCAAATACCAGATGCGCCAACTTTGGCTTCTTTACTAAGTATTACGAATACATTATTTGCTTACGTGGTTAGCTTCATTTTTGTTGCAGTTATCTGGGTAAACCATCATCGGATGATGCAAATGGCAGAAAAGATCAATTATCGTGTTATTTGGGCGAATATTTTTTGGTTATTTTGGCTAACTTTATGCCCCGCAGTGACGAGTTGGGTAGGTCGTAATCCTGACCATTTTTGGCCTGAATTTTCCTATGTCGTCGTCTACACGATGTGGAGTTTTTCCTATGGGATTTTATCGAAGCAAATCATCAAAGCGAATGCTCCAGAAAGTCATGTAGTGAAGGTTTTGAAAAGAGATCAACGAAGCAAATTATCCATGATCATCAATTTGGCTGTTTTAGCAGGAGTCTTCTTTTTTCCTTCCATCGGTATCTTTGGACGATTTTTGGTCTCTGGCATTTGGATTGTTTCCTATCGTAAAGCCGATCAATACTATCAAAGAATCATTGGCAAAAAAAATCACGACAGAAGTTGAACACTTCCGTCGTGATTTTTTTTTAAGGTTCTGGATGCAATACACGATGTAGAAATTCTTTGGTTCGTGCTTCTTTCGGATTGCCGAAAATATCATCTGGATGTCCTTCTTCAGCGATGATGCCTTTGTCCATGAAGATCACGCGATCTGAGACTTCTTTGGCAAAAGCCATCTCATGAGTGACAATAACCATTGTAAGGCCGCTTTCGGCTAATTTTTTCATGATTTGCAATACGTCACCGACCATCTCTGGGTCTAAGGCAGAAGTGGGCTCATCAAACAGCATCACTTCAGGGTTCATAGACAGAGCACGGGCAATTGCTACACGTTGTTTCTGACCACCGGAAAGCTGTGCTGGTTTCGCGTCAATAAAGCGATCCATGCCAACCTTTTCTAAATTTTCTAATGCGATTTTTCGAGCCTCTTCTTCTTTACGGCCTAAAACGGTGACCTGACCGCTCATACAATTTTGCAAAACGTTCATATTATTAAAGAGATTGAAGGATTGGAAAACCATGCCTAGATGTGTACGGTATTTTGGGAGATTGTAGCCCGGAGCTAAAACATTCTCTCCTTGATACATGATTTTTCCATCTGTTGGTGTTTCTAACAAGTTGATGCAACGAAGGAAGGTTGATTTACCAGAACCTGATGCACCAATGATCGTTACAACTTCTCCTTTGTTGACGTTCATGCTGATATCTTTTAAGACGAGATTATCGCCGAAACTTTTTTTCAAATGTTCGATTTCAATGATACTGCTCATAATGATCCTCCTTGGATAAGTATTCTTTCATAGTAACAAACTGCGAAAAACGTATAGAAATTTCCTATTTATCCTCACCAACAGCTACATCTACATCGTCTAAACGGACATAAGCGGAGGGACCATCCATCTTTTTCTCTACCGCTCGTAAGATACGTGTGGCTGTGAAGGTCAATACGAAGTAAATCACGCAAATAATGAAGTAGGTCTGGAAGAACATGTAGTTTGTACCAGCCGCTGATTTCCCTTGGAAGAACAATTCAGAGACAGAGATGATACTCAATACAGAGGTATCCTTAATATTGATGACTAATTCGTTTCCGGTTGCTGGCAGGATGTTTCGTAAAACCTGCGGTAAAACGACTTTACGCATTGTTTGCCCGTGGGTCATCCCGATGGCATGAGCAGCCTCAAACTGTCCTTGATCAACAGCGAAGATTCCGCCGCGGACAATTTCAGACATGTAAGCACCAGTATTGATCGAAACGATGAATAGCGCAGCTGCGGTACGATTTAAATCAATTCCGAAGGCCATCGCGATTCCATAATAGATAACCGCTGATTGAACAATCATTGGGGTACCGCGGAAAATTTCGATATACGCATTCAGCAGCCAGCCAAAGATTTTTTGCAGACCACGTTTTGCACGGTTGTCCGATTCTGGAATCGTCCGGAAAACGCCGACTAATAAACCAATTAAGGTACCAACAGTCGTACCGACAATCGCAAGGAGTAAGGTCATCCCTGTACCGCGAAGGAACATCGAACCATTTTGTTTTAAGATACGAACAAAGACATTTTCCTTTTTACCTGAAGAGCTTTGTGTTTCGTCAGTCGCTGGCTGGTCTTTGATGGCTTGATCCATGATGTCAACACGTTCATCTTGTGGAATTTCAGCTAGGATCTGATTGACTTGTGCCATATCAGAATCTCCTTTACGCATACCCACAGATACTTGTACATCTTCAGGATTGGTTTGGAAACCATCGGCTTTATCAAACTCAACCATTTTTAAATCAGGGTTGACACTTTCAGCGGTCACCCCTTCAGGTCGTTCACTGACATAGCCATCGATGGTTCCGGATTCCAAAGCGACACGCATCGCTGGGAAATTATCCATGGCTTCCTGTTTGTTTACGTCAGGGATCTGAGGAATGACATCATAATGGAACGTGCTCAACTGAGCGGTAATTTTTGCGCCAGCAAAATCCTTAATTGAAGTTGCTTTTGCATACTTTGTATCTTTACGAGTGACGATGACTAGTTGAGATTCGTAATAAGGATCAGAAAAATCGACTTCCTTTCGGCGTTCAGCCGTTGGCGACATTCCGGCGATGATCGCGTCGATCTTGCCAGATTGCAGTGCAGGGAGTAATCCGTCCCATTCGGTCTTTACAATGACCAGTTTGCGGTTCATCTTATCAGCGATTTTTTTCGCCATTTGAACGTCGTAGCCGCCGGCGTAAGCCTTGTCTCCTTGAATTTGGACAGCGCCGTTTCGGTCATCTTTTTGCGTCCAGTTGAAGGGAGCGTAGCCGGCTTCCATGCCCACGCGTAATTCTCCTTCAGGGGTCTTTTCATCTGCCCGAGTGACTAGCGGGGCTCCTAAAAATGAAATAAATAAGGCAATGAGTGCGATAACTGAAAATTTTCTTCTATTCATATTTTCTCCCTTTCTTGAAATCACGAGATTGGGTAAGGGCTGTCTTTGAAAATCTGCAACAAAAAAAGCCGCCGATTTGTGTATAAGGCCGCTTGCAGATAATAAGAAGATGATGTTCCCTCTCACAAAAACATAGCGCAACTTAGCATCACTGCTAAGACAGTCCGCAAGTTATTCGCTTGCGTCCCAACATACAAAACAAAGAGAATTTTGTACATTTCGGCGAAACTTCCTAGACCTATTTCAACGTGTCTCTGCACTCCATAGGGTTAATAAGGTTCGCGACCTCTACCTCATTGTTCTGAGGCATCTCGTATTCAGTTATTATGTTTCACAGTCTAAAGCCTAGAAATGAAAAAGTCAATGGAAATCATTTGAAACGAACAAAAAACTTGTTCGTTTTTTTAATTACTTTGAATTATTTGTTCGAAAAGACCAAAAATATTAGCAAATAATTTTTCTTTTAGTAAAAAAGTCCTTTTTTGTTTGGATAAAAGTATTGCAACGGTACTATTCGTTCTGAATAATACGATTAAGCGGCCTCAGCACATAATTTTGCTTTCGGTACAATCATTTTGAATTTCAAAACGTAAATTGTACTGAAGAAGGTTCGATAATAAAACGGTTACACTCTATACTTTAGTCAGGAGGTGAGGAGAAAGTGAATTACAAAATGAGCTATCTCCTATCCAATTATTTTAATCGTTACGTAACATTAAAAGAAGCGACCCAGCAGACGGGATTATCTACTAATGAGCTCGCGACTCAATTAGCGGAGTTAAATTTGACCGTTGAAAGCGGGACAGCTTCAGAAGAACAGCATGTGTTCATTAAACCGATCTCTATCGAGCAATGGACACGAAAACTTGTGAATCATACGTATGAATACCTTGTTTATACTGAGGAGCAGCGTCAGGCAATGATTTATTTGTTAAGTTACTCTGCATTTGAGGAATTGTCACTGTTTCATTTTCAAGATTTTTTAGAGGTTTCAAAAGGCACGGCAATCGCTGACGTTAAAAAGCTTCGAACCTATTTATCCACCCAAGGGATTGAATTGGTGTATTCCAGAAGAGCAGGATTTTATCTAACTGGTAATGAACTGGAGATTCGGCGAGTCGCGCAAAATTTTGTTGCTCGTTTAGTACAGGAAACGACGGGAAAATTTGGTTTGTTCTATTGGTTGAATCAGTTTGATCTGACATTGTATGCGAGCATTCGTGATCATATTCAGAAATTAACGAGTAACCTAGGGCTGACCATTGTACCAAGTAGAATTGAGGAAGTCTGCTTATTGATCGGATTGTCCTATAAGCGTATCAATGAACAGCGTTTGACTCAATTGACTGATTTGGACATTTTACAGTCGTTAACGGTCCATCAAGCGAGTGAGCAGTTTTTTGATACTTTTTTTGAAAAAAATCATCCAATTGAAACAGGCTATCTGACGGTGGTGTTAATGACTATCGTACAAGGAGAAATTCGTGATTTACAACTGGATTTCTTACTAAGCTGTTCGGCAGAAATTATCCATCGGATGGAAAATTATTCAGCAATTCAATTTTCAAATTTTAGAGAATTATTGATGAATCTTTTTTATCATCTAGTTCCCGCTTATTTTCGTATTCGGTTCGGTTTTTACTTGCCTAATGTTTTGATTGAAAATATTCAACTGGATTATCCGGAGATTTTCGATTTTACAAAACAAGCACTTTATCCGTTAGAGCAAGTTGTAGGACAAAAAATTCCCATTGAAGAAGTTGGTTTCTTTTCCATCTTGTTTGGTGGAGCGATTACCAACCAGAAGGCTGAAGAAGCTGAGAAGGAAGTCCGGGCGCTCATTGTTTGTCCAAGTGGGATCAGCTCTTCTTTGATCTTACAAACAGAGTTAAAAAAAATGTTTTCGACGATTCGCTTCCAGGAAGCTGGCTCGATCGATCAGCTGCAGAATATTTCGGAGGAAAATTATGATGCGGTTTTCTCAACCATTCCATTGAATAGCAAGAAACGTGTGTATCTTGTTAAGCCGCTAATGTCGCAGCTGGAAAAAAATCAATTGATCAATCATGTTCAGGAAGAATTGCTTGTTCCTGGTTATTCACTGCCCAGTGCGGAAGAAATACTCAAGGCACTGAACCCCTATATTGATTTGAAAAAAGGGGTGACGGAAGAAAAGCTGTACAAAGTGTTAAATAAGAAAATGAATCGATTAATTGAGAAAAAGGAGGACAATCGTCCAATGTTAACAGAACTTATTACTCCGGATATGATCCAAATCAGCACAGAGGTTGCGGATTGGGAATCAGCGATTCGTTTGGCGGCACAGCCTTTGCTAGATAGCCAAAAAATCGAGGATCGTTATTCGGAGGCAATGATTGAAAAAGTAAAACAGTATGGACCATTTATCCATATCGGTAAAGGGATCGCTTTGCCCCACGCACGACCTGAAGACGGTGTAAAGGCATTAGGAATGTCGCTCTTAAAGGTGGAAAAGCCCGTTTTACTATTAAATGATGAAAAGCATGCCATTCAACTATTTGTTTGTTTAGCAGCAGTCGACAACGAAGCTCATTTGCGTGCATTGTCTAGTCTAACCAAATTATTATCCAATCGAGAGAACTTGGATGACCTATTGGCATCCACAACCAAAGAAGAAATCACAACTATTTTAACTAGAGGAGAGAATAACTAATGAAATTTGCAGCAGTATGCGGCTCAGGCTTGGGCTCAAGCTTTATGGTAGAAATGAATATTAACAGCGTATTACAAGAATTAGGGGTAAAAGACGTCGAAGTTGCTCATTACGATATGGGGAGTGCCGCGCCCGATCTGGCGGATGTCTTTTTTGTGGGGACAGACTTAGCAGATAGCGCGAAGCATCTTGGAGAAGTCGTTGTTTTAGACAGCATTATTGATATGGATGAATTAAAAACCAAGGTTCAAGCGGTTTGCCAAGAAAAGGACCTGCTTTCCTAACATTTTTGCTAGATAGTAAAGATGTCTTGTTCTTAGCTATCTGAACGGATAGTAAGAGGGTTACTTGAAAACGATATAGGAGGAATACAAATGAACGGAATTTTGGATATTTTGATCGATATTGCCAGTACACCTGCTTTATTGGTTGCATTAATAGCCATTTTAGGGAATGTTTTGCAGAAAAAAGATACAGCGTCTATTGTTAAAGGCGGAATTAAAACGTTTGTTGGATTCTTGGTAGTAACTGCGGGTGCTGGTGTAGTTGAGGGCTCGTTGGCACCGTTTGGTGAGATGTTTCAAGCCGCCTTTAACATGCAGGGAGTGGTACCAAATAATGAGGCCATCGTAGCGCTGGCTCTAACGAAGTATGGCACGTATACAGCACTTATTATGTTAGTCGGAATGTTTTTTAATATTTTGATCGCGCGTTTTACACGTTTCAAATATATTTATTTGACTGGGCATGCAACCTTATACATGTCTTGTATGATTGGTGTCATTTTAAGCGTAACGAAAATGGGTGCCGTTCCATTAGTGCTGTTTGGCGGTCTAGCCTTAGGAATAGCCAATACTATTTTTCCAGCGGTGGCTCAACCATTTACAAAGCAAATTACGAAGAATAATACCGTTGCCTTAGGACATACTGGAAACTTCGGCTACGCCTTGAGCGGTCTCATCGGAAAATATGTTGGCAACAAGGAAAAATCAACAGAGGATATTAATTTTCCAAAAGGCTTATCCTTCCTACGAGATTCTACTGTCAGTATCACGATCACGATGGCTGTTGTTTATGTGATTGTGGCTCTCTTCGCCGGAAATTCTTATGTTACGACCAATTTAAGTGATGGGACAAACTACATCATCTATTCCTTACAACAAGCTGGGTCGTTTGCGGCGGGCGTCTTCGTCATCTTAGCTGGGGTTCGTTTGATCTTAGCGGAAATTGTTCCAGCCTTCAAAGGGATTTCAGAGAAATTAGTCCCAAATTCAGTACCTGCATTAGATTGTCCAATCGTATTTCCATATGCGCCAAATGCTGTATTGATCGGGTTCTTGACTAGTTTTGTTGGCGGGATTGTAAGTTTGGTGATCATGGTTCTTACTGGAACGACTGTGATTATCCCTGGTGTCGTACCTCATTTCTTCTGCGGAGCAACAGCTGGAGTTTACGGGAACGCTACTGGGGGACTGCGAGGAGCAGTCGTTGGTTCTTTTGTTCATGGAGTAATTATCAGCTTTATGCCGATTATTTTAATGCCGGTTATGGGTGATTTAGGCTTCCAGGGGTCCACCTTCTCAGATACCGACTATGGTGTCGTGGGTATCTTCCTAGGAAACTTAGCAAATGCTGGTGGACAAATCGCAGTCATTTCTGGAATTGTGGCTGTCTTAGCGGTATTGGTTGGATTAACGGCCATAGGCAAAAACAAAAAATCAAAAGCTGTCTCAGAGTAAGAGGAGAAGTGTGGAATGAAGAATGTGACAATCAAAGAGTTAGAGGATTTGGCGACAAAAATTCGAATCAATAGTATTGAAGCTATTCGAAAAGTCGGAGCGGGGCATATCGGGGGTTCGCTATCAATTGTTGAACTATTAGCTGTGCTTTATGGGAAGCAAATGGTTTATGATCCCGAAAATCCTCAGTGGGAAAAGCGTGACCGCTTAGTATTGTCAAAAGGACATGCGGGTCCAGCTTGGTATAGTGCATTATCGGCAGTTGGCTTCTTTCCAGAAGCATGGTTATGGACATTGAATGAGGGAGGAACCAAGTTGCCCTCACATCCAGACCGAAGAAAAACTCCTGGTGTGGATGCTACTACAGGTTCACTAGGACAAGGAACTTCTCTAGCGGCAGGGATAGCTACTGGATTGAAACTGCAAAAGAGCGAGAGCTATGTCTATCTAATTGTCGGGGATGGCGAATTAAATGAGGGGCAATGCTGGGAAGCTTTTCAATACATCGCTCATTTCAAATTGAATCACTGCATCGTAATCATTGATGAAAATAAGAAGCAATTGGATGGCACGACACAGGAAATATTGAATCCGTTTGATCTTACAGAAAAAATGCGCGCGTTTGGTTTTGCTGTACAAAAAGCCAAAGGAAACGATCTAATCGCCATTGATCAAGCGATTGAAGCATGTAAAAAAATTGAAGACCAAGCAGTTTGTATTATTCTAGATAGCGTAAAAGGGCAAGGGGTAAAATTTTTTGAAGAAATGGCGGCCAACCATTCAGTAAAATTTGATAATGATGCCGTTCAAGAGGCTACAGATCAAGCCCTAGAGGAATTAAGAAAGGGGCGTGCCTAAAATATGTTCACCTTAGCAGAGAATCATGAGGTTGGTAAAGAATTGCGGGCAACGGTAGTAGATGCCTTGAAAGCGGCGATGTCAGTAGATGAGAAAATCATCGCACTGGATGCGGACCTGGGCGGCGCAAGTAAGTGGACAGAGCTTGCTCAAAGTACACCAGAACGTTTTATTAATGTTGGAATTGCTGAAGCCAACATGGTCGGGGTGGCAGCAGGACTTAGTCTGACTGGCTACACACCATTTATCCACACCTTTGGTCCTTTTGCGACGCGTCGTGTGTTAGATCAAATCTATCTATCTGGTGCTTACGCAGATAACACGATAAATATTTATGGTTCAGATCCAGGCTTTACTGCGGGGCATAATGGCGGGACACATACCACATGGGAGGATGTCGCACTATTGCGTTCAATCCCAGAAGTCATCATATGCGACGCCGCCGATGAAGTGCAGATGGATTGGATCATCAAGGAATTCGCTAGATTAAAAGGCGTACATTATGTTCGCGGCAATCGTAAAGGTGTAAAAAATATCTATGCACCCGGTTCGACCTTCAAGCTTGGTAAAGGCAATGTATTGCGAGAAGGACAAGACTATTTGATTGTTGCCACAGGTCAGCTTGTTTCTGAAGCATTAGAAGTAGCGAACGCCTTAGAAGCGAAGGGAGAATCAGTCGAAGTTATTGATATGTTTACTATCAAGCCTTTAGATAAGGAATTGCTGCTGGAACGATTCATTGGAAAGAAAGTCGTTATCACGATTGAGAACCATTCGATTACTGGTGGCCTAGGTAGTGCTGTGGCCGAAGTTTTAGCCGATAACGGGTTGGCGATACCATTGAAACGAGTTGGTGTTGATGAGCGTTTCGGTCAAGTAGGAACGCCAGCTTTCCTACAGGAGGAATTTGGCTTGACGACGACAAAAATTTTAGAACAACTAAACAGCCTATAAAAAAGAATTCCCTCAATTTTTAATTGGGGGAACTCTTTTTGTTTTGTGTTGAATTTATACTATACTGATTCTTGAGGTGATAGAAATGGAAATCACAGTTGAACAAGCTGTAGAAATGATTCAACAAAGCAAAAGTATTACATTTCTAACAGGAGCAGGGGTTTCAACGCCTTCCGGAGTCCCTGATTATCGGTCGCTGCAAGGGGTATATCATGGACTTGAGGCGCCAGAATATCTTTTAAGTAATGCGTGCTTGGTTCATGAGCCAGAAAAATTTTATCAATTTGTAAAGCATTTATACCATGAAGAGGCGCAACCCAATAGTATTCATCTAGCAATGGCGGAAATGGAAAAAACGAAAAAAATCTGGGTCGTATCGCAAAATATTGATGGTTTGCATGCAGCAGCAGGAAGTCGGCATTTAGTGAATTTCCATGGTTCCTTATATGACTGTTATTGTCGTAATTGCGGAGAAGCCGTGCCATGGGAAGAGTATTTACAAAGTGATCGGCATCGCGTATGCGGTGGACAGATTCGGCCAAACATTGTTTTATACGGTGAAGGATTTGAAGAGAAGGTGATTCAGCAGGCAATCCAAGCAGTTGGAAATGCTGAGCTTGTAGTTATCGTAGGAACAAGCTTTCAAGTTCATCCGTTTTGTGATTTAATTTATGAAAAACAACAGTCTGCGAATGTTTTAGTAATAAACCAGACACCGATTCAATTGGCAGGCGAGTATAATTTTGTGCAAACAAATGGTGTAGCAGTTTTTAGTAAATTGTAGATACGTATCTGTTCCATCTGCAGTTTTTAAGAGAATAGAAGAGCATTGTGACATAAAAGTTAGGAGGAAGATGAGTGGAGTTAACAGAAAAAGAAAAAATGATTGCAGGCAAATTATATTTTGCGGGTGATCCTGAATTAGTAGCCGACCGTAAAGATGCACGAGTGAAATTGCATGCAATCAATCAAGAGATGGATAAGAAAAAACGCGAGGAATTGGTAAAGGCGACCTTTGGCGGGACTAAAAACCGTGTATACATCGAGCCGACAATCTCCTTTGATTATGGCTACAATATTTTTGTTGGAGAGAATTTCTATTGTAATTTCCATAATGTTTTCTTAGATATTTGTCCAATTACCATTGGTGACAACTGCCTGTTTGGACCGAATGTTCAATTGTATACAGCTAGTCATCCACTAGAACCAGGAAAACGGAACAGCGGACAAGAACTTGGCAAACCAATTACTATTGGGAACAGTGTTTGGATCGGCGGTTCTTCTGTCATCATTCCAGGTGTGACTTTGGGTGATAATGTTGTTGTTGCTGCGGGAGCAGTCGTGACGAAGTCCTTCCCAGACAATGTCGTGGTAGGGGGGAATCCAGCGCGGATTATCAAGACGATCGAGGAAGACAAGGAAAAGGACGCCTTGACTCAAGCACGTGAAAAAATTGATCAAATTGATCAGGAGCTCGTGAGTCTATTAGAAAAACGAATGTCGGCAGTTAGTGAAGTGACTGCTTATAAAGCGCAAACAAAAAAAGCGGTCTTAGACACTAATCGAGAAGAAGCAGTGTTGGAAAATGTCGCGAATTTGGTAAAGGATGAAAACTATCGAGAAACGATTGTAGAGACATTTAAGGATATTATGAAACAATCACGGAATTATCAAGAAAGGCGGTTGAAATAGCATGATGGATGGGGATAAACGTAAAGCTGAAATATTACGCGCGCTGCAGCAAACGGAAAAACCAATCAGTGCCACCAGCTTTGCAAAAGAATTTGGCGTGAGCCGTCAAATCGTAGTTGGTGATGTTGCATTATTGCGAGCCTCAGGAGAAAATATCATCGCAACTGCCCGCGGTTATCTGTTAGAACGTGAATCTGAAAAGCTAATTAGTAAGATAGCTGTACAACATACGCCACAGCAAACAGCGGAAGAACTGCGAACGATCGTTGAACACGGCGGTGAAGTGATTGATGTCGTCGTAGAACATCCTTTGTATGGTGAACTTGTCGGAGGCTTGCATCTTACAACGCAGCAAGACGTGGATACGTTTATTAAAGAAGCGAATGAGCTGCAAGTAACCCTCTTATCCGAGTTGACAGCGGGGATTCATTTACACACGATTGCCTATGAAACGTTAGAAGATTTAGCAGAAATCAAACAGGCGCTTTCAGAAAAAGGGATTCTATATGAAGAAAAACACCATTCGTAGTGAATGGTGTTTCTATTCGATGACTAAAACGCCATCTTTTAGTTGTAACGGATTCTTTTCATCGATATGATCGTAGAACATGACGCCATTAATATGATCAATCTCATGCTGTACAACGATTGCGTTATAGTTTTTCAAACGTATTTTATGTTTCTCGCCCTCTGCATCAAAATAAGAAACAGTAATGCGTGCAGCACGAACAACATAACCTGGTACTTCACGATCAACTGATAAGCAGCCTTCTCCTTCGCCTAAGCAGGCCTCTTGGACCGAGTGGCTTAAAATTTTCGGATTATACATCACTGTACTGATTCCGTTCTCAGGTTTTTCTGGATCAACACTTGGAACATGAACAGCAATGATCCGTTTTGAGATGTCTAACTGGGGAGCGGCCAAGCCGACACCGCCTCGTAGATTTAATTCTTCTGCTTTTACGGGGTCTTGACTGTTTTTAAGAAACTGCAGCATTTCTTTGCCAAGCTCCACATCTTCAGCGATTGGAGGAATCGGGACTTCTTTGGCAACAGCCCGCAAGGTCGGATGGCCTTCCCGAATAATATCATCCATTGTGATCATTAAAAAGTCTCCTCTCAGACATGATTTCATCAAGTTAGTTTAACACAAAAAGTAAGTAAGGTAAAAAAACTGTTTCTAGAGAAGCCGTTCTTTAAAAAAATTGTAATGATTGTAAAAGACTTGCTTAAATTGCTGTACAGCTTGATTTTTTAGAGTAAATAAAGTAAAGTGTTAGAGTGTGCAAAGCGCACCACCTATCACTTGGTTGGGCGATTCACCAACGCTCTACTCAGTCGTAGGAAGAAAAAAAGGAAGAGGTGAAAACCATGGCATTATCAAAAGAACGTAAAAACGAAATCATCAATGAATATGCTCGCCATGAAGGAGATACTGGTTCTCCAGAAGTACAAATCGCTGTATTAACGGAAGAAATCAATCAACTTAATGAGCATGCACGTGTCCACAAAAAAGACCATCATTCATATCGCGGTCTAATGAAAAAAGTTGGTCATCGTCGTAACTTGCTAGCTTACTTACGTAAGAATGAAGTACAACGTTACCGTGAATTAATCCAACGTCTAGGACTACGTCGTTAATTCGTACTACTATGAAAGTGAGGTTCCTAGGAATCTCACTTTTTTTGACAGTTTCACTTCGTATTTTCAATACGTTAATGAAATGTTATGCGAAGCGAGAATAAGTTCATTTTCTCTATTTTTGAGAAAATGAATACTTTGCTTCCGAGATAGTTGCTAGTTTTACTTCCTGCTTTAGCAGGTTAGTAAAATAGTATGCGTACGAAAATCAATTCATTTTTCTGGTTTTCTGGTTTGTAGAAAAATGAGTTCACTTAAAATGAGCTAGCTGCTAGTTTATCATACGAACGTAGAAAATATTAGTAGGCGATCGTTCATATCTAAGTGAATCTATTACCGAGACTTTCTCGGAAAAAATAAAAGACCTTTGATTAGCGTGTTGTCACTCTACTAACCAAATGCAAGTAGAGGTTGAAACAGAAGTGTTCAGCTTCAAGAAATAAGACAGGCAATCTGAAAACAGCTTTTCATATTTTCGAGATTGACGGACTTATTTCCGTAGAAGCTACTTCTGGTACACCGTTTATTGGCAATTTCAGTGTACGCATGTTTCACCCGCTGTTTCCATTTGTTTAGTAGCGTCGCACTGGTCAAAGGGAAAAGGAGAAATTATGTCAGAAAAACAAGTTTTTAAAACCACTTGGGGCGGGCGCCCTCTGCAAGTTGAAATTGGTCAGCTTGCTAAACAAGCGAATGGCGCAGTATTGGTTCGCTATGGAGACACAGTTGTATTAAGTGCAGCGGTTGCTTCAAAAGAAGCGAAGGATACCGACTTTTTCCCATTAACGATCAACTATGAAGAAAAGATGTATGCGGTAGGTAAAATTCCTGGAGGCTTCATTAAGCGTGAAGGACGTCCAAGTACAGATGCGACTTTAACCGCTCGTTTGATTGACCGCCCGATTCGTCCGATGTTCGCTGATGGCTTCCGTAACGAAGTTCAAGTAACAAACGTGGTAATGAGTGTGGAACAAGATTGCTCCCCTTCAATGGCAGCGATGTTTGGTTCTTCATTAGCGTTAGCTATTTCAGATATTCCGTTTGACGGTCCTATCGCAGGCGTTGATGTGGGACGTGTGAATGGCGAGTATGTGCTAAACCCTACGACGGAACAACATGAGGCATCAGATATTGATTTAACCGTTGCCGGTACGAAACAGGCTATTAACATGGTTGAATCTGGTGCAAAAGAAGTCTCTGAAGAAGATATGTTAGGGGCATTATTGTTCGGTTTTGAAGCAATTAAAGAAATGGTCGCTTTCCAATCTGAAATCGTCGCAGCAGTCGGTAAAGAAAAAATGGAAGTGTCCTTATTACAAGTCAATCCAGAATTGAAAAAAGAAATTTTTGACGGCTATTACGAAACAATGAAGACAGCTGTAATGACAATGGACAAATTGGCTCGTGAAGATGAAATCGAAAAAGTTAAAGAAACAGTGAAAGAAGTCTATGGCGAAAAATTTGCGAATGTTGAAACCGAAGACTTAGTTCAAATCACAAAAGAAGTGAAACAAATCGCAGAAGATCTTGAAAAAGATGTCGTGCGCGAATTAATCACGATTGACAAGATTCGTCCGGATGGTCGTAAATTAGATGAAATCCGTCCATTGGCAGCAGAAACAAGCTTATTGCCACGGGTTCACGGATCAGGTTTGTTCACTCGGGGACAAACACAAGCATTGTCTGCTTGTACCTTGGCGCCTTTAGGTGAGCATCAAATTATTGATGGGTTAGGAACAGTTGAAAGCAAACGATTCATTCATCATTATAATTTCCCACAATTCTCTGTTGGTTCAACAGGACGAGCAGGCTCTCCTGGTCGCCGTGAAATTGGCCATGGAGCATTGGGTGAACGTGCTTTGGCTCAAATTATTCCAAGTGAAGAAGATTTTCCTTATACAATCCGTTTAGTGGCGGAAGTATTGGAGTCAAACGGATCGTCTTCACAGGCAAGTATCTGTGCAGGTACTTTAGCATTGATGGATGCGGGTGTTCCAATTAAAGCGCCTGTTGCCGGGATCGCTATGGGATTAGTTTCAGATGGAGAAAACTATACAATCTTGACAGATATCCAAGGGTTGGAAGATCATCTTGGCGACATGGACTTTAAGGTTGCAGGAACAAAAGATGGTATCACTGCTTTGCAAATGGACATTAAAATCCAAGGGATTACAGAACAAATTCTTTCAGAAGCGTTGACACAAGCGAAAAAAGCGCGGATGGAAATTTTAGAAGTGTTGACGGATACGATCGCTGAACCACGTGAAGAATTAAGTCCTTATGCACCGAAGATTGAAATGATCCAAATCGACCCAGATAAGATCAAGACAGTTATCGGTAAGGGCGGCGACACAATCAATGGCATTATTGAAGAAACTGGCGTGAAAATCGATATTGATCAAGAAGGCAATGTCAGCATCGCTTCTTCCGATGCTGAGATGATTAAGAAAGCTATCAAGATCATTGAAGAACTAACAAAAGAAGTAAAAGTCGGCGAAGTTTATCTAGGTAAAGTAGTTCGTATCGAAAAATTTGGTGCTTTCGTAAACTTGATTAAAGGCAAAGACGCGCTGGTTCATATTTCTCAACTTGCTAACGAACGCGTTAATAAAGTGGAAGATGTTGTGAAACTAGGGGACGAAGTACTCGTTAAAGTCACTGAAATCGACCGTCAAGGACGTGTAAATGCTTCTCGTAAAGCCTTGCTGAAGGAAGAAGAAAGCAAAAAAGAAGAAAAATAGTTTCTATTTTGAGGTTATTCTTTGACAATTTTCTCTGGAAACTGGATAATACGGATAAGTTTTAGGGGAGTAGCGACATAGAGAACCGCTCTATGCTTTTAGATCAACAACTAGTGCATAGCACTGGTCTAAGAGGTAATTTGCAAGACCTAAACAATAGTGAAAGCTGTTGTTTAGGTCTTTTTTTGCAAGTTCTTCTTCGCGTTTTCCTGCGATTAGAAGGATGGTAGGCGTAGCGAGATTCAGGGTTTCGGAGCAATGAACTTCGCACTACAAAATAGCAGCGAGTTTCACTCCTTACTTCAGTAGGGCTAGTGGGACTGAATATGCGAAGCGGATTGTTTTTCCGAAAGCTTTGTCTGCCTAAAACTTTTTAAATGGAAATCACCACCGATTCAATGAGAACCTGTAACAGGAGTGTGCAAAATGGAAAAAAAGAAAGACCATATCAAGAAGCTTTCAGCGGCAGGTCTGCTGATAGCGATGGGCGTTGTATATGGAGATATCGGAACGAGCCCACTATATGTAATGAAAGCTATTTTAGAAGAAAATGGCGGATTAAATACCGTTACTCAAGATTTTGTTCTTGGTGCGGTTTCGCTAGTGTTCTGGACAGTCATGCTTCTGACGACCGTCAAGTATGTATTAATTGCCCTGCGTGCAGACAACCATGGAGAAGGAGGAATTTTCTCTTTGTATACATTGGTACGCAGAGATGGAAAATATTTAATCATCCCGGCGATGATTGGTGGGGCGGCATTACTAGCCGATGGCGTATTAACACCGGCCGTAACAGTAACCACTGCTATCGAGGGATTGCGGGGGATTCCTGATTTCTATCAAAAGTTCGGGAACAATCAAAATGTTATTGTAATTATCACATTAATCATCTTGTTATTCTTATTTTTAATTCAACGATTTGGAACTGACTTTGTTGGAAAAGCCTTTGGGCCGATTATGTTCTTGTGGTTCTCCTTTTTAGGGTTAATGGGTCTGATGAACATTCCCTATGACTTTAGTGTAATCAAAGCATTGAATCCTTATTATGCCATTCATTTGTTATTCAGTTCTGAGAATAAAATGGGTATCTTTATTTTGGGGAGCATCTTTTTGGCGACAACCGGGGCAGAAGCGCTCTACTCTGATATGGGCCATGTGGGGAAGAAAAATATTCATTTTAGCTGGCCCTATGTGTTGATTTGTTTAATGTTGAATTATGCTGGCCAAGCAGCGTGGATTCTTCATGCGAAAGGAAATGCTTCGATTGAAGCCATTGATAACTTGAATCCATTCTTTCAAATTTTACCGGATGGCTGGATGATTTTTGGTGTGGTTTTTGCGACAATAGCGGCAATTATTGCTTCTCAGGCATTGATCTCCGGTTCGTTTACATTAGTATCTGAAGCGATCAAATTGAAGCTTTTACCAAGAATGCGCATCATTTATCCCGGTAAAAGTATCGGACAGATGTATATTCCGGCGATTAACCTGATTTTATGGGCCGCTTGTTCATTGATTGTTCTGACCTTCCGAACCTCTACTCATATGGAAGCAGCCTACGGACTGTCAATTACAGTGACGATGCTTATGACGACCTTCTTGCTCTATCATTACTTATTGCAAAATGGCCCCTCACGTGTTTTAGCTACATTAATGCTGCTCTTTTTTGGTACGCTAGAAGGATTTTTCTTTATCTCGAGTGTTACGAAATTCTTCCACGGCGGATTTGTTGCTGTTGCGATGGCGTTAGTGATTTTGAGTGTGATGTACATCTGGCACCGCAGCAATCGTGTTCAAGAAAACGCAAGTCAAGATGTTCGATTTAAAGATTATCTGCCGCAACTTCAGGAGCTTCATGATGATGAGAAGATTCCGTATTATCAAACAAACGTGGTCTTTTTGGTGCCGCGGTTAGAGGAAGATAGTATTCCGCAACAATTTATTTATTCAATTTTGGATAAACGGTTGAAACGTGCCAAAGTCTATTGGTTTGTAAATGTGGAAGTTACTGATGAACCATATACAGAAGAATATAGTGTGGATATGATGGGAACAGATTTTATCGTGAAGGTAAAATTGTATTTAGGTTTCCGAATTGCGCAAGATGTGAATGTTTATTTGCGTCAAATTATTCATGACTTAATGAAGCAAGGACGTTTACCAAAACAACCGCAGCACTATTCGTTAACTCCAGGTCGTCAAGTTGGAGATTTCCGTTTTGTGATGATACAAGAAGAGCTGTCAAACATGACACGAATTGATAAATGGGATCGACAGGTTATGCAGGCAAGATTAGCGATCAAACGGCATACAGTTACCCCAGAGCGCTGGTTTGGTATTGAGTATAGTGAGGTTACCTATGAGACGGTTCCACTAATTGTTGGTGAAACAAGAAAAACCTGGCTTAAGGAGAGAAAGTCCTAGCTGCTCATTGACTAGCGTTATTCCATTTCCTCAAAAAGTTTAAATAGACTGGGAACTTTTGGCTCAAACAGATGTCAAAAGTTCTTTTCTTTTTATTTGAAATGCGTTAAATTAAGATTAAAAAAGAGTGAAGGTGAGGGTTGCAAGATGGAAATGACGATTTCGGGATTGCGGGAAAAACTGGGCGAGGCGAATGATGAACAGCTAAGAGAACTGATTTGTCAGCTATACAAACAATCGGAGGTTGCTCAGCAGATTGTAGATTCACGTTTTTTGGGGGATGGTTATGGACTACGGATCGCAAAAGAAGCCAATCAAAAGCTGGAACAAGCTTTTTTTCCACATCGAAAAATTGATCGTTCTTTATCCGAGGCAAAGGAGCTGCTGCGAAAGTTTCGTAAGAGCTGTCAAAACCAACGGGCATTGATTGATGTAGAATTGTATTTTGTTGAATGTGGTTTGGATTTTATTGGTATTTTTGGTGAATCAGATAAGTCGATCATTACGTTGATGAATACAAGCTATGCGTCAGCGATTGCTCGAATTTTAGAAGATGACTCGCAAGTATATTTTCATGAGTATTTTTCTAGATGCAACCAAATTGTTGATAATGCTAGAAAATTTCAATCAGAGTTCTCGCAACAGATGTTAACGATCTACCATCAGTTAGCCAATGAGTAAGAGATTGTTCGATTGTTCAAACCAATGAGTATAAGAGAAAAAGGCAAAAATCCAAACGGATTTTTGCCTTTTTAATGTTCGAAGCTTATTTCTGCGGCTTCAAGGGTCTGCTGATTATCCAATTGTTTCAATCGGCGTATGGCCTTAAAATAAGAGGCCAACAAGACAAGTGTTGAACCAATCCAAGCTAGTGGAGAAGCGAAAGCGGCGCCAGCAAACCCGAAGGAGTGGGTCAAAATAATAGCAGCAAAGGAGCGCATAATCAACTCCATCATTCCGGCGATTGTAGGGATTTTTGCTTGCCCCAAGCCTTGCAATGTGTAACGCAGAATTAGTAAGGTTGCTAGCACCCAATACAAAGAACCGTTAATTGTGAAATAGGTTTGCGCTAAATCAAAGACATGCGTTTCGCTGCGAGCGACAAACAGGGCAATGAATGTGCGACCGCATGTAATAACTAGCAGACCAGCGAACAAGCTAAATGCACCACTCATTAGTAATCCATACTTCACTCCTTGCAGGATACGTCCGTATTGTTTTGCGCCTAAATTTTGTGCCGTGAAAGTAGTCATGGTGATACCAAAGGACATCATAGGAAGGATCGCAAATTGGTCGATCCGACTAGCCGCCGCCTGAGCAGCAACCACATCTGTCCCTAACGTATTTAGCGCAGATTGTAAAATCACAGCACCGATAGCGATAATGGATGATTGGAAGCCCATAGGTAAAGCTGCTCGTAAATGCATCCCCAGCTCCTTTTTATCAAAAGAGAAATGTTTACGGCTGATTTGCAGCAAAGGAATCTTGCGTCGAATAAACCAAACACATAAAAGGCTAGCAAATACTTGGGCAATAACTGTTGCATAACCGGCACCGGCGACGCCCATATGTAAATAGATAATGAAAATCAAATCCAAGACAACATTAACAACAACAGCAGCGGCTAAGAAAAATAAGGGTGTTCGACTATCGCCTAAAGCTCTTACCATATTTGACAAAAGATTAAAACTCATGGCCGCAAAAATCCCAGCTAAAATGACAGAAATAAAATCTTGCGCTTGATTTAAAAGTTCAGGCGGTGTTTGCATCAACAATAACAAGGGACGTAAAAAGACTAAACTTAAAATCGTTAAAATGACAGTGACAACTAAGCTGATTACAATGGAGGCAGCAAAACTTTTACGAACGCCTTGCAAGTCTTTTGCACCGAATCGTTGTGCGGTAATAATTGAGAGACCTGAGGTTAGCCCTTGTGCAAATCCAATAATTAAAAAGCTGACGCTGCCTGTTGCACCAACAGCAGCTAAGGCATCTTTACCTAATACCTGACCGACAACTAACATATCTATCATGCTATAAAATTGCTGAAAAACATTTCCTACGAACAAGGGCAGTGTAAATAATAAGATCAATTTTGCTGGATTTCCATGAGTTAATTCTTTCATTCTTTTCCCGCTTTCTATTAAAATTTTCTGATTGATATTACCACAAAATTTTCTGAAAGCAAGAATAAATTTTCAATTATTAAGAAAAAAAGACATCCCTTAAGAAAAGGAATGTCTCGTGAATTAACGTTGGCGAATTTCATTTGGCAACAAAATTGTTTGACGGTTGCCATCATCGTAAGCATATACTTCTTGTGGGAATTCACTAGAATATCTAAAAGGTAAATCAATGCCCATTTCAACACTACTGTCTTCTTGAGAGAAGTGCATGGTAACGTGGCCGTCATTATTGATTAAATCAAAACTCAAAATATTTTCTAATGGGATTAGTCCCTTTAAGTCTAAGTCAATGATATACCAGATACTATCAATCAGCTCGCCTGGCAAACTGGACACCACACCGACAGAGGCATAACGACTTTTTTTAGAATCAAATGTTTCAAACATAGATTTTCCTCCTTTAGTTGGAATCACTTACTTTAAGTACAAATAAGCTTTGTAGTGACTTATTGTAATTCTTTTTTGCTAAAAAAACCACTCATTGTACTTAGTATATAAGAAAACGTAAAAATTTACAGAAGCCAAGGCTTGTCAGATTTCCTGTATTGGAAGATAAAAAGACATATCGAAAGTCATTCGATATGTCTCGTTGGTTTGTTTATTCTTCTGTTGATTCGCCGATAACTTCTGGTTCGGCACCTTCAGAAGCTTCGTCTTCTTCAGGAAGTTCTTGTGCTTCTTGGACAGCTACAATTTGTTCTTCTGAATCCGTAACGATTGTGTAATCATCATTTTTAGGTAGATCACCAACAGATAGTGATTGACCAATTTCTAATCCAGAGATATCGACTTCAATACCTTCTGGTAATTTTTCTGGTGTAGCGGAAACCGTTGCTGTATAAAGTGTTTGTGTCAACACACCGCCAGCCTTCACACCAACAGATTCACCAACTAGGTTGATCTCTGTTTCGGCTTCTGTTTCTTCTGATAAGTTTACAGATAATAATTCTACATGAGTTAAGCGATGGGTAAAGGTATCCACCTGTGAATCACGCAATAGGGTATTCACTTTTTTTCCACCGATTTCGATAGCGAAAACAGTATTTGCACCATTCTCACGTAATAATTTAGAAAATTCACGTTCGTCGAATGAAATAGGGGTACTTTCTACTTTATACCCATTAACGACTGCAGGGACTTTTCCTTCGTGACGTAGCTGGTTGCGAATGGAACGGGGACGAGTTGCTCTTTCTTCTACTTTCAATGATACTGCCATAACCAAATTCCTCCTTAAAATGTGACTGTCTGTGGTTAAGCAGACAGATTTTATTTAAGTGATGGGTTATTCTCAGCACAATGGCTTTGCGAAAAAAACGCAAAAAGACAGTCGTATACACAACTGTCCAAAAAAAGTCTAAGTTCAACTTTCTCTACCAGGTCATAACGCTGTGTATGAGAAACCTTTGACACCGGAGTGTCGATTCACTTAATCATACGAATCTCTGACTCGTATAATTAAATTCTAGGGCTCATCTAATCAAAATGCAAGTATAAACTCCTTGCACCTACTGGAAAAGTGTGGAATTTTTCCCTGGAATTGCTTTAAGTAAAGGGTTTTGATAAGGAATTTATTTTTTCATCGGTTAGCTGAGGAACGTAAAAAAGCACTGTATGGAGTAGAAATAATAGGAAGAGGAGTTCTAGGGTTTTGACTTTTTTTAAAATTCGGTATAATGAGTCCGATAGATTTAAAGGAGTATCAGCATGCGGCTAGATAAGATCATCGAAGAAAACCTAAAAACGACTCGAAAAGAAATGAAACGTTTATTTCTCATGAAAAAAGTTTTAATAGACGACAAAGTGGAAATGAACCCCCAGAGAAATGTGGATAGCAAGCTTCATAAAATTCAAGTCGATGGGCAAAAGCTGCAGACGAACCACGTATACTATTTATTGAATAAGCCCTCAGGTGTCGTAACAGCAAAAAAAGATACGAAGTTTCAAACGGCAACAGAATTAGTAAAAGAGTCAGAACGTCCGGAAGCTCTCTATCCGGTAGGGCGATTAGATCGTGATACGACTGGATTACTGCTTTTAACAGACAACGGACAGTTGGGTTACGACCTTTTGCAGCCGGAATCCAAAGTTACCAAGACCTATCGAGTGATTGTCAATGAGGCGGTAACAATGGAGGACGTAAAGGCGTTCAAAGCGGGGATCGTTTTTCATGGAGGCGTTCGATGTCAACCTGCGAGATTAAGTATTGTAAGTTCCGCGTCTAGGTTTTCTGAGGTGCTATTGACGATTAAGGAAGGCAAGTTCCATCAAGTGAAAAAAATGTTTCTGGCTTGTGGGAAAAAAGTTATTGGATTAACGAGGGTTTCTATGGGGCCGCTAGTGTTACCAGAAGATTTAGCAGAGGGAGAGTATCGAGCTCTAACGATTGCGGAGCTTCAACAATTAAAAACATATTTTAGATAGAAGGTATAGAAATGGGATACAAAACAATTTTATTTGATATTGATGACACCTTGTTAGATTTCAAAGCCGCAGAGGAACAAGCTTTAAGCTGGTTATTTCAAGATATGGGTGTAGAGCCGTCTTTAGCCGTAAAAAATCAGTATAAGAAAATGAATCAAGGGTTTTGGCGAGACCATGAAGTTGGTTTGCTTTCTCGTCAAGATTTATTAGATAATCGTTTTCGCTTGTTCTTTGAAGAATATGAAAGAGAGGTTGATGGACCGAAGACGGAGGCGCGTTATCGTCATTATTTGAATCAAGGGCATCAATTAATTTCGAATAGCCTGGAAGTGGTAGAGAATTTAAGTCAGAAAAAAGATCTTTATGTGGTCACTAACGGGGTTTCTGCAACACAACATGAACGTTTGACAAAATCAGGCCTAGCTCCTTATTTCAAGAAATTTTTTATTTCTGAAGAGATGGGTGTCCACAAACCAATGAAAGAATTTTTTGATATCGTTTTTGCTGAAATTCCTCATATAGAAAAAGAAAGAACAGTGATTGTGGGAGATTCTTTAACCTCGGATATTAAGGGCGGACAGGTTGCCGGCATCGATACGATTTGGATGAATCCTCAGGAAAAAGAAGCCCAAGAAATAAAACCAACATTTCAGATAAAAGAATTAACCGACCTCTATCAAATTTTAGAAGAATTTTAATTTTTTGATAGCAATTTAACGATGATTCGCTATAATAGGACTAATGAAAAACGAAAGAGGTTTTAGTTGCATGGAAAACAAGCCGATCATTATTGGCGTAACGGGCGGTTCAGGTAGTGGGAAAACTAGCGTCAGCCGCGCAATCTACAATCGGTTTCCCAATCATTCAATTATGATGTTGGAACACGATTCTTACTATAAAGACCAAAGCGGTATCAGCTTTGAGGAACGTTTAAAAACGAATTACGATCATCCGTTTGCGTTTGACACAGATTTATTGATCGAGCATTTAAAGGAATTGACGAAATATCAATCGGTAGAAGTACCGATCTATGATTACGTAAAACATACACGCAGTGATGAAGTTTATTTGCAAGAGCCAAAAGAAGTCATCATCTTAGAGGGGATCTTAATCCTAGAAGATGAACGGCTGCGTGATCTGATGGATATTAAAATTTATGTAGATACGGATGATGATATTCGGATTATCCGCCGTATTAAACGTGATATGAACGAACGAGGCCGGACATTGGAATCGGTAATTGATCAATACTTAACAGTAGTAAAACCAATGTACCATCAATTTATCGAACCAACGAAACGCTATGCAGACATCATTGTGCCTGAAGGCGGCGAGAATCACGTCGCCATTGACCTGATTGCTACAAAAGTGGCAAGTTTCTTGAATCATGATTAAAAAGAGCAAGACAGAAAACTTCTGTCTTGCTCTTTTTACAGCTTGTATTATGCGGCCGAGAAGACTCGAACTTCCACGGTATTGCTACCACTAGCGCCTGAAGCTAGCGCGTCTGCCAATTCCGCCACGACCGCAAAGAAAGTACTTATTTATTTTAGCACAAAAAGAACAATGTGCCAGAGATAATGCAACGAAGTATAAAAAAATCCCGACCCATTAAAAATGAGTCGAGAGAAATTTTATAGGTAGTATTTTTTAGCGACAGTTAAGTCATCATTCAAGTCATAAACTAATGGTTGACCTGTTGGGATTTCTAAATCCATGATGTCTTCGTCAGAAATACCTTCAATGTGTTTAGCCAATGCGCGTAGTGAGTTACCGTGTGCAGCTACTAAAACAGTTTTTCCATCTTTCAAAGCAGGAGCGATTTCGTCTTGCCAGAAAGGTAATGCACGTTCCAAAGTAACTTTTAAGTTTTCGCCTCCAGGAATATCGCGAGGGTCTAACATTGCGTAACGACGATCTTGAGCTGCTGAACCTTCGTCAGTTGCTTCCATCAATGGAGGTAATACGTCGTATGAACGTCGCCAGATGTGAACTTGTTCGTCACCGTATTTTTCAGCGGTTTCTTTTTTGTTCAATCCTTGTAATTTACCATAATGACGTTCGTTTAAGCGCCAAGATTTAACAGTTGGTACCCAAAGTTGATCAGAGTATTCTAAGATCAAGTCGCAAGTTTTGATCGCACGAGTTAAAACAGATGTGTAAGCTACATCAAATTCAATTCCTGCTTCTTTAATTTTGCGTCCGCCTTCTTTTGCTTCTTCGACACCTTCTGGAGCCAAATCAACATCTGCCCAGCCTGTAAATTGGTTCAATTTGTTCCATTCACTTAAGCCGTGACGAGAAAAAACTAATTTTGGCATATCATTCTCTCCTTTTGAAATTTCTGAAATTTTCAATTCCTGATTCATTGTACAATGTTTCGGTCGTGATTTCCATTAAATTGAGTGTGTTTTTTATCAAATCACAAGCTTTGCCAGGAATTTTAGAGAATTATTTCGCTGGAACCTCAAGAATTTTTGGTCCCTTAGGAGTACCAACAATAACACGTGAGATCATATCAATAAATAACCCGTGTTCAACGACACCAACGCAAGTGTCTAACTCTGCTGCAAGCGCATGAGGGTCTTCTATTATGTCTAGATGTAGATCAATGATGTAATGACCGCCATCGGTAGTTAGAAGTTCTCCTGCATCGTTCAATCGCCAAGAAGGATGGTATCCTTTTGCTTCAAATAATCGAAACACGTTGTGGCTGCCGAAGGGAACAACCTCGACTGGTAAAGGGAATTTTCCAAGCTTATTAACCATCTTGCTTTCATCAACGATCCAGATACATTCTTTTGAATAAGTGGCTACGACTTTTTCGAAAAGCAGGGCAGCACCGCCGCCTTTGATTCCTTGGAAGTCCTCACTAATTTCATCTGCGCCATCAATTGTGAGATCAACAGACACTACCTCATCGATAGCTTTTAGGGGAATACCTAATTCTTTTGCTTGTTCTTCTGTTTTAATAGAAGTAACAACACCTGTGATCTTCAATCCTTCTTCATTGACACGGCGACCTAATTCTTTTACTAAGTAATAAGCAGTTGATCCTGTGCCTAATCCAACAATCATTCCATCTTTGACAAATTTTGCTGCTTCGATCCCAACTAACTCTTTCAAATTCATTGAAAAATCCCACCTTTTGCTAAGTTACGTTTATTGTAATCGCAAAAAAAGAAAAAAGATAGCCTTTTAAGTAAAAAAGACCAAAAAAGTGAATCCGCTTTATTTGCTGATATATAAATCATCAAGAGAAGCTGCTTAATCTAAATAAATTTTTTTATTCTAATATAAAATCTAAACGCTGATCCAAAGTAAAAAAACTCTAGATAGTTTGTTGACAGCGAAAATCAATCATGGTATGCTATCAAAGGTGCTTTGTGAACAGGTCTCTCAATAGAGACGTGCTGACTGTGTCAAGGTACGCTTGATAGAGAATGCAGGGATGCATTATTTTTTATCGCTGAAAAAGAACCACCAGGATGTGTGGTACTAGAAAGCGGATCGAGGAAGGAGGAAACAAGGAATGCCTACAATTAATCAATTAGTACGTAAACCTCGTAAATCAAAGGTGGAAAAATCAAATTCACCAGCATTGAACAAAGGATATAATAGCTTTAAAAAAGCTCAAACAAACGTGAACTCACCACAAAAACGTGGAGTTTGTACACGTGTGGGGACTATGACACCTAAGAAACCCAACTCAGCATTGCGTAAATATGCTCGTGTTCGTTTGTCAAACTTGATCGAAGTAACAGCTTATATTCCAGGTATCGGCCATAACCTACAAGAACACAGTGTTGTTCTATTACGTGGTGGTCGTGTAAAAGACTTACCAGGGGTACGTTACCATATCGTTCGTGGTGCACTAGATACTGCCGGTGTTAACGATCGTAAACAAAGCCGTTCTAAATACGGTACTAAAAAACCTAAAGCTTAATCAAACGAATAGATAAAGACATATTTTCGGAAGGAGGAGTTACGTATGACTCGTAAAGGAACTATCGCAAAACGCGACGTTTTGCCAGATCCTATGTATAACTCTAAGCTAGTAACTCGTTTAATCAACCGTGTAATGGTTGATGGAAAACGCGGAACTGCTTCAAATATCGTATACAACGCTTTTAACACTATCAAAGAATCAACAGGGAATGATCCATTGGAAGTTTTCGAACAAGCAATGGAAAATATCATGCCTGTACTAGAAGTTAAAGCTCGCCGTGTTGGAGGTTCTAACTATCAAGTGCCCGTTGAAGTACGTCCAGAACGTCGTACTACTTTAGGTTTGCGTTGGGTTGTTAACTTCGCTCGTTTACGCGGCGAACATACAATGGAAGAACGCTTAGCGAAAGAAATCATGGATGCTGCTAACAACACTGGGGCTTCTGTGAAAAAACGCGAAGATACACACAAAATGGCGGAAGCCAACCGTGCATTTGCTCATTATCGTTGGTAAGATTTTTTCTGCTGGCGAAGGTCAACAGAAAACTGACCAGACAATGCTAAATTTAATTTAAGAGAGGAGCAAACAAAGAAATGGCAAGAGAATTTTCTCTAGAAAACACTCGTAATATCGGTATCATGGCTCACGTTGACGCTGGTAAAACAACTACGACAGAGCGTGTTTTATACTACACTGGTAAAATCCATAAAATTGGAGAAACCCACGAAGGCGCTTCTCAAATGGACTGGATGGAACAAGAACAAGAACGTGGGATCACGATCACTTCTGCTGCAACAACTGCACAATGGAAGGGTCACCGCGTAAATATTATTGATACCCCTGGACACGTGGACTTTACAATTGAAGTTCAACGTTCATTACGTGTACTAGACGGCGCAGTAACTGTACTGGACTCACAATCAGGTGTAGAACCACAAACAGAAACTGTTTGGCGTCAAGCAACAGAATACCGTGTTCCGCGTATTGTATTCTGTAACAAAATGGACAAAATTGGAGCAGACTTCCTTTACTCAGTAAGCACTTTACATGATCGTTTACAAGCGAATGCTCATCCAATCCAATTACCAATTGGTGCTGAAGATGACTTCACTGGTATTATCGATTTAGTTAAAATGAAAGCTGAAATCTATACAAACGATTTAGGTACGGAAATTCAAGAAACTGAAATTCCTGCTGAATATCAAGAACAAGCTGAAGAATGGCGTGAAAAATTAGTTGAAGCAGTCGCTGATACTGATGAAGACCTAATGATGAAATTCTTAGAAGGTGAAGAAATCACTGAAGAAGAATTAAAAGCAGGTATCCGTAACGCAACTTTAGCAGTAGACTTCTACCCTGTTCTTTGTGGATCAGCCTTCAAAAACAAAGGTGTTCAATTGATGTTGGATGCAGTCATTGACTATCTTCCAGCACCGACTGATGTACCTGCGATCAAAGGTTTTGATCCTAAGACAGACGAAGAAACTGAACGTCCAGCTGATGATTCTGCTCCATTCTCATCACTTGCGTTTAAAGTTATGACTGACCCGTTCGTAGGTCGTTTGACATTCTTCCGTGTTTACTCTGGTGTTCTAAACTCAGGTTCATATGTATTGAATGCTTCTAAAGGGAAACGTGAACGTATCGGACGTATTCTGCAAATGCACGCGAATACACGTAAAGAAATCGAAATAGTTTATTCAGGAGATATCGCTGCAGCTGTTGGGTTGAAAGACACAACAACTGGGGATACATTGTGTGACGAAAAAGCACCAGTTATCCTTGAATCAATTGAATTCCCTGATCCAGTTATCGAAGTGGCTGTTGAACCTAAATCAAAAGCTGACCAAGATAAAATGGGTGTTGCTTTACAAAAACTTGCTGAAGAAGATCCTTCATTCCGCGTTGAAACAAACGTTGAAACTGGCGAAACTGTTATCGCTGGTATGGGTGAACTTCACTTAGACGTATTGGTTGACCGTATGCGTCGTGAATTTAAAGTGGATGCAAACGTTGGTGCACCTCAAGTATCTTATCGTGAAACATTCCGTTCTGCGACAAATGCAGAAGGTAAGTTTGTACGTCAGTCTGGTGGTAAAGGTCAATACGGTCACGTATGGATTGAATTTACACCAAACGAAGAAGGTGCCGGCTTCGAATTCGAAAACGCAATTGTCGGTGGTGTGGTTCCTCGTGAATACATTCCAGCAGTTGAAAAAGGCTTAGAAGACGCTATGGCAAACGGTGTGTTAGCAGGTTATCCATTAGTTGATATCAAAGCTAAACTTTATGACGGTTCATACCATGATGTCGATTCAAATGAAACAGCCTTCCGTGTAGCTGCGTCTATGGCGCTACGTGCGGCTGCGAAAAAAGCGAGTCCATCAATTCTTGAACCAATGATGAAAGTTACAATTACTGTTCCTGAAGATTACTTAGGTGATGTTATGGGGCATGTAACTGCACGTCGTGGTCGTGTTGAAGGTATGGAAGCACATGGTAATTCACAAATCGTTAACGCTATTGTGCCGTTAGCTGAAATGTTTGGTTACGCAACAACGCTTCGTTCTTCTACTCAAGGACGCGGTACATTCATGATGGTCTTTGACCACTATGAAGATGTACCAAAATCAGTTCAAGAAGAAATTATTAAGAAAAACGGCGGCAAAGCTGATTAATTCTTAAAAGTCAATTGTTTTTGACTGCTTTTCCGAAAAGAACTGTATTTTTAGTAACGTTTCATGTAAAATAATTAACTGATGATATGGGCTCGCATCGCTTGTGTGGTGCGGACCTATCAGATAAAAAAACTAATCTCATTTACTTAGGAGGAACATTTTAAATGGCTAAAGAAAAATTTGACCGTTCAAAACCCCATGTTAACATTGGTACTATCGGACACGTTGACCATGGTAAAACTACTTTAACAGCTGCAATTACAACTGTACTTGCTAAACAAGGCGGAGCGCAAGCTATGGACTACGCTCAAATCGACGGAGCTCCTGAAGAACGCGAACGCGGAATCACTATCAACACTGCTCACGTTGAGTACGAAACTGACAACCGTCACTATGCTCACGTTGACTGCCCAGGACACGCGGACTACGTTAAAAACATGATCACTGGTGCTGCTCAAATGGACGGAGCTATCTTAGTAGTATCTGCTGCTGATGGCCCTATGCCTCAAACTCGTGAACACATCTTGTTATCTCGTAACGTTGGTGTTCCTTACATCGTTGTATTCTTAAACAAAATGGATATGGTTGACGATGAAGAATTACTAGAATTAGTTGAAATGGAAGTTCGTGACTTATTAACTGAATACGACTTCCCAGGCGACGACACTCCAGTTATCGCAGGTTCAGCTTTGAAAGCCTTAGAAGGCGACGCTTCATACGAAGAAAAAATCTTAGAATTAATGGCTGCTGTTGATGAATACATCCCAACACCAGTTCGTGATACTGACAAACCATTCATGATGCCAGTGGAAGACGTATTCTCAATCACTGGTCGTGGAACTGTTGCAACTGGTCGTGTTGAACGTGGACAAGTTCGCGTTGGTGACGAAGTTGAAATCGTAGGTATTGCTGAAGAAACTGCTAAAACAACTGTTACAGGTGTTGAAATGTTCCGTAAATTGTTGGATTACGCTGAAGCGGGCGACAACATTGGTGCATTATTACGTGGTGTTGCACGTGAAGACATCCAACGTGGACAAGTATTGGCTAAACCAGCTTCAATCACTCCACATACAAAATTCTCTGCAGAAGTTTACGTTTTAACTAAAGAAGAAGGCGGACGTCATACTCCATTCTTCACTAACTACCGTCCTCAGTTCTACTTCCGTACAACTGACGTAACTGGTGTAGTTGATCTACCAGAAGGTACTGAAATGGTAATGCCTGGTGATAACGTAACTATGGAAGTTGAATTAATCCACCCAATCGCGATCGAAGACGGAACTCGTTTCTCTATTCGTGAAGGCGGACGTACTGTTGGTTCAGGCGTTGTAACAACAATCAAAGCTTAATTAGCTTTATAGTTTAATTATTATGCTCGGACGCAAAGAGTCACTGGAATTCCAGTGACTCTTTTTTTGGATCGAATATTGATATCTGGTTTGGTCTTGATTTTACAAAGACTGAAGAACTTGTCGTTAGTTATAGATGATAAAGTGAAATGCTATATTATATAGTAGGAAACATATCAAGCAGGTAATATTTTGATTTTCTGAAAACGTAATAGAAAATTCAAAAAAACTGAGAAAATCCTTGCAATCATTGATGCCATATAATATAATCATAAAGGTGCTGTTTGCAGAAGTGCAACTGACACTGGGGGGTTCTGAAAAGAATCCGTCGGCTTTGAAACGAGAGGTTGCGACACGCCCGGACGCTTTGCCACGAACGAGCGTGACGGAGATTTTCGTGGAGCTATGTCTACTTTTTAAAATAGGCGAAGGAGGGAACAAGATGGCAAAACAAAAAATTCGTATCCGTTTAAAAGCGTATGAACATGGTATTTTAGATCAATCAGCGGATAAAATCGTGGAAACTGCAAAAAGAACTGGAGCTAGCGTGTCTGGTCCAATTCCATTACCAACTGAACGCAGTCTTTACACTGTAATCCGTGCGACTCATAAATACAAAGATTCACGCGAACAATTCGAAATGCGTACTCACAAACGTCTGATTGACATTGTGAACCCAACACCGAAGACAGTTGATGCTTTAATGAAGCTTGACTTACCATCAGGTGTGAATATTGAAATCAAACTATAATTAAGAAGATGGAGGTGTAATCATGACCAAAGGAATCTTAGGGAAAAAAGTGGGAATGACTCAAATCTTCACTGAATCTGGCGAACTTATTCCAGTTACTGTTATCGAAGCTACTCCAAACGTTGTTTTACAAGTGAAAACAATGGAAAATGATGGCTACGAAGCTGTTCAATTAGGTTACCAAGATATGCGTGAAGTTTTGTCTAACAAACCTGCGAAAGGTCATGTTGCAAAAGCAAACACGGCTCCTAAGCGCTTCATTCGAGAATTCAAAGATGTTGAGCTAGGAGACTATGAAGTAGGTAAAGAAGTGAAAGTTGATACTTTCCAAGCTGGAGACATCATTGATGTTACCGGAACGACTAAAGGTAAAGGATTCCAAGGCGTTATCAAACGTCACGGACAAAGCCGCGGCCCAATGGCTCACGGTTCTCGTTACCACCGTCGTCCTGGATCTATGGGTCCTGTTGCACCGAACCGTGTATTTAAAAATAAACGTTTAGCTGGCCGTATGGGTGGCAATCGCGTGACAATTCAAAATCTTGAAGTTGTTCGTGTTGACGCTGACCGCAACGTTATCTTAGTAAAAGGAAATGTTCCTGGCGCTAAAAAATCTTTAATCACTATCAAATCAGCTGTGAAAGCTAAATAATTAGTTAGAGGAAAGGAGGAACTAAGGAATGCCAACTGTAGCATTATTCAAACAAGATGGAACTCAAAACGGTGACATCACTTTAAATGAAGAAATCTTCGGAATTGAACCAAATGAAAGTGTTGTTTACGATGCAATTGTTATGCAACGCGCTTCATTAAGACAAGGAACACACGCTGTGAAAAATCGTAGCGCAGTTCGTGGCGGTGGTCGCAAACCATGGCGTCAAAAAGGAACTGGACGTGCTCGTCAAGGTTCTATCCGTTCACCACAATGGCGTGGGGGTGGCGTTGTCTTCGGACCTACACCACGTTCATACAGCTACAAACTTCCTAAAAAAGTTCGTCGCTTAGCAATTAAATCTGTATTATCAGAAAAAGTTGCTGAAAATAACTTAGTTGCTGTTGATGCTTTAAGCTTTGACGCACCTAAAACAAAAGAATTTAAACAAGTTTTAACTAGCTTGTCTATTGATTCTAAAGTATTGGTTGTATTAGAAACAGAAAACGAAGTTGCAGGTTTAGCTGCTCGTAACTTATCAAACGTAACTGTTACTACTTCAAACAACGTTACTGTATTAGATGTAGTCGCTAATGACAAAATCTTAGCAACGCAAACTGCTCTTACTCAAATTGAGGAGGTGCTTGCATAATGAACTTACTAGACGTAATTAAACGCCCGGTGATCACTGAAAAATCTATGTTAGACATGGACGAAAAGAAATATACTTTCGAAGTTGACACTCGCGCAAACAAAACTTTAGTGAAACAAGCAGTAGAAGCTGCTTTCGACGTTAAAGTAAAAAACGTAAACATTATGAATGCTAAACCAAAAGCAAAACGTATGGGTAAATACCAAGGCTTCACAAAAAAACGTCGCAAAGCTGTTGTGACTTTAACTGAAGACTCAAAAGAAATACAACTTTTCGACGCTGAATAAGCGTTAGAAAATCACTAGTAAATAGGAGGGAAACTAGACGTGGCGATTAAAAAGTACAAACCTACCTCAAATGGTCGTCGTAATATGACAAGTTCTGATTTCGCTGAAATCACTACTTCAACGCCTGAAAAGACGTTATTACAACCATTGAAAAACAACGCCGGTCGTAACAACAACGGTCGTATCACTGTACGTCATCAAGGTGGCGGACATAAACGTCAATACCGTGTTATCGACTTCAAACGTAATAAAGATAACGTGGTTGCTACAGTTCAAACGATCGAGTACGATCCAAACCGCTCAGCAAACATTGCATTAGTTCATTATTCAGACGGAGTGAAAGCTTACATCTTAGCCCCTAAAGGCTTAGAAGTAGGTATGACAATCGTTTCTGGACCAGATGCAGATATCAAAATCGGAAATGCATTACCACTAGAAAATATTCCAGTAGGTACTGTGATCCACAATATTGAAATGAAACCTGGCAAAGGCGGACAATTAATCCGTTCAGCTGGTACAAGTGCTCAAGTACTTGGTAAAGAAGGAAAATACGTATTAGTACGTTTAAACTCTGGCGAAGTTCGTATGATCTTAGCTACTTGCCGTGCGACAATCGGTTCTGTTGGTAATGAACAACATGAATTGATCAATATCGGTAAAGCTGGTCGTTCTCGTTGGATGCGCAAACGTCCAACTGTACGTGGTAGCGTAATGAACCCTAACGATCACCCACACGGTGGTGGTGAAGGTAAAGCTCCAGTCGGACGTAAAGCTCCAGTATCTCCTTGGGGACAACCTGCATTGGGTTACAAAACTCGTAATAAGAAAGCTGCATCTGACAAGCTTATCGTACGTCGTCGTAAGACTAAATAGAACCATTGACTATGTGTCGCATATTTTGAGAGGAGGTACACCATGGGTCGTAGTTTGAAAAAAGGACCTTTCGTCGATGATCATTTGATGAAAAAGGTTGAAGCGCAACAAGGTGTTGAAAAGAAAAAAGTTATTAAAACTTGGTCTCGTCGTTCAACAATTTTCCCTAGTTTTGTAGGATTTACAATTGCTGTTTATGACGGACGCAAACATGTACCAGTTTACATCCAAGAAGACATGGTAGGACATAAATTAGGTGAATTTGCACCATCAAGAACTTATCGTGGACATGCCGCCGACGATAAGAAAACAAGACGTTAATTTTGAGGGGAGGATATTAACATGGCAGAACAAATTACATCAGCTAAGGCAACTGCAAAAACAGTTCGCACTTCTCCTCGTAAAGCACGTTTAGTAATGGATCTTATTAGAGGAAAAAGCGTAGCAGAAGCAATTTCAATTTTGAAATTCACACCGAACAAATCTGCAGGAATCATTGAAAAAGTAATGATGTCAGCAGTTGCTAACGCAGAAAACAACTTTGACTTAGATGTTGAAAATTTGGTAGTTTCTGAAGGATTTGTTAACGAAGGACCAACAATGAAACGTTTCCGTCCACGTGCAAAAGGATCAGCTTCACCAATCAACAAACGTACAAGTCATATTACCGTTGTGGTATCAGAAAAATAAGGAGGGATAATCAGTGGGTCAAAAAGTAAATCCTATTGGAATGCGTGTAGGCATCATCCGTGAGTGGGATGCTAAATGGTATGCTGAAAAAGAGTATGCTGAATTTCTACACGAAGATTTGAGAATCCGTAAGTTCATCGCAACTAAACTTGCTGATGCCGCTGTGTCAACTGTTGAAATCGAACGCGCTGCAAATCGTGTAAACATTTCAATTCACACAGCCAAACCTGGTATGGTTATCGGTAAAGGCGGATCTGAAGTTGAGAGCCTAAGAAAAGAATTAAATAAATTAACTGGTAAACGAGTTCACATCAACATCGTTGAAATCAAAAAACCAGATTTAGATGCAAAATTAGTCGGAGAAGGAATCGCACGTCAATTAGAAAACCGTGTTGCTTTCCGTCGTGCACAAAAACAAGCGATCCAACGCACTATGCGTTCAGGCGCTAAAGGAATTAAAACACAAGTATCTGGTCGTTTGAATGGTGCGGATATCGCTCGTTCAGAAGGATACTCTGAAGGAACAGTTCCTCTTCATACATTGCGTGCCGATATTGACTACGCATGGGAAGAAGCAGATACAACATACGGAAAACTAGGAGTTAAAGTGTGGATTTATCGTGGAGAAATTCTTCCTACAAAGAAAAACACTGAGAAAGGAGGGAAATAATCATGTTAGTACCTAAACGTGTAAAACACCGTCGTGAATTCCGCGGTAAAATGCGTGGGGAAGCTAAAGGTGGTAAAGAAATCGCATTTGGAGAATACGGCTTACAAGCTGTTGATTCACATTGGATCACTAACCGCCAAATCGAAGCTGCCCGTATTGCAATGACTCGTTACATGAAACGTGGTGGGAAAGTATGGATTAAAATTTTCCCTCACAAATCTTATACTGCCAAAGCAATTGGTGTACGTATGGGATCTGGTAAAGGTGCTCCTGAAGGCTGGGTTTCACCAGTTAAACGCGGCAAGATCATGTTTGAAATCGCCGGCGTTCCTGAAGAAGTTGCTCGTGAAGCATTACGTCTTGCTTCTCACAAATTACCAATGAAGACTAAGATCGTAAAACGTGAGGAAATGGGTGGTGAATCGAATGAAGGTTAAAGAAATCAGAGAATTAACCACTGCCGAAATGCTAGATCAAGAAAAACAATTGAAAGAAGAATTGTTCAATCTTAGATTCCAATTAGCAACAGGTCAATTAGAAAACACTGCACGTATTAAAGAAGTACGTAAATCGATTGCACGCATCAAAACTGTGTTGCGTGAACAAGCTGACAAATAGTGGAAGGAGGCCATTTCCAGTATGACTGAAGAAAGAAATCAACGTAAAGTTTATCAAGGACGTGTGGTATCTGACAAAATGGACAAGACGATCACTGTTGTCGTTGAAACCAAGAAGAACCATCCAATCTACGGTAAACGTATGAAATATTCTAAAAAATACAAAGCTCACGATGAAAACAATGAAGCAAAAATTGGCGATATCGTGAAAATCATGGAAACTCGTCCATTATCAGCTACCAAACGTTTCCGTCTGGTTGAAGTCGTTGAAAAAGCAGTGATTATCTAATCACACGAGATTTTCCTATATAGATGTTTCTTAAATCTGAAAGGAGGATACACAAGTGATCCAAGCAGAAAGCCGTTTAAAAATCGCGGACAACTCAGGCGCTCGTGAAATTTTAACTATTAAAGTTCTTGGCGGATCTGGTCGCAAAACTGCAAATATCGGTGATGTGATTGTTGCTACGGTTAAACAAGCAACGCCAGGTGGTGTTGTCAAAAAAGGTGACGTTGTAAAAGCCGTTATCGTTCGAACTAAATCAGGCGCTCGTCGTACTGACGGTTCTTATATCAAATTTGATGAAAATGCAGCTGTTATCATTCGTGATGACAAGAGCCCAAGAGGAACACGTATCTTCGGACCTGTCGCTCGTGAACTACGCGAAGGCAACTTCATGAAGATCGTTTCATTGGCACCGGAAGTATTATAATCGAAAGATTCAACCAAAGGAGGTGCGCAACAGTAATGTTCGTTAAAAAAGGCGATAAAGTAAAAGTTATCTCTGGTAAAGACAGAAATAAAGAAGGCGTAGTATTAGAAGCCCTTCCTAAAAAAGACAAAGTCGTTGTTGAAGGCGTCAATGTCGTGAAAAAACATAAAAAAGCCTCTCAAGAAGCTCCTCAAGGAGGAATCGTTGAGGTAGAAGCACCAATTCATGCTTCTAATGTTATGGTGATCGACCCTTCAAATGGAGAAGCGACACGCGTTGGCTACAAAGTGGTTGACGGTAAGAAAGTCCGTGTTTCTAAGAAAACCGGCGAAGCTCTAGATAAATAATTAAACAAGGAAGGAGGATCTTATAGATGAACCGCCTAAAAGAAAAATTTGTAAGTGAAATTACACCATCTTTGATGGAAAAATTTAACTATAATTCAGTTATGGAAGTTCCTAAAGTTGAGAAAATCGTCATCAACATGGGTGTTGGTGATGCGGTATCAAACGCAAAAAACTTAGACAAAGCTGTTGAAGAATTAGCCTTGATCTCTGGTCAAAAACCAATCATTACAAAAGCTAAAAAATCAATCGCTGGTTTCCGTTTACGTGAAGGAATGCCTATTGGTGCGAAAGTAACACTACGTGGAGAAAGAATGTATGAATTCTTAGACAAATTAGTGTCTGTATCACTTCCCCGTGTACGTGACTTCCACGGAGTAAGCAAAAAATCCTTCGACGGCCGTGGTAACTTTACTTTAGGTGTTAAAGAACAATTGATCTTCCCTGAAGTAGATTATGATTTAGTTGATAAAGTTCGTGGTATGGATATCGTTGTGGTTACAACAGCTAAAACAGACGAAGAATCTCGCGAATTATTAACACAACTTGGAATGCCATTCCAAAAATAATCAAGGAGGCGAAAAAATTGGCTAAAAAATCAATGATTGCTAAAAACAAACGTCCTGCAAAACATTCAACGCAAGAATATACTCGCTGCGAACGTTGTGGACGTCCACATTCAGTTTATCGTAAATTTCATCTTTGCCGTATTTGCTTCCGCGAACTTGCCTACAAAGGTCAAATTCCCGGCGTGAAGAAAGCTAGCTGGTAAAATAAACTCGCATAAAGGAGGTAAACAGTTCAATGGTCATGACAGATCCAATTGCAGATTTTCTAACTCGTATTCGTAACGCCAACATGGTAAAACACGATTCAGTGGAAGTACCTGCTTCAAAAATCAAACGTGATATCGCAGAAATCCTTAAACGTGAAGGTTTCGTACGTGATGTTGAATATATCGAAGATGACAAACAAGGCATGATCCGTGTTTTCCTTAAATACGGTAAAAATGACGAACGTGTTATCACGAACTTAAAACGTATCTCTAAACCTGGCTTACGTGCTTATGTCAAAGCTGACGAAGTGCCAAAAGTATTAAATGGTTTAGGTATCGCAATCATCTCTACTTCTGAAGGTTTAGTAACTGATAAAGAAGCTAGAGGCAAAAACGTCGGCGGCGAAGTGCTAGCTTACGTTTGGTAAGAACAAACAATCCATGAGGAGGTGTCTTTAAGTGAGCCGTATTGGTAATAAATTAGTCGTTTTACCTGCAGGAGTTGAAGTAACTCAAAACGGAAATGACATTACTGTTAAAGGACCTAAAGGTGAATTAACTCGTACTTTTTCTTCTGATATCAAAATGAGTATCGAAGGAAACGAAGTAACATTTACTCGTCCAAACGACAGCAAAGAAATGAAAACAATTCACGGAACAACTCGTGCAAACTTCAATAACATGGTTGTTGGTGTTTCAGAAGGGTTCCAAAAAGCATTAGAATTAATCGGGGTCGGATACCGTGCGCAATTACAAGGATCAAAACTTGTTTTGAACGTTGGTTATTCACATCCAGTTGAGATCGTAGCTCCAGAAGGCGTTACAATCGAAGTCCCTGCAAACACTCAAGTAATTGTTAAGGGATCTAATAAAGAAGTAGTAGGCGAATTAGCTGCGAAAATCCGCGGAACTCGTCCTCCAGAACCTTATAAAGGCAAAGGTATCCGTTATGTTGGCGAATACGTACGTCGTAAAGAAGGTAAAACTGGTAAATAGTAGGTTGACCCTACACGCGGCTTAGGCCAGCTTAATTAAAGAGGTGACAATTGTGATTACAAAACCAGACAAGAATAAAACACGCCAAAAGCGCCACATGCGTGTACGTAACAAAATTTCTGGTACTGCTGAGTGCCCACGCTTGAACGTTTTTCGTTCTAACAAAAACATCTACGCGCAAGTAATTGATGACGTAGCGGGTGTGACGCTAGCAAGTGCCTCTGCCTTGGATAAAGAAATTTCAGGTGGAACAAAAACTGAACAAGCACAAGCTGTTGGGAAATTAGTGGCAGAACGTGCTTCAGAAAAAGGTATTAAGAAAGTAGTCTTTGACCGTGGTGGATACCTTTACCATGGCCGTGTAGCAGCTTTAGCTGAAGCAGCTCGCGAAAATGGACTAGAATTTTAGGAGAAGGAGGAACACCATTCATGGTTTATATCGATCCAAAACATTTGGAATTAGAAGACCGCGTTGTAGCAATCAACCGTGTTACTAAAGTTGTTAAAGGTGGACGTCGTCTACGTTTCGCAGCACTTGTTGTTGTCGGTGACAAAAACGGTCACGTAGGCTTTGGTACAGGTAAAGCACAAGAAGTACCTGAAGCAATTCGTAAAGCAATCGAAGACGCTAAGAAAAACCTAGTCGAAGTACCAATGGTAGGAACTACGCTTCCTCACGAAGTTATTGGTGTATTCGGCGGCGGCCGTATCTTGATGAAACCAGCCGTTGAAGGTTCTGGGGTTGCTGCTGGTGGACCAGTTCGTGCCGTCTTGGAATTAGCTGGGGTTGCCGATGTAACTTCTAAATCTTTAGGTTCAAACACACCAATCAACGTTGTTCGCGCAACTGTTGAAGGTTTAACTCAATTGAAAAAGGCAGAAGAAGTGGCACAATTACGTGGCATCTCTGTTGAAAACTTAGCTAATTAAGGAGGACGAATGACATGGCTGAATTAAAAATTACTTTAAAACGCAGTATTATCGGACGTCCTCAAAACCAACGTGACACTGTTAAAGCGTTGGGTCTTAAAAAAATGAACAGCACTGTTGTTAAACCAGCCAATGATGCAATCAAAGGTATGGTTAACACCGTGTCTCATTTAGTGGACGTAGAAGAAGTTTAATAAACAATGATGATTAAAATCTAAGGAGGTGCCCAATATAATGAAACTTCATGAATTACAACCTGCCGAAGGTTCACGTAAAGTTCGCAACCGCGTTGGACGTGGTACTTCATCAGGTAACGGAAAAACAGCTGGACGTGGTCAAAAAGGTCAAAAGGCTCGTTCAGGCGGTGGTGTACGTTTAGGTTTTGAAGGTGGTCAAACTCCTTTATTCCGTCGTTTACCAAAACGTGGATTTACTAACGTGAATCGTAAAGAATATGCTGTTATCAATTTAGATGTCTTAAATCGTTTTGAAGATGGAGCTGAAGTAACTCCAGTTGCTTTAGTCGAAGCTGGAATCGTGAAAAACGAAAAAGCTGGAATCAAAGTTTTAGGAAACGGATCATTAGATAAAAAACTAACCGTTAAAGCAGCAAAATTCTCTAAACATGCTCAAGAAACAATTGAAGCTGCTGGTGGTTCAATCGAGGTGATTTAATGTTCAAACTTTTAAAAGATTCATTCAAAGTTCAGAACATCCGATCACGGATCCTGTTTACTGTCATGATGCTATTAGTCTTCCGATTAGGTGCGCAAATCACTGTACCGGGAGTTGATGCACATGGATTGCAAGGCCTGAGCGAAATGCCATTTTTCAGAATGTTGAATATGGTCAGCGGCTCAGCTATGCAAAACTTTTCGATCTTCTCGATGGGGGTTTCTCCATATATTACGGCTTCAATTGTGATTCAATTGCTGCAGATGGATATCATCCCTAAATTTGTCGAATGGTCAAAACAAGGGGAAGTTGGACGTAAAAAGTTGAATCAAGCGACTCGCTATTTAACTTTGGTTTTGGCTTTCATTCAGTCTGTAAGTATTACAGCTGGATTTGACTATTTTGCACAATTCGGTTTTGTACCAAATCGTAATGTTCAAACATTCGTTACGATCGGTATTATTCTTACAGCAGGTACCATGTTTGTTACTTGGTTGGGAGAACAGATTACTGAAAAAGGAATCGGTAATGGTGTATCAATGATTATCTTTGCGGGTATCATCTCTCGATTGCCGCAAAGTATCAAAGATATCTATGATGATTATTTCGTAAATATCGATCCTAGTGATCTATGGAAATCGGTTATTTTTGTTGTGATTTTACTTATTGCTATTGTATTGATTGTCGTTTTTGTAACGTACTTTCAACAAGCAGAAAGAAAAATTCCGATACAATATACAAAACAAGTCGTTGGTGCGCCCACAAGTAGCTATTTACCATTAAAAGTGAATGCTGCGGGGGTTATCCCAGTTATCTTTGCCAGCTCATTCATTGCGACACCAAATGCGGTGTTACAAGCATTGGCTAGCAAGTATAGCGCGGAAGGCTGGTACGATGTTTTAACCAAATTATTTAGTTATAACACAGTGCCTGGTGCTGCGATTTATACGGTTCTTATTGTTGCCTTTACTTTCTTTTATGCCTTTGTTCAGGTTAATCCTGAAAAATTGGCTGAGAACTTACAAAAACAAGGAAGTTACATTCCTCGTGTAAGACCAGGTAAAGGGACAGAAGAATATGTTTCTGCAATTTTGATGCGTTTAAGCGTAGTCGGAGCCATTTTCTTAGGTTTGATCGCTTTGATTCCAATTATTGCACAAATGGTTTGGAACCTGCCTCAATCAATCGGTTTAGGTGGTACAAGTCTTTTGATCGTAGTTGGTGTAGCACTCGAAACAGCAAAACAATTAGAAGGACTCATGTTGAAACGACGTTATGTCGGATTCATGGATGAAGAGTAGATTCGCGTGTTGAGGGTTTCCTCAACGCCGTTCTCACTTCAAATACTTAGGAGGGAAAGCAATGAACCTGATCTTAATGGGACTGCCAGGAGCAGGAAAAGGAACACAAGCAGAAAGAATTGTTGCGACGTACAATATTCCACATATCAGCACGGGGGATATGTTCCGAGAAGCAATCAAGAACGAGACAACACTCGGATTGAAAGCAAAATCTTACATGGATGCAGGGGATTTGGTCCCAGACGAAGTTACTAACGGTATCGTGAAGGAACGTTTAGCTCAAAAGGACACTGATAAAGGGTTCTTGTTAGACGGCTTCCCTCGTACTTTAGATCAAGCCAAAGCATTAGCTGAAATGTTAACGGACTTGAATAAAAAGATTGATGCTGTGATTGAAATTCAAGTAGCAGAAGAAGTGTTAGTTGAACGTTTGGCAGGACGCTTCATGTGCCGAAACTGCGGTGCAACTTATCATAAAATCTTCAACCCTACAAAAGTAGAGGGAACTTGCGACCGTTGCGGTGGTCATGAGTTTTACCAACGTGAAGACGATAAGCCAGAAACAGTTAAAAATCGTTTATCTGTAAACATTAAAAACAGTGAACCAATTTTAGCTTATTATGATGAAGAAGGTCTGTTATATCCAGTTGATGGAGATCGTGAAATTGATGCCGTATTTGCGGATGTAGAAAAGATTATCGAAAAATAATTTGCCTACCGACTTGAGATGCAGTTTATCTTGCCAAGTTCGATGTTTTATGATAGAATTTGTCAGTCCGACTTCTAGCTTTTTTTAGAAGTTAACTTAAGAATTAGGGTGGGAACTGCAGTTTCCGCCATTTTATCGTGTGAAAATGCGAAACAACTACAAGGAGGTACTCTGCGTGGCAAAAGAAGATATGATTGAAATCGAAGGAACAGTCGTCGAAACTTTGCCGAATGCAATGTTTAAAGTCGAATTGGAAAACGGACACGAAGTTCTTGCACACGTATCTGGTAAAATCCGGATGTATTATATTCGAATCTTGCCTGGAGATAAGGTTACAGTTGAACTTTCTCCATATGATTTGAGCCGTGGTCGCATTACCTATCGCTTTAAGTAAGTTGTACTCCGTAAAACTTCAGGAGGTATAATCATGAAAGTAAGACCATCAGTAAAACCAATGTGTGAACATTGTAAAGTAATTCGTCGTAATGGACGTGTTATGGTGATTTGCCCAGCAAACCCAAAACATAAACAACGTCAAGGATAATTGGAGGTGTAATTAAGTATGGCTCGTATTGCAGGAGTAGATATTCCTCGTGATAAACGCGTGGTAATTTCACTTACTTATATTTACGGTATTGGAAATACTACAGCGAAACAAATTTTAGCCGATGCAGGCGTTTCTGAAGACGTTCGTGTACGTGATTTAACCAACGAACAAACAGACGCTATCCGTGCTGAAGTTGATAAATTAAAAGTTGAAGGCGATCTTCGTCGTGAAACTAACTTAAACATCAAACGTTTGATGGAAATCGGTTCTTACCGTGGAATCCGTCATCGTCGTGGCTTGCCTACACGTGGACAAAACACTAAGAACAACGCTCGTACTCGTAAAGGCCCAGCTCGCGCTATTGCCGGCAAGAAAAAATAATTAGTGAAGGAGGTTTAAATCTTCATGGTAGCAAAGAAAGTCAACCGTAAACGTCGTGTGAAGAAGAATATCGAAACTGGTATTGCTCATATTCATTCGACTTTCAATAACACAATCGTCATGATTACTGATGCAAGCGGAAATGCTTTAGCATGGTCATCTGCAGGTGCATTAGGGTTCAAAGGTAGTAAAAAATCAACTCCTTTCGCTGCTCAAATGGCTGCTGAAACTGCAACAAAAGCTGCAATGGAACATGGATTGAAAAGTGTTGAAGTAACTGTTAAAGGACCTGGTTCTGGTCGTGAAGCAGCGATTCGTTCATTGCAAGCAACTGGTTTAGAAGTAACTGCAATTCGTGACGTGACTCCAGTACCTCATAATGGATGCCGCCCTCCAAAACGCCGTCGTGTTTAATGAGTGCCCCACTCTATGAGTTTTACAGGAACGTCATTGAACAAGACACTTTTCGTTTTGAAAGGGGTAAAAGACAAGAATGATTGAATTCGAAAAACCAAGAATCACAAAAATTGATGAAGACAGAGATTATGGCAAGTTCGTTGTTGAACCTTTGGAAAGAGGTTATGGAACTACTTTAGGTAATTCTCTACGTCGTATTCTACTTTCTTCTTTACCAGGCGCTGCCATTACCAATATTCAAATCGATGGGGTGTTACACGAATTTTCAACCATCAAAGGTGTAAGAGAAGACGTTGTACAAATCATCTTGAATATCAAAGGTTTGGCTTTGAAATTATTCGCTGAAGAAGAAAAAACCCTTGAGATCGATATTACTGGACCAGCTACGGTAACTGCCGGCGATATTATTGTTGACAGTGACGTTGAAATCTTGAATAAAGATATGTACATTTGTACTGTTGCTGAAGGAGCGACATTCCATGCTCGCTTAACAGTAAAACCTGGTCGAGGCTATGTTCAAGCAGACGAAAATAAAAAGGAAGACATGCCAATTGGTGTCCTTCCAGTCGATTCTATTTACACACCAGTACGTAAAGTAAACTACCAAGTTGAAAATACACGTGTTGGCCGTCGTGATGACTTCGATAAATTAACGATGGAAATTTGGACTGATGGATCAATCATTGCTCAAGAAGCATTGAGTCTTGCAGCGAAAATTTTGACTGAACATTTAGATATTTTTGTAAATCTTACTGATGAAGCGAAAAACGCTGAAATCATGGTTGAAAAAGAAGAAACGCAAAAAGAAAAAATGTTAGAAATGACCATCGAAGAACTAGACTTGTCTGTACGTTCGTACAATTGCTTGAAACGTGCTGGAATTAATACGGTTCAAGAATTAACGAATAAGTCTGAACCTGAAATGATCAAAGTTCGTAATTTGGGTCGTAAATCACTTGAAGAAGTGAAAGCTAAATTGCATGATCTTGGTTTAGGATTACGTAAAGACGATTAATATTGTTTACAAAGGAGGGAAACCTACGTGAGTTACCGTAAATTAGGACGCACATCTAGCCAACGTAAAGCGATGTTGCGTGACTTAACAACTGACTTAATTATCAACGAACGCATCGTTACGACTGAAGCTCGTGCGAAGGAAGTTCGTTCAACTGCTGAAAAGATGATTACCTTAGGAAAACGCGGGGATCTTCATGCACGTCGTCAAGCTGCTAGCTTTGTACGTAATGAAGTCGCTGATGTTCGTGAAGAAAACGAAGCAATCGTTGTTGAATCTGCATTACAAAAATTATTCAACGATATCGCTCCTCGTTACGCTGAACGTCAAGGTGGATACACTCGTATCTTGAAAACTGAACCTCGTCGTGGCGATAACGCGCCTATGGTCGTTTTAGAACTTGTATAATAATCACTCTTCACTTTATAGATGATTCTTTTAGAGTGTTATGATGTTGGAGATTTTCTCCGAGTCTAGCTCAGCGCCGCTTCCCAGATTGACTGGGAAGCCGGCACTCATCATAAAGTGTTTTTTTATACCCAAAAATACTGTCAAGACAGATCGGTATACAAAAGCATTTTATCGAGTATCAAGGATTGATAAAACGTAGCTTTTTTGCTAGGCTTAGAACAGATTTGCAAAGAAGTGGGAAGGTGTAACCATGAAGCCAATTATTGAAATCAATCAAATTGAATTTAGCTATCAAGAAGACGCGACACCCGCTTTGAAGGATGTCAGTTTTTCAATTAACAAAGGAGAATGGATCGCTATCGTTGGGCATAATGGTTCAGGAAAGTCTACATTAGCCAAAGCAATCAATGGTCTTCATTTACCGCAAAAGGGAACGGTGACTGTTGGAGGAATGGAACTGTCTGAGGAATCTGTATGGGATATTCGTCGAATGGTGGGAATGGTCTTTCAAAATCCTGATAACCAGTTTGTTGGAGCAACAGTAGAAGATGACGTTGCCTTTGGATTGGAAAACCAAGGAATTGAACGAAGCGAGATGCAAAGTCGTGTACAGGATGCCTTGGAAAAGGTAAAAATGCAAAATTTTGCAACACGAGAACCTGCACGTCTATCAGGTGGACAAAAACAACGAGTAGCTATTGCCGGTGTTGTTGCTCTCCGACCGGATATTATTATTTTAGATGAAGCGACTAGCATGTTAGATCCTGAGGGTAGAGATGATGTTATTGCGACAATTCGTAAGATTAAAGAGGAAAGTGATTTAACAGTCATATCAATCACTCATGATATTGACGAAGCAGCCAGCGCCAATCGAATTCTAGTAATGAGAGAAGGCAAACTATATCAAGAGGGGACCCCTGAAGAAATTTTTTCTGCAGGACCTGAGTTAGTTTCGTTGGGATTAGATTTGCCGTTTCCTGAAAAATTAAAGGCTGCATTAAAAGCCCGTGGTGTAAAGGTGCCGTTGAATTATTTAGATGAAGAAGGGATGATGGACTGGTTATGGACATCCGTTTTGAAAAAGTAAGCTACGTTTATCAACCGAATACGCCCTTTGAACAACGAGCACTTTATGATATTGATCTATCTATTAAAGAAGGGTCATATACTGCATTAGTGGGACATACTGGTAGTGGAAAATCCACTTTACTTCAGCATTTGAATGCGTTATTAAAACCAACTGAAGGGCAAGTGAAAATTGGTGATCGGATGATTACACCGACTACAGATAATAAGAATTTGAAGCCTGTTCGGAAAAAAGTAGGAATTGTCTTTCAATTTCCGGAAGCTCAATTATTCGAAGAGACGGTGGCAAAAGATATTGCCTTTGGACCGAAGAATTTTGGTGCTAGTGATGAAGAAGCTTTCGTTTTAGCAAAGGAAAATTTGAAATTAGTTGGCTTGGATGAAGAATATCTTGAGCGATCTCCTTTTGAGCTCTCAGGAGGGCAGATGCGACGTGTTGCGATTGCAGGGGTGTTAGCCATGGAACCTGAAATATTAGTCTTAGACGAGCCAACAGCAGGCTTAGATCCGCTTGGACGTAAAGAAATGATGGAAATGTTTTTGCGGTTGCATCGGGAAAAAAATATGACGATCGTTTTGGTCACTCATTTAATGGATGATGTTGCCAATTTTGCTGATTATGTTTATGTTTTAGAAAAGGGCCATGTGGTAAAACATGGGACTCCTCAGTCAGTCTTTGCTGATGTTGCATGGCTAAAAGAAAAGCAATTAGGCGTCCCTCAGGCAAGTGCTTTTGCTGAAAAGATGCAAGCACGCGGGGCTGCCTTTAGTGAATTACCATTAACAGAAAACGAATTGGCTGATTGGATCGTTAAACAAGCAGGAGGTCCTGCTCATGATGAATAAATTGATCTTTGGCCGCTATATTCCGGGGGATTCCTTGATTCATCGTCTGGATCCACGGGCTAAATTAGTTGCGAGTTTCTATTTTATTGGGATTATTTTTTTAGCGAATAATTGGCAAAGCTACGTATTTTTAGGGGTGTTCACATTATTCGCAGTCTTTTTGTCAAAAATAAATATAAACTTCTTTTTAAAGGGTGTTAGACCCTTGATTTGGTTGATCATCTTTACTGTAGCATTGCAAATGTTGTTTACACGCGGTGGAACTTTGTATTGGTCATGGGGAGTATTTAGTCTTTCCTCCTACGGGATTCAAAACGGACTATTTATCTTTTGCCGTTTTGTGTTGATCATCTTTATGTCAACATTGTTGACTTTAACGACACCGCCATTGTCAATGTCCGATGCAATTGAATCTTTGTTGAATCCGTTAAAAAGATTCCATTTACCAGTTCATGAGATTGCTTTGATGCTGTCGATTGCTCTGCGGTTTGTTCCTACATTGATGGATGAAACGGAAAAAATAATGAACGCGCAACGTGCTCGCGGCGTTGATTTTAATGATGGCAATTTGATCCAAAAGGTTAAAGCAATCGTGCCTCTATTGATACCGTTGTTTGTTAGCAGCTTTAATCGTGCGGAAGATTTGGCGACTGCGATGGAGGCCCGTGGGTATCGTGGTGGTGAAGGACGTAGTAAATATCGTAAATTACAATGGGCATCACGAGATACGATTGTCCTTGTTGTTTTTGGGATAGCAACAATTCTTTTAATATTTTTACGCAGCTAAGCTTGGAGAAATCCAAGCTTTTTTTGTACGCCAATTAGTTCGAATGCACAGAGATTATTTTGTAGTTTTTATGTTAGGATGAATAAAGGAATAAGATGGCTGAAAAGCGACCAGATTTACACGCAGGGATGAAGGTAGAAACATTTAGCGAATATTATTATTTATAAGAAGAACTGCAAGCCTTTTGTCAAGCTCATGGTTTGGCAAAATCAGGTAGTAAAGCGGAGTTGAACCAACGAATTGCAAACTTTTTGCGCACGGGGAAAAAGCTAGTTCCTAAAAAGAAACCAACAAAAATTGCACGTACGGAAGAATTAACACTGGAGAGTTTAATCGAAGAGAATATTATTTTTTCTGAGAAGCATCGTGCCTTTTTTAAACAAGAACTCGGCGAGTCTTTTCGTTTTAAAGTAGCCTTTCAAAAATGGCTGAAATCTAACCCAGGAAAGACTTATCGTGAAGCGGTTCTGATGTATCCTGATATTGCAGTGAAGAAGCCTGAAAAAATTGATGCGCAATTTGAATACAATACTTATATCCGTGATTTCTTTATAGCGAACAAGGATCGATCATTACAAGAAGCGATCGTATGTTGGAAGCATAAAAAAGCATTGCCAGGCAGCAATAAGTACGATGTTTCAGATTTAAGTGTGTTGGAATCCCGATAAAAAAGCTGTTATAATGACTCCGGTTAAGAATATCCCTCTATGTTTAATTTAAGAGATATTAAATTAAGATTCGTTTGTTTTTAAAAGGAGAATTAGGATGGTTAGATATAAGGCAGTGATTGCCTATGATGGAACAAATTTTAACGGATTTCAGCGACAACCCAATGGTCGAACAGTACAAGAAGAAGTAGAAAAAACGTTACAGAAAATGAACAATGGAATACCTGTAACAATTTTTGGTTCAGGTCGGACAGATGCTGGAGTCCATGCGATTGGACAAGTCATTCATTTTGATTATCCGCAGGAACGGCCGCTAGAACGTATGCGGTTTGCGTTGGATACACAAACCCCCGAGGATATTGCGGTTTCCTCAGTTGAGGTTGTGGCTGATGATTTTCATGCACGTTATCACGTTGTAGAGAAAACCTACCATTTTAAAGTTCAAATTGCTAAGCCACGGAGCCCTTTTCGGCGCCACTATGCTGCGTATTATCCGTATCCTTTAGATTTGGATTTGGTTCGCCGAGCATTGCCGGATTTATTGGGAACTCATGATTTCACTTCATTTTGTGCGACAGGTGGAGCGATTGAAGATAAAGTTCGGACGATTTACCAAGCAGACCTTGAGGTGAATGCAGCAGGAACAGAACTGACTTTCATTTTTCGTGGAAACGGCTTTTTGTACAAGATGATCCGAATTTTGGTGGGAACTCTGTTAAAGATTGGAAATGGGCGTATTCCTGCAGACGGAATTCCAGAGATTCTTTCAGCGATGGATCGGAACGCTGCCGGACCAACAGCGCATCCAGAAGGATTGTATCTTGCAGAAGTCAAATATAAATAAAAAAAGGATCAAACAACTGAAGACTCAGATTGTTTGATCTTTTTTTACGGTCTTTACTAAGAATGACGATGTATTTTTTTGGGTTTAAGTACTCTTAGATAAAGAATGAACATACCAATAGCAATTACAAAAGAACATGCACCAGCGATGAATCCTTTAGGCAGGTAACTAAAGGTTACTTTGTGCTTGCCTTTTGGGACGCGAATACTGACAAAGGCGTTTTGGAAGGCTTTTGTCTCCACTTTTTTTCCATCGATTTTGGCAGTCCACCCTTCATCGTAAGGAATCGTTGTAATTAAAGTCTTGGCTTCTTTCGTGTCTACTGTTCCTTCAGCACTATGTTTGCCGACTTGCATGTCTACACCATTTTCTTTGATCTTATCGACAGCTAATTGATAGGCTACGGTGTCTAATGCTAAGACTTGCGGGTTTTGGAAGCTGATCGATTTTGTACCATAAAAACTTGCGGTGAAGGTAACTGTTGTTGCTTTTTCATAGTAACCTAAATCATAATATTGTCCGCTGATTCCGATTTGCGCTTGGCGTGTTTGTCCGTTTGCTGTAACGGTAGCGGTCGAACTTTCTAGCTCAGCAAAATCGTAAGGATAGAGACTTAAGTAGGCTTGAGTGTTTGCTGGGACCTGTACTTTCCAGGTGACATCTTTCGCTACATTTCCTTGTTTTTCAGTAATTGTTGTAATATTGCCAGCGTTAGTAACATTGGCATTTTTTGTGTCTATTTGTGTGATAGGCAGAAATTGATAATACTGAAATTGTTCTTGCGACAATGCGTTGAATAATTGTGTCTGCGTGCCAAGGTTATCATTTGGCAAGGCCTTTAATTTATCAATACTTGTTGGAGCCGTAAAAGCTAATGGCAAGGCGTTATTATTTTCAAAAAGATTATACTCGCCAACGCTTTGCGTTTTCGTGAATCCATATTTATTTAAGTCTTTCGTTTTCGCTATATTGTATTTAATCCCTGTGAAGGCATCAGCTAGCAATGTATTATTTTGATAACGAATGTTTAGACTTGTGCCTCTTGAACGAAATCCTAATTGATCCATATAACCAGAAGAGTGTCGATTACGAATTGAAGAGAACATGCTGACACCGCTATAGCCATAATTAAAGGCATCGTTAGAGGAAACGGGGTCAAGGTTCTCCATTCGATAAAACGTGTCGTTATCACTCTTGGTTTTATCAACTAATGCTTTGATCGAAGGATAGGGCTCAGTATAGAGGCTGCGAGAAGCATAGTTCCAATCTTTCAACACGCCACGTACCATAAAGTCACTATTAATAAAGGCTTCTGTAGACATCAGTAATAAAAGTAAAATGCTGAGTGCCTTGAACGGAATCTTATTAAAATGGTGGGCGGTAAAGATCAACGCATATACCGCTAAAAAGCCTAATGTGATGTAAAGTGAAATATTTTTAAGGTAGTCGTAATCTTTGCCCTTCATTCCCCAGAAAATGGCAAAGAGTGCGATTAGCAGCAGACAGGAAGCTACCAGTTGCAAAATATTCTCTCGGTCTAACTTTTCCCAGCCCCACGCCGCTAGTGTGATCACTAAAAATGAAAGTAAATACGCGTAACGGAATAAGAACATGTTTGGCGCATGCATCCCATGCCAAAATAAATTCATTGGCTGAATATAAAAACTTGCAATCAGGATTGCACCAATCACACCATAAGCAAGTTTATTTTTCCAAGGAATCTTTTTGCAGATAAAGAAAAACAAACACAGAGCTAATGGTAATAGACCGATATATATAAATGGAATCGAACCGTATTTCGTTGTATCGTAGGAGCCAATCAAATTTTTTGCAATAAAATCCCACCAGCTTGTCGCTTCCGTTTTAAAGGTAGTGATTTGCGTTAGTTCTTCACCATTTGTCCGTAAATCAAGGATTGAGGGTAGAATTACAATCATTGAAGCAAAACCGGCTAATAACGAAGTGGCTCCATAGGGAATAATGCTTTTTTTATACAGCTTCCAATTGGTGATCAAACGTGCAATAAAGTAAAGAACTGAAAAAACACCAATCATAAATCCCATATAAAAGCTCGTTAGAAACAACATTAAATAGGAGACAAACAGTACAGTCGGCTTTTTCAAATCCATCACACGATTGATTCCTAAAATAATCAATGGTAGATAAATAAAGGCATCCAGCCACATGATGATTTCAGAATGCGCAATAGCAAAGGACATCAGAGCATAGGTGACACTCAGTGCTACACGAGACCAGTCGGGCAATTTAAAACTCCCCTTGGCGTAAAACCAAAAGGCTAGTCCCGCGGAGCCAATTTTGATCAGAGTTAAGAAATACAGAGCATCCGGCATCATTTGATTTGGAAAGAAAATAACCAACGGTGTAAAAAATCCGCCGAGGTAGTAGGAAACTAATGACAGATAATTCAGCCCCATAGAGGCATTCCAAGTATAAAAAAGGCCTTGCTTACCTAAAAGCATATTTCGAAAACTTGCGTGAAAATTTGAAAATTGGGAGAAGGCATCACTGGCTAAAACACTACGACTTGATCCAGGATAGATACCAATCGTTAGATAGACGATCACCATGAGGGTGAGCGGCAGGAAAAAGCTGGCTAATAAATACCAACGGTTTTCTTTAAGATAGTTTTTCATATAAAAATCACCAAACTTCTTTCAACAGACTATCCAAATTTTACCATAAACGCAGCAAAATATTGTGAAAGAGCTATGAAACTCAAGCAAAGATTTGAAATTTGTGTGGAGAAGTGTCTATTCAAAATGAGAAATAAAAAAACGAGCCGATACGATCGACCCGCAATTCTTATTCAAAATATGTAAAATAGAAAACTGTCAAAAAAAACCGTTCAGAATTGAACGGTTTGACTTAGTTGGATAATATTAAACGCGCTCAACTTTTCCAGATTTCAAAGCACGAGTTGAGACCCAAACTTTTTTAGGTTTTCCGTCCACTAATACGCGAACTTTTTGTAAATTAGGTTTTACAGTACGTTTAGTAGCGTTCATAGCGTGAGAACGGTTATTTGCACTTCTTGTTTTCCGACCAGTAAAATAGCAAACTTTTGCCATGTGTTGTTTCCTCCTTTTGCCTTGATATTGGAGCGCTTCTTTGGCTCATACTAAAATAAAATAGCACAGATTAGCAAGATTAGCAAGTGAATTTTTTTAGAAAGATTGACATTCTATGGATTTGCAGGTAAATTATACTCTGTTAGCGTAAAAATTTTTTAGTAAAAGTTTTGATGCAAGAAAGTTGGTACAATTTGCGGCAAGCAGGCAGCGCCCTATCAGCAAATCGCAATGGAACTTTCTTTTATTTGTCATAGGGCTATGATAAACTATTATAGTAGAAAAAATGGGCGAGTGTGCCTATTTAAGGAGGCTAACAACTATGGCTGTGAAAATTAATACACAGACTGGTATGATCGAAATTTCAAACGACGTCATCGCGACGGTTGTCGGCGGTGCAGTTACTGACGTGTTTGGTATCGTCGGTATGGCTAGTAAAAATCAAATCAAAGACAATATCACAGAAATTTTAAGAAAAGAAAACTATTCACGCGGCGTCGTAGTACGTCAAGAGGAGAACGGGATCGCAGTCGACGTCTATACGATCGTCAGCTACGGCACGAAGATCTCAGAAGTGTCGCGCAATGTCCAAGAAAAAGTGAAATATAATTTGGAAACGATGCTTGGGGTTACAGCCAACTCAGTGAATGTCTATGTTCAAGGTGTACGTGTTCTGCCTGATTAAGGGCAGCGTTCTTAAGGAGGACTAAGTAAGTGAAGGTAACAGAAATCAGCGCGAGTCAATTCCAAGAAATGGTAGAGGCTGGCGCTAAACGTCTGCAAGTCAATGCAGAATATGTCAATTCATTAAATGTATTTCCAGTACCGGATGGTGATACTGGGACCAATATGAATCTATCTATGACTAGCGGTGCAACGGCCGTTGTCAATTCTGCTTCTGAAAAGGTTGGAGAGTTAGCTAATGTTTTAGCAAAAGGATTATTGATGGGCGCTCGCGGAAACTCCGGGGTTATTTTGTCACAATTATTCCGTGGTTTTTCTAAAGAGATTTTAGAGGTGGATACATTAAATGCGCGAGATTTAGCAGAAGCATTAGTGCATGGTGTAGAGACTGCCTATAAAGCAGTGATGAAACCCGTAGAGGGGACGATCTTAACTGTGGCTCGCGAATCAGCAAAAGCTGGTGAACGTAAAGCGAAACAAACAGATGATGTGGTTGAAGTCATGTCAGCTGTTGTTAAATATGGAAAAAAAGCGTTAGATAAAACACCTGACATGCTGCCAGTATTAAAAGAAGTTGGTGTAGTTGATAGCGGTGGACAAGGGTTATTGTTCATTTATGAAGGCTTCTTGAGTGCGTTAAATGGCGAATTTCAAGCAGATGATACGTATGAGCCAAGTCCAGCTGAAATGGATGAAATGGTGAATGCGGAACATCATCGCAGTGTTCAAGGACAGCTAGCAACAGAAGACATCAAATTCGGCTATTGTACTGAAATTATGGTTCGTCTAGGGGAAGGACCAACCGTTGATAGTAAATTTGATTACGATACTTTCCGTAACTATTTGGATGGCATTGGCGATTCACTGTTGGTGGTCAATGATGACGAGATCGTTAAAGTACACGTGCACACGGAACATCCTGGCGAAGTCATGAATTATGGACAAAAATTTGGTGCGTTGATCAAAGTTAAAGTGGATAACATGCGTCAACAGCATGAAACGATCTTAGAACATGATGAAGAGGTCGCAGCTTTTGAAGCAGCACCAGCAGAGCATAAACCTTACGCAGTGATTGCTATTGCAGCCGGTGAAGGAGTCCAAGAATTATTCAAGAGTCTAGGAGTCTCTTATGTCATCAGCGGCGGTCAGACCATGAATCCAAGTACAGAAGATATTTTGAAGGCTATCAAAGAAGTCAATGCGGACCAAGTCATTGTCTTGCCGAATAACAAAAATATCTTTATGGCGGCAGATCAAGCAGCGGAAGTTGCGGAAATTCCAGTTGCAGTAGTACCAAGTAAAACTGTTTCTCAAGGAATGACAGCGATGTTGGCATTTAATGGGGATCAAAGCCTAGAGGATAATAAAACATCAATGACTGAGATGCTGGATTCAGTAGTTAGCGGTCAAATTACGAATGCGATTCGTGACACAGCGATTGATGGTGTTGAGATTCATGAAGGCGACTACTTAGGGATGATTGATGGGAAAATCGTTCTTTCAGAAGCAGATAAATACCAAGCGACCTTAGATACCTTGAATAAAATGATCAGCGAGGATATCGAAATCATCACGATCATCGTAGGTGTTGAAGGTACCCAAGCAGAAGCTGAAAAAATAAGCGAAGCAATTGAAGCAAGCTATCCTGATTTAGAGGTTGAGATTCACGAAGGAAACCAACCCGTTTATCCATACTTGCTTTCAGCAGAATAAATTAGTAAAAGTCGGAGGGAGTGGGCCAAGAATATCTGGCTCACTCCTGTTTTTGTCAAATTGAATTTTCGCTTAAACACAATTAGCGGAGTCGTATGCTGAGCGAGAATAAGGTGATTTTCGAAAAATAGCGCTATTGACTCCGAGACAGCAGAAAGCCAAAAACGAAAGGGGGATTACGATGACGATCCAAGAATCTGTTTCGGTATTACCAGGTGTAGGGCCGAAACGTGCGCAAACGTTAGCTGACTTAGGGATTTTAACGATTGAAGATCTATTAAGCTATTACCCTTTTCGTTATGAAGACATTCAAGAAAAAAATTTATTAGAGATCAACGATCAAGAGAAGGTTACATTAAAAGGTGTCATTGTCTCGGCACCCGTAGTTAGCCGCTTTGGCTACAAAAAAAGCCGTCTTCAGTTTCGGATGATGCAAGATCACGCCGTATTTATGGTTTCTTTTTTTAATCAGCCTTACTTAAAAGATAAAGTTGAAGTCGGTGAAGAGCTAGCCGTTTATGGAAAATGGGATGCGAAGCGTAAGTCATTAACTGGAATGAAGATTTTAGGCGGCAAACAAACAGAAGAATATGCACCCATCTATCATGTGACGAAAGCGATTCGACAAAGTACCTTGATTGACTTAATTAAGGCTGCTTTTGAAAAATTTGGTGATCAAGTGATGGAAAACCTGCCTGAATATCTTTTGGAAAAGTATCGCTTAATGCCAAGAAAGCAAGCGATGCGAGCGATGCATTTTCCTAAAAATCCGGCAGAAAGCCAACAAGCCAAACGGCGAGTTGTTTTTGAAGAGTTTTTCCTATTCCAAATGAGAATGCAGGGATTAAAGAATAGTGAGCGCAGTGAAAAGAATGGGATCGCAATTCGTTACGATGTAGAACGATTAAAACAATTTACTCAAAGGCTGCCTTTTGAGTTAACAGACGCGCAAAAACGGGTAACCAATGAAATTTGTTATGATTTACGAAGTAAAAAACATATGCAGCGTTTGCTGCAGGGAGATGTTGGGAGCGGAAAAACAGTAGTGGCCGCCATTGCTTTATACGCGACAATGACAGCAGGGTTTCAAGGAGCTTTAATGGTGCCAACGGAAATTCTGGCGCAGCAGCACTTAGAAAGTCTGAATCAACTGTTTGATCCGTTGGAGCTGACGACAGCACTATTGACCGGTTCAACGAAAACAAAAGAGCGACGAGCGATTCTCGCAGGCTTACAAAATGGCGAAATAGATGTGGTCATTGGGACACACGCTTTAATTCAAGACGATGTCCAATTTGCTAATCTGGGATTAGTTATCACGGATGAACAACACCGATTTGGGGTAAATCAGCGGCGAGTCTTGCGAGAAAAAGGGCTACACCCTGATGTTTTATTCATGACAGCGACACCGATTCCACGGACATTGGCGATCACAGCCTATGGAGAGATGGATGTTTCTGTTATTGATCAAATGCCTGCGGGGCGAATTCCCGTCAAAACCAGTTGGATTAAGCCTAAACAATTGGAGCATACCTTAGATTGGGCAAAACAAGAATTGCAGGCTGGTCATCAGTTGTATGTGATTTGTCCTTTAATTGAGGAGTCTGAAGCGTTGGACGTGAAGAATGCGACTGAAATTTATGAGCATTTGAAGGAGTACTATGCACCGACTTATCAGGTTAGTCTATTACACGGAAAAATGAAGAATTCCGAAAAAGATGCGATTATGGAAGCATTCAAGGATAATCAAAGCCAAATTTTAGTTTCTACCACCGTTATTGAAGTGGGAGTTAACGTTCCAAACGCGACTGTGATGTTTATCATGGATGCGGATCGTTTTGGTTTGGCACAGCTTCATCAATTACGTGGTCGTGTGGGCCGTGGTTCAGATGCTTCTTATTGTATTTTAGTTGCTAGTCCTAAAAATGAGCTGGGCAAGGAACGTATGAAGATCATGACTGAAACAAATAATGGATTTGTCTTAAGTGAAAAAGATTTAGAATTACGCGGACCTGGGGAAGTTTTCGGCTTCCGTCAATCCGGGTTGCCGCAATTTTTAATTGCGGATCTGGTAAATGATGCCAACGTATTAGAAGTAGCGAGGGACGAGGCCAATCAGATTTGGCAAGTAGATAATTGGCGTGAGCAGCCAGCCTTTGCACCATTAGCAAAGACCTTAAAACCGGATGAAACTGGCGAAACATATTTCGATTAGTATGCTATACTGTAGAAAAAATTAAAGACTCCCATTACCGTTTTGGATGATATAAAAGGCAAATGGGACACGGATTAAATATGAATTTATTGAAAAAAAGGAGAGAGTGTTCTCATGAAAATTGCTGTAGATGCAATGGGCGGAGATTTCGCACCTAAAGCTATCGTGGAGGGTGTGATGTTAGCACAACAAAATCACCCGGAAATCGAGTTCCAATTATATGGAAAAGAAGACGCTATTCGTCAATATGTAACTAACGAAAAGAATATTACGATTATCCACACAGATGAAAAAATTAATAGTGATGATGAGCCTGTTAAGGCTATTCGTCGCAAGAAAAATGCTTCAATGGTTTTGGCAGCGCAAGCGGTCAAAGAAGGGAAGGCAGATGCGATTTTTTCTGCAGGAAATACAGGAGCGTTGTTAGCTGCTGGGCTATTTGTAGTAGGAAGGATCAAAGGAATCGAACGTCCTGGGTTGATGTCTACTTTGCCTGTTTTAAATAGCAACAGCGGATTCGACATGCTGGACCTAGGAGCGAATGCAGAAAACAAAGCAGAGCATCTTCACCAATATGCGATTTTGGGTTCATTCTATGCAAAACATGTTCGTGGTATTGAAAGCCCTCGTGTCGGACTTTTAAACAACGGGACTGAAGAAACAAAAGGCAGTGAATTAACAAAAGAAGCATTTAAACTATTGCAAGCTGAAGAGAGCATCGACTTTATCGGCAATGTGGAAGCTAGAGAGCTGTTAAATGGTGCCGCTGATGTCGTTGTTACAGATGGCTTTACAGGAAACGCGGTTTTAAAAACAATCGAGGGAACAGCAATGGGTCTGATGAGCTTGATTAAAGGCAGTATCAATGAGGCAGGTGTCAAAGGGAAATTTGGAGCACTGATGTTAAAAGATACGCTTTATGGCTTAAAAGACAAATTGGACTATTCTTCTCATGGCGGTGCAGTGTTGTTTGGTCTGAAGGCACCAGTGATTAAAACACACGGTTCTACCGGTCCAGAAGCAGTAGCTAATACGATTGATCAAATTCATACGATGCTTGAAACGAATGTGGTTGGGCAATTGGTCCAGTTTTTTGAAACACCTAAGGGCGAATAAGCAGGGTGACAATTTACCGAAAAAGGTAGACAAAGGGCACAAACATCAGTAAAATGAACTGTGACCTTCTGGTAAAACATAGACGAATATTAGTTGATCAAGTGGAGGTGAATGTTGTTGACTCGTGAAGAAGTATTTAGCAAAGTTGCTGAAATAATTTCAAATCACTTTGAAATTGATAAAGACAAGGTAACACTTGAATTGAGTATAAAAGACGACTTAAATGCAGATTCAATCAGTATTATGGAATTTGTTCTAGAATTAGAAGATGAATTCGGAACAGAAATTTCTGATGAAGATGCTGAAAAAATTGAAACAGTTGGAGCTGCAGTTGATTACATTGTGGAAAACAACCAAGCTTAACAAAGTGGTACACCGGCAATTGCTGGTGTATTTTTTTGTGTAATAAAAGAGAGATGAAGGTCGATCATTTTTTGAAAATTTCTTACTATCATGACTTCTGATTTAAAAATCCTAGAAAAAACAGTATAATAAAGCGTGATGGAAATCTCAAAAAAAGGAATGAGCCCATGGATACACAGTTGATCAATGAATTGAAAGAAAACTACGGCATCGTTTTTCACGATGTGAACTTATTAGAGCAGGCGTTTACCCACTCATCATATGTGAATGAACACCGTAACATGAACATCTCAGATAATGAACGGTTAGAATTTTTAGGGGACGCTGTCTTAGAAATTCAAGTATCGGACTATTTGTATCACCATTATCCAAATTTGCCAGAAGGCCGCTTAACTCGGCTGCGTTCGGCAATTGTAAGGGAAGAAAGTTTATCAAAATTTGCGAAAGAATGTCATTTTGATCACTATATCCTGTTAGGAAAGGGCGAAGAGAATTCTGGCGGTCGTGAGCGTGCAGCACTCTTGTGTGACTTGTTTGAGGCATTTTTAGGTGCTTTGTATCTAGATCAAGGCTATGATGTGGCTCTACGTTTCATTCAAACCGTTGTCTTTCCGAAAATTGAGGCAGGAGTCTTTACAAGAGAAATGGATCATAAGACTCGTTTGCAGGAAGTTTTGCAAAAAGGTGGGGACGTATCGATCGATTATCGATTAGTGAATGAAGAGGGCCCAGCCCATGAGCGGATTTTTACGATTGATGTGTATGCTGATGATGAATTGATTGGTTCAGGTCAAGGGAAATCTAAAAAATTGGCAGAACAAGATGCAGCGGAAAAAGCATTAATAAAAATTGCAGCTAAATAAGACGTTGTTTTACGTATCAAAATAGATGAGGCAGACGTAGAACTACGACATATCTTAAAGGTAAAGTCAACAGTTATTTCTGCTTAACAAAAGGGATGCACAGCAACTGTCGTTGCTGTGCAAGTTCGTATAGCTCTTTTTATGAAAGTATAGGAGGAACATTTTGTATTTAAAACGAATTGAGATCGCTGGTTTTAAATCCTTCGCCGATCGAACAAAGATCGAGTTTGAAAAGGGCGTAACGGCGGTTATTGGACCAAACGGCAGCGGGAAAAGTAATATTACTGAAGCGATTCGCTGGGTTTTAGGCGAACAATCTGCAAAGAGCCTGCGGGGAGGCAAAATGCCCGATATCATCTTCGCTGGTTCAGAATCGCGAAAACAGTTAAATATCGCTGAGGTGACCGTAGTGTTGGACAATACGGATCACTATTTACCGTTAGCCTTTAGTGAAGTCAGTGTGACGAGACGTTATCGACGAACGGGAGAAAGCGATTTTTTCATTAATAAAAAAGCTTGTCGTTTAAAAGATATCCAAGACCTTTTTATGGACTCTGGGTTAGGAAAAGAATCCTTCTCGATTATTTCTCAAGGAAAAGTAGAGGCGATTTTTTCCAGCAAACCGGAGGATCGTCGCGGAATTTTCGAGGAAGCCGCAGGTGTCTTGAAATATAAGCAACGAAAGCGTAAAGCCGAACAAAAGCTTTTCGAGACAGAAGATAATCTAAGCCGCGTTCAGGATATTATTTATGAATTAGAGGATCAGCTGACTCCTTTAGCTGCTCAAAGTGAAGCAGCCAAGGAGTTTTTAGCGCTAAAAAAAGAATTGACAGCTACGGATGTCAGTTTGATGGTAGCCAAAATTAAGCAAACGCGAGATTCTTGGCAATCAGCTAAAACTGATTTTGATACATTGTCCAAAATAGTCGAAGAAAAAAGCCAGTTTATTCAACAAACAGAAGTGCAATTAGGCACACTACGAGAAAAACGTGGAACTTTGGATGAACAACTGGAAACCGGTCAGCAGCAATTACTCCATTTGTCAGAGGCCTTGAAGCAAGCAGAAGGCCAGAAGGAACTATTGAGTGAACGTTCAAAGAATACCCAAAAAACTAGCGCGGAATATCGAACAACATTAGAAGAACAGCGCAAGAAAAAAGCAGAAGCACAATTGAACCTGCAGGATGTTCAAGCGCAGCAGAAGGATAAGCAAGCCGAAAAACTGGCGTTAGAGGAAAAGATTCAAGAGTTAACTTCGGAAGCTGAGAAATATCAAAAATCTCCCAAAGAATTATTAGAGGATCTACGTGGCACTTACGTAGAATTGATGCAAGAATCAGCGAATGTCAGCAATGAATTGAAATATTTAGAGCGCCAATACTCGCAAGAAAAAGCAAAGAACCAACAAAGCATGAGTCGCTTTGAAGCGTTAAAAGAGCAATTGGAAGCATTGACAGCACAACAAACAACCGCACAAACTAAGTGTCAAGACTTAGAGAAACAGTTGAAAGAAGAGCAGGAAAACTATCGACGGTTAGCAGAAGAAAAAAATGCGGCGCAGCAGCAACTGCAAAAAGAGCAGCAGCTGATGTATGATTTGATGAGTCAGGTCCAGCAAGCGCGCGCACGACAAAAGAGTCTGCAAGAAATTCAAGAGAATTATAGCGGCTTTTATCAAGGGGTACGTAGTGTCTTGCAGCACAAGGACCAGCTAAGCGGAATTGTTGGTGCAGTGGCAGAATTGATTCAGGTACCCAAAGAATACACTTTGGCGATTGAAACAGCTTTAGGTGCATCTTCACAGCATATCATCGTAGAAAATGAAAAGGATGCCCGTCAAGGTATTACTTTTTTAAAGAGACAACGCAGCGGCCGGGGAACTTTCTTGCCGTTAACGACGATTAAGCCACGAAGCTTAGGAGCTCATCAATATCAGGCAATTAAGGATGAAGCTGGCTTTTTAGGAGTTGCAAGTGAGTTAGTATCATTTCCTGAGAATGTTGCACCTGTTATGGAGAATCTCTTGGGCGCTATTGTAATCGCCAAAGATCTAAACTGTGCCAATCAGCTTGCTCGGCAATTAAGATATCAAGTTCGAGTGGTCTCATTGGATGGGGATGTGATGAATGCCGGCGGCTCCATGACTGGTGGTGCGACGAAGCAAGGGAATCGTGGGAACTTATTCAACCAAGGTCATGAATTGGAAGAATGGACGAAACGCTATGAGGAAATTAATCAAGCGTTGCAGACAAAGGAAAAATTTGTTCAGGAGCTACAAACAAAAGTAGCGGAGCAAACAGATACACTTGAATCTTTGCGAACGCAAGGGGAGCTAACACGGTTAGCCTATCAGGAAGCACAAAACAATGAAGAACAGGTTAGCACTGAGTTGGCGCGTTTGCAGAAAGAGCAAGCGTTATTCTCGTATGAAGCTAAGGAATTAGAAAGCTTTTTGAATGACTATCAAACACAAAAAGAAGCTTTAGAAATTCAACAGGTTGAATTGAAGACGCAGCAAGAACGAATCAATCAAGAAATTCAGCAGATGAATGAAGAAAGCGATCAGTTAGAAGAAAAACGCGCAAATATCAATGCTGAATTAAGTCGTCTTCAAGCGGATTACGCTGTATTAGATGAGCGGTTACTGTATCTAGAACGACAAGCTATAAGCTTTGAAAGTCAGATGAATGAGTTGACGGGTCAGATTATGAGTCTGGAAAACCAAATATTAGCACTCTCTAGTGATTCGTCAGATCATGAGGAAACTGAAGAAAGCTTAAATCAGCGCCTAACAGAGTTGTCCACGGCGAAAGAGCATTTGCAAGAGCAGTTGACTTTGTGGAAGGAATCGCGTCAGGACTTACAGAAACAAGTGGATCAGTCTGATAGTGCATTAACTGAAGCCAATAGGGAACAAAAACAATTGCTTGCAAGACAATCACAGGCAGATGTTCAAAAAAACCGGTACGAGCTGAAATTGGATAATGCATTGACCTATTTACAAGAAGAGTATAGTTTGACCTTCGAAGGGGCAGAAGCTCAGGCGGACCCTGAAATTGATCAACAGATAGCGCAAAATGAAGTCAGTCGCTTGAAACAAGCCATCGAAAAATTGGGTCCAGTTAATCTGAATGCGATTGAGCAATATCAACAGGTTGAAGAACGCTATGATTTTCTTACTACACAAAGAGATGACTTGTTATCAGCGAAAGAGCAACTATTTGAAACGATGGACGAGATGGATGATGAAGTTAAAACACGTTTCTTCACCACATTCCAAGCGATACGTGAAAAATTCAATGAGGTCTTCCCTAATATGTTCGGCGGGGGTCGTGCGGAGCTAGTATTGACTGATCCTGATGACTTGTTGAATACAGGAATTGAGATAGAAGCACAGCCCCCAGGGAAGAAATTACAAAGTCTGTCGTTGCTTTCTGGTGGAGAACGCGCATTGACGGCAATTGCCCTACTCTTTTCGATTATTCAGGTTCGCCCAGTACCATTTTGTGTCTTGGATGAGGTAGAAGCTGCTTTGGATGAGGCGAACGTTACTCGCTTTGGTCGTTACTTGAGTGCTTTCCAAAATGATACGCAGTTTATTGTAGTTACTCATCGTAAAGGAACAATGGAAGCCGCTGATGTCCTATATGGAGTGACGATGCAAGAATCAGGTGTATCAAAAATTATTTCAGTGCGGCTTGAAGAAGTGAAAGAGGATGGAAAATTTCAAGTGAAGGAAAGGGAATTGTTGGAATGATAAAATTAATTGCGATTGATTTAGACGGAACATTGTTGACGGATGCGAAAACAATCTCCGATACAAATAAAAAAATGTTGGCTGAAGCAAAGACACGAGGGGTTAAAATCGTGATTTGTACAGGACGTCCACTGATTGCGATCAAGGATTATTTAGCCGAGCTAAACTTATTGGATGCAGATGATTATTCTATTACATTTAATGGAGGATTAATCCAAACAAATACAGGTGAAATTTTAGGAAAGACAGCAATGGATTTGGCTGATGTACAACATATTCATCAGTTATTGACGAATCTTGCTCTGCCGATGGACGTTCTATCAGATGCTCTATGTTTCCAATTTGAAACAGCAAAAGATCATCCATCGATTTATCCAACATTGAACAAAGCATTAACGTATGTTCCAAAGATGATTGAGGCATTGGATGAGGATACGTTGTACAATAAAGTGGTGGCGGCAATTGATGCAGCATACTTGGATCAAAAAATCGCCTTAATTCCGAATGAAGAATACGAGCGCTTCGAGATTTTCAAGACGCGTCCTAATTTATTAGAATTTATGCCAAAAGGTGTGACAAAAGCTTTTGGTCTTTCAGTCTTAGGTGAGCATCTTGGTATCGAAGCTCGTGAGATGATGGCATTAGGCGATGAAGCGAATGATCTGTCGATGATCAATTATGCTGGAATGGGTGTCGCGATGGAAAATGCGACAGATGGAGTAAAATCGGCTGCTAATTTTGTGACGAAAACCAATCAAGCGGATGGTGTTGCGCATGCTATTCAAAAATTCGTATTTGATGATTTAATGGAATAATTGAAATGAGGGGGGATATTCATGGGACTATTTGATCGAATAAAAAAGGCTTTTTCTAGTGAGCAAAAAGAAGAAACGGAAAAACAAGAGGCGCTTGTAGAAGATAAAGAAGTCTTAGATTCAGAATCTGCCACTGACAATGAGGAAGAAACAGTCGTTAGTGAAGATATTGCTGACGATGGGATAGAACAAAAAGAAGAAGCTCAGGAAGAATCGCAGGAAAAAGCGACTGACGAAGCACTAGACACTCCTTTGGAAGAGATACCTCCACAGGAACCTGACAATTCTGATGCATCTGATGATTTAGTGACGATTGAAGAGGAGCAGTCTGACAAACAAGCTGAAGTTATCGAGGAACTCGTTGAAGAAACTGCAGAAGATTCCGAAGAGGCTGAAACAGAGACGGAGATAATGGATTCAGCAGAACCTGTTCAGGCAGAAGAGACGGTTCAGGAAAAATATGACAAAGGGTTGGAAAAGACGCGTAAATCATTCGGCGAACGAATGAATGAACTGTTTGCTCGCTTCCGCCGAGTTGATGAAGACTTCTTTGAAGAATTAGAAGAAACCCTGATAGGTGCTGATGTTGGCTTTGATACGGCCATTAAATTGACAGATTCCTTGAGACAAGAGGTTAAGTTAAAAAATGCCAAGAAACCAGCTCAGATCCAAAATGTAATTATTGAAAAGCTGGTAGAAATTTATGAGGCAGAGGGCGTCAACGAAAACAACAAACTCAATCTGCAAAATGATGGATTAAGCGTGATTTTATTTGTTGGGGTCAACGGTACAGGGAAAACCACCAGTATCGGAAAATTAGCTAATCAGTATAAAAATGAAGGCAAAAAAGTTTTACTAGCTGCAGCAGATACATTTCGTGCTGGCGCGATTGATCAGCTAGTGGTTTGGGGTGAGCGTTCTGGAGTAGAAGTTGTTCGCGGCAATGCAGGTGGCGATCCGGCGGCAGTAGTTTTTGATGCGGTGGATAAAGCCAAGAGAGAAAATTATGATGTTTTGCTGATTGATACAGCAGGACGCTTGCAAAATAAAGTTAATCTAATGAACGAGTTGGAAAAAATCAAACGAGTGATCAAACGAGAGTTTCCAACAGCTCCACATGAAGTTCTGCTAGTAGTTGATGCAACAACTGGTCAAAACGCGTTAGTTCAAGCACGCCAGTTCAAAGAAACTACGGATGTTACAGGATTAGTTTTAACCAAGCTAGATGGAACGGCGAAAGGCGGTATCGTGTTGGCGATCCGTAATGAGCTTCATCTGCCAGTTAAATTAGTTGGGTTAGGTGAAGGAATCAATGACCTTGAAGCCTTTGATCCAAATGATTTTGCAGTCGGACTCTTTAAAGGTCTGTTGAAGGAAGAATAAAAAAAGAACTGTTGAGAAAACCTCAACAGTTCTTTTGCATAGTCTGAAAATATGGCGGAACGTGCAGGCTGACGTTGCTTTGCCGAGCATTGGCATCCATTATTCGACGAACCTCGTTGCAATGGAACTGATGTTGATGATGCGGTTTTAACATCACGAACTCTTTTGGGGTCGTTTCTTGTTGTAAATGAGTGGTATCTATCATTGAACCATTTTTTTCTTGCATGAGCGAGGCCTCCATTCTTTTAATAAAAACAAACTAAAACTGTAGTTTGATTAGACTAGTTGTTATTAATATTTAATCATATTTTCATTTAAAAGGCTATTTCTTTTTCAAGCATTTCCGTTCTGTTTCTGGTTATTCTTCTATATAATGTAGCTTGGGAGGACTATGGACAAATGAATACAAAAAAAATGATGGCACAAGAAAAGGTAAAACCATTCTTGCTGCAAGCACGCTATGGGATCGAAAAAGAAAGTCAACGGGTCACCTTAGATGGTGAGCTTGTACAGACGGATCATCCAGCCCCTGTGGGGAACCGGAGCTTCCATCCCTATATCCAAACAGATTTTTCTGAAACACAATTAGAGCTGATCACCCCAGTGACAGAATCAGTGGATGAAGTTTTAGCATATTTAGAAGCAATCCATGATGTTGCACAGCGAAGCATGTCAAAAGATGAAATGATGTGGCCGTTTTCTATGCCACCAGTACTTCCCGAGAAAGAGGAAGATATCCAGATCGCGAAGTTGGAGCGACATGCAGATGTGTTGTATCGGCGTTACTTAGCGCGGGAGTATGGCAAACGTAAGCAGATGGTCAGTGGGATTCATTTTAATTTTGAATATGGCTTAGATTTAGTAAAGCAGCTCTTTTTAGCACAAACTGAAGAAGCTTCTATGGAAGATTTCAAAACGCGATTATATATGAAAATAGCCCGTAATTTTTTGCGTTATCGCTGGCTGTTGACCTATTTATTTGGAGCGAGTCCGTTAAGTGAAAACCGCTACTTTGATAGTGAGGATCGTCCAAAAGAACCTGTCCGAAGTATTCGGACTAGTCATTATGGCTACGTAAATAAACCAGATGTACAAGTCTCCTATGAAACCTTGACACGTTATAGTGAAGATTTAGCGGAAAATGTTTCGCAAGGCCGATTATCGGAGGAAAAAGAGTTCTATGCACCCATCCGCATGCGTGGTGGAAAAAAGGTGGCCGATCTTTTCCATACAGGAATTCGTTATGTAGAGTTGCGGAATATTGATTTGAATCCCTTTGATCGTGTGGGGATCAATGCAGAGGAGATTGAATTCATCCATTTGTTCATGTTGTATTTGTTGTGGACCGATGAAAAAATGTCAGCTGATGAGTGGGTAGCGGAAGGAAATCGCATAAGTGATGAAGTCTCTTTAGAGCATCCAATGAAACCAACTGCACATTTAGTAGAGGGACAAATGATTTTTGCTGAGATGCTGCAAATGGTTGACGAGCTAGAATTAGAAGGTGCTGAGCTGATTAAAAAATATCAAGCATGGCTGGAGCAACCTGAAGAGACGTTAGCAGCAAGAATTCTTGCTTTGGATGAAACTGAAGGACAGGCAGCAGTGGCAACCATGTTGGGACGCAAGTTCTATGATCAAGCGTGGGCACACCCTTATCAATTAGCAGGCTTCCAGGAAATGGAATTATCAACACAAAATTTACTGTTCGATGCTATTCAAAAAGGAATCGAGACGGAAGTATTGGATCGGCAAGATCAGTTTGTGAAGCTGCAGCATAGAAAACATCAAGAATTAGTAAAAAATGGAAATATGACCAGCAAAGATACGTATATCGCACCGTTGCTGATGGCAAATAAGACGGTCACTAAAACGGTTCTAGCTCGAGCGGGCTTCCGGGTACCAGATGGAGAAACCTTTGGCTCGATCGAGACAGCGAAAAAGGCATACCCACGATTTGCTCAAAAGGCTTTCGTGATTAAACCAAAATCTACGAATTATGGCTTAGGGATTACCATTTTTAAAGGTGAGACCTCGGTGACGGATTTTAATAGTGGTTTGGCGCTTGCTTTTGCTGAAGACGATGAAATCATTATTGAAGAATTTTTACCTGGAACAGAGTATCGGTTCTTTGTCATCGATCACCAAGTGAAGGCCGTTTTACTTAGGATTCCTGCGAATGTTATAGGCGATGGGGATCGTACGATTGAAGAGTTAGTCGCTGAAAAGAACGCAAATCCTTTACGTGGAATGAATCATCGGTCGCCTTTAGAAAAAATTCAATTGGGTGATTTAGAACAATTGATGCTGAAGGAACAAGGATTACGGATTGACAGTATTCCCGACAAAGATCAACAAGTCTTCTTGCGGGAGAACTCCAATGTTTCTACCGGCGGAGATTCTATTGATGTAACGGATGAAATTCATGAAAGCTATAAACAAATAGCAATCGAAGCAGTGGAGGTATTGGGAGCTAGTATCAGTGGTATTGATTTGATCATCCCAGACAAGAACAAGCCTTATGAAACACACGATGACTATGGGATTATCGAGGCGAACTTTAATCCAATGATGCATATGCATATATACCCCTATATCGGAAAAAGTCGTCGATTAACTTTGGATGTCTTGCGTTTCTTATATCCTGAAATGACTATCTAAAATACTCCACACGACTTGGCTCAGTCGTGTGGAGTATTTTTATAAAAGCACTGTATGAAGTTGTCGATTTCGATTAATGAGTCAGAAAATAAAACGAGCTGACGATCCTCCGCTGACAAAAAGTGTTGTTCCACCATTTGATCGAAAAAAATACGTAGAGGACGATAATACTCGTTTACATCTAGAAAGATACAGGGACTATTATTTTCCCCAACACGAGCCCAAGAATAAGCCTCGCTGATTTCTTCTAATGTTCCGACGCCTCCAGGCAAAGCCAAACAAACATCTGCGTGTTGCATCATCATCTTTTTTCGTTCGTCTAAGTCATTTACGGTGATCATACGTGATAAACCGGTGTGAACACGTTCGCGATCCTGCAGAAATTTCGGCATGATGCCAATCACAGTACCGCCGGCGTCCAAAACGCTGTCTGCGACCACACCCATCAACCCAAGTTTGCTGCCTCCATAAACAAGTTCGTTCCCATTCCTTACGATCCAATGTCCCAGTGCTTGTGCTGCAAGAGCATAGGCAGGGTCGGCCCCAAGGTGTGCACCACAATATACAGCTATTCGCATCAGTGTTCTTCCAATTCGAGCGTTTGCTTCGTTGATTCCACGATTAACCCTGTCTTCTCTTCCCACCATAGCTTCATTTCATTTTCATAGGTATTAGGGAATTTATCAACAGTGTTCATTAAAGGTTCTTCCTGTAGTTTGGCGTAAGGATAATTCATTGCCAGATTCAATTTCAGTTCTTTTAACAAACTATAATATTGAAACATCATGTAATACATCTCTTCATCATCGCCGCTTGCTAAAACTAATGCTGCCCGATCAAGCATGAATCCTAAGCTGCGCATCATAAATAAAAAAGCAGGAATCTCTTCTGTTTTAATATCGTTGACTTCTTTTAAAATATCCACGTGTAAATCAAGCGCTTGCAATAAATCGGTTTGAAGATTTTGATAAGTAACCATTCTGTTCTCCCCCTTAAATTCTTTCTTTGAAATAAGTATAGCACAGACCTGAAATATCCTACGTGCGGATTCAGCTTTTGGCTCGCATTATTACAAGGATTTGTGTAAAGTAGACGGGTAAGGAGGCAGTATGATGGGAAAATTAGCAGTGATCACGGACCTACATGCAGATATTAATCACTTTGGCGAGACTGAACTGTCAAAACTTTTTGCTTTACTAAAAGAGCAAGAGGTGACACGCTTACATTTTGCTGGAGATACTGCGAATAAGATGGATCAGACACTAGCGGTCAATCATTTTTTTCGTCAACGAGAGCTTCCGACAACCTTTAATTTAGGAAACCATGAGATGGGAAATGTTAAAGGAGAACAAATGATTGAGCATTATCCAGATAGTCATTTTTTAAATCTCCGTTATTTGCCCCTCAACAAAAAAATGGTTCTATTAGGGTTTAATGGCTGGTATGATTATGGCTTTTCTGAGTTAACAGATCCAAAACAAATTCGTTCAATCAAAAATATTTATTGGTTCGATCGGATCATCGAACGTTTTTCAGATGATCAGACGGTGAATCAAGAGATTTTACGCCAATTGCGCAATGTACTGGATGATTTGGCTAGAAAAAATTATCAGGTTATTTTGGCAACCCACTTTGTTCCAAAAGAAGAGTTTATTGTACATTTAAGTGGGAAATATCAAATTTGGAATAAATTGAACGCTTTCTTGGGGTCGAAGGCATTAGGCGAACTGCTGGACCAGTATCCTAATGTTCAACAAGTTGTATTTGGACATACACATCGCCGGTTTGGCGATCGTAAGATTCATGACACCATTTATAGCTGTCGACCATTAGGGTATTATTATGAATGGTCGATTACAAAGAATTTTGTTTTAGATAATCATTTAGCAGAAGTTTTCATTCCTATGAAAATGCGCAGCTTATTGAATAAGCATCAGGAAGATTTTGCTGCTTATAAAGAGGATCATTTGATTGAAGAATTTCAACAAGCGATAACGTTGATTTCTTATTAGTGGAAGGATAATTTTAATGGAAGTAATAAAAAAATTTTTAAGACAATTTACGCAAACAACCCCTTTTGTTTTAGCCAACACGATGATTGTTATTCCGTATCTATTATTTATGCACTTGGTAGATCCGCAATCGTCTGTTACGGTTCTACCCTTTGTTTTCTTTTATACGTTTCGTGTGACTGGAATTTTTCTGATTCGCGGATTATATCGGTCGATTGATCAGTATACGCTATTAATGGTTTCTCTTTTGGTTGGTGGGATTGGTTCTTTTCTAACCTTAATTGGAGCATTGCATTTTACTTTCTATTTATTTGGCAGTATCTTTTTAGGATTAAGTGCGGCTTGGTTGCCGCCAGCAAATGCCAGTATTAATTTTTTTGAAAAATCTAAAGGCTTTCAAACGATGAGCAGCCGTCGCTATCTGATCGCTTTAATTGTTCTGGCGCCCTTATTTTATGGAACAACACTTGCATTTCCTATTCAATCAGTTATCGTGCCAAGTGTCGTTACCCTTTATTTTATTTGTGCTTATCATACGGTGAAACATTATCCGCATTACGAGATGGATTTTAAAGAATTAACGAAGCATGTTTTTTCAATTTCTGAATTGACCTGGTTCATTTTATTCTTTGTTGCTCTCTTTTTATTACGAAGTGGTCGATTGTTGTTTAATGAATCTTTGTTGAACAATGCCATTATTTTGTTTGCGGGAATATTTATGGTGGCTGTCGTTGTGGTTAATCAAGTGAAAAGTCGATGGAAGTTGCCGCTTTGGCAGAATGCACTAACATTTCTTAATGGCATGTTAGGAAATTTTATTTTTCTTTTCGGTGCATTTTACGTTGCGGTTTATAAAGGGGCTGCTTCACAAGGCCTGTATCTATTTTTACCCTATCTTTTAGGGGTTATTAGTTCCTTAGTATTGGCAGGAAAGGTGCGTCAATCGTTTAAAAATGAGTTGAATGTACAACTGGCTGGTTTAGCGGCGGGTTTATTACTATTAAGTATTCGCTTCTTATTTCCAGTTGCCATCTTTGTACTAACCTTTTTTCAAAAAGGAACCAGCGCTTGGCTAAATCGTTTGTACTATCAAACAGAGAGTATTGAAGCGCAGCAACGCCTTACTGCAAAGTATTCAACATCTAACAAGGGGAGCATCACGCATCAATTTATCTTAATGTTGTTGATGCTTGTCACATTGCAGGCGAAAAATTTACCAATAAAGGATATTTTTCTGCTGCGCAGCTTGCACTCCTCAGAAATCCTTGCCACAATGGACATAGTTAAATTTCTCTCGATTATTATTCTATTAGTTGGGCTGGGTCAAATTAGAAGGGTTGGAAAACATGCGTTTAATTATTGATGGCGATGGGTCGCCAGTAAAAGAGACAACCATTATGATCGCTCAAAAATATGGGTTGCCTGTTGTGATCGTAACGAGTATTGATCACTATTCAAAAAAAGAGTATCCAGATTTCGTGACGTTCATTTATGTGGATCGTGGTGCCGATTCCGCCGATTTTAAAATAGTTTCTGTTATTCAACCAGAGGATATTTTAGTGACACAGGATTATGGTTTGGCGTCATTGACCTTGGCGAAGGCTGCACATGTTTTACATCAAACAGGGATGGAATATACGCAAATGAATATTGATGCGCTCCTGACACAACGTTTTATTGGAGGCAAAATGCGTCAAGCGAAACAACGTACAAAGGGACCGAAACCTTTTACTAATGAGGATCGAACACATTTTCAAGAAGTTCTGGAAAGCTTGATCCAACAGTCTTTGTTGTAATCTAAATGATAAGCTTTGTAATACTTGTAAAATTTCTTTTTGGGGATTTTGATTTTTGTGCTAAAATGTTAGGGATCAGAAAGTAATGGAGGACATTCAGTTGAAAATTATTTTACTTTATGGTGGGAAAAGTCCAGAACACGATGTAGCGATTTTATCGGCTTTTTCAGTTATTTCTGCGGTTTATTTTGACTATTATCAAGTACAACTTATCTATATTGATAAAACCGGACAATGGGTTAAAGGCCCATTGTTAACGGAAGCACCAGAAACAGATGAAACGCTGCGCCTAACTTGGGACCCAACCGGTCATGAAGTTGAGGGATTCAGCGGCAAGGTAATCGCTCCCGGTGATATTAAGGAAGACAATGCGATTGTCTTTCCAGTTTTACATGGACCGAACGGAGAAGATGGAACCATCCAAGGCTTTTTAGAAACATTGGATATGCCGTATGTCGGTGCAGGTGTGATGACGAGTGCTTGTGCGATGGATAAAATTATGACGAAATATATCCTGCAAGCAGCCGGTATTCCACAGGTTCCCTATGTTCCCGTTTTGAAGAACCAATGGAAAGAAAATCCAAAACAAATCTTTGATAAATGCGAAGGGACCTTGTTGTACCCAATGTTTATCAAACCTGCTAATATGGGTTCGAGTGTAGGAATCACACGAGCAGAAAACCGTGAAGAGCTGCAAAATGCACTGCAAGAAGCCTATCGCTATGATTCTCGTGCTTTGGTAGAGCAGGGAATTGATGCTCGTGAAATCGAAGTAGCTGTTTTAGGAAACGACGACGTGCGGACAACATTGCCTGGAGAAATTGTAAAAGAAGAAGCTTTCTACGATTACAACGCTAAATATATCGACAACACGATTCAAATGGCGATCCCGGCAGATATTCCAGAAGAAGTGATGCAGAAAGCTCGCGATTATGCCAAGTCAGCCTATACAATGTTAGGCGGTTCAGGACTTAGCCGAATCGACTTTTTCCTAACGAATAAAAACGAATTGTTCTTGAATGAATTGAATACGATGCCTGGTTTTACTGAATTTAGCATGTATCCATTATTATGGGAGAACATGGGCTTGAAGTATGGCGATTTGATTGAAGAATTGATTCAATTAGGTACAAAGCGTCATGAGCAGCGAGCTGCCCTTGAATAATTTCGCTTCTGTTTAACAACCGAGTAGGGCTTGAGACATGATTCGATTGAATGATGTTTCAAGTTCCTTTTAACGTCTGGCGTATCAAAGGAGTATTATTTGGAAGATACACAGGTACATGAAAATTTCACTGTAGTCAGAAACAAAAATTTGGGAGGAACACCATGAATTTTACAACGACAATCATCAGCAAGGCCGTTCAAGGTAAAGTATTGGCGGAAAATGAGGTGACCGTTACTGGTGTCGAATTCGATTCACGAAAAATTGAAGCTGGCGATTTATTTGTGCCTTTGCAGGGAACAAATGATGGCCATGAGTTTGTATCAAAGGCAATAGAAAATGGAGCGACTGCAACACTATGGAGCAATGATCCAGAAACAGCGCCAGAAGGTATTGCTGTCATTTTAGTTAAGGATACGCTACTAGCCTTTCAAGCTCTAGCAAGCTATTACTTATTGGAAGAAAATCCAGATGTGATTGCTATTACAGGCTCAAACGGAAAAACCACAACAAAAGATATGACTGAATCGGTCCTTAGCCAAAAGTTTCGGACATATAAAACACAAGGAAATTACAACAATGATATTGGCTTACCTTATACGATCCTGCACATGCCAGAAGGAACTGAAAAATTAATTTTGGAGATGGGCATGGACCATGCTGGTGAGATCAGTATCTTATCAGAGTTGGCTGAACCGGATGTTGCAGCAATCACGATTATCGGTGAGGCCCACATAGAAAACTTAGGTTCGCGCGAAAAAATCGCAGACGCGAAGATGGAAATTACAACAGGTTTAGCTTCAGACGGCCTACTAATTGTCCCTGCCGACGAACCTTTATTAGAAGAGCGTATTAGTTCATTGTCTCAAACGGTCGAAACCGTTGGCATTCAAAAAGGGGACCTATCTGCTACGATTCTGAATGAAAACAAAGGCGCGACAGTTTTTTCAGTTGATGATAATGGGTACCAAATTCCTCTGCCAGGAAGCTATAATGTGCAGAATGCGTTGATTGCGATGGCAATTGGTCGATGGTTCGACGTTAGCAATGAGCAAATTTTTCAAGGACTAGCCTATGTACAGGTGACTCAAAATCGCACCCAGTGGTTGAAGGCGAATAATGGCGCAGACATTTTGAGTGATGTTTATAATGCGAATCCAACAGCAATGGGACTAGTGCTGGATACTTTTGCAAAATTACCAACAGAAGGCCGCCGCCTAGCTGTTTTAGCGGATATGTTAGAGTTAGGTGCGGATTCCTATTCGCTACACGCGAGTATGGTAGATCATATTAATGACCAAGACTTTCAAGAAATCTATCTTTACGGGGATGAAATGAAAGGACTAAAGCTTGCTTTGGCGGATCGGTATCCATCATTGACAGTGCGGTACTTCAATAAAAGTGATAAATCCCAAATGATTCAGGCGATCAAAGAAAGTTTGCAAACAACAGACAGCATTGTTTTAAAAGGCAGCAACGGCATGGGCTTATTCGAAGTTGTTGAAGCTTTGCAGCAATAGTGAAAACTTGCAGAAAATGAAATGATGTGCTAAAATGAGCCATTGCCGAGAAATGAAGTAATGATTGAATGAGTCATCCAATAAATTAAAGATTCGCTAGCGGTGTATCGCTGGCTTACCAATTATTTTTGAGAAGCGGTTGGGGCATTTTTCAATTGAACGATGTCTCAACCACTTTTTGTGAGAGATGATCCTTCCGCCTGACTTCGCGGAGCGGTTTTTCGGTAGTATCGCCAAGGACGGCAACTAAAGGGACAGTTGCAGACCAAACGCAGATACCAAACCATACGCTCTAAATGATAAGGTCAACAGACATTAGGAGGATATCATTTGAAATTCAAAGAACTAAAATTATCACCAGAACTATTAGTAGCGATCGAACGCTCAGGTTTTGAAGAAGCAACACCGATTCAAGAACAAACTATTCCTTTAGCACTAGACGGAAAAGATGTTATTGGTCAAGCACAGACAGGGACTGGTAAAACAGCCGCTTTTGGTCTACCGATGTTAGACAAAATTGATACGACCAAGAATGTTTTACAAGGCCTAGTAATTTCACCAACCCGTGAACTTGCTATCCAAACACAAGAAGAATTGTATCGTTTAGGCCGCGATAAAAAAATTCGTGTACAAGCTGTCTATGGCGGTGCAGACATTGGTCGTCAGATTCGTGGATTGAAGGATCGTCCACATATCGTCGTGGGAACACCAGGACGGATGTTGGATCATATTAATCGTCACACCCTAAAATTAGAAACAGTCGAAACGCTTGTTCTAGACGAAGCAGACGAAATGTTGAACATGGGCTTCCTAGAAGATATCGAAAAAATTATCAGTAAAGTCCCTGCAGAACGCCAAACATTGTTGTTCTCAGCAACAATGCCTGATGCAATCAAAAAAATCGGCGTGAAATTTATGAAAGACCCTGAACACGTGAAAATCAAAGCGAAAGAAATGACCGCTGATTTAATCGATCAATATTATGTTCGGGCGAAAGATTATGAAAAATTCGATATTATGACTCGTTTGTTTGATGTTCAAACACCAGATTTAGCTATTGTCTTTGGACGTACTAAACGTCGCGTTGACGAATTAGCACGTGGCTTGGAGGCGCGCGGCTACAAAGCAGAAGGAATTCATGGCGATTTGTCACAACAAAAACGAATGAGTGTCTTGCGCTCATTTAAACGTGGAGATCTTGATATCTTAGTTGCAACGGATGTTGCTGCTCGCGGATTGGATATCTCAGGTGTCACTCATGTGTATAACTATGATATTCCACAAGATCCAGAAAGCTATGTTCACCGCATCGGTCGTACAGGTCGTGCTGGTAAAGGTGGTATGTCTGTGACGTTCGTTACACCAAACGAAATGGGTTACTTGCATGTCATTGAAAACTTAACGAAAAAACGGATGAACCCAATGCGTCCGCCAACCGAGAAAGAAGCCTTCAAGGGTCAACTAGGAGCGGCGATGGAACAAATTCAAAGCCAAATGGAAGAAAATTCTGATAGCTTAGAAAAATACAATGAATCAGCACAGGAGTTATTAGCAGCTTATTCTCCAGAAGAATTAACTGCAATGCTGTTGAAGACGGTCGCTAAGGACCCAGCTGACTCTGTACCTGTTAAAATTACACCAGAACGTCCATTGCCTTCAAATAAAAAAGGCGGCTTTAATCGTGGCGGTAAACGCGGCGGAGGAAACAACCGTGGCGGCGGACGCGGAAAAGATAACTACCGCAAAGATCGCGACCGTAACAATAACAATAACAAGAACAAAAACTACGGCGGAAACAAACAACGCAGCAACAACAAAAATTCAAACCGTAGTAACGACAAAAAGCGCGGGTTTGTAATTCGCACCAACACAAACGATTAATTCGTTCATAACTGTCAAAGCCATCAATCTTTTTGATTGATGGCTTTTTTCTTGATATAAAGGACTTTGCGCGGATTATTAAAAAAAAATCATAGCATTTAAAGAAGTCTTTGGTAAAATAAAGATGTTACTTGAAAGGGTTGAGAGTATGATCAAAGGAATCGGGGTTGATGCGACTGAACTTGAACGAGTCGCAAAAATCATTGAGCGCCGACCGCATTTTGTGGAACGAATATTAACTCCGGCGGAACAGACCCTTTTTGCTAGCCATTCGCCTCATCGTCAGGTAGAATTTCTAGCAGGACGGTATGCATGTAAAGAAGCTTTTTCAAAGGCGTGGGGGACCGGCATTGGAAAAGTCAGTTTTCAGGATTTAGAGATTTTACGAGATGATAACGGTGCACCCGCCTTTACAAAATCACCTCATCAGGGAAAAGTTTTTGTCAGCTTGACCCATACGGAGGACCTAGCGATCGCTCAAGTATTGCTAGAAGAATAGAAAGAAGGATACTTAGTTTATGGTTGTAACGTATCATCGACCTACAAGAGCTATCATACATAGGAAAGCATTGAGAGAGAACATCAAACATGAGATTGAGCGTTTGCCGGAAGGCGTGGAATTGTTTGCTGTAGTGAAAGCAGACGGCTATGGTCATGGAGCGGTTGCTACTGCTCAAACGGCTTTATCGGTTGGTGCTACAGGTTTTTGTGTGGCGACACTGGATGAAGCAATCGAGTTGCGAGAAGCGGGGATTACGGAGCCTATTTTAGTTTTGAGTGTGGTATTCCCAAGCTATCTATCATTGGTTATCGATTATGATTTGTCAATCACCGTGGCAACAAAGGAATGGCTGATCGAGGCTCAAGAAGTTTTAAAAGATTTAGAAGAGGCAACAAAACCAATAAAGATCCATATTAAAGCGGATTCTGGAATGGGGCGAATTGGTTTCTTAACACCAGAAGAAGTAAAGGAAGCTGCTGCAATCATTGATGATTCACCACATATGATTTGGGAAGGTCTATTTACTCATTTCGCTACCGCTGATGAGAAAGACGCTTCTTATTGGCATAAGCAAGCAGAGCGGTTTAACATGGTGATTGAGGCACTAGATCATTTGCCACGCTACGTTCACTCAAGCAACAGCGCGACGGCCTTATGGCATGACAAAGAAATGCCGGGAAACATGATTCGCTATGGCATTGGAATGTATGGATTGAATCCATCAGGTCATGAATTGCCAGAGACCTATCCATTAAAACCTGCAATGGAATTAGTTTCTGAGTTGATTCAAGTAAAAGAATTGGCTGCCGGTGAAGGTGTTGGTTACGGTAAAACCTATGACACACCTAAAAAAGAATGGATTGGGACTATTCCGATCGGCTATGCGGATGGTTGGCTGCGGAAGATGCAGGGATTTTCATTATTGGTAGAAGGCGAGTATTGTGAGATTGTTGGTCGTGTGTGTATGGATCAATTAATGGTTCGTCTGCCACGAGAGTTCAAGGTTGGTACAAAAGTCACATTGATCGGTCAAAACAATGGAAAAGAGATTACAATGCAAGAGGTTGCAGATCATTTAGGGACAATCCATTATGAGGTTTGCTGCATGCTTTCAGAACGTGTTCCTAGAATTTATCAAAACTAAAGGAAAGAACATCGGGGGCATTTTTTGGTAAAAAATGCCTACATTAAAAGGAGTAAGGAGATTATTATGGTTAAACGTGGTGATATCTATTTCGCGGATTTATCGCCAGTCATTGGTTCTGAACAAGGTGGCATTCGGCCGGTATTGGTCATCCAAAATAATTTAGGAAATCATTTTAGCCCGACAATCATCATCGCTGCGATCACAGCGAAAATGGCTAAGCCTAAATTACCAACACATATCGGAATCAAATCAAACGGTACCGGAATTGAACGAGATTCGGTTATCTTATTAGAGCAGATTCGCACGATTGACAAATCACGTTTGAAGGAAAAGGTTTGTCATTTAGATCGGTGCTTGATGGCAGAAGTGGATGCTGCCTTACGTATCAGCGTGGGTATCGAGACGATGTCTGCTGTGACATCGAATCTTACATAAAATCAGCTAGATTTACAAGGCTTGTTTCTCATCTTAGGAACCAGCGTTTAAGCTACAGGAAAATTTCTCAAAATATGCTAGCTAACAAGGACACAACGATTCGTTGTGTTCTTTTTTTCATGGTTCAACGAATCATCTATCAATGATTTATAGTAAACTTGGAGGTTAGCATTATATAATACAGGTATAGAAAAGCACTGGAAATGAGGGAGAGCAATGGTTGATATCGGAGAACAGCTTCGGTATTTTCGTCAAAGAAAAAAGATGAGCCAAAAACAGCTTGCTGAGCTTCTGCATGTTACACCGCAAACCATTTCTAAATGGGAATTGAATAAAAGTGCACCAGATTATGATCAGCTGATTGCCCTTAGTAAAATTTATCGAAAAAGTATCGATGAGCTTTTAGGCCAGGCCAAACCTAGCCTTTTGGATTATTTGGCGGATTCGCAGAATTTTAGAAACCAGTATGGGATGTCCAGTACGAACGGAGGAGAGGATGATGGAAGAAAGGATTCGTAAAATCAATAAGCTACTTTTAATTACCTATAATTTAGGCGGAGTGTGTTTAATTGCGATAGGCCATTTGAGAGGCATCGGTGCTTCACCAGGGTATATTCCAACAGGAATAAAGATAGTCACTGCGATTGTTTTTTCTACGATGCTGATAGCTCATCTTATTCGCTATATTATGGAGCGGACAATAAAAAAGTAGGCTGGCACACAAAGTGTCAGCCTCTTTTTATGCTTGCGCATAAACGATCAGATTGACGGTATCGCTGAGACACGTCTGTAAGGTAATACGTTCGCCTCCACCAGCAGAGGTAATCTGGTCCCAATTATCTATTCCAGAAGCGATGTCTCTGCCGCTATCATCGACTTGAATCAATCCATTTACTATATAAGTGGTTGCATTGCCTGCGTTATCAGTAACAGTAATGGCATCTCCTCCACCAAGGGCTAATAATGGCGAGAAGATTCCAGGATTGTGCCCAATAAAATGAGTGTTTTGATTATCCATACCAGATTGTGTAGGGTTTCCACCCCAAGTTGCAGCAACCGCACTACCATTGATAACCCCCTGGCCGCTGCCTTGCCCAGCATTTACATAAGGAAGAAACTGACCGTGAAAAGAAATTTGATTTGGCTGTAAAGAAGGTGTTTGTGGAGCAGTAACTTCTGTTTGAGTTTCCTCTGGAACTACAGGCTGTATTTCTTGTTCATTGTTGAGCTGTTCTTGTTGTACTGGAGGTTCGACAGGTGTTTGTTCTGTTTTTGAAGAAGAAGTAGTAGGTTCTGCTACTTCTGGCGGATCGGGAGTTTCAACAGGGGCTATGGTTGCCTCTTTTTGCGAAGCAGCAGCGGTATGAGTTTTATCTTCTTTTTTTTCAGAAGGAGCAACTTTTTCTTCCTCAACAATAATAAGGACTTTCCGCTTATCGTAATCCTGTTTGTTTTTTGCCGATAAGGTTAGTGAGTGGCGTCCAGGTTTGCTTGTATTAATTTTAGAATAGTTGAGTTTGATAAGTTGATAGTTATCATCAACGGCTTTGTAATACTGTTTTGGGTGAAAGGAATGGTTCGCAGTGATCGTGATCGTGTCTTCACCATAAATCTTTACTTGATTTTCATAGCTATCTTCCTTTTTATTATTGGATCGAGCATCTGAAATGGAAGAAAAAATAAGTGGGACAAATAATAAGAGGAGACATACAATAACAGCTGAAAAAATAGTTTTTTTCCTTCGTGCTGATTTCATAAAAAACACTCCTTTTTCTTATTTGCCTAGATGATAAAGCATAAATGATTAACAAAAAATAAAAATAACGTAATTGTTAAAAGGAGTTGTTATATGTGGATTTTAGTTAAATAAATATCAATATTTTTCCGCTTTTATGGAGTTATTTTATGATATAATGACCAAAGAATGTTATAATCCAAAAAAATAAAAAAGATTATTGAATTTGAAGAATAGTGACAATTGGCTTAAGGGGGGACTTTTGTGCGAAGATTACTAAAAAATACAACACAACGGCGGCTAGCCATTATTGGTGTTTTAAGGGATTTGATTGGATGGCAGAATCCAGAAATGATTGCTGATCTGTTAGATTGCTCAATGAAAACGGTTATCTCTGATGTTGAAGCAATCAATGATCATTGGGGAGAACATGTTGGGGTAGAATATTCTCGTACAAACGGCTTTCGTTTGAATGATGCACTTCATAATAAGACACGACAGCTAGCGCGAAATTTGATGGAAGAGTCTGAGGCCTTTACTTTTTTGGAACGAATCTTCTTCCAACCAAATGAGGATATGGATTATTGGATTAAGGAGCTGTACATTAGTGAAGCGACCTTTTATCGCATGATCAAGCAAATTGATAAGGTTTTAAAAGAAAAAGGGCTCGTTTTGGAACGAAGGCCCTTTCGAGTAAATGCGAAAAACGAACGGTGGGTCCGTGTTTTTTATGTTCAATTATTTTTAGAGAAATATGGATTAAACGAATGGCCCTTTGTATTAGAACGCCAACGAATGATTGAGTTTATCAAATGTGCGAATCGTTCTTTTGATATTGTTTATAATGATCGTGAAGTTTTAGAGAGCAGTTACTTATTGGCAATCATTATCGAGCGTACGTCACAGGGTTTTGAATTATCAGAGCGAGAGAAAATGAGCTTGAATCAAGCGTTGGTTGATAAAATTTTAACCTTAAGACCAGCAGCTGATCGAATAGTCCAAAACTCGGAATATTTAGTGACAGATGAGTGGTATTATGAGGTGGCGAATAGTTTGTTTTGTTCGTGTTTCATTACGCGTTTTGATCCAACTTGTCAACATACATTAGGGTATTTAGAAAGTTTTCTTGGAGAGCTGGAACATGTCTATGAAGTCCCTCTGTCTGATGAAAGACGCAAAGTTATCCTGCAAAAACTTTTGCAAATACAAGCAGCGTATCAAGTTTGTCCTTATCCACGGTCAATTTTATTTGACTCAGCGGCCTATTTTTCACGAAATGCGAAACAGCAATACCCGCATTTCACAAAATACGTCCATCAATTATTATTGCGGATGGAACGCACACTCGGTGATCCTTGGTTTAGTCAATTTTATTTTTCAGTTCTGACGGTTTTATTTAAAGAATGGGAGGGATTGGCTCATTCTTTAGATACCCATTCGACAAAGGTTAAGATTTTGGTGATGAGTGATTCTGGTAAAAGTCATGCAGAATTGCTTGCAGAACTCATTAGGAGTCGCTACTATTCGCGTGTTTGGATCGAAGCCCATCAAGGATCGGCGTTGGATTATCGGCAGGATGTGAACTTCAAAGATTACGATCTAGTAGTTGCTAACTACCCAATCAAAAATTATTCCTATGGTAATTTGAAAATCGTTGATGATTTTTTGACAGAGAGTGATTTGTCATCAATTGGTACTGTGATAAAAGAGATTCGTTAGACTCGCTTTGAGTCTCTTTTTTTGTTTCCATTACTCAGAACTTTCGCTACAATGAGATTAACTGTTTTAAGTAAGGAGAAAATGATGAATCCCATACTATTAGCTGTAGGTATTGTTTTGATTGTTGCGATATTTTTTGTCGTGTTAGATATTTCTTCCCAACTCAAGATTCGACATTTGGTTAGAACCCAGTGGGGAAAATTGCCACGTCAGACTCGTTTTGATAAAGAAGAAAGCTTGAAGTCTGTCTGGCAGATTGAAAAGCAATTTCACGAATGGGATAGTGAAATTGACGATTTAACTTGGTACGATTTGGATATGCGTGAAATTTTTGAACTGCTCAATGGGACTTATTCTAGTATTGGATCAGAGGCGTTGTATCAACGCTTGAGAAACTATAATTTTCATCAAGCCGATGATTTAGAAGAGTTGATCCAGTTTTATCAAGCGAACCCTGAAATCAGAGAGAAGGTTCAGTATTATTTTGCTGGATTGGGAAAGCGGGACAATAATTTTACTAAGCAATATATTGCGAATGGTCAAAAAGAAAAGTTAGGGAATTTATGGTTATTTGTTTTACTTGGAGCTTTGCCGTTTGTGGGACTTCTTTCGCTTTTATTCATTGGACCAATAGGTATATTTTTCCTGCTGGGGTCTATTTTATTCAATATTATTTTTTATATGACAAAGAAAGCCAACTTGGAAACAGAATTAGAAAGTATGCGCTATTTGGTTCAGTCGATTTCTTTGGCTAATAGATTAAGTAAGTTAGCAACTCCACGTCAGACAGAAATCATGAAAAATGTAAAACCCTTAAAATCCATTGCTCGCTGGGGTTTTACCTTTCGAGTAAAGAGTACAAGTGAAGCGGATATTTTATTTGAATATTTGAATTTGGCTTTTATGATTCCTTTTATTGCCTACAATTTCGTGATTACTCGCTTGAGTAAATATAGTCAAGAAGCAATTGCTTTGTGGACAGTGCTGGGAGAGATGGAGGTTGCCGCAGCGGTTCTGAATTTTCGGACGTATTTCCCAGAAAGCTGCCAGCCAGAATTTGCTGAAGGAGGAATTCAAGCGAAGGACGTTTATCATCCACTTGTTGATTATTCAGTGGTTAATCCTGTTGACTGGCATCGAAATACATTAGTTACCGGATCCAATGCCTCTGGAAAATCGACCTATGTCAAAAGTATTGCTATTAGTGCGATTCTTTCTCAGACGATCAATACAGCAATTGCTGAAGAATTTATCTTACAGGCGGGACACGTTCTAACTTCCATGGCTGTTGAAGATGACATTATCGCAGGTGACAGTTATTTTGTCGCTGAGATAAAATCAATCAAAAGGCTTCTGGATCAAGTGGAAAAAGGTGAACGATGCTATTGTTTTATTGATGAAATACTAAAAGGAACGAATACGATTGAACGAATCGCAGCTTCTTCTAGTGTTGTTACCTGGTTGGCAGATTACCCAAGCTTAAGCTTTGTAGCGACACATGATATTGAATTGACTGAAATCCTGAAAAATCAATGTGATAATGTGCATTTTGAGGAAACTGTGACAGAAGAACAAGGCATCACGTTTGACTACTTATTAAAGAAAGGACCGGCAATCACTCGTAACGCAATCGCCTTGTTGAAGGTGATGGATTATCCTGAAAAACTGGTCACTCAGGCTCAAAATGAGGCGCGTTATTTCGATCAGCAGCGAAAGTGGCCGATTCTAAAAAAATAGGCGGACAAGTATGTTTTGTTTCGAAATGAAAGAGCCTCTTAAAAACAAGAGGGCTCTTTTTTATGAAAAAGGGGTTAATTTATTAGAACTTTTGTATAAAAATCTCTATACTATAGTAAGCAATTAGTTAGGAAAGGACGTGAATACATGCTGAAAAAATTACTGGCAAATGTCGGTGAATATAAGAAGCAGAGCTTACAGACCCCTCTATTTACAATGGGGGAGGTTTTGATGGATGTGATCATGCCCTTGATCATGGCAGGGTTGATCGATCATGGCATCGAAAAAAGTGATACGAATACGATTTTACGTTATGGTGGTTTATTATTTTTGTGTGCATTGTTTGCACTAGCTATGGGAACATTAGGCGGGCGAACCGCCGCTATCGCTTCAGCAGGATTTGCCAAAAATTTGCGTCATAACCTGTTTGAACGGATTCAAAGTTTCTCCTTCTCGAATATTGATCGTTTTTCAAGTTCGAGTTTGATTACCCGTTTAACCACAGATGTTACCAATGTTCAAAATGCTTATCAAATGGTGATACGGATTTTGGTACGCTCACCGCTAATCTTGATTTTCTCATTAGTGATGACCTTTCATATTAATCGAGAGCTATCCATGATTTATTTAGTGATTGTTCCGATTATGATTGTGGGGCTAGGTCTGATTATTCGCTTTGCCCATCCTTTGTTTGAAAAGGTATTCCGAACCTATGACCGATTGAACAACGTGGTCCATGAAAATCTGCAAGGAATACGAGTGGTGAAGTCTTATGTCCGTGAAGGCCATGAAGAAGAAAAATTCAGTCGTGTATCAAAAATGGTTTTTGATAATTTTACGAAGGCACAACGAATCGTTGCTTTCAATATGCCGCTCCTGCAGGTAGCCGTGTATACGTGTATGCTGCTGCTTTCTTGGTTAGGTGCGGAATTAATCGTAGACAAAGGGAATCTGACCACCGGTGAGTTAGTCAGTATGTTCAATTATACAATGCAGATCTTGATGAGCTTGATGATGATGTCAATGACCTTTGTTCAGTTGATGATCGCCCGTACATCTGCGGAGCGAATCACAGAGGTGTTGACGGAAGAAAGTGATCTGAAAAATGGCGATAATCCTCTGACAGAAGTATCAGATGGTTCAGTAGAATTTAATGATGTCTGCTTTAGCTACAAAGATGATATGGATAAACTCGTATTGGAAAATATTGATTTGAAAATAGCTTCTGGTGAAGTCATCGGAATTGTGGGCGGTACTGGGAGTTCAAAATCAAGTTTGGTCCAGTTGATTCCACGACTTTACGATGTTACGCATGGTCAAATCAAAGTAGGCGGTCATGATGTTCGCAGCTACGATTTAGAAACATTACGTGACCAAGTGGGAATGGTTCTGCAGAATAATGTTTTATTCAGCGGAACGATCACGGAAAATCTGCGCTGGGGCGATGAAAATGCTACAGAGGAAGAAGTTATCCATGCAGCAACGATTGCGCAGGCAGATTCATTTATTCAAGAATTTCCTAATAAATATGACACAATGATCTCTGAAGGCGGGAACAATGTTTCCGGCGGTCAGAAGCAGCGCTTGACGATTGCCCGTGCTTTGTTGAAAAAGCCCAAAATTCTAATCTTAGACGATTCTACGAGTGCAGTAGATACGAAAACGGATCGGGCGATTCGCGAAGGTCTAGCTAAAGAGATTCCAGGGACGACGACCTTCATTATTTCTCAACGGATCAGTTCCATCCAAGATGCAGATCGGATCATCGTATTGGACGATGGAAAAATCAACGGTGTTGGAACGCATGATGAGCTGCTGGCAAATAATGTTATCTATCAAGAAGTCTTTGATTCTCAACAGAAAGGATTTGGTGACCATGATGAATAAAGCAACGATGCCCAAATCCAGCCCTATGAAAACAATCAAACGCCTTTTGAAAATTATGGCGAAGGAGCATAAAATGCAACTGATCATTGTCTTTTTCATGATCCTGATCAGTGCCTTTGCGAATGTGCGGGGCTCACTGTTTTTGCAGGTCGTGATCGATGATTACATCACTCCGCTGATTGGACAAAGCAATCCTGATTTTACAGGTCTGTTGAAGGCGATTATGACGATGGCTTTGATTTACGTTGTCGGGATTATTGGGACGCTTTCTTATAACCTGATCATGGTAAAAGTTTCTGAAGGAACGCAAAAGAAGATTCGCGATCAAATGTTTAATCATCTAGAAACGTTGCCCTTACGCTATTTTGATTCAAATGCTGATGGAGACATCATGAGTCATTTTACCAATGATACCGATACATTGCGTCAGATGATTTCGCAAAGTATTCCGAATCTAATGATGGCGCTAGTCACATTTGTTTCCGTGTTTATTGCGATGTTTTCATTGAGTATTCCTTTAACTTGTTTTGTTATCGTTTCGGTTTCATTGATGTTTGTCATGCTTCGTTTTATTACCAATCGCAGCGGAAGGTATTTTGGTGAACAGCAGCGCTCTCTTGGAAAAGTCAATGGATACATCGAAGAGATGATGCACGGACAAAAGGTAGTAAAGGTCTTCAATCATGAAGAAAGTGCAATGAAGGAATTCGACGTAATCAATGATCAGCTGCAAGAAAGTGCGACGAAAGCCAATGCTACTGCAAATACATTGATGCCCATTATGATGAATCTCTTGAATATTCAGTATGTTTTAGTGGCAATAATTGGCGGCCTCTTTGCAGTTTACGGTGTTTCTGCTCTGACTGTCGGAATGATTGCTTCGTTCTTACAATTGAGCCGTTCGTTGAATGGTCCTATTAGTCAAATTTCACAACAAATCAATTTCGTTATTATGGCTTTGGCAGGAGCGGATCGGATTTTTCAATTATTGGATGAAGAATCTGAAGTGGATGATGGCTATGTAACGTTAGTTAATGTCAAAGAAGTGAACGGCGAGCTAGTTGAGACCAATGAACGGACTGGTATATGGGCTTGGAAGCATCCTCATGAAGATGGCACGACTTCTTATGTCCGTCTGACCGGAGATGTTCGATTCGAGGATGTGAATTTCGGCTACAATGACGATCAGCTGGTACTGCATGATATTAATCTTTATGCCGAGCCTGGTCAAAAGGTGGCTTTTGTTGGGGCGACAGGTGCTGGTAAGACGACAATCACGAATCTGATTAATCGATTCTACGATATTCAAGAAGGTAAAATACGCTACGATGGTGTCAATGTCAAAAAAATCAAAAAAAGCTCTCTGCGTTCTTCTTTAGGGATCGTTTTGCAGGATACCCATCTATTCACAGGGACCGTTAAGGAAAATATTCGTTACGGAAATTTAAGTGCGACAGACGAAGAGGTTTATCAAGCAGCGAAGCTATCAAATGCGGATACCTTTATCCAGCATTTGCCAGAAAAATACGATACGGTGATCACTGGCGATGGCGAAGGTCTATCACAGGGACAACGTCAATTATTGGCGATTGCCCGTGCCGCGATCGCAGATCCCCCAGTTATGATCATGGACGAAGCAACCTCCAGTATTGATACTCGAACGGAAAGCATTGTTCAATCTGGAATGGATCGTTTAATGGAAGGGCGCACGGTATTTGTTATTGCCCATCGATTATCAACGATTCAAAACTCGGATGTGATTATGGTAATGGATCATGGTCGAATCATTGAACGTGGAGATCATGAAAGTCTGTTAGCCGAAGGCGGAATGTATTATCAATTGTATACTGGAAAAGTTGAATTAGATTAGTTGCTAAAGAAAAGGTGTGTCTTGCATAGGTGAGACACACCTTTTTGTTGGAACAACTGTAAAAGAATCGCTACAATAAAAATAAAGGTTTCCGGAAAGGAAGCGGTGGGATGAATGTTGAGATTTCAAGGTTGGAACTATCGGAATTATCTGAGGCGAAAAAATTAGTCAAAAAAGTATTTATGACATTTGAAGCACCAGATTATTCAAAGGAGGGCGTGGCTCATTTTTTGACATATTTGGATGAAGAGCTAGAAATGGAGTTGTCGGTGAATCAAGTACAGGTTTGGTGTGGGAAAGATGCCCGGCAAATCGTAGGATTACTAGCGGTCCGTTTACCTGCCCATGTAGCACTTTTGTTTGTTGACGAAGCCTATCATCGTCAAGGAATCGCGAAGCAATTATTTCAAGAGATGCTTTCAGAACTAATGCCGGAACAAGTAACAGTCAATTCTTCTCCCTATGCTGTTCCGATATATGAACGGTTAGGGTTTCAAATTGAAGGAAACGAAAAAACTGTTTCAGGGATAAGGTTTCAGTCAATGGTTTATAAATAATAGAAAGGACAGATGAAGATGAAACGTTTTGCAATAAAAGATTACGGTACGGCCAAAGATGTATTGATAGAAATCGAGGCAGAACCTCGAGCGGTGGATGCGAGCCATGTTCGGGTAAAGCTATTGTCTTTCGCGATTAATCCTTATGATATTGCTTTGCGGCAAGGAGCGATGCGTGATTTTCGAACACTTAAATTTCCTTACGTATTAGGCAATGATGGTGCGGGAATCGTGACAGAAGTTGGCAGCGAGATTGCCCATGTAAAGATTGGCGATGAAGTGATTGTTCATGCGGTTGGAGGGACTTATGGCGAAGAAGTAGTTGTTCCAGGTAAAAAAATAGTGAAGAAACCAGCTTCAATGTCGTGGGAAGCGGCAGCAGGTGCTGTAACTCCGTGGTTAACAACGTACAATTTAGTCACGCACGTATTAGGTGATGGCATTGGGGAGACAGTGATGGTACAAGGAGCATCTGGAGCAGTCGGTTCACTCCTAGTCCAGTTTTTAAAGAAACAAGAAAAGACTGTTTTGGCTTCGGCTTCTAAACGGAATGAGTCCTTAGTGCGCCAACTAGGAGCGGACCAATTTGTTGCTTATGATGAAGAGGATGCTGGAGTGATTTTTGAAAATCAGGCGGATACAGTAATTGACGCAACTAAAGGCGGGCGTGCTGGTGAATCAGGGATGCAAATTATGAAAGAAGGCGGGAATTTTGTCGCCTTAAACGTCCTGCCAGAGGAACAAAAAAAATCTGGGCATTATCTCTCTTACAGTCCTTCAAAGGATTATTCAGATTTTGAAGCGTTGACGGCATTAACAGAACTAGCGGACAATCTTCAGTTAACGATTGCAGAAGTATTGCCCTTCACTTTATCGAGTGTGATTCAAGGACATGAAGCATTAGAGGGGCACCCATCAGCAGGAAAAATCATTATTAAAAGAGAGGAATAAAATGGATCAACGAAAATGGTTATTAATAAAAGCGAATTTTGATGGAACAGAAGATTTGGCAGATGGCTATTATCGCTTGCGTGAAATTGATGGAGGCTATCAGCTTGCGTTTTTAGTCGCGGGGCCTTGCGGAGACAAGATTCCACATCCAGAAGTGACGCTGCGTTTAGAAGGGAATCAGATGCAGCCGATTCGTTTACGGGATTTGGAAGCGACACCGATTTTGAACCTATCAAAGGAAAATGATTTAGAAAGAATCGAAGCCTTGACAGATCAACTTCTAAATCGCTTTATCAAGGCCAAGAAACTCAGTCTTTAAGCATTTCTTTAGCTTTTCATAGGTGAAAAGGGATACAATTATGACAAATCGTTAGGAATGTCAAAAAAGGTCATTTCAGCCCCACACTAGAATTGAAATTAGCCGAAATTCCGTGCTAAAGTGGTTCAGCGAGAAAAAATAGTAGGTGAAATCAATGAAAGTTTTACAATCTCTCAAACATACATGGAGTCTTTTTAAATTAGATTGGCGACGAATTTTCAAAAATCCGATCGCCATTTTTCTGATGGCTGCGTTAGTCATCATTCCATCCCTTTACGCCTGGTTCAATATAAAAGCCTTATGGGATCCATATTCCAATACCGGTGAATTACCAATCGCTGTGTACAGCGCCGATACAGGGGCGAAATTCCAAGACAAGGATGTCGAGATCGGAAATGAAGTCGTCAAAAATCTTCACAAAAATAAGCAATTAGGCTGGCGCTTCGTTGACTCCAAAGAACAAGTTGTCGAAGGCGTAAAGTCTGGTAAATACTATGCGGGTATTTATCTGCCAAAAGAATTTTCGAAAGATTTATTGAGCTTCACCTCCGGAGATATAAAAAAACCAAAGATCGAATATTATCTGAATCAAAAAATCAATGCGATCGCACCGAAAATTACGGATAAGGGTGCCGGATCAATCCAACAAGAAATCAGTCAAGAGTTTATTAAAACAGCTAGTTCAACACTATTGAAGGTTTTTAATGAGATCGGCTATAACATTGATGAGAACTTAGTAAGTATCAATAAGGTAAAGAATTTGATTCTTACTACAAATGATAATTTAGGTGAAATCGATAAATACACGCAGGAAGTTGTAGAGGTGCAGGGCAAATTACCTGAGTTGAAGGAAAAATTGGCAAAAGCCAATGAATTGCAGGCTTATTTACCGCAAGTCGATGAAATGGGCCAAAAATTGATCACGTTAAATCAAAAGATGCCAGAGATCAAACAGCAAGCTAGTGTTATCTTGACTCTGCAGCAGAAGATTCCAGAAATTCAACAAGCCGGCAATCAGTTGGCACAAGTGGATGGTGACTTTGCTGAGATTCAAAAGACGATGAATGACGGCATTAACGAGGCCAAACAAGGATTGAACATCATTCATCAAGTTCAAACGATCCTGCCGGACATTCAAAAGCTTGGGAACCAAGCGGACGATTTTGCTGCAACAACAAAAGATGGCGCAGAAAAACTGAAATCCGCGGTACCAAGTATTTCAAGCAGTGTTCAGGTGACGCTGCAGTCGATTGGGGAAGTAGCGAACACGACTAGTTCTTTGGCGGATTCAATCAAGACTGCAGTGGCAGATAATGATTTAACACCTGAAGAAAGAGCGACCTTAAGTAAAGTAATTAATAGCTTTATTCAAGGAAATAAAGACCAACAAGCCGCAATTGTTTCAGTATCCAATTTAATTCAAAATATGAAAAATCTAGCTGATAAAAATGGTGATGCAGACGCTAGTCAAAAATTAGCTAATATACTTCAAGCGTTGTCTAATACTAGTGGGGCGTTGGATATTCTAAATGATCGTTTAACAAAGTTAGACAATTCAGTAAGAAATGGTAGTGTTGAAGAGATAGAGAAATTACTGGAAGATGTTCAAGATGCTGCGGATAACGTTTCTTCTGTAATAAGTGGCATAAACGCTGAGCAAATCTCTCAAACGGTCAGCACGATTCTCGATAAATTAATCAATACAATTACTACTGCACAAGGGGTCTTGAATCAAGCACAACAAATTGATTTTGCTTCTTTATTAAATTCGACAGAAGGCACTGTCAGCAATGCGATCACCTTCCTAGAAAAATACCAAAAACAAATGCCAGCTATTGGTCAGGAAGTACATGATGCAAATGTGCTATTAAATGGACATATGAACGACATTGTTAATGGGATCAATACAGGTGCAGATCTTTACAATAATGAATTGCCAGTAGTAGAACAAAAGTTAGGCATGGCTGCGGACTTCATGCTAAATGATTGGCCAGGTGTGAAAAAGGATCTGACTGGCGGCTTAAAGGTCGCAAATGATAAAATGCCCGAGGTTGAACAGGCCTTAAATCTTGCGACGGATTTAATCCAAAATGATTGGCCGACTCTACGCAGCGGTATCCAAAAAGCGGCGAATGCGATCCAACAAGGGGATAAGACGATTGACTTCGGTCAAGTATTGAAATTATTGAAGCTGGATGCACAAAAGGAAAGTGACTTCTTCACGACTCCTGTAGATTTACAAACCAATACGATGTATCCAATTGCGAATAACGGGTCGGCAAGCACCCCTTTCTATACAGCATTATGTCTGTGGGTCGGAGCGGTATTGTTCTCAAGTGTTACCACAACAGAGTTCTTCTTGGATAAAAAAGATCGCGGCAAATACACGAAACGTGAACAATTTGGCGCACGGATGTTAACCTATTTAGTCGTAAGTGTTGGACAAGCGTTGATTGTAACGCTAGGAAATATGTTCTTACTAGGCGTTTATGTGAAAAATCCAGTCTATAGCGTACTGTTTGCTGTATTGGTCGCTCTGGCCTTCATGATGATTGTTTACACACTTGTGGCGCTCTTTGGGACAGTCGGAAAAGGGATCGCGATTATTATTCTCGTGCTATCCATCTCTGGAGGCGGGGGAAACTACCCGATCCAGGTATCTGGGAAGTTCTTCCAAGCAGTCAATCCTTGGTTGCCATTTACCCATGCGGTTAACTTGCTACGTGAAAGTGCTGGTGGAATCTATTGGCCAAATGCGACAGGAGATATCATTATTATGATCGTTCTTTTCATTGTGTTTGGTATCCTAGGAACTTGGGCGTATCCAGTATTACAACCTCGTTTAACCAAACTTACAAAAGTTGCCCATGAAAGCAAAATTTTCCATTAAAAAAGTACAGGCAAGACAACAGCGTATTACTGTTGTTTTGCCTGTTTTCGTGTTTTACTAAAGGTATGAAAATTTGTTGGAAAAATCATTGACATTTGATAGGAGTGCGAGTAATATTTCGCTTGTTTGCATTTTTTAAAGAGAATGCTGATTAATAGAAATAGGGAGTGAGTCTAGTGGATTATCTTAAACGCTTGCTGGTTGGCCGGCCGCTAAAGTCTTCGGAAAACGATGATCAAAACTTGTCACGTTTTGCTGCTTTAGCAATGCTTTCCTCAGATGCGCTATCTTCTGTGGCCTATGGGACGGAACAGATCGTTGTTGTTCTGGTTACCTTGTCAGCAGCAGCGATTTGGTATTCATTGCCAATCGCAATAGTCGTTTTGGTTTTATTAGCATCATTAATTTTATCTTATCGTCAAATTATTCATGCCTATCCTCATGGCGGCGGAGCATACGTCGTCAGTAGTGAGAATTTAGGAAAAAATGCTGGTCTGATTGCCGGCGGCTCACTTCTAGTCGATTATATGTTGACCGTAGCTGTGTCCGTATCAGCGGGGGCGGAGGCAATTGCTTCTGCAATTCCAGCCCTGTATCATCATCGCGTATTGATTTCCGTTATTATTGTTTTATTATTGATGCTGATGAATTTACGTGGGCTGCGTGAAAGTGCGGGACTGTTGATGGTTCCTGTGTACAGCTTTATTGCGGTGATTACGATCTTAATTATTGTTGGTCTTGTTAAAATTGTGACAGGTACAGCGCCTATGCATGCAACGGCTCAAGTCGGAGCAGTTGTTCCAGGAATTACTATGGCGCTCTTGCTGCGGGCATTCTCTTCCGGCTCTTCCTCGTTGACAGGGGTTGAAGCAATTAGTAATGCCGTTCCGTTCTTCAAAAAACCGCGGGCAAAGAATGCTGCAGGAACATTAGCAATGATGGGCTTGATTTTAGGATTCTTCTTTACGGGAATTACTTTTTTGAACTATTGGTTTGGAATTGTTCCAACGGCGGAAGTGACCGTCCTATCACAAGTGGGGGAAGCCGTCTTTGGTAAAGGTATCATGTATTATCTATTGCAATTTGTTACAGCATTGATTTTAGCGGTAGCAGCAAATACGGGCTTCTCAGCGTTTCCTGTCTTAGCTTACAATTTAGCAAAGGACAAATTTTTGCCTCACCGCTATCAAGATCGTGGCGATCGTCTAGGCTACTCAAACGGGATTATTACTCTGGCCTTAGGTTCCATTGTCCTGTTGTTGATTTTCCAAGGATCAACAGAACGCTTGATTCCATTGTATTCAGTAGGGGTCTTCATTCCATTCACGTTATCACAAACTGGGATGGTCTTGAAATGGCGTAAAGAAGGACATCACTGGATTCGAAGATCTATTGCTAACATTATCGGTGCTTTGATTTCATTTGCAATCGTAGTGATTCTATTTGTTTATCGTTTACCGGATATTTGGCCCTTCTTCATCATTATGCCGATTTTGATCTTTGGTTTTTACAAGGTTCATGAGCACTATAAAAATGTTGCCGAACAATTACGTTTAGTTGACGATGTTGAATTGCACGAATACGCTGGAAATACTGTGATTGTGCTAGTTGGAAATGTGACTCAAGTAAATATTGGCGCAATCAACTATGCGCGTTCAATCGGTGATTATGTCATTGCCATGCATGTATCGTTAGAAGAGAATGAAGAGAAGGAACGGGAGATACGTCATGAATTCCGAGAAAAATTCCCGGATGTTCGTTTTTCAGTTGTTCGTTCTCCGTATCGTTCGATTGTTAATCCAGTCAGCCGTTATGTGGATCGTGTAAGTAAAAATGCGAAACAGCACAACTATACAACGACTGTCTTGATTCCGGAATTTGTACCTAATCGAACGTGGAAGCGATCCTTGCATAACCAAACGGCGTTGCGCTTACGTTTCCGCTTGTCTTATCGGGATGATATCATTATCAGTACCTATAATTATCATTTGAAAAAATAGAAAACTGTCAAAAGTGGGGTGTCCAAATTGCATGGATACCTTGCTTTTTTATGCTTAAAAACTATATTTCTTAAGAGAAATCAAAAAAATTAAAAATAAAACGGATTCATCTGTTTTTTTGAGTAAAATGGGTTGATTTTAATTGCTATTAGCGGTAATATCAAACAGCATTAATTACTAACACTGTTAGGTATTAATGGACTGAAATTATTTTTTCAAAAGAAGGAGGAGTCTAATGACATTCGCAGAAGATGCTGAACGTGAACTGATGCAGCTGATGGTCCAAAATCGTCATGGCGCATTCAGTAAAATAGAAAAGAGCAGCAAAGGCGCTAATATCGTCATTAAGGTGCTGGATCGTTTAGGTGAACCGACAAATCCGAAGCATTTAGCCGATACGCTTAATCTGTCTACTGCTCGAATTGCTGCTGTGCTGGGGAATTTGGAAAAGCGCGGATTGATTAGCCGAACGATGGATCCTGATGATCGACGGCGAATCAATGTCAGTTTAACGGAAAGCGGAAAAAAAGTAGCCAAAGCTGAAAAGCAGGAGATGCGAAATAAAATTGTTCGAGTGTTTGAGCTTATGGGAGAAGAAGACACAAAAAAATATCTCGAATTAACTGCAAAGTTTGTCGACTACTCGCAAAAATTATCCATGGAAGGGGAAGGTGAGCAATAGTGAAGATTTTTAAATATCTTGGTAAGTATTGGTATGCGATCATCGCCGTATTTTTACTTTTAATTGTACAGGCATCTAGTGATCTGAGCTTGCCAAGTTTAACATCGGATATCGTTGATGTCGGTATTCAACAAGGAGGACTTGAACAGTCGACTCCAGATAAAATTAGAAAATCAACGCTTCAAGGAATCGAAATCTTCATGACCGATAAAGAGAAGCAAACGATTAAAGACAATTATAAGGAAGCTACTCAAACCGTTGATGGAAAAAAAGTGGCTATCTATAAACTAGATCTTCAAGAGGGCATGACGAAAGAAAAATTAGCAAAAATCTTTGATCTGCCAATGATGATGATTGCTTCGACTCGCTCAAAAGATTCAAGCAACGCGAAAGAAGCAAAAGAAATCATTAATGATTACACAGCTATTTCAAAAGATGCTGCCAAAGCACAGGCGTTAGGACAGGAAGCAAAAACTTTAGGTGAACAGGCACAAGCTGCTGGACAAGAAGCCGCAGCGGCAACAGATGGCGCAACGGCTGCCGCTAAAGGCGCTGAAGCTCAAAGCTTAGCTGCTGAGGCCCAAGCAAAAGGAGCAGAAGCTCAGAAGCTTGGCGAAGCGACTAAAGCCAAAAATGATGCGATGCCAGCCAAAGTAAACGCTGCTCGTAAGGCGACGAAGGATAGCTTAGGTGATGTTGGTGAAGCTTCATTGAAGACTGTCGGTATCCAGTTGACTCTAGCTGAATACAAAGCCTTAAACGTCAACACGCAAAAAATTCAAACCGACTACATGATCAAAACAGGTGCTAAAATGATCGGTCTAACACTCCTATCAGCAGTAGCAGCGATTATTGTAGGTCTGATTGGTTCGTTGGTTGCCGCAACAGTGGGTAAAAACCTGCGGGTTGGACAATATGAACGCACATTGGAATTCTCTAACAATGAGATGGAAAAATTCTCTCCAGCTTCATTGATTACTCGAAATACCAACGATATCCAGCAGATTCAAATGGGGATCGTTATGATCATGCGTATCGTACTGTATGCACCGATTTTAGGAATTGGTGGTATTTACAGAGTATATAAAACCGGGACTGGCATGGGCTGGATCGTTGGTGTAGCTGTAGCGGGTGTCTTAGTTTTAGTCGTGACCCTGTTACTGACCACGATGCCTAAGTTTAAAGCTTTGCAAACATTGGTTGACCGTGTGAACTTGGTTTCTCGTGAAATTATCACTGGGCTCCCAGTTATTCGCGCGTTTTCTCGTGAAAAGTATGAAGAAGAACGATTTGATGTGGCCAACACGAATTTGATGAAAACACAAATGTTTGTAAACCGTGCGATGTCACTAATGATGCCGATCATGATGCTGTTGATGAATGGTATCTCGGTCTTGATCGTTTGGGTCGGCGGACATAATATGGACAATGGTCAATTACAGGTCGGAGATATGATGGCGTTTATTACCTACACGATGCAAATCGTTATGGCCTTCATGATGTTGTCGATGGTATCTATTATCTTGCCTCGTGCCAATGTGGCTGCAGGTCGTGTGGATGAAGTTTTGAACACAGAACCTACGATTAAAGATCCAGAACAACCAAAAGACGACCATGACTTTAAAGGTGAAGTGAAATTTGAAGGTGTTCAATTCCGTTATGGCGATGCTGATGCTGATGTACTACATCACATCAATTTCACGGCTAAGCCTGGTGAAACAACAGCCTTGATTGGGTCGACTGGATCAGGGAAATCAACGATCGTTAATTTGATTCCGCGTCTATTTGATGTGACTGGTGGACGAATTACCATTGATGGCATCGATATTCGTGAAATGAGTATGCACAAGCTGCATGAAATCATGGGCTTTGTACCGCAAAAAGGGATATTGTTCTCAGGTGACATTGCTTCAAATATCAAATTTGGCGATGCGGATATCTCTGATGAGCAAATGAAAAAAGCGGCTTCGATCGCACAAGCTGATGAATTTATCAACTCGAACGAAAAAGGCTTCGATCGTGCAATTTCTCAAGGTGGGACAAACGTTTCAGGTGGACAAAAGCAACGCTTATCTATTGCCCGCGCCTTAGCGAAGAACCCTAAAATTTTGATCTTTGATGACTCATTCTCAGCTCTTGATAACAAAACAGATGTTGCATTGCGTAAAGCGCTAGCTGAAAATATCAAGGATGCGACGCAAATCATTGTGGCACAAAAAATATCAACGATCCTGCATGCAGACAATATTATCGTATTGGATGAAGGCCGTGTCGTTGCGCAAGGACGTCATGAAGAATTGATGCAAACATCAGCTGTCTATCAAGAAATTGCTCAGTCACAATTAAGCAATGCTGAATTAGGCATAGAAGAAGCGGATTAAGGAGGAGCGAGAAGAATGGCAGAACAAAAACAAAATCGTCCTCATGGTGGCGGACCTGGCCGGGGAATGGCTGCGCCAGTAGAAAAAGCCAAAGACTTCAAAGGAACAATCAAAAAATTAGTTTCCTATCTTGGCGCATATAAAATCGCAGTTTTTTTTGTAATGATCTTTGCAGCAGCCTCAACGATTTTTAATATTTGGGGGCCAAAAATCTTATCAAAGGCGATTACTGAATTATTTAATGGCTTGATTAAGAAATATCAAGGAACTGGCGATATCAACTTTGAAAAAATCGGTGGCATCCTCCTTTTCATGTTAGCTCTTTATGGAGTTGCTTCCTTATTCGGAATCATCCAAGGCTGGATTATGTCGACGATTTCGCAAAAAATCACATATCGGATGCGGAAAGAAATTTCTGAAAAAATCAATCGCATGCCGATGAACTATTTTGAAAGTCGGACGACAGGGGAAGTCCTTTCACGTATCACAAATGATGTGGATACCTTAGGACAATCCTTGAACCAAAGCTTAACTCAATTGATTACTTCAACCTTTACGATTGTTGGAGTTATTGTTATGATGCTTTCGATTTCAGTGAAGATGACAGGGATTGCGATCTTAATCGTACCAATTTCTTTAATACTGATCTTAGTTGTTGTGAAAAACTCACAAAAATACTTCAAAACCCAACAGGAATACCTTGGAGTTATCAATGGGAAGGTAGAAGAAACCATCGGTGGGTATACAATCGTTCGTTTATTCAATGAAGAAGAAAACTCATTAAAAGAATTTAAAGAGCAAAATGATGTATTGTTCAAATCAGCTTGGAAATCACAATTTCTTTCTGGATTGATGCAGCCCATTATGAACTTTGTCGGAAACTTAGGCTATGTCGGTGTGGCGATCGCTGGTGGGGTTATGGCATACAACGGCTCAATCACAGTCGGAGATATCCAAGCGTTTATCCAATATGTACGTAACCTGACACAACCAATTGCTCAGCTTGCGCAAGTATCTAACATGCTTCAATCAATGGCGGCAGCGGCTGAACGCGTCTTTGAATTCCTAGCAGAGGATGAAGAGGATCAAATGGCTGAAAACCCAGTTCAGATTGACAAAGCAGAAGGCATGGTGGACTTTGAACATGTTCAATTCGGTTACACACCGGATAAGATCGTTATCCAAGACTTTACTTCTCATGTTGATCCTGGTCAGACAGTCGCAATTGTGGGGCCAACTGGTGCTGGTAAAACGACAATGGTTAAGTTGCTGATGCGCTTTTATGATGTAAATTCTGGTGCAATCAAAATTGATGGTCATAACATCAAGGACTTCAATCGTGCAGATTTACGTAAAAATATCGGGATGGTTTTACAAGATACCTGGTTATTTAAAGGCACAATTATGGACAACCTTCGTTACGGTCGTTTAGATGCTACCGATGAAGAAGTTTATGCAGCGGCAAAAGCCGCTCACGTGGATCACTTCATCAAGACATTACCTGGCGGCTATAATATGGAATTAAACGAAGAGTCTTCCAACATCTCGCAGGGGCAAAAACAATTGTTGACGATTGCTCGCGCGATTTTAGCAGATAAACCTATTCTAATTCTCGATGAGGCGACATCCTCTGTTGATACACGGACAGAAGGATTGATCCAAGAGGCTATGAATAACTTAATGAAGGGGCGTACCTCTTTCGTTATTGCCCATCGTTTGTCAACAATCAAAGATGCGGATAAGATTCTCTATATGCAAGGCGGAGATATTAAGGAACAAGGAAGCCACGAAGAATTATTGGCTCAAAACGGGCTTTATGCCGCATTGTATAATTCGCAATTTGAAGAATTATCAGAATAATAGAAAATGGACGAGACATCCTTCTGATGTTCGTCCATTTTTTTAATCACTCAGTAATGATCTTTGTCTGTGATCATCATTGTCTCTTTATCGTAGTGAATGGTGATCGAATGACTAGTATACTCCCCATTTTTTAGTTTATTCCAAGTAGCCATTGCTCTTGGGGGCATTCCATAATCTTCTTTTTCCCAACTAGTCACCGTATCTGGTGGGCCAACAAGCTTTTCTAGTTCTTCGTAACTGGAACCGCCGGTGAAAGAATATTTCTCGTTATCGGCGTCGTAGTTCTCTGTTGCAACTTTTACCGAATCGTAAATACTTGATGTCCATTCTCCGGGAAATTCGGTTTTTTCTCCAGAATTTGCAGCATTAGGTTTAATTGGTTCGTATGTCGGTGTGCGAGTATCATTTATTTTTGTAACCAAAAAACTAAGCGGACCAATTAAGACAAAAATAGTCGAAAGAACCGACCAAATCAGAATTTTCGTCTTTTTCTTTTGGGGATTGGACGGCTCTTGAATTGGTTTTTCTGGTGTCTTCTTTCTTTGTTTTAAATAGAGCGTGCCACAGTAATCGCATTTCCAGCCATTTTCAACTTGATGAAATTTAGTACTTCCACAGTTCATACATTCTTTACTTTTCATGATAAAGTCCATCCGATCCATAATTTTCAGGAAAATCATCTGGATACTTGCCTAGTCCTGCGCGTGGATATTTTTCCGGTAATCGAGTAAAGGAGACATAGCGGACTATCGGCGTCACATATCCTACTTGATCATCAGTGAAATAGACATTAGGTTTTCCTTGTTTTTCATAAACGAATTGCTTCGTATAGCCTGCATAAGAATTATCTTGAACGAAGGCAATAAAAGCTCGTACTTCTCGCCAAGTCAGTTTGCCTTGCTGCCATTGTTCTCTAAGGACTTTGGCTTCGTAACTCACGGGGTTATTTTGATCATCAAACTCAAGGGTGAGATTTTTTTGAATTTTCTCTGAATTTGTGAGGATGTCATCAGGTTGTCCCCAAATGCGTATAATATCTGAACTTGAGTATTGATCAAAATTAGGGCCATAAGCTGCAAGAAAACCTGCTTCGCGATAATAGGTGGTTACAGCGAATTCAGAGTCTGGATTTTCAATAATCATATCCTCTTTCGGTGCCGTTTTAAGTCTCTTATTTTTTAGTGACTCATGTTCCGCTTGGGCTTTCTTCAAACGCTCTTCGAAGTCCGCAGTTTTGTCTCCGCCGTATTCTTTGACGGATGCGCTAGCTAGTTTCAGTTCGGCTTGATTCAAAGAAAGCTCAGCAATTCGTACATTTCTTTCTGGATTTTTTAATTGACTAGCAGTATACGTTTCTTTCCCAGGTTTATCAATTGCTGCGGGATTAGGGTAAGAAGCTGTTTTTGTTGGTGTTTGTTCTTTCGTAATGACCAGAAAAAATCCGCTAACTAAAAGAAGACCCAACATGATAAGCAAAGTAATCCGCGTAATAGGCATCCTTTTTTGCGGAAGGCTACTCATTTTTTTCGGTTTCTCTTCAAATAACTTGAATAAATGATAACACGGAGTAAATGGTGAGGAAAAGCACAAAAAGAACAGATTAGTATTAAATAAGAAAATGCTGCTGTTTGAAGGTCTCTTCAAACAGCAGCATTTTTCATTTTATTTACTTGTTTTAGTAGCAGGGTCTAATTTCCGTTCGACCATCCCTAAAATCCAGTCAGTCATAATAGCCATTAAAGCAGTAGGTAAGGCACCTGCCAAAATAATAGCGGTCCCATCTGTTGCATTCGTACCACGAATGATAATATCGCCTAAACCACCCGCTCCAACGAATACTCCGATGGCAGTGATTCCGATGGCAACGACTAATGCATTTCGAATTCCTGCCATAATGACTGAAACGGACAGAGGCAGTTCGATCATATAAAGTCGCTGCCAATTTGTCATGCCCATGCCGGTTCCGACGTCTAAGGCATTTTTATCGACTTGCCGCATACCAGTGTAAGTATTTTTGATAATTGGTAGTAACGAATATAGAAATACTGTCAGGATAACAACGTTGACACCAAGACCCATTCCAATCATCAATACGGAAATCATTGCCAATGAGGGGATTGTTTGGATAACATTGGCTAAACGAATAACCCAATTGGCTAACTTCGTATGGCGCGCAATGAAAATCCCCAACGGAATTCCAACGATCGCGGCGAAGATAACTCCATAGATCGAGATTAAGAAGTGGCGTACAAATTGGGCAAAAATAATACTGCCATTCGTTTGATAGTATTGAATGAATTGTTGAAAAGTATTTAGATTTTCCACTACGCTCACTTCCCTTCGAAATAGTTATGTTCTTTTAGAAAATCTTCTGCAACGATTTGTGGTTCGACTAAGTCATTATCTGCGCGATAATTAAGCTTTTGCATCTCTTCAGTAGAAATCGTTCCTGCAAGACGTTCCAGTGCATCTTTTACTTTGGGATCAGATTTCAATAGCTTATTAGAAACGATTGGCGCAGCGTCATAAGGAGGGAAGAAGCGTAAGTCATCTTCCAGCATTACGAGATCATAGCTGGCGATACGTCCATCTGTTGAATACCCGAGAACAATGTCCATCTTTCCAGCTGAGAGGGCATCATATACAAGGCTGACCTGCATCGGTAAGATTGAAGAAAACTCAAATCCATAGGCTTGCTTAAATCCTTCGTAGCCATCTCCTTTACGTGTAATCCAAGAAGTGTCTACCCCAGCTTTCAATTCTCCTGAAACTCGTTTTAAATCACTTACCTTTTTAAGATTATATTTTTCAGCGGTATCTTTTCTTACTAAAAAGACATAGGTGTTATCAAATCCGTAAGATGGGAACCAGGTTTGATCAAAACGCTTTTCAAATTCATCATGTACGATATTGAACGCTTTTTTCGGATCTTTTTCCGCAGGCAATTGCAAGATAGAGGATAAATCTGTTCCCGTGTAGCGTGCGGAAGATATGGAAGCATCGTCTTTTAACATAGCTTGATGGTTAATCATATTGGTAGCTAAATTATTAATTACAGTGGTCTTTTTATCCGTATAATGTTCAACCATACCAGCAGTGATGCTTCCTAATATTTGCATTTCTGAAGTAATCCCGCCTGTAATCGCGATTGTGTCTTCATCATCATTGGAAGCTAATCCAGGAAAAGAACAACTACTTAGAAACAATAATGAAAGTCCGAGTAAAGCTAAAACTTTTATTTTTTTCATTCTTTACTCCTCCTTCCTTAGTGCTGCGGGTGTCATGCGATCCTCTAAGAAACCTAATAAGAGGTCCACAATTAACGCCATTAAGATAACAGGAACGGTTCCAGCGATAATCAAAGGGGGTTGGAAATTATTCAAACCACTGAAAATCATATCCCCTAATCCGCCTGCTCCAATATAAGAAGCCAGCGTTGCCCATGCAATTACATACACTGCGGCTAAACGAATACCAGCCATGATCGTTGGGACTGCGATTGGCAATTCTACCGTGAAAATTGATTGCAAATTGGTCATCCCCATGCCTTTAGCAACATCTCGGTAATTTCGGTCCACATTCTTCATTCCGATATACGTGTTTCGTAAAATCGGCAATAAAGAATAGATAAACAACGCGATGATCGCTGGGAATTTACCTACGCCGAAGAAGGGAATCATCAAAGCAAGCAAAGCAAGTGAGGGAATGGTTTGTAAGACACTGGCAACTCCGATAACAAAATTTGATATTTTCGGCAGGCGAGTCAATAAAATGCCTAAAGGTACAGCAACTAAAATACCAAGACCTAATGCAATAGCAGAGATATATAAATGTTCAGCACTCTTTGTCAGCATTTGCCCACCATATTCATTGATGAATGCTTGCATAGTTATGCCTCCTCGCTTGTAATGCTTTCGGCCGCATCTCCGAAGGTTTCTTCTTCACCCCAAAGAACATCATAAATGATGTCTACAAGGGAAACTCTAGTTAAAATGCCGACAAGATGCTTGTTTTCATCTACGACGGGAACATATTTAACGCCACGTTTTAGAATTCGTTGTAAACTATCACGAACCAAAGCTGCTTCCTTCACATAAAAAACGTTTGGATTAATAATATCCCCTACACTTGTCGCTTTACCGCGTCGACGTTCACGGTCGATAGTTTCGACATCGACAAATCCCTTTAAGACATTGTCTTCATCAACAATCAATAACGTATCTACACGTTTTTCGCGCATTAAACGAATGGCATTTTGCAAGCTCTTTTCCGGTGTAATGGATACGGCGGTATGCATCATAATTTCGCCAACTGTTGTCGTATCCGGTTTTGCTTGTAATAATCGATCTTCACCCAAAAGCTCCTCTACGAATTCATTCGCGGGTTGCTGCAGGATGTTTTCCGGTGTATCAAATTGAATGACTTTTCCGTTGTCCATAATCGCAATTCGATTGGCCAATTTTAAAGCTTCATCCATATCGTGGGTAACGAAAACGATGGTCTTACCTAAGCGTTCTTGTAAATCCTTCACAAGGTCCTGTAAAGAATCGCGAGTGATCGGGTCGAGGGCACCAAAAGGTTCATCCATTAAAATGATGTCTTGATCGGCTGCGAGTGCTCGAACAACCCCAATCCGTTGCTGTTGCCCACCAGATAGCTCATGGGGATAACGATCCAGCATGTCCCGCGGTAATTCGACTAGATCAATCATTCTTTCTGCTGTTTTATTTTGCTCTTCTTTGTCTACCTTTAACAAACGTTGAACAAGATTAATATTTTCACGAATCGTCATGTGTGGCATCAGTCCAATATTTTGGATGACGTACCCGATTTGACGACGCAATTCAACAGGGTTTTTCTTCTGAATGTCTTCTCCGTTAATCGTGATTGTTCCTTTTGTTGGATCAATCATCCGATTAATCATTCGCATAGTCGTCGTTTTCCCGCTCCCACTTGTACCAATCAAACAAATGAATTCTCCTTTTTCAAAAGAGAGGTTGACGTCCTCAACGGCTACTTTGTTCCCATTGTAAATTTTAGAAACGTGGTCAAACTCAATCATTTTTTCACTCCTTCTTTCTGAATAAAAATCATCTTATTAGCGCTTTGTACACCAAGATTACGAACTTGCTAATGCAAGTTCGTAATCTTAATAATTAGCATCTTAAATGTAGAAAAGTTAACAGACTTATAGTTTTAGTATGCAACAAAGGTCAATTAAAAACAAATAACTGGCTTGTTTTTGGTCAAAATAATGTATTAGAAACCGTTATCTATGGTTTTAAAATAACCGTTACACCCTTAGTACATCACATTTTTCTCATCACAAAGGAGTAGAGAAGGGGAGAATAAAAAAACATTTTTATACTAATGAAAGAAATCAATTTTTAAATTTGTATTATTTTTTCTTTTGGTTCTTGAGGAAGAAAGCAGCACGGTGCTTTTCAATCAGAATTCCCCATGATAGAATAGCGAAGGAAAAGAGGAGAAGCTATGTTAACCACAGAGGATTTTGATTTTGATTTACCAGAAGAATTAATTGCCCAGACCCCTCTAGAAAAACGCGATAGTTCACGTTTGCTGATTTTGGATCGGGAGACTGGTCAAATTGAGGATAAACATTTTGAAGAGATTATTGAGGAGTTAGCTCCTGGTGATGCATTAGTAATGAATGATACTCGAGTTTTGCCTGCTCGCTTATATGGAGAGAAGCCAGAAACCGGCGGTCATCTAGAAGTACTTTTATTGAACAATACACAGGGTGATGAATGGGAGACATTGATCAAACCAGCGCGTCGGGCGAAAGTAGGGACTCAGATTGTTTTCGGTGATGGGCGCTTACGTGCAGAAGTGAAGAAGGAATTGGAACACGGCGGACGAATAGTAGAATTTTCATATGAGGGAATCTTTTTAGAAAATTTAGAGTCGTTAGGTGAAATGCCTTTACCGCCTTATATCAAGGAACGCTTAGAAGATCCTGAACGCTATCAAACGGTATATGCGAAGGAAAATGGTTCGGCAGCTGCGCCAACTGCGGGGCTGCACTTTACTCCGGAATTGTTGGAAAAGATTGCAGCTAAAGGTGTGAAGCTTGTCTATTTGACCCTGCATGTTGGGCTTGGTACATTCCGCCCTGTAAGCGTTGATAATATTGCTGAACATCAAATGCATAGTGAATTCTACCGTTTGACAGAAGAAGCTGCGGCTCAATTGAATGAGGTTCGTGCGAATGGCGGAAAAATAATTGCTGTTGGGACGACATCTATTCGTACGCTAGAAACAATCGGAACGAAATTCAATGGTGAAATCAAAGCCGACAGTGGTTGGACAGATATCTTTATCACGCCTGGCTATGAATTCAAAATCGTTCAAGCATTTTCGACGAATTTCCATCTGCCGAAATCAACACTAGTAATGTTAGTCAGTGCTTTTGCTGGACGAGAAAAAACTTTGGCGGCTTATCATCATGCAATTGAAGAACGTTATCGTTTTTTCAGTTTTGGTGATGCAATGTTTGTTAAATAAGAAGGAGACCAGTGGATGATTTCACTGGTTTTTTTGCACACAAAAAAGCCAGGCTCTCGACTGCCTGGCTCTTAGAATATCGGAAGGATTAGTTCATTCGAATTTTATATTACTTTTTATGATACATGCAAAGTATTACATGAATTTCTTGACTATAAACATAAATATTTGTTTTTACTACGTTTTCACTTTTATTCAGTTTTAAGAAACTTTTTTCTTACTTACGTATCTTTTTACTTGTGTGTTTGATGTACTACTCAACCTCTGATACGCATTCACTATTTATAAAGAAATACTTCACACGTACACTCTTGACAACTTTTCGGTGAATCTTGTATTACTAACAATTTTATTGTTTACTTTTTTCTACTTTCTTATCGAGAAATCCTTCGAATGATCTAAGTTCCTCCTTCCTTGTATCTATAATATAGCACATTTGAATTGTTTTTGGAAGCGATTACACTTGGTTATTTAGAAAGATTAATTTTGTTACTTTTTGACCAAAAGACAAGGTGTATGCTTTGAGTTAAGACTCTTTTCTGTGTTATAGTAATAATATAGACAGGTTTTTTATAACGAAAAGGAGGAATGGGATGGAACCCTACAAAGAGACGATAGATACCGTAGTTAGCGAATTTGACGCTGATTTAGCTGATGGATTGACGGAAGATAAAGTACAGGAACAAATAAAAAATAACGGAAAAAATAAATTTGATGAAGCGCCAAAGGAATCCTTGATTAAAAAATTTTTTCATAGTTTGACGGATTTTACAACGATTATTTTATTAGTTGCAGCAGTTATATCCCTTTATACCGCTATAGCGACTGATCATGGTGATTATTTCGAAAGTTTTCTAATTATAGCTATTGTTGTGATTAATTCGGTTTTAGCGATCGTGCAGGAAGGAAATGCGGAGAAAGCATTATCTGCTTTGCAAGATATGAATAAGCAGACAGCGACTGTCATGCGTGATGGAAAACAAGAAGAAATTGATGCTGAGAATCTTGTGCCGGGGGATACACTACTACTTGAATCTGGCTCAATGATCACTGCGGATGCAAGAATCGTAGAAGCGTCACAATTACGTGTAGAGGAATCAGCATTAACGGGTGAAAGTGAACCAGTGATGAAAGATCCAGAATATCAAGGCGAAGAGGACGATGCATTAGGTGATCGCTTGAATATGCTTTACAAAGGATCGACAGTAGTTAATGGTCGCGGTAAAGCAATCGTAACTGCAACTGGTATGAAGACTGAGATGGGAAAAATCGCCGGTCTTTTAAATAGTGATGAAACACAAAAAACACCTCTGCAAAAACGATTAAATCAATTAGGGAAACGGATCAGTTTGATCGCTTTGGCAGCTGCGGCTTTTGTGTTTTTCATTGGAGAGATGCAAGGCGAACCAATGTTGGATATGTTTATCACTGCGATTTCCTTAGCTGTGGCGGCCGTGCCGGAAACATTGACGGTTATTGTGACATTAACATTAGCCTATGGCGTTCAAAAAATGGCGCAAAAGAATGCGATTATTCGCCGATTACCAGCTGTGGAGACTTTAGGATCAGCAAACGTGATTTGTTCTGATAAAACTGGGACATTGACGCAAAACAAAATGCGTGTTCGTCGTGTCTGGACACATGGTGATTCGGTCGTTGATACTGAAGAAGGTATGACGGAAGAAGCGATGGAAGTTTTGAGCATTGCGGCTTTATGTACCGATGTCATTGTGGAAAATGATGACAATGAATTAGAAATTAAGGGCAATCCTACAGAAGCAGCAATTGTTCGCGCAGTAGAGGAAAATTATCATACGAAAGCTGAACTAGAAGAAAAATACCCGCGAATCGGTGAAATTCCTTTCGACTCTGATCGGAAAATGATGACGACTGTACATAAGCGCGGGAAGAAATTTATTTCTATTACTAAAGGTGCTTTCGACGTGTTACTACCAAAATTCCATTATGGGGATGTAGATCAGGCGGCGATCGTTAATGACCGTTTCGGGAAAAAAGCGTTACGAGTCATTGCTGTAGGTTATGCGATCCATGAAGAAGAACCTAAGGACATAACCTCGGAAGCATTAGAAAAAGATTTGCGCTTGATGGGCTTGATCGGTATGATTGATCCGCCAAGACCAGAATCAAAAGCAGCTATTGCACGTGCCAAAAAAGCAGGGATCAAAACAGTGATGATCACCGGGGACCATGTCGTTACTGCCGGAGCTATCGCCAAAGAATTAGGAATCATGAAAACTCGGAAAGAAGCGATTTCTGGTGCTCAATTACAAAAAATGAGTGATGAAGAGCTTGATGGACGTGTAAAGGACTTATCTGTTTATGCACGTGTGACACCAGAAGATAAAATTCGAATCGTCAAATCCTGGCAACGTACAGGCGCTGTCGTAGCGATGACTGGAGATGGCGTCAATGATGCTCCGGCATTAAAAGCGAGTGATGTTGGTTGTGCCATGGGAATCACCGGTACCGATGTTGCAAAAGGTGCAGCCGATATGGTGTTGACCGATGACAATTTCGCAACAATCGTTGATGCAGTAGCTCGCGGACGTTCTGTGTACCAAGGAATTCGTAAAGCAATCAACTTTTTATTAAGCTGTAATATCTCAGAAATTTTCATTGTAGTGATTGCCATGCTATTAGGCTGGGGCGCCCCGTTTACGGCAGTACAATTGCTGTTTGTAAACGTAGTAGCAGATGGGCTTCCTGGATTTGCGTTGGGGAGAGAACCGGCTGAAGCTGGAATCATGGATGAAAAACCAATTCCTCGCGATGAAGGAATCTTTGCTCGCGGCCTATGGAAAAAAATTGGTTTGAACGCAGTGGTCTTTACGATTGTGACTCTGATTGGTTTCTATATTGGGGCATTTGTTGAACATGTCAGCTACTTTACGCCACCAAGTTTAGAAGTTGGACAAACTGTTGCATTTCTAGTTTTAGCTTATTCATCAATCCTGCACGTATTTAATGTACGTAGTAGTAAATCGATTTTTAAAGTAGATTTAGCAACGAATAAATCATTGGCTCAAATGGCCTGGTTAGCATTAGGAATTACAACGGCAATTGCGCTAATTCCTCAGACACAAGAATTGTTCTATCTTGTACCAATCAGTATGAATCATTGGGTGATTGCGATCTTGCTTTCAATTGTACCAATCATAGTGAACGAGCTAATCAAGTTCCATAAAGCACCAGAAGTAGATCCGGAAAATATTTAGAAACGAACGTCTTCGATGGTCATTCTTTCCATCGAAGACGTTTTTTAATAGTAAGGGAAAGGTTATACGCAAAAAGAGATTTTGAGTCTATTTAAGTTCTTCTTAGGATCGCTGTAAGAGAAGTTGCAAAAGCGGCTTAAAACCAGTATTATGGTACAAGTTGCAAACACATACATATAGAAGAAAGTAGGAAATTAAATGACTGAACCTGCCATTTCTTATCGTTTAATAAAGAAAGAAAAACATACAGGGGCACGCTTGGGCGAGATTATTACGCCTCACGGTACTTTCCCGACACCTATGTTTATGCCCGTAGGAACGCTTGCTACAGTAAAAACAATGTCACCAGAAGAATTGAAGGAGATGGGTGCCGGCATTATCTTAAGTAATACCTACCACCTTTGGCTGCGTCCAGGAGAAGATTTGGTCGCTGAAGCAGGCGGCCTGCACAAATTTATGAATTGGGATCAGCCAATCTTAACCGATTCTGGCGGTTTCCAAGTCTTTTCACTGGCTGATATGCGCAATATCGTCGAAGAAGGAGTTCATTTTAAAAATCATTTAAATGGTTCGAAGATGTTCTTATCACCAGAAAAAGCGATCGATATTCAAAATAAATTAGGCTCAGATATTATGATGAGCTTTGATGAGTGTCCACCATTTGATGAAAGCTATGATTACGTCAAAAAATCTGTTGAACGTACGTCTCGCTGGGCTGAACGCGGCCTAAAAGCACATGCGAATCCAGCGACTCAAGGCCTATTCGGGATTATTCAAGGGGCTGGCTTTGAGGATCTACGACGTCAAAGCGCGAAAGATCTTGTAAGTATGGATTTTCCTGGCTATTCTATCGGCGGGCTTTCTGTTGGTGAGCCAAAGGAAGAAATGAACCGAGTATTAGAATTTACTACACCGTTAATTCCAGAAAACAAACCTCGATATCTTATGGGGGTTGGCGCGGCCGATTCATTAATAGATGGTGTCATACGCGGTGTTGACATGTTTGACTGCGTGCTGCCAACACGTATAGCACGTAATGGTACCTGTATGACGTCTGCTGGTCGATTAGTCGTTAAAAATGCGAAGTACGCTCATGATTTCCGTCCTCTAGATGAAAAGTGTGATTGCTATACTTGTCGTAATTATACACGTGCATATATTCGTCATTTGATCCACTGTGATGAAACCTTTGGGATTCGCCTGACTTCTTATCACAATTTGTATTTCTTGATCAACTTGATGAAGCAAGTTCGTCAAGCAATTATGGATGACAACTTATTAGAATTTCGTCAAGCCTTCTTTGAAGAATATGGTTTTAACAAGCAAAACGCAAAAAGTTTCTAAAGTCTGATTAAAAAGGCTAGTGTAACGCTGGAAACTTTGTTACAGTTAAAAGTGGATTTACTAAGAATGCGAGGGGAAATTTAAAATGGGAAACTTTTCAATGATTATCTTGCTAGTATTAATGCTGGGAATGTTCTTTATGATGAACCGTTCTCAAAAGAAACAACAGCAAGAACGTCAAAGTTTATTAGATGCAATGAAGGTCGGAGATAGCGTAGTTACTATTGGCGGACTTCATGGTGTGATCTCTGAGATCAACAACAACGATAAAACAGTTACGTTAGACTGTGAAGGAATTTATCTAGTATTTGATCGTTCTTCAATCAGAACGGTGAAGTCTGGTGTCCGTCCAGCGACAGCCCCTGTTGAAACGGAAGTTGTTGAACCAGAAACAACAGAGCCTACTGAAACTGTCGTGGAAGAAAAACCTGAAGATAAAACAGAAGATAAGTAAGATTTATTATTGTTCTTACTATTATAATCGTTAAGGTGCGTAATTATACGCACCTTTTTTTTGTTTCCTCGCAAAAACCAGATTACTTATCAGCTGTTAAAAATAAGGAATATAAGATTTTAAAACCATCTCTTTTGCTGATGATAATCTGAGAAAATAAAAAAAAGAGAGGTACTTTGCCAGTAGAGGAATCAGTACTAGGAAATAGTTATGACGCACGTGTTCTTTTGTTTAGTGGAATAAAACGATATTGGAGGGGAAAAGAATGAGAGAAAGAAATGGTATATCTATCCTTGTCCTTCTTTTGTTATTGGGGCTGAGTATGGTAATAACTAGTGTGTTTTCTCCTGTGGTTACAAGCGCGGCGAAAGATGTTACAGACAAGGTAGAGGTTCTTGGGGTAGAAGTATCCAAAGAGAACGGGATTCAAGTTCCTGAAGCGAATAAAGTTCAAGTAGACGAGATTGTCCAATTGAGCTACTTATGGACCATTAATACAGAAAACATGAAAGAAGTGGAAGCGGGAGATACATTTGCTTTTACGTTACCCGATGAACGGTTTCTCCATACTTATATAGAGGAGTCGACATTGGATTTGACTCATTCTGTCACCAAAGAGACGATTGGTCAGGCTTTTCTAAGAAATAATCGTTTTACTGTAAGACTTAATGACCTAGGAGCAAGTCAAAAAGAGCTGATAAATATTCCATTAACAATTAAAGTGAAAGCTGTAAAAGCAGGCAATGGTATTAATCTAGGAGGCAATGGTTCGCTGACAAATCACAAATTGACAATTATCGATTCAGTAACTTCAAAGGCGAGTCCAATCCAAGTAGAAGCCCAAGTAACAGGAATTGGTGACTTGCCTGAATTTCAACATTTCGAATATGTGATCGTGGATCAAGCAGAACCTGTTAAAGCAGTTGCTTATGGGATTACTGAAAAAAAGATAGTCAAGAAGGGGGAAGTAGTCAAAGTTTCCTTCTATAAAAATAAGTCTCCTCAGGGAAAGTATTTAGACAGGATCGAGGGTTTGAAAGACTGGAAGTCATTGTTAATCGATGGACACAGCTATTTAATTCGTGAGGTTTCTACTCCAGGGTATCAAACAGTAATTACAGGTGGAGCTGGTGAAGGAAATCAATATAATTTTCGAACTCAAAATACCCAAACCAATAAATTTCTTGTCTTAAATCAAATTTCCTTAAGAGGACAGGTCTCTAGTGATCAAGTTTTTGTTCCTGCGACAGCTATTCTTCAGAGTCGAAAGGAACAGTCTGAAATAATAATTGGAAAACCTTCTACAAAAGAAAAGACGACAGCTCAAAAGTCCACTACCCCTACTTCAACCACTAGTTCAGAGAACAAGGACGGTATCAATTTAACTAAAATCGATTCGGCAACAGGAGAGAAGCTCTCAGGCGCAGAATTTGAATTAAGCAACGAGAAGGGAGAGAAGATGTATCTTCGTAAGAAGCTGATGACGGATAAAAATGGTCTGCTTCATATTCATCCGTTGCCAAAAGGTAACTATTCATTAGTAGAAATAAAAGCACCTGAAGGATATACATTGAATAATGAGCCGATAACATTTACCTTTACTAAAAAAAATAAGCAAATCTCCTTAACAAAAGAGAATACCAAGGAAGGCGAGACAGCAGCTACGAAAAAGAATGCTTCAAAAGAGGTGGACACAACAAAAGAAAGCAGCCGCGAACAATCAAGCCAATCAGCATCAACTGCAACTAAAAAACAATATCCAAAAACAGGGATGTCTAATAATAAACTTCTCTCTATTATAGGCTGCATCCTCTTGGTAGGGACAGTTTTTGTATTAAGTGCTAAAAGGAACAGTTAAAGCAGACTTAATGGAAATTCATTTGGGTAGCCACTAATTTCGTATAATCCGAAAAAGCAATTAACGAATAAATTGCATTTGTGAAAAAAGTTCTTTAAAAGAGTAAAGAATTAGTTAAAGTTACTATAAAAACAAATGTTACGAAAGTCTTTAAAATAGGGAGTTTGTTAATAAAACGAAATGGTGTGAAAAAAATCACAAAAACTATTTACAAACGATCGGCTGTGTTGTATGATGTGTATGTGAAAAGTAACACAAAAATTTTTAGGAGGATACACATGGCTAAAGCGATTGAAAAGGAAAAAGACGCGATCAGCGTTGAGCAAGTGATTGATGAATTAGCGGCAAAAGCAAATGTTGCTCTGAAAGAAATGGAAGATTTCGATCAAGAAAAAGTTGACCATATCGTTCATGAAATGGCAATGGCTGCACTAGACAAACACATGATGTTGGCAAAAATGGCGGTTGAGGAAACTGGCCGTGGGATTGTCGAAGATAAAGCAATCAAAAACATGTACGCATCAGAGTATATTTGGAACAGCATCAAACATGATAAGACAGTTGGCGTAATCGGTGAAGACAAACAAAAAGGTTTAATTGAAGTTGCCGGACCTGTCGGTGTTGTTTGTGGGGTAACACCTACCACGAACCCAACTTCTACTACAATCTTCAAATCAATGATTGCATTGAAAACAGGGAATCCAATCGTTTTTGCATTCCATCCAAGTGCTCAAAAATGTTCAGCTGAAGCTGCACGTATCGTTCGTGATGCTGCAATCGCAGCGGGCGCTCCTGAAAACTGTATCCAATGGATCGAAAAGCCATCGATCGACGCAACTTCAATGTTAATGAATCACCCAGGTGTAGCAATCGTCCTTGCGACTGGCGGACCTGGCATGGTTAAATCAGCATATTCCACTGGGAAACCAGCTTTAGGTGTAGGTGCTGGTAACGTACCTTCATACATTGAAAAAACTGCAAAAATTAAACGTGCGGTAAATGATTTGATCGTTTCTAAATCTTTTGATAACGGAATGATTTGTGCTTCTGAACAAGCGGTCATCGTTGACAAAGAAGTCTACGAAGAAGTAAAAGCTGAATTCCAAGCACATCAAGTATATGTAGTGAAGAAAGCAGAATTGAAGAGATTAGAAGACGCTGTAATGAACGAAGGAAAATATGCAGTAAATCCTGCAATCGTTGGGCATTCAGCTGAAGATATTGCGCAACGCGCAGGAATCAAAGTTCCAGCTGGAACTAAAATCCTGATTGCGGAATTAGACGGCGTGGGTGCGGATTATCCATTATCTCGTGAAAAACTTTCTCCAGTTTTAGCTATGATTAAAGCAAATGATCATCAACATGGATTTGATCTTTGCCAAGGCATGCTTGAGTTAGGCGGATTAGGACATACAGCGGTTATCCATACTGAAGACGAAGATTTACAAGTGAAATTCGGTTTGCGTATGAAAGCTTGCCGTATCTTAGTAAATTCACCATCTGCTGAAGGCGGTATCGGTGACATCTACAATGAAATGATCCCATCATTGACTCTTGGTTGTGGTTCATACGGTAAGAACTCTGTATCTAAGAACGTATCTGCTATTAACTTAATCAATGTTAAAACTATAGCGAAACGGAGAAATAATATGCAATGGTTTAAATTACCATCAAAAATCTACTTCGAAAAGAACTCTCTATTGTATTTGACGCAAATGGAAAATGTTGAACGTGTTATGTTAGTTTGTGACCCTGGTATGGTTCAATTTGGGTATGCTGACATCGTTCGCGAAGTTCTTGGACGTCGTAAAAATGACGTGAAAATCGAAGTGTTCTCTGATGTTGAACCGAACCCTTCAACAAATACTGTTTACAAAGGGCTAGAAATGTTCAACGAGTTCCAACCAGATACAGTCATCGCTCTTGGTGGTGGTTCAGCAATGGATGCGGCGAAAGGCATGTGGATGTTCTTTGAACACCCAGACACTTCATTCTTCGGCGCGAAACAAAAATTCTTAGATATTCGTAAACGGACTTACAATATCGGCAAACCTGAAAAAACTCAGTTCGTATGTATCCCGACAACTTCTGGTACTGGTTCTGAAGTAACACCATTTGCCGTTATTACAGATAGTGAAACACACGTGAAATACCCATTAGCAGATTACGCGTTAACACCGGATGTAGCGATTGTTGACCCTCAATTTGTTATGACAGTACCTGCTTCAGTAACAGCTGATACTGGTATGGACGTATTGACACATGCGATCGAGTCTTATGTATCTGTTATGGCATCTGACTACACTCGCGGATTAAGCTTACAAGCAATCAAGATCGTTTTTGAAAACCTTGAAAAATCTGTTAAAACAGCTGATCCAGAAGCACGTGAAAAAATGCATAACGCATCAGCAATGGCTGGTATGGCCTTCGCCAATGCATTCTTAGGAATTTGTCACTCAATCGCTCATAAAATTGGTGGAGAATATGGTATTCCTCACGGACGTACGAACGCAATTCTATTGCCTCATATCATCCGTTACAATGCCAAAGATCCTCAAAAACATGCGATGTTCCCTAAATATGACTACTTCCGTGCCGATGCTGATTATGCTGATATCGCGAAGTTCTTAGGCCTTAAAGGCAATACAACAGCTGAATTAGTGGAAGCATTAATCGAAGCAGTTTACAACTTAGGAGCAACTTGTGGTATTGATATGAACTTGAAAGCGCAAGGCGTGACTCAAGAAACATTGAATACAACAGTGGATCGTATGGCTGAGTTAGCTTACGAAGACCAATGTACAACAGCTAACCCTAAAGAACCATTAATCAGCGAGCTGAAAGAAATCATCGTAACAGCTTACGATTACAAAGCGTAGAGCTTAGCAAGAGCCCTCTTTATGAGGGTTCTTTTTTTTGAACATTTCCTATCCTGTTAGGCAAACAAATAGTAAATGGATAGCTGTCAAAATTATTTCGATCGATGTCCCAAAGACAACAGCGAGTTATGGGAAATTTACATGTTTTTTAGAAAAAAATAATTTCGATTGTTTTTATTTAAAAGATTCAATTTTTTTAGGAAAAATGAATCTCTTTGATTGTTATAGTCTGTGAAAAACGATAGACTAGAATTAGGATAAGAAGAAGGGTTCGAGGGCATGGAGAAGCTGAAGCGAGAGATAAAAGAACTAAGTGAATCAAATGCGCGTTTAGGTGCATTAATTGATTATTTAACAAATGAAAAGAAGTTAATGGCAAGTAAAGCAAATCATATCTTTATGTTAGATATGCAAGATTATGTTGCCGCGTTGAGTCGCTTGGCTCCCTCGGATTCAAAATTTTCTGTGGCACCTCCTGAAATCAAGCAAATCAATCGACTTTTGACGCAGCAATACGAACTGATGAAACTGGTTCAAAGAGATTATGCTCGTCTTGAGGTTTCTGGGAATTTACCAGAGGAGCTAGAGTTCGATGCGAGCAAGAAAAAGCATTTTAGACGCTTGCAGATTATTAATCAGTTATTACTGCAAGACAATATCTATTTTCAATCTATGCTGGATGCAAAAAAAATCAGCGGAAATATTCGGATCGGTGAGAAGAAAAACTGGCTGCAACGACTTCTTAGAAGATAAAGAAATCCATTCGTGGGTTTCTTTTTTTGATTTTTGAATTAGATGACACAAATAAAGAACGACGAATTGATGTGCTCTCCGATAAATGATATGATGTTTTAAAATACATCATATGAATTTGAAAGGAGTGCATCATGAAAAATAAAAAAATGATTTTTGTGGTATTTATCGTAGCGTTGAATCTTCGATTGGGGATTTCATCCATACCGCCATTAATTGGAATGATCAAGCAGGACTTGCAGCTGAACAATTTTCAAGTAAGTTTATTAACAAGTATTCCTGTAATATGCATGGGCATGATGGCGTTTGGTGTCAAACGAATGCAGCAACAATTCGGTCGTGATCGAAGCATTCTGGCTTGTCTTTTTTTATTGGCGATAGCAACCGCCAGTCGGGGAATATTTTCAAGTTATATAAGTTTAGTCATTTCTGCTATTGTCATTGGCTTTTCAATCGCAATCATCGGTCCCTTGCTTTCAAGCTTGATTAAGGAGTTTTTTTCAAAACAAACAGGCTTGCTAATTGGTATTTATTCAATCAGTATGGGGGTGGGGTCGGCTACGGCATCGAGGTTTAGTCTTTCGTTAGCTAAAAACACTTGGCCCTTTGCGTTAGGAATTTGGAGCCTGTTAGCTATTTTAGCGGGATTAATTTGGTTCGTTATAATGGGAAAGAAGTCTGTCCAAATGATGAGCTCAGTAGCTAAAGTAAAGGGTTTTCCACTTAGTAATAAGCAAGCTTGGAAGATGGTTCTATTTTTTTGCTTACAATCAGGCATGTTTTATGGAATGAGCACGTGGTTAGTCGAACTGCTTGTTCAAAAAGGTTTTTCTCGTGAGACAGCTAGTCAATACTTAACATTGTTTGTGATTGTGCAAATGCTTTTTAGTTTTGTTATTCCAGTATTGATGGACCATTGGGGAAAGATTCGAAATTGGATCATTTTTTGTGGCGTAATGATCGTTTTGGGGATAGTCTGCTTGATGATGAATGTGTTTTTTCTCTTGATTGTCGGTATTTTTCTGGTTGGTTTTGGTCTAGGCGGTTATTTTCCTATAGCGATGTTGTTGCCGCTTCAGGCTAGTGAGGATCCTTTAGAGGCAAGTTTATGGACAGGGATGATCCAATCTTTTGGCTACATTGTGGGTGGAATGATTCCGATTCTTTTAGGGATTTTTGTCGATATTTTTAAATCCTTCAACATCTTCTTATATGGTATGATTATTTTGTGTAGCGGGATACTACTACTGACAATTCAAGGAAGAGGCTATGAGAATGACGAAAAATCGCAATCTGGTGAACGAAACGATTCAACAGCTGGAGAATTACATTCAGCAAAAAGAGCTGATGATAGGAGATAAACTACCCGTCGAAAAGGAATTAGCTGAGATTTTTGGTGTTGGTCGTTCCACATTGCGTGAAGCGGTTAAAATTCTAGCTTTTAGTAATATTTTAGAGGTGAAGCAAGGTTCTGGAACTTTCATAAAAAATGGCATAATCGGTGAGTATTCAACGAAGGAGCTCTTGCAGGCACGATCTATGATTGAGACCCAAGCATCTATCATGGCAGCAAAATACCAAACGGATAAGGAAATGCTGGAGTTGAAAGAAGTGTTGTTTCAACGGAATCAGTTGCTGGAAGCGGGGAAATTTTCCGAATACATTGATGCAGATTTGACTTTCCATCAACAAATTATTGCTATGAGTCGTAATCCCTTTTTAATCAAGTGGTACAATGAGCTACTTCCTGATATAAAATTACATTTGAGTCAACAGGTCTTGCGAATGGAAGCGTATCAGGATAATACAAGTTTGCATAATAAGATTTATCGAGCATTACTTGATAGGAAAGTGGAAGAAGTTCAGGTGATGATTCAAAAAAATATTTTTATAGACGAAGAGGACGCAATCATTTGATCGCATCCTCTTTTTTGGCTAGCAGCGTACCGCTAATTTTTTATAATCAATTCCTCGAGCTTGGCACCATTCTTTTGGCGCACCGCTTAGAATAATAGGGTTATGAATCAAATCAGCTGTTGTAGCTTTATCCGTCATTAGATACAAACGATGCAGCTGTGTCTTCCAGTCTTCGATCAATTCAATTGTCGCATCAATGCCATTGCTTATAAGGTGATCTAAGATGGCTGCTGAAACGCCGACAGCCTTAGCACCTAAGCAGAGTGCTTTGAAGATATCATACGCGTCACGAATGCCGCCAGAAGCTAAAATGGTCATATCATCGATCGTTTGAGCTTCTAACAATGAGATAACTGTTGATTGACCCCAATCATCCAAATAGTCCAATTCACGTTTTTTCCGACGAGCATTTTCAATTTGAGAAAAGCTCGTGCCACCGCGTCCTGAGACATCTGCCGCTTGGGCACCAAGCAATTGCAGCTGCTGGATGGTTTCTTTGCTCATACCGAAGCCGACCTCCTTCACAATTACCGGAACAGATAATTGCTGGATGGTTTCTTCGATATTTTTTTGCCATTCATGAAAATCGTGATCGCCCTCAGGCATGACAAGTTCTTGTGGTACGTTCAGATGAATCTGCATGCCATCTGCTTGTAACAGGTTTACGATTTTTTTTGCATCTTCGCTGGTTCTTCCTGCTCCCATGTTACCTAAGATCAGGCCGTTGGGATTCACTTTGCGAACCACGGTATAGGAATCGGCAACACTAGGGTCCTTTAATGCTGCGCTAACTGAACCAGTAGCCATCATTAGGCCGGTTTCTCGAGCGATGATTGCTAAATCATGATTGATTTTTTTTGTTTTTTCACTGCCACCAGTCATGGCATTGATGTAGAAGGGGACACTGAGCTTTAGTCCTAAAATATCTGTGCTCAAGTCAATTTCTTCTGGACGTGTATTGACCAAAGAAGAATGAACGAGACGAATTGCATCGAAATCATTTTCTTTGGGTTTTTGATGAAAAGCTCTAGCTAATGAAACATGTTCATCCTTACGATTCATGGCGATCCTCCGTAAGATGGTAGACGTGTAAAGGTAACGGGGTGATGCCCGCTTTTTCCCACGAACTCATCAACGGTAAGATACCGGCACGTTTATCAACAATCACGATTCCGCAATCGCCACCGCCTGCGCCAGAAGATTTTGCGGCGCCGCCATATTTTTCTGCTAGGTCATTCAAGCGTTTCAATTCTTCGGTTTCAATGGATACGTTGCTTAGGCTAGTAAGCTGGTTTAATAAACTGCGGTTTTTGCGAATCATTTTTTGGATCAAAGCTATATCGTTTTGTTTGAAGCCTTGGATCATTAGATCTACGCAGTTTTTACTCTCGTTTAAGAAATTTTCATAAGAGTTTTTCTTTTCCTCACGGGATTGATGAACTTGATCCACTAAATCTGAAGTTGAGGCGGGACTGCCAGTCCAGCCAATCAATAAGCGCAAATCTTCGGGAACTTGCAAGGGTTCGATCTTTAGATTTGGCCAGTCACTTTCAATCAACGTGGTCATTTTTTCAGTAGCTAATTTATCCAATACCCAATCATGATCAAAGGTTGAAAATGCGAGCCAGCCGCCATAACAGCTAGCTGCAATATCGCCGCAGGAGCCGTTGCCTTGGACATTTAAGTGAGCTAGTGTGGCCAGCTTAAATAGTTCAAGTTGGGAAAGGTTTAAGTCGTAAAACGCGTTTAATGCTTTGACAGTAGCAACGGTTACAGCGCCGCTGGAACCTAAACCGTATTTTCGTCCATTGGAATTATCTAATTCGCTGGTAACCTTTAGGTCGAAGAAGGCTAGCTGCTTGCCTTTTTCTTGAGCGAATTTTTCAGTAAAGTGAATGGCAGCCAATATATAATGGAACGGATTGTCTCGAATATCTAAGACTAATTCATTTTTACGTCGTGTCCAACGAATCGGCATGTCGCTATATTGAGCGGATTGAATGCTGCCGCTTTTTTTAGCTGGACCAATAGAGACGGAAATGAATTGATCGATCGCAACGATGATTGCCGGATGTCCCGGTTCAACGACCGCATATTCACCGGCGATGTATAATTTTCCAGGTGCAGTCACTTCGATCATTTAATTCTCCTCCTCTGACAAGATTTCAATAGCAGGACCAGCATGAGCAACAACGATTTGTTGTGGGACAAAGTGGTCTTTTAAGGTATTTAACAACGCGTCTTCGTTTTTACGTTCAACTAGAATTTTGACATTAGGTCCAGCATCCATCGTAAAGTAACAAGCCAGCCCTTTTTGTCTGATCTGACGAACGAGATTCATCGCCTTCATACTTTCTGCTGACCAATAGGTAAATGGGGGAGTTGCCGCTAAAGTCGTTCCATGCATTTTTAAGGCACTGGCTTCAGTGACTTCTCCAAGAGCAGTAAAATCTTTATCCGCGATGGCTTTTCGTGCTTTATTAAGATCTTGCGGTACAGTCTGTAGCCAGCCTTCATAGAAAGCGGATGTTTCGACTGTTCGCTGCATACCGTCGCGGCTGGAGATGTCTTTTTGTGCGTCGTTAACCACTATGAAGAGCATACTAAGCTCGTTTTCAAAGCCGTCACTAGGAATGTTGATAGCAAAAGAAGAGTCATCGGAGTCGCCCTTTTGCCATTCAGCAAACCCGCCGTAAATGCTACGACAAGCAGAGCCTGATCCGCGACGAGCCAAACGGGATAATTCTTCTGGTGACAGGTCCAAATTTAGCGCTGCACTGGCTGCACCAGCTAAAGCGGCCAACCCACTAGCAGAAGAAGCCAAGCCAGCTGCTGTAGGGACAAAGTTTTGACTTTTGACAACTGCGGCCAAGTTAGTGTTTGCTTTAGCCCGCACTAAATCAAGAAAGCGACTCACTTTTAGGGTCGCTTTCGAATCCTGCAGTTGATTGTCTAGATAGAAGAGATCCTCGGACACGTCTTCTGAAAAAGTAACGCTTGTTTCAGTATAGAACGCATCCAATGTTAGTGATAAGCTGTTATTCATTGGAATGATCAGCTCTTGATTTTCTTTCCCCCAATATTTTATCAAGGCAATATTCGTATAAGCCCGAGCTTTTCCATTAAACATGCGCATAGACACCTAACCCTTCGATCCATGTATTTCGTGCGCCTGCATCCAATAGAATCTGTTGCAATTGTCGCCCGCTTGTTTCGTCTTCAGCTAAAGCAATCATGCAGCCGCCACGACCGCCGCCTGTTAGCTTCGCGCCTAAAGCGTGATTATCTAATGCCGTTTCAATCAAATGATCTAAATGCCGATTGCTTGTTCCTAATAAACGCAATAGACCTTGTGCTTGATTCATACAATCGCCTAAAATTTGTGGTCGATTTTGTAAAATGGCTTTTTGAGCCTGGGCAGTCAATTTACCCAGTGTTCGCATTTGCTTATTCGTTTCGTAAGGACGCATTTCCATCAGTTTAGCAATGTCCTTAACCGCTTTACGAGTCTGTCCCTTAATGCCGGTATCGGCCACTACTAAAAAGGCATCCATGTTCAATTGGAAGGGTTGGAAACCAATCCCTTTCTGATAAAGAATTGGTTCAGTACCGCTAATAGTGGTCGCATCAATCCCGCTAGGATTTCCGTGCGCCACAGCTTCTGCTTGATTTACGAAATGCAGCACATTTTCCTGAGTGGCTGGTTCTTCCATCCAATCAAAGACAGCACGAGTAATCGCAACTGCTACCGCTGCGCTAGAGCCCATTCCGCGTTCTGCTGGAATCGTACTTTCTATTTTTAAATAAAATGGTTCTGGAATTTTGAAATGCTTTACCAAATACCAAAGTAAGACCGTAACATTGCGCATTGTGCTGGGCGCTTCTGAAAGCGGTCCGTGAAAGAAACTGGATTCAATCCACGATTCTAATTTATTCGCGCGAATCGTTGCTTGGATTCCTGTTCCTGAAAAGGGAAAAGCAATCGCTGGTTCTCCATAGACAACCGAGTGTTCTCCCATTAATATAATTTTCCCACTGGCATAACCCGTGCCAATCGATTTCATTAAAAAAACCCCTATTTCGTTTTAGAGTAACTATTCCCCAAAAAATATTTCTTCAGTTTATTGCTGTCTGTTAATGATTTTAAAGCAATTATTTTTCTAGTGAAAGCAATACGTTTTTTTGTATTCCACCTGAATAAACAGGGGTTGATTTTTCTTTATAACGACTATTTATTTATTTCTCTTTTTCATTTTACTCAGAGAAAGCCGACAAGTAAACGAAACCCTTGAAAAGATTTTGAAAATCAACGATTTTTTAAACATTCCTTAGAAGAAGGAAATGCTTTTTTTTGGAAGTATTTCAATTGACGGCACAAGATATTGGGGGTATATTAGATAAGTTGAAAAAAACGCACTATATTTTGTATGAAATGAGTTGGAGGTTTATGAGCGTGATCGTATTAGCAGGAACCATTGGAGCAGGGAAATCAAGTTTGACCGCGATGCTGTCAGAGCATTTAGGCAGTCAAGCTTTTTATGAATCCATTGATGATAATGAAGTATTGCCGCTGTTTTATGCTGATCCAGAACAGTATGCATTTTTACTACAGATTTACTTTTTGAATAAACGTTTTGACAGCATCAAAAAAGCGATGCAGGATGATAACAATGTTTTGGATCGTTCGATCTATGAAGACTCATTATTGTTTCATTTAAACGCCGACCTTGGTCGTGCAACTGAGACGGAAGTGAAGGTCTACGATGAATTATTAGCGAATATGATGGAAGAGCTGCCTTACGCCGCTCACAAAAAACATCCTGATTTATTAGTGCATATTCGAGTTTCCTTTGAAACGATGATGGAACGTATTCAAAAACGTGGACGAGAGTACGAACAATTAGAATTTGATCCAACACTCTATGATTATTATAAAGAATTAAATAGCCGGTACGACCAATGGTATGAAGAGTACAATGAGAGCCCTAAAATTCAAATCGACGGTGATCGTTTGAACTTTGTAGATGATGCGGCGGCTCGTGATGAAGTGATTCGTTTGATTGATGAAAAAATTTTAGAAGTTCAAGGCGCAGTAGTGGAATAATCAAAAGATGCTTAACTCAATGGGGTTAAGCATCTTTTTTTACCGCTATCGCCTCGAAAGGACGTAATGTCACTGTTTTTTTCCACGATGGGTCGGGGTAATTTGCCAGTAATGTCGTAGTTGGTGTATTTATCCAACGGTTTGGCAGAGTAACAGATTGTGGCTGATCGCTCAAGTTAGTGATGACATAGGCTTCATCGGATACTGTTTTGCGTGTATAAGCCCAGACTGTCGGGTGTTTTGGCAATTCAATTTGATAACTTCCAGAAATAAAAACAGGCATTGATTTTCTCAATGAGATCAGCTTTTTATAGTAGTTGAGTGGAGAGAAAAGATCCGCTTGCTGCATAGCAACATTGATTTTGTCAGTGTTAGGATTTACCTTCATCCAAGGCAGGCTATTAGAAAAACCGCCGAAGTTATTCCAATGCATTGGAGTGCGAGAGTGATCCCGAGTCCAATGAGTGGTTAAACGTAGAGCTTCCTCAGGCGACAATCCTTGTTCAAGCCAAGCGTGATAGGATGCTAATGAATCTGTCGCGTTCACTTCATCGATCGATTCGAAAGGATAATTGGTCATCCCTAATTCTTGTCCTTGGTAGATAAAGGGTGTTCCTCTTAAGAGCATATAGGCAGTCGCTAGTGCGGATGCCGACTCACTTGTTCCGTTTCCAAAAACGGAGTTACTACGAGGGTTGTCATGATTATCGATATAAAGTGCATTCCACCCTATCGGCTGCAGGTCTTTTTGCCATCGTGACAAGACTTTTTTGAACCCTAAGAGATCGCCCACCTCTTGACCAGGTTCTCCGCTTCGAACTTGGTGTTCTAATTCAAAGATCATATCGATATAACCGTCTTCTTCATGTGTCCAAAAAGGAGCCTTCTTACTATTGACTCCGCTTGCTTCACCGACAGTCATAATGTCGTAGCTGCGGAAGATTTCTCGCAATTCAGACATATATGTTTCGATACCGGAGACATTCATGAAAGGTGCCCATGGATTATCGGTAATTTTAAAATCCCAAGGTTCTTTTTGAATGTGACTAATCGCATCTAAACGAAAACCGTCGATACCAAAATCGAGCCACCAGCGAATCATTTGATAGATTTCTTCTCGCACTACTGGATTTTTCCAGTTGAGATCAGGCTGTTCTTTTGCGAAAACATGGAAATACGCTTGCTTCGTTTGCTGGTCATAGGTCCAAGTTGATCCTCCAAAAAAACTTTGCCAATTATTAGGCATTTTTTCAGGGGTTGCATCAGCCCACAGATAATAATCTCGATAAGGATTTTCTCTGTCTTTTCTTGATTCGATGAACCAAGGATGCTGGTCACTGGTGTGGTTTACTACTAAATCCATGATGAGGCGAATTCCTTGCGCATGAGCTGCTTCGAGCAAGTTCTTCAAGTCCTCAAGTGTACCAAATTCGGGATTGATTGCTTGATAATCGGAGATGTCATAGCCGTTATCTATGTTGGGGCTTTGGTAGATAGGGTTGAGCCAAATAAAATCAATCCCTAATTCTTTCAAATAGGGAAGTTTTGACTGGATTCCTTTTAGATCACCAATTCCATCATCATTGCTATCCATGAAACTGCGGGGATAGATTTGATATCCTACAGCATTTTTCCACCATTTACTCATTATTAATCTCCTAGCTCTACTACAAAAGCATCCCAAGGAGCTAACTTAACAGTTTGCTCGCGAGGAATATCTGTTGTTAAGTTTGAAATAATCACTTTTCCTAAGTTTCCTTCTGGGAAAGTAAAGGAATGAGAAGTATTTGAGAAATTTGCGACGACCAACCATTGTTTGTCTTCGTAGATTCGAAGGTAGCTGTATACTTCATCCGCTGTGTCAGGCAGTAACTGATAATCTCCCCAAACCATAATCGGGTGCTCTTTACGTAATTGAATCAATTTTTGATAGGTATAAAAAATTGATTGGGGATTATGCAAAGCTTTTGTAACGTTGATTTTGGAATAGTTTGGTGAAACTGCGAGCCAAGGCGTTCCTGTTGTAAAACCAGCTTGAGGAGACGTATCCCATTGCATCGGAGTTCTCGCGTTATCTCTTCCTTTTTGATTAATCGCTTTTAAAAGTGTTTCCTTTGATTGTCCTGCTGAGAGCTGTTGGAAATACATATTCCAACTTTCAATATCCTCGACTTCTTCAATGTCAGTAACTACATGATTGGTCATGCCGATTTCTTCTCCTTGATAAATGTAAGGTGTGCCCTTCATGCAATGGAGTAAAATAGCTAGCATTTTTGCTGATTTCTCATGATAGTCCTCGTCATTTCCCCAACGAGAAACAATACGAGGGAGATCATGATTGTTCCAAAAAAGGGAATTCCAACCGTTATCACCTAATTCAGTTTGCCATTTTGAAAAAACAGTTTTCAATTCTTTAATCTGTAACGGTCGGCTGACCCACTTAGATTGTCCCGCTACTTCATCTAAACCAATGTGTTCAAACTGGAAAACCATAGATAATTCCTCGCGAGCAGGGTCAGAATAAAGTTTTGCGATTTCAGGCGTCGCTCCCCATGTTTCGCCAACAGTCAAAAGCTCTTTGTCGCCGAAGGTCGCGTGATTCATTTCCTGTAAGTATTTATGGAGCTTAGGTCCGTTACCAGTGATCTTTTTATCCGGAATCTTTCCAATCAAGTCAATGACATCCATCCGGAAACCACCAATGCCCTTATCGATCCAAAAGTTCATCATGTCGTATACAGCTTGCCGAACAGAAGCGTTTTCCCAGTTTAGATCGGGCTGCTTTTGGCTGAATAGATGGAGGTAATATTGTTTCGTTTTTTCGTCATATTGCCAAGCAGGTCCGCTGAAGATACTCTTCAAATCATTTGGATAAGTATTATTGACTGGGTTACGCCAGATATAAAAATCACGGTAAGGATTGTCCTTGGATTTTCGTGCTTCGATGAACCAAGGGTGTTCATCGCTAGTGTGATTGACGACTAAATCTAAGATAATTCGAATGCCGCGTTCTTTCGCTTCATGAATTAATTGCTCCAACTCTGCCATCGTGCCGAATTCTTGCATGATGGCTCGATAATTTGAAATATCATAGCCGTTATCATCATTTGGACTTTGGTAAACCGGACTCAGCCAAATGGCCTCAATTCCAAGTTTTTGCAGGTAATCCAGTCGTGAAATAATTCCCTTCAAATCTCCGATCCCATCGCCGTTTGTGTCTTGAAAGCTGCGTGGATAGATTTGGTAAACAACGACTTTTTGCCACCAGTGGCTCATAAACGTCACACTCCTATGAAAATGAGGAAAGGATCTAGCCTTCCGCTATTTTTTTAAAATTGCAAAACCATTCGGTTCAATCGTAATTCTATCGCTGTCTGCATCAGATAGATGTAGCATGATGGATTCGCCTAGAGAATGCTCAACGATTGGTAGATCACCTGTATTGAAAATGCCGATCATGCATTCATCTGGAATAGTTCTTGCAAAGATTAACGTTCCAGTATTAGGATCAACTTTCTGCCATTCTAGCGAGCCTTCGGAAAGAATGAATTGATTTTCTCGTCGAAAAGCGATCAATTCCTTTACAAATGCAAAAAGATTCAAATCCTGTTTTTTAGGATCCCAGACCATGCATTTTCGACAATCAGGGTCCATACCGCCATCCATGCCGACTTCGTCCCCGTAGTAAAGACAAGGAACCCCTTGTTGCAAGTAAAGAAACGCTAGAACTTGTTTCATTAGGTCTTTGTCGCCGCCGGCAAGTGTTAATAAACGAGGAGTATCGTGACTGTCGATCGTGTTTAACATCATTTGATTTGTTTGCTTGCGGTACAGTGTTAACTGTTCGTTTAGATTGCTAACTAATTTATCTAACGGAATCTTTTTCTCTAAAAAATAGTTCGTGATAGATTCAGTAAAGGCGTAATTCATCACCGCGGTAAATTCATCGCCTTGCAACCAAGGTTGTGAACTGTGCCAAACTTCTCCGAGTAGGTAGAAATCTTCTTTTAATTCGTGACAGGTCTCCGCGAATTTTTTCCAAAGATGATGATCCACTTCATTAGCTACATCTAACCGCCAAGCATCGATATCAAATTCTTGGATCCAATATTTTGCAATCGTTAAGATGTATTCCTGAACTTCTTTGTTTGCGGTATTTAATTTTGGCATATGAGGTGTAAAAGCGAACGTATCATAATTCATATCTTCCGCAACTTCAAAGTCGTCTGTTTTTGTATAATGAACGGGGAAAGAATGGATATGAAACCAATCTTTAAAGCGAGACTGCTCTCCTTTTTCTAGGACATCACGCCATTGCATAGAAGTATCGCCAATGTGATTAAACACCGCATCTAACATGACACGTATCCCGCGACGATGACACTCTTCGACTAATTTTCGAAAGAGCTCTTTATCGCCAAAACCAGGATCAATTTCTAAATAATCCGTTGTATCGTATTTGTGATTGGTAGGAGCAGTGAAAATTGGACAAAAATAAATGCCATTAATTCCTAGATCACTTAAATAGTCTAGGTGATCAATAACTCCTTGAAGATCTCCGCCGTAGAAATCTTGTCGTCCAGGAAATTCCTTACTAGCCCAAGGGAGTACATCTGCTGGATCGTTACTAGGATCACCATTAGCGAAACGCTCAGGAAAAATTTGGTACCAAACGGTTTCTTTTACCCACTGAGGTGTCTTGAAGCGATCGATCTCATGGAAAAAGGGCATACGGAAATAGTTATTAGCCATCAACAAATAGATTTCCTCAACAGGGAAAACTCCATGTTCTGTGAAAAAAACAGAGGTTTCGTCGTAGCCTGTAACGATGAAACCGTAACCCAGACGTCGGTGAGGAGCAGTAACATCAATTTCCCAATAATCATACAGATCAGTAGATAGGGTCTTTCTCATTTTTGCGGGTCTTTTATACCAGCGTTGTTTGTCTAGTTGATAGGGGTCTCCGTGGACTAATGAGACGTTTTTACAATCTGCCCGAGCGGTACGCAAACGTATATGCATTATTTCGTTTGTGTATAAATAGGCAAATTCACTTTCAGTGCGATGATAGATTGCTGCTGTGTTCATGTAAACCTCCGTTACTAATAGATTGCCTCTTCCGTTTCGAAATCAAAGAAGCGAGCCTTATTTAAATTGAAGGCGAGACAGATTTGTTCGCCAGGATTATGAAAATCTCGAGCATCCACTTTAGAAATGAATTCTGTGTTACCGATTGTGGAGTACAGCATGGACTCATATCCGAGCAGTTCGCTGACAACAACGGTGGCAGAGACAACGGAATTCTCATAAGCTTCTAAAGCAACCTCTTCTGCTGTAATGTCTTCTGGTCGAATCCCAAAAGTTACTGTTTTCCCCTCATATCCTTGACCCGTTAACGTTTTTACTTGTCCTTCCGGCAAAGGGAGATCCAGACCTTTATGATTTGTGATGCGCCCATTTTTAAAAGTAACTTCAAAGAAATTCATTGCTGGACTACCCATAAAGCCGGCAACAAATTTGTTCGCTGGTCTATTATATAGTTCCTGAGGAGATCCCACCTGTTGAATGACCCCTTCATTCATAATGACGATACGATCTGCTAAAGTCATTGCTTCCGTCTGATCGTGAGTTACATAGATTGTCGTGGAACCTAAGTTTTGATGGATTTTAGCGATTTCTGCCCGCATTTGTACGCGGAGTTTTGCATCCAAATTAGATAAAGGCTCATCCATCAAAAATACTTTTGCATCACGGACGATGGCACGACCCATAGCAACTCGCTGCCGTTGGCCGCCTGACATGTCTGCGGGCTTTCGGTCTAACAATTCTGTCAAACCTAAGATTTTCGCAGCTTCTTCTACACGTTGTTTGATGTCATCTTTAGGATATTTTCGCAATTTCAATCCAAAAGCCATATTTTCGAAAACAGTCATATGAGGATAAAGGGCGTAATTTTGAAAAACCATCGCAATATCACGATCCTTAGGTGGAGTATCGTTCATTCTGATACCATTGATCTCGAAATCGCCATCAGTGATATCTTCCAATCCCGCGATCATTCTAAGTGTGGTGGATTTTCCGCAACCTGAAGGACCAACGAAGACGATGAATTCATGCGTTTTGATATGAAGATTAAAATTTTTGACAGAGTAGGCATTATTGTTTGGATATTTCTTGTTAATGTGTTTCAAATTTAATTCGACCATTCTAATGCTCCTTTGGATTTAATAGGTTATTGTGGTGCAATTATTACACATTATGCAATCGGTTGCAAACGTGTAATTTATATTTAGATAGTTAAATAATTTGTATTTTATAATGTTGATTAAGTGGTATACGTATGGGAAAGCTTGTTTTATCAATGTATAATAGTCTTTGTAAAATGAATAATATGAAATTAAAAAAACAATTTTTTTGTTTAAAATAAAAATAAATTCAAAAAAACAAAATAATTTAAGCGCTTTCTATTGCAAAAAGAAGCAATCGGTTGCATAATGTGTTTTGTAGCAAAAATCAACTAACGCAGGAGGAAGCGGAATGAAAAGTAAATTGAAGAAGTATTTATTGTCAGGTGCAATGTTAGGAGCAGCTGTTTTAACATTGACTGCATGTGGGTCAGGTTCTGATGAAAAGGAAGCAGCTAGCTCATCAGATAAAACAGATGTGACGTTATGGGTTACAACGGATTCAAAAAAATTCTATACGAAAGTTTTAGAAGACTTTAAAAAGGACAATCCAGATATCAATGTAAAGGTTGTTGAAACTGAAGACTCGAAGGCTCAAGAAAATGTTAAAAAAGATCCTTCTTCTGCGGCAGATGTTTTTGCGCTGCCTCATGATCAGTTAGGACAATTAGTAGACTCTGGGGTCATTCAAGAAATTCCTGAAAAATATGCAAACGAGATTAAAGAGGAACAATCGGAAACAGCATTGTTAGGAGCTACGTATAAAGACAAGGTCTATGCGTTCCCATACGGAATCGAATCTCAAGTGCTTTATTACAATAAAAAATTATTGAGTGAAGACCAAGTCGGAACCTATGAGAACATTACTAAAGAAGCGACTTTCGGTGCGAATTTAAAGGCTGTCGATGCTTATAAAATTGGTCCATTGTTCATGTCGGTAGGTGATAAGCTATTTGGCGATACTGGAGAAGACGTGAACGGGACAGATTGGAATAATTCTGCGGGTGTTTCAGTCTTGCAATGGATTGCAGATCAGAAGAATAATTCTGGATTTGTGAATGTCGGAGACGATTATATTTCGCAATTTGAGAACGAGAAGATTGCGGCGTTTGAATCGGGTCCATGGGATAAAGATAAAGCGATTGAAGCGGTTGGAAAAGATAATTTAGGAATCGCAGTTTATCCGAAAATTACTATCGGGGGCAATGAAGTTCAACAAAAAGCCTTCTTAGGTGTGAAATTATATGCAGTAAACCAAGCTCCTGCTGATGGTGATTCGAAAAAAATTGCAGCAGATTATAAACTTGCGGCTTATCTATCTAATGCTGCGACACAAGAAGCTCAGTTTAAAGATGAAACGAGAAATATTATTCCATCGAATACAACGGTTCAACAAGCGGATTATGTAGCGAATGATGAATTAGCGAAAACGGTCGTTACCATGAGTGGTTCGGACTACTCTGTTGTTATGCCGAAGATTCCTGAAATGACGAATTTTTGGACAGCCTCTGCAGCCGTTTTAAGTGATACTTACAATGGAAAAATCAAGCCAGACCAATATCAAGCGAAGCTAGATCAACTAGTTGAGGATATCTCTGGCAACAAGTAAGGAGTAGATGTCGGAGCGAAAAAAATTAACCTTTTTTGCTCCGAAATTCTTTTGTGTATCAAACAAGCTTATTTCAAAAAAAGGAGGTTCTGTCAATGGAAATATCCGGGGGTTATGGTGATGATTTCTCAATGAAGCGTGTGTTCAGGGAGGGAGACCTCAAAACAAAGCTATCATTCGGAATCATGGGACTAAGCAACCTGTTAAATAAACAATTCTTTAAAGGTATTTTATTCTTGTTGTCTGAAATTATATTTATTATCGCGTGTATCTATCAGATTATTCCGGGAATTGTCGGATTAGTAACGTTGGGAACGAAAACTCAAGGGATGCAATGGCAAACGATTGATGGGATAAAGATGAAGGTGTCGGTAGAAGGCGACAACTCCATGCTATTGATGATCTATGGATTGGCAGCTATTATTTTCTGTGGCGTATTTGCTTATGTCTACTGGTGCAGCCTGAAGAGTAATCGGAAATTATTTTTGTTAAATAAAGAAAATAAGAAGATCCCAAGTTTTAGAGAAGATCTAAAAACACTGGCTAACGGCCGCTTTCATATGACATTAATGATCATTCCGTTAATCGGTGTGCTGCTTTTTACTATTTTGCCGTTGGTTTATATGATTGGTATTGCATTTACGAATTATGATCATAATCATTTGCCTCCTGGACACTTGTTTGACTGGGTTGGACTGGCAAATTTTAGCAATGTATTAACCGGTCGTATGGCAGGAACTTTCATGCCGTTGCTGTCGTGGACAATGATCTGGGCTGTTGTAGCTACGGCAACCAACTTTTTCTTTGGAATTTTACTGGCACTGCTAATTAACACAAAAGGATTACGAGGGAAAAAGGTTTTTCGAACAATCTTTGTCATTACGATGGCGGTACCGCAATTTGTTTCTTTGTTAATCATGCGTAATCTGTTAGCGGATTGGGGCCCTTTAAACGCTCTTCTAGAGAAGTGGGGGTTGATTTCTAACGCGCTGCCATTCCTAAGTGATGGCACTTGGGCGAAGTTTTCGATTATTTTTGTCAATATGTGGGTAGGGATTCCGGTAACGATGTTAATCGCAACAGGGATCATTATGAATTTACCGACTGAGCAGATCGAAGCAGCTGAGATTGACGGAGCAAACAAATTTCAGATTTTTCGATCCATTACATTTCCGCAAATTCTGCTAATCATGACACCTAATCTGATTCAGCAGTTTATTGGAAATATCAATAATTTCAATGTGATCTATCTATTAACTGGCGGTGGACCCAATAATTCGGCTCTCTACCAAGCCGGGGATACTGATTTATTAGTAACTTGGCTGTATAAATTGACCGTTGTAGCGAGTGATTATAACTTAGCCAGTGTCATAGGGATCATTATCTTTGTGTTGAGCGCGGTCTTTAGTTTATTAGCATATACTCGCTCAAAATCTTATGAAGGAGGTTTGCAATGATGAAGAAGCAAAAGACGCGAACACTAGCATTTGTTTACATCTTGTTGATCACTCTTTCGATCATTTGGCTATTTCCAATTTTATGGGTTGTTTTGACTAGCTTTCGCGGAGAAGGAGCGATGTCGGTCAACTATATTATTCCGAAAACCTTTACGCTGGAGAATTATAAAATGCTATTCAGTAATAACTCATATCCTTTTGCCCAGTGGTTTTTCAATACACTGATTGTAGCAATCGCTACCTGCCTTATTTCAACGTTCATCACTGTAGCAATCGCTTATTCTGTTTCGCGAATCAAGTTTAAGTTTCGCAATCGTTTCTTGAAGTTAGCATTGGTTTTGAACATGTTTCCTGGCTTTATGAGCATGATTGCTGTGTATTATATCTTAAAGGCGATGGAACTAGATGGGACATTGATTGCTTTGATCATCGTATATTCCGCGGGTGCGGCATTAGGTTTTTATATCGCGAAAGGCTTTTTTGATACGATTCCGTACTCCTTAGACGAGTCAGCTATGATTGACGGGGCTACAAAAAAGGATATTTTCTTTAAGATCACATTGCCGTTGTCAAAACCGATCATTGTCTATACGGCATTAATGACGTTTATGATTCCGTGGATGGATTTCATTTTCGCACAGGTTATTTTGGGTCAACAAAAGCAGAAATACACGGTAGCAATCGGTTTGTTCACCATGCTTCAGCCAGATAAAATCAATCAATGGTTCATGCCTTTTACAGCGGGCTGTGTGATTATCGCCATTCCGATCACATTGTTGTTTATGGTAATGCAAAAATATTATGTGGAAGGGATCACGGCTGGCGGAGTGAAGGGGTAATTTAGCTTTGCTTTCATTTTACAAATTTAAACCGTTGAGTACAGAGGTGAAATTAATTCGCTTCTGTTCTTTTTTATTATCAAGTAGTATTAAACTACTAAATCAATTTTTTTTGCTATACTGAAGGTCAATGATTTAGTTAGGGAGGATTGTGATGGACAGCAGACAAACATTCAATCAAGAGATGTGTTCATGGATCAATGTAGATGCTACGCAGCCTCACGAGATAAAAAAATTACGAGCCAGCTATGCGATCAGCGACGAAATGCTGACGTACGCATTAGATGATAATGAACGGGCGCGGGTGGAGTATGATCCGATGGAAAAAGCCCTTCTATTGATCTTTAATGTGCCGAATCTTTTGAAAAAGGATAATCATTATGAGACAAGTCCGATGGCCTTTATTCTGAAGGATCATACCTTTTTTTCTTTTGTAAATGATCGGACTTCTTATGTTGAGAATATTATTGAAAACATCTTATCGAATGAGCCGAATCAAAGTACCGCGAGTTTATTGTTTCATACGTTGTTTTTGATTTCGGATTATTATTTTCCGTTAGTGGAGGAAGTCGACAGTCAGCGAATCCACCTAAATAAGAAACTACGGGAGAAAACAACGAATAAAAACCTATTGGCTTTATCTGATTTGGAGATTGGCTTGGTGTATCTAGTGACAGCGACTAAGCAAAATGCTGTGTTGCTGGAACAAGTAAAGGTCCAATCTATTTTTTCTAGTTTTACCGATAAGGAAAAAGAAGAGCTGGATGATGCGTTGATCGAGGCGAGGCAGGCAGTAGAGATGACGAAACTGTCTAGTGAAATTTTGGATCAATTATCTGGTACCTATAATAATTTATTGAACAACAATTTGAATGATACGATGAAAATTCTGACGATTTGGTCGTTGTTACTAACAATTCCGACAATCGTGACGGGCTTTTTCGGGATGAATATGCCATTGCCATTTACGCATTCTGAGATTGGGTGGGTTATTACGCTAATCATCAGTCTTGGGTTATCAGTGTGGCTAATCTTGGTCTTATGGCGCAGAATACGTTAAAAGCGAAGCAATCAAATGATGCTTCGCTTTTTTTATCTTACAGGATGAATGTTTCAATGACTTCAGCTACAACACTTTGCTCATGATCTGCAATGGTTGTATGTTGAGCTGCCTCTTTTACAGCAGGAACCGCGTTTGCTACGGCAATGCCCAATTCTGCTGCATGGATCATGGCCAAATCATTGGTGTTGTCACCGATTGCGATTGTTTCTTTCATAGGAATCTCCAGATGATCGGCGAGTGTTTGTAAAGCCACACCTTTGCTGACTCCTTTAGGATTGAATTCGATGTAACGATTAGAAGAATAGCTGATTTCTAAGACATCGTGGAGGGGCTTGGGCATTTCTTGCTCTAACCGTTCCAAATAGCTGCGATCTAAATTTTGGAACAAGGCTTTGTAGCAGACTTGATCTTTTAGAAAGCTTATCTCATCATCCAGCCGTTTTTCGTGGGGGATTGTCGTTAAGTAGGCGTCTTCCTCCGGATTGCTGTGATAGACATACGTTTGATCGAAGGTATAGAGATGGATCGCGACATCATAGTTCGAACCAAATTCAAATAGTTGAGCCAAAATCTCAAAAGGCATAGGAAAATCTTTGATGATTGTTGGTCCATGGTTTTCTACGACTACGCCGCCATTAAAACCGATCATATAATGATTTTTCTTATTCGCCGCATCTAATTCTTCTAGCGTTTGTTTAATGGAATAAAAGCCGCGTCCGGTAGCTGGTGCAAAGACCAATCCTTGCGCTTCAGCCATTTTTATTGTTTCTTGCGTTCGTTTTGAAACATGTCGGCTTTTATCTAACAATGTTTCATCGAGATCGCAAGCAATCAATCGATACATAGTGGAGCCTCCTTCATTTTTATTGTCCTTATTATAGCAAAATCCGAGTGGACTCACTCGGATTTTTAATGGTTGTATTTAATTAGAATGGAATTTACGGTTGTAAAATTCCAAACTGGTGCTCATCAGCCAGCCAGCTAACAGCCCCAATAAACTACCGATCACGATTCCTAGAAAGCGAAATTGAATCAAGGAATTGAGATATTGCTGTCTTGCCAGCATTGAAAGCATTAATGCCATTGGAGTGGAGAAAAACTGAGCGATGGCATAATTACGTTTCACGAAATATTCGACTGTTACAAAAAGGGCGGTAATAATCAGTAAGGTTTCAAAAACGGATAATGGTAAATTCAGCAAGAAGGCTGCAATTGCCAGTCCGATAATCGTACCGAAAATTCGTTGGACATTGCGATGAGCCATCGCTCGAAGATTGTCTCCCTGTAAAATGGAGGCGCAGGAAACGACCAACCAATAAGGATTTTTCAATTGCAGTCCCATACTTAGATAAACAGCGAAGAATAAAAAGCCGCTATATAAAAGACTATCGATCACTACTGCTGGATCATCATTGATTCGTTCCTTTACTGTTTTTAGACGTTCGCTAGCAGCTGGCGAGGGTTCCTTTTCTACAAGATGTAGCAGGAAAGCGAAGCCTAAAGAAAAAAGAACACCGAGAAGCAAGAAGCTGCTCATTGTGGGAATTCTATGTAGCGGAATTTTTGTACTAGCTCCCATTGCCGTAACCATGACAATAAAGAAGGGACCGGGTTTAGCGATACCATATAATCTAAAGAAAAATCTTCCTAAAAAACCAACGATTGCAACGACGATCGGAGCCGTCCAAGCAGCATGAGTGGAAAGCATTCCGAGAAAGTTTCCTACAGTTAAAAAGCTGCCGACGATAGCTAAACGGATCATCAATTGTTTTAGTGGGAGTCTTTGATAATAGAGAAAGGTGAAGATGCCTAACGAGCCGAAACTAGAAATTGTTAGTTGGTGGAGTAAGTAGCCGGTAAAAAGAATACTAATCATGCAAAGACCAGCGCCAATCAAGCGTAAGGGGGATTCCTTGGGTTTGTTGTAATGAATCAATTCTTTAAAAAAAGAATGCTCCATACGATCACTTCCTTCCTCTATACGTTAGCATACAAATTAAAGAAATTTCAACAAAAGTTTCTGAAAACAATCAGAAAGAGGAATTATCTGGTTGACATTTTAAGATGCCTCTTGTATACTGGTAAAGTTGAGAAATGAAAGCAGAAGCACCCGCTTCTCGCCTTACGCGAACATCTCGCTGGGCTAGATAGTTAATGACTGATCTTTTCGATGAGTCGAACTACGTGCGGGTTCGTAAAGAACTCGTTTTTTTATTCGCTTTTTTTCTCTCAAAAATTTTGGAGGTGAATGACCATAGCAAAGGATATGATGGTTAACGACGGCATTCGTGCACGTGAAGTACGTTTGATCGGACAAGACGGCGAACAATTAGGTGTGAAATCGAAAGTAGAAGCCTTAAAGATTGCTGAACAAGCAAACCTTGATGTAGTCCTAGTCGCTCCTGGTGCAAAACCACCTGTAGCACGTATTATGGATTATGGGAAGTATCGCTTCGAGCAACAGAAAAAAGAACGTGAAGCTCGCAAGAAACAAAAAGTGATCAACGTTAAAGAAGTTCGTTTGAGCCCAACAATCGACGTGAACGATTTTAATACAAAACTTCGTAACGCACGTAAATTCTTGGAAAAAGGCGACAAAGTAAAAGCGTCAATCCGTTTCAAGGGCCGTGCCATTACCCACAAAGATATTGGTCAAAAAGTTCTTGATCGCTTAGCTGAAGAAACTGCCGATATCGCGACAGTGGAACAAAAGGCGAAGATGGACGGACGTAGCATGTTCTTAGTGCTTGCACCGAAAGAGAAGAAAGACTAGCAATAATTTTGAGAATGCATCTTTGACTCTCGTTAAAGAGTATGCGAAATGAAAAGTAGGAGGAAATTTAGTCATGCCAAAACAAAAAACACATCGCGGTTTAGCAAAACGCGTAAAACGCACTGGTAAAGGCGGTTTGAAACGTTTCCGCGCGTTCACAAGTCACCGTTTCCACGGAAAAACAAAAAAACAACGTCGTCAACTACGTAAAGCGTCGATGGTATCAAAAGGCGATTACAAACGTATCCGCCAACAATTGGCACGCATGAAATAATTGCGCAACCCGCTTTACAACTTAAAAAATTCAATGATTTATTTATTAGGAGGAATTAAATATGGCACGTGTTAAAGGTGGAACTGTAACTCGTAAACGTCGTAAAAAGACATTAAAACTAGCTAAAGGTTACTACGGTTCTAAACACACTCTATTTAAAACAGCTAAAGAACAAGTAATGAATTCATACAACTACGCATACCGCGATCGTCGTCAAAAGAAACGCGACTTCCGCAAATTGTGGATTGCACGTATCAACGCTGCAGCTCGTATGAACGGCTTGAGCTACTCAAAATTAATGCACGGTCTTAAAGTTGCCGGTATCGAAATCAACCGCAAAATGTTAGCTGACTTAGCAGTTAACGATGCAGCTGCTTTCACTGCACTAGCTGACCAAGCAAAAGATTCATTAGCTAAATAAGCTTATAAACGTTGTTGTTTCAACGTATACCCCGCTCTTATTGAGTGGGGTTTTTCTTTTGCCCCAGACTTTTTCTATTTTTTATGAGGTCCTTAAAAATCGGCGTTTTTTTCTTCGTGTTTTTTGATCAGTGGATGATTCATCGTTTATATGATCTGTGAGAATAAGAAAGATCAGGTCGTGACAAATGTGGTTGCTGAGTAGTATTGAAGGGGAGATAGAAATAAGAACGATTTTTTTTATTATATATTTTCTCAAAGACGGGAAGTAAAGATACACATTACATCAAGCCATGCTATACTATGTTTGTCAAATTTACAATGCAGTCGGAAAATTTAATGGGGTGGGAACGGAAATAGAAAGGGTAAGGAAGTCAATGCTAGTTGATGAAGCAATGGAGATTTTGTATGATGAAATTGAGAAAACTCTAAATTGGAAGTTTATTAAAAGTCGAAAAACTTTTAAAAAAGTGGTTGAGGATTTAGTTTTTGAAATTACTTTTTTTTCATCAAAATGGAATAAATCTTACGAAAACATTGAAATACAATGTGAGTTCAGATTATGGTGTAAAAAATTTGGAAAATCATATAATGTAAATAGTGCTGTTGGTTTTTTTAGTTTGAATCCATTAAATGAAAGTTGGTGGAATATAACCACCAACTTTCATTTAGAAAACACTTTAAAATGTTTACGTGAAATTATAAAGAGTAAAGTTATTCCTGTTTTAAATAAATTTGAAACAAATGTTTCAACTGCCGCAAATGATTTTGCTAAAGAGCCTTTATTTAGTGAATATAATATAAGTGTGCAATTTATTGATATGTATGCAGGTAGAGAACAAGCTGTAGCGATTTCTAAAAAGATTTACGCTGATTTAAATGAAAAAAAAAGGGATGAAATAAAGAGATATTGCCAAGGTGCAAGAAGCGAGCCGTGGATGATAAATCCCTCCAATTTACGTTATATCGTAGATAATAATCTTATCTAGTTCTGGCATTATTTTGAAGTAGATGCTTTATGAATTGGTTTGACAAATATAAAAATGATTTTGAATTTAAAAGTTATGTCCTGTCAAAAAAGACTGGAATAACTCGTAGTATTTTGGAATTTTTAGAGGATTCAAAAGATGGAAGTAATGTAAAGTTTGGAACGCTAATTTTATTAGCTGAAGTGGGAGGTAAACCATTAGCTGATTTGGTAAAGTAACTTTATAGAAGAATAATCGCTCAGAATGAATAATATCTACCATGTAGTTATTACACCGAAAATATTAATATTGTTCTGAATGACCATATGAATTGCAACTATCTGTTCTCTGGTTAATCAAATTGATCTTAGAAGCACAAATAAACATAGACCATGTGAAAATTATTATTCCACCCATGTTAGACAAGAAATTTTTTATTTGTTCAAAAACCTTGCACCAAGCGTTTAAGCATATTAGAAGATACTTTCAATCACTTATGCTATGTTTAATATATAAAATGGTCGAGACAGTTAAGCGAGTTTTAACGGTTTCGTTTTTCATTAATAAAAAAACGCAGGAGGGAAATAGCATGAAATCATTATTTAAGTTTATGGTTGCTAGTACACTTATCGTAGGCGGCGTTTTAGTTGCAGGGACAATTTTGACAACGAAGAAGATCGACGAATACGGCGATGATCTGCAAAACTTTTTACACTAGTCTTATTGTGGCATAGCGGCACTTCATTTTGGAGTGGCGCTTTTTTTGTTTGCTAAAACACAATTATTTCAGTCTTCCATGAAATTATCGACCTTAAAAATTGTGATTTCTCCGTATACTTAAGGTATCAAATGAATGAGATGGAGGAATACATATGAAATGGTATCAATTATCAGTAAAAGATGTTTTACATAAAACAGACTCACAGGTCGCTGGATTAACAAAAGAAGAACGGAAGACACGTTTGAAAAACAATGGACCGAATAAGATGGAAGAAAAGGAGCAGGTTCCATTGTGGCGTAAAATCGCCAAGCATTTTACAGATTTATTGATGGTGGTTTTGATTGTTGCAGCGCTATTGAAATTTGTGACAGGTGAAATGGTTGAAGGCAGTATTATTTTCCTAGTTGTAATCGTCAATGGCTTTGTAGGCTATTGGCAAGAGCGTAAAGCGGAGGAATCATTAGACGGATTAAAGCAGATGATGGGGCAGGAAGCCACGGTTTTAAATGAAGGCCAAGCGCTTGAAGTAAATTCAGAGGAGCTGGTTCGAGGAGATATTGTTCTCTTGAAGGCAGGCGATGTGATTCCTGCAGATTTACGTTTGATCGAGGTACATGACTTAACGGTAGAGGAATCGATCTTAACTGGTGAATCAGAGGCAGTTGAAAAGAAGGTTGATGCGATTGCGCAAGAGGCTCTAGCTGGGGATCAGCTAAATATGGCCTTTTCAGGTACGCTGGTACAAACAGGTTCAGCACGTGGTGTGGTTATTGAAACAGGAGACGCCACTGAAATCGGAAAAATCAATCATGCGTTGCAGTCGATTCAGTCTCAGACAACACCGTTAGTAAAAAAGATGCACCAGTTAAACAAGCAAATCTTTAGAGGGATTTTAGCATTAATTGTGTTTTTACTCTTCTTTACGAGTTTCAGGTATGGAATGGATTGGAGCTTGATGTTCTCGGCGAGTATCGCGTTGATTGTTGCGATGATTCCTGAAGGACTACCAGCCGTCTTAACAATGATTTTATCCATGGGTGTCAAAGAGATGGCTGATGAGAATGCGATTATCAAAGGCATGCCAGCGGTAGAGACGTTAGGATCGATGACTGTGATCTGTTCAGATAAAACAGGAACGCTCACGAAAAATGAGATGACTGTGCAGGAGGTTGTCACGGAGAAACCAACGTTAGTGAAGGAAATCATGAACAACTGCCAGGATTTAAAAACCAAAGATGAGCAAAAAATCGAAGAAATCCATGGCAATCCAACAGAGCTGGCGCTATTGAAGTATGTAGACGAGGAAAATCAGCAGCTAAAACCAGTGTTAGGGAAGATTCCCTTCAGCTCTAGCTATAAGTATATGGCAACACTACATGCCGTTGATGATGAGTACGTGATTTTTATTAAGGGGGCACCGGAAGTATTATTAGAAAAAGCAGCGTTAGAAAATACGGAAAAAAGTAAGTGGGAAAAGCGTGGTTTAGCGTTGGCTAGCAGAGGGCAGCGTGTTCTGGGATTCGGATATAAAAAGGTTTCTTCTGCGGAATTAACCCATGACGCCTTACATGGCTTAACCTTTGCTGGCTTGGCGGGGATTATTGATCCGCCAAAAGAGAGTGCGATTCGTGCAGTAGCTCAGGCGCAGCAGGCTGGAATCTCAGTGAAAATGATTACTGGAGATCATAAAGCAACGGCACAAGCGATCAGCGAACAAATTGGCTTGAAGCACACGGCTAAACTACTAGAGGGGGCCGACATTGACGGAATGTCAGATGAGGAATTGGCTGAAGTCGTTGGGCAGGTGGACGTATTTGCTCGGACGACGCCTGATCATAAGCTGAGAATCGTGACTGCGTTGCAGAAAAATGAAGAAGTTGTTGGGATGACCGGCGATGGCGTGAATGATGCGCCGGCTCTGAAGCAAGCAGATATTGGGATCGCGATGGGGATCAAAGGCAGCGAGGTAAGCAAGCAGGCCGCTGATATGGTGTTAGCAGACGATAACTTCTATACAATTGTAAAAGCAGTTAAAGAGGGGCGTCGGATTTTTGATAATCTGCAAAAGACGATTAATTTCTTTTTACCTACAGCTTTGGCACAAGGGTTGATCGTGATATTGGCTCTCTTAATGAACCGTCCGCTACCGTTGACACCGATTCAAATATTGTGGGTGAATATGGTGACCACAATCACGCTCTCCTATGCTTTAGGCTTTGAAAAAGCAAGTAGCGATACGATGACGCGTCCGCCAAGAGATACAAAGCTGGGGATACTATCAGGCTATAGCTTCTTTCGGATTCTGTATGTCTCTCTGCTGATCATGATTCCAGCCTACTTCTTATCTATGCGCTTTGAAGGAGCGGCGCTGCAGCAGACCATTCTTTTACAAAGCATTGTTTTAGGGCAGGCAGTATACATGATCAATTGTCGTGAGCTGTTCGATCCGGCGATCAATCGCCGGTTCTTCGAGAATAAGTTTTTGTTTCTCTCATTAGGCATTCTCTTTATTCTCCAAGCAGGTGTGGTCTTCCTTCCTTTGGCGCAGCAGCTAATTGGAACAACGGCACTTAGTCCGGCGCAGCAATTAGTAATTTTAGCCAATGCATTGCTGCTGTTCCTAGTCGTTGAAATCGAGAAGAGGATCAGCAAAGGGATTTTTCGGAGAAAAGAAAAAGCGGTCAGTCGTTACCAGAATGACTAACCGTTTTACTTATAAATAAGAATGTGAAGTGAGTTCAGTCAATTGACTGAGCTCATTTTTAGTTGGAATGGTGGATAAATAGAGTATAGGGACGGGCATCGAATCTAGCGGAATATTAGAGAGAATCAGGTCTCCGGCCCCCATCATCGTTTCCGGCAATTGAGAAATTTCTAGCGGAACGAGGTTCACCCGTTTTCCTAAAAGGTCTCCTAGTTCCTGCTGCAAGAAGGCTTTCCAGGACGGCTCGCTTTGGAAAATGAAAAAGACGGTTTTGCTAGGCGGCTGAATCGTATAAATCGCTTGCTGACCCAAAAGAGAAAAGAGGTTGACGAAATAGGTAGTATCTCCAATTGTAGAAAATTGCGGCAAACGTTTAAACAGCTTGGTACTGGCTTCGGCCAAAATAGCATATTGGTCATTTCTTTGCAGCAGCAGTTCCTGATATTCTAGTTGAAATTGCTTCGACAATACTGGCGATTCAGCGTATTTTAACAACAAAAGCACGATGTTTGTTGCTAAGTTTGTTTGCAGCAACGCTTGTAAATGGAGGGCATCCGCAATTTCCTGAACCGCTTCCTGAGCGTTCTTTCGCAGCAACGGGTATTCCTGCGTTAACACCTTTGAAACATTCTTGCCCAAGGGATTGTTGTAGTTCCAGCTTTCTAAAAAGCAGAAAAAGGCAAAAAAGATTTCCTCCTCTTGCAAATAGACGCCTTCTTTTTCATAGAGCTCTTTTAGTAGTGGTGCGTAAAGACTAAAAAGCGGATCGTTGGCTTCAAAGCTGAAGTCATTGATTGAGCAGCCAGCCTTGATGCGAATACTGTTGATAAAAAACCAGCAGATGCCAAAAATCTGTTCTGTCTCAACAGATAAGCCGTCAGTAATCCTCTTTGTCAAAAAATAGAGATAATGTTCTTCATGGATCGAATAATCCTCAAAGAAGTAATTGTTATGGGTGAAGGGAAGCAGCAGTCGATGATAAAAAATCCGAATAGCACTTTCTTCGCCAATTAGATAGGCGTTTGTTGAGGTTAGGCGAATTTTAATGTTAAAGGACTGCAGCTGTCGATTGATTTTTGCTCGATGGCGCTTAAGCGTTTCGTAGGAGACGCCCGTTTCATCAAGAAAACGAAGAATATTCAGTTCCTTCGTAAAAAAAAGTTCTTTGATTAATTGCAAGCTGACTGAATGGGGCAAAAAAGCTTCCCATAGATCATTGGTCAACGCCTTTTCCTGTGAAAGCAAACGAATCCCGCTGTTATCAGAGTCTAATGTCCAATGCTCCGGCAGGTAGTGGCGAATCAGGTGTAAATCAGAGAAAATTGTTCGTTCAGTGGTTCCGATGTTCTTTGCTAGTTCTTTAGCGGTCAGCTGCGGGTGATTCAAAAGCTGCTCCAAGAGTAAGATTTGACGATGTATATCTTTTTCGGTAATAATTTTTTTCAGCATCGAGTACATAGAGGAAGCCTCCTTTGGAACTAAGCATACGAAAGAGAAGCACTGCGGGTCAAGCGACAGCCTCTTGAATGAGATTCTGAGTGCTAGGGATTTTTTTTATGAGGGAAATAGTCTATACTTTTATAAGTAAGAAAAAAATGTTTTATCAGAGAGGATGGACACCATGTTACAACGAAAAATCGGCAGCAGCTATTGGGAAACTTCAGCGATTGCACTAGGAATCATGCGAATGTCAGCGCTAACTTCCACAAAAGCAGCGGAAGTTCTGGAGACAGCTTTAGAAAGTGGTATTAATTTTATTGATTCGGCGGATATGTACGGTGATGGAAAATCAGAATTGGTTTTTGGTGAAGCGTTAAAAGAAGCCAACATCTCTCGAGACAAATTCTTCATTCAATCAAAAGGCGGCATCGTGACTGGCGATGAGAAACGCTATGATTTTTCGAAACAGCATCTATTAGACTCTGTAGATGGTATTTTGGAACGGATGGGGATCGATTACTTAGATAGTTATCTGTTGCACCGCCCAGATCCATTGATGGAACCAGAAGAGATCGCGGAAGCCTTTGATATTCTGCAAGCAAGTGGAAAAGTTCGTCACTTTGGTGTATCAAACTTTAACCCAGAGCAATTCCAACTGTTGCAAGCACATGTGGATCAAAAGCTGTTGATCAATCAATTGCAATTCTCGATTATGCATACAGGTATGATTGATTACGGGATGCATACGAATATGACAGATACACGTTCCTTCGACCATGATGGCGGGGTGTTAGAATTCTCTCGTCGTAAGGGTGTGACGATCCAAGCGTGGTCGCCATTCCAATACGGGTTCTTTGAAGGAGTCTTTGTTGATAACGACAAATTCCCAGAATTGAATGAACTATTAGAAAAATTAGCGAAAAAATACAATACAAATAAAAATGCGATCGCGACGGCTTGGATCTTGCGTCATCCAGCAAATATGCAAGTGATCTTAGGCACCATGAATCCTACGCGAATCAAAGAAAGTGCCGCAGGTGGAGAGGTAACTCTTACGAAGCAAGAATGGTACGATATATACTTTGCGGCGGGAAATGATCTACCATAATAGTAAACGATTCTAATTATTTTTGAATAGCAGCAGTAAAGGAGACTCATCATTAGGATGAGTCTTTTTTTAATCCTTTTTAATTAATTGTTATTTTTGAAACGGAATATTTTTTGTCTTTTGTTAATAAATAAAGGTATTTAACAGCGTGATAAAGCAAAAAATAATCTACATAAATTATTTTTTAAAAACTATTGAACAAAAAAAGTTTTTAAATTACAATGGTTATAAATAATCAATATTTAATATAAAATCTTTAAAAAATGAATTATATTGAGTAAATTATTAATCAGTAAAGGAGAAAATAAGGATTAAATAATCTATGCAAAGTTCGATATAACTGGTTTATTACCTGATGTAAAGTTGGGTTTTAGTAATTTTCATTTCTAAAAATAACAAATGTTTTTAAAAGGGGTAGGGGGATACATATGAAAAAGAAAGGAATCGTTTTAGCCAGTTTGATTGCAGGTATTTGTTTATCAGTTATGTTTGGAGAACGTGCTGCAGCTGACGAAGTAGCGGTGGATACGATCGTCGAACTTCAGGATGCGGTAAAGAATGCGCCGGAAAATCGCCGAGTTACTTTAAGCAATAGTTTTCCAACGGATATCAGTGCAACGATTGGTTTAGTAGAGTCTGCTTATGAAGTTGAAGTAGATGGCGGCGGCAAGACCTTGCAGTCTACAGCGGTAAAACAGTTATTTACTTATACCGGAGGAACTGGTAGTACAGCTTCAAGCTTAACGCTTAAAAACTTTACTTTTGAAGGGTTAGGAAATAATACCCGCGCACTGACAGTCTCTGGGTATAAAGGTGAGTTCATTTTAGAGAATACGATCGTCAATAATTTTCGAGGCTATGATGATGGCAGCGCCTTTTACACTAGTGGAAATACGACGCTGCAAAATTGTACGTTTTCTAATAATGTGAACAATGCTTCTGGTTACTCAGGCGGAGCGATTGCTTGTAAAGGCTACTCGGCGAATTTCAAGGCGTACAATTCGAAATTTATCGGCAATCAAACCATGCAGGCGGGAACAGGAAATGTCGGCGGCGAAGGCGGAGCAATCTACTTCTTCCAACCAAGTGCATCAGCGAAGTTCACCTTCAAGAACAATTATTTTGAAGGCAATAAATCAGTTGAAGATGTTTCAGGCGGCGGCAAGGCAAAGCTTGCTGACGGTGGCGCGATTGCCTTCTTCAATACTGTTACAGGGACAGATATTTTATTTGAAGGCAATTCTTTTGTTGGCAATGTAGCTGGGGACGATGGCGGGGCCATTCTGATTCAAACCAATGACAATATCGCCAGCGCTGCGACATTCATTAATAATACGTTTTATCAAAACAAAGCATTAGGGCAGGATACTTCATTAAATAATGGCGGAGCGATACAGATTTATGCAAATGGCGGTATTACTGAAGGAAGAAGAGCCGCTGTTGATTACATCAACAATAGCTTTGTTGAAAATGAAGCAGCATACGATGGCGGAGCAATCGGCAGTTCAGGCTATATTACAAATCTTTCTGCTGGACGATACGCCAATAATTTATTTGTTGGAAATAAAGCCAAAACAGCAAGTAAAAATAATATTGCTGATGGCACAGTGGCTGGCGCGGGAAACCTTGAATCGAACCTCGGCTATGATAATGGAACAGCGACGTCAGTCACGATGGAAAATGTTTTTGGCACAGCGCCGGTCGGCCTCGTAGAGAACTACAATAAAATCAAAGCAGGGACATCCAGCGATGCGATCATTCTGCCAACGGTACCAATAGCGCCAGAGAAATTAGCAGATGATCAAGTAGAGAATTTGCGCAATGTCGCTGAAGACCAGCGTGGCTTGCCGCGAACGGCAAAGGCAGATATTGGTTCTGTAGAGATTGATTGGATCAAATATGACAGCAATGGCGGGATATTTGATTTGGGAACGGCACTTGCGAAATATGAAGGAACGATTTACTACGAAGGAACACAGCCCGAGACCTATTATCAAGTAGGCTATAAGGATTTGACTCAAACGATCCCAGCGGGTATGGATCTGCATGCAACACGAGAAGGGTATCAATTTGCTGGGTGGTCAAAGGATAAGGACGCAAAAGATCCAGATGCTGATTTAGCTGCCGGGCAATCTATTACGATACCAAAAGGGAATGAGACGCTGTATGCTGTTTGGAAAAAATCGGAGCCGGTGATCGTTCATTATATGACCTATGATGAAAACAAGCAGCTGGTTCAAATCAGTCCAGATGAAACGCTGACGGGGGCGTTGGGAGAAACCTACCACGCTCAAATCAAACAAATTGATGATTATGTCTTTTCTGGTGTGAAGGAAGGAGATTCCATTACGGGTATCTTCAGTGATGAGCCCAAGGAAATCACCTTGATCTATGGGAAAGCTGCCAAGGAAAAAGGAATCGTGCTGGTACAGTATCAAGATGAGGCAGGAAAACCGTTGGCTGGTGATGAGCTGTCGTCGGGAGAGATTGGCAGTGATTATACAACTGTCCAAAAAGATATTGAAGGCTACACGCTGAAGGAGATAAAGGGGAATGCAGCTGGCAAGTATACGTCAGGTGTTACTCAAGTTATCTATGTTTATACGAAAAATCCAGCAGCTCAAGGGAAAGTAACGGTTCATTATCAAGATGAAGAACAGAATCCATTAAGTGCAGATGTCGTATTAACAGGGGATGTAGAGACAATTTATACGGCGGAAGTGAAACCTTTTGACGGCTATGTTTTAAAAGGGATTGATGGTCAAGTCAGCGGAACATTTACTACACAAGATCAGGAAGTGACGTTGATTTATGCGAAGAAGGGCTCTGGAACTGAAAAGGGTGTTCTGATTGTGGAATATCAGGATGAAACAGGGCATCCGCTTCTGAATAGCGAAGTGACGATTGCTGAAGTTGGGGAAAAATATACAACGGTTCAAAAGGAGATCGATGGTTACGAATTCAGTGAAGTAAAAGGAAATACAGAGGGTGAGTACGTTGATGGGATCACCAAAGTCACTTATGTCTATAAGAAGATTACAGAACCGATTGAATTAGGAAGTGTCACGATTCAATACCAAGACGAAGCGGGTGATGAGATAGCGGGAAAGTTTTACTGGAAAACAGCCGATTGGTACTCCGCTTCCTATTGAAAAACTAAATAAAGAAATCGCTGGCTACCAATGGAAGGAAGTCAAGGGATTAGACAGTGACGCAAGATACAAAAAAGAAGATCAGGTCATTACGGTTATTTACAAGAAGCAAAAATCACTCGTCATTGTCAATTATTTGACTGAAGAGGGCAAACAATTAGCGAAGCCGCTCTCAATGACTGACGAAGTGGATTCGTCTTATCAAACCGAAGAAAAGAAATTCAAAGGGTACCGATTGAAAGAAAGGATTGGACAAGCTGCCGGAAAATACACGTTAGAACCTCAAGTTGTTACCTATATCTATACAAACAAAAGTACGATCAAGATTCAATACGTGGATGAGGCAGGCAAGGAGTTAGCGCCTTCAGAACAGAAAGCAGGCATCATCGATGAAGCCTATGAAACAACCGCTAAGGACATTGAAGGCTGGACGGTTAAAGAAACACCAAAAAATGCGAAGGGAACGTATCAGGCAGAGGAACAAACCATTACTTATGTTTATGTAAAAGCAGCATCGAAAGAGGTGCCAGTGAGTGGAGGGAATAATCCGGGCAATGGTCAAGGGAATCCAGTTGCAGATGGGGGAACAACCACATATGCAACGGCAAGAACTTTACCTGTTGCCGGGCAGCGCCAAACAAGTACGAAGAAATTACCCGCTACTGGAGAAAAACACTCAGGCTCACTAATTCTGACTTTAACAGGAATGGGAATCATCGTGCTTATCGGAATGATGGAACTAAAAAGAATGAAGAGAGAATAAGTTGAAAAACCGCTGAAGGCGCAAGAATCCTTCAGCGGTTTTTTGTTAGGAACAATAAAGCAATTTGGATTGCAGCGATTTTAATTGTCCTTTTTTTCGAACAGCTACAGGAATTTCTACGCCGTTTTCTAGAGTAACCGAGGAAAAATTTTTGGCAATAGAGACAATCGCTTTTTTATGAATCAAGAAACTGCGATGACAGCGTAAAAAACTTTCTGAGAGCTGCTCTTCCAAATTGTTCAAGGTGGTTTGATTGATCAGATACTGATCGTTTCTAGTATGAAGAGAAAGAACGTGTCCTTTATTGGAAGAAAAATACAGAATGTCATCAAGAATAAAGGAAGTGATTTCGTTTCCGGTATTTAATTTAATTGTTTGACTCGTAGTCAAAGAGCCTAGGCATTGCTCAATCGTTTTTAAACAGGTATGAACGCGCTCGCGAATATCTCTGTTCGAAACCAAACGATAAATGGCGCGACCGAGTCAACGAAAAAGGAGCTTCCTAAGACGGGAAACACGATAAATTATCTGCTGATTTGGTGTGGTATAGCACTAATCATCGGCAGTATTACATTAATTAAAAAAACAACTATCGCTCGTAAATGATGTAGCGAAGAAAAGAGGTCTATAATGAAAAATGAACAAATCCCTCGCTGGTTCTCAGAATTAAACGAGGAAGAAATCAATTTTGTAAAAAAATTTATTTTATCTTCCGGTTCAATTAAGGAGTTAGCGGGGACTTACTCAACCAGTTATCCGACCATCCGGAAAAAACTGGACAAGCTAATCCAAAAAATTCAAGTGAACGAACGAAAAGACAATGATACGGTCGTGAAATTGATCAATCAATTAGAAGAAGAAGGAAAAATCGACCAAGATATCGCCAAAACTGTCGTATTGGAATACAGCAAGTCATTGAATTGCTTGATTATTGACTGAGTATAATGAATTTACCTCTCTTGAATGTTAGAGATTCTCTAGCATTCGAGGGAGCTTTTTTATTACTCAGTAGAAATGACCAAACGAAATCAACCCTGACAGCAGAGATTTCGTCTGTATTAAGTATTCCTTTTTAGCCAATCTTTGATCAGATTAAACCGATAGCCCTGCTTATTTGTACGTGGCTGGACTAATTTTGGTTTCTTAGTCGGTTCAACTGGCGGATTAGCGACTTCGACGGCATTATGATCCTTGACTAATGTAGAAGTTTTCTGACTGTTGCTAGTTGCTTTTGGAGGCACTTCAATAGTATCTCCCGCAGCTGGTTTTGCTAATATAAACTTTTCAGTTTCCTTCTTAGAAAAGGTCAAATGGAGAGTTTCTAAACTGTTCACTTCTGGATGCTCTGCTTGAACAACGGTTAGCAGTTCTGACTCTGTTAACGTGTTTGGATCGAAGTCGGCTGGAACAAAGAGTTCAATGGATTCAGCTTTTGCTGGTTCAACATCAAAAATTTGGTCCAGTTCAGTCAGATCGTCGATTTCAGTTTCCTCGTCGTAAGTATCTTTTTCACCGGGACGATTGTTTTTGACGAGCTTGACAAATTTTCGTGTGCCATCTGCTTTTTTGAAGATAGTTAAGGTAGTTAAAATTTTTAATGTTCTCGCGGCTTGCGCTCTTGTTTTTGTTTCATCGGCATCTCGTATCGTCAGTGTATGTTTTTTACCATTCGCATCTTCAAATATAGAGACTAGCCGGATGTCGAGATCGAGATTTTTCCGAGAACCAGTGTTAGGGATATCCAAAATCTTCTTATATATACGAGCCTTTTCAGCATACTGCTGGTATTCCCGTTGGTTGAGAAAGACTCGCTTAACGACGTTCGTCCACTCAGTCTTGGAAAAATATTCTTCAAATAAGAGACAATACTTTCGCATAGCATCACAAGGCGCAGCTGTCATAAATAATTGTCGAATTAACTCTTGGCAAATCGTCGCGTAATCGCCGCAAACCAGTGCATTTCTCACCATGATCGCCACAGCATATTGTATGATGTCCGCAGCATTCTGTGAGTGCTCGTAATAGGCAATGATTTTAGCCTCAAGGGTCTCCTTCTTCATTGAAAATAATTGACGTTGACTTAAAGGGGTAGTCTGTACGATCTTTCTCATGGTTCTCTTCATCCTCTCTCTGATGTATCCGGTTTCTTTTTTTCTGTTTGAAAATATCATACCGCTAAATACGAAGGAAAACGAATTCAACTTTTAACGAAAAAATAAAAAAATTTCCCACTTTACCCGCAAAAATTTTTTTCAAAGAGATGACAATAGATAGAACATTTGAAAATAACATCCTAACGAAATTCTCTCTCAGGATATTCTTTTCAAAAAGAAGAAAAGCTAGGGGCAAAGTGAAACAATCGTTTTCTCCTGAGTGTTTTCTTTTTTTAGCAAAAATTCATTCTTTTTTTGCCAAAATCGATCAGAAACTATGAAATCGCGGTTTTATATGAAAATGATAACGACTTTTATTTGTAAACGATTAGAAACAAGCAGAGATAGTAAAAAAACAGTCTTTTTGTTTTTATTTAGAAATCATCCCATAAATTGTGAGTAAAATCGCGTAATAAAATCAGGACATTAGACCGTTATATAAGCGTTTACATAAAAATCCAACTTCTTTTAAATCATTTTCAAATAATCATTGTGAAATAGAGCACGTTATATTTTGAATAGTTAAAAAAATAAAATAGTCTCAGTTTCTCGCTCCAAAAACTAAATAATCGATAATTAAATAGAATCAATTAGAAAGATTCTAACTTTTATTATAATTCAAAGAATTGTCGAGGGTTAAAGTTGTAAACGTTATCAAAGGCGGCTAGACTAAGAGTGTAAACAAAGAAAGCGCAAACAATACCATGAGTTGTTCAAAGTTCTAAGAGTAAAAATAACAACTCTGATTGCGCAATAATCGTTATGGAGGAGAATCGTTATGAGTTCAAAAGTTCTTGACCAATTTCTTGAAACGAACTTGGAAGATCTAAAAGAAAAAGGATTGTTCAACACAATCGATGTGTTAGAAGGAAGCAATGGTCCAATCATTACTGTTAATGGTAAGAAAATGATCAACCTTGCCTCTAACAACTATCTAGGATTTGCTACTCGCCCTGAGTTGATCGAAGCAGATGTGGAAGCAACGAAACATTATGGTGCAGGTGCTGGAGCAGTTCGGACAATCAATGGAACTTTAGACATTCACCAAAAATTAGAAGAAAAAATCGCGGAATTCAAAGGAACCGAAGCAGCGATTGCTTTCCAATCTGGCTTCAACTGTAATATGGGTGCTATTTCAGCGGTTATGAAAAAAGGTGATGCTATTCTATCTGATGAATTAAATCACGCATCAATCATTGATGGCTGTCGTTTGTCTGGTGCAAAAATTATTCGTGTGAACCACCAAGACATGGAAGATTTGGAAGCAAAAGCGAAAGCAGCGACTGAAAGCGGCGAATACAACAAAGTCATGTACATTACAGACGGCGTCTTTTCAATGGACGGCGATGTAGCGAAGATCCCTGAGATTGTTGAGATTTGTGAAAAATACAATGTCATTACTTATGTTGATGACGCTCATGGAACAGGTGTCATGGGTAAAGGTCACGGTACTGTAAAACATTTTGACATGCAGGACCATATTGATTTCCAAATGGGGACTTTATCAAAAGGAATCGGTGTTGTCGGCGGTTATGTCGCAGGTACGAAACAATTGATTACTTGGTTGAAATCACAAGCACGTCCATTCTTATTCTCTACTTCATTAACACCAGGAGCTGCAGGAGCATGTATCCAAGCCATCGATTTAATTGAGGAACATCCAGAATATGTGGACACACTTTGGGACAATGCCAATTATTTCAAATCAGAATTGGAACGTATCGGCTATGACATCGGAAAATCAGAAACACCAATCACACCAGTCATCGTTGGGGATGAAAAACTAGCACAGGAATTCTCGAAAAAATTATTAGAAAACGGTGTTTATGTAAAACCAATCGTCTACCCAACTGTTCCACTGGGAACTGGCCGTGTTCGGAATATGCCAAATGCAGGTCATACAAAAGAAATGCTAGATGACGCAATCAAGGTATATGAAAAAGTCGGTAAAGAATTAGGCATCATCAAAGAAACCGTTCAATAAAAAATACATTTAATACAAATAGAGAGAGGAAGTCACATCCATGAAAAAAGTATTAATCACAGGCGCATTAGGACAAATTGGTTCAGAATTAACTGAAAGATTACGTAACGATCTTGGGGAGAAAAATGTTATCTCAACAGATATCCGTACTGTTGAAGGCAGCCCAGTAGTAGAAAATGGTCAATTTGAAGAATTAGATGTAACAGACTACGACAGCTTTTTAGATGTTGCAAAACGTTATGAAGTGGATACAATCATTCATTTAGCCGCATTGCTCTCAGCAACCGCTGAAAAACGTCCAGCATTTGCTTGGAACTTAAATATGACAGGGTTAATGAATGCGTTAGAAGTGGCACGTGAAATTGGACCTGAAACTAAATTCTTCGCACCATCATCTATTGCGGCCTACGGTCCAGACTGTGAACCAGACAACACACCGCAAGATACAGTGATGCATCCTACCACCATGTATGGGGTGACAAAAGTAGCGGGTGAATTATTAGAAAATTACTATCATACAAAATATGGTGTGGACACTCGTTCCGTTCGTTTCCCAGGCTTGATCTCCTACAAAGTAGAACCTGGTGGCGGTACTACAGATTACGCAGTAGATATTTATTATGAAGCATTAAAAAACAAATCTTACACATCATTCATCGATAAAGGTACCTATATGGACATGATGTACATGGATGACGCGATCGAAGGAATCGTGAAATTAATGAATGCAGATGCCAATCGTTTAGAACACCGCAATTCATTCAATATTACCGCGATGTCCTTTGAGCCAGAACAAATTGCCGCATCCATTCGCCGTCGTATTCCAGACTTCGAATTAAACTATGATGTAGATCCAGCCCGTCAAGGAATTGCGAATTCTTGGCCAAACTCCATCGACGACAGTTGTGCACGTAAAGAGTGGGACTTCAGTCCAAACTTTGATTTAGATAAAATGACTGATGAAATGTTAGAAAGATTATCAGCGAAATTTAAGGCAGAAGGTGTCGAAACAAAAGTGTCTTTTGATAAAGTCAATTCATAAAAGGACAGGAATTTCTTAATAGAACATGAGGGGGGACTAAGAAAAAAGGAAATGTTTAAAATAACGTTTCCCTTTTTCTTTCTCCATGTTAAAATAATGTCCGAACAAATGAAGGAAGTTATTAAATACTTGGTATAGCGCAATTTTTTGTTTTATTTCTTTTATGTAATAACTTCAATTATTTGATTTGAAGCTCAAGTTAAGAAGTGAACAAACAGTCGCTTCGATATAAGGAGGAAAAATAATGGCAGTCGACCAACAAGAAATCGTTGGTTCACAACAAGGTGAACTAAAACGAACAATGACATTTTTCCCGGCCCTTTCGACAGTAATGGGTACTGTAATTGGTGCAGGGGTATTCTTTAAAGCAGCCAGTGTTGCTGCAGTAACAGGGTCAACCAGTTTACACATGTTGTCTTGGTTCCTAGGTGGATTAATCAGTGTCTGTGCTGGACTGACAGGTGCGGAATTAGCCGCAGCGATTCCCGAAACCGGTGGGATGTTGCGCTATATTGAACGCGCATACGGAGAATTTTGGAGCTTTTTACTTGGCTGGGCACAAGTAGTTATCTACTTCCCAGCAAACGTAGCTGCTTTAGCAATTATTTTTGCCACTCAGTTCAAGAACTTATTCGGTATGAGCGATGCAACGATCATTCCGATCGCAATCGTCGCTGCAGCGTCAATCATGTTAATCAATTTCTTAGGCTCAAAGGCCGGAGGAATGTTCCAATCGGTAACTTTAGTTTGTAAGCTAGTTCCCCTAGCATTGATCGTAATCTTCGGTTTGCTACGTCAAGGAGATGTATCTGTCAGCTTGTTCCCAGTTCAAGCGGGACCGGCTGTTGGTGGATTCGCTCCAGCATTAGGTGCCGGACTATTAGCAACAATGTTCGCTTATGATGGCTGGATTCACGTCGGAAATATCGCTGGTGAGTTGAAAAAACCTGCGCGTGATTTGCCTCGTGCTATCGCAGGCGGAATCTTAGGAATCATGGTTGTCTACTTATTGGTTCAATTTGCTTTCCTACGCACCATTGATATGTCTGCTTTAGCAGGAAACGAAAATGCGGCGATGGATGTTGCTGGAAAAATATTCGGCGGCATGGGTGGTAAGCTAGTAACCATCGGTATCTTGATTTCTGTATACGGAACAATCAACGGCTACACAATGACTGGTATGCGTCTTCCTTATACAATGGGACTTGAAAAACAATTGCCATTCTCTGATAAATTAGTGAAACTAAACAAAAACCATGTGCCATACATTGCGGGTATCCTAGAATTAGTGATCGCTATCGGTATGATGATGGTCGGTGGATTCGATATGCTAACAGACATGCTGGTATTCGTTATTTGGATCTTCTACACATTAGTATTTATCGCGGTAATCAAATTAAGAAAAACAGAACCAGATTTGGTTCGTCCATACAAAGTACCGCTGTATCCATTCATTCCAATCGTTGCAATTATCGGTGGTGTCTTCATCCTAGTGATGACCTTAATCAACCAATTCTCATTAGCAATGGTCGGTATCTTGATCACAGCATTAGGAATTCCTTTCTACATTTATTTGAAGAAAAAATACAAATAAAAAATAAATCAATTTGATAAAAGCACCTAAGACAGAATTCTCTATCTTAGGTGTTTTTTTGCGTCAATCAGCCGTTTTTCTTCTATAGAAACTGCCGCAGCCAATAAATTGCCACAACGTTGTGGCAAAAGTCTAAGTTCTAAATGTAAACGCTACCGACTATGATGAGGATAGAAAAGGAAAGGAAGGTAAATGTATGACAGGATTTCCAAAAGATTTTTTGTGGGGAGGTGCAGTAGCCGCTCATCAGCTTGAGGGTGCCTGGCAAGAAGATGGTAAAGGAATAAGTGTTGCAGATGTAATGACGGTCGGCGGACCTGGGATTTCTCGAAGGATCACAGATGGGGTTCTTGAAGGAGAGTATTATCCCAACCATGAAGGGATTGATTTTTATCATCGCTATAAAGAAGACATCGCGTTGTTTGCTGAAATGGGCTTCAAATGCTTCCGCACCTCCATTGCGTGGACGAGGATTTTTCCAAAGGGCGACGAGGAAGTACCAAACGAAGCAGGACTGAAATTTTACGATGATCTCTTTGATGAGTGTTTGAAATATGGGATCGAGCCTGTTGTGACACTTTCACATTTTGAGTTGCCGTATCATTTAGTGACCGAGTATGGTGGATTTGCCAATCGCAAGTTGATCGATTTCTTTGTGAAGTTCGCAGAGGTTTGTTTTAACCGCTATAAAGACAAAGTGAAGTACTGGATGACCTTTAATGAAATTAATAACCAAGCCAATTACAATGATCAATTTTTCCCATTTACGAACTCTGGAATTGCCTACAAAGAAGGTGACGATCGCGAACAAATTATGTACCAAGCCGCTCATTACGAGTTAGTGGCCAGTGCAAAGGCTGTTCAAATCGGTAAAGCAATCAATCCAGATTTTGAGATTGGCTGTATGATCGCCATGTGTCCGATCTATCCTGCGACCTGTAAGCCAGCAGATGTCCTGATGGCACAGAAGGCGATGGAAAAACGCTATTACTTCACGGATGTTCACGTGCACGGCACTTATCCAGGTTACATGATGACATACTTCGATAGAAAAGGTTATGATTTAGATGTAACACCTGAAGATTTAGCAGAATTGAAAAAAGGGACCGTCGATTATATCGGCTTTAGTTACTACATGTCCTTTGCCATCACGCATAAAGAGGAGAATGTTTATTTCGATTACCATGAGCAGGAGGATTTTGTCAGAAACGAATATATCGGTATCTCAGACTGGGGATGGCAAATCGATCCAGAAGGATTGCGTTATTCATTAAACTGGTTCACAGACCACTACCATGTCCCATTATTTATTGTGGAAAATGGTTTTGGCGCCATCGATGAAAAAGAAGCCGATGGCAGCGTTCATGACACTTATCGAATCGAATATTTCCGCGATCATATCAAAGAAATGAAGAAAGCGGTCGTGGAAGATGGTGTTGATTTAATGGGGTACACGCCTTGGGGCTGTATTGATTTAATCTCCGCTGGAACTGGCGAAATGAAAAAACGTTATGGCTTCATTTATGTGGATCGGGACAACGAAGGCAATGGAACCTTGGAACGGAGCAAAAAAGAGTCATTTGATTGGTTCAAGCAAGTCATTGCGTCAAATGGTGAGAATTTAGCCTAAAGAAGCTCCCTAGTGACAGGGGAGATAAAAATAAGAACGAATAGGGAGGAAAAAAAACGATGAAAAAAGCATTAATTATTTGTGCCGGAGGAATGTCTTCATCAGTAATCGCTAAAAAAACAACAGAGAACTTACAAGGAAAAGGAGAAGAAATCCAAGTAGATGCGACGTCTCAATCGCAAGGAGCAAGTACGATTGCGAAGGATGAATATGATTTATACCTTGTTAGTCCGCAAACGAAGATGTACTTTGACAGCTTAGAAAAGAGTGCGAAGAAAGTTAATAAGCCGATTGTCAACATCCCGCCACAGGCTTATGTTCCAATTCTAATGGGGATCGATAAATTGTCTAAAGTGATTCTTGAAAATATTGAGTAAAGGTTGAGAGCTATGTTGAGCAAAAGAGAAACACAAATCCTAAAACTGCTTTTTGATCATAGGCACACGTATTTGACGAGCCAAGAAATTGCTTCGGGAATTGATGTTTCCAATCGAACAGCCAGAAAATATCTGCATCTGCTAGAGGATGCATTGAAAAAGGAAGCTGTTGCAACCATCGACGCGAAGCAAGGAAATGGCTATCAGTTGAAAATTGAAGATAGCAAAAAATTTGATGTGTTTTATCTGAATGAAGTAAAGGAACAGTCTACTTCAAAGGATATTACGACGATTCAGGAATCAAATGATCGACAATACTATATTTTAAACCGCCTATTTTTTGAACAAAGTGCCGTTTACGTTGATGCAATCGCAGATGAGCTATTCGTTTCTCGCTCAACCATATCGAACGATCTAGTTGAAATAAAAAAACTGATCACACCGTATCAAATCGAGCTTCAAAGTAAAAGTAATAAAGGGATCTTCGTCGTAGGGAATGAACAGAATATCCGCCACTTTATTATGAATTACTTTTTTATGGATCGTTTGCATGACAATTTGTTTGCCTTTTCCATGTACGCGAATTTATTAGAAGGAATCAGTGTCGAGGAAATTGTCATTATTGTTTTAGATGAATGTCGGGAATCCCAATTAAAGCTTTCAGATTTCATCGTTTACAATTTAGTCCTCCATATCGGCTTAGCGATCAAACGGATTCAAAACGGTTTTTTGATGGATATCCAAGCGCCGATTGCTTTTGACGAGGATTCGATTGAATATCAAACCGCGTTGAAAATATTAGCGAGGATCGAACAGGCGATGGGGCTCACGTTTTCTTCTGAAGAAGCGGATTTTATTGCTCTTCACTTGAAGAATAAAATTACCGCTAAAACGATTTTTCAAAAAGCGGATGCGACAGAGGCTGAAATTCGATCGCAATTGTTGGAAACATTGAAGGCGATTGACCAGGATACACCGTTTGACTTGGAACATGATACGATCTTAATTGATGGTTTGATGATTCACTTCATTCCATTGCTAACAAGGCTGCAGAACAACTCCAGTATTGAGAATCCCTTGCTGGAGGAAATCAAGTCGCAATATCCAGATTTGTATGAACTGACAGTCAATTACTTTTCCAAGATGCCGATATTTAGCTCCTATCGAATGACCGAAGGAGAGTGGGCTTATCTGGCTATCCACATAACAGCAGCGGTTGAACGCTACTTCAATGATCAAAAAACACATGTCTTAGTCATTTGCGCGACTGGCTTAGGCAGTTCTCAGATGATCAAAAATCGTTTAGAGCGAGAATTTGGTTCCAGAATTCTGATTGAAAAGGTCATCAGCTACTACGAGATCGCTGAGCAGGACCTCAGTCAGATTGATTTGGTTATTTCATCCATTAATTTGGGAAATATTGTTTTAAACGCACCGATTGTTAATGTCAGTGTTTTTTTAGGGGAAGAAGACATTAAAAAGATCAATCATGAAATATCTAGTACTAAGGGTGGTCATTTCAATACCTGTGAGGAAAATAAGCAGGTCGAAATGGTGGAAGAAAAAGTTGAATTAATTAAGCGAAGTTTCCAATCAGAGCTGTTCTATTTTGCTGATAAAAGGCTAACAAAAGAAACGGTACTAAAAGAATTGATTGGCAAAATTGAAGCAGTTGAACAAAATGACTTGCAGGAAAGCTTTTTAAACCAGTTAAAGCTTAGAGAATCCTACAGCTCGGTAGTATTTTCAGAATTTATGGCTGTTCCTCATCCAATCGAAGCACTGACCAATGAAGGTTATGTGGCGGTTGCTGTAGTGCCAGAGGGGATTGACTGGAGTGAAGAGTATCAAAAGATTCAATTGGTTTTCTTGCTGTCACCAGATAAGTTAGGAAAGTTCGAGATAGACAAGGTTAGTCAAATGTTGGTAGAAATCATGGAAGATGATAGCTTCAGAAAAGCCTTAGCTTTCAGTGATACTTTTGATAACTTTATCAAAGCATTTATTGATCAATTTGAAAAAACATCATAAAAGGAGAAAACAATGGACTCAGAAAAATTACAAGAAGCAGCATTTGAAATTATTTTGAGTAGTGGGGATGCTCGAACTCTTGTACATGAAGGCTTCAAAAGTATGCGTGAAGGAAATTATGAAGAAGCTGAGGTACATTTGAACGAAGCAAATGATTCACTAGTCAAAGCACACAAAGCACAAACTGAACTCTTACAGCAATATGCCAGCGGAGAAAAAATTGAAATGGAAATCATCATGGTCCATGCACAAGATCACCTGATGACCACCATGACACTCCGAGAAGTGGCAATCGAGATGCTGTCTTTGTATCAAAAAGTCGCTCAATAAGAGGCGATCAGTCTTTTACTACCAATAAGGATGTCAGTTCTGCTTTTCGCAGAAAATAAACGTGCAATTCGCAGACAACAAATTTCAACAAGTCAAAGCACAAAGACTTTAGCAGAATGATATACGGCATGAGAATAAACCTGATTTTTTTACAAAAAATCAATACCTTAATACGAACAAGGATGTCAGTTCTGCTTTTCGCAGTAAATAAACGTGCAATTCGCAGACAACAAATTTCAACAAGTCAAAGTACAAACACTTTAGCAGAATGATATACGGCATGAGAATAAACCTGATTTTTTTACAAAAAATCAATACCTTAATACGAACAAGGATGTCAGTTCTGCTTTTCGCAGTAAATAAACGTGCAATTCGCAGACAACAAATTTCAACAAGTCAAAGTACAAACACTTTAGCAGAATGATATACGGCATGAGAATAAACCTGATTTTTTATAAAAAATCAATACCTTAATACGAATAAGGATGTCAGTTCTGCTTTTCGAAGTAAATAAACGTGCAATTTGCAGACAACAAATTTCAACAAGTCAAAGTACAAAGATTTTAGCAGAATGATATACGGCATGAGAATAAACCTGATTTTTTTACAAAAAATCAATACCTTAATACGAATAAGGAGAGAACTCAAAATGGACAAGGAAACTGTTAGTCAGTTAAAAAAAGAAACAGCATTGAAAAATTTTAGATACAATCGCTTTCTTTTACTTAGATATTTATTGGCCGGATTTTTCTTTACCAATTTATATTGGTTGCTTTCTTTAGCCATGAGTAAAAGTTTGTGGGCCTTGCTGCCGCTGGGATTAATTGTACTTTCAGTCCCTGCTATTGCAGAACATTTACGTCTGTATGGCTATCCATCTGACGATGTTCGTAATCAACTAAAATGGCATCGCTTTTATCAACGAACGCAACTGGCGGTAAATGGTATTTTGTTACTATCTGTTTTAACTAACTTGGGATTTTCACAAGTCTTCCCATTTTTTACTAATAATACAACGAGCAAAGGATTTGTCAGCTGTATATTGATTGTCGGAATCCTGTTGTCAGGAATTATTTTGAAAAGAATTAACAGCATTTATAGTCAAAAAGATAAACATGCTTCATACATTACAGAATTCAGCAAACTAAATAATAAATAAAGGGTGATTAAAAAATGGACGGATCAAATAATAAAGTATTTGCTTTCTTAGAGAAAAACCTGATGGGCCCGATGGGGAAAATCGCTTCACTTAAAGTAGTACGTGCCATCATGGGCGCTGGGATGGGCGCAATTCCCTTTACGATTGTCGGTTCAATGTTCTTGGTGTTCAATATTTTGCCAATGACTTTCCCGTTTCTAGAAGATATCTTCAATGCGACATTTTTCAAGTTCAGTGATCTTTATATGCTAGCCAACAGTACAACGATGGGGATTTTGGCCTTATACTTCTGTGTTGGTTTAGGGTATGAATACACCAAAATCATCGCGGAAGAAGATGATTTGAACATGGCACCGATCACAGGTGCATTGCTATCAATGTTTGCCTTTTTCCTTTCTATTCCTCAATTAGTGTTAGATAACGGCACAGTGGTTCGTTTGACTGATGCAAAAGAAAATATTATTAACGGTTGGGCAATTGGCGGCGACGGTGTCACACGTTTAGGAACAGTTGGTATCTTTACTGGGATTATTATGGCGGTTATTGCCGTGCAGCTTTATCGTTTGTGTGTATCGAAAAATTGGGTCATCCGCATGCCTGAGCAAGTTCCAGAAGGGGTGTCTAGAGCCTTTACAGCATTGATTCCAGCATTTGTTGTTGCCTTTGTTATTCTAATCATTACAGGCGTATTGGTCTTCTTTAATACAGATATTTTCCAATTGATCGCGATTCCATTCGGCTTCGTTACGAACCTGACCAGCAGCTGGATTGGTGTTATGGTCATCTACTTCTTGATCCATGCATTGTGGATCGTGGGGATTCATGGGGCTAACATCATTTCTTCCTTGATTGCACCGATTACTTTAGGAAACTTGGCGTTGAACGCTGATGGTGCGCATATCCCATTAGCAGGGGAATTCCAAAATGCCTTTGTAACGATTGGTGGATCTGGTGCGACATTAGGTCTATGTATCTTCTTAGTTTACATGGCAAAATCAGAACAATTAAAAGTGTTAGGAAAAGCAGCGATCGTTCCATGCTTGTTCAATATCAATGAACCATTAATCTTTGGTATCCCATTGATCTATAATCCATTTATGGCGATTCCATTTTTCTTAGCTCCGATGGTTTCAGCGTCAATTGCTTATTTTGCAATTCAATTAGAATTGATTCGTCCAGTAATCGCCAATATGCCTTGGCCTTCACCCGTTGGTGTCGGAGCCTTCATCAGTACCGGGGGTGACTGGAAAGCAGCGATTGTCGCAATTATCTGTGCAGTTTCAGCGTTTGTCATTTACTTGCCGTTTGCTCGTGCCTACGACAAGAAATTGGTGGATGAAGAATCAACAGTTAGCGAAGAAGCAGCTGGAGAAAGTATTTCAGCATAATGAAAGTAAAATAGCCGCTGGCAAGTTGCCAACGGCTTTTTTTATGCTTCTTCTTTTGTTGTCTCGTAATATTCTAAAAAAAGTTCGTGCAGGGCAGGATGTGTTTTTCTTAATTGGACTAAACGGTTGGTTTCGTAGGACATGAAGCAATGTTGACTTGTTCCTGTTGTGACCAGCTTGTCTCCATTGTAAACACGATACTCAAAATCTAAGCGTGTACCGGTATATTTCGTTACGACCGGTTTTATTAGAACCTCATCGCCAAAGCGGACCATTTCCTTATACTCACAGCTGACGCCTAGTACAGGGATCATGATACCGTCCGCTTCAATTTTTTCAAAAGGATAGTCCATAAAGGTCAACGCATCTACACGGGCTTCTTCAAACCAGCGAATGTAGTTGGAATGATGGATGATGCCCATCTTATCTGTTTCGTAGTAAAAGGGCTTGCGAGCATAGCCAGGATATTTTTCCATAATTAATTCCTTTCGGTTGCGAATTTTTTCATGTAGCGAGGCAGCGCTTCGCTGATCAAAGTAGGTAAAACTACGTAGTTATCTTTTGCTAAGGTGTCGCCAATCAAACTGTGGAGATAAACGGCTGCGGCAATCGTATCCGTATTTTTTTCAAATTGAGCCAAGAAACCAGTAATCATTCCAGCTAGGGTATCACCGGTTCCGCCAGTTGCCATTCCTGGATTGCCAAGGGGATTTTGATAATAGGCGATTGCTTCATCATAGATGGTTGTTCGGTGACTTTTCAAGACGATTTTAGCTCCTAAAAGGGCTTGTTTCGCACGATTGTTTTCATCCGTTTGATCAACAAATTTGAGGCCGCTAAGGCGTTCCCATTCCGCTAGGTGAGGAGTGAATACTGTTTGTTCAGGTGATTTTAGCGATAAGCTATAGTCACTAAACAGCGTGATGGCGGAACCATCGATCACCAGCCATTGCTGCTCCTGTTGATTTTTCAACACCCACTTTAGCAGTGTCAAGGCTTCCTTTTCAAGACCTAAACCAGGCCCTATTAATATGACGTCTGCTTTTTTCAGTATTTGGTAAATTGTTTTCAGCTCAGAAAAGTCCAGCACCATCGCTTCAGGTAACCGAGTATGAAGCGGGGCGTGATTTTTTTCAGCAGTGATGACCGTGGTCAGTCCGGCACCGCTTTTGATACAGGCTTCGGCACTCATAATGATTGCTCCGCCGTATTGTTGATTTCCGCCAATTAAAGCGACTCGCCCAAAGGTTCCTTTATGAGAAATCTCTGGTCGTTTCGTAATTACTTTATGCAAAATCTCTTCGTTAAGTTGGACCATTTAAGCACCTGCTTTCATTAACTATATAATAGTAGTCATTTTTAATGGAAATAGCTAAGAGAAAATTCACTATGGGTATCATTATAAGGGAAAAAGGAGAGTCTGTCCCCGCATTTCTTAAAGAGTTTTCATTTTTATTCTATGGAATAGAATGCTATCATTATAGTGGTTTTAATTAAAGGAGGAATCTTTCAATGACAATCGATTTTAAAAAAGAAGTCGAAGCACGCAAAGACGATCTATTAGCGGATCTATTCACTTTATTGCGTATTAAAAGTGAACGTGAAGACGACAAAGCAACCAAAGAAGCACCATTCGGACCAGGACCAGTGGAAGCATTAGAAAAAATGCTTGAAATCGCAGAACGCGATGGCTTCACAACAAAAAATGTCGACAACTATGCCGGTCATTTTGATTACGGTGACGGCGATGAAACCTTAGGGATTTTCGGTCACTTAGATGTGGTACCTGCTGGCGACGGTTGGGATTCAGATCCTTACGAACCAGAAATTCGCGATGGTAAATTATATGCTCGTGGTTCAAGTGATGACAAAGGCCCATCAGTTGCGGCTTACTACGCGGTAAAAATTATCAAAGAGTTAGGCTTGCCAATCTCTAAAAAAATCCGTTTTGTCTTCGGTACGGACGAAGAAAGCGGCTGGGGAGATATGGACTACTACTTCGAACACGAAGAAAAACCTGACTTTGGTTTCTCACCAGATGCTTATTTCCCCATCATCAATGGTGAAAAAGGAAATGTCACAATGATTCCACATTTTGACGGAACAAACGGAACTTCTTATGTTTTAGTAAGCTTCGAAGCGGGTCTTCGTGAAAACATGGTTCCCGGCAATGCGGTGGCTGAAGTGAAAGTTGCAGATGCAGACGCTGCTGAAAAATTAGCGAAAGATTTTGCTGATTATGTAGAAAACAACCCAGTCAGCGGAAAAGCAGAAGTATCTGGTTCAACGGTTACTCTACACTTAGACGGAAAAGCAGCTCACGGTGCTAGTCCTCAATTAGGAACAAATGCTGGGACCTTCTTAGCAGTCTTCTTGAATAACTATGAATTCGATAAAGGTGCGAAAGCCTTCATCGAAAACAGCGCAAACGCTATTCATGAAGATGTCTATGGGAAGAAACTAGGCGTTGATTTCAACAATGAAAAAATGGGCGAATTGACTATGAACGCTGGAATCTTCAGCTTCAAAGATGGTCAAGATAACGACAACCATATTACCTTGAATTTCCGTTACCCTAAAGGAACGACAGCGGAAGACATCAAAGCAAAATTAGAAGAACTATTCGGTTCAGACGTGAAGGTGACACAAGGAGGGCATCACATGCTTCCTCACTATGTGCCAGCGGATGATCCATTGGTAGCTACTTTGCTAGATACTTTCGAAGAACATACAGGAATCAAGGGAGAAGAAAAAGTGATCGGCGGCGGTACATTCGGTCGTTTACTAGAACGCGGCGTTGCCTATGGCGCTCAATTCCCTGGTTTTGAAGATACAATGCACCAAGCAAATGAATACATGTCTGTTGAAGATATCTTAAACTCTGCAGTCATTTACGCAGATGCAATCTATCGTTTAGTAAAATAAACTTAGAAGTGAAAGGACCTCGCATTTTTGAATGTGAGGTCTTTTTTGTGGACTCAACTCTGCTAAATTGGCGTAAAAATGAAACCTGTTGTATGATTTTTTGAGAATGTTTTATTAGAAAGAAGGCTGAACATGAATAAAAGATCGATTATTTTGAGTACAGATCCAGGAATTGACGATGCGGTAGCGATTGCGTTGGCACTCTTCAGTGAAGAGCTGGATGTAAAGCTTATTTGTCCAATTTTTGGCAACGTTAGCTTAGAGAATACCAAAGCCAATACAGAAAAGCTGCTGACTCTCTACAAAAAGACCCCACGCGTTGTTTTAGGCAGCTCGCGTCCACTAGTAAGAGAAGCGATCAATGCCAGTGAGATTCATGGAGAATCTGGAATGGACGGATATGTGTTTCCTGAGGCGAAAATTTTTGCAGAGGAGTCTCTGACAGCTGTTGCGGCCATGCATGAGGTGGTGAATAAGGAAGAAAAAACAACATTAGTGGGGATAGGTCCCTTAACGGATATTGCCTTGTTCCTTCACCTTTATCCGCAAGATTTAGTGAAAATTGATCAGATTGTTGTGATGGGCGGCAGCTTAGGACGGGGAAATTATGGCGTGCTGTCTGAGTTTAACTTCGCCGCTGATCCTGAGGCGGCAAGAATCGTCTTCAACAGCGGCGTTCCAATTCAAGTAGCGCCCTTAGAAGTTGGAGACCAAGCGAAGATTATGCCGGAGGTTGCCAATCAAATAAGACATTTTGGCGAAATTGGTGAAATGATTTACCAGCTATTTACAAAATACCGCAGCGGCAGTTTTGATGCGGGGCTAAACATGTATGATGCTTTGGCGATCGCTTTGCTCGTAAAGCCGGAAATCTTTGAGTTGGTAACAACAAGGGTGGAGATCGAAACCTCCCCAACTTTGACTTATGGGGCCTCACTCGTTGATTTGCAAAACTATTTAAATTTACCGACGAATGCAGAAGTGGCTGTTAAAGTTGATCCAAAGGAGTTTGAACAATGGTTTATTGAAGCCTTCGCGAGAACAGCGAAGTAAAAAACGCTTCAATCTCTCTTCTTTCGAGCAAAATATTTTTGCTTTTTGAAAATATCGCGTAGTCTAATAGATAGAAAGTGAGGAGATACGATGAGCGAACCAAACTTAATCGATCCAAGAAGCCTATTTCATGGGAGTAAATTTAAGAAGCAAGATCAAGACACTCCTGCACTGCAAGACGATATGATGCCTAAACCAGATTGTGGGGAGGACAGCTATGTCGGAAACAAGAAATTAGAAAATCGCAGAGTACTGATTACTGGGGGAGACTCTGGTATTGGCCGTGCAGCGGCTATTGCATTTGCAAGAGAAGGGGCGGATGTTGCGATTCATTATTTCCCAGGCGAAGATAGAGATGCAAAGGAAGTTGCAGAATATATCGAAAAAGCTGGGAGAAAAGCACTGTTGTTACCTTATGATTTGCGGGAAGACCATGGACCAAAAGAAATGGTTGAAAAGACAGTCGAAGCCTTTGGCGGATTAGATACGTTAGTCTTAAATGCGGCACAGCAAATTTCACGTGAGTCTATCGAAGAATTACCTGTGAAGCAGGTTGAAGATACCTTCAAGGTAAATATTGTTTCTATGTTTGCCATTGTGCAGGAAGCGTTGCCTCATTTACCGGCAGGCAGTAGTATTGTAACGACAACCTCTGTTCAAGCGTTCAATCCAAGCGATCATTTGATGGATTATGCCGCAACAAAAGCGTCCATTGCGAATTTCACCGTTAGCTTAGCCAGTCAATTAGCAAAAAAAGGAATCCGTGTGAACGGTGTTGCACCGGGTCCAATCTGGACACCATTACAATTGGATCATGGACAGCCAAAAGAGGCGTTGCCTGAATTTGGTCAAGATTCATTGCTAGAGCGAGCAGGACAGCCAGCAGAATTAGCACCAGTATATGTCTTTTTAGCATCAAACGATGCAAGCTATGTAACTTCTCAAATCTATGGTGTAACTGGCGGCGAGCCGATCAACTTATAAAAAATAGCGTATGCCGATGATTTTGGCATACGCTATTTTTATTCACTAATGATACGATCAATACTTAAAACAGCGCCAGTTTTAGCATCTGCTTTAAATTCATACGCAACTAATTGATTGTCTTCGGTGCGGGTAATTCCACCCGAAAGAACATCCATTGTGATGGCGAATTTCTGCATATGCTCGGTATCAAAAGAAATCCAGGAGCCTTCGATCGGTCCTTCCTTTAAAAAGGCAGCTTTGATTTGATCCAAGACTTTATCTGGGGACATTTTTTGTTTATTTCTGTAATAATGGTTCGCGGCAATCCCGGCAGCTAATCCGATTGATGAGCCGATAGCGAGACCTTGGGCGAACTTTTTCGTCTTCTCCATAATATAGATTCCTCCTTAGTTATTAGTGATCGTTTTTTACTCCTATGTGTTAGCCATAATAGAATGGATGATGACACACCCCATTCTGTGTCTCTCTTATTTTACCATTCTTACAAACAAATTTGAAAAAGATACGTCATTATTCTTTTATTAAAGGCGAATTTATTATGGCTGTAAGAAAACAGAGAAAGCGAGTAAGCTTCTTTCTCAAAAACAACGAAAAGTGTATAATCAAGGTAGTAAAAGAAAAAAGGTCGTGACGAAATGATTATCCCTAAAAGTATTGAAGAATTAGCCGACTATGCACAAAAAGGGAAGAATGTCTTCTTCTTTACCGCTGATTGGTGCGGCGATTGCAACTTTATTAAACCTCAGATGCCGGAGATCGAGGCGGAGTTTCCGCAATTTCAATTTATTCAAGTCGATCGTGATGAATTTATTGATGTGGCGGCTGAATGGAACATTTTTGGGATTCCTAGTTTTGTCGTGGTAAATGACGGAGAAGAATTAGGTCGATTGGTCAATAAAAATCGTAAAACCAAAGACGAAATCGCTGGCTTTTTGCAACGAGTAGAAGGGTAGGAGATTGTTATGTTCACACAATCATATCAAAATATTTTAGTTGGGATCGATGGCAGCGATCAAGCGATGGAAGCCTTCAAAAAGGCGTTAGCTGTCGCTAAGCGAAATCAAGGAACGGTGTATGTCGCAAACGTGATCGACCATCAAATTTATACATTCATGAGTTACTCACCCTTGAATGAAAACATCATGGATCAATTAGCCGCAGACGCAAAAGAACTGATCAATCAATGCAAAGCGATTGGAAGAGATTTTGGCTATACTAAGATCGAAGGCATTATCGCTTACGGTTCAGCGAAAGAAGCGATGGCCAAGACCCTGCCAAAAAAATATGACATCGATTTAGTCATGGTGGGACAATCAGGATTAAACGCAGTAGAACGTTTTATGACTGGCAGTGTTGCTAGCTATGTAATCAAGGAAGCTTTGTGTGATGTCCTAATCGTGCATCCAAGTGCGAAATAAAAGGCTGGCTCGTCCAGCTTTTTATTTGGAAAAAAATTGATGAAAAAAATCTCATGCAAAAGCCCCATTAGATTTGTTAAGATACGAGAGGACTACGACTGGAGGTAAAAACGTGATTTTTGCGTATAATAAACAAAACGTCGGTGATACTTTAATGGTCATCGTCAAAAATGATGAAAATAAGGAAAATTCAGTAGAACGAAAAGGAGCCGTTGCTCGCGTTCAAACGACTGACGGTACAACGGTCGCATGGAACTTTTTCCATGTTTCTGAGTACCTAACGATCCATGGCAATGGACAAATAGAACTAACAGAAAAAGAGATAGATGTACTAAATGAGCAGTTGAAACTCGCTGGCTTTGAAGAACGTCTAGTTGCGGACCTTTCACCCAAATTTGTGGTGGGCTACGTAAAAAGCTGTGTTGATCATCCTGATTCTGATCATTTACACATTACTGAAACAGAGATCGATGGCGGTGAAACCTTGCAAATCGTCTGCGGAGCACCCAATATCGAAGCAGGGCAAAAAGTCGTTGTAGCTAAACCTGGTGCCATGATGCCGGATGGACAGATTATTTGGCCAGGTAGCTTACGCGGTGTAGAAAGCTTTGGGATGATTTGTTCAGCTAAAGAATTACATCTACCAAATGCGCCAGAAAAAAGAGGCATCCTAGTCTTAGAAGAAGATGCGAAAACCGGCGAAAAATTTGAAGTAGGCAAATAAAAAACTCCGTTGAGATTTTCTCAACGGAATTTTTTTGTCTTGAGCTCTTCGAAATAAAGTTATTTAGGACGCTCTTCTTACCATTTAGGAAATAATACTCCTTTTAGTCATGCAAAATGATAAATTAAAAAAAATAATTTACTATTTTTATACGAAGGAGGTAGGGAATCTTGCTTTTATTTTTACTTGTTCTTTCGATTATTAGTCTGATCATATCCCTAATGCTGAACGCCAAACTAAAAAAATTGGCTTTAGGAAGTGCCTTTCATCTTATGGTTTTGGTTCAAGGCGGCAGTATTGGTGCGACCATAGGGATTTTAGTTGTCTTATTGATTAAAGGAAGAACAATTGGATAGTGGACTAAGGAAAAAATAGACGATCCAGAGGAAAAATTCCTCTGGATTTTTTTATGGAAAACAAAAAGCCGTCTCTATTCACTATCGAATAGAGACGGTTAAAGTTCTTATTGGTTCCCTTGTTGTGAGTTTGATTTCAATGAATTCGAATCAATGCTCAATTTTACTGAAACTGTATTTTTCTTATCTTGACGATAGTAGGTGATTTTCACTGTATCGCCGACTTTATGTTTGTACAATTCAGATTGCAGTTCGACACCTGATGAAACATCGGTATCATCGATTTTTGTGATGACATCATACTTCTTCAAGCCTGCCTGATCCGCTGGTGTAGATGATTGTACGCTTCCCACCACGACTCCTTGAGTAACAGAACTTGGTACCTTAACAATCTCACTTACTTGTTCAGTCGAAAGATCAGATAGGCTAGCCATCGTAATGCCTAGAGCTGGGCGAATTACTTTCCCATCTTTTTCAAGCTGGTTAATAACGTTCACTACATCATTACTTGGAATAGCAAAGCCGATTCCTTCCACACTGACATTTGACTCTGTCTGAACGATCTTACTAGAGTTGATACCCACTACTTGACCAGCCATGTTGACTAACGGACCGCCAGAGTTACCAGGGTTAATAGCTGCATCTGTTTGGATTGCATTGATGTTGACGGTTTGCCCTTCATCATTTTGGTTGACTACTTGACGATTCAAGGAAGAAATAATCCCTGAAGTCACTGAGTTAGCGTACTGTGAGCCTAGTGGAGAACCTAACGCGATTGCTGGTTCACCAACCTTCAAGCTGCTAGAATCACCAAAAGTTGCGGGTTTGATGTTAGCGACTTTGTCTGATTCAACCTTTAAAACAGCCAAGTCAGTATAGGAATCCGTACCGACTAAGGTTGCCTTCACTTTTGAACCATCCTTTAACAATACTTCCAAGCCATCTTGTTTTTCCACAACGTGATTATTTGTAACGATGTAGGCGGTATTGCCCTCCAACTTGTAGATGACACCGGAACCTTCAGAAGCTTCTTCCAGTTGTCCACTATCATCTTGCGACTGCTGATCATCATTTCTATTACCGAATATATCAGAGAAGCCGCCTAAGCCGCTTTGTGATTGTTGCTTCTGCAAATTAATAACAGAAACAACCGCGTCTTGCACCTTGCTGGCTGCTTCGGTAATATCAGAGTTTACATCAACCTTCATGTTACTGACCTTCGTGTTACCCGCACTAGGCGAGCCGCTGGCGTTTTGATTACTTGGAGATAGTAACGAACCGCTCGCTACGTAAAAGATTCCTATTGTTAAGACAGCGCCAAGTACACCGCCTAATAAACTAATCCCAAACCGTCTAAAAAAACCGGGTGACTTTTTGGGTGTTGGGGTAATGTCTTTTCTTATCATAATTTCCTCCACCTCTACTATGATTTACGTTATATTGAGTATAGTATTTTTTTGTAAGTTAAGTCTACTACACTGATTTGATTTTTTTATGAAAAAGATTCGGAGGAAAATGTAGATAAATGATAAAAAAACTTCTTTTCCACATAGCTAGTGGAAAACTAAGGAAAAAGTTTGTTAATTGTTTGAAGTTTTTTATCCACAAAACTGTGGATAAAGGGGATAACTCGGTGGAAAACATATGTTTGTATATAGGAATACCTGTAAAAAGGGAATAAATCAGCCACAACCTGTGGATAAACCTGTGATTAGTGTGCATAACTTCGTGGAAAAAGTCCCATATACAGATTTTTAGCTAATTGAATTGGTGGAAAAGTAAAATTTCGACAAGGAGTCCACATTAGATGAAAGCAACTTTTTAGATAAAAATTAACTCTTTAAAACAAAAAAAGGTGGAAAAACATGAATATCAAAATTATTTCTGTGGGAAAACTAAAAGAAAAATATCTGGTGCAAGGAATCAACGAGTACACAAAACGCCTATCAAAATATTGCAAAATCACACTCATTGAAGTTCCCGATGAAAAAGCACCCGAAAAGCTAAGCGAAGCCGAAATGATTCAAGTCAAAGAAAAAGAAGGCGAGCGCATCCTCGCTAAAATCAAAGAACAAGAATACGTCTTTGCACTAGCCATCAATGGTAAAAATCCTAGCAGCGAAGATTTCGCCGCTACACTAGATAAACTACAAACCAGCGGCAAAAGCCAGTTCGTCTTCGTCATAGGCGGCTCCCTTGGACTCAGCGACCAAGTCTTAAAATGCAGCAACACCCAAATCTCTTTCGGCAAAATGACTTATCCTCATCAGTTGATGCGCCTGATTCTAGTAGAGCAGATTTATCGGGCATTTAGGATCAATGCAGGGGAGCCGTATCATAAATGATGATATTTTTTGATTTTCCGCGGTATGATAGGCTTTATAGCACATTAAATAGATAAAAATGGATCGAAAAGGTAGCTTATGACAGAAAAAACGAGATGCTATACTTGTTTCAGCATTAAAGAAAATTTTGAATCTGATGATATCGTGAGCTATTTGAACTTGCAGCCATTCGAGCAATGGCGGATCGGTGACGAGAAAAAGAATGGAAGAAAATTTGATTTTGTGGCATGGAAATTTGGACTTTGTGACGAATACGATGTTTTTGTCGAAAATCAAATGCATTGTACACTAAAAGAATTAAAACCTAAAAAAAATAGTTACTAGGGCGTGTCTGAAAAGTCGTTTGTAATAGAAATATATTCACGATTTCAATTTTTTTGCTTGAAGTTTATCCGTTTTAGAGAACTATAGAGAGAAACTGCTAATGGTGTTATTAAAATTGTTATCTAAATTTTAGTTATCAGACACTCCCTAGTATTACAAGCATTACGAATATGGTATCATATTTAATTATTGAATGATTTATCATGTGATTTTTGTGAATCAATACTATATATGAAGGAATTTATTTAAGAGTTAAAATCCGTTATATATTTGATCCTATTGGACTAATTTTATAGTTCAATAGGATTTTTTCAATATTTCAACAGTTCAAAGAGAGACTATTTATTAATAGACTTCTTTCCAAACTGATAGCTGCTTAGCTCAATAATTCGTAATTATAAATACCCGCAATCAAATTCATTCGCAACGTAAATCTAGACCGTCGATTGCGAACCTTTCCTTTTATCGAAAGATAAAACACATCTTTAAAAGTTTTATTCTTTTTCACGTTATTCTTAAGTCATATGCAAAAGTGTAAATAGAATTAAAGGTAGTGTCATATTCACCGATAAAAGTGAAAAATTTCTTAGCTAGACTGTCTAATTGTCTTAACAAGCCCACCTTTAGTTGAAAATAATGGTAAAAAAGTAATTGTAAAGATGTTCTATAAAAAGCAAATAGGAGGAAAATATGAAAAAAAAAGTAGCGTTAATCACAGGCGGAGCACAAGGGATCGGCAGAGAAATTGCCTGCCATCTAAGTAAGGATGGCTATGATATCGCAATCGTTGACTTAAAAAGTCAAGCTGAGGGTGCGGAAGAAACAGTGAAATTGGTGAAGGAAAATGGACAAGAAGCGAAATTCTTTCCAACAGATGTAACAGATCAGCAGCAGGTATTTACAGCAGTTGATCAAACAGTGGCTCATTTTGGTACCTTAACAACGATGGTTAATAATGCAGGAATTGCCAAAGTGGATGAAGTTGTCAGTGTTGCTGAAGCTGATTTGGAAATGAGTTTTAAGGTGAATGTGTTTGGCGTATTGTATGGGATTCAAGCAGCTGGTAAAAAGTTTAAGGAATTAGGTATTCCGGGAAAAATTATCAATGCCTCTTCCATTGCGGGAATGAAAGCCTTTCCGATCTGGTCAGTCTATTCAGCAACGAAGGCAGCAGTTATTTCTTTTACCCAGTCAGCAGCATTAGAACTAGCGCCTGACAATATTACTGTTAACAACTATGCACCTGGCGTAGTGGGCACAACGGATATGTGGGAGGAGATTGATGCAAAAATGTCGCAAATTAATGGTAAGCCGATTGGACAGAACAAAGCCGATTTCATTAGTCAGATCCCGCTAGGCAGAACAGTAAGGCCAGAGGATGTAGCGAAGGTTGTTTCCTTTTTAGCCAGCAGCAAAGCGGATTATATTACCGGGCAGACAATCGTAGTGGATGGCGGCATGTCATAACTTAAGAATGAAGCAGCTATCGCTTTGATTTACTCGGTATTCGATAGCTGCAGCAGTACTTTATAGTAACTTTTGGAGGGGATTGAAATGATTACTTTATACAGAATTGATGATCGGGTTATTCATGGACAGACTATGATTCAACTTTTTCCTAATTATCCATGTGACGGGATTATTATTGTCGATGACAACATTGCACAAAACAGTCAGCTTTTAACCATTTACAAGCAGGTAGTACCGGATACCGTTAAGCTTTTATGCTTTTCGGTTGAGAAAGCAGCTAGGAAGCTTCCAGAGGCAGCAGCCTCCAACAAAAAATATATCATCATTTTTAAAAATATTTTGACGATTCAAGCACTGTTTGCTGCAGGGTATTCAATCAAAGAGACAATCAGCGTAGGAACAGCCAGTAAAAAAGCAGATGCTAAGGATGTAATTAAAGGATTTGCTCTTAATCAAGAGGAAGTGGCAGCATACAATGACTTAGATGATCAAGGTTACAAATTTTCAATCGTTCCGATGGGGGGACCAAAGAAGAGCAGTACATGGAGTGAAATCAGAAACAAAATGTAAAGGAGTGTAAACAATGACAGTTATACAGTGTTTGTTAATATCAATTTTCTGTGTCATCAGCGGGAATGAGTTTCCGCTATACGGCTCACAGTTTGGCTGGTATGTGTTGGGACGGCCATTAATTGGCGGATTTATTTGCGGCATTATTTTAGGTGATGTAGCGGGTGGTATTCAATTAGGGGTAGCTGTTCAATTGGTCTATTTAGCAGTGGTCACACCAGGCGGATCTATGCCGATTGATTTATCCTTTGTCTCCTACCCGGCTATGGCGATTGCCCTAGCTTCTAATATGGATAGTGGTTCTGCGATTGCTTTAGCCTCTACCATTGGTGTACTGGGCTCATTTGTTTGTCAGTTGGATTTTACAGTAACGTCATTTTTTCACAAAATGCAGGACAAAGCCATCGAGGAGGTTGACTACAACAAATACAATAAAGCCTACTTAGTCTATCCTCAGCTGCTTAAATTTCTAATCAGAGGAGTACCTTGCTTTTTGGCGGTTTATCTAGGTGCTAAATATGTTGGTAATTTTATTGATTCAATGCCGCAATTTGTCCAAGCAGGACTTCTATCCTTGGGCGCAGTTTTACCAGCTGTTGGGATAGCCACACTGTTAACTCAAAGTGTTCGGAAAAATGAATACATCTTGTTCTTTTTGGTCGGTTTTGTTGGAATTGTATTTATGAACCTGAATATTTTAGGTTTAACTATTTTCGGTGGAGCCTTGGCATTCTTATATTACAAATCAAGTTTCTCAGAAGGAAATGAAGCCCCAAGAGAAACCAACTTTGATGAGGAGGTATTGTAGCAATGGAAGAGACAAAAATTCAGACAGTTACTCAGGAAAAACTGACAAAAAAAGAACTCAATGCGATTTGGCGTCGATTTGCTTGGTCCTTCCCAGCAGCGGCTTCGTGGGAACGTATGCTAGGGATGCAGTATTCTTGGTCGTTAATCCCTTTATTTAAAAAGTTTTACAACAAGGCCGGTCAGGCTGACGGAATGCGCAGACATTCCACCTTTTTTAATACCGAGAGCGTGTTTGGCAGCGTCATCTGGGGTGTTATTACGGCGATGGAAGAGCAAAAGGCGATAAATAATAATGTCGATGATGATTTGATTGAAACAACGAAAATCAGTTTAATGGGACCGCTGGCCGGTGTAGGAGATGCGATGAATCCTGGCATGATTATCCCACTGCTGCTTTCAATTGCGATTGCTTTTTCAGAAGGTGGAAGTCCTTTAGGGGCAATCTTTTACATGGTGACTTATACCGCGATCGTTACAATCATTATGAAATTTCTATTTTTTAAAGGCTACGGTTTAGGTGTAAATGGCATCAATACGTTAATTGGCGAAAAAGCCAATAAAATCAAAAATGCCATCATCCTTTTTGGAACGATGATTATGGGTGGTGTCGCAGCTAGTTATGTCAATCTGTCACTTACCTTGGCTATTCCAAGCGGGAATGACCAGGTCATGGTGCAGGATCTTCTAGATGGTATCTTCCCTAAAATTGTTCCGTTGGCTTTGGTTTTGGGTACTTGGTGGGTTATGAAGAAGAAAAAAATCAGTACACTGCAAATGATTTTGATCTATTTAGTGGGGATTTTCGTTCTGTCCTTCTTCCGCATCATCGGCTATAGTACGGGACATCATGGGTGATCATATGACAAAAATTTTAGTATTATCCCATGGAAATTTAGCCCAGGAGCTGTGCAATGCCTGTTTCATGATTGCCGGAGAGCAGGAGTTTATTACGAGTATTTGTTTAAATGAAGAAGGGCTTGAATCCTTTGAAACCAAGTTGACTAGTTATTTCTTGGAAAACAAAGAAGAGCCCTTGATCATTTTATGTGATTTGCTTCATGGGACCCCCTACAATCAAGTGCTGATCAAGGCGTTGGATCTTGATCGTCTAAACTACCAATTGGTCAGCGGGGTCAATTTGCCGATGCTGCTTGCTTTATGTATGGCTTTGCCGCAGGAAGCAGATAGTTTCAAGTGTTTGGAGCAAGCAGTTGCTGAAGCGCATAAAGGAATTTCAATCAATCATTCGATAGAAACGAGTTGTTAATCAATGGAAAAAAAGCAGGAAGTATTCATTATTGGTGCCGGAAGATTAGGCAAAGGATTTATTGGCGAAGTATTTGAAGCGGCCAATTGGCGGGTCACGTTTTTAGACAAAGATCCGCAGGTTGTAGCGGCTTTAAACCAAGGCCCTTACCAAGTAGAAATCTCAACAACAGAAGAAATTTATACCCGAGAAGTAACCAATTATCAGACCTTTTTAACCGACGACAGTCATCCAGAAAGCGACAGCTTCTTAACAGCTGATGTGGTGATGGTTCCGGTTTACCCAGAAGATTTACCGGAAGTATTTTCCTATTTGCTGGCTGATTTTCAGCTGATGCGTCAACAAGCAGCTGACAAAAAGCTAGATATCATTTTGTTAACCAATCAAACGTATTTGGTACCGAAAATGTATCAATATTTAAAGGATCAAGTGGACGCTGCTTTCTATACTTGGATTGAAGACCACATTTTTATTAAGGATGCGATTATTCGCCGTTCTACTGATGGCACTTCGGCATCTGCAAGGAAATTATTCAGTATGGCAGCTGCCTCACTGTTAATTGAAACACCTTTACATGCGGACTTGGCTGCAGTGAACTGGATGGAGCCAGCAGAAAATGTTCCGTTGTTAAAGGAAATCAAAATTTATACCTTGAATGGTCCTCATGCGGCAACCGCATTTATCGGGCACTATACTGGATACAGTGATATTCCAAGCACGGAAGCCGATCAAGAGAACCTGCGTTTTATTCAGGAAGTAGCAGAAGAGATCAACCAAGCGTGTATAAAAGAATATAACTTAACGCAGGAAGAATTAACGCGGCTTTCAGCGATTCCGAAACTAAAAGGAGAGGTGCCAGACAGTATTAGACGCGTCGCCTTTGATCCGATTCGCAAGTTGTCCTTGAAGGATCGTCTGTGCGGCCCTATCTTACTTTGCGAAAAGCATCAACTCCCTCATTCAGCTTTGGACAAGGCGGTTGCTTTAGGCTTTAAATACAAGGACGAAGAAGATTCCAGCTCGCTTGAATTGCAAAAGCTTATTGCTGATTCAGGGATCGCCCAGGCAGTAGAGGAAATAACAGGGCTTGATCCTCAATTAGTGGCAAACATCGTCAAAGAATACGAAAAATTATAAGGGGAAGGATGGGACGTGATTTGTTCCATCCTGCACTCGTTTTTAGGGAAAGGTGAAGAATGGGCAAAATAGCTTTATAATAATAGTAGAATCTATCAAGTTTGGAGAAGGTCTATGGAAAACTATTTAATCGCAACCCACGGAAATTTGGCTAAAGAACTGATCAATACCTTGAAGCTGCTGTCAGGCGAAGCGTTGGAAAACTGTCAGACTCTTTGCGCCTATACTGAAGATCGAGACCCAGAGACTACCATTCGAACCATGATTGAACAATTAGGCGATGAGCAGCAACTAGTTGTTTTTGCGGACATGTTCGGCAGCAGTGTCAGTAATTTTTTTATGGAGTATCAAACAGACCCGCGCATTTTCCTAATCACTGGAGTGAATGTTGATTTGTTGATCAATGTGATTTTACTGAATCAGGAGCTACCGCTAGTGCAGCGTATTGAAGAGGCAATCCAGCAAAGCAGGGATCGGATGCTGCTGATTATGAAGGGGAAAAAAGATGAGTAAGTACATTTTGGTTGATTATCGGCTGATTCATAGCCGGATATTTATTAAATGGCGCAAAAAAATCGGCTTTAATGAACTGGTTGTCTGCAATGATCAGCTGGTGTCCAACTTTATGAAGAAGGCGACGTTTCGAGCGATTGTACCAAAGGATCTTAAGGTGACCTTTGTTAGCCATGAGGAGTTGAAGACCTATGAACTTGATGAGGACAGTGTCTTGCTGGTGGCAACCTTCAAAGAAGCAGTAGACTGCTGTCAGCTTTTTCCTGAGCTTGAACATATGGCTCTTTTAGCTGTGAAGGAAGAACAGTTATGCGAAAAAAATGTTGAGGAACTGGAGTCGCTAGTTACGGAAAAATTAAAAGCTGTGCTGGGGAATAGAGAAATGGTACTTTGTTTTGATTTCGATGACCAGCTTTATTGATTGGGGGGAAGAAACGTGGCAGATGTAAGGCAAGAAATATTAGAATATTTAAAAGCAAAAGAGTATAAATTGGATAAGCTGGGAGCCGAGGATTTAAAAGATTTCACGACAATTCATATCGCTAATTCCTTGTGTATCAGCCGTGGATTGGCCTCGCAATACTTGAATAGTTTGTTTAAAGAGAAGAAACTGGTAAAAATTCAATCAAAGCCGGTGTACTTTTTAGAGGTTTCATCGGTTGAGCAGTTCTTCGGTCTGACTGTCAAAAAGAACATTTTCGATGGGATTGAGGAATTTGTCGACTATTTAACCAATGAACGAGATGCTAAGGAAGATTTCTACGAAGCCATTGGACATGATCTCAGCCTTGCTTATCCGCTGTCCCAGTGCAAAGCGGCGCTGGAATATTCAGAGGAGGGAATTCCCTTTATTCTGCATGGCGCTAGAGGGACAGGTAAAAGCTTCATCGGTTACCTTATCTATAAATATTGTCTGATCAAAGAACTGATTCCCCCCAGCAGCAAGATGCTCATCGTCACCTGTAAAAACTTCGACAAAACCGCAGCTACGATCGGGATTGAAGAAATCTCCCCAACGTTAAAACGAAACGCGAAGCTGAAAAAGGTTTCGGAAATAGCCCAAAATTTGTCTGAGCATACGCTGATTTTCTTTGATGATTTGGACTACTTGGATCACTTTACTCAATATTTGCTGCTGAATCAGTTTACGAAACAATTTCGCATGTTTGCTTCAGCCCTTCAAATTGAAACCATGAACGAAGCTGTACGGAATCAATTCCCCATTTCCGTTGAACTGCCGTTGCTGGAAAATCGTTCACTGGTAGAAAAGAAGCAATTTTTACGGACAGCGATGTTTAACGAGGAACGCAAACTGAAAAAAAGTCTTAAGATTACGCAAAGTGCCATGAATTTTCTGCTGCAGGCCGCCTTTGAAGGAAACCTGATTGACTTTAACAATTTGCTTATTTCCAGTGCCGTGTTTTCTAACAGTGACAGCAGCCAGGAGATCATCATCAATCGCATGTCTTTACCCAATGAACTCCCGATCAATGAAGCACTCGGTATTTCTCCGGGTAATGAAGAGGTGTTGTTAAGTCCCAATGACATTGTCGTGGATAATTTTGCGGAAGTGCTCAGCAGCTTTAGTAAAAAGCTGTTTCGGCAACTGACTCAGCAGTTGAATCACAGCTTTGATGAAGAAGCGTTTGTCAAACAAGCCTATGGCACTTATGCCGAGCTGGCGGATTATTTGATTTACGAGCAAAATTATAATAATGGTAAAATCAATGCGCTTCAGCATGCGATTACTGAACTGTTTACTCAGTTCAGTACCGCCAACCGAATCATGATTCCGGCCAATTTTATGGTTGTACTAGCTAGGTATCTTTTTTCAAAATATCAATTGAAAAGCTCTGAGGCCGGGGGTTTTACTGATGAGCAAACCAATCAGATAAATTATTATCTAGAGATTCATTTCAAGGATCAGAGTTATCTAGCAGAAGAATTGCTGATTAAGCTGGAAAGTGCCCTGAATCTAACGTTGGATAGTACCGATAAATTATTGCTGTTCATCAATATTGCCCGCTACAACACTAACATGGTCATCAACCGGAATTTGTGCTTCATCATCTGTCATGGCTATTCGACCGCTAGTTCGATAGCAGATGTAACCAACTCAATTTTAGGAAAAAAAATATACACCCCTATTGATATGCCAATTGACAGCAATGCCCAAGACATTTTAAAAAAATTGTATGATTATTTGTCGAAGTATCAACAGCTTTCCTATGAACGCATTGTCGTTTTAATTGACATGGGGTCTTTGTCCGAAGTAGGGGTAATGCTGAAGGATTTCGCTGACGCTAATATTTATCTGATTGATAATGTAACTACTTCGCTGGCTTTGGAAATTGGACTGCATGTTGGACAAAACACGCTGATGGATAAAGACATGGAAGAAATCTGTGGAGCTTGTACCTGTAAATATGTGAAATTTGAATCTGGCAAAAAGAAGGATGCTGTATTGTTTATTTCCGACATCAACAGCAACATGGCCGAAGAGTTCTCGCTGCTGTTCAAGAAAAGCCTGCCAGTATCCAGCGATATAACCATTGCACCGATTGACAGCCGGGTGGTCAATGACCGAAATCTTTGGAATGAGACGAAAGAAGAGTACAATGTTCTATTCATTTCAGGAATGAGCAATCATAAGATTAATGATGCTGAGTTTATTCCGATTGAAGAAGTAATCACGCAAGAAGCGCTAGAAAAGGTAGAGCAGATCTTTCAAACTAAGTCCAGTATGTCAAATGAAGAAATTGAAATTTTCCAAAAGAATTTGGCGAAATCCTTTTCCTTGGAAAATATTATTGAGAGTATTACATTTCTCGACCCTATCAAATTGTTTCATTTGGTTGAAGATTCTATTTATCAGCTGGAAATTCATTTGGCACAGAAATTTTCAATTGGAACTAAGATGGGACTGTACATTCATGTAAGCTGTTTGATTGAAAAGCTGGTAACTAAGCAGCGGGTTATTTCATATGAAGGCATTCCTTCACTAGCTGATCCGGCGATGGAACAAAAAATAATGGATAGTTTTATGAATATCAAACGAGCCTTTGATATTGAAATCCCAAAAAGCGAGATTGATTACATCGCTTATTACATTTATGGTTGATGGAATAAGCAAACTTTAACAAGATAAATGTTCATCTTAGTTTATATTTTAGGTCTCAAAATTCTATCAAGGAGAAAGAAGAAAAGGGGATTTTGGATCTAGTTCAAATGAATATTAATATTTCACAATGTAATAATCATCACTGGTAGGAATCTTGAAATGAGAAATCTACTTTTTTCAGCTCTTTGGCATATAGGACTTATAGAATAAAAGAAGAACATCTAAGGTAGGATTGCTTTTCTACTTTAGATGCTTTTTATTTAATAGACATTCGAGCCAATTTTATAATTCGACAACCAGAGATTAAATACGAATTATTTCGCTGATTAACATTTTTTAGTTTATTCCATCACTGTATGTTCGATTTATTGTCATTTTTTTAAAGCTTATGAATTCGTATGCGAAGCGCTTTAACGCTTTAATATGAGTGCACATTTCTATTTCGACATTTGAATAAGGTAACTCTAGGGCTAATAGAATGATTTTCCCTCAGACTTAGAAATTATAGTGCTCTTTTTCCAATAGTTTTAAACTAGAGCTCAATAAAGCTTCTCTAATATTGTAAAATCTATTTCAACAAAATTATGTCTATCAGTAAAAATGGCTGTTTTGCTCTACGGGGCCTTATTACTTCTCAAGACGTTCTTGCTATAATATGATCAGCCCCAGTGTCATTATCTCCTAAATGGTTAATTAAACTTTTTTGAAATTTTCCATCAGAAAATGAATCATCATATTCTCTTACTCCTATTAAGAATGTCCATTCTAATTGTAAAGATATGATAATCATGGGTGATATTACCGCTTGTAAATACTTATATAACGTTTAGTTTATTTGCTTTGAAAAACATTCGAAAATTAGCGATTAAGCCCACAACTCAACTGAAAGTTGTTTCTTAACTACTCATTTTAAATTAAAAGGAGAAGATTTCTAGAAATTCTTGAAGCAGATCCATACATGACTATTTCTATCTGTCATTTGCACCATTATATTTGTTAGTTGAGTCATTTGTGCTGATTATTCGAAATCTAAATACAGATTAACTTGTTACATCAATTCTAAATAAATGCAAAACAATCAGAAGAATCGTAAATATATTTGAAAAATAATAGATAAGTATGTCACACTAGCTGTATTTTTCCAATTGATCATGTATAGATATTTCTATAATTGTTTATGGTTCTAATTCATTATCATTTATGACTAAAGTTTGCTTTGTTTTTACTCAAACTTATTTTTCAGAGACTCCTTCATGGTAGATAAAAAACAGGAAAACGTAGGATTTTCAATTACTTTGTTAACCAATTTTTCACTTTGTAAAAAGGTCGTCAAGTAATCCCAAAACTGTAATTCTTTCGGATTATTTTTTGCAATCGAAACTAACAGTATGATTCGAACAGAGTTTTTTTTATCCCATAGCACATCATTTTTCAAAACAACAACAGAAACAAATGTTTCATCCGAATTAGGTGTTAAAGTATGTGGTGTGGCAACTCTATTTCCAAAATAAGTGCTGACCATCTCCTCACGAGCATGAACAGACTCGCCAAAACTCTTATCCAATTGATATTTGTCTACTGCCTTTTCAATTACTATCTTTAAAGCTTCTTCTTTAGATGAAGCTTCTCCATAAAAAAAACAATCCTTAGTAAATTTGCTCAAAATAGAATTATAGTTTGTATACCCTTGAATTGCCAATTCTATTTTGCGTAAATCTTGTTCGGTGGGAAATATATTGATGCTAGGTACGATATTCTGATATTTTTCAAGATAATCTTCAGTAGTAAATACAGCATCATATTCATTGACTTTAATAGTAGAATCGATCATTTGTGGAGCAACGAAGTCGATCACTTCTAATTGATTGGGCAGCCAATTAAGTATTTTATGCTTCAATAGAATAGTTTCTGACTTTCGTAATGAAGTTAGAATCAATATTTTCTTTCCCACAGAAATAGATAAGTAGTTTTCCATTCCATAATTAAAGTAGAGTGTTAAAAACGACGTTTCATCTTTAGATACTACAAAATTGAATTTTTCTTTGATTAATAACGAGAAATAGAGTGCAATATCATATGCTTGAGGAAACGACTTTTCTATTTCTGAATGAAGTGGATTTTTCAATTGAGTGCCAGATTGAATTCGATAAAATAATGGAACTAAATGCAACGCTAGTAACAACCTTAAATTATCTACAGAATCAAAATTAATTGAGAATTTCTGATAAATGGATTCAAAAGCAATATCAATAAACTGATTTATATCTTCTTGAAGACGATTATTTCCTGTGTAATCGAGTTTCCCTAAAATAATTTGTGTTAAAAGATTGACTTCGTTTATGTAGTATTCATCTTTCATTGTATGAGTTGGAATGAAGGATGAGAGAATTTCATCTGCAATGGTATACTCATCAGTTGAAGATAAGTCTTGATCGAATGTTTGCTCGATGAAGTGAAAACTTTGTGTCCTCTGCAAAGATCGAGATACATGAGCAGTAATATTTAACAAGGTTTCCTCGTTAATTCGGTATTTATACTTAATGAAAGTGTCGGCTACAATTGTATAAATTTCATTTGTTTTTTCAGGGAAACGTTGCCCTAATTTATAGTCAAGTCCGATTTTTGCGATACAAGTTCGTTTATTCAATTCACTTCCCTTAATTTTGTATCCTAAATTTGTTTTGTATTCAAGTTTTAACTGATATTTTGCAAGAATTTTTTTCGCTTCAGTTATATGATTATAAAGAGTGGTCTCACTAATGAAAAATTTTTCTGTTAAATAATATTTACTCACATAGTCAGACTGATCCAGTAAAAATTTAATAATTGAGTTAGCACGATTATATGTATGATCATTTGAAAGCGGGGGCCTTTTTTTTATAAGAGCTAAGTCTTCCTTAAATTGTGTTCTATCTAAAATTGTTAATTTCGTTCCTTTACTAGGTAAGGTTTCTAATTGAAAAGAAGGGTGCAATTGGCTAAACTCTTTTATCGATTTTAACTCAGTCAAAATAGTTCGGATGCTGACATTAAAATTTTTTGCTGTTTTTTTTGCAGTAATATAATTGTCTTTATTATGAGTATAGTACTCTAAAATTTGAGCTTGTCTCGTTGAAAGTTTCATTGTTTATCTCCTCCACTTCTTATTCATAGTATTAGTATATAGTATTTTTTTCTTTTAGAATTCATTAAATTGCAGGAATATTCCTGCAATTTAATGAATTTTTTTTTGGTATTCTTTGCAGGAAGTCCATGCAAAAAGAATGAAGAAAACTTGATTTGTTGAATGATATAGTAGGTCTATAAACCAAAGCGGTTATTATAAAGCATCTAATAAAAGTAAAGGAGGTATGACATTGTTTCCGATAGTAATTGCAACACATGGAAATTTAGGAAAAGAGCTTATCGAAACATCAAAATTGATTATGGGCGAGCAAGAAAAGTTGTTTTCTCATTGTCTTCATCAAGGAGATGACTACACACTTTGGAGACAAGAACTACAGGCCATTTTGAAAAAATTAAATAAAGACAAAGGAGTACTCGTACTGACAGATTTATTTGGAGGGAGCCCTTCCAATTCGGTCGCACGCTTTTTAGAAGATCCCAGTATTGAATGTGTAACTGGTGTCAATTTACCAATCTTATTGGAAGCTTTAAATACTCGTGAACAAACTAATAATTTGGAAGAAGTTAAACAACAGTGTATTGATTCAGGAAAAAATAGCATTTTTGATTTGTTTCTTTTTTTAGATCAGCGTATCACAGAAAGTAAGAAGTAAGTATATTGGGATTTATTCTTACAATGGAAAAGAGGAGAGAACATTGGGAAATATCAAACTTGTACGTATTGATAGTAGACTGATTCATGGGCAAGTAATCACTAAGTGGATTCCTATTACAGGATCAAAGACGGTGATTATAATTGATGATGAATTGTACAAAGACGATTTTATGGGACAGATTTATGCATCAGCAGCTCCTAAAGGAGTGAAATGTTCAATTTTAAGTGTTAATGAAGCAATAAAAAGACTTCAAGAAGACCGATTGAGTGAAGGGAATACTATGATTCTATTCCAAGATATTGAAAATTGCTATCAAGCGTTTAAAAAAGGCTTTACATTCAATGATCTTCAATTAGGAGAACTTCCTAAAAAAGGGGAGAGAATAAATGTTTTTAAAGCTATTTCTTTCGATTTGAGCGAAGCGCTAAAACTGAAGGAAATTTCAGATTCTGGAGTGGATGTTGTACTTCAGCCAGTTCCTGAATTATCAAAAACAAAACTAGAAAAAGTTCTTAAGCAGTTCAAATTGTAATAAATAAGAAAAATGGGGGGGAATTAGCATGAAATTGGTTATGTCAATTATTGCGGGATTATGGTATTGGATTGGTCTTTCTAGACCAGGATACACATTACAGAATTTTATTATCCAACCGTTAACAATGTCTGTAGTTTTTGGTCTGATTTATGGTGATGTAAAATCTGCTTTAATCATTGGTGCAGGAATTGAAATGGTATATGTAGGATTAGTTCACACTGGGGGAAATGTTTCTGTAGATGAATGTTTGGCAGGAGTTATAGCTATCCCATTGGCATTAACTTTAAATCTCAGTGCTGAAACAGCAATTGCGCTTGCCGTTCCATTTGGACTTTTGGGAAGCTTAATGGATCAGCTGAAACGATTTATTAATGGTTATTTTACAACGTTAGCTGATAAGTATGCTGCTGAAGGAAATGCCAAAGGAATAAGAAATTGTGCATGGGTTTATCCAGTTATTGTCGGTTTCTTTTTGAGATTTCCACCAGCTTTTATTATCAATTTTTTTGGAGCCGATCTTGTTCAGAGTGCTCTTGACTCGATGCCAGTATGGTTAACTAATGGAATGAGCGTTGCTGGTGGTGTGTTACCAGCACTGGGCTTTAGTATTTCCATGATTGTTATTGGGAAAAAGAATTACATTCCATTCTTTATCGTCGGTTTCTTTTTAATCCAATATTTCGAAATCTCGATTATCGGGGCAGCAATTTTCGGGGTCTGTATTTCATTGTTAATCGTATTGCTACGCAGAGAGAGCAATCTTAAGGAAGGTGAGGCATAATGAAAAATCAAGAAGCTGAAGTATCAACACAAAATGATAGTGGGAAGGTGGATAAACTTGACAAAAAAACTTTGAATCGAGTATTCAATCGTTGGTATATGACTTGTGAAATGTCAAACTCATTTGAGAGGTTACAAACTGTTTCTTTTTGCTATAGTATGATTCCAGCACTAGAAAAATTGTTCACTACACCTGAAAGTTTTAAAGAAGGTTTGATTCGACATATGAATTTTTTCAACACGGAGGCTATTTGGGGGACCCCTATCCATGGAATTGTAGTAGCGATGGAAGAACAAAAATCCAACAATGAAGATATTCCAGATCCGGCGATTATGGGTTTGAAAACAGGATTGATGGGACCATTAGCAGGGATTGGGGATACACTGACTTGGGGAACAATCAAAACCATAATTTATAGTATTGCCATTACATTCGCAATGGAAGGGAATATACTAGCTATCTTTATTGCTGCGCTCTTCCCAATTGTCACTTACTACATCTCTAAAGTCTTATTTCACTTAGGTTATTCTGTAGGAAAAGATTCTGTAAAAAATCTTTTGCAAAGCGGATTAGTTCATGAGTTGATATCTGGAACAGGTATTTTAGGATTATTCATGATGGGGGCTTTATCAGCGCAATATGTTCACTTGGAAACCCCCTTAAAATTTAATGTAGGGAATGGTAATTCAATAGTACTACAAGATATTTTAGATAGTATCGCTCCTGGAATTCTGCCTATCGCTGTCGTATTTGGTCTATTTTTTCTTGTAAAAAGTAAAAAGGTCAATTACAGTGTGATTTCGCTAGGTACTATTGCAATTTGTATTTTAGGATCTTTTATAGGAATTTTTTAGATTATTAATAAAAAAATTGGAGGAAACATAAATGAAGAAAAGTCTTGTCATTGTAGGTGCTGGCAAAGAAGGTAAAGGAACGCTTGGGGATATGTTTACAGAAGCAGGAAATTATCAAATTACTTTTTTGGACAAAAACCCCGACGTGATTACTTCGTTAATGAATAATAACAAATATACTGTTGAAGCTTATTATTCAGATCGAAACGAGAAACGAGAAGTATCAAATTATCAGTCCTACTTACTTGATCAAGATCATGCGTGTGAAGATGTTTTAGTTGAAGCAGATTTAGTAATGTTAGCCTTGTATCCAGAAGATATTCCAGAAGCAGTGAAATTTTTAAGAAAAGCTCTTAAAATGAGAATCTCAAAAAATCCTGAGAAACTATTGAGCATCGTCAGTTGTACGAATAAAAACCATATTATGCCAGAAATATATCAATATTTTGTTGAGGGATTAACCGAACTTGAAAAGAATTGGTTTGACAAAAATGTTGCTTTAAGAGATATGATTGTGAGACGAAGTTCTAATGCAAAAACAACTGCTGATTTATTCCTGACAACAAAAGTTCTTGAGACATTATTGATTCAAAAACCATTAAATGTCGATATTAGTGATGTAAAATGGATTCAACTTGTAGATGATTTAGAAGATTTAAAAGATATAAAACTTTTTACTCGAAACGGGCCTCACGCTACTTCGGCTTACGCTGGGTATTACAAGGGGTATTCGACAATTGGAGAAGCTAAAAATGACCCAGAGATTGCACAACTAATGGATACTGTACTAGAAGAAACAAAGAAGGCTGTAATGGCCGAATATAATAATCCAGAAGAAAAGCTTGATATTTTTCTTGGTCACCTTGATTTACCTAGTGAAGAAGAGCCCGAATTAATTAGTAGAGTAGGGTTTGATCCTTTGAGAAAATTATATAAGGGAGACCGCTTAACCGGAGTGGCTCAAATTTGCGAGAAGCACAGTTTATCTTATGATGGAGTTGCTAGGGCAATCGCATTTGGCGTGCTCTACGATGATCCAGAAGATGAAAGCGCAACAAAAATGAAGAGATTACTAGAAAAACAAGGAGATGAAGAAGGAATAAGTCAAATTTTAGGATTACCTGCGACAAGTCCTATTACCAAAAAAGTCGTCAACCTTTATCAAAGTCTAAAAAAATGAGCAGACAATATGGATGTTAAAGGGATAATTTTTGATATGGATGGTGTACTGATTGACAGTGAGCCTTTAAATAAAAAATTTAGCGAATTATTTTTCACTGAGAAAGGTTATGTTATTCCTAAGGAAATAGGAAATACTTTTTTAGGAGCTACCCAACAAGAAATTTGGCGTAATATTAAAACTTTGTTTCCCGAAGTTGATACAGACGAATTACAAAGAGAAATGGAAGAAGCTAAAGATAGTTTAAATATTAATTATGAAAGTTTAGTATTCGAAGGGCTACATGAGATGCTGTATTTTTTTAAACAAAAAGACTTGAAGTTAGCAGTTGCCTCATCCACATCAAGTAGTAAAGTAGTTGAAATTTTGTCAAAATGTCAACTACATGATTATTTTGATGTTATAGTTGGAGGGGACACCGTTAGTAGAAGTAAGCCTCATCCTGATATATTTAATTACACAGCAAAGCAATTACAACTCTCAACCAATTCTTGTATAGTTATTGAAGATTCAACTAATGGGATTACAGCAGCTCGTTCGGCAGGAATGCTAGTGATAGGAAAAAAACATGATGTGATTTCTCAAGATATTTCTCAAGCTAACTTTATTTTCAAAAGTTATTTTGAATTATTGAACAAGATTAAAAGTGATTTGTTCAAAAAATAGTTTCGGTATGAATCCTGATAAATTTTATTATTTTATTGTGTTAACTTAAACGAATACATCAATTATCCTATTGTCGAGACAATCTATACACATATCATATATAGTAGAATCTTTTACTCGAAACATCTAAACACCAGATGTTTCGGGTATTTTTTATGATTAGACAGTTAAAAAAATAGAAAAAACTAGGAGAATATGAAATGCTCCCTGTTAAGTAGACAGGTAAAAAACAAAAATAATATTGTTCAGGAATCGAGTTTATCGATTTCTGTTTTTTATGCGGCTTGCTTTCTGAACTCATTTGGTGAAAGCTCATTCAGTGTTTCAGAGTAGCGATAATTATTGAAGTATCACACATAGCTACACACAGAACTCTTTAACTCATCAAAATTCTGATAACTTTCTTGATAGAATTTCTCTTCTTTAAACGTGCCTCAAAAACGTTCAATTGGTTGATTTTCCAGACAACGTCCATCCATGACTTCTGAAATGACTTGATATATTTCTTTTGGAGAACACAGACTTCTCTTAGTCATACAAAAAAATCCCTATAAAGTAGATTTGGAATTTTTGTTTTTTTCCTTGTCCACTTAATAGAGAGCATATCAATACCTTATATCTTTCTATCTTTTCTTTTTACTTATCAGCAGGTAATTATTTTTGTGGAGGCGGATAATTTATTCAATGCGCTTTCTTCAGCTTCTTTATTGGTGATCAAAGCGGTGATTTCTGACCAATCACAAATTTTGTATAAGCTTTTACGCTCAAATTTTGTGTAATCACCTAAGATATAACGCTTCTCAGAATGGTTGATAATCGCCTGATCGACAAAGACATCTGAGGAAGAAGGACTAGTCGGTCCATCTAAATTACTAAAGCCGTCCGTTCCCAAGAAACACAGGTCCACTTGGATTTGATTGATCTGAGAGACAGTCCATCCGCCAAAAACGGAAGAGCTTCGTTCTCTTAATTCTCCGCCGAAAAGGAAGACCTGATTTTTTGATTTGATCAATAAACTCGCTACAGGGATAGAATCAGTAAAAATCTTATACCCAGATTTGGATGCCAAGAGCTGTGCTAGCTCCAACGTAGTGCTGCCAGTGCCGATGATGATTGAACTGTTATCAGGAATAATCTCTAACGCTTTTTGAGCAATCATTTTTTTGTATTGAGCATTTTCTTTTTCCCGAACCTGAAAGGAATGTTCAATCGCATTTTGTTTTAACGTTGCACCTCCATGACTTTTTACCAATAAGCCTTTATTCTCTAAATATGTAAGATCCTTTCGAACAGTCTCATATGTAACAGAATATTTTTCAGCTAGTTTGCTAACATGGACGGCTCCTTCTTTCATCAATTCTTCTAGAATCAATTCTCTTCTTTCTTCCATTAACAACAATTGAATCACCTCGATTTTATTCTCTACAAGAAATAGCATATCATAAAACCAACTAAAAACAATCTGAAACACAATTAGGTTGGTTTAGATTGGTATTATATTGGCTAATCAAGCGAAAAAACTAATTAAAACCAATAAAAAAGCATTGACACCAATTAAAACCAATTGTATGATGTGTTTGTAAATAAGTAAACGGATTCAGGAAGGGGTTTTATCATGAAAACCAAAATTGCACTCGCTTGTGATGATTTAGGCTTTGATACAAAGGAGGCGTTAAAAAAATATTTGATTGAGGAAAAAAATGCAGAGGTGGTCTATGATCCAGTTCAGGTACCAGAGGACGGAATCAACACATTTGCAAAATTGGCAGATGAAATGTCTGTCTTGATTCAAAAAGATGTCTGTCGCTTAGGGATTTATATTTGTGGGACCGGTATTGGGTTTACTTGCCAAGCAAACAAGCATTGGGGCATTCGTTCAACAGCAGTAACGAATCCATATTCTGCGAAACGCGCACGTTTAAGTAACAATGTTCAAATCATTGGTTTAGGTCTGCGGGTAAATGGGTTAGAATACATGAAGCAGATTGTGGATGCTTGGTATGATGAGCCGTTTGATTTTGAAACTGCTCGAGAAAACTCAAAAAACAATTTGTTGGAAGCAGAAAAAAATGACAATCTATTATTGAAGAAACCAGATCATGTCGCATGGAACATGGGATTCAGACCAGATTAAAGGAGGGAAGCTAGTTTACTAGCGCAAAAAAATGGAATTTATTACACAGTTTATCAATGACTTAGGCAATTTTATTTTCATTCCGATCATTTTTCTAATCTTCATGGTAGCTTTAGGCAGACCATTAGCTGAAGCCATTCAATCAGCGATGAAGGTTGGAATTGGTTTTATCGCTTTATCAATGGTTATTGGTTTTATGTTAGAGAAGATGGAACCGGCAATTACTGGATTAGCAGGCAAGACTGGTTCTTCTTTAGACGCAATTGATGTAGGTGGTGCAGCGACTGCTGTCATGGGCTTCGGATCGAATATGGGAGCCATCATCATACCGCTCTGTGTGGCTATCAATTTGCTATTGCTTGTATTTAAAATCACAGACTGTGTGAACGTTGATGTCTTCAATCTTCATCAGAATGCTTCGATGGGTGCAATCGTTGCTGTTTACTCAGGAAACTTCTTGTATGGTGTATTGACGGCAGGTTTGTTCCACGTTTGGGCATTGATCGCTGCTGATTTAGGTGCAAAAAACAATGAAAAATTCTTTGGTTTGCCACAAGGGGTATCAATTTCTCACCCGGTTGCGAACACCTATTTATTATTTGCGTATCCATTCAACTGGATTTTTGACCGTATTCCTGGGTTACGTAATTTAAACGTAACTGCAGAAACCATCCAAAAACGCTTTGGTGTACTAGGCGATCCAACGGTTGTCGGGTTTATGTTAGGAACATTGCTTGGATTGTTTGGGCTTGACTGGAACAGTCCTTACCACACAATTATTTCTAGTGTTCAATTGGGAATGTATTTAGCTGCTGTTATGCTGCTGTTGCCAAAAATGACATCGATTATGATGGAAGGGTTAGTACCATTATCAAATGCGGCACGTAAAAAATTAGTCAAACGTTTCCCAGACCGCGATATTACTGTTGGGATGGATACTGCGTTGATCGTAGGAAACCCATCAGTTATCTCTTCTGCTTTACTATTGATTCCAGTAATGGTCATTCTTGCCGTCGTATTACCAGGCAACCGCGTGATGCCTTTAGGTGATTTGTCACAATTTGTCTTCTTCATCGCTTGTATGGTACCAGTCTTTAAAGGGAACATCATCCGGACGTGGTTGTCTTCAGTTATCTTGTTCGGTAGCGGATTGTACATTGCTTCTTGGATGACACCAGCTACAAATGAATTATTCCAAAAATTTGGCGCAGGAGCACAAGAAAATGTGATGTATTCTTCATTGAATCCATCAGCCAATCCATTTACCGGCTTGTTTGCGGCAGCTTCTCATATTGGAATCTTCGGCTATATCTTGATCGGTTTACTGTTGATCTCGATCGGCTACCTTTTGAAAAAGAAAGAACGTTCACAGCTTCAAAATGATGTAACAGTGTAGTATATTAAAATAACAATTATAAGAAAGCGGGAATTAAAATGGATAAAAAAATCTTAGTCGTATGTGGAAATGGAATCGCATCATCATCAATCATGGTCTCAGTTTTGGAAGATTACTTAAAAGAACAAGGAATTAGTGGTGTGGATGTACAGAAATCATCTTTGATGGATTGCAACGCGGAAAAATACAATAGCTATGACTTGATCGTTTCTTCAACTAAAATCGATAACCCAGATGTGACCACCAAAGTAATCGTGGGTGCAGGATTACTTACCGGAATTGGTGAAGATGAGATTTTTGATGAAGTAAAAGCAGAAATGGCTAAGTAGGGTAAACGAATGGAAATTTTTGTGAATGATGCTGCGAATAATGTGAAGAGCTATCAGGAGGCTATCCAGTTGTCAGGGGGAAAACTTGTTGAGGCCGGCATGATCGACCCTCAATATATCGATGCTTGTATTGATCGGGAAGCGGATTTTCCCACTGGCTTGCTTTTAGCGAACGGTGAAGGGATCGCAATGCCTCATGGTAATTCAGACTTGGTAAAAAAAGACAGCTTGAGTGTTGTTCGAGCGAAGAATCCGATTGAATTTGGCAGAATGGAAGACAAGGATCAAAAGGTCAACTGTTCCCTAATCTTTAATCTTGCCTTAGCTTCAGGGCAACAGCATTTAAGTATTTTACGAAAACTGATTGGGTTATTTCAAGATGAAGCATTTGTCAAAACCTGTCAAACGGCTTCTAAAGAAGAAGTTCAATCATTTATCGCTAATCAATTAGCAGAATAATTTTTTGACGGATGGGGCATTTACCATCCGTCTTTCTTTAAGAAGGGGAGGATAATGAAAAATGAAATTTTTTAATGAGATTATTGATGAAGTCATGAAGGTTGGAAACGAAATAAGCGATCAGCAGGTTGATGATTTCCTAACGTCAATTCAATCGGCAAAGCATATTTTTTTAGCAGGTGCAGGCCGTTCAGGATTAATGATTCGTGGGTTTGCTAATCGACTACTGCATTTAGGCTATTCAGTGAGTATCGTTGGGGAGATCAGTTCGCCCCATACTAAACCAGGAGACCTTTTTATTATTGGTTCTGGTTCTGGCGAAACGACCAGTTTGGTTAATCAAGCGGAAATTGCGAAAGCGAACGGTGTTTTGATTGGTCTTGTCACTGCGAATGCTGAATCGACTTTAGGGAAATTAGCCGATAGTATCATTGTGATTCCTGCTCAATCTAAACAGTCTGATGCCGCAACTTTGCAACCAATGGGTTCTCTGTTTGAACAAACAAGCTTGTTCCTATATGATAGTTTGGTTTTAAATTTAATGGAAAAAACAGGTGAGACAAACCAAACGATGAAACCACGTCATGCCGATTTAGAGTAATTTTTGTATTTATTATCTGAAAATCCAGTTGCTTGGTTTCTATCAAAATGCCTTGTTTAGTCATTTTGTCGGAGATATTCTAAGTGCCTGGATTTTTTAACTGAGAAATTTTACTTTAAATACTGTTCTTTTATATGATGATAAAGTTTAATATAATGAATATACAGATTGTATTGCTTGTTATTGATCAATGGCAATTTGTAGTTCATCCCAATCGGTAAATTTTTTTTAACACTTTTTGGGAGAAAAAGAATAGCTTTAAGACGTGAAAGCGCTTATTATTTTTGTGAAGGGAGATGATATCGTTGAGTGATCGTAGTTTAGACATTCTGCAGCAATTAATTAAGCAAAGAAGCATCCAAGAAACGGAATTATCAAAGATGTTTGATCTTTCAGCCAGACAGTTATCTTATAGTATTGATGCTATCAATGAAAAATTGATGGAGAATCAGCTGCCTGTCATTGAAAAGCGTCAGGGTTGCTATTATGCGAAAAATGAAGCGGCAGAATACTTAACGATCCAACAATCCATTCAGGATATTATTTTTTCTAAAGAAGACCGCGTTTTTTTACTTCTTATTATGATTCTGACACGAACCGAAGAATTATCATTGGATCATTTTTGTATTGAAATGCAAATCAGTAAAAATACTGCTTTGGCAGATATCAAAAAAGCCAAAGAGCTTTTAGCCAAGCATCAGCTGAAAATTGAGTTCTCTCGTAAAAAGGGGTATGTCATTGATGGAAATGAATGGGATAAGCGCATTGTTCTTTTTCATGCTATCACGAGGATCTATAAGTATTATGGCGAAAAAGTGACGGAAGAATTACTGGAAGGCTCAAAAAAGTATCTAGAACAGGTCAAAAATGATGTCCTAAAAATCGAGAAATACATTGGTGTGAAGTACACCGATGAAGATTTTTATCCGTTGATTTATTTTATCGCCTCATTGTTTATTCGGATCGAACGAGGGCAATTAATTGATGCCGCTAGAATAAGTGAACGTGAAGAGATCGAACGCACTAAGGAATATCAGTCGCTTTCCTATATTACAACAGACTTTCCGGATTTACCTGAGGATGAAAAGAATTTTATCGCACTGCAATTATTGAGTTCAAACGTCCGTAATAAAGGAATGGTCTCAGAAAAAGAACTGCCATTACTGGCAAACTCTTTATGGGAATTCTTGATCGAGTTTGAAACGAATACCTTTTTAGTACTATCTGATAAGAAGGATTTATTGAAAAAGCTGTTGAACCACTTTAAACCTGCTTATTATCGAATCAAGTATGATCTTTCAACTGAAAATGTCTTGTACGACAAGATTCGCTCAGAATACAAAGTCCTGCATGACTTTGTTCGTCAATCGATCAGACCATTGGAGGAGTTCTTTGAAACAGAAATTGCGGATGAAGAAATTGCCTACATCACATTATTTGTCGGCGGTCACTTGATTGGCAACGATCACAATGATCTGGAAGAAAAGATTGTTAAAGCGGTGATCTTGTGCCCAAATGGTATTTCCATGTCCAAACTGATTGAAAAGAAATTGAAGGATATTTTCCCCGAGTTCTTATTCTATCCAACCAATTCAGTGAGAGAATATAAGACCTTTGTTTTGCCTCATGATATTGTATTTTCAACGGTACCAGTGGAATCAGAAAAAAAAGTGTATTTGATCAGTGAGATTCTCAGTAAGGGTGAGCAGTTAAGGTTGCGCCAAGACGTGATCAAAGATTTGTATCACTTGGACTTTTCTGGTGTTCGCTCGACTGACATTCTGACTGTCGTTAAACAATACGTGACATTGGATAAGAAAGTTGAGGGAACGATCTTAGAGGCTCTAGATTCTCTTTTACTAGGAGAACAAAAGGGCGCTAAAGCTGACGAGATGATTTCTAAGAATGAGTTATCGCAAGTCATTAAGGAAGAAAATATTCTATTCATGGAGGATGACGTCTCGTGGGAAGCCATTTTACGCAAAGCGAGCCAATGCTTGATCGATCAACAAATCGTTACTGACGAATACACATCCGCATTACTAAAGGAATATCGCGATCAGCCGGCGTATATCATGCTGCGGCAGCGAATCGTATTGCCTCACTTAGACCCAATGCTGATCGAACAAAAATTGGGCGTATGTATCGTTGTGTTGAAACAAGGGGTGCAATATCAAGATAAGAAAATTCATGTCGTCACTGTCTTGACCACACCAGATAAGACGAGCCATTTAACGATTTTGTATCATATCAATCGAATGGCAAAGGATGCAGAATTCATTGAACAGCTAATCGCGCTGGAGGATGAAGGTAAAATTAAAGAAGCAATCCAAGGATTTTCTTCAGAGCAAGAAGATTAATTGAGATGAATAAAAGATGCGAGAAATCGTGTCTTTTTTGTTTGCTTTTCTCGAGAAGAAAAGCTCGATAAAGTCGAGAATAAGCTTCATCACAATGGCACTTCTCAAACCGACATTTTTTGGACAAAACGCAGATAGAATTATTTGTTGAAAGCGCTTATGATTTAGACAAGGAGTTAGCAACTAACTCGAATAACTAAAAAGGAGTAGGGTTCATGTTAAAAGATTATGTGAAAGAAGAATTGGTTTTTCTTAATCTAACTATTTCTGATCGAGCTGAATTGTTTAAAAAGCTTTCAACATTTTTTCTCGATAAAGGATATGTCAATGAAGGCTTTTACGATTTCATCGTTGAACGGGAAGAAAATTATCCAACAGGGTTAGATTTAGAAACCCACACCGTTGCTATCCCACATGGCAATCCAGAATTTATCAAACAGTCGTTTATTTCAGTCGTTACGTTAACACAGCCAATCAAAATGAAGAAAATGGAAAATGCTGATGAAGAAATTGAGGTCGATTTGTTCTTTGTCTTAGGATTAAATGATGGGATGCAACATTTGCAGATTTTGAAACAAGTCATTGGATTGATTCAGCAAGAAGAATTTGTTCAGGCAATCAAGGAAGCGCAGACAACTGAAGAAGTAATGGAAAAAATCAACGGCATGGCCGTAGAAAAATAATGGAGGAAATAAAGATGAAAAAAGTAAATATTTTAGTAGCATGTGGAAGCGGCGTTGCAACATCAACAGTAGCAGCAGATGAGGTCAAAGCATTATGCAAAGAAAATGATATTCATTTTAGCTTAAGTAAATGCAGTATGGTGGAATTACCAACGCAGAGCCAAAATGCCGATATCGTATTGACAACCAACAATTTCAAAGGTGATTTGGATGTGCCAGTTATGAGTATTATGGGCTTTGTCACCGGGATCAATGAAGCGAAATTAAAGAAAACATTGCTGGAAAAACTGCAAGAAATCCAAAATGCATAAAAAAGTATACGGTTCCACTTTTGCCTGAGAAACGAAGTGGAACAGTATACCTCATAAAACGTTTGAACTTATTTTAACATATAGAAATGAAAAAGTGATTTTTCAACTATTGATTCAATTGAATGGATAAGAATATAAAGGGAACAGGACTTATTAGGAGGATAAAATGGATAAACTTATTGAGATTGTACAGACAATTACCGGAATGGGCGCTTCGGCAATTTTACCAATCATTATCACTATTTTAGGATTGGTTTTCAGGATGAAGTTAGGCGATGCGATCAAAGCTGGGTTAACAGTTGGTGTTGGTTTTATCGGCTTGACGTTAGTTGTAGGACTTTTAAATACATCGTTAGACCCGGCAGTTGATTATTACTCAAAAATGGGTTCAGGGTTTACGATTACTGATATTGGCTGGCCAGCTGTTGGTGCAGCATCATGGATGGCACCCTTTGCCGGACTTGCAATTCCGATCGGCTTAGTATTGAATCTGTTATTGGTTCGTTTGAAGCTAACGAAAACCTTGAACGTTGATATTTGGAATTACATGCATTTTCTAGTACCAGGAGCTTTAGCGTACTTCATTTTCGATAATTTCTTTATCGGATTAGGTGTGACGGTTGCTTTATCAGTCCTTTCACTGTTCGTAGGAGACTGGGTAGCACCAATGTGGCAGGAATATTATGGCTTGGAAGGGACAACTTGTACGACGATTATTCATACAGGATGGACTTTTGTGGCTGCTTGGTTAATGAACAAAATTATTGATTTTATCCCAGGCTTGAACAAATTGGACATTAGTTTAGAAGGTGTAAACAAGAGAATTGGTGTGTTAGGTGAACCAGTTATTATTGGTACGATTGTAGGGGTACTACTTGGCTTGCTGACACGTCAAGGCATTACTGAAATCATTCCAATGGGGATGGGCGTTGCCGGTGTTATGGTTTTGATGCCGCGTGTAGTAAGTGTTTTGATGGATGGCTTATCTCCAATTGGAAAAGCAGCGAAAGACTATATGCAAAAACAAATGGGTGATGACGCTGACTTGAACATCGGGATGGACGTTGCGCTAGGGTTAGGGGATCCAACAACGACTACAGTTACAGTTATCTCTATTCCATTAGTAATGCTTTGCGCACTTGCTTTACCTGGTGTAAAAACATTTCCAATCGGAATTTTGATGTCGATCATTTACATGTCCGTTATGACTGTTATGGCAAGTAAAGGGAATATCTTGCGTTCGATCATTACTACAGTTCTCTTCTGTGTAATCGTACTATACTTGGGCGGATATGTAGCACCAGGAGCAACGGAAATGTTGAATGGTGCAGGCGTTGGTCTTAAGGGTCAAGGAACAGACTTCGTGTTAACTGGACCATGGAGTGTATTGATGTACTGGTTAAGTACCATCTTTGGATAATCATAAATCAGAAGAAGACAAGCTTAAAAAGGAGAAGAAAACATGACACAAATTTTACCTTCAATTTTTGGTGCAGATATTATGCATTTACAAGACGATATTGATTTTTTGGAAGCAGAACAAACAGAGATTTTACACGTAGACTTAATGGATGGCAATTTTGTTTCGAATATTGCTTTCGGACCAAACCAAATCGCAGCGATGAAGCAAAACTCAAAAATGGTTTTCGATGTTCATATGATGGTGGATCATCCGAAAGATCATTTGGATGATGTGATTGACACAGGAGCAGAAATGATCTCGGTTCATTACGAATCAACTCCGCATATCCATTCGATGTTACAAAAGATCCGCAAAGCAGGACGGAAAGCTGGCGTAGTCATCAATCCGGGAACACCGGAAGCTGTTCTAGAATATTTGTTGGATGATATCGACTATATTTTGATCATGACCATTAATCCAGGGCAACCCGGACAAACCTTTATTCGCAAAAGCTTAGAAAAAATTCGCAACACGAAAAAAATTATCGGTGATCGCAAGATTCAGATCGAAGTCGATGGCGGTGTGAATAAGGAAATCGCCAAGGAATGTGCTGAAGCTGGTGCAGAACTGATCGTTGTTGGCGGAGCATTATTCTCAAATGACAAAAAAGCACAATATGACGCGTTAAAAGACGCAGTTAAGTAATCTGTCTTGAGAAGAGAAAATATACAAAACACACATAAAAGGAGCAATTTTAAAATGGAAAACTTTGAAGGAAAAGTAGCGTTAATTACTGGAGCAGCACATGGGATCGGTAAAGGGATCGCTGAGAAATTTGCGGCGGCGGGCGCACACACTGTGATCGTGGATTACAACCCAGAAACAGGAACGAAAGCAGCAACTGAAATTACAGAAAAATATGTCAAATCTTTGTTTATCCAAGCGGATGTTTCGGATCCACAAGCGTTGGTAGATGCTCGTGAAAAAGTTTTCAAAGAATTTGGTCGCATCGATATTCTCGTCTTAAATGCAGGCGTGGCTTTTGCCAATAAGATGAATGACATTTCCTTTGAAGAATGGAACAAGACATTAAGCATCAACTTGACAGGTTTGTTCAACACAGTGAAAGCTTTTTACGATGATTTCCAAACGAATAACGGTTCAATCGTCTATATCAGTTCAGGTTCAGCGTTAAGCGGAACAGGTGGCGGGGTCTCTTATCCAGCTTCTAAAGCGGGTGGCGAAGGCTTGATCCGTGGGTTAGCTAAAGAACTTGGTCCGAAAGGCGTAAATGTTAATGCAATTGCACCACGTTTGATCGATACGGGTGAAATGATGCGAGTGAATTATCCAACTCAAGAAAGTCTAGATGCCGTATTGCAAAAAATTCCGGTTCGCCGTCTTGGTACGATCGAAGATGTTGCCAATCTTGCTTTCTTCTTAGCTGATCCAGCAAACTCATACATCCAAGGACAAACAATCTTGATGGATGGCGGCAGAACCATTGCTTAGAGGAGGGAATAACCGAATGAAAAACTACACACTGGATATACTGAATGAACTAACTCAAAATGCTAAGAAAATTGATCTCACTGAAATTGAAAATTTTGTTAATCAAATCAAAGCTGCGAACCACATCTTTTTAAATGGTGCCGGCCGTTCTGGTATCGCGATTCAAGCATTTGCAAATCGTTTAATGCACCTAGGTTTTTCTGTTAGCCTAGTAGGAGAAATCAGTTCCCCTCATTCTAAACCAGGTGATTTATTAATTATTTGTTCTGGCTCAGGAGAAACTGGTAGTTTGAAAAGTTTGGCAGAAAAAGCCAAACAAAGCGGAGTTGATTTGGCATTGGTCACAATGAAAAAAGAGTCAACAATTGGTAAACTTGCCGATGCTGTATTAGTCTTGCCCGGAACGACGAAAGAAGAAAATGAACGAAACGGAGATGATTTTGCTCAACCAATGGGTTCAGCCTTTGAACAGTTAGCATTTTTGATGTTTGATGGCATGGTCTTGAATTTAATGGAAGAAACTGGAGAAACATCAGAAAAAATGTTCGGTCGACATGCGGATTTTGAATAGTTGGTTGAAGGGTGAATCTTTTTTTTTAAACAGCTTCACCCTTTTATTTATAAAGAAGGCTCAGAATTGTTGCTGGAATTCAAAACTAGCTGAAGGGTTCATTTATCAAACGGCATTGGGGGAGAAATGAATGGAAGAAACGACTGTAAAGGCAGTGATTTTTGATATGGATGGCGTTTTACTTAATACTGAACCAATATCAAAGAAGGCACTTGAACAAGCGTTTAAATCAGTAAAAAAATTTTTGGATGAGCAAATATATCAAGAAATCCTTGGAAGAGTCCTAAGCGATATTAGTTATTTTTTATCTGATAAATTTACGGATATTAAGGTCGGAGAACAAATCATTCAGGAAAGAGATCGATTCTTTTCGAATTATTATCAGGAGAATCATGTCGAGGTTTTTCCTGGAGTATGCTCCTTTTTAGAATACTTAACTAAAAGAAAGTACAAGTTGGCGGTTGCGACTTTAGCTAGTAAAGAAACTGCAGAATTTCTATTGAAAAAAACCAATATTTTTCATTATTTCGACGCGTTCTCTTTTGGCTCAGATGTAGTGAATGCAAAACCAAATCCTGAGATTTTTCTTAACGCTGCGGAGAAACTTGAGATTAAATCAACGTCAGCGTACATTGTTGAAGATGCGGTCTCAGGACTAGTGGGTGCTATTTCAGGTGGATTTATTCCAGTCTATATTCCTGAAAAAGAAGTTGATCAAGAATACAGTCTGATTCATTCTTGGTGCTGATACTTTTTATCAGTGAGAACTTGATTCTTTTTCTCATTTAATTATAATCTATAGACGAGTCACGAATGAGAGTTAGAAAGAGGTGTTTTTATGGGGAGACGTGAAGAAGTATTATCTTTTATTAGTGAGTGTAAAGTTTCCAAAGTTACGACAGCAGATGTGTCTGAGCATTTGGTGATTAGTCGGACAGCGGCAAGTAGAGAATTGAATGCTTTAGTTAGAGAAGGCCTAATAGGGAAACAAAAAGGGAAGCCGGTACATTATTTTATGAATAGTGAATACCAGTTAGAGCAACCCAATGATTCTAAATCTCCTCAAAAACCGCATACTCCTAATTCATTGATAAAAACATCAGAAAAACTGAATGCGTTTTCTGGATTTATTGGTGCTGAAGGAAGTTTGAGCACACACATTAACTCCGCTAAAGCAGCGATAATGTATCCGCCTAATGGACTACATACAATCATTTTGGGTTCTACTGGGGTCGGGAAAAGCACCTTCGCCCAGATAATGTTTCAGTATGGTCAAGAAATCGGCAGATTTAGCAATAAAAGTCCCTTTATTCATTTTAATTGTGCGGACTATTCTAACAATCCGCAACTCCTCTTATCGATCTTATTCGGATATGTCAAAGGGGCCTTCACAGGTGCTGACACAGATAAAGCGGGGATTATCGAAAAATCTAATCATGGCGTATTGTTTTTAGATGAAATTCATCGACTACCCCCTGAGGGCCAAGAAATGCTTTTTACAATTATTGATACTCAGAAATTTCGCAGGCTAGGCGAAGCGGATACTGCGGCCAGAACGGTTAATGTACTGATACTATGTGCGACAACAGAAAATATTGATAGCTCCCTATTGCAAACGTTCAACCGACGTTTTCCGATGGTATTAACATTGCCGGATCTTAAGGATCGAACCTTCAAGGAACGGATACAATTGATTGACTACTTTTTTTGTATTGAATCCAAAAAAATTGAGCATGAAATTAAAGTTGAAAAAACAGTTATTGACTATTTAGCAACGTATTCATGTCCAGGAAATATTGGTCAATTAAAAAATGATATTCAAATTTTTTGCGCTAAGGAATTTGCACAGACTATGATACAGGGAAAAAGAGCGATTTACATCTCATTTGATCATTTAGAAGCTCGCGAGGTGATTGATCCTAAAGAAAATAACCATGTTCAGGATACAGTGTATTTTCAAGGTGAAAAGATGCGTTCTGATCAGTCCTCACCGATAACTATTCCAGAAGCAATCGGAAATGAGACATCCTTTTATCAATCCGTCTTGGAAAGGTACTCAACTCTGCTAAAAGAGGGGCGATCAATCAAGGAAATCCAACAAAAAATCACATCATTCATCGATGATTTCTTCCAGGTCGACTTAAAACCTGATCATGTGGATGTTCATTCGAATAAGGGAATCGAAAAACTAGTTTCCAAAGAGATATTGGATATTGTTGAAGAAATAATCCGAGAAATTTCAGTAGATTTAGAAGTTAAAAGTGACCCGCATATCACTTATAACCTGGCTCTGCATGTTGAGGCCTTGGTATTAAAACTTCAAACGAATAATAACCCTTATCGATCAAAAAAAATTGTTGAGCTTAGTTCAGAGACGTATTTCAAGAAATATGCAGATAAGTTGATCATTGAAATCAATCGAAAAATGGGCGTAGAAATACCGGTCGAAGAACAGGAAATCATCGAGCTATTTTTAGATACCATTTATCAAAATGTGCGACAAAACCCTATTGGAATTTTGATACTTATGCATGGCGTCGGTGTCGCCACTAATTTAGCGAAAATGGTTAATGACTTATTGGGGATAAGCCACGCCGTTGGAGTCGATATGCCGCTTGATGAGAGTGTTGAGAATGTGTATCACAAAGCTTTGCAGACTGTTAAGCGAATTGATCGCGGCTCTGGAGTACTCTTGCTAGCCGATATGGGGTCCTTCTCATCTTTTCCAAGTAAAATTGCAAAAGACACAGGAATAGAAATAATGGTCATTGACAATGTTACCTCGCCAATCATCATTGAAGCCACTAGAAAAGCTTTGTTTGCCAATATGGGTATGAAAAAACTCGTTAATGAGTTGTTAGAAGAAAGTACCTATTTCATGGGCAATAGGCGTGACTCGAATATTTTTGATTATTCAAGTCGCCGGCTGATAAAAAATAAGGATCATCTTTTTTATAATTCATTAGAGAAAAGCGTGATATTTTTGAATGTCTATAAGGCAACTGAAGCCCTCGATGAAATATTGATTTCACTGGCTAAACGAATGAATTTTGAAATTATTGATACCCTTGTCATAAAGTTCTATTTTCATTGTCTTGGAATGTTGGAGCGAGCAATTCGTAAGGAAAGCCTTGATTTTGAGGTAGAGGAATTGGAGAAGGATGCTGATTTTAGAGAAGTAAAAAGAGAAGTGGGTATTTTGGAAAGAATGTACGGAGCTGCTATTTCTGATAGCGAGATTTTATATGTGACCAAGATTATCAAGGGATTTTTATAAAAGGATCATCTGTTACAGCAGAAGTGTAACAGATGATCTTTTTCACTTTGCACACATTGGAAAAATAGTCATGTGTGACAAAAAGATGTTACACATCAGGAAGGTTTAGCGGAAAAGCTTATCATAAAGCGGTTTCCATGTGTGCGAGAAAACTGGCACGCTAGTTGCTTTATATTAAGTTGAAAGGAAGGGTGAGTGTATGATTGGAATTTTAGTGTTGAGTCACGGCAATCTTTCACAAGGGATTGTAGAAAGTGGGAAAATGATTGTTGGTACGAATGAGAAAGTTGATTATCTGGGTCTCTATGAAGGCAATAACATTGATGAGTTCTACGATCGAACGGCTGAAAAGATTCAAGCAATGGATGATGGAGATGGCGTACTGGTATTTTCAGACCTCTACGGGGCGAGTCCCTTCAAGGCCACAGCTTATTGTGTGAAAAAGCTGCCAGACACGAATTATCGTTCGATTTCAGGGGTGAATTTTTCCATGTTTATTGAGAGCGTTTTAGTGCGAGACTCAATGGGGTTAGATGAATTGGCTGCCCATATCATGGATACAGGAAAAACGAACATCAAGGAATTATTTACAGAAGCAAAAACACTTTCTAAGGAGGAAGAATAATGAGAAATATTGTATTTACTCGAATCGATGATCGTTTGATTCATGGTCAAGTAATGACTGCTTGGGTTCATGAAACCAAGGCAAATGAAATTGTGATTATTGATAACGAAGTAGCACAGGATGATTTTCTAAAAATGATTATGACTTCATCAGCGCCCGCCGGTATCAAGGTGTTGATTATGTCTGAGGAACAGGCCATCGATTACCTGACACAGGAGCCAGATGGAAACAAGCTGATTGTTTTAGCGAAGAATCCTAAAGTAATCAAAAATATCACTGATGGCGGTGTGAAGATCGAGGCATTAAATGTTGGCGGGATGGGTGCACGAAAAGACCGCACACAATTGTATCGAAATATTTCTGTCAGTGATGAAGAGCGGGCTTGCTTCAAACAACTCATCACAGACGGAACTTCTGTTTACGTTCAAGTAATCCCAGAAGAAAAAAGTGCAAATATCGAACAATACTTATAAAAGGGAGAGAAGAAAATGGAGATTAATGTCTTTCAAGCATTATTGATTGGGTTGATTTATTACCTGAGTATAAATGGGACACCTTGGCTCACATTATTGGGTAGTACCGTACTAGCACGTCCATTGATTTGCGGAACATTGGTAGGTTTGGTCCTTGGGGATGTTGTTCAGGGTTGTGTGATCGGGGCTGCGATCAGCTTGCCTTACTTAGCTTATATTTCTGCCGGTGGTACTGTGCCGATGGACCCAGGCTTGGCTGGAACATTAGGAACAGCTTTAGCTATGGCAGCGAATGCTTCACCAGAAGTAGCAGTTTCGATGGCAGTACCGATCGGCTTGTTGGGAACCGTTATTTGGATCGCTCATATGACGGTCGATATTTCGTTCCTACACATGATCGATAAGGCAGCGGATGATTTAAATTCGAAGAAAATTGATCGCATTCAGATGTTTATACCACAGCTCTTTTTAATGCTGATTTCAGTGATTCCAGTCTTTATTATTGCTTACTTTGGATCAGGTGTTGTGAAGGATATTCTTGATGCCTTAGAAGGAAAACCGCTACATGTGCTAGAAGTAATCGGTGGTGTGCTGCCTGCATTGGGGGTTGCGATGATTTTGAAATCGATCATGAGCAAGGATACTGCGGCGTTCTATTTCTTAGGATTTGTTTTGGCAGTGTATTTAGAATTACCCATCATTGCCGTTTCTATTTTAGCCTTTATCACGGCGTTTGTTTATACGCAATTATTCTTTAAGCCCAATCAAGTTTAAATAAGAGGAGTGTGACCGATCAATGGAACAAACAGTAGAAAAGAAACTCACTAAAAAGGAAATCAAAAAAAGTTTTTGGCGTTGGACGTGTTTTTCTCATTCAAATTATAACTATGAACGAATGCAATCATCTGGTTTTTTACATGCCATGCTGCCAGTCTTAGATAAACTTTATGGGGATGATGAAGAAGCTCTTCGAAAAAGTTATCATCGTCATCTGGAATTTTTCAATACGGAACCTCATTTTGGCGGAATCATCGGTGGTTTGACGATTGCTTTAGAAGAAGAAAAAGCCGCAGGTGCGCCAATTACTGGAGATGCGATCAATTCAATTAAAACAGGATTGATGGGTCCATTAGCTGGAATTGGCGACACGTTGTGGCAAGGAACCCTTGTACCGATCCTTTTATCCATTGCGATCAGTATTGGTTCAGAGGGCAATGTCTTTGGTCCGATTTTCTACATCGTGTCGATGTTTGCCACCATGCTGGGACTTGCGTATTACTTGTGGATGCAGGGCTATAGTTACGGAAAAGAAGGAATCCAGAAATTGATGGGTGGCGACCTACTGAAAAAAGTAATGCTGGGCGCTAAAGTAATGGGAGGTGTTGTTATCGGTGCACTGACAGCGAACTATGTCAGCTTGAGCACAAGTTTAGTGTTTAAGTTTAATGATTTAAAGCTAAATGTCCAAACCGATATTTTGGATAAATTATTAAAAGGCATGCTGCCATTAGCTGTAACGATGATCGCCTTGATTTGTTTGAATAAAAAAATGAAATCTACCACCGTGCTATTGATCTTAGTCTTGATCTCAGCTGTCGGAGCGATCATCGGAATTTTCTAAGGGGTTAGAAGCAGTCATCCGTTTTAGCTTGAAGCTGTAATTCTAAGAAAGAGAAACTTGAGATAGTCCTATCCAATTTGGCTATCTACTATAAAAAACAAAGGACGTGTGCAGTTCATGGGATTAAATAAATTTATTTCTCCATCAATCATGGTTCCAAAGATCTACGAATATGAAGAGTACATGAAACAATTTGAACAGTATAAGCTCTCCGTCATTCACTTCGACGTAATGGATGGTCATTTTGTACCAAACATCATGCTAGGGACATCTGTCTTTAGTGATTTGAAAGAAATGACCGAGATACCGATAGATATTCACTTGATGGTTAACGAACCAGAAAAATACATTTCTATGTTTACGACAAGAAAGGATGACTGGGTTAGTTTCCATCCAGAAACAACGAATCAACCCTATCGATTGCTTCAAACAATCAAAGATATGGGTTGTAGAGCCGGCCTAGTGATTAGCCCTGGGACGCCAATTTCTTATTTAGAAGAATGTCTTGATCAACTTGATTACGTGACCTTAATGACAGTAAATCCAGGATTTGCAGGACAGACATTAGTCCCTAATTCTTTTGATAAATTAAGAAGAATCAGGCAGCTGCTAGATTCTTTCAATCCTGAAATTGATCTCGTAGTGGATGGAAATACGACACCGGAGAACAGTAAAAAAATGTCTGAAAGTGGCGCAAACGGGTTTGTCGTTGGCAGTGCCTCTAAAATTCTCAAAAATCCAAGTACCTTTGGAAAGTATCACGATGAATTTATGGCTGTACTAGGATAAAAAGAAGGGGTCTAGTTGAATATGAAAAAAGCATTAATCTTTGGAGCAGGAAAAATTGGCCAAGGTTTTATTGGAGACCTTCTTCATGAAGATGGTTACGAAATTATTTTTGCGGATGTATCTGATGAAGTGATCGCGGACATCAATAGAAATAATTGTTACAGTCTATTCTTAACAAATCATAACTATGAGGAAAAGATCATTGACAATGTTTCTGCCCTATCACTTCTAAATAACCAAGAAGAAATCATTGAAGCGATCACGCAGGTAGATCTCGTTACGACATCTGTCATGAAAACAAATTTAGTCAGCGTAGCGCCTATCTTAGCTAAAGGGTTAAAAAGAAGGTTATCTGAGGGGCGAAGTAGAGTTCTTGTGATGGCTTGTGAGAATGCTATTATGGGCACGGATACGCTAGTAAATCTTATGGTTGATACAGGGATTATTACGATGGATCAGTTACAGGAGATTGGCGCGTATCCAAATACTGGTGTTGACAGGTTTGTATTTGGTGGAATTTACAATGGTAAAGAAGGTACCGCAATTAGTGATTCTCATGAACTGGCGATTGAGCGTCAGAAATTAGATGATCCAGATAGTCAACCGATTAAAGGAGCAGAGTACGTAGATAATTTAGAAGCGGTACTCAAAAGAAAAATTTATTTAGTGAATTGTTGGCTTGCAATAACTAGCTATATTGGTTATACAAAAGGTTACACAATGGTTGATGAAGCCTTGCGTGATGCAGACATCCAGAAAATAGTAAAAGAAGCGTTCCTTGAATCTGCAGCGGGATTGGAAAAGAAATTCGGATTTTCCAGTGAAGAAATGAGTAGTTATATCAACGATATGATCATCAAAAGATACGATGATTATAATCAAGAGGGCATCAATGATCCGATCGCTAGAGTAGCACGTCAGCCGATCCGGAAATTATCTCCAGATGACAGAATAGTAGGGCCGGCAAATATTGCTTATGAATATGGCTTACCCAATGATCATTTGTTATATGGTGCGGCGTATGCTTTAAAGTATGATGATCCTGATGATGAAGAAGCGGTAAAATTACAAGAGAGTATTCAAAGAGATGGGATCGAGAACACGATTGAAAAAATTTCTGGACTTCAAAAAGGCTCAGATATGTTTAACAAAGTTTTAGAGTATTACAATGCTATCTAAGTCTTTATTAGTAACCCTTATAATGTTCATCTTTTAAGTAAGTTGTGTTTTTAATGAGTTTTCTAAACATATATTTTTATGAAGACCAATCATCCAGCTAAGATGATTGGGTCTTTTTTTTGCTTTCGATATCATCAGTTAGCTTTGCCTATTACTCTAAAGAAAATTTGTAAGGGTTCCAAGATAGAAAAATGCATCTGAATTAATGTAAGTACAATCAAAGTTAAGTTTCTTCCTCTTGTGGTAGCTCTAATAGGTTTTTATTCATCAATTAAATTGTTATAAAACAAGTAACTATAAAAATAGACATCCAACCATACGAAAACAAAAAGAAACCTAAACGAAAATTAAAGCAAAAAAACAATTGCGTACTGAAGTTTTCTATAGTATTATGAAAGCGTAGTCAAGGGAAAACAAAATAATTTGAACTTTATACGAAAAAGAGGTTTGAGTATGGAAAATTATGAGCGATTAGGCGATATTGTATCGTATCTTCAAAAAAAGCAACGTGCAACAACTAAGGAATTATCAAATCAGTTTGGCGTGACAGAGCAAACGATTAGAAATGATTTATCCTTTCTCGAAAAAGAGGCGAGGATCATTCGGGTGCATGGTGGAGCTAAAATAACTGAGAATGAGACCAAATTCGATGATCGGTTGACTGAGAATGTTGAAGAAAAAAGAAGATTAGGGAAATATGCAGCTACCTTAGTTGAAGAAGATGACATTGTATTTCTAGATGGTGGAACAAGCATACTGTATTTGATCGAGTGCCTACCTCAGGACATTCATATCAAAATCATTACAGCCAGTTTACCGATAGCTGATAAGTGTACAATTCTGGATAATGCAGAGATTTACTGTCTAGGTGGAATGTTAAATAAAAAAACTAAAGAAATGTATGGGCCAAAAGCATTAGAAGATATTTCAAATTTGATTGCGAATAAAGCTTTTATTGGAATAAGTGGTTTTTCATTGGAAAATCAATTTACAGAAAATAATGTTTTGTCCTTAGAGGTCAAGCGTAAAATATTACCAACAGTCAGTCAAAGTATCATAATTGCTGATTCAAAGAAAGAGAATAAGATCGGTATTCAAAGAGCATTTAGTTTTGATGAAATAGATATTTTGATAACGGGTACAGAGGTGTCAAAAAAATTCGTAGAAAAAGCGAATAAATCATTAAAAGTAATGACTATTTGAAATTGAAAGGGGGTGGAAATATGTATAGCAAACTGGTTATACCAGAACTGGTTTTCTTTGGAGAATCTTTTGAGGATCAAGAAGACTTCTTCAAAGAAGCAAGCAAAAACCTTTTAGAATTAGGCTATGTGACGGAGGGGTATTTCAAGGCTGTGGTTGAAAGGGAAGTAAGCTATCCAACAGGATTAGCGCTAGAAAATATCTCTATCGCGATCCCGCATACAAATCCAGAGTTTATAGTAAAACCATTTATTGCCGCGTATCATTTAACGAATGCAGTCGCGTTTACCCAAATGGCGACACAAGATGTAAAAATACAAAGTGAATTGATTTTAGCGCTTGGGATCAAGGAACCACAGGAACAAGTTGGAATGCTCTCGAAAATAATTGAAGTGCTTAATGATCCAGAGTTTGTCAAGGAATATCAAAGACTTTCCAATCAGGAGCAATTAGTTAAGTTGTTAAAAAGTAAATTCTAATAGAAAAGAGGAATAATCATGAAAAAAGTGATCGTAGCATGTGGTAGTGGTGTAGCGACATCTCAAACAGTCGCATCGAAAGTGGGACGTTTATTATCTGAACGAAATATTGATGCAAAAGTGGAGGCAGTTGATATTAAATCGTTGAAAATATTTATTAATGATGTTGATGCTTATATCTCAATTACACCAGGGGGGACAGAAGACTTCAATATTCCAAAATTTGACGGAATTAAATTTTTGACAGGAATGGGGCAGGAAGAAGAACTTGAAAAGCTGATTAAAGCGCTTGAAAAATAAATAATTTGAAAGGAGATTACTTTGATGGATGTTCTTGTTAGCGTGATCCAATATATTTTGGATATGGGTGCGAGTGTATTTGTCCCGATCTTGATGCTGATTATCGGGCTTATCGCTCGAATGAAGTTTAAAGATGCCTTTAGCTCTGCATTAATTTTTGGTGTTGCCTTTGCCGGTATGAATCTTGTCGTCAATTTTTTGCTGGAAAATGTTTCGCCAGCAGCTAAGGGATTTGCCGAGAATACAGGGATTAATTTAACCGCAGTCGATGGAGGGTGGACAACAGGAGCCAGTTTAACTTGGGCCTGGAAATACGCCTTCATTGCTTTCCCTCTAGCGATTGGAATCAATGCCCTGATGTTAGTTTTAAAATGGACCAAGGTATTGAATGTTGATATGTGGAATGTTTGGGGAAAAGCTTTTACCGCTTGTATGGTGACGTTCATTTCAGGGAACATCTATTTAGGATTTGCAGTTTGTGCAATCCAAACAGTTGTGGAACTGAAAGTTGGAGATTTATGGGCACGAGAGATCCAAGAATTGACAGGAATCCCCGGAGTTACCTTACCTCATCACATGACATTGATTGCATGTGTTTTATATCCGATTGATAAGTTGATGGACTTGATTCCTTTCTTTAATAGAAAAATGGATGTTGATACGTTGAAACAAAAAATTGGTATTTTTGCTGAAAATCATGTCATGGGTTTTTTAGTAGGAACGGCGCTCGGGTTAGTAGCTAAATATGATATTTCGAATGCGCTTGTATTAGGTGTAAACGCCGCAGCCGCACTTACATTATTTCCACAAGTATCAAAATTATTCATGCAAGCTTTATCACCAATTTCGGATGCGATTAGTGAGATGATGAAGAAAAAATTCTCAGGACGTGAAATCTATATAGGACTTGATTGGCCGATTTTAGCTGGTTCCAATGAGATATGGGTGTTGGCGATAATCCTCGTACCATTTGAGTTATTATTTGCAGCTATTTTACCAGGCAATCAAATGCTTCCTTTTGCAGGATTAATTAATCTTTCAATTATCGTTGCTGCTTATTTGTTAGCTCGCGGAAATATGATTCGGATGATTGCCTATGGAATCATCACGATTCCTGCCTTTCTTTATATCGGTACCTGGTTTGCTCCATGGATTACAAAACTAGCACAAGAAACTGGCGCAGTAAATGTGGAACCAGGAACGATGTTAGGCTGGGCAACTATTGAAAATGGAGAATTTCGATGGGCATTTGCGAGTGCTGCACAAGGAAATTGGTGGGGAATCATCGCAGCGGTTGTATGGTTAGCCTTGTTCATCATTTTTTATAAAGGACGGAGCAAAGAAAATGCGAAACGTTACGCAGAAGCAACAGAATAAACATTTTTTTCTAAAATTGTTCTGGTATTGCTCTTTGATACTTGCTCTATTGTTATTAGTCAGTGGTTATTTTCAAAAAAATACCATTTTTACGATAGTAGCTTTAATCATTGGAATCTCATTTCGCTATTTCGGAGATACTTTAATCTTCACAGATATTAACAAACGAATCGAAAGGAGATTAACTAAGTAAATGATTTATACGATAACCTTGAATCCAGCAGTTGACACTGTCTTAAAAGTTAGTAAGGTACTCACTCGTGGAGAAAATAATCGTGTACAAGAACGCACCTTAGATGTAGGTGGAAAGGGAACTCATGTTTCTTGTGGTCTTTCATTAATGGGACAAGAAAATATCTGTACCGGCATCATTGGTAACAATGGCAAAGAAACTTTGATTGGTCTCTTAAAAGATTATGGTGTAGAGGCTAGTTTCTTAGAAGTAGAAAATGAATCAGTCAGAGATACTTTTGTGGTGACAGACGAAAGCGGTGATGGTTCTTATATGATTACTGAGTATGGCTTTGAAATCTCTAAAGAACTCACTGATTTGCTGATTTCCAAGAAATTACGAGATTTAACCACTGAAGATACGGTCGTTCTGTCAGGAAATCCTTCGTTGCAAACTTCTACTGAGGTCTTTAATTATCTTCTTGACTATTTGGAAGAACGAGGTGTTAGATTAGTTGCCGATGTTTCAGGTGTGTACCTTCAAGAAGTATTGAAACGGGAAATTTTTCTAATCAAGCCGAATCAATTTGAATTTGGTGAAATCGTTGGATCAGAATTGAATAGCCTGGAAGATTGTATTGAAGCCTATCAAAAGAATAAGGACTTACTTTCGAATATTAAAAATATAAGTGTGTCAATGGGAGGTTCAGGTTCTGTCTTTCTAACAAAAGAAGAAGTTTACCTTTTTACTCCTCCGAAAATTAATGTTATCAATGACACAGGATCTGGTGATGCCTATGTCTCTGGCTTAGTATATGGCTTACACAACCAATACGCTATTCCGAAAGTTGGGAAGATTGCAACTGCAATTGGTGCTGCAAAAGCAGAGGAAGAATTGAGTACAGGTTTTGACATTCGTCGGGTAGAAGAATTGGAACACCAAGTTATTTGTAAAAGAATAGGAGAGTGAACGATGCTCTATTATGAAGAAAGAGTAAAGCTTACGAAGTTTGTAAAGACGATGTATGACCGCAAATTTTCGAATGAAGCTGGAGGAAATGTTAGTGTTAAAGTAAGTGATAAACATTTCATAATGACACCTACGCTGGCTAGTCAAAACTTTTTGTGGGACTTGAGACCGGAACAGATTTTAGTCATCGACAAAGATGAACAAATTATCGAAGGAACAGGGAAAGTAACACGTGAAGTGAATATGCATATGGCCGCATTTCAAGAATGCAAACAAATTGAATGTGTTATTCATGCGCATCCCTTTAACTCTTTAGTTTTTGCTAGTTTGGGATTAGAAATGCCGAACTTAACGGAAGGGACACAAAAGCTAGGACAAATAAGTTGTTTAGAATTTGCCCCAGCGACAACTCCTGAATTGGGTGAAGTTGTTAGAGAAGCAGTCAAAAAAGATCAAGCTATCCCCAAAGCATATTTGTTAAGAAAACACGGTGTCTTAGTGGTTGGAAGCACTATTGAAAAGACATTTGATATGCTTGGACGATTGGAATGGAATGCCAAAGTTGCCAAAGAATATCTTGTGCTCAAACAAATTGGCGTTAAAGGAATAGATGATCTTTCGAATTACAATTATAACACAGTAGAATAAGTTAATAAAATTTATAAGTACAGATTTAATTGTGGTAATTTTGCTGGCTATGGCGAAGTACTTCAATTATCATCTGTACTTTTTATGATGTTCAAGAGAGACCTCTAATATATTTAAGCATCGTTTTTGCATACTCTTGCGTGCGAGAACCAAAGAAAGTTTATCCTAAATTATTGTTTTACTTTTGATTATTATAAGTGGAATTAGTTATCACTATGTTGAAAATGAGCACTATGAACAAAGAAAAGCATATATAGGATTTAAAGAGACAGCATATCAACTGCTGTCTTTTTCCATTCTAGTACATAAATTTCGAAAAGATTTCTCTAAAAATTATATATGCATTCACACTTGAGAATAAACTTTGCTTGTTCTTGAATACTCCTAATCTATACTCTGATAATCAAACTCTTCTTGTTTACAAATTCTGATAATAGATGTGCCTGTAAAAAGTCATGTACAATACTACTTTATAGTAAATAGGAACTAAAATAGTAGTTGACATGGAGTACACTCTATCAAATATCATAATTGTGAAAAGGGGTCTCTATGTCTTATTAAAACATAGGAGAGGCTTCTAAAGTTACTAAACTATCAATACTCCGTTTACAGAAAAGGAAATTGAGGTTGCTGAACAACTAGGTAAAGGACTAAAAAAAGAAAAAGTCAATTTTGTTTCGATTTACTCTAGTGATTCTAGAAGAGCGAGAGAAACCGCAGATGTTGTTTTAGAAGCAAGTGGACAAAATGACCTTGATTTTAATAAATATGAACGTTTAAGAGAGTCATGTTTCGGTATATATGAAGGTGATGCTGATGATAATATTTGGGGACCAGTAACGAAAAGTTTGGGATGCCAGTCGCTTGAAGCGTGGCGTGCCAGTGACAAGTTTAGTGTGGAAGAAGGGCTCGATGAGCTTGCAAAAATTGACTCTTCTAAACAAGCAGAAAGTTTTGGAAAAGTAAGAAAAAGAGCAGGCAGTACTAAAAGATACCACAGAAGAAACAGAAGCAGATGGTCAAGGGAATGTGCTGATTGTTACCTCTGGTGGAACTATTCCTGCTTTAATTGATACTATTGCTCCTGGAGAATATAAAGGTGAAGACATAGAGAATTTTAGTATAACAACGATTAACTATAAAAATGGGAAGTACCCCATAGGTAAAATAGGTGATACGAGTCACTTAGAGGAGTAACCTACTTGAAAGAAGCTACGGAACATTTGGACTAAATAGTTCACATTGTTGCAACTAAGTTCGCTTTCGATTTAAAATTTCTCAAATTGCTTCTTCTTTAAGTAGAAAAGTTTAATGTTTCAGAGAAATCCTGGAACGATTGAAACAATTAGATTTACAAATATATATTATAACTATGAAGCTCAATCATCTTAATCGGTGATTGGGCTATTTTTGTGTTAAAGGAGGATTAAGCAATGTTCGATAAACAAGAAAATCGTTATATCACGAGAGGAGTGAATGAACAGGTACCAAAGGAAATACAGCAACGTTGTTTTCAGTTGATTGATGAAAAGGCAAAACAAACAGAGATTCAGTTGGATTATCTACAAATCTTTGAGTTCAATCGAGATGATCAGAGGGGGACGATCACGATTATCCATCGTCAAGAAGAACCATTCTTCATTGATTATGATGAATGTCGAATAACGGATACTTTAGCAAGTTTCCAAATAAAAAAGCTATGGGTGAGTGATGATCATACACATCAGACGATGTTGTTGCCCGAAGAGTATTGATTGCACATAGTAAGTACAAGAGTAAGAAATTTCAAAAATTAACTGAAAGAAGGACTTGACAATGACAAAATCAGAAGTTAAATGTGAACCCAAAAAACGTGTAAATATCGTCTCTTTGCAATTAGTAAAGGAATCATCCGTACTGTATGCAGGAAGAAAATGCAATAGTCCACAAGCGTTGTATGAGTTATTTTCTCCTTTTATAGAGCATAAAGATAGGGAATTCTTAGTGATGGCGGGCCTTTCCCAAAAGCTTGAACCTACCATTATTCAAACGATCCATATTGGCACTATTAACCAATCGGTAGCTTATCCAAGAGATATTTTAAAAGCAGCATTATTGTTATCCAATAGCGTGTCAATTTGCATCGCACATAATCATCCGTCGGGAGACGTTACCGCTTCGCTCGCGGACATTCAACTAACCGCTCGTTTAGAAAAGGCTGCTAAGTTATTACAGATTAGATTACAAGATCACATTATTATTGGCTCAGGTGGAGAATATCTGTCGATGAGAGCTGAAGGACATATTAAGGATGAAGAGTAACCCTAATGGCTATCAATGGTCATTAGGGTTTTCTTTTTGCGGAGAGAGGACGGGGAGAAATGTTACATCAAGTAATCAACATACTAAAAGAACAAACAGGGATTGAAACAACTGAAAAGGACTGGGGCTTCGAATCGGTTACTGCTGAACGTGAAGAACTAGACCCAGCAATTATTCAGATAAGCAAAACGGAGTTACCATCTCTAGTTATGACTCATTTGTTCGTATACGTGGATCAAGAATTAGGGAAAGATTACGTGGTGTACTTCCTAACGGATATAAACAGTGAGCACGAATTTACTCGTGGGTTATTAATAGAAGGAAAGCTTCAATGGGATTTAAATGGTGGGTCCCATGATTAGCCCTGAAATATGGAAAACAATAGCTGAATGCCTACAGGACATTCTATTGGCGTTAGAGAAAAATGAAAGGATCGGTGATAACGATGAAGTGGTTCAGATTGATTGCGAAGATCGCGACAGCAGTGATTGTGACATTGATTAATGCGCAAATTATTTAATAAAGATAACGATAGAGAGGAAGAACACAATGATCGAGAAGAAATTGGAGATCGCAAAAACAGAAATTTGGCGAGACTCGGAAACGCGTACCCATCGATATGTCTTTAGGCGAGAATGGGAATCCGCGAAAAAGGATGAAAAGACCGGACCATTGGCAGTCGTGATAACCATTAGACCAAGTGATGTTGAGCCGTTCACCACAGATTTGACGCTATTTCTAATTGAACAAAATATTCGGAAGCTTGGAAACTACTCTGGTTTTCTAGCTGTTAATCTCTTTAGTTCCACCGAATTAACAAAGGCTTCTTCATTCGCGTCTAAAGGAACGGATGAGAACACGATGGAGACCTTAAGTACGGCGCTCTCTCAAAAAGGGGTAGAAACGATCATTTTTGCAGTGGGATCAGTAATTCATTCGAATACGATTGCATTTGAACAGACTGAGGCGATTTACAATTTGCTCAATGCGAAACAAAAGAAAATGATCAAGGTATTAGTAGATCCAAGTAGTGAGAATTGGTCACATCCATTGAATCCATCTTGTAGGAAAGAATGGAAATTAGCAGATATTGATCCAAAAGTATTTGATACCAAAGATTAACTCTTGCGACAAAAGTAAATAAATGTCGCAGAAAAAGCCGCAAGATATGCTTTTTTTGAAGGGGTATTATTTTACTAGATGGTTTGAATGGAGGAGGGCAGATGAATGAGATCAATATTCAAGGCTGGAATAAGATTTATCGTGAGCTTGAAAAAGTTATTGGATTAGATGCAACACTAAGCCTGTTTAAGGAATATCGTGGAATGCAGTTGAATCTACCAATCCGGTTGATCTCACGATCCTATATGTTGGAAGTGCTTCGGAATGAGTACACTGGATACAACAAGCAAGAGCTAGCAAGACGTTACGGGTATAGCCAACGCTCTGTAGAAAGAATGCTGAGAGAAATCAAGAATGAAAAAGTAGACGAGGTTAACGAGACGGAATATCCTCCGTACATAACCGATATAAAGCAACAAAGAAATGATGAAGGAAATGGGGTATGAAAATGTACGAAGAAACTAATAATGGAAGTGGACTCGGTAACTTGTTATTCCTTTTGGTTATAGTGGGTGGTCTGGGCTATTTATTTGTGAAAAAGATGTTGCCATGGATCAATCAAAAGTTAGACACAGATTTTAAATGGTACCATATACCATTGGTGATTGGGGCGGCTCTACTAGCAATTGTTGGCCTATATTGGTCAAGTGAAAGTAACAAACGGTCAACCAATTCTGATTTAATGAATCGACTGAATAAGCTATCGAATGAAGAATTGATGCGAATTGTGGACTCTGGAAATGACATGGCTGAACGGAATGCAGCAAGAACGATAATCGAGATGCGAATCAAACGGCGGAAAAATATGATTAATAAATAAAATTAACTGCCAGATCAGTCAGAATTAGCAGACTTTGAGCTTGGACATCCGCTTTGACGAGCGATGTCCAAGTTCTTTTTTATTTATTAATCAGTTGAAGAGGAGTCAAAGTTTTCATCAAAATCATACCAGTCAATTTCATCCATGGTTTTAGCACCATAATAAAGTTGTAGATCTTTTTTAGAAAATTCAAAATTGTCGATTGAGTAATTCGCCACAAAAGCTCTACCGTATGAACTATCTAGAATCTCAGATAGTTCGTCTTCAAATTCTTGCTGTTTCAGTTTGGGTTCTACGATTAATTTTTCAGTACCATTCTTTTGTTCGAACTTATCGATTTCCGTTTCAATAGTAGACAAATAAGCATCGAACTGATTAAACCAAAACTGAGCGATTTCTTCATGTCTATCTTTTGGCAATTGGCTTGCCCTTTCAAAAAGGCTGTTTTCTTTTTCTTTCAATTCTGTTCTGATTTTCCATTCCAAATGTTGTACATATAGATTGAAGGTGTCAATGAAAGCAGTAAATGCCCCCGATTTTTCAACTTCAGTACCTAGGCTTTTTTCTAACTGTACTGAAAATACATCGAAAACATCAAACCACTCAGAATTAGTCATTTTCTCTAACTTACCGCTCCTAAATTTTTTATACGAAGCGATCTTTGATGTGTCAATTTCATTTTCATAAAGTGAAATAAACTTAATAAACTCTTTGGATGTACTTCTGTCAAAGTAAGGAGTTTTTCCTTTATCATCGCAGCTTTTTGTGATTTTATCTAATTTTTTTTTCAGATTCTTATCCGAAACAGCTTTGGTAAACTTGTTCAAATCACGTTTATTTTTAAGCTCAGCAACTTTTGCATCAATATCGATTGTTTCGGGGAACGTTTGTAACACTAGTTCGCGTAAAATTTCTGTGTATGAGATAAGATCTTCGGTGTTTTGCAATAATAACTTCATAAGCAATTCTCCTAGCATTATTTTTTAACATCAAATCGCGTTTTGTAGTAAAACAATCCAAACAGTACATATAACGTTTAAGACCAATCGTTTATCATTGATTTTGTTGATAGCAACGTTGCAGTAATCAACAAGTAAAATTTATCTAACAGCTGTGGATTCATCTTAAATGAAGATTTTAGAATCGTCAAAAGTGAAATAGTCTTTCGAGAAAACGCTTTCTATAAGCTGGCTTTTTCAAAACTTAAAATCCATAAAATGTGTTCAATATTGAAACTTATTGCAGTTAAATTTTCAGCTATCTAAGACAGACTATTAAATAACATGTTAATGATGATTATAGGCTATGAGTTTAGAAAATTAATTAAGGAAAATTTAACTTTTACATTTAGCAATTCGCATGATGAAAAACTAGTTTAAAGAATTTACTACTGATCAATAGGTTTGATGTGATTAGATCATTGACAACCGAAATGTAGCAGCATCTGTATAGAGACATTGTTAGGTAAATATTTACGCTTTTTCTTAAAAAAGGCCTAGGAGGAAAAATAATGAACGTTTTTTTAGAAGAAATGTGCAAGCAGAATAGCGATCCAGAATCTGAAACACTTTGGTCCATGGAAACGATTATTATGAGTGGTAAGATTCCAAAAGTAAAAACCGATTTAAAGAAAAATTTCTTTCAGTCCTTTTCGAAGGCTGCTATCACACCGGATGTGATTATTGTTGAAGGAGAAAATTATCGGGCTGAATTTGTGAATCGAACCACCAATTATGTCATTCCAACAGAAGTAGAACAAGTAAAAAATGCTTTAGAAAAACTTGCTGAGCTTTATCCGGCAGATGAGTATGGAGTTGAGGACATTGATATTTCCGGTGGTGAAGAAGAAATCATACTCGCTATGGAGTTTCCCATAGAGAAACAATTGAATCCGGATAAAGATTTTTATGATGTATACGGATCAAAGCCTGGAGATTTCTATTTCATTCAAGAAAATTCTGAAGGAAATACTGAGTACGAGTGGGTTGTTGGAAAAAATCAATTATTGGAGATTGGAAGCCCAATGCCGAAAAGTGAGAAAAAGAACGGACAAAATGCTTTTCATCTAATGGTTCCAAAGGATTATTGTCCATCAGAATTTTATCATCAAACGATTAAGTATGCGTACGAGCGTGATTTATTTGTAGATGAAGTTCTATGTGAATCAGATGGAGACGTTTTTTTTGACAAGCTAACTGAAAAAACCAATTCAATGTGTGAAAAGGATAGTCTGGCGATCAATGATTTTCAGGAATTAATAGAGGTGACATCGTACGATAGACTATGCATTCTTTTTTGTAATACGCCGGGAAAGGGATCCATTTTCATTTCTAATGAAAGAAATACTGAGTTTTTAAACTTTTGGAAAATCTACAGTCTCCAAGAATTTTCAGCGAACAGGCCTTTTATAAATAAGTTTCGAAAAGCTATTAGTGATTTAGAAGATTATATGTAGTTCCAAACTAAACCAAGCTACTACATTATTAAAAAAATTATCATCATCAATTAAAACTGATAAAAATGAATATCACGCTCAATCCTGTTCACAGAGGATTGAGCGATGGAATTGAAAATTAGTACTATTTTTCAATAAAAAAAGGAATGATTTTGAATGCCGAATTACATTTACAGCGGGCAAAGCACGGAAGTTTTGCCGAGAATAATAAAAATCAAGCAAGTCACACACAGTAGCGATGGGAGAAAACTTTTCATCACAGGCGATGAGCTAGATGACACAGGCAACATGATTTTGCAGAACTCTCGGATTGAAATTTCCAAAAAGGGATTGAGTCAAGGCTTCAATTATTCAGTAGGTGAAGCAGTTGGAGCATGTTTGACAGCTTTTGGACAACCAACAGGAAATAGTGGGGCGAAAAGCTTTGACCTCGATCAGCTCATGGGGACTGTCTGTATCGTTTTCTTTCACCAAAAAGTCACAAAAGACGGTCGAGTTTACACATTGTATCGAGATCTGTTTCCTTTACAGGTAGTGCAGTTTCCTTGGATCAATGTTCCTGACGCCGGAAATGTTGACAATTCTTAGTAGTGTAAAAGGAAAGCCGCTCTAAAAATGCTACCCCGAGAGTGACTAGTAATACTAGTAGTATCGGGGGTGACAGTCTTACTGGAGGAGTTACTTATGACTATTGATTACATCATGATTTCATTTGTATGTGCAAGTGTTTCGGATGTGTGCAGCTATCTGTTTGCTCATTTAATTGATGATTTTAAAGTAGTGGACAGCAGTATGCGTGGCTTCCAAAATGTGCTTACCAATGGCGTGATATTTGTTCATTACGAAAACAAGGGAACAAAACCAGTGGTACTGCTGGAAATTCGTTCTGCTGGATGTCGTTTCTTAGAAGAGCAGGCAGATCACTCTTGGCGAAACTTTTTCCAACAACTAATGATGATAGCTAAGCATGTTTCTATTGAACGTTATTCGATCAAACGAATGGATGTAGCGATAGATAGTTACACTAAAGAAACGTTATCTCCTACTCGTGCTGAAAGCTACCTAAAGAAACGACTAGTGACTTCTCGCTTCAGGGTAAGCAGAACGATTAAGGAGTATCACGTTAAAACAGCTGAGGTTACAGGCGATAGTATTTACTTTGGCAGACGTACGAGTGATCTGTATATCATCGTCTATGACAAGCAGTTAGAGTCTGACAGTGATTCATGCTGGTTTCGAGTAGAACTTCGTTTCCGTAATCTCTGGGGGACAAAAGTGATGGCGGCTTTGTTGGGTCAGCCAGATACGTTTTCGGAGTTTATCGCAGGTGTTCTTGAGGCGAATATTCAGTTTCGATCAAGTATTCATAAGCGTTCTGAAGTAAGACGTCAACCATTGGCAAAATGGTACTTAGATTATCTATCCTATGTTCGGCGGCAAAGCTTATATGGGCTTAACTCGTGCGAAACAAAAGGGGGTGTAACCCTAGATGATTGATTATGATGATCCGGATAACCTTAGATCCCTAGAAGAAACAGAACCACAATGAGGTGTTTAATTTTAGTCATTGCTGATCTTGGATGACGGATTCCAGAGCTTTCAAGATCAGCTCTATATTGAATACGGAAGGGAGTTTGTTATGAAGAAAAAGAAAAACTCACATATCAAGTTTTATACGGATGGTTCTTATAATCCTAAAAAGAACCAGTATGGATGGAGCTTTGTGACTGTTATAGATGGTAAGCAAGGCTACTACAAATATGGTTCTGGGAGTAATCCTAATTATTTAAGTAGTTTTCATATCGGTGGAGAGATTGTTGCTGTATTGCAGGCTTTAAATTACGCAGAATACAAAGGATACGATGAGGTCTGCATTTGCTACGACTATGAGGGAATAGAAAAATGGGCTGATGGTACATGGGCGGCAAGGAGCGCAATTGCGCAATCATATGTATACCTTATGGGCCAAAAAGTAGAAAAAATCACTGTTCATTTTAAGAAAGTAAAAGCACATGCGAATGATCCATTCAATCTAGTCGCGGATCGCTTAGCTAAGAAGGGTGCAAATCAATAATAACTATAAAAGAAAGAAGGCTGATGCAAATGGTAGTCATTAAGAAACCAGGGATGTTCAATGAGGACAAACAACCAGAATTTAAGACTGATATAGCAAAGAGTCTTAGTGATGCAAATATTCAAGGAAACGAGGATACAGTAAGTGATATTCCTGTTGTCAAAAAAGAAACACCAATCGATAATCAATCCTCTAGTGATACGATTGGAGCAAAAATAAAAGGATGGGAAGAAACAATGGCAGCGAAAAAATCTCCAAGAGCAGTAAGATCGCTTAATCCCAATTCTATCTCTTGGCGTGTACACGAAAAAATCGCGAATTACGCAAAGCAGCCAAATCTTGAATACTTACCAACGATAATCAATGATCAACTGAAAAGCGAGCATGGATTAACAGATTCCGATATCAGTAGCTATTACTATGCCAAAAAGAAATCCGGTTATTTGGACAATCGGGAACTTAGTCCTAAGGAATCCGAAAAAATGAAAAAGTCTATTCGGGTTTGGTGGACAACGGATCTTTTCTGGGATGTTTACGAAGCAACAAAGAAAAGGATTGCAGAGGAGCAGGCGAAGAAATCTTCTGCTATTGGCGAGGTTGGTGAAGATTCAACTTCTCAAATTACAGGTTCAGATGATTTACCAAGGGATTCGTTAAGTGAAAATTAGTTTGAGTGTCGCAGTACATCCAAATAGATCTTTCTTTACACTAAAAAAGGTAAGTTCGCTAGTCGTTATTTTGCTAATTAGCGGACGATAGTTGATGGATCTATCAATTTCTATAATGAACTATTTTAAAGAGGGAAGTGATTTTAGTAATGTTTTACAAAAATCTACTAAAAAACGGGGCACCATATAGTCCATTTGGAGGATTATCGGGAAAAGAACGGTTAAAACTCTTCATGATCAACGAAGTAAAAAGTGGGAATAGCTTTCATCCTAATGAGTTTAAACAAAATGCAGGAATGTTTGGGCTAAAACCGACTAGTATAGATAGTGCATTTAATACTTTGTTAAAAGAAGGTATCGTTACTAATTCAGGAATTAATGGCTATTCTTTTCAATTAGGGAAAAAACCTTCAAAGACTTGGTATGTCGTTTAGTAGGAAATAAGTTCAACTAGTTTGTAGCATAGAAGGGAAGAAAATTATGGAAAATCTAGTTTACCATCATTTACCAGAACACGAATCACAATTGATTGAAGAGTACGCAGAACGCCTAGTGACTGCTAAATTAAATGCGATCCAAAGCAAGAGTGATCAAGATGATTGCCATTTACTGTCGCACCAGTCTTGATGCTAACGAAAATAAGGTTTCTCGAAAGATACAGCTGGATGAGGTACTAAAAACATTAAAAAATCAAGGAATTACCGAACCTTATGAAGTATTTGAAGAAATAGCAAGTGCTAAAGACATCAAGCATCGACCGGTTTTACGATCGGTGCTTGAGAATATTCAAGGGTCAAAATACACACAGTTTTGGTCAATGTCTTTGGATCGCATTTCTCGAAAGCTTGTAGACTTACTTTACATTTTTGAAGTATGTAAGGAAAACAACGTTTTGGTGAATACGGTAAAAGAACCTCTTGATCAACAAAATCTAATGATGAGAGATTTACAAATACAAATGATTGGGGCAGTACGGGAATATCAACGTGAAACAATTGGTGAGTATTTAGAAATTGCAAACAAAGTAAAATCTGAAAAAGGACTATGGTTGAATGGCAGTGCACCATATGGATATTCATATAGCAAAGGGAAAGTGACAGTTGTCAAGTCAGAGGCAAAGGTTGTAAAAAAAATCTTTGAGCTCTACATAGCAGGTATGGGCTATCAAAAAATTGCAAGTTATCTAAATGAATCGGGCATTCAGTATAGAAAACAGAAAAGCTTTGAAAGATACCACATCCGTAATATTTTGAAAAATGAAAAATACGTCGGTAAAATTGTGAATCGATTTGGAGAGTTCAACGGACAACACGAAGCAATTATCAGTGATCATATGTTCAATAAAGCAAAGAAAATTCGAGAAACAAAACGTAATACCTATAGGAAGAAAATTGATTACTTAGGGTTGACGTGTATTTGTCCTCATTGCGGTAGAAGACTATCACAAGTACAGAAAAACGAAAATAGATATTATTACTGCAGTTCTGAACAACTAACTAATGCCCACGAACGGTATTATGTGAATGCAACTAGTTTAGAAAATAAAGTCAAGAATGCTTTACTAGATTGGATCGGTCAGAAGGATCGTTTAGCAAAAATGAAGCATGACTATCGGCAGAAATTTGTTGAGTTTGATTCTAGAAATAAAAACAAACTAAGATATCTGGAATCACAGAAGGAAGCCATTTACACCAAGTATTATCAAGACAAGGTTACTGTTGAAGAATTGGCTTTAACTATAGAAAAGCTTGATAAAGAGATTGTAAGCATCGAACACAACGAGAACTTGAAACAGATGGAACTTAGCAGTTCACAAGAAGTTTTAAGAGAATTAGCTGAAAATATTCAGAATTATTTTTCAGAGAATGATTGGGTCAATTTAGTAGATAAAGTTGAGCTAACCACGGAAAAAGAAGTTAGTGAAATTTATGCTCATGGTATTCCATTGCTGGATAAATCGAATAGTCAATTTATCTTATCTAGTAAAATTTAGAAAGGGGATATAGCGATGACTAAAATACAAGGTGAGAAAGTGTTAAATGTTATAGGATATGGCCGTACTAGCTCACAGAATCAAGTTGATAATTTTTCATTACCTGGACAGGACGATGCGATAAGACAATTCAGTAAAAGTAAAGGCTTCAACTTAATTGATATCATTCATGATGAAGCAAAAAGTGGAAAAAGTATGGATGATCGTGATGGTCTTATGTACATTTTAAAAGATATGTTTGTTAAGTATGAAGTATACGCCTTAATTGTCTTTAAACTAAGCCGCTTAAGTAGAACTTTAAAGGACAGCTTAGAAATAGTGAATATGTTACAAGACCTTGGGATAAAGCTATTTGTTGTTCAAGAGAACTTGAATACCGAGACAAGTGAAGGTCGTTTGATGTTCCATATAATGGGATCTCTTGCTGAATACGAAGGCGAGAATATTGTTGAACTTGGGAAAAAAGGTAGTAAAAAGCGTGCTGAATTGGGATACTACAACGGAAACCGTGTTTTAGGATATGACAATACTGTCAACGAACTAAATGAAAAGGTATTAACTGTCAATGTTGAAGAAGCGAAGATTATCAAGAGAATATTCAATCAGTATGAACGAGGATATGGCTTACGTTCTATAGCCAATCAACTAAATCGCTTGGGTTGGAGAACAAAAAAAGGTAATCTTTTTTCTACGACTGCAATAAGAGATATTTTGGATTCTGAACTTTATCGTGGTAATATTTCTTACAATAAAAAAGAGAACATCCGCCAACAGACTAAAATACGAAAGAAATGTAGAGAAGAAGGGAGAGAGGTTCCTCCAATCGAACAAGGAGAAAATTATGTTCTAACCAAAGGAAAACATGAGGCGATTATCTCAAATGAGCAATGGGAACATGTTCAATATTTACGCCAGAAAAATAAGGTTAATCCAGATAAAACCCGACCTTGGGGTGCGCTTTTAACAGGAATTCTGTTCTGTCCACAATGTGGCGCAAAAATGACAATTTCTAACAGTAGCACGAAGAATAAGCACGGTGAGACGGTACGAAGAAAGTACTATGTTTGCGGAAATTTCAAGTCGAAAGGAAGGAAGGCTTGTAGTGCTAATGGAGTAAGAGTAGAAGTCATTGAAGAGATTGTTAAAAAGGCTTTCGTGGACGTCATTATGTACCCGTCATTCTTGAAAGAAACGATTGTAAAAAGCAATGATGTAATGAGTCAACAACTTATCCCATTAAATCGACAGATAGAGGATTTAAATGGCGAAATCGAAGAGATAGATAAAAATATTTATCGCTTGAATCGTGTTATTGGTTTTGCACCAGACATGAAGTTAGACGCGGAACGCCGAATAAGCAATATGCAGTCTGAGCGAATGGCGAAGCAATTTGAGCAAGATGTGATCAAGGAAAAACTTGAGGTGATGACACAAACCATTAACCCAGAAGATGCAAAAGAATGCTTAACCTATGTTCATGATGTCATGGGAGCAGCATCCAAAGAGTCGTTAAAGGTGATTTACCGGACTTTCATTGACTCAATCGTTTACGATAAGGCTACTAAAACCGCGCAGATTAAATTGACAATTAGTCAACAGATTTTAAGTAAAATAGAGGACTACAACAATACTAAGGCATCAATTCCAACTGACGGAATTGATGCCTTTTCTTTGTTCATAGTTGTATAAAATTGGGAGGCATCTAGCGTAAGATGCCTCCCGATTTGGTTGTATTTTAAACTCCTAATTCGTTTCTAAGATAGTCTAATTCGGTTTCAACAAGACTGCGAAAATATCTTTTTGGATTATCACCAAAATCAGGTTTAGTGCGATTATTCATTTTCTTAGTATAGTATTTGGTAAGTTTTTCAGCCTCTTTCCGAGTACAGGTAGCCGCAATCAAATCAAATAAATCTCCACCACCGTGGGTATTAATGAAAATTTGTCGTAAAAGAATATCTGCTGTTGCAAATAAAAATATCTCGTTATAACGTCCGTTGTCCTCATTATAGTAAAAAGTGCTCCAATCTGTTAGGTAGGTAAGATCCCATGCTTGATTTTTACACCCATTCAGTACTTTATCTAAGTCATTTGAGTTTGTATTCTTTGGAGCTTTTACCCCTTCTTGATTGGTCATCAATAGAATTAGATAGGTGTTAGTGTATTGTGAAATAAGTAAATTATCAAAATTCCAGTTCCAAAATTCTATTATTTTTTCGATGGGAGTCAATTTTTTTTCGCGATAAAGTCTAACTAGTTTAATCATACTAGCTAAATTCATAAGAAAATGATCATCTTCCTTATGGTATTCAACATCATTTTTAAATTGCTCCGATGTGAAATCCATTTTTGGAATTCGGTCAATAACGCCACCTGCAAGTTCTAACCATATTTGTGTAGGATAAAACTCAAAGATTTTTGAAAAATTATTCAGTTCTATTCGAGCTTCGACAGAATCATTAGCCTTAAAGGCATTCTCCATAATTGCGAAGCCTGCACTAACTGGGATATTATTCATTTGAGCCCAAAGCATTAGTAAGGCAATTTGTTTTTGTTCGGATAAATCTTTTAGGGCCCCATACTTCGTTAGCCTGAGAAGACTACTTAAAAGATTTCTATCGAAAACTATAATTACTTCTTTTTTCTTTTTTTTCAAGTTTGATAATGTTGTATATTCCCATTCGCCGCTAGGGGAGTATTTTGGATGGAAAACGAGTCGGGATTGATCAATAGCATCCCATATTTGTTGCGGCATATCATCTTGTAATACTAGAAAACTCATGTTAAGAATCCTCCAATTTGTCTAAACTAACTCAAAAATACTTATTCTGCTATAAACTGTTTTTACTATTATGATTGTATTATACATTTTTTTGCTTTAGAATTTTTATTAATAAATTAGACGTTATAATGAAAGAGATAAGAGAATGGCTCAGATTACAAACTAAAATGTTCTTTGTTGAAAAATAAAAAATAGGAGAACACATAATGAAAATAGAGGTAAATGTAGATAAATTAAAGAACCTTGATAAGGAGTTATTTTTTTCGAGTAAAAAGGAAATATACGAAAAAATGAATAAAATGGATGATTTTTGTTGTCTAGTATCTGGGTATAGGGGTGTTGGAAAAACAACATTAGTTAAATCTATAGAAGAAGATTTTATGAACGAGAAAGGAGAAGACTTAAATATTTTTATTTATCAAAACCTTGATAAATATGAAAGTTATTCACTTTTACTTAGAAAGCTGATAAGAGAACTGTTTTTAAAAATATCCTCTGAAAAAAAGTTCAAGCAATTTAAAGAGGACTATAGCGATCTATATAAAAAAATAGGTAATTTGCACGAAAATAGTTTTTTTGAAATTCATAACAAGACTAGCATTGATACTTACTTTGAAACGCAAAAATCAACTTCTTTTTCTACTACATTGAAAAGACTGATAGAATTAGGGATTCCAGTACTTGCCATGTTTTTAGCTGCAATAAATTGGAAAACAGGATTTTTAATCAAAGATACCGGAGCGATAGGGGTAATACTTTCTTTTATTTGGTTTGTGACTAGTAGTATTGACATTGGTTACAGCGTATTGTCAAAAAAAACTAATAGTAGTCAAGTAGAAAAGACTTTGCTCTACGACGATGAGATAGCTGAATACCATCTCAAAAACCTATTAAAAGAGTTAAAAGAGGCAAAAGTACGAGTGTTTTTTGTTTTTGATGAGATTGATAAAATTGATGATCCTACTAAGCTATTAAAAATGCTGTCTGATTTAAAACATCTACTTCTTATGGACTACTCTTCGTCCATAGTTATTGCGGGGCAAGACTTGTTTTATGAATACGTTCTATCTGGAATCAAAGATGATGGACTAATCTCTAATATATTTTCTCTGGTAATTCATGTTCCGTTACTAAAAGAAGAGGTTTTGAATAAAATACCAAGTTACTATTTCTCTGAAAGCGAAAAGAAAGAAGAAATAATCGTGAAGAGACACTATTTCGATTCATTGATCATAAATACAAGAAAAGTAGCACGCAATATGAATAATTTGATAGTGAGTGAAATAGAATGGCAAGATGACACAACATATATCGAAGTTACCAATGAGAAATTGAAAGAATACAAGAATGATTCAAAAATTTTGACAGTTATCAAAAAAATCGAAAGAGACATAATAATAAAAATTGGCTCTGAACCTGCATTATTTGATTTACTAGATTATCATCTATTTTTGTGGGTAAAAAAGATGAAGTTGTCTAGAAATTACTCTTTTATCGAGGAAGACATATTTTCTATGAACGATAAAGATATAAAAAAATATCCATATTGGTACCGAGAACGTCTGTTATTTATTTTTAAAATACTGATCGAAAGAATGGAGACGGCTAGATTAATAGAACCGATTAACGCTGATAGAGAGAATGTTTTAGCATATAGATTAATTTTTAGCGATGATTCTAAGAGTAGTAACTTTTATCAAGAATTAACTATAGACTTCTTTAAGGAATTTATAGTTTTTGAACAAGTTATAAGACAATTTCAGACTGATTTTTCATTTAGTAAAAACGAAAAATTCAATACCAAAAGGACCGTTATATCTCTATACAAAAAGGAAGTAATTTCTCAAAGCATGTATAAGAATATAGTGGAAATCATTAGTATAAGAAACAAAGTTGCTCATGGTAAATCCTTATCTTCATTGGAATTAGATAAAATTAGTGATATATCATTTGGAAGTTTGATTACAAGTGTCTATGAAGAATATTCTAACTATTTGATTAATCGATTAATTAATTTGAGTAACGGAGAATCTCATTTACTACCAATGAGTGAAAAAAAAGACGTAGATTTCATCATGAAGAGAGAAGAAAACTCAGATATTCTTTTCAAATTGAAGGTTGTAGATCAATTTAAATCCTCTGTAGGGAGAAATAATTATTGGAACAAAATAATAGATAATTATACTCAAGTGGTTAAAAATAACAGTATACTATTTGTTCTGGTGTATTTTAAAGAAAATGATTCTAATAAAAAAGAATATTTGAACCCTTATCTAGCTTCAGATAAATTGCTGACTGAGAACAATGTGTACGTTGTATACATTCCACAAATCAATACAAAATATCTGTGTGAAATTATTTTAAATATAATTGATCGGTATTAAAAAGCGCGAAATAGAATGAAACGCGGAGCCGTATCATAAGTAGAGAGGTTGGTTGAATTATTAAGATGAAGTATCTCAAAATCATTAATTCGAAATGTTATTTTAATAAAACTAATGTATAATAACATCATAAGGTTTATGATTATGAGGAGTGATTTCATGGAAAATTGGTTAGATTTATTTACTATTTTCTCTATCAGAGAAACAGGAGAGAGAGAAAAGTATAATACGGATGAAGAGATTTTAAATAAGTTACAATCAGGGGAGTATAATTTAGTAATTGATCAAGCGAGGTATCCATTAAATAGTTTAAGCTCTATTTTTGAGAGTTATAACTTACACCCAGATTATCAAAGAAATAAAGTTTGGGATTTATCAAGGAAATCAAAACTAATTGAAAGTCTTATAATAAATGTTCCTATTCCTCCTATTTTTTTATATGAAATAGATTATAACAGGTTTGAGGTTATGGATGGCTTACAACGTATTTCAACTATTATTGATTTTTTTGATGATAAGTTCAAATTAAAAGATTTAGAAATTTGGCCAGAACTAAATGGAAAAAGGTTTAGTGAATTATTACCTGAATTCCAAAATTCCATTAAAAGAAGATACTTATCTGCATCTATCGTATTAAAAGAATCTAATGTTGAACGTGAAAAAGAGAATGATCTAAAAAAAATTGTGTTTGAAAGATTAAATACTGGTGGAATAAAATTATCTCAGCAAGAAATTAGGAATGCTCTGAATTCTGGTGAATTAAATGATCTTATAAATAAAATTGGAGACACAAATAAAAATTTTCTATTATCTTGGAATTATCCAAAAAGTATGAAACAAATCGAAAAAGATATTGATAGAATGGATAACAGAGAGATGGTGTTGAGGTTTTTTGCTTATAAAGATTCTTTAGTTAACGAAGTTAGGAAGGGGACACGAACAACTCTAGACATGTATGCAGAAAAAGGTTCTAAATTTAATGAAGAGCAAACAAAAAAGCTAGAAATCTATTTCGTAAAGACATTAGAATTAGCTAATCTTTTATTTGGAACGGAAGCCTTTAACAAAAAAGAGGGCGCTAAACCTGAAAAAATGATTTATGATACAGTGATGTTGGCTTGTTCAAAACTTGTGGATAACGATGAATTTTCAAAGGTTATTAAAAAGAAAAGTCAAATAAACTACCATAAGAATAATGATCTAAAAAATAATTATTTTGAAAAGCATAAAGAACTGTTTAATGGTAAGTACACCTCCCTTTCTAAAGTAGAGGAAAGATATATGGAATTTTATTTATATATGATTGATCACATCATTGAAGGTGAGTAATTATGTATTATTTTGACAGTGTTTTACACCCTTTGGCTACTTTAAGAAAAACTACAGAAGATTTTTTCGGAAATGAAGATTCTTATTTGGCTTTAAATCAGGCTATTTTTGAGAGATATTTTTTCATCTCTCTGTATACAATTTGGGAAACTTATACGAAAGAAATAGTTGCTAAAATTTTTGTAGACAATGAAAATTTATTGAATTCTGATGAATTTGCTTACTATTATTACGAGAGTATATTTTCATCAAGGGAATTAAAAAATAAATTGAGAAAAGAAGGAATTAGAGAAAATCTTGGGAAAATCCAAGCAGAGTATATTTTTTCAACTAACAATTTGTGGTTTCAGCGACTAATTGATATTTTTAAAGTCTATGGTTTTTCAAATAACGATTTGGAATGCTATTTCTTGAATAATAATGAATTAAAAGAAAGCTTAAGAAGTATGCGAGGGTCACCCATTGAATTAACAGATATTTATCAGAAAATAGGTGTTCCTACGAAAGAAGAAGTGCAAACAGAGTATCATAAAATTCAATTATACGTTGGGTACCTGGTAAATATGAGAAATTCATTAACTCATAAATACCATTCTCCTTATCCTAAATCAGATCCTGAAACTATGAAAAAACTAATCACGCTATTTCAAAATATATTTGTTTGTATAGATAAATATATTAAAGATCAGATTTTAGACAAAAGTGTAAAAAGCGGGGAGTTATTATGTTTCTCCGACGATTTAAATATACTTGCAGATAAGAAAGCGAGCAGATCTGATTTAAATATTAAAGTGAAAATGAAAAATGATATCAAAATTAAAAGCAGTTCTACTATTATTTTTTGTGAGCAAGATAAAAGTATATTTGATCGATATAAAATTTTTAAGGTTTTGAAAGTTGATGGATTAGAATTTTCTGATAATATCCCTATATTTACTTTGGATAAGGGTAATACTTATCAATTTATTCTTGAATCAGTATCTAATTGTAGCGGGATGAAAAAAAATAGAAGCTATTCCATGTATTTAGACATTTGATTTTAAACTGTATCAAATTGTCAAATAACTATGTTCTTAATATGAAGCCTAATTATCTTAATCGGTGATTGGGCTATTTTTGTGTTTATAAAGAGGATCAATTAATGTTCAATTTTATACACAAGAAAAGCATTATATCATAAGAGGAGTAAAAAAACAGAATCAAGAGAAATACAGCTATGTTGCTAATGATTAATTGATGAAAGAAGAAAAAAGTGGAACTTCAAGTGGAGTATCTATTAGTCTTTGATTTCACTCGAGATAATCAATAAGAACTTATTATAGTTATTCATTAGAACTAGTATTTCTATTTGGTGATAAAAAGTGCAAAGTTTAAAAAGAAGGCATAAAGAGAGAGTGTAGTATAAACCGTGTAAGTAACCATCAATCCTAGGCGGGGGGGTGCTTTACGGTTTTCATTTTTCTAAAATAAGATCAAGAGGTGATCACACGATGGCTAGAAAGAAAAGAAATCCTGATGCTGAGAAGTTAGCTGAATCCATTTTGAATACTTATCAACCCGAATCTGTAGAGGATATGCAAGATGCTTTAAAAGACGTGTTTAGTCCCTTGTTTGAAAAAATGCTTCAAGGAGAATTGATAACTATTTAGGGTATGACGCCCATTCTAAAGAGCCAAAGAAACATGACAATCGACGAAACGGTTATGGGAATAAGACGCTTAAAACGGAGCTTTGGTGAAGTAAACATTGATGTTCCCAGAGATCGGAGGCTTCTTTTGAACCTGAGTTGATTCCTAAGAGAAAACGAGATGTCTCCGGCATCGAAGGGAAGGTTCTTTCCATGTATGCACGAGGAATGAGTCAACGCGATATCGTCGCAACTGTTGAAGATATTTACGGATTTGATATTTCCCACGAAATGATTTCTGATATCACTGACACCGTTCTTCCTGAATTGGAAGAATGAATGGCAAGCTCGGCCATTAGCCAAGTGTTATGCATTTCTATTCGTTGATTGTATGTATGTCACTTTACGCGAAAATTATGAAGCCAAAGAATATGCTGTGTACACCATTCTGGGCTATGATCTTAAAGGAAACAAGGAGATTTTAGGCCTATCGCTCAATCAAACAGAATCTAAAAATCGCTGGATGCAAGTCTTCGATGAATTGAAAGTACGTGGTGTAGAAGATGTTTTTTTCATTTCGATGGACGGTGTTTCCGGTCTCGAAGAAGGCGCAAAAGCAATTTTTCCTTCTGTCATTGTGCAGCGCTGTATTGTTCATCTTGTTCGAAATGCGTTACGATACATCCCAAGTAAGGATTATAAGGAAGTCTGTCGAGACATGAAAAAATTCTACGGCGCTTCTTCTTTAAACGCTGCACACGCTGCCTTCGACAGTTTTCAAGATCGTTGGTCTCAATATTCTGGTGCATTATATGCATGGAACCGAAACTTTTCTCATGTTGAACAATTCTTTGATTATGGTAGCGCCATTCGAAAAATCATGTACACCACTAATGCAGTTGAAAGTATTCACTCTAGCTTCAGAAAAGTCACAAAAAAGGGAGCGTTCTCTAATGAGAATGCGCTCCTAAAATTACTTTATTTACGTACGAAAGAATTACACACGAAGTGGGCAGGTGGGCGAATTCGAAACTGGGCTATGGTGCTGAATCAGTTAATGGTCAACGAGGCATTCTCCTCTAGAATTGAAAAGTACGCCATTTACCTTCCGTAACAACGTTAGGCTTATTCAACTATGCTTCCAATCGGGATTTATCTGATGTAAAAAATGACCAAAAGAATTTTGTGTTTTAAACTTCTAGATATTTAACTTCCACAGTTTAGTTGCCCCCCCCCCCCCATAAAGAAGCTTTTTCAACTTCATACCACTTTTTTAATTATTCCGAATAATCAAAGGTATCCTGCAATTTTCCATCTTGTTTATAGACTTTGACAGATGACTGTTTGTTCTTAGCGATTTCTTTGGCACGGGCGACCGCATCTTCTTTTTTGGAAAAGGTATCGCTGGCTCGACTGGCTTTTTCCGAGATGACAAGCCATTCGTCTTCCTCATATTTTACTTCTACATCAGCGTTCAATAATTTTTTCGCGTTTTTATCGTGTTCGTGGGCATCGTTTTTTTGTGGAGCCTTTGCTTTCTGAAAATCTTTCTTTTCTTCTGCTGAAGCGTCGTCGTACCATTTTTCTGCTTGACTGGTAGCGATTGGGATCGCTCGATCATCGGGGTAACCATCGTCTAACAGTGCATTGGCAATATCAATTGCTTTCTTGCGAACTAAAGGGTCTAAGTTTTTCATTGAAGCTGGGTAGTCCTTCATATTCCAAGGCATAAAAAATTCCTCCTTCAAGATCTTGTTACTACTACCATACTATGGAAGCGATTTGTTTTAAATTGATATGCTTGCTCTGCTCATCTATAGGCTGGAAATTTCACAGAGTAAAAATTAAGTAGTATCCTTCAAGTGTAGTTTTGAATGTCTAATGGAGGTACCAACTATGGAAAAATATAAAAATATCATCGTAGGATTTGGTAAAGGCGGGAAAACATTGGCTAAAACGCTGGCCAGCAGAGGAGAAAGTGTTCTGGTCATTGAAAAATCAAAACGAATGTATGGCGGAACCTGCATCAATATTGGCTGTATCCCCTCAAAATCTATGATATTGAATGGAGAAAAAGGCACGCCGTTTACTGAAGGTGTAGCGAAAAAAGAAGCTTTGACCGCTAAATTGCGCAATAAAAATTATCATATGATTGCTGACGAAGCGACAGGAACGGTAATGGATGGTACAGCGCGTTTTGTTTCCAATCACGTTTTAGAAGTGGAAAACGCAGGGCAAACGGAACGTGTCGAAGGGGAACGCATCTTTATTAATACTGGAGCAACACCGATTATCCTTCCGATTAAGGGACTAAGAGAAAGCAAGTATATGATCGACTCGACTCAAGCGATGGATTTAGAAAGCTTACCTGAAGCATTGGTCATTATTGGTGCTGGTTATATTGGATTAGAATTTGCCTCAATGTTTGCAAATTATGGATCAAAGGTCATCATTTTAGATGCGAAGGAAGAATTTCTAGCTCGGGAAGACGAGGATATCGCTGAACAGATCTATAATGACTTAACTGCGCAAGGAATTGAATTTCACTTGGGGATTTCTGTAGATGAGGTCAAAGATCAAGCGGATCATACAGAAATTACGTATACTGAAAAAGGCCAATCAATGACAATAAAAGCAGATAATATTTTAGCGGCAACAGGTCGTAAGCCGAATATTGAAGGATTAGGTTTAGAAAATACAGATGTAAAGGTAACGGATCGTGATGTTATCATTGTAGATGATTTGTTGCGAACAGATGCGCCGAATGTTTGGGCTATAGGCGATGTTAAGGGCGGCTTGCAATTTACCTATGTGTCACTGGATGACTATCGAATCATCTTGGATCAATTGGACGGGAAAAATACGCGTTCATTGAAGGATCGTACACTTGTACCGTACAGTGTTTTCATTACACCACCTTTATCAAATGTCGGTTTAACTGAAAAAGCAGCGAAAGCGAATGGAACGGAGTACAAGCTGTTCAAGTTCATGTCTGCTGGTGTACCGAAGGCCAACGTACTAGAAGATCCAAAAGGAATGTTCAAGGTTTTAGTAGATCCGAAAACAGATTATATACTAGGTGCAAGTATCTATGCAGAAGAATCACATGAGGTAATCAACCTGATCTCCTTAGCAATGAAAGGAAACTTGCCTTATACAATGCTGCGGGATCAAATATATACGCATCCCACAATGAGTGAAGCGTTGAATGATGTATTAAAATAGACAAAAGGCGTAATCCAAATGGGTTACGCCTTTTTTATAATCAATCTTTTCTGATTTTTGAGATATGCTTGCTGCGACCACCAATATTTTTAGCGAATTGCTCGGATTCTTGCTTGCTTTGGAATATCCAAAGCTTCTCAGGGTCTTTTTCACGGGTGCGCTGACCTTCTTTACCAATGTAACCATGTAGGACTTTGACAACATACATAAGATCACCTGCTTTTTTAGTTTTGCTAATAGTATACGGATTGAGAAATTGAAAGCAATGTTTCTGCTTGCTTGATTCAATAGGCTGCGATGAGGGATACTAGTGATAGATAGTTAAAATACGAGGAGAAAAAATAATGAAAAAAACATTTGTTTTGGCACCAGATTCATTTAAGGAAAGTATGAGCGCCAAAAAAGCTTGTGAAGCGATGGAACGTGGGATCCGCAATGTCTTGCCCAATGCAGAAGTGATCCATGTTCCCATGGCAGATGGTGGGGAAGGAACAGTTGATGCGCTAATTGATGGAAATGGCGGGACAAAAATAGAAGTAGCAGTCTCAGGTCCATTCCCAAAAGAAAAAGTCATGACTTACTATGGCTTATTAGCAGATAAGAAAACCGCAGTAATCGAAATGGCGAAGGCAAATGGTCTAGAATTGCTTATAGAAAAGAAACGCAACCCTTTACTAACGTCAACCTTTGGTACTGGTGAGATGATCAAGGATGCGCTAGATCATGGGGTGGAAAAAATTATCATTGGAATCGGCGGCAGCGCGACAAATGATGGTGGGGCAGGAATGGCGCAGGCTCTAGGTGTTCATTTATTAGACAGTCATGGAAATGAGCTTCCTGCCGGAGGGGGTGCCTTGTCAAAATTATCCAAAATAGATATTACTGATCTGGATCCTCGACTTAAGAAGACCGAAATAATCATTGCCAGCGATGTAACAAATTTGTTAACCGGCCCAAATGGCGCCTCGGTTGTCTTTGGTCCGCAAAAAGGTGCAACACCTGAGATGGTTCAACAGCTAGAGGCAAACCTTACCCATTATGCTAAGATCATTCAAAAGGACTTAAGTATCGCTATTAAAGACCAAATTGGCGGAGGCGCAGCTGGGGGCTTAGGAGCAGGATTAATAGCTTTTGCAGGTGCAAAAATGCAATCAGGAGTGGATCTAATTATTGAGCTGACACATTTAGCTGAAAAGATGGCTCACGCAGATTATGTATTTACAGGTGAAGGAGGAATGGATTTTCAGACAAAATTTGGAAAAACGCCATATGGTGTCGCAAAAGTTGCGAAACAGTACAACAAACCTGTCTTTGCCTGTGCAGGCCATATCGGTGAACAGATTGAAGTGTTATACAAAGAAGGAATAACTGCCATTTTTGGTATTTTGGATAAAGCTGGCTCCTTAGACAATGCCTTGAAGTTAGGGGAAGCCAATTTGGAACGAACAGTAGAAAATATCGTTCGGGTATTATGTGTGAAGTAAATCCCCTCACAATTAAACGGGAAATAAGAAGCATTCTCAAAAAAGAGAGTGCTTTTTTTGATGTGAAAAACATGAATCAAAATATTTTATCAGAAAAGATTTATTTGTAAGAACGAGTGGTTAAAAGTGTGGGTTTTTCTGTTATTTCTTTTTAATTAACTGAATTTTTTTATTGGAGACAAATTGTTTCTTTTATCAGTTATTCATATATATTCCTTAAAATAATAATTTGGACTAAAATATAATCAAATAAAAAATAATATTAAATGATAGTTTGACCTTGAATTAACTAT